>Ga0268299_1000022_pt1 | contig 635753 bp, 507 predicted proteins | sample NOBtaG_FD_193484 | JGI IMG/M metagenome (GOLD analysis project Ga0268299, IMG submission 193484) | Activated sludge microbial communities from bioreactor in Nijmegen, Gelderland, Netherland - NOB reactor | ecosystem: Engineered > Bioreactor > Aerobic > Activated sludge | place: Netherlands... | reverse complement strand
GCGTGAGTTGCCACAACAGCACGATCTCTCAGGCTTTTCGCGACCTTGGCCGCTTGGCAACAGCAATCTTCCCAAGCTGGACGTCGCCGGTTCGATCCCGGTCGCCCGCTCTGAACCGAAACCCCCGTCCGACGGGGGTTTCGTCGTTCTGGATCCTCCTCCGTCTTGCATGATGGCCTTCACTTGACCGTGATGTCAGAATTGACATATTCGGTTCGAGTGTCGAGGTCCGACAAGCCGCTCGTCTGGCTGGCGGGGGAGATCAAGACTCCGCCCCTGTCCGGCGAGGCCAGAATCGAGGCCGGGTTCCTCCTGCGACGTTTGCAGCGAGGAGAAGGACTCGGCTTGCCCATTCACGTGCGATGCCGTCCATCGGTGCGCGCTGCCACGAGCTGCGGATCAACGACCGAGACCAGACCTGGAGGATCGTCTACCGGGCCGACCCGGATGCCATCGTGATCGCCGAGGTCTTCAGCAAGAAGACACGCGCGACACCTCGGCTCGTCATCGAGAACGCGACGCGGCGGCTCGCCGCGTACGACGAGATCGCGTGAGGAACGAATGAAGGCCAAGAAGCGTGCAAGGCTGACCCGCGCGGGTTGGAAGGTCGGAGGTGCGGAGGACTTCCTCGGCCTTACCAGGGAGGAGTCATTCCTGGTCGAGATGAAGCTCGATCTGGCGGCGCGGCTGAAGGAACTCCGCGCAAGTCGGAAGCTTTCGCAGGCCGAGGTCGCCAAGCTCCTCGGATCGAGTCAGTCGAGAGTCGCGAAGATGGAGGCGGCGGATGGAACGGTCACCCTCGACCTCCTCGTACGCGCACTGCTCACGGTCGGGCTCGGCAAGGCCGAGATCGCTCGGGCGATCGGCGGTAGGAGCTCGCGTCGAGCTGCGTGAGCACGACGCTTCGGTTCCTTGCCGGAACCGTTCCGGCTCGAGGCGTCGCGCATGGGTCTCAATCGGCCATCCGAAACGCAGCAATGGGCGGCGCGGGCGCGGTCGGACGCGGCTGAGAAGCGCTTTCGTGCGGGAAAGACACCGAGCGGTCCTTCATTCCCTCGTGGACGGCGAAGCCGGTGCGGACGTCAGTACTCGTCGAGGTGCTCGCGAACGATGACCTTGAGCATCGTTTGATAGCCCAGGCCGCGCTTCGCACCGAGCGCGCGCAGCCGGTCGATGAGGTCGGGTTCGAGGACGATCGACGTGGGGCGCGCACGCCGCAGCACGCGGGCCGTGGCAGGGATGTCCGATCCGAGATCGCGGCGCTGGAACTCGGCAACCTGTCGATCCGCGACGCGTCGCCGAGCCGTCTTGGGCTTGGCGGCAGGCTTCTTCATAGACCAATTTCTCCTTGCGCCGCATGGGGCGGCCGCTGATCGGGCGCAGCTTCTCGTCGCGACGCGTGAAGATCAGCGCGAGATGGCGTCCGGTGTCCGCGGTGCCCAGCACGAGCCAGCGCGGTTCGAAGTGAGATGGCTCGACGATCCTGCCGGCGAAGAGCAGTGGGTGACGCAGCATCGCCTCGATGTCGTTCGGCGCGACGTCGTGCTTCGCGTGCTTGGTCTGATTGCCATCGTCCCAATCGAAATCCTCCGCGTCGCCCGTGAGACGATCCAGCCAGGACGCTGTCTCGGGATCGTCCTCCAGGCGCATAGCTATCCGATAGGTATTATTGCACGCCGCTCTGAGGCAAGGTGCGACGGCGGCACGTCGCCACGGAGCAGCCGGAACCGTTCCGGCACGGGCAGCTCGAAATGGAGCGAAACGTGACCGCGCGCGCAGTGACGCGGACGCTCCGGATCGCGTCCGTCGCGGTCGACGTGGAGCCCTCGCGTTCGTGGGGACGCTCTGCCTGCAGTTCCCAAGCGGGACGTCGCCGGTTCGATCCCGGTCGCCCGCTCTGAACCGAAACCCCCGGCCGACGGGGTTTCGTCGTTCTGGGTGTTCGCGAGACGCGAACGTGCCAATGGCAGGTCTGTCGGCGGTCATACTCGTTATACTGGTCGCCATGAAAACGGCCGTATCCCTGCCGGACGACCTGTTCCGGGCAGACGACGCGTACGCGAAGCGGCATCGCCTGTCGCGCAGCGGCGTGCTGGCGACCGCAGCCCGCCGCTTCCTCGCGCACGAGGCGGCCCCGGGGTCGGCCACGGAGGCGTGGAATCGCGCGATCGACGCGGCTGGACAGCCCGGTAACGGTGAGTCCGCGGTGGCCTTCCGGCGTCGAACGGCCAGTATCGTTCGCAAGAGCCGACGCCGTTGATTCGACGCGGACAGATCTGGTGGGTGAACTTCGGCGACCCATGCGGGGTCCGAGCCCGTATCCCGGCATCCTGCCTTGGTGATCCAGCGCGACGAGGTCACCGACAGCAAGATCGACACGGTCGTCGTTTGCGTGCTCACGAGCAACCCGCGTCTCGCGGTGGCCCCTGGGAACACGCTCCTCCGACGGCGGCACACCGGGCTGGCGAGGGATTCCGTGGCCAACGCTTCTCAGCTGGCAACGGTGAACAAGACCGATCTCGACGAGCTGGTTGGAAGTCTGCCGGCGGCCGTCATGTCGACCGTCGACGAAGGATTGCGCTGGTTTCCGGCTCGAAGCGTCACAGCGGTCGTCAAGGATGCCGCGGTGACCGTGTCGCCACGGTCACCGTCTGCCCGGGGTCCCCGAAGAGCATGAGGTGACCGAGCCCGCCACCCGCGGGCAGCGACGCAACAGCACTTCCTCGTCCGTTCGCCACGCCCGTGAACGTCCCGTCGTAGAGCTGCCAAGCGCCCGTCGTGGTGATGTCGACCTCCACGGGTGCCACGTCACCCGCGACGGCACGCCACTCGGCAAAGCCCTCCGGGCCGATCGTGACGACCTCAGTCGCACCACCGGGCAGCAGCGGTACCGACGCGAGCGGGCGATGCAGGTAGCTGCCGAAGCGCACCCACTCCTCACCGTCGCGCTGCTCGATGTCGAGGTCGTCGAGGTCGCGTCCGTTGAGCTGCGGGATGACCAGCATCATCGTCGCGATGGTGTCGCTGGTCGATGCGTCGACGAGATGGAAGCGAGTGTCGAGCTGTCCCGCAGCCGGCGCCGGGACGTCGGAGGGAGGACGAACGGCGACGAGCCCGTCCAGGTTCGGAACCTCATCCAGACGGAGGCGCGGATCCATGCCCGACCACGCGAGCTCATCGGGATTCGCGTTCACGACGAGCCACGTCGAGGAGAGCCTGTCCCGCCAGGCCGCCGAGAGGTCGCCGCTGCTGCGCCGGACGCGCTGCGCGAACACGCTCCGGTCGAGATAGTGGCCGTAGCCCGCGGGAGCACGATTCAGGAGGTACGGGGTCGGCGCGCCGAGGAGATCGGCATCGACGACCTTGAACGCCCGCAGCGGATCCTGATCGCTGGCGAACCATCCGTCGCTGCGGAGCCTGAGCGGCGATCCGGACGGCGTCCAGCCGGCGTCGGAGCGCAGATACGCGAGCAGCGCGCCGTCGGGCTGAGCGCGGAGCTGAACGACGAGGCCGCCCTGCGCATACTCTCCTTCGATCGAAGCGAGGAGGCCGTCGGGGATCGGGGCCAGAGGGAGCACGACCGGCGGAAGCGGCGAGGGGAAGTCGGCGATGCGACCGTTCTCCTGAAGCGCGCGGAGCAGGATCCGCTCCGCGACCGCGATCGCTCGCGACGAGCCGCCGCCCGTCACCGTGAGCACCACGATGCCGAGCTGCGCCTGCGGCGAGACCACGAGTGCCGCGCCGTAGTCCATGCTGTCGCCGCCCTTGGCCCAGCCGTCGAAACCCACGGCCGCGAGCCCGGGCTGCGCGACGGTGTCCCAGCCGAGTCCGAAAGCAAAGGATTCGTTGCGAACCGGGTCGAAGCTTCCTGCGGTCTGGTCCTCGGCCATCTCGGCCACCGAAGCGGAAGAGAGGATCCGGGTCTTTCCCGCGGCCCCGTTGCCCAGAAACATCGTCGCGATGCGGCCGACGTCGGCTGCGGTGCTGTACGCCGCGCCGGCGGCCAGCGTGTTGACGAACTCCTGCGGCCGCGCCGTGCCGTTCACGTAGGCCCTGGCGTACGTGCCGTCAGGGAACGCGGCGAGCGGGAAGCGGGTATGCGCCATGCCGAGCGGTGTGAGGATCTCGTCCTGCACGAACTGGACGTAGCTCGTGCCGGTCGTCGCCTCGACGAGGGCCGCGGTGATGGTGAAGCCGTCGTTGCAGTAGACGCTCATGTAGCCGGGCGGCGCCTTGAGCCGCGCCGTCGAGAGCGTCTGCAGGACCTGGTCGAGGTAGCCCGGCACCGGAGTGCGGATGTCGGCGTTGCGATAGTCGGTTCCCGGAAAGCCCGAGGAGTGGTCGAGCAGCATCCGCACGGTGACGTTCTCGTATCCTGCCGAAGCCATCCGGAACGCCGGCAGGTAGCTGACGACCGGGGTGTCGAGGTCGACGACGCCGCGGTCCACGAGCTTCATCACCGCGATGGCCGCGAGCATCTTGCTGACCGAGCCGATGCCGAACATCGTGCTCTCGGTGGTTGCTTGACCTGCGTCTCGATCGGCGACGCCGAAGGCCTCGCTCCAGATCGTGCGGTCCGGACTCACCAGGGCGATCGTGACCGCGGATGCGCCCTGCTCGAGGAGCTCCCGGGCGGCGCTCTGTCCCTCCCGGATCGCAGCGTCGTAGGACGGCTGCGACGAGCTCGGCCCGCAGGACGCCACGAGGAACATCAGGGCGGCGCTGATCACGGTGCGACGGGGCATCCCGGTCACCGGCACAGTTTCCTCGAAGATCGGGAAGCGCGAGTGATGGTCGTGACGAAACTGCCTTTCCCTACGGCCGCAAGCCCACGACGGGGACGAAGCCCGGTCCGCCGAGCGTCGGCAGGATCGTCTTCAGGCCGGTGGACGAGCTCCTGTAGCGCCAGCCGCCGGTCGACTTCCGGTACGCGCCGGCGTCCGTCTTGCCGTCGCCGTCGAAGTCGCCGGGCGTGGCGAGCCAGCCGCTGCCGCCGATCCCGAGGAAGTTCGACGACGTCCCCGTCGTCGAGAGCTTGAAGCGCCACTTGCCCTTCTTCTTCTGGTAGAGCGCCTGGTCGGCCTTGCCGTCGCCGTCGTAGTCGGCGGGCACCGGTACGAATCGTCCGCCGCCGCCAAACGTGCCCAGGCTCACCTGCTGACCGGTCGAGGACGCGATGTACGTCCACGCCCCGCTGCTGATCTGGTACACGGCGACGTCGGCCTTCCCGTCGCCGTCGTAGTCGGCGGGGATCGCGAGGAAGCCGGTGCCGCCGAGAGTCTTGACGGCGAGCACGTCGTCGCTGGAGCGCCGGTACGACCACTGGCCCGTGATCTTGTTGTAGACCGCGGCGTCGGTCGCCCCGTCACCGTCGTAGTCGGCATGCGCAGGAAGCCATTCGGCCGGGACGAACACCCCTGCGACAGGGCTGATGTTGCGCACGCCGCCGACGGAGAAGGTTCCCGTCGCCACCTCGTAGGTGGCGGGATCGGTGAGGCCGTCGCCGTCGAAGTGGCCCGGGACGGGAGTGAAGCCGGGACCGCCGAATCCTGAACCCTCACCCGGCCCGAACGTCGACATGACGACGCGCCACGTCCCGGTTGCCGCTCCGTAGACCGCAACGTCGGTGAAGCCGTCCCCGTCGTAGTCGTCGCGAACGTGCTGCGGCGTCGCAGGACTCGCCGTGGGCTTGGGTGTCTTGCTCGGAGTCGGACTCGGAGTCGGAGTCGGCGTTCTGGTCGGTGTGGCGCTCGGAGTCGGCGTGGGTGTCTTGGTCGGCACCGGAGTCGGCGATGGCGTCGGTGTCGGTATCGGCCCCGGAGTCGGCGATGGCGTCGGTGTCGGCTGCGGACCGTTGAACGCCGACTCGTATGCGCCCATGTCCACCGTCGCGAACTGGATGCGCGCATTGCCCGCCAGATCGGTGGTGATCCCCGCGGGGATCAGCGCGTTGCTGCCCGCGTTGATCGCGCGGCTGTCGCTTCTCAACGTGAGATCGCCGTTGAGCGCGGGGTCGCCGGTGAGGTTGCCGTTCAGCCCGCCGGTGACGCCGCACGAGCCGTCTTCGACCAAGGTGTTCTGCGCGATGACGGTGGCCTCGGCGACGAGGTTGTCGCAATCGCGGCTGCTTCCCGTGCTGTTGGCGAGGATGCTGTTGTTCAGGTGCACCGTGCCCCAGTTCTCGATGCCGCCGCCGGCGAAAGCAGACGCCGAATTGCCGCTGATCGTGCTGTCGTTGACCGTCAGCGAACGCAGCTGGCCGTTGAAGATGCCGCCGCCGAAGAAGTCGGCCGTGTTTCCGCTGATGGTGCTGTTGGTCACGGTCAGCGTGCCGTCGTTGTAGATGCCGCCGCCGGAGTTGCCGAACACGGCGTTGTACGGGGCGGAGTTCCCGCTGATCGCGCTGTCGGTCACCGTGAGGGTGCCGTCGTTGGAGATGCCGCCGCCGGCCACACCCGTGCCATTCGTGATCGTCAGACGGCTGATCGTCACGGTGGCGCCCGATGCGACTTCGAAGACGCGCACGGCGTTGTTGCCGCTGACGATCGTGTTCGTCCTGCCGTTTCCGGTGATGGTCAGCTTGCCGTTGCTGGCGAGGACGGGCAATGCGCTGGTCAGCGTGATCGTGCCGTTGGCGCCGGCCGCGAAGGTGATCGCGTCGGCGCTGGCGGCGGCGTTGGCGGCGGTGATCGCTTCCCGCAGCGAGCAGTCGGCATTGCACACGCCGTCGTTGGTATCGGCCGTCTTGGTGACGACGAACGCCTGCGGTGGCAATGGGGTCGGCGTCGGCAGTGGCGTCGGTGTCGGCTGCGGACCGCTGAACGCCGACTCGTATGCGCCCATGTCCACCGTCGCGAACTGGATCCGTGCGTTGCCCGCCAGATCCGTGGTGATCCCGGCGGGGATCAGCGCGTTGCTGCCCGCGTTGATCGCGCGGCTGAAGGCGCTCAGCGTGAGATCGCCGTTGAGCGCGGGGTCGCCGGTGAGGTTGCCCGTGTTCGTGCCGTTGACGCAGCCGAGCCCACTTTCGATCAGGCTGTTCTGCGCGTTGACGGTACCGAGTCCCCTGTAGCAATCGGCGCCCGGGGAGCCGGTGTTGTTGGCAACGATGCTGTTGTTCAGATTCAGCCCGGCGAGGGTATCGATGCCACCGCCCGAGCCAGCCGAATTCCCGCTGATCGTGCTGTTCGTGACGGTCAGCGTGTTCCCGGCGCTGCTCCAGATGCCGCCGCCGCCCGCGCCGGCCGAGTTGCCGCTGATCGTGGTGTTGATCACCGTCAGCGTCGCGGAATTTCCGACGGTCGAGGACACCTGGATCCCGCCGCCGCCTTGTTGACCGAGGCCGGTCATGGTGGCCACGTTTCCGCTGATCGCGCAGTCCTTCACCGTCAGCGTGCCATTCAGGTTCCGAATGCCGCCGCCGGTGGTGGCCGAGCCGCCGGTGATCGTCATCCCGCTGAGGGTCACGGTCTCGCCGCTTCCCACCTCGAACACGCGCACCGCGCCGTTGCCGCTGATGATGGTGTTCGACGCGCCGTTGCCGGCGATCGTCATCGGACCGCTGCTGTCGCCCAGGGCCGGCAACGCGCTGCCCAGCGTGATCGTGCCGTTGGCGCTGCTCGCGAAGGTGATCGTGACGTCGGTCGGCGTGAGATTGGCGAGGTAGATCGCTTCACGCAGCGAGCAGTCCTCGTCGCAGACGCCGTCGAAGGTGTCCGCGGTCTTCGTGACCGTCAGGACGGCCGCAAGGGCGGGCTGCGCGGTGGCGGCCAGGAGCAAGGAGAGACAGCCGGCGAACGCGAGAAAGAGCCGGTGATGCGCACCGTACTGGCGGACCATGGACTGGCTCCTTGCAAGAGGTTGACGACGGATCCAGTTGCGCGAGAAGAACGCGACCGGGCGCACGCGACGGCAGCCGTTGGAGGTCGAGACGAGCGTGGCGTTAGACCAAAGATTCGCTTCCGGGCGCAACTCGGATTCAGCAGCATCTCGCGCGGGTGCTCCGGGAATGCGGGTCATCGGTACTTCTCATGGTTGCCGGCCGCCGTCCGCGTCTCGTTTCCGCCGGAAGAACCCGAGCCGGCAGCATCGCCGTCGCCATGCTCCCCCGCCATCACCGCTCGGGCGATCTCGGTACTTGCCGCAGATGATGGGTCTGCCGGCGAGTCCGCCCCGCCGATCCGTGCGATGAACGCGGTGAGCTCGGCGGCCGACGCGAAGCGTCCGGCCGCCCCGGAAGCGATGTGCTCGACGCGACCGACGAGGACCTCGGCGCCGGGATCGTCGAGTCGCCGGAGCTGCACGACGAAGGCGCGCTCGGGCGGCAGCGGCGCGTCGCTCACCGAGCCGGGACGTCGCAGGAGGTGCTGATCTTTCTCCACGAGACGCCGACTAGCGCGCGACGCCCCGCCAGGTCCGTAAGAAACGCGGAAACTTTCCGAAAAGCGCGCATCCGCGTCGATCGGTCAGGCCGCGTGTCCTCGACGACGATCGACTTTCCGCCCTTCCGCCTCGATCTGCGCGCGGAGCAGCTCACGCGCGACGGCACGCCCGTATGCACGGAATGATCCGCGCCGCGTGGTGCTCCTCGATCGCGAGCCGGTGGGCGACACGTCACCCGCGACGGCGGACGTCGCGTCCGGCGCCGAGGTCGTCGGGCGGACCGCGGAGAGCCTCACGGTGCGGGCGTCGACGCCGCGCCCTGCGTTGCTCGTCGTCAACGACCTCTTCTGGCCGGGGTGGGAGGCGACGGTCGACGGCAGGCCGACCCGGATCCTGCGCGCCAACGGACTGTTCCGCGCGGTGGAGCTGCCGGCGGGCGAGCACGAGGTGCGGTTCGACTACGCCGACCGTCGAGGCGCCGCCGGGCTCGCCATCTCGCTCGTCGCGCTCGCCGCGAGCCTGGCCGTACTGCGTCGACGGCCTGGACTTCGCGCGCACGCGGACGCATAGCCGCTCCTCTCGGGAGCGCGGCTCGACGGCCGGCCCCCGATCGCCCCGAGCAGCGCGTCATGCCGAGGGGTTCCGAAGCTCGAGGGGCGATTTCGATCGGCCGGGAGCGCCGAGTCGTGGTAGAGGGAGACACACTCGTACAACCCCCACCGAGAGCCCGAATCCAATGACCCGCTACGCTGCCTGGATCGTGCGTCACCGCCGAGCGGTGATCGCCGCCGTCCTGCTGATCACCGGCTGTTTGGCAGGCGCGTCGACGCGCCTGTACCTCGAGGTCGATCCCGACCGACTGCTGCCGCAAGAGCACCCGCACATGCGGGCGGCACAGGACGTGAAGCGGCTGTTCGATACGTACAACGTCGTCGTGATCGGGCTGTTCCCCAGGGACGGCGAGGTCTTCACGCCGGCGTTCCTCGCCAAGCTCGACGAGGCCACCAGGCGCATCGCGGCGCTTCCCGGCGTCAAGCCGACGCTCGTCCAGAGCCTCGCCTCGCCCAACACGAAGTACGTCACGGGGAGCGAGGAGCGGGTCGATCTCGAGCCGGTCATGCCTTCGCTGCCCGTCGACCGCGCCGGTGCCGAGGAGGTGCGGCGCCGGGCGTTCGCCGAGCCGGCGCTGGTCGGTACGCTGGTCACCTCCGACGCCTCCGCCGCGAGCGTGTTCGTCGACTTCGAGCTCACGCCCGAGCTGCCCGGCTACGGACAGATCGTCGCCGCGGTCCGCGGAGTGCTCGCCGAGGTCGACGACGGCACGTTCGAGTACACGCTCGCGGGGCCGGTGGTCATTCTGGCAGACGTCGAGATCTACGGCGGCCGGCTGCTGTTCTACCTCCCGCTCGCGCTGCTCGTGATCGGGCTGATCCACTATCACGCCTTCCGGACGCTGCAGGCACTCTTCCTCCCGCTGGTGACCGCGCTGCTCGCCGTGGTGTGGGCGCTCGGTCTGATGGGCCTGTTCCGCGTGCCGCTCGATCCCTACAACACCACCACACCGATCCTGATCCTGGCGGTCGGCGCCGGCCACGCGGTGCAGATCCTCAAGCGCTTCTACGAGGAGCTCGACGAGTGCGGCGACGTCGAGACCGCGATCGTCACGTCGCTCGCGCGCGTCGGCCCGGTGATGATCGCCGCCGGCATCGTGGCGTCGCTGTCGTTTCTCTCCCTCGTCACCTTTCGCACGGCGACGATCCGGACCTTCGGGCTGTTCACCGCCGCCGGAGTCGCGTCGGCGCTGGTCATCGAGCTCACGATCATCCCCGCCGTGCGGGCGATGCTCCCTGCGCCGCGGCGCCGCGAGCTCGAGCGCGAGGCGGCGTCGCACCCGTGGATCGACGCCTTCCTCGACGGTGCCGCCAACCTGGCTCGGGTCGCACCTCGTCGCGTGATCGCGGTCGGGCTCGTGCTGTTCGCTGCGTGCCTCGTGAGCGCTTCGCGCGTCGAGGTCAACATGAGCGTCAAGCGTCTCTTCGCCGAGAGCGATCCGATCCGGAACGCGGACGCGCGCATGAACGCCGCCTTCGCAGGCACCAACACCCTCGACCTGCTCGTGGAGGGCGACGAGGAGGGCGCGCTCGCCGAGCCCGCGATCCTGCAAGCGATCGACGGGCTGTCGCGCACGCTCGAGCGCGAGCCGCAGGTCGGCAAGGTGACCTCGTACGTCGACTTCCTGCGCACCTTCCATCACGCGGTCAATGCGGGGCGAGCGGACGTCTCGCGGCTGCCCGCGACGCGCGCGCTCACCGCGCAGTACCTCTTCCTGTACTCGCTGTCCGGCAGCGCCGGCACCTTCGACACCTTCATCGATCCGGCGCGTCGGAACGCGGTCCTCCGCGTGCTCGTTCACGACGACACGACGAGCGTCGGCAACGCGCTCATCCGGCGGGTCGAGGAGGAGGTCGCCCGGACGTTCCCGCCGGGCTACCAGGTCCGGTTCACCGGCACGCTGGGCTCCGCCGTCGCCGCGACCGACGTGATGGTCGAGGGCAAGCTGTGGAACATGGCGCAGATCGCGGGGATCACGGTCGGCGTCGCCGCGCTGTTCCTGCGCTCGCTGATCGGCGGCCTGCTCGTCGCGCTGCCGCTCGCGTTCGCGGTCGCGGTCAACTTCGGCGTCATGGGCCTGCTCGGCGTGCGGCTCGACGACGCCACCTCCGCGATCTCGGCGATGGCGGTCGGCATCGGGGCCGACTACGCGATCTACCTGCTGTTCCGGCTACGCGACGAGATCGGCTCCACGGCCGATCTCCACGAGGCGATCCACCGGGCGCTCAGGACCTCGGGCAAGGCGATCCTGTTCGTCGCCACGGCGATCGCCGTGGGGTACGGCCTGCTCGGGCTGACGGGCTTCCTCTTCCATCTCCGGCTGGGCGGGCTCGTTGCGCTCGCGATGCTCGTCTCGGCGGGCAGCACGGTCGTGTTCCTGCCGGCGGTGGTCGCGCTCATCAGTCCGCGCTTCCTGTGGTCGAAGCTCGTCGACGCGGAGGATACGGAGCTCGAACGCGAGGAAGACTACAAGGTCGCGGCGCGCGCACGGTGAGAGGCGGCCCCTGGTCGACGGGTACGAGCTGCTCGACGACCTGCGCGGCGGAAGCTCGTGGGCGGCCGAGCTGGTCGAGCGAACCCTGGCGCGGGGAGCGGACGAAGGCCGTACCGCGACCGAGCGGCGATGAGCCGGGCGGTCGCGCGACCGCCCACCGGGAGCGTGCCGGCGATGCGGATCCGGGGCGCTACCGGGAGGGGCGGCGGATCCACTTGTGCAGCTCGCCCGCGACCAGCACCGTCAGGGCCAGGAGCGCGAGACCCACCCAGGTGGTGGCGTCGAGCGATTCCGTCTTCAGGACGGCGTGTCCCCACGGCGAGTACATCGCGGCGACGTGGACCAGGAAGGCGATGATCGTCCCGCCCAGCAGGATCGGGCTCCGCAGCGGCGAGAGCTCGAAGGCGGACTTGGTCTCCGAGCGGCAGTTGCCGATGTGGACGTTCTCGAACAGCACCATGAGCAGCAGGAGGGCGTTGCGGGCCGACGCCTCGCTCCAGCCGTTCGCGATCATCCAGGAGAAGCAGCCGAAGCCCACCGCCGCCATCACCGCCGCCGACACCAGCGTGCGCTCGATCATGAGACGGTTGAAGATCGGCTCGCCGGGCGGCCGCGGTCGCCGCTGGAGGATGTCACCCTCGCTGGGCTCGAAGGCGAGGGCCACGCCCTGGATGCCGTTGGTCACGAGGTTCAGCCACAGGATCTGCACCGGGAGCAGCGGGAGCGGCATTCCCACGAGGACGGCGGCACCGAGCAGCAGGACCTCCGCGGCCCCCGTGGAGATGAGCAGGAAGATGACCTTGCGGACGTTGTCGTAGGCGACCCGGCCTTCCTCGATGCCGGCGACGATGGTGGCGAAGTTGTCGTCGCTGATCACCAGCTCGCCGGCCTCGCGCGCCACGTCCGTGCCCGCCTTGCCCATCGCGACGCCGATGTTCGCCGCACGCAGCGCGGGCGCGTCGTTCACCCCGTCGCCGGTGACGGCGACGAAGTGCCCCGCCTGTCGCGCCGCCTCGACGATGTCGAGCTTCTGTCGCGGCGCGACCCGGGCGAAGACGCGCACGCGATCGACCGCCGCGCGGAGCTGCTCGGCGGACATCTGCTCGAGCTCGCGCCCCGAGATCACCTGATCGGGGTGGGCCGCGAGGTCGAGATCCCTCGCGATCGCCAGCGCCGTCACCGGGTGGTCGCCGGTGACCATGCTGACCGCGATCCCGGCGTCGTGGCAGGCGACGACGGCCTCGCGCACGCCGGGACGGATGGGATCGATCATGCCGGCGAAGCCGAGGAAGCTCAGCTGCGACGGCGCGGGCGGGGCGGAGGACGGATCGATGTCGGTCGGCAGCTCGCCGTCCGCGAGGGCGAGCACGCGGTAGCCCCGTTCCGCCATCGAGCGGCCGAGCGCCTGGGCGTCCTCGATCGCGGACGCGTCGGTCCACCGGCACATGGCCAGCACGCGCTCCGGCGCCCCCTTCACGAAGACACGCGCGCCGTCGCCCGCTCGGTGGAAGGTCGCCGCGAACTGATGCTCGGGCTCGAAGGGGATCTCGTTCACCTGCGGGTGTGCGCCGAGCGCCTCCTCGCGCTGCCAGCCGAGCTTGTGCGCCATCGCCAGCAGGGCGACGTCGGTCGGATCGCCCCGCCACACCCACTCGCCGTCACGCTGGTGCAGGTCGCCCTCGTTGCAGAGCGTCGCGGCCCGCGCGAGTCGCCCGAGTCCCTGGTGCTCTGCCGGCTCGAGCGGACGCCCGTCGCAGAGGACGCTGCCCGCGGGTGCGAAACCCTCCCCGGTCACCTCGAGTCGGTCCCCGCCGGCGAGGCGGATCTCGCGCACCGTCAGCTCGTTGCAGGTGAGCGTTCCCGTCTTGTCGCTCGCCACCAGGGTGCAGCTGCCGAGCCCCTCGACCGCCGCCAGGCGACGCACGATCACCCCGCGGCGCGCCATCCGCGACGCGGCGATCGCCAGCGCCACCGACAGCGCCGCCGGCAGCCCCTCGGGAATCGCGGAGACGGCGAGCGCGACCGCGAACAGGAACATGTCGGAAGCGGCGTGCCCATGCAGCACGACGCCCATCGTCGCGATCACCACCGCGGCGACCAGGACGACCACCGCGACCACGCGGCTGAAGCGCTCCATGCGCACGAGCAGCGGCGGCTTGCCGCCCACCGCTCCCATGACGTCGATCGCGAGCTGCCCGACGCTGGTCGCAGCCCCGGTGCTCACCACGACCGCCTTGCCCCGGCCGCGTACGACGATCGAGCCCGCGTACGCCATGCTGCGGCGGTCGCCCACCGGCGTCGCCGCGTCGCCCCGCCACGCCTCGTCCTTCAACACCGCGAGCGACTCGCCGGTGAGCAGCGACTCGTCGATCTCGAGCCCGTGCGTCGAAAGCAGGCGCGCGTCGGCCGGAACGCGGTTGCCCGATTCGAGCCAGACGACGTCGCCAGGCACGACCTTCTCGGCGTCGAGCTCGCGCACCTCGCGGTCGCGCGCGACGGCGGCACGGACGTGGAGGAGCTGCTCGAGGGCGCGCGAGCTCTGCTCCGCGCGCCACTCCTGGTAGCCGCCGATGGCGGCATTCAGCGCGAGCACGGCGGCAATGAACGCCGCGTCGGTGAAGTCGCCGACGGCGATGGAGAACACTGCGGCGATGCCCAGCACGTAGATGAGCGGGCTCTGGAACTGCCGCAGGACGATCTGCCACGCGGCCGGCGGCGGCTGCCGCGGCATCCGGTTCGGGCCGAAGGCGGCGAGCCGCGCCTCCGCCTCGGCCCCGGTCAGGCCGCTCTCGTTCGCGTCGAGCTGGCGCAAGACCTCCTCGGTGCCGAGCGCGTGCCAGTCGGCGGACTTCTGGGTACGTGTGCTCATCCTCGTCTCCTCGAGACGTCTGGCGCGAGCCGTCTGCCTGTCTCGATCCGTGGGGTGGTGCTCGCAGAGCGCGGCGAGCGACGCGGCGACGCGACGCCGCCCGTCACCGCTCCGCCTGCGCCGGCGGCTGCGCCGCGAGCCACGCGCCATCCGGCGCGCGCGGCGGCTCCGAGCCCTTGCACGAACCGAGTACCGCCATCGCGACGATCGCCCGGCGCGCATCGTTCGCATCCATCAGCGGCCGGCGCCGGCGCTGCGGCTCCTCCGCGCGCGCGGCGGTTCGGCTTTCGCGAGCGCGCCGCGGAGCGTGCGCCGGCGTCGCACGCTCCGCGGGCTTCGCGACCGTGCGCACCAGGAGCACCTCGGGTGCGACCGCGTCCTGTTGCTCGCGCGCGCTCTCCTCGCGCGCCAGCTCCTCGAGGCGCCGGCGCAGCGCAGGCACCAGGAGCTGGATCAGCGGAAAGAGGAGCAGGAGGAGGAGCAGTACCGACTGGAGAGAGATCGACCCGTCGCCGTTCATTTCGTGCCCCCGGCGGGCGGCTCCTCGCCGCCGTGCGCGATCGCGTCGCGCATGGTGGTGTCGGCCTGGACGTTCTTCATCCGGTAGTAGTCCATGATGCCGAGGTTGCCCTGGCGGAACGCCTCGGCCATGGCGCGCGGCACCTCGGCCTCGGCCTCGACCACCCGCGCCCGCATCTCCTGCTCGAGAGCGACCGCCATCGCCCGGCGCTCCTCGGCCTTGGCCTGGGCGATCTGCTTGTCCGCGTTCGCCTGGTCGATCTGCAGCTTGGCGCCGATGTTCTCGCCGACGTCGACGTCTGCGATGTCGATCGAGAGGATCTCGTAGGCGGTGCCGGCGTCGAGCCCCTTGCTCAGGACGTGCTTGGAGATGTGGTCCGGGTTCTCGAGCACGTTCTTGTGCGTCGCCGCGGAGCCGATGGTGCTCACCATGCCCTCGCCGACGCGCGCGATGATCGTCTCCTCGCCCGCGCCGCCCACCAGGCGGTCGATGTTGGTGCGCACGGTCACGCGCGAGACGGCGATGAGCTGGATGCCGTCCTTGGCGACGGCGGCGATCTTCGGCGTCTCGATCACCTTGGGGAGGACCGACATCTTCACCGCCTCGAGCACGTCGCGGCCGGCGAGGTCGATCGCCGACGCGCGCTGGAACGGCAGCGGGATGTTCGCCTTGTCGGCGGAGATCATCGCGTTGACCACCCGGACCACGTTGCCGCCGGCCAGGTAGTGCGCCTCCAGGTCGTTCAGCGGAACGTCGAGCCCCGCCTTGACGGCGCTGATCCGCGCCGTGACCACCGTGCCCGGAGGGACGCGGCGCAGGCGCATGCCGATGAGCGTCAAGAGCCCGACGTAGGCACCCGAGGCCCAGGCCGCGATCCACAGCGGCACGGGGACCAGGTAGAGCACGAAGCCGAGGATCGCGACCAGCAGCAGCAGGGCGCCGAACGCGCCGATTTCAGCTCCCACGAGAACCTCCTTCCGGCGGCGTGTCGTGCCGCCGACGAACGACGATGCGGTTGCCGTCGACGCGGACCACCTCGATGGGCTCGCCCGCGTCGATGAACTCTCCGTCCGACACGACGTCGACGCGCTCGTCGTCGAGGTGCGCGACTCCGGCAGGGCGGAGCGCCGACGCCGCCGTGCCGCCCTTGCCGATCCAGCGCCGATCGCTCGCGGGCGGAGAGGCGTATCCGCCCTCGACGTCGAGCTCGGTGTCGAGGACGAGCCGGCGCCCGAACGGCAGGCGCGGCAGCAGGCGGAGGAGGGCGAGCGACACCACGATGGCGAGCACCAGCGACAGCGCCACCTGCCCGAGCGCGCCCACCACCGCCGCCCAGGTGGCGCCCGCGCCGACCAGGCTGAGGCCGAGACCGCCGAGCAAGGCGGCCAGCCCGAGCGTGCCGGCGATGCCGAAGCCCGGGATGACGAACACCTCGGCCGCCAAAAGGACGACGCCGAGCCCGACGAGCAGCAGCTCCTCCCACCCCGCGAGGCGCACCAGCCAGTGTCCCCAGAAGAACAGCGCGATGCTCGCGATGCCGATGGCGCCGGGCACGCCGAAGCCCGGAGTGCGGATCTCGACGATGATCCCGAGGATGCCGATGGTCATCAGCAGCGAGCTCACCATCGGGTGCGTCAGGAAGCGCACGACGGTCTCGGCCCAGGTCTGCGTGGCGCGCCGGACCTCGGCACCGGCGAGGTCGAGCTGCGCCAGCAGGGCGTCGAGGTCGTCGGCACGAAAGTCCGCGAGCCCGTGCTGCAGCGCCTCCGCCGTCGTCAGCGTCAGCAGCTTGCCCTTCTCGATGACGCCCTCGATCTCGACGTCCGGGTCGACCATCGCCTCGGCGAGCAGCGGCGGTCGTCCGCGGAGCTCGGCGGTGGCCCGGAACTCCTTGCGCATGTAGGAGAGCGTCTTCTCGGCCACCGGCTCGGCCGCGGCGCTCGTCCCACCGACCGCGACCGGTGTCGCCGCGCCGATCGTGCCGCCCCCTGCCATGGCGATCGTCTCCGCCGCGAGCGTGATCAGCGCGCCGGCGGAGATCGCGCGCGGGTTCACGAATGCGACGGTCGGCACGCGCGCGTGCAGCATGTCGTCGCGGATGAGGACGGCGCCGTCGACGCGCCCGCCGAAGGTGTCGACGTCGAAGACGACGGCGGCGGCACCCGCCTCGGTGGCCTCGTCCAGGACCCGCTCGACGAACGGTGCGAGGCCGAGATCGACCACGCCCTCGATCGGTACGACGTACACGACCTGACGGTCCGCGGTGCCGCTCGCGACCGGCGCGGCTACCGCGACGAGCGCGAGCAGAACGGAGACGACGCTGAAGAAGGCGAGGACGGCGCGCCGTCGCGACCGCTGTCCGACGCGGAACCGGCGGTTGTCCGTCGGGGCTCCGGGCGCGACGCCGGCCACCGGGCGAGCTCGGGCCGCGACATCGGAGCGTCGAGGCTGCCCGCAGGGCGGGCCGGTGGGGGGTTCGTCGTCTCGCTGACGCAAGGGGGACGTCCTCCTGGACGTGGGTCCAGCGGTTGCCTGCCTTCAGATCTGGTACCGGTCGCGGAGATGATCGAGCAACTCGGCGCGGTTGGGCGGCGCGCCGAGCGACGCCGTACGCTCGAGCTTCGCGAGCCCGGCCGCGAGATCGGGATCGCCGAGGACGTCGTGCGCCCAGCGCGAGAAGTCGCCGGCGAGGAGGTGGTGGCGCAGCGAGGCGATCGGCACCGTCGCGATCGCTTCCGCGAACTCGCGGACGTTGTGTGCAGGGCGGGAGCCGTTGCCGGTCGCGCGGAAGCGGAAGGCGAGCTTCTCGGGCAGCGCGCTGTCCACGTACTTCCGCTCGTGGTGCGCGTGCGTCACGACGCGATCGGCGGGCAGCAGCGTCTGCCAGCGAGGCCCGTCTGGAGTCTGGAGCAGGAGTCCGGCGCGCGGCATGCGCAGCTCGCCGAGCGCTTCGGCGGCGGCGAGACCGGACGGGCCGCGCGCTCCGAGCAGCCCGGCGACGAAGTAGCGCTCGTCGTCGACCTCCGTGCAGGTCAGCAGATTCGCCTGGATCGAGTCGTGCAGCTCGGGGGCGAGCAGGCTCGGCCGGTACGTCGCCAGGACGACGTTCCCGGTCCCGGCGAGCAGGCGCGCGCAGCAATCGGCGCCCGGGCGGAAGAAGTAGTGGGCCTCGTCGACGAAGGTCCAGTGCGGCATGCCGGTCAGCGCGCGCTCCGCCGCGAGCCTCTCGATGGTGGCGCAGACGTAGCGGGATTTTTCGGCTTGAGACAGGCCCGTCAACGTGAGGACCAGGCTGGCGCTGACCTCCTGCATCACACCGGGCAGGTCGGCCGGAGCCGGAAGCTGGATCCGGTGTCCGAGCGGGACGACGTCGGAGCGCTCGCCGAGGGCGTGGTGGTCCCCCTCCGGGTCGATGATGCACAGCCGGTACCCGTCCTCGAGGAGGCGCTCGGCGAGGAGCCCGGCCAGCCAGGACTTGCCCGAGCGCGGGTCGCCGCTCACCAGAACGTTCACGTCGCCGGCGGGAAGCGCGACCGGGGTCCCGTCGTCGGTCCGGCCGAGGACGATCCGGTGACGGGCGGGCGACGGTGCGCGGTCGCCCGCCGCGCGCAGCCGCTCGACGTACTGCGCGACGCCCTCCGGGCCGGACGCGGCGAGGTGATCGTCGGCCGCGGCGGCGGCCGCCGGCACCGAGCCCCGCGCCGCGACGCCGATCTCGGCGAGCTCGAAGAGCGGCAGGTCGTTCTCTGCGTCGCCGAAGGCGATCATGTTGCGCGGCGAGCGACCGAGCTCGGCGAGCGCGCGACGCACCCCCCAGGCCTTGTTGACGCCGCTCGGCAGGAGCATCAGCGCCGCGCGGTTGAAGACCAGCTGGAGGTCGAGGCCGGCCTCGCGGACCAGGGCGAGCGCCTGCGCGGCGTGCCCGTCCCACGTGCCGACGACCACGTCGCCGACGTGGAAGGGGATCCCGGCGGCGCGCAGCCGGCCGAGGAAGGCCTCGCTGGGCGCCTCGCCGAGGTGGATCCGGCGACCCGTGGCGGAGAGCCACACCACCGCCCCGTTCTCTGCCACCACGGCATCGAATGCCGAGAAATCCACCCGCGCGATCTCGAGGTCCTCGAGCACGCGCCCGGTGACGAGCAGGCTCGTGATGCCGCGCTCGCGAGCGGCCTTCAGCGCCGATGCCACCTGCGGCGCCAGCGCACCGCCGCTCGCGCCGGTCCCGTCGAAGTCGACGGCGAGCACTCGGCAGTACATCCTCCCCCCTTTTCCGTTCTCGGCCGGAGACGTGGCCTTCTCCGAGCAATCGCGACGCCAGAATCGTACCCGCATCGGCTCCCCGGCTCCACGGCCGGATGCTTCGATCGTTCCGGGCGGTGCGAATCGCGGCGCGCTCGTGTCCCGCGCGTGCGACCGGCGCACCCTGACGGGTGAGCGACCCTCGCTCGGCGCCGGGTCCGCCGCGAGCGTGCTCACCCCTCGTTCACGGGCTCACGCTCCGACGGGTCTCGTCGATGCTCTGCTCGATGACATCGCCGGCGACCTGGAATCGCTCGAGGGCGCTACGCCCCAGCTCGAGTGCGAGCTCGAGCTCGCCGACGACGGCTTCCTGCGCGCCCTTCTCCTGGAGGAACGTACGGTCCTCGTAGCTGTGAGTCCGGGCGAGTACTGCGATCGCCCCGCTCACCTCGCGCGCCTGCTCGAGCGCTCGGCGAACCGCCATTCTCTCCGGAACGCAGAGGACGAGGAGGGTCGCCGAGCGGAGATGCGCGCGTTCGAGCACCGCGGGCAGGCCCGCATCGCCGAACAGGGCCGTGATGCCACGCGCGCGGAGCGACTCGACGATCTTCAGGTCCTCCTCGACGACCACGAACGGCTTGTTGTGCCTTTCGAGAAGGGCACAGACGATGCTGCCGACGCGGCCGTACCCACAGACGATCGCATGACGGGAGAAGGCAGGAACGGGCGCAGCATCCTGGTCGTGCGCGGCTCCAGGCCAGCTCGCCAGCACCCGCCGAAGCAACGCCGGTGCTGCGCTGTTGACGAGAGGGGAGAGCAGGATCGTGACGACGGTGGCGCTCAGGAGGAGGTTGAAGATCGGCGTGGTCAGCGCGCCCTCCTCGAGCCCGATGCGGGCGAGCAAGAAGGAGAACTCCGCCGATTGCGCGAGGGCGGCCCCGATCAGGACCGCGAGCCGTGTGGAGCAGCCCAGCCACCGGGCAATCAGGGTCGTCACGGCGCCCTTGACGAGGATGATCATCGCGACCGTGAGCAGCACGAGCGCCCAGGAATCGAGCAGGAAGCGCGGGTCGAGCAGCATCCCGATCGAGACGAAGAAGATCCCGGAGAAGACATCCCGGATCGGTGTCGCGTCGCCGAGGATGCGATGAGCGAGGTCGGACTCGCCGACGACCACGCCGGTGAGGAACGCGCCGAGGGCGAGGGACACTCCGAGCAGCGACGCCCCGACCGCCATCGCGAGCGCCAGCGTGATCACGGCGAGCGCGAAGAGCTCGCGGCTGCGAAAGATCGACACGCGCCGTAGCACCCACGGCAGCGCCCAGAAGGCCAGAGGTACGACGACGAAGAAGAAGAGCGCCGCCTTGCCGAGGAGTGGGCCCATCGCCCGGGAGCTGGGGGATGCGAATGCGAGAATCGCCACCAGGACGACGCTGGAGATGTCCTGCACGGACGACCACGCCAAGCCCAGGCGAGCGTGGCGGCTGTCGATCTCGCCGCGATCCGAGAGAACCTTTCCAAGTACGGTGCTCGAAGAGTTCGAGATGACCGCACCGAAGGCGTACGCCTGGATGTCACTCCAGCCGAGCGCCCGCCCGACGAGGTACCCGAGCCCGATCATCGCGATGACCTGGGCGAGCCCGCCGCCGATGGCGATCTTGCTGGCGCGAAGCAGCTCGCGAAGAGAGAGCTGCACGCCGATGACGAACATCAAGAAGACGATGCCGACCTCCGCCAGATCGGCGATCGCTTCGGTCTCCCCCATGATGCCGGGCGTGAACGGACCGATGGCGACGCCTGCGAGGATGTAGCCGAGGATCAGCGGCTGGCGAAGACGCAGCGCAACGGCAGCGCCCACGAACGCGGCGCCGAGCGCGGTGACGAGATGGACCAGCAGTCCGCCGTTCTCCATCACGAGCTGGCGGTCGTGGCCGGACGCGGCGGAGCAACCAGCGGGTCACAGGTGACGTTGCGCAAGACGTCTCCTGCCACCGTCCGGAGAAACCTGTGCGCGAGACCGGAGGAGCCGTGCGTGCCGAGTGTGAGCAGATCGGTCTCTCCCTTCTCGACGGCCTTCGCGACGACCAGCCCGGGCGATCCATCTCGGACGTGCGTCTTCCGGAGCGCGTCCTTCGGCGGCCCCTCCGCCCTGGCGAGCGCGTCGACCAGAAGGCGCGAAAGCTCCCCGGACGCTCGCTGCCGAAGCGCGCTGCGGAGCTGCTCGACCCGGTCCGCAGAAAGGCTCGGGTAAGCGAAGCTCTCGAACGGTGAATCGAGCACGTGGCGTTCCGGTGCGTCTCCGGTCGGTTCGGTGAGTACTGTGTTCGTCTTTGCTCCCACGCTCATGATCGACGTTCCTCGTGCGTGCCCTCGCTGGAATCGCTCTCAGGGCATCGATAGCTCGCGACGGGTCGACGATGCGAGGACCTCGATCACCCGGCGGGCTCGCTCGCGCGTCGAAGAACTGCGACGCTCGGCACCTCTCGAAACAGCGAGGCAGAGCAGCCGCGCGGCGCTGTTGCTCAGCAGATGCGCGGCAGCTGCTCCCCCGACAGCAGTTCGAGCAGCCGGTGCGTGCCGACCCGCGTGCGCAGCACGACTCTCCCGCCGGATTCCTCCTCGACCGTGCCGATCCGCTCCGCACCCGAGCCCAGCGCGTGGCCGCGCAGCACGTCCAGCGCGCGCGCCGCGTCGTCGGCCGCGACGAACGCGACCAGCCGGCCTTCGCACGCGACGTAGTGCGGATCGAGCCCGAGCAGCTCGCACGCCGCGGCGACGCCGTCGCAGATGGGGATTTTCGCCTCGTCCACCTCGACGCCGACGCCCGCGTCGAGCGCGATCTCGTTGAGCGCGGTCGCGAGGCCGCCGCGGGTCGCGTCGCGGAGGCAGTGCACGTCGATGCCGGCGTCGAGCAGCGTCGCGACCAGCCCGTCGAGCGGCGCGCAGTCGCTCTCGACCGGACTCTCGAAGGCGAGGCCGTCGCGCACCGAGAGCACGGCGATGCCGTGCCGCCCGACGTCGCCCGACAGCAGCACCGCGTCGCCGGGGCGCACGCGCGCCGGCCGCACGTCGACCCCCGGCGGCACGAGCCCGACGCCCGACGTGACGACGAACAGGCCGTCCGCCTTGCCGCGATCGACGACCTTGGTGTCGCCGGTCACGAGCGTCGCGCCGCACGCGGCGGCGGCGTCGCGCATCGACGCGACGACGCCGTGCAGCTCGTCGAGCGCGAGGCCTTCCTCGAGGATGAACGCCGCGCTGAGCGCGGCGGAGCGCGCCCCCGCCATCGCGAGGTCGTTCACCGTGCCGTACACCGCGAGCGCGCCGACGTCGCCGCCGGGGAACGTCCGCGGCTGCACGACGTAGCCGTCGGTGGTGAACGCGACGCGCTGGCCGCCGAGCGTCAGGACGGCGCTGTCGTGCCGCGCCGCGAGCGCGGGGTTGTCGAACGCGGGCACGAACACGCGCTCGATCAGCTGGCGCGTGAGCCGTCCGCCGCCGCCGTGCGCGAGCTGCACGCGCTCGCCGGGCGCGAGCGGCACGGGGCAGCTCGCGTCGAAGCGGATCGTCATGACGGGTCGGCCCTCCGGTATCGGTGGTAGGCCGCGCACGCTCCCTCGCCCGAGACCATGGTCGCGCCGAGCGGCGTGTCGGGCGTGCAGCGCGTGCCGAAGGCGGGACACTCCGGCGGCTTGATGCGCCCCTGCAGGACGAGCCCGCTCAGGCACCCGGCGGGCTCGGCGCCGCCGACGTCGCCGACCGCGAAGCGCCGCTCCGCGTCGTGCGCGGCGTACGGCGCGCGCAGGCGCAGCCCGCTCGCCGCGATCGGGCCGATGCCGCGCCAGTCGCGCGGCGCGACCTCGAACACCTCGGCGAGGATCGCGCGCGCGGCCGCGTTGCCCGCGGCCTGCACCGAGCGCGCGTACTGGTTCTCGACCTCGGCGCGGCCGCTCTCGAGCTGCAGGACGCAGCGGTGGATGCCCTCGAGCAGGTCGAGCGGCTCGAAGCCGGTGACGACGATCGGCACCCGGTAGCGCGCCGCGATCGGATGGTACTCGTCGAGGCCCATCACCGTGCACACGTGGCCCGCGGCGAGGAAGCCGTCGACGCGGTGCCCGGGCGCGTCGAGGATCGCGCAGAGCGCCGGCGGCACCAGCACGTGCGACACGAGCAGCGAGAAGTTGCGCACGTCGCGCCGCCGCGCCTCGTGCACCGCCATGGCGGTCGCGGGTGCCGTGGTCTCGAAGCCGACGGCGAAGAACACGATCTCGCGCTCCGGCTCGCGCTCGGCCAGGCGCAGCGCGTCGAGCGGGGAGTAGACGACGCGCACGTCCGCACCCGCCGCCTTCGCAGCGAGGAGATCGCGCGCCGAGCCGGGCACGCGCAGCATGTCGCCGAACGAGCACAGGACGACGCCCTCGATCGCCGCGATCGCGATCGCGCGGTCGACCAGCGCGACCGGCGTCACGCACACCGGGCAGCCCGGGCCGTGCAGCAGCTCGAGCCCGGACGGTAGCAGCTGGTCGATGCCGAAGCGGACGATGGCGTGCGTCTGGCCGCCGCAGACCTCCATCAGCGTCCACGGGCGCGTGGTCGCCGCGCGGATCGCCGCGGCGACGCGCTGCACGGGGAGGGCGTCGCGGAACTCGTCGACGAACCTCACGCGCCGTCCTCGTCGAGCTCGGCCAGGTAGGCGAGCGTCCGCGCGGCGGCGTCGCGGTCGAGGCGGCTGATCGCGAAGCCGGCGTGGACGATCACGAAGTCGCCGACCCGTGCCTCGGGCACGTAGGCGAGGCACACCTCCTTCACGACCTCGCCGAACGCGACGCGGCCCGTCCTGAGTTCGTCGTCGGCGATGGCGCGGATCTCACCGGGGATCGCGAGGCACATGCGCCGCCTCCTCTCGCTGCGGATGTCGCGCCGCAGCGACCAGCACCTGGCCGAGCGCGATGGCGCCGTCGTTGGGTGGGTAGAGCCGCGGCGCGAGCACCGTGAAGCCGCGCGCCGCGAGCCGCGCACGAACGGCGTGCGCGAGCAGCGCGTTCTGGAAGCAGCCGCCGCCGAGCGCAACGCGCGGCAGGCCGGCCACGAGCGCCATCGCCTCGGCGAGGTGGGCGAGCGACGCGTGGAAGCGGGCCGCGACGAGCGTCGCCGGCACGCCGCGCGCGCGGTCGTCGAGCAGCGCGCGCACGAGCGGCGCCCAGTCCGCGACCGCGGGCGCGTCGGACGAACAGGTTGGCCGGATCCTCGTCGCGTCGCGATCGGCGAAGCCCGTACGGACCCCCATCGCACGCGGCACGAGCGGCAGCGGGTAAGGCGCGAAGGACGCGAGGTCGCCGGCCTGCTCGGCGAGCGCCTCGAGCTCCATCGCCGCCTGGCCCTCGAAGGTCGCGACGTCGCGCACGCCGAGCAGCGCCGCGACGCCGTCGAAGAGCCGCCCGACGCTGGTCGTCGGCGTGCCGCGGCCGCGCTCGAGCAGCGCGAGCAGCACGCGCACGTCGCCCGCGGTGAAGTGCGCGCGCGACCAGTCGCGCGCGAGATCCGGGTCGAGCGCGTGCAGCAGCGCGAGCGCAATGCGGCGTGGCTCGCGCACCGCGCGCTCGCCGCCCGGGAGCGCGAGTGGGCGGAGGTGCGCGACGCGCCGTGCGTCCGCCCCGTCGACGGCGAGCGCCTCGCCGCCCCAGAGCACGCCGTCGTCGCCGAGCCCCGCGCCGTCCCACGCGAGGCCGAGCGCCGGGCCCGCCGCGGCGTGCTCGGCGAGGCACGCGGCGACGTGCGCGTGGTGGTGCTGCACGCGGACCAGCGGCACGTCCCAGGTCGCGGCGAGACGCTCGGCGAGGTGCGTCGACGCGTAGTCCGGGTGCAGATCGCAGGCGACGAGCCGCGGCCGGAGCGCGAACAGCCGCAGCAGGTCGGCGACCGTCCGCCCGAGGAGCGCCGCCGACTCGGCCGTGTGCAGGTCGCCCAGGTGCTGGCTCAGCACCACCTCGCCGGCGAGCGACACCGCGACCGTGCTCTTGAGCTGCGCACCGAGCGCGACGATGCCGGGCGGGACGCCGGGCATCGCGAGCGGCAGCGGCGCGAAGCCACGCGCGCGCCGCAGCAGCGTGAGCCCGCCCGTGCCGACGCGCACGACCGAGTCGTCGACCGGCCGCACGACGCGGCGGTCGTGCAGCAGGAAGAGGTCGGCGACGCCGGCGAGGCGCGTGCGCGCTTCGGCATCGTCGATGCAGATCGGCTCGTCCGAGAGGTTGCCGCTGGTGCAGACCAGCGGCCGTCCGGCGCCGGCGGCGAGCAGGCGGTGCAGCGGCGTCGTCGGCAGCAGCACGCCGAGCCGCGCGCTCCCGGGCGCGACCTCGTGCGCGATGCCGGGCGCGCGCGCGCCGTCGTCGCCGTCGTCATCGTCATCGTCGGCGTGCTGGTCGCGGCGCGCGACGAGCACGATCGGCCCCTCGGGCGACGCGAGCCAGTGCTCCTCCTCGACGGACGGTGCGCAGGCGCGGCGCACCTCGTCGAGCGACGCGAGCAGCACGGCGAACGGCTTGTCGGGCCGGTGCTTGCGCGCGCGCAGCCGCGCGACCGCCGCACCGTCGGTCGCGTCGGCGACGAGCTGGAAGCCGCCGAGGCCCTTCATCGCGAGGATCCGGCCGGACGTGACGGCGTCGATCGCGGCCGCGAGCGCGGCGTCGGCACGGGCGTGCTCGCTGCCGTCGGGCAGGACGAGGCGCAGCGCGGGGCCGCAGGCGGGGCAGGCGACGGTCTGCGCGTGGCAGCGACGGTCGCCGGGGTCGTCGTGCTCGGCGGCGCATTGCGGACACGGCGGGAAGTCGGCCATCGTCGTGCGCGGCCGGTCGTACGGCAGCGACTCGACGACGGTGTAGCGCGGCCCGCAGCGCGCGCAGCTCGTGAAGGGGTAGCGATGCCGGCGCGCGGCCGGTGCCGCGGTCTCGTCGTCGCACGCCGCGCACGAGACCAGGTCGGCGGGCAGCGTCGCGCGCCGCGCGCCGTCGGCCGCGCTGGGCAGGATCGCGAAGCCGCGCAGGCTCGCCGGCGGCAGCGCGGCGATGTGCACCACGTCGAGGTCGTCGACGCGCGCGGGAGGCGGCGCGTCGCTGCGCAGCGCGGCGAGGAACTCGTGCACCGCCCCGTCGCGTCCCTGCACCTCGAGCGCGACGCCGTCGCAGCGGTTGCGCACCCAGCCCGAGAGCCCGTGCCGCGTCGCCGTGGCGTGCACGAGCGGCCGGAAGCCGACGCCCTGCACGACGCCGCGGACCGTGACCGCGAGGCGCAGCACGGCGCTACTCGACCTCGATCGCGTCGACGCCGAGGCCGACGCGACCAAGCACGTCCGCCTCGCCGGCGCCGCACGCGGGGCAGACGAGCAGGTGGTGCTCGGGGGCGTAGACGTGCGCGCACGACCGGCAGCGCGCCTGCACGTGCTCGAGCGCGAGCTCGAGGCGCGCGCCCTCGGCGACCGTGCCGCGTGCTCCCGCCGCGAAGTGCAGCGCGAGGCTGTCGGCGGACAGCGCTTCGGTCTCGCCCACCCAGCCGCGCACGACGCGCACCCGCGCGGCACCCGCCTGCTGCGCGCGCTCGACCACCGCGCCCAGGATCTGCCGTGCGAGCGACGCCTCGTGCACCGTCAAGCTCCGAGCAGCGCGCGGACGCGCGCCGCCGCCGCCGGAACGGCCGCCGCCGCGGCGGGCGACAGCCCGACACCGGGAGCGCTCGGCCGCTCGACGACCACGCCGACGATGCGCAGCGCGGGTGGCGGACCGTCGCCGAGGACCTGCGCCAGCTCGATCGCCTGCGGCACCGAGATGCCGTGCGTCGAGAAGGTCGGCGCGCCGCGCCGTGCGAGGTCCTCCGGGGCGAGATCGAGCACGGCGCCGGGCGTCCCGCCGAGGACGGCGTCGACCAGCACCACAGAGTCGGCGCCGGCGAGGAGATCGACCAGCGCCGACGCGTCGGGCGCCGCCACGAGCTCGACGTCGCGCGGCAGCGGTGTTCCGCGGAGTGCGTCGAGCACCGCGAGACCGACCCCGTCGTCGCCCGCGGCCGGCTGGCCGAGGCCGATCACGCGCGCGCGCACGCGGCTCGCGCTTTCGCCACGCGCGGTGCCAGAGGTGCTCATGGTTCCGCCAGGTGCGGCACGCTCGCGCCTCACGCGTCCTCCACGCGCAGCGTCAGGAAGTGCGTCGCGCAGGAGATGCACGGATCGTGGTTGCGGATCGCGTGCTCGCAGCGGCCGACGAGCTCGGCTTCGGGAAGGTCGAGGCCCGCCGTGACCACCTGCTCGAGGTCGTGCTCGATGGTGCGCTGGTTCTGCGAGGTGGGCGGGACGATGCGCGCGTCGACGATCGTCCCCGCGGCGTCGATGCGGTAGCGGTGGAAGAGGAGGCCGCGCGGCGCCTCGGTCGCCGCACAGCCGGTCGCCTCGCGCGGTACGAACGGCACCGCAGGTGCGGCCGGCGGCTCGTACGCGGCGATGATCGCGAGCGCCTCGTCGCACGCCCACAGCACCTCCACCGCGCGGACGATGACGCTGCGGAACGGGTTGCGGCACGCCGCGCCGAGCCCCGCCTCGCGCGCCGCCTCGCGGGCGAGCGGCGACAGGCGGTCGTGGTTCAGCGCGTAGCGCGCGAGCGGGCCGACGAGATAGGGCCCTCCGCCCGTGCGGTGCGCGTGCAGCGCGGTCGAGTGCGGCACGTGCTCCTCGACGAAGCAGCTCTCGAAGTCGTGCGGCGCGACGTCGAGCCCGCGGCTCGAGACGATGCGGCCCTCGTTCAGCGGGTACTCGCTCGGGTGGCGCAGCGCCACCAGCTCGTAGTCGCGCTCCAGATCGGGAAATTCGAAGCCCGCCACCCAGCGCACCGTCTCGCGGGCCGCGTCGCGCGCGCGGCGCAGCGTCTCCTCGAGCGGGCGCAGCTCGGCGCGCGTCGGCACGCGGTAGAAGCCGCCGACGCGCACGTTGATCGGGTGGATCTCGCGCCCGCCGAGCAGCGTCAGGACGGCGTTGCCGGCCTTCTTGAGCTCGAGGCCGCGCTGCACGGCGACCCGGTGGTCGCGCGCCATCGCCGCGACGTCCGGGTAGCCGAGGAAGTCCGGCGCGTGCAGCAGGTGGATGTGCAGCGCGTGGCTCTCGATCCACTCGCCGCAGTACAGCAGGCGGCGCAGCGCACGCAGCGGCCCGTCGACGACGATGCCGAGCGCGTCCTCGAGCGCGTGCACGGCGCTCATCTGGTAGGCGACCGGGCAGATGCCGCAGATGCGCGCCGTGATGTCGGGCGCCTCGCCGAGGGCACGGCCGCGCAGCAGCGCCTCGAAGAAGCGCGGCGGCTCGAAGATCGACAGCTGCACCGACTCGAGCTTGCCGCCGCGCAGCTTGACGACCAGGCTGCCCTCGCCCTCGACGCGCGCGAGGTAGTCGACCTTGATCGTGCGCCGCTCGCCCTTCATCGCGCGCGCTCCGCATCGTCCGCGCGCGACGCGGTGCGCTCCTCCGCGGCCTCGCTCGCGGCGCGGAACTCCTCCGCACCCGCATTGAAGGTCCGGTAGGCGCGCACCAGGTCGAGCGGGGTGGCGCCGAGCTGCGCGAGCCGGGCGTCGAGAGACGCCGTGTTCGGCGTCTCCTTCGGGCCGAAGCAGGCGTAGCAGCCGCGAGCGTACGCCGGGCACAGGGCACCGCACCCGGCGTGCGTCACCGGACCCATGCACGGCGTGCCGTGCGCCACCATCACGCACACGTTGCCGGAGAGCTTGCACTCGACGCAAACCGAGTGCGCGGGCGTCGCCGGCCGGCGTCCGGCGAGGAACGCGGTGATCACCTCGAGGAGCTGCCGCTTGTCGATCGGGCAGCCGCGAAGCTCGTAGTCGACGACGACGTGCGCCGCGATCGGCGTCGAGCGGTCGAGCGTCGCGACGTACTCGGGCCGCGCGTAGACCACCGCCTGGTACTCCTTCACGTCGGCGAAGTTGCGCAGCGCCTGGATGCCGCCGGCGGTCGCGCAGGCACCGATCGTCACCAGCACCTTCGACTTGCGACGGATGGCATGGATGCGCTCGGCGTCGTGCGGCGTCGTGACCGAGCCCTCGACCAGCGACAGATCGTACGGCCCGCGCACGACCGCGCTCGACGCCTCGAGGAAGTGGGCGATCTGCACGGCGTCGGCGATCGCCAGCAGCTCGTCCTCGAGGTCGAGCAGCGCGAGCTGGCAGCCGTCGCACGAGGCGAACTTCCAGACGGCGAGCTTCGGCTTGCGTGCCTTCGCCACGCTCACAGCTCCCGGACAGCGAGCAGCCGCTCGGCGACGTCGTATGCGAACACGGGTCCGTCCTTGCACACGAAGGTCGCGCCGAGCTGGCAGTGCCCGCACCAGCCGACCGCGCACTTCATGTTGCGCTCGAGCGACACGAAGATGCGCGCGGAAGGGACGCCGCGGGCGCGCAGCGCCTCCGCGGCGAAGCGCATCATCACCTCCGGACCGCAGAGCAGCGCGACGGTGCGGCGCGGATCGAAGGTCGCGCGTGGCACGAGGCCGGTGACGACGCCGGCGTTGCCCTTCCAGGTGCGCGTCCCGGCGTCGACGGTGACCAGGACGTCGATGCCGGCGCTCCGCTCCCAGCGCTCGAGGTCGCGCGCGAACAGCACGTCGGCGGGCCCGCGCGCGCCGTACAGCAGGACCACGCGGCCGAACTCCGCTCGGCGCGCCGCGATCGCGTGCGCCGCCGGGCGCAGCGGCGCAAGCCCGATGCCGCCGGCGACGAGCACGACGTCGTGCCCGAGCGCGTCGTCGAGCGGCCAGGGCGTCCCGTACGGCCCCCGGCAGCCGACTGCCGCGCCGCGCCGGAGCCGGCCGAGGGCACGCGTCACCGGGCCGACCTCGCGCGTCGTGTGCACCACCGCCGCATCGCTGCGCGCCGGGTCGCCGCTGTACGAGATCGGCACCTCGCCGACGCCGAACGCGTACAGCATCGCGAACTGGCCCGGACGGAAGGCGGGCGGCGGCGCGACGTCGAGCTCGAGCGAGAACGTGTCGCGGGTCTCGCGCACGACGCGACGGATGCGGCACGGGGTCGGAGCGAGCGGGTGCGCCGGTGCGGCGAGCGTCACGCGCGTCATCCCTCGCCGTAGACGTCGAGCAGCTGCAGCCGCGCCGCCTGCAGGCCCTGCTCCATGATGAGCGCGAAGCGCTTGAGCAGCTCGTAGCCGAGGTCGTGGTCGGCCTCGCACTTGCCGCGCAGGCAGCGGCCGTCGAGCGCGATCGCGCGCGTCGGCTCGACCGCGCGCGCGTCGAGCACCCAGTGGTACGGCGGCACGAGCCACGACCAGCCGAGGATGTCGCCGTCGCCGAGCGTCTGCAGCACGAGCGGCATGCGTCCCGGCGGTGCGATCTCGAGCGAGATCCGTCCGGCGCGGATCAGGTAGAACTCGTTCGCCTCGGCGCCCGCGTGGAAGACGAACTCGTCCGCCGCGAAGCGCACGTTCGACGCGCAGCCCACGATCAGGTCGAGGTGCTCGCGGGCGAGCCCTGCGAAGAACGGGTGTCCCGAGAGAATCCGCTCAAGCGTCTCCATCGGCGTCCCCCTTCGCCCGGGCTCCGTCGGTGGCGCGGATCGCCGCCACCTCCTCCGTCAGGTCGATGCCCACCGGGCACCAGGTGATGCAGCGCCCGCACCCGACGCAGCCGGACGTGCCGAACTGGTCGATCCAGGTGCCGAGCTTGTGCGTCAGCCACTGGCGGTAGCGGGCGCGCGTCGACGAGCGGACGCTGCCGCCGTGGATGTACGAGAAGTCGAGGTTGAAGCAGGAGTCCCAGCGCCGCCAGCGCTCGGCGTGGTCGCCCGTCAGGTCGCTCACGTCCTCGACGGTGGTGCAGAAGCACGTCGGGCAGACGAGCGTGCAGTTGGCACAGCTCAGGCAGCGCGCCGCGACCTCGTCCCAGCGCGGGTGGTCGAGGTTGCGCTGCAGCACGTCCGCGACGCCCGCCGCGTCGAGCCGCCGCTCCATCGAGCGGGCGGTGCGCTCGACGATCGCCCGCGCCGCGTCGCGATCCGCGGCGGGCGCGGGCGCGGCGTCGAGCCGGTCGAGGAGGGCGCGGCCGCGCGCGCTGCCGACCTCGACGAGGAAGCGGTGCGCGCCGCCGTCGAGGATCTCCGTCAACGCCAGATCGAAGCCCGCCTCGGCGCGCGGCCCGGTGCCCATCGACACGCAGAAGCACGTGCCGCCCGCCTGGCCGCACTGGACCGCGACCACGAGCACGTCGGCGCGCCGCGCCGCGTAGTCCGGGTCGGCGAAGGCGCCGCCTTGCAGCACGCGGTCCTGGATCGCGATCGCGTGCAGATCGCACGAGCGTGCGCCGAGCAGCGCGAGGCGCGGCGGTGGCGCGGCGGCCGTGTCGACCGCGAAGCCGCCCGCCTCGCGACGCGCGCCCCACAGCTTCAGACGCGGCACGAGAAAGCGCTGCTTCCACGACTGCGGACCGACCGCGTGGCCGAAGAGCGCGTCGTCGTCGCGCCGCACCAGGCGGTAGGTGCCGCCGTCCTGCTGGTCGGTCCAGCCCGCCGGCAGGTCCGCGAGCCGGGCGATCTCGTCGAGCACGATCGCGCCGTCGCGCGCGACCGGCGCGACGATCGTCCAGCCGTCGGCGCGCAGCACGTCGATCAGCCGCGCGAGACCGTCGCGCGTCAAGATCGCAGGCGCCGTCGTCGTCTCGCTCGTCGTCATCGCACGATCCCCACGACACCCTACGCCGATGCGCCCGCCGCGACCAGGTACGCGACGCAGCGATCGAGCGTGCCGACCTTCTCGTAGTCGGCTTCCGGGATCGCGACGTGCAGCTCCTCGTCGAGCGCCGTGACGAAGCTCAGGAAGTCCATCGAGTCGAGGTCGAGCTCCTCGCGCAGCACGGCGTCGCCGGCGAGCGCTTCGAGGTCCGCCTCGGGTGCGATGCGGCCGAGGATCGCGAGCACGGACGTGCGTGCTTCGTCACGCGTCATAGGGCCTCCGGTTTCTGGAGCAGGCGCTCGACGGCGGCGAGGAAGCGCGCGCCGCGGTGGCCGTCGCTCGCGCGGTGGTCGGCCGACAGGCTGGCCGTCACGACGTGGCGCGGCACGACCCGGCCGTCGACGACCCACGGGCGCTCGACGACCTTGCCGAAGCCGACGATCGCGACCTGCGGCGGGTAGATCACGGCGAAGACCGACTCCACGCCCTGCTCGCCGAGGTTGGTGACGGTGATCGTCGGATCGGACAGCTCGGAGCTGCGCACCCTGCCGGCGCGCGCGCGCTGCACGAGGTCGCGCATCTCGCGCATCAGCGCGACGAGCGGCTTCGTGTCGGCATCGTGCAGCGCCGGCGCGACGAGCCCGCCGCCGCGCAGCGCGACCGCGAGGCCGACGTGGATCGCAGCGCGCTGCTCGAGCCCGTCCTTGGTCCACACCGCGTTCAGCTCCGGCACCTCGCGCAGCGCGAGCGCCACCGCCTTGACCAGCGCGACGCCCGGCAGCAGGCGCTCGGCCGGAGGACGGCCCTCGTTGCAGCGCCCGATCCACGCGACGGTCGCCGCGAGGTCGATGGTCGTCGCGAGGTAGTAGTGCGGGATCTCGCGCTTCGAGCGCGCCATCACCGCCGCGATGGTCTCGCGCATGCGCACGCGGGCCGCGTCCGGCGTGCCGGGCGCGCGAGCGGGAGCTGCGGCGGGCGTCTCCGGCTGCCGCGCCGCGCGCTCGACGTCGGCGACCTGCACCGCGCCCTCGGGGCCGGTGCCGGCGACCGCGGCGAGATCGACGCCGAGCTCGGCGGCACGACGGCGGGCCGCCGGCGACGAGCGTACGTGCGTCGCAGCGTGCGCCGCGGGAATCGCGACCGGCTCCGCTGCGGATGGAGCCACGGCGGCCACGGCGGGCGCCGGTGGGACGGCGGGTCCGGCCGCGGGCGGTGCGGCGGGCGCGGCAGGCGTGACGGGTGCGACGACCGGCGCGGCGGGTGCGGGTGCCAGTGCGGTGGCAGCGGCCGCGCCGGCACCGGCGTCCTCGCGGATCACCGCGAGTGGTGTCCCGACCGCGACCTTCGTCCCCGGCTCGACGAGGGTCTGCTCGACGACACCGTCGACGAAGACCTCGACCTCGGTGAGACCCTTGTCGGTCTCCACCTCGGCGATGATGTCGCCGCGCGCGACGCGATCGCCGACCGCGCGGTGCCACTCGACGACCGTGCCGTCCTCCATGTCGGCGCCGAGGATCGGCATGACGAACTCAACCACCTGCGCGTACCAGCTCGAGCGCGACGCGCTCGATGGTCTCCGCCTGCGGCAGGGCGGCGTCCTCCAGGTGCTTCGCATACGGCGTCGGGACCTCGGCACCGCAGACCCGTGCGACCGGCCCGTCGAGGTCGTAGAACGTCTGCTCGACGATCTGCGCGCTCACCTCGGCGGCGAAGCTGCCGGTCCGCCAGGCCTCGTCGACCACCACCGCGCGCCGCGTGCGTCGCACCGACTCGACGATCGTCGCGGTGTCGAGCGGCCTGAGCGTGCGCAGGTCGATCACCTCCGCCTCGATCCCCTGCGCCGCGAGGCGCTCGGCCGCGGCCAGCGCCTTGTGCAGCGAGCCGCCCCACGCGACCAGCGTCACGTCGCGCCCCGCGCGACGGATCAGGGCGCGGCCGATCTCGGACGGTCCGGCGTCGTCGTCGCAGTCCCCCTCCATCGGGTAGAGCAGGGCGTGCTCGAAGAGGAACACCGGGTCCTGCTCGCGCAGCGCCGCGGCGAGCATCCAGCGCGCGTCGGTCACCGTCGCGGGTGCCAGGACCTTGATGCCCGGTACGTGCGCGTACCATCCCTCGAGGCTGTGCGAGTGCTGTGCGGCGAGCTGGCGGCCGCCGCCGGTCGTCATGCGCACGACCAGCGGCACGCTCAGCTGGCCGCCCGACATGTGGCGCAAGGTCGCGGCGTTGTTCACCACCTGGTCGAGCGCGAGCAGGCTGAAGTTGACCGTCATCACCTCGACGATCGGGCGCAGGCCGCCGAGCGCCGCGCCGATGCCGGCGCCCACGAAGGCGCACTCCGAGAGCGGCGTGTCGCGCACGCGCTCGGGGCCGAACTCGGCGAGCAGCCCGTGGCTCACCGCGAAGGCGCCGCCGTACGCGCCGACGTCCTCGCCCATCAGGAACACGCGCGGGTCGGACTGCAGCGCCTCGCGCAACGCCGCCCGCAGCGCCTCGCGGTAGGTCGTGCGCGTCATCGCGGCGCCTCCGTGTGGACGTCGCGCAGCAGGTCCGCGACGGGCTCGAGCGGGCTCTCCTCGGCGAAGCGCACCGCCGCCTCGACCTCGGCCGCGACCGCGCGCTCGATTCCGGTGAGTGTCGCGTCGTCGAGCGCGCCCGCGGCGCGGAGCTTCTCGGTGAGCAGCAGGATCGGATCGCGCTTCTTCCACTCCTCGACCTCGGCCTTGGTGCGGTAGAGCTCGGGATCGTACATCGAGTGGGCGCGGAAGCGGTAGGTGCGGAGCTCGAGGAAGCGCGGCCCCTGGCCCGCGCGCACGGCATCCGCGGCCGCGCGCGTCGCGGCCTCGACCGCCAGCACGTCCATGCCGTCGACCACGCGCGCGGGGATGCCGTACACCGCGGCCTTGTCGGCGACGTCGATGCGCGACTGCGAGCGCCAGATCGCGGTGCCCATCGCGTAGAGGTTGTTCTCGCAAAGGAAGAGCACCGGAAGCTGCCACAGGGCGGCGAGGTTGAGCGACTCGTGGAACGCGCCCTCGGCGGCGGCGCCCTCGCCGAAGTAGCAGGCGGTGACGCGCGCCAGGCCCTGCATGTGGTCGGCGAGCGCGAGACCGACGGCGAGCGGCAGGCCGCCCGCGACGATTGCGTTGCCGCCGTAGAACCTGCACGCGGCATCGAACAGGTGCATCGAGCCGCCGCGGCCGCGGCTGCAGCCGGTCGCCTTGCCGAGCATCTCGGCCATCACGGCACCCGGCCCGACGCCGCGCATGATCGCCTGCCCGTGCTCGCGGTAGGTCGCGACCACGGCGTCGCCCGGCGCGAGGGCCGCCGACGTGCCGGCGGCGACGGCCTCCTCGCCCACGTAGAGGTGGAGGAAGCCGCGGATCTTGCCGAGGGTGTAGAGCTCGGCCGACTTCTCCTCGAAGCGGCGGATCAGGATCATCTGCCGCAGTAGGTCGCGCGCGTGTGCGACGTCGAGCGCCGGCGCGGTGGTCACGACGCGCTCCCCTCGAGCGTCGACAGGTCGCCCGGCGGCAGGCCGAGCTCCTCCGCGCGCAGCAGGCGGCGCAGGATCTTGCCGCTCTTGGTCTTCGGCAGGTCGGCGCGGAAGGCGATCTCCTTCGGCGCGACCGCCGCACCGAGCCGCTTGCGCGCGTGGCCGAGCAGCTCGCGCGCCAGCGCGTCGCCGGGCGCGAAGCCCGGCTTGAGCGCGACGAAGGCCTTGACGATCGCGCCCGCTACCGGGTCGGGACGCCCGATCACCCCGGCCTCGGCGACCGCCGGGTGCTCGAGCAGCGCGCTCTCGACCTCGAACGGGCCGATGAGGTGGCCCGAGCTCTTGATCACGTCGTCCGCGCGCCCGACGAACCAGTAGTAGCCGTCCGCGTCGCGGCGGGCGAGGTCGCCCGTCAAGTACCAGCCGTCGCGGAAGCACTTCGCGTAGCGCTCGGGCTCGTTCCAGTAGGCGCGGAACATCGACGGCCAGCCGGGCGCGAGGGCGAGCTCGCCGTCGACGTCGGGCGCGTCGACCACGTGGACCTTGCCCGCGTCGTCGTGCTGCACGATCGCGACATCGATGCCGGGCAGCGGGCGACCCATCGATCCCGGGCGGACCTCCATCGCGGCGAAGTTCGCGACCATGATGCCGCCGGTCTCGGTCTGCCACCAGTTGTCGTGGAACGGGCGGCCGAACGCCTCGTCGCTCCAGACGACGGCTTCCGGGTTGAGCGGCTCGCCGACGCTCGCGAGAAAGCGCAGCGCCGACAGGTCGCGCTGCCGCACCGGCTCGAGGCCCGCCTTCATCAGCATGCGGATCGCGGTCGGCGCCGAGTACCACACCGTCACGCGCTGCTCCTCGAGGATCCGGTACCAGCGCTCGACGTCGAAGTCGGCCTCGTCGACGATGCTCGTCACGGCGCTGGTCAGCGGCGCGACGATGCCGTACGACGTGCCGGTCACCCAGCCGGGGTCGGCGGTGCACCAGAAGACGTCGTCCGGGTGCAGATCGAGCGCGAGCCTGCCGGTCACGTGGTGCGCGACCACCGCCTCGTGCACGTGCAGGGCACCCTTCGGCTTGCCGGTCGTGCCGCTGGTGAAGTGCAGCAGCGCCGGGTCCTGCGGGTCGGTCGGCGGGATCTCGAAGTCGTCGCTCGCCGCGGCGAGCAGCGCGCGCAGGTCGCGCGTGCCGGGGACGTCGACCGGCGCGTCGTCCGGCCCGACGAGCAGCACGTGCTCGAGCGCCGGCAGCGACGCGCGCAGCGCTTCGACCTTCTTCCGATAGAGCGCAGGCGTCGTCACCAGCACGCGCGCGCCGCCGATCTCGAGCCGAGCGTGCAGCGGCTCGGGGCCGAAGGCCGAGAACAGCGTGCACAGGATGCCGCGCGCCTTGAGCGTGCCGATCGCCGCCACGTAGAGCTCGGGCACGCGGCCGAGCAGCAGGTAGACGCGGTCGCCGGCGGCGACGCCGAGGTCCGCGAGCACGTTCGCGAAGCGGCTGGTCGCACGCCGCAGGTCGTCGTACGTGAGGTCGACCACGCGGCCGTCCTTCGCGAGCCAGCGCAGCGCCGTGCGGTCGGCCGTGGCACCGGTCGCGTGCCGGTCGACCGCCTCGTGCGCGATGTTCAGGCCGCGTCCGCCGGGCAGGCCGTCGAGCAGCGCGCGCGCGTCCTCCCAGCGGAAGCGCGCGCGGTCCGCCTCGTAGTCGGCGAGGTTCGCCCGCGCGACGTCGGCGGCGGACTTGCCGATCCTGCGCGCGGCTCGGCGGGCTTCCCCCGCCGGGCCGCAGTCGTCTTCGAACGGGATCGTCATCGTCAGCTCCTCGAGGCGCCGGCGGATGCGGCCAGCGGTCGCTCGACACCTTGCACGCCGCCAGACGCAAGGCGGTTGCCAGCGGCGCCGCCCGGAGGGCGACGTGGCGCGCGCTCGCAAGGACGCGACGCGGCGCGCCGCGCGTGTCGATGACGGCGACGCCGGGCGCGCGACGCTTCCCAAGTTCGTGAATCGGCGACCCGTGGCGTCGTGCCGCTGGGAATCCGTGCGACCTCCGGTATGCGGGCGCCGCACGGAGCAGCGAGCGGCGCGCCTGCTGGCCCCGCCTTTGCGACGTGATCGGCGACGGCATCCGTCGACGAGGCGAGCGATCCGGGCGCGCGTGTGGCGAGATGCCACGCCGGCGCGACGAGACCGACGAGCCGCAGGCGCAACGCCGGCGACGGCAAGGAGGTGGCAATGGATCCCACGCAGGCCTTTGTCCTTGGCTTCGACGAGATCGGCCTCGGCGACGTCGCGCGGGTCGGTGGCAAGACGGCGTCGCTCGGCGAGCTGCACCGGCTGCTCGGCGACGGCCCGCTGCGCGTTCCCAGCGGCTTCGCGGTGACGGCCGACGCCTACGTGGCCTTGCTCGACGTGGCGCGGCTGCGCGAGCGGATCGCGACGCGCCTCGCGGGCGTGCACAAGGGGGATCTCGCCGGACTGAGCGATGCCGCGGGCGACGTGCGCCGGATGATCGAGAGCACCGAGCTGCCCGAGGAGCTCCGCCGGCAGATCCGCGCGGCGTACCGCGGGCTGTCCGGGGGCCGCGAGGAGGACGTCCCGGTCGCCGTGCGCTCGAGCGCGACCGCCGAGGACCTGCCCGAGGCGAGCTTCGCGGGCCAGCACGAGAGCTTCCTCGCGGTGCGCGGCGAGGAGGCGCTGCTCGACGCCTGCCGGCGCTGCTTCGCGTCGCTGTTCACCGACCGCGCCGTCTCCTATCGCCTCGACCAGGGCTTCGAGCACATGGCCGTGCGCCTGTCGGTCGCGGTGCAGCGCATGGTGTGCGCCGACGACGGCGCGTCGGGGGTGGCGTTCACCATCGACCCGGAGACCGGCTTTCGCGACGTCGTGCTGGTCAACGCGGCGTGGGGCCTCGGCGAGGCCGTGGTGAAGGGACAGGTCGACCCCGACGAGTTCCGCGTCTTCAAGCCGACGCTCGCGAGCGGCCACGAAGCGATCCTGCGGCGCGTGGTCGGGGCGAAGGCGTGGAAGCTCGTCGGCGGCGCGGGCGGCGAGCCCGTGCGGCGCGAGGTGCCGGAGCCCGAGCGGGCGCGCCTCTGCTTGACGGACGCCGAGGTGACGGCGCTCGCACGATGCGCGGTCGGGATCGAGGAGCACTACTCCGCGCACCACGGCTCCGCGACGCCGATGGACGTCGAGTTCGCGCGCGACGGCGTCGACGGCAGGCTGTACGTCCTGCAGGCGCGTCCCGAGACCGTGCACCGCGGGGCGTCGCCGACGCGCATCGACCTCTACGCGCTCGGCGACAGGGGCGGCAGCGAGCGCATCGTGTCGGGCAAGGCCGTCGGCCAGCGGATCGGTGCGGGGCGCGCCCGGCTCCTGCTCGAGCCGCGCGCGCTCGAGGCGTTCCAGCCGGGCGAGGTGCTGGTCGCGCCGATCACCGACCCCGACTGGGAGCCGATCATGAAGCGCGCGGCGGCGATCGTCACCGATCACGGCGGGCGCACCTGCCACGCGGCGATCGTGAGCCGCGAGCTCGGCGTGCCGTGCGTGGTCGGCACCGGGCAGGCGACGCGCCTGATCGCCGACGGCGCGGAGGTCACGGTGTCGTGCGCGGAGGGCGAGACCGGCTGGGTCTATCGCGGCACGGTGCCGTTCACGCGCCGCGCGGTCGACCTCGCGACGCTGGCGACGCCACGCACCGCCGTGATGCTCAACGTCGCGAACCCCGACGAGGCGTTTCGCCTCGGGCTCCTGCCCTCGGCGGGCGTCGGGCTCGCGCGGATCGAGTTCATCGTCGCGGGCATCGGCGTCCACCCGCTCGCGCTGCTGCACCCCGAGCGGGTTCGGGACGAGGCCGTGCGGCGTGCGATCGACGCGCGCCTCGGCGGGGCCGCGGACCGCGCGCGCTGGTTCGTCGACCGTCTCGCCGAGGGCGTCGCGACGATCGCCGCGGCCTTCCACCCGCGCGACGTCATCGTGCGGCTCTCCGACTTCAAGACCAACGAGTACGCGCGGCTCCTCGGCGGGGCCGACTTCGAGCCGCACGAGGAGAACCCGATGCTCGGCTTCCGGGGCGCGTTCCGCTACGCCCACCCGGCCTACGCCGAGGGCTTCGCGCTCGAGTGCCGGGCGCTGCGCCGCGTGCGCGAGGACATGGGGCTCGCCAACGTCAAGCTCATGATCCCGTTCTGCCGCACGCCCGACGAGGGACGGCGGGTGCTCGCGTGCATGGCGGAGAACGGGCTCCGCCGCGGCGAGAACGGGCTCGAGGTGTACGTGATGTGCGAGATCCCGTCGAACGTGCTGCGCGCCGCGGAGCTCGCGCAGGTGTTCGACGGCTTCTCGATCGGCTCGAACGACCTCACGCAGCTCGTGCTGGGCGTCGACCGCGACTCCGAGCTGGTGGCGCCGGTGTTCGACGAGCGCGATCCCGCCGTGCTCGAGATGATCGGCCGGGTGATCGCCGAGGCGCAGCGCGCCGGGCGGAAGATCGGCATCTGCGGCCAGGCGCCGAGCGACTACCCCGAGTTCACGCGCTTCCTCGTCGAGCGCGGCATCGACTCGATCTCGCTCAACCCCGACGCCCTCCTGCAGGGTCTCGAGACCGTGCTCGCGGCGGAGCGTCAGGCTCCGGATCGTACGGCGGCACCCGTGCGCTGACGGATGGCTCCTCCGGCCGTGCGGTCGGTCATCGTGCCGTCGCGACGCGCGTCCGCTCGCGCGCATAGCCCGCCGCATTCGCGAGCTGCGCGAGCGCGAGCAGCGCCGCGAGGCGGAGCGCGTGCGCGCCGTGGTCGCGCGCGAACGGCGCACGCAGCAGGTTCGCGTAGAACCGTGCCGGCTCGAACGTGACGCGCGCACCGTCGCGTCGCGCGCGCGCACGGCGGAAGGCGCACGCGCCGCGGCCGTAGTCGAAGTGCTGGCGCCAGAACGAGGTCGCTCCGAGCGCGTGCGCGTGGTGCACGACGGCCTCGGGGGCGAACGTCAGGCGATGTCCGTGGCGCGTCCAGCGATCGCACAGCTCGCGGTCCTCGCCGGCCGCGCGCGGGAAGCCGGTGTCGAAGCCGCCGATCGCGAGCAGCGCGTCGCGCGGGAAGGCGACGTTGTTGGAGGCGAGAAAGCGCGGCGTCGCGCCGCCGGCGTTGTGGTAGTCGTAGAGGTAGTCGATCAGCAGCTGCGAGGCGCTCGAGAACGGATTGTCCGGCAGTCCGTTCACGGTGCGGCCCCCGACCGCGAGGGCGGCCCCGGCGACGTCGGGGTGCGCGGCGAAGCGCGCGGTGAGCGCCGTGAGCCAGCCGGCTGCCGGCACGCAGTCGTCGTCGAGGAACGCGACCACCGGCTGTCGCGCGCGCGCCGCACCGGCATTGCGAGCGGCCGCGGGACCACGGCGCGGCTGCGCGACGACCGTCAGGTCGATCCGCTCGCGCAAGCGTTCGACGGTCGCCGCGGGCGGCGGCACGCCGCCGTCGTTCACCACGATCACCTCGAGGTCGCCGTCCGCGCCGGCCATCGCCGCGACGCCGGCGAGGCAGCGCGCGAGCGCCGCCGGCCGATCGTAGGTCGGGATGACGATCGAGATCATGGCCGTGCCGCCCGCGCTCAGTTCGACTCTGCGAAACGCTTCATCGCGTCCGGCGCGGTGATCGTCTGCAGCATGCCGACCATCTCGCCGCCGCGCGCGAGGAGCGACAGCGCGACCACGAGCGGCAGCAACAGCACCTGCCGTGCGGACGACAGCCCGGTCGCGCGCGAGAAGCGCCGCCACTGCGGCACGTCGAGCGCGACGTGCCACAGCATGGTCAGCGGCGGCTCGAGCCACGGGAAGCGCCCGAGCCAGCCGTGGCGGGCGCCGTCGAGGCGGCGCAGCAGGAAGACCTCGTAGCCGAAGCGGCGGTGCAGGCGCTGCACCCACCAGCCGAGCGAGAACACGTGCGCGACGCGCTGCCGCGGCGTGAACACGATGCGCGCGCCCGACGCGCGCAGCGCCGCGAACAGGAGCGATCCGGCGCAGGTGCGGCCGAGGTCGGTGCGGTAGGCGTGGCGGCGGAAGGTCGCGGCGCGGAAGCCGACGTTGTGGCTCAGGAAGCCCGCGGGCGGCGCGTCGGGACGGGCGTCGTGCGGCACGACGAAGCCCCACGAGATCGACGCCGCTGCCAGCAGCAGCGGATGGCTCGGGGCGCGGCCGTCCTCGCCGCGAAACAGGGTGACGCCGACCGCGACGTCGGCGCCGCCCTCGATCGCGCCGACCAGCGCCGCGAGCCAGCCGGGCTCCGGACGCGCGTCGGAGTCGATCAGCGCGAGCACGTCGGCGCTCGCCTGCCGCACGCCTTCGTTCTTGAGCGCGTAGTAGTGCGCCCCTTCGGCGGCGATCGCCTCGACGCGAAAGAGCGGCGTGCCCCGCTGCCACCTGGTGCGCCAGGCGGCGACCTGGCGCGCGCTGCCGACCAGGATCACCTCGACCTGGTCGAGCGGGAAGTCCTGCCGCAGCAGCGCGGCCATCGTGTCGTCGGCGGAGCCGAGGTCGAGCGACTCGTTGTAGCCCTCGATCACCACCGAGACGCGCGGCCGCGCGGCGCTCACGAGCGCACCGTCGCGGCGTGCGCCGGGCACGAGTCGGCGGGCTCGTTCACCCACCAGGCAATCGCCGCCACGTCCGCGTCGTGTCGCCAGGTGCGCCAGCGGCGCTGGGCGTCGAGCACACCGGGCGCCGCGGTGTCGCTTCGAGCTGGAGGCGGCATCGTCACCGCGTCGCCGCCAGGCGCGGCCGCAGGCGCGCCACGCGCTCGCCGATCGAAACCCGCGCGCGGCGCGGGACGAGCCAGATCAGCGCGAACGCGAGCACGCACGCCGCGGTCGGACGCCCGTCGCCGAATGCCGTGCCGAGCAGCCGCCACGCGGCGCGCCAGTCGCGCCCGCGTCGCGCCTCGAGGCTCGCGCGTACGAGCACGAACCCGGCGTAGGCGCGCGGCGTCAGCAGCGCGCGGTTCGCCGCCGCCCAGGCGAGCGACGCGCGCCAGTCGGACGCGTTGCTCATGCGCTCGCGCGACTCCTCGCCGTGGAACACCGCCAGCGGCTCGGGCGTCGCGGCCAGCTCGACGCCGGTCCCCGGCTCGCGCAGCGCCCGCAGCAGCCAGTCGCTGCCCTCGTGCGGCAGCCGCCGGTGGCGGAAGCGGACCGCGCGCAGCAGTGCCCTCGGGGCGAGGACGGTCGACGGCAGGACGATGCCCTCGCCGCCGCGCAGGCCGCGCTGGCAGAACAGGTACTCGCAGAGCGGCTCTCCGGGCGCCGGCGAGCGCCGCGGCAGGACCGTGTCGCCGTGCTCGTCGCGCGCGACGAAGCGGCACGACACGATCGGCTGCGCGAGCCGCGACGCCCGCGCCGTCGCGAGCTGCCGCGCGAGCTTCTCGGGCAGCCACTCGTCGTCGTCGTCGAGCAGCGCGATCCACTCCCCGCGCGCCGCGTCGACGCCGGCGTTGCGCGCGTCGCCGACGCCGCGCCGCTCCGGCAGCTCGACCACGCGGAGCCGGGAGTCGTCGATGCGCTCCAGAACGGAGGTCGTCGCGGCGTCGCGTCCGTCGACGACCACCACCACCTCGAGCTCGCGCAGGCTCTGCCCGAGCGCGCTCCGCACCGCGCGCGCGACCAGATGCGCCCGACCGGCGGTCGGAACGACGACGGAGACCAGCGGCGTCTGGCGGTCGGCTCGGCTCACGCGGCGCCGACGATAGCAGCTCCGCACGCGCCGCGGACAGCCCCCCGCACGAGCCGCAACAGGTTTCCACGTCGTGCGGAGGGCGGTCGACCCGCAGCGAGATCGAGGACGGTGCTCGCCGTCCTCGATCTCGACGGGCTCCGGCTACGACGCCGACGCGATGAAGTCCTTCACCGAGATCGAGCCGTCGTCGAAGCGCAGCTCCTCGGCGTAGTAGATCGATTTGGTGTCCTCGCCGCGCACCAGGACGATCTCCGTCCCGTCCTCGCTGGCCGAGACGAGGGCGTACTCGTTGCGCGTTCCCGGGAGCACGACCGCGTCGTCGCCGTCGTCGCCCCACACCTCGTCGTTGCCGAGGCCGGGCCTGAGGACGTCGTCGCCGGCGGCGCCGTGGATGAGGTCGTCCCAGGCGCCGCCGCCGTCGCCGGCGAGCACGTCGTCCGACGAGCCGCCCCAGATCGGCATGCCCTCGACCTGCGCCGCGAGCGAGCCGGCGTCGGACCAGCCGATCTGGTGGTACGTGTTGTCCGCGCTGTCGCGGAAGACCAGGTAGTGGTAGCTGCCGTCCGAGCCGTGCGCCGGCTCGAGGATCAGGTCCTCGTCGAGCTGGCGCGTCGACTTCGTCCAGCCCGGCGGCAGCACCGCGTCCGCGAACGCCTGCGCGACATCGTCCTGATCGAGCTGACCCGAGGCGTGCATGACGTACTCGTTGCCCCACTGATCGACGACGAAGTAGCGATCGAGCGGCACCGCGCCGGGCGTCCCGGGCGCGTCACCGTTCTCGTTGGCCCAGAACTTCATGTCCTGCGCCTTGAAGTTCGCGGTGACCTTCACCACCTCCGGGCCGGGCGTCGTGACCAGGTTGCCGGCATAGTACGCGTTGACGGCGGCGAGCCCGGTGTAGTCCGAGCGGACGAAGGGCCACATGGCGTTGATCGCCTTGGACATCGCGCCCCAGGTGTAGCCGTCGCTCGTCGTGACGTAGCTGGTCTCGCCGTCGGGCATTCCGGGCGAGGCGATGAAGTACGACTCGTTGAACTGGAGGTTCCGGGTCGTGTTCTTGGTGTACGGCTCGGGCGGCGTGTAGTCGGGCCAGACGTCGTCGGGGATCTCGTCGTCGGCCGGCGTGCTCGGATCGTCCGCGCTCTTGTACGTCGGGAGCGCCTCCTGCGGCGCCGTCGTCACCGTGCTGGTGTTGATGATCTCGTGCGCCTCCTCGAGCGGCGTCCACTGGATGTCGTCGGTCGACGTGCCACTGCCGCCGCCGCTGCTGCATCCCGCGGCCGTCGCGATCGCGAGCGCCAGCCCAGCAGTGCGCGTGCGCTTCCACCCCGTCCCGAGCCTGCGTGCCTGTCTCGCGTTCATCGCCGTCTCCCGTGTGTTGTGGGGCTTCCAGCACCAGGAGCGGCCTGGAGCCACGCCCGCTGATCTTTGCTTCGGCCGGGCTTCGGGCGTGCTTGAGCGCGCCGGCGAGATTTTGTCATCGGTCATGCCGATTGATTGATTTTTTGTGCGCTTAGCCAGCGCTCGGGCGTTCGTGCCGATCGGAGGGTCGCAGCGGCACGGCCATGGCCCCGGTCGCCCGGCGGGCTCCCGGTCGCCCCCGGAGCGTCGCGTCCGGCAACGGAATCGCGTGTTTCGCTCTTCGCCAGCGCGCGCGATCCGGTCATGATGGCGGAGCGGATCCAGCCGCCCGCGTCGGCGCCGCGTCGCGTTGCCGCAGGTCGCACGCCAGGGAGCGCAGCGCGGGCCGTCCTCCGAACAGATGCATCCACCGATCGAGAATCTCGTCGTCTCCGTGCCGCGAAGGTCACCCGTCGACGCGCGCTCCTTCCGGTCCACCCGGCGCGCGCGGCCTGGGCTGTGCGCCGTCGTGTGCCTCGCCTGGTTGCTCGCGGCCTGGCCGCTCGGCGCTCCCCCGTGCAGCGCCGCACCGGCGCCAGGTGCCGAGTCCAGCCCCGGCCGCGAGTGGCGCGTGACCCCGGACCTCGTGGTGCGCGAGCTGCGGCCCGGCGTCTGGCTGCACCGCTCGTGGAGCGGCGACCCGGCCGGCGAGCGCACCGAGTCCAACGGGCTCGTCGTGCGCGAGGACGGCGGGGTGGTGATCGTCGACACGGCGTGGGGCAACGAGCCCACCGCGGCGTTGCTCGACTGGATCGCGCGCGAGCTGAAGGAGCCGGTGCTGCGCGTGGTCGTCACGCATTCGCACGACGACCGCATGGGGGGCGCGCGCGTGGTGCGCGAGCGCGCGATCCCGCTGCTCGCCTCGCCGCGGACGGTCGAGATCGCCGCGGCGCGGAGCAGCGAGCCCCTGCCGATGGCGCTCGCCGGCCTCGACGAGGGCAAGGCGGTTCCGGTCGGGACGCTCGAGGTGTTCCATCCCGGCCCGGCGCACGCGCCCGACAACGTCGTCGTGTGGCTGCCGGAGCAGCGGGTCCTGTTCGGCGGCTGTGCGGTCAAGTCCGCGGAGGCGACGTCGCTCGGCTTCACCGGCGATGCCAACCTCGCGCGCTGGCCCGAGGCCATCCGCCGCGTCAAGCAACGCTACCCCGAGGCGGCGGTGGTGGTGCCGGGCCACGGCGATCCCGGTGGGCCGGCGCTGCTCGACCGGACGACGGGTCTCCTCGGCGCTGCCCGCCGTCCGGCGCCCCGGAAGACGTCCACGCCACGGCCAGTCGCGCGGACCCCGAAGCCGTCGCCGGTGCCGACCGTCGAGCCGGAGCCGCAGCCGGAGCCGGCGACCGGGGAGTCCGTGCTGACCTTGCCCGTGGAGACGCCGGGTCCGACCGCGACGCCGGCCCCGCGCATCGTGCTGCCGGCCGAGGAGCCGCTCTGAACCGCTCTGATCGGCGCGGTCAGCGGCGGCCGAAGTACGATCCCACGACGCTCGAGTACAGGTCTCCGAGATAGGTGGCGCCGAACGGGAAGCCCGAGGTCGGCCCCCGGTCGCTGTGGACGATCACGGCGATCGTCACCTGCCCGTCCGGGAAGTAGTACGCCAGCGAGTGGTAGCCGACGGTGTCGCCGCCATGGCCGATGGCGGGCCCGTTCCCGTCCAGACCCGAGGCGTCGAGCATCACCAGTGCCGCGCCGTAGGTGAAGTCCTGCCCGGTCGGGACGCCCCTCGTCAGCTCGGCCTGCATCGCGGCGGAGTGGAACGAGCCATCGCCGCGTCTCTCGGCCCAGTCGGCCATGTCGCCGATCGTCGCGACCAGGTTGCCGGCGCACCAGGACGCGCTCGGGTGCAGGAACGTGGCGCCGTTCGTCCCGAGGAACGACTCGCCGTACGCGACGTCACCGACGAGCGGCTCCGCGCCGTCGAAGAACGTCGCCGTAGCCCCGATCGGGATGAGGATGCGCTCGCGCAGCACCTGAGAGACGTCCTCGCCGGTGACGCTCTCGATGATCATCCCGAGCAGGACGTAGTTCGTGTTCGAGTACGCCCACCTGCCGGCTTCGCCCGGAGCGAACGATGGTGGCCTGGCGAACGCGATGTCGAGCAGCTCGCGCGGCGCGTACGCGCGGCGGCTCAGGGCGTCGGCCAGGTAGGACGGATCGCTCGTGTAGTCGTGGATGCCGCTCGTGTGGTGGAGCAGATGCCGTACCTCGACGGCATCGCCTCCGGGAACGTCGGGGATCCACCTGCTCACCGGGTCGGACAGCGCGAGCGTGCCGTCCTCGACCAGCAGCAGGACCAGCGACGCGACGTACGTCTTGGTGCTGCTGCCGATCAGGTGGAGCGCCGTCTCGGGAACGTCCGTCGAAGCGCCGCGCGTGAAGTAGCGCGAGCCGCAGGCGTCCTTGACGACGGCGACCGCACCGACGGCGCTCGGGATCGACGCGCCGGCGAACGCCGCCTGGATCGCCGTCGTCTGCGCGGCGTCGCAGGCGCGCGGTCCGGCGCCGTCGCCCCCGCCGCTCGAGCCGCACGCCGAGAGCGCGAGCGACGCGAGAACGATCAAGGCAGCGCGCACCCGGCGACGTTTCTCACGAGGGGGCGCGCGGCGCCACCGCATCGTGACGCGGGGACGCGTCGCCGTACCCGCACCACGAGATCCTCGTCCTCGTGCGCCGTTCGTCGGATGCCGTGGCGCGAGCGCACGAAGCTCGCTGCAGCTGCGCATCGCCCGCTCCGGCATTGACGAGACGCAGATCGCTACTGCGCGGCGACGCGCGTCAGGTGCGAGATGCGCGGCGCGCCGACCTCTCCGCAACCGCCCTGGCCGATCATGATCGCTTCCTTGGCGTTGAGCTTGATGACGTCGATCACGGCGTTCTGCGGATACAGCGGGCTCGTCGCCTTGCGGGGAATCGACGTCCACGAGACGTAGAGCTTCTGCTTGGCACCCGCCCCGAGGAACCTGAACGAGATCGAGTCCTGCGGGCGGTGGCAGATCGACGGCTTCACCGATGCGTTGACCAGGCCGGCTGCGGCGAGCCCGCCCGAGTCGATCGTGAGGGTCTGGTCCGCCGCGAACGTGACCTGTCCGGTGGCGGCATCGCCCACGTAGTTCGCGTCGGTCGTCTCGTTGCGGACGGACCACGTGCCGACGAGCCGTCGCGCCTTCTGCGTGCCCGAGTCGGCGATCGCCCGGTCGGCGAGTCCCATCGCCAGAAGCGCTACTGCAAGAATCCTGGTCGCGTTGCTCACGAATTCCTCCTCTGCCGCGCCGTTCGCGGCCGTGCCACGGCTGGATGACCGAGCCGAGAGTTCTTGGGGCGCGTCCTTGTGGCGGGAAGAGGAGCTTCGTGGAGCGGCGGTGGGTTGCCCGAATGCGCGGGCAGTGTGGCGGAGCGTACAGGGGGTGATCAATAGCCAAACTGCGCGAGCCAAACTGCGCGCGTCCACTCGCGTCGGAGACCGGCGTCCGGCTTCTCGACACGACGGGCCGCCCCGGCCGTCTCGACACTCGGCCGTCTCCAACTCGGCCGTCTCCGACAACTCGGCCGTCTCCGCCTTGCCACGCGCGCATCGAGTGTGATCGAGAGACGGATCGTGCAGCGGCGGCGGGGAGAGGGCGGCGCGGGCTCGCGCCGTGCGGCGAGGAGTGCCGTCGAGACGACGTCGAGCCGGCGCGTCTTTCTCCGTCGCGGGCTCGTCGCGGCGATCGGCGTCGGCTGTGCGCCGTCGCTCGTGCGTGCGCAGCAGCCACGAAGCATCACGGCGGGGCACGGCGTCTCGACCTTCGTCTACGGCCAGCACCTGGTCGCCGCCGCCAAGCGCTTCTTCGAGGCCGAGGGACTCGGCGCTCCCGACTTCGTCGTTCCCGGCGACGGCGCGAAGGTGGTGCAGGCGCTCGCCGCGGGCCAGATCCAGTTCGCGCTCGGCGACACGAGCCACCCGCTCAAGATCACCGAGAAGGGCAGGCCGGCGCGCATCCTCTTCGCGACCGACACGCGCTGCTCGTACGCCAACGTCGTCGTGCGGAGCGACCTCTTCGCGAAGGGCGTGACGAGCGTCGCGGCGCTCGCCGACCGGACCCTCGTCGGCCGCAAGGCGGTGATCGCGGCGACCGGGATCGGTGCCGGGACCTACGTGTACGGCGTCTTCGTGCTGAGCAACACGAAGGCCGCCGACGGCACCCCCGTCAATCACCACGTCGAGTGGATGGGCGGCGGATCCTCGACGACGATCCTCGGCGGGCTCAAGGCGGGCAAGTTCGACGCCATCATGGCGCTGCCGGAATGGCAGACGGCGGCGGTCGACGGCGGCTTCGGCCGGCCGATCTTCGACGTCACCGACGAGGCCGCGTGGAACGGCGTCTTCGGCGGACCGATCCCGGTCACCGTCGGCTACGCGCTCGCGAAGACCATCGAGAGATCACCCGACCTCGTCCAGCGCTACGTGAACGCGTGCCATCGCGCGCAGCAGTGGATCCGCACCGCGAGCGACGACGAGATCGCCGATCTGCTGTGGAAGCGCTTCATGGGCACCTTCGCGCGCGAGGTCGTGCTCGCGTCGGTGCGCTACTACAAGACGATGCTCGACTGGGACTTGACGATCGACGAGGACGGCTACGCGCGCGGCACGAAGGTGTGGGTGCCGCTCGCCGTGGAGCGGGCGATTCCGTTCGCCGAAGCCGTGGACATGAGCTTCGTGCGCGACGCGCAGGCCAGACCCGGCTCCTGAGCGCATGGCGGGCGGCGTCCGGATCGGCATCCGGGGTCTGAGCAAGACCTTCACGGGCAGCACGCGCGAGGTGGTCGCGGTCGACGGCGTGTCGTTCGACGTCCGGCACGGAGAGTTCGTGGCGCTGGTCGGGCCGTCGGGGTGCGGCAAGTCGACGGTCCTCGGCATGGTCGGCGCGCTGCTGGCTCCGACCGGCGGCGAGATCGTCGTCGACGGGCGGCGCGTCGCCGGCGCGCCGCCCGCGCGGCTCGGCTACGTGTTCCAGAAGGACACCGTCTTCCCCTGGCGGACCGTCGAGCAGAACGTCGCGCTCGGGCTCGAGTATCGCGGCCTGCCCGCCACCGAGCGCGCGCGCAGGGTGAAGGAGGCGATCGCGCTCGCCGGGCTCGAGGGCTTCGAGGACGCGTTCCCCGCGACGCTGTCGGGCGGCATGCGGCAGCGCGTCGCGCTGATGCGCTCGCTGGTCGTCGATCCCGAGATCCTGCTCATGGACGAGCCGTTCGGCGCGCTCGACACGCACACCAAGCTGCACCTGCACGGCGAGCTGCTGCGTCTCTGGGAGGCGCAGCAGCAGACGGTGCTGTTCGTCACGCACGACCTGTCGGAGGCGATCACGCTCGCCGACCGCGTCGTGGTGATGACGCGGCGACCGGGACGGATCAAGGCGGTCTTCGACGTCGATCTGCCGCGGCCGCGCGACCCGATCGCGCTGCGCGAGAGCCCCGCGTACCTGCGCGAGTACGGTCGGATCTGGCACGCGCTCGGCGAGGAGCTCCGCGAGGGCGTGGCGTGAAGAGCCGCGACGGGAGCGTCGTCGCGTGGCGCATCGCGATCCTCGTCGTGTTCCTCGCCGCGTGGCAGTGGCTGACGGGCATCCCCGGGCTCTCGGAGGTCCCCGGACTCCACTGGCTCGACCCGTTCTTCGTCAGCCGACCGTCGGAGATCGCCGGGCGCTTCGTCTACTTGACGTCACCCGAGAACGTCCGGCTCACCCTCTGGCAGATGACGCTGTCGACCGTGCAGTCGACGGTGCTCGGGTTCCTCGCCGGCGTCTCGACCGGCTTCGCCGCCGGCCTCGTGCTCGGGCGCGCCGAGCGGCTGGCGCGGATCCTCGATCCCTACGTCGTCGCGGTCAACTCGCTGCCGCGCATCGCGCTGGTACCGCTCATCACCATGATCTTCGGGTTCGGGCTCCTCGCGAAGGTCGTGCTCGCCTGGACGATCGTGTTCTTCATCGTCTTCTTCAACACGCTGCAGGGCGTGCGCAGCGTCGATCCCGACCTCGTCCATGCCGCGCGCTTCCTCGGCGCGAGCGAGCGTCAGATCGTGCGCACGGTCGTCGTTCCCTCGGCGCTCGCCTGGACCTTCGCCGCGCTCACGCCGTCGATCTCGTTCGCGCTGATCGGCGTGGTGGTCGGCGAGTTCATCGGCGGCGAGTCGGGCGGCGGGCTCGGCTATCTGATCATCCAGTCGCTCGGCACGCTGAACGCGGCCGACATGATGGTCGCGCTGCTGGTGCTCGCGGGCATCGGGATCGCGATGGCGCAGCTCATCCGGCGCGTCGAGGCCCGCCTGCTGCGCTGGCGTCCCGAGCACCAGGAGCGCTGAGCGCGTGAGCAAGAATTGCGTCGTCGCAATCGTCGCATCGTCGAACGAGGAGCCGTCATGAGCGAGTCCCTTCTGCAGCAGATCGCGCGGGCGCTGCCGGTCGTGTTGGTCGTCGTGCTTCTGGCCGGTCCGGCCGGCGCGCAGGACTCCGGCTCGACCCTGTCGCCGGACCGGCAGAGCTTCCTGGTCAACAAGGACGTCGGCCCCGAGCGCTGGACGATCGGCCTCAACCTGTTCTCGACCGACCCGGCGCACGTGATCAACGTGACCGGGAACATCTTCCGCGCCGACGGCGGTCCCGCGAGCTTCGTCGCGTGCCTCGTGCGCAGCGACTCGCGCGGCTCGCTGCGCGATCCCGACAGCGTCTTTCGCCTGGCGTGCTTCGGCGCCGACGCGTGCCTCGGCACGGCTTCGCGCTGTGCGCGCGACGGCTGGCTGCCGATCGCCGACGACGTGCAGGTGCCGGCGAGCTTCTTCCTGCCGCCGGGCGGCGTCGGTACCGCGTCGGACGTGACGCTCGCACACGCCGACGCGCTCGCCGAGCGGCTCGCGCAGCACCTCTCGGCCGCGTGGGCGGCGGTCCGTCGCTCGCCGGTCGCGCGCGAGCTGATGACGCTCGCGCGCCCGGCGCGCGCGCTCGCGCAGGCCGGGGGCGACCGCGGCGCGACGCTCACCGTCGACCGCCTGAACTACCTCGTCACCAAGGACGTCGGCAGCGAGCGCTGGTCGATCTCGTTCGGCAACCAGCCGGTGATCGGCGCGGACGGCCTCGTGGTCGAACGGTTCCTGAGCGTGACGGGCAACGTCTACCAGCCCGACGGTGCGCCGCCGAGCTTCGTCTTCTGCACGCAGCGCGCGGACTCGACCGGCACGCTCGACGACCCGGCGAGCGAGCTCCGCTTCTCGTGCAGCGGCACCGACGCCTGCGCAGCGGACGCGCGCGCGTGCGCCGCGACGCAGTGGCGAACGATCTCCGACGACGTGCGCCTGCAGGCGAGCTTCTTCCTGCCCCCCGGCGGTCTGCCTGCGACCCCGCAGTCGGATCCCGAGATCCTGGTCATCGGCAGGACGTCCGACCCGCCGTCGATCGTCAGCGGCGACTTCGCGCTCGACGCGGCAGCCGCGGGCGAGGCCGGACGCCCGGCCGGCACCTGCGACGTCGGTGCGGGCTGTGTCGTGGGTCGCGTCGGCCTGTGCAGCGACGTCCGCGGCGTGGTGGTCGAGATCGACGGCTTCGGCTGCGGCTGCCGGATCGACGACGTGCCGGCCGCGTGCATCCGCTGCGGCGGCGCCACCACGGGACAGTGCGGCGGCGCGTGCGACTACGCCGTGAATGGCGCGCGGGCGCGCGGCAGCTGCCTCGTCTACGAGGCCGAGTCGCGCGGATGCATCTGCTACGCGATCCAGGACGGCACCGAGCAGACGGTCGAGGGGTGCGGCGGCGCGCGCGACGTCGCGTGCGACGGCGACCAGTGCTGCGCGGTCGATCCGCGCGGCGGCTGCGATCCGCTCGGCGGGCTGGTGTCCTGTCCGGGCGTGTGCGTCGACGCGAGCGGGTGCGACCCGGGCGTCGCGTCGTGCGGCATCTGCCAGTCGCCCGCCACGCCGACCCCGGTCGTGACGGCGACGCCCGTGCGCACGCCCACGCCGACCGCGATCCAGACGGCTGCGACGCCCACGCCGACGTCGCAGCCGACCCCGACCAGGACGCCGCGGCCGTCGCCGAGCCCGAGCCCGACGCACAGCCCGACGCCTTCGCCGACGCCGTCGCCCCCCGCGTGTCTCCGCATCCTCGCGGCGTGCGAGTTCGCCAGCGGGCGGCCGTGCTGCGGCGGGCTCGAGTGTCAGGAGAGCGAGGAGGGGCCGGTGTGCCTGCCCGTCGCGAGTCCGGAACCCACGCAGACCCCGGCCCCATCGGTGACACCGTAGACGAGAGGTCGAGCTCGACGCATGCGAATCGGGCCGACGAGCGCGAAGATCGTGCTCGCGAGGCAACGCGCGCTCGTCACCGAGACGAGCAGGTGTCGCACGCGCTCGGCGGCTTTCGGTCGGCGAGCGGCTACGGGGTGAAGAGCCGGCCGGTCGGCGAACGCGGCGGCGCTGCGGTGTCCGTGCAGGACCTCGATCAGAGCTTCTTCCAGCAGGTCATGACCATGGTGATGAAGTCCTGGTTGGTGACGTCCATGACGCAGCGGAAGGCGTGGTCCTGCCACTCGCTGACGAAGATCGTGTTGTACGTGAAGAAGCGGTTGAAGCACGAGCCGGCGATCACCGCGTGCAGCGGGCTGTTGCACTCGCAGACGAACGACTGCACGGGCGGGAAGTCCTCCAGGTCGAACTCGCACCGCTTCGTGTAGAACGAATCGGCGGGTATGCGTCCGGCGGCTCCCGTGGCTCCGGTCGCTCCGCTCGCACCGGCCAGAGAGGCGCCGGTGGGTCCCGTCGGCCCGGTTGCACCGGTCGCTCCGACGGCGCCCGCACCCATCGGTCCGGTGGTGCCGGTGGGCCCCGCCGGTCCGGTTGGCCCGGTCGGCCCCGTCGGGCCGGTGGCACCCGTCGCCGTGCTCCGTAGCGCGACCTCGAGCCGCGCCGCGTGCGAGGTCGCGGCGTTCTCCTTGCTGTCGAGGCGCACCGAGAGCGCGTCGGGCGCGCGCGCCGTCAGCGCGAGCCCGTGGTTCGGGAGGACGCCGTCGATCCAGTCCATCACCAGGGCGGTGACGTCGAGCGCGACGTAGCCGTCCTTCCGGCTGCTCGCGATCGGTACCGTCGTGATCTCGGCGCCGAGCGCCGGAGCGTTCCGGTAGGTGAGGGTGGCCTCGTCCCAAGCGCCACCGGTGACCGGACGCAGCAGGATCGAGCCCTCGCCGGCGACGCCGCCGACGAAGAGCACGAGCGTCGCCTGCTCGACGTCGCTCGCCTGCGTGCCGGGCGGCAAGGTCGACGTCGGCGTCGTTCCGGTGGTGTCGAGGTCGAAGCGCAGATACGCGCGCGCCCGCCGCGTCGCCGCGCCCTGCTGCGCCGCCGCCGGGGACGCGTCCTGCACCAGTAGCGTCGGTGCGCCGCCGAAGCTCTGCGCGGGGCTCGAGGCCGACGTGTAGGCGTCGGCCGTCAGCGCCACCTCCACCGCCAGGGCCGTCGATGGAGCCCACGCGGGAGCGCACGCGAGGAGGAGGGCGCTCAGGAGCGCGGGCACGCGGCCGGCGACGCGCCGCGCGGGTTCCGCCGGATCTCTGTCGTTGACCGCCATGGCTCTCGAGGCGTTCGCGGAAGTCAGAGCTTCGTCCAGCAGGTGATCAGCATGGTGATGAAGTCCTGGTTGGTGACGTCCATGACGCACCGGAGGTTGAAGTCCTGCCACTCGCTGACGAAGATCTTGTTGTCGTCGAACTGCCGGTTGAAGCACGAGCCCGCGACCACCATGTGCAGCGGGCTCGTGCACTCGCACACGAACGACTGGACGGGCGGGAAGTTCACCACGTCGTGCTCGCACTTCTTCGTGTAGATCGCAGTGGGCGCGAGGGTTCCGGTCGGCCCGGTGGGGCCGGTCGGGCCGGTCGCTCCCGTCGTGCCGGTGGCTCCCTCGCCCGTCGGTCCGGTCGCGCCGGGGGCCCCCGTGGCGCCGACGCCCGTTGGCCCGGTCGGGCCTGCGGGACCCGCGACGCCGGTGGCTCCGGTGGCTCCCGTGGGCCCCGCCGCGCCCGTCGCTCCACCCTTCAGCGTGACCTCGAGCCTCGCCACGTGCGAGGTGGCGGTGTTCTCCTTGCTGTCCGCGCGCACCGACAGCCCGTCGGGCGAGCGCGCCGTCAGCGCGAGGCCGTGGTTCGGCAGCACGCCGTCGATCCAGTCCATGACGAGCCCGGTGACGTCGATCGCGACGAACGCGTCCTTCTGGCCGGGCGCGATCGGCACCGTCGCCACACCGGTGCCGAGCTCGGGCGCGTTGCGGTAGGTGATCGTCCCTTCCTCCCACGCGGCCCCCGTCACCGGACGCAGGACGATCGTGCCTTCGCCTTCCACATTGCCGAGGAACAGCACCAGCGTCGCCTTCTCGACGTCGGTCGCCTGCGTGCCGGGCGGCAACGTCGACGTCGGCGTCGTTCCGGTCGGGTCGAGGTCGAAGCGCAGATACGCCCGCGCGCGCCGCGTCGCCGCGCCTTGCACCGTCGCCGACGCGTCCTGCACCAGCAGGACGGGTGCGGCGCCGTAGTTCTGCCCGGCGCTCGACGCCGAGGTGTGGCTGTCGGCGGTGAGTACCACGTCCACCGCGCCGGCCGGTCGGGGGTTCCATGCGCCCAGCACCGCGCACAGTGCCGTCAAGTAGATGCCGGCACGCCGGCTGTGTGTCGCGGCTCGTCGTGCGTGCTGCACGACGCCTCCTGCTCCCTCGCTCGGTCGCCGCGATGCCGGCGGCTGATTCCGTCGTTGCCCGGCTGCCAGAGTGGTGACGCGCGCCATGAGTCGTCGTACCAAGAAGTACGGTGACGATCCATCGTCAATCGTCGATTCGCGCGACGTTTCGTGGTCGCCGGATGCTTGACGAGCCTCGCCGGCTTCCCGAGATGGCGAGCGCCATGGCGAGCGACGGCGATTCCCGCATGGGTGTTCGCAGGCCCCCCCGGCCGTTTGGCCGGGTGTCAGCGGAACAGCAGCAGGCAGACCGCGTCGGCGTGCGCGTCGATCCCCTCGTCGGACGTGGGATCGAGGCCGCTTCGTCACGCCTTCCTCCTGGTCCCGTGAGCTACGGGACGTGAGCTACGGGATTGACCCGCGCCTGATCGAGTGATCGGACAGGCGCTCGGCGCTCGCAGCAGGAGACGCGCGCGCCCGTGTCCTCCCGCACGATCCACGGAGAGAGCAGCATGACGAAGCACCGCGCGCGCTACGGTCCCCAGAACCCCGACGAGACGTACGTCGAGCACGCCTTCCCCGAGCGGCTCGTCGACCTCGGCGAGGTGCAGATGAGCTACGCGACGGCCGGCCGGTCGTCCTCGCCGGCGCTGCTGCTGATCCCCGGGCAGACCGAGTCGTGGTGGGGCTACGAGGCCGCGATGCCGCGCCTCGCCGAGCGCTTCCAGGTGTTCGCCGTCGACCTGCGCGGCCAGGGCCGCAGCACGCGCACACCGGGTCGCTACACGCTCGACAACATGGGCAACGACCTGGTGCGCTTCATCGACACGATCATCGGGCGGCCGGCCTACGTGAGCGGCCTGTCGTCGGGCGGCGTGCTCGCGGCGTGGCTGTCGGCCTACGCGAAGCCCGGTCAGGTGCTCGCGGCGCTGTACGAGGATCCGCCGCTGTTCGCGTCCGAGGTCCGGCCGGGCATGGGACCGGGCATGGGACGGGCGTTCTGGACCGGCACCGTCGCCGCATCGTGCGATCACGAGCGCATGCTGCGCAGCGTGAAGGTGCCGGTGCTGCTGACGCACCACCTGCGCTTCACCAGCGACGCGACCGGCTTCCTGTTCGGCGCCATGTCCGACCAGCAGGCGCAGCGCGTGCAGGACCTCCTGCGGGGTACCGGGGTGCCGGTCGAGTATCGCTCGTTCCCCGACGTCGGCCACTCGATGCACGGCGAGAAGCCCGACCTGTTCGTCGACACGCTCTGCGGCTGGGTCGACGCGCCGCGCGCATGAGCACGTCCGGCAAGATCGACGTCCACGTCCACTACCTCCCGGAGTCGTACCGCGCGGTCTTGCTCGCGGCGGGTCACGACGGGCCCGACGGCATCGCGCAGATCCCGGCCTGGACGGCCGCGGAGCACGTGCAGATGATGGACCGCCAGGGCATCGCCACGGCGCTGCTGTCGATCTCGTCGCCCGGCGTGTACTTCGGCGACGTGACGGCGACGCGCGACCTCGCGCGCGAGGTGAACGAGGCCGGACGGCGCGCCGTCGTCGACCATCCGGGACGCTTCGGGCTGTTCGCCGCGCTGCCGCTGCCCGACGTCGACGCCGCCATCGCCGAGATCGCCCACTGCTGCGAGCGGCTCGACGTGAGCGGATTCGCGCTGCTGACGCACGTCGGCGGCACCTACCTCGGCGATCCGGCGTGGGAGCCGGTGTTTCGCGAGCTCGATCGTCGCCGCGCGCGCGTGTTCCTCCACCCGACGTCGCCGCCGTGCTGGCAGCAGACGTCGCTCGGGCGGCCGCGCCCGATGATCGAGTTCCTGTTCGACACCACGCGCGCGGTGGTGAACCTGGTCCTGAACGGTGTCGTCGCGCGCTACCCTGGGATCGAGCTCATCGTGCCGCACGCGGGAGCGACCTTGCCGATGCTCGTCGACCGGGTGAGCGTGTTCGCGCAGCTCCTCGGCGGCGACGCGTCGGTCGACGTGCTGCGCGACCTGGGCCGGCTGCACTACGACCTCGCGGGCTTCGCCGTGCCGCGCCAGCTCGCCGCGCTGCTGACGCTCACGACGCTCGAGCACCTGCACTACGGCAGCGACTGGCCGTTCACGCCGGAGCTCGGCGTCGCGATGCTCGCGCAGCGTCTCGCGACGGCGGGCGAGCCGCCCGGGTCGGTGATCGCGGCGCTGCGCGCCAACACCGAGCGGCTCTTCCCGGCGCTCGGCGCGACGAGCGGCTGAGCGCGCCGCCGCGACGCGCCGTCGGGCGCCGAGGCTCACGCGCCGGCGGGCTTCCGCCACACGTCCCGGTTCACGACGTGCACGTAGCTCGCGACGATGCGCACGACCTTCTCGCTCACGTTCGGCACGTCGTAGTCGGCGACCGGCCGCAGCGCGCGGTCCTCGCCGCGCGGCTGTGACGCGACGATCTCGAGCCCGCGTAGCACGTCGTCGGTCGCGAGGCCGGTGAGCAGCACCGCCGCCTCCTCGAACGCCTCCGGACGCTCGTGCGCCTCGCGCAGGTTCAGCGCGGGGAAGCTCAGGAGCGAGCTCTCCTCGGAGATCGTGCCGCTGTCGCTCAGCACCGCGTGCGCGTCCAGCTGGAGCCGCACCCAGTCGGTGAAGGCGAGCGGCTTCAGGGTCTCGACGAGCGGGCTCAGCGCGATCCCGTCCTGCTCGATGCGCCGGCGCGTGCGCGGGTGCGTGGAGAGGATCATGCGCTTGCCGTGGCGCGCGGCCACCGCGTTCAGGGTCGCGGCGAGCGTCGCGAAGCGTCCGCCGTCGACGTTCTCCTCGCGGTGCACGCTGACGACGAAGTAGTCGCGCGGCGCGAGCTCGAGGCGGGCGAGCACGTCCGACGCCGCGATCTTCGACCGGTAGTGGTCGAGCACCTCGCGCATCGGGCTGCCGGTCACGATCACCCGTTCGGGCGGGAAGCCCTCGCGCAGCAGGTACTCGCGCGCGATACGCGAGTAGGGCAGGTTCACGTCGGCGAGGTGGTCGACCAGGCGCCGGTTGATCTCCTCGGGAACGCGCTGGTCGAAGCAGCGATTGCCGGCCTCCATGTGGAAGACCGGAACCTTGCGGCGCTTCGCGGGATAGGCGGCGAGCGCGGAGTTGGTGTCGCCGAGCACCAGCAGCGCGTCGGGCCCGACCTGCTCGAGGACGCGGTCGGTCTCGACCAGGACCCTGCCGATCGTCTCCATCGTGGTGCTGCCTGCGGCGGCGAGGAGGTGGTCGGGGGCGCGGAGCCCGAGGTCGTCGAAGAAGATCTGGCTGAGCTCGTGGTCGTGGCTCTGGCCGGTGTGCACCAGCGTGTGCGCGAAGGCGCGGTCGAGCGCCGGGATCACGCGCGACAGACGGATGATCTCAGGCCGCGTCCCGAGCACGGTCATGACCTTCAGCTGTCGCACCGCGCGCACGGCCGGCTCAGACCTTCTCCGGGTGGGTGTCGGGACGCGCGGGGTCGAAGACCTCGCTCGCCCAGAAGAGCGTGACCAGCTCGTGCGCGCCGGTGTTGGTGATGTCGTGCGTGTAGCCCGGCGGGACGTCGACCACCGACGGGTCGTCGCCGGTCACGTCGACCTGCGCCGTCTCGCCGGTGACGACGTGCCGGAAGCGGATCCGCGCGGTGCCCTCCACGACGACGAACTTCTCGACCTTGGAGTCGTGAAAGTGGTTGCCGCGCGTCACGCCCGGCTTCGTGCGCGACACGAAGACCTGCCCGCCGGCGCGCGACTTGAGGAGCTCCTTCACCAGGCCGCGCTGGTCGACGATCGGCGCCGGACCGTAGGCGAGGTCGGTGCGATCGAGGTGGCTCAGGTAGGTCGCGTAGAGGCGTCGCACGAAGGGATCCGAGAGGTCCGGGACGACGAGCGTCGTGCGCACGTCGTGAATCTCGTGCAGCAGCGCGGCGACGCGGCCGACCGTGACCCGCGTCGCCGGCGGGCCCGGTCGCCGGGTCACCCGCGGCCTCGGCTCCGGCGCGCCCGCCGGGAGCATCGCCGCCTCGGCCGGTCCGGCCAGCTCGTCGACGAACGCCGCGACGACGTCGTCGACGTACACCAGGTCGACCTTCGCGTCGGGATCGTCGACCGCCACCGGCAGCCCGCGCGCGATGCGGTGGCAGAAGGTCGCGACGAACGAGTTGTAGTCGGGCCGGCACCATTTCCCGAACACGTTGCTCAGCCGGAAGATCACGACCTCGGCTCCGGTCTCCTCGGCCCACGTCGTGAGGGCGCGCTCCGCGGCGAGCTTGCTTCGCCCGTAGGCGTTGTCGCGCGCGACCTGCGTCGAGGACGCGTAGACCACCCTGGGCGCGCGGTCGAGCCGGCGGAGCGCGTCGCAGAGGTCGCGCGTCGCGCCCGCGTTGCCCGGCTCGTGATCCTGCTCGCGCGGCGGGCGGTTCACTCCGGCCAGGTGAAAGACGACGTCGGCGCGCGCGAGCGCGGCCGCCGACGCGTCGCGCCCGGTGCTCCGGTCGATCGCGACCACGTCGACGTCGCCCAGGCGTCGCAGCGCGACGACGAGGTTCCGGCCGAGGAAGCCGCGCGCGCCGGTGACGACCGCGGTCATGCCGGCAGGATCCCCCGGAGCCCGTCGGTGACGACGTCGAGCCGGCGCAGGAGCTCGACCAGCTCGTCGGTCGTCAGCGCGCGCGCGTTGCGCGAGTGGAACTCCTCGCGTCGCTCCGCCGACGGCACGCCCCGGTCGACGAACAGCGTGTAGTCGAGCCCGCGGCTGTCGGCCGGGACGCGGAAGTAGCTGCCGCAGTCGACCGCCTTGTCCATCTCCTCCGACGTCAGCAGCGTCTCGTGCAGCTTCTCGCCGTGGCGCGCGCCGATGTGCTGCACCTCGACCTCGCGCGCGAAGATGCGCAGCAGCGCCTCGGCGATCTGCGCGACCGTCGCCGCCGGCGCCTTCTGCACGAACAGGTCGCCGGGCTCGGCGTGCTCGAACGCGTAGAGCACGAGGTCGACCGCGTCCTCCATCGACATCATGAAGCGCGTCATGCTCGGATTGGTGATGGTGATCGGACGGCCCTGCAGGATCTGCGTCACGAAGAGCGGGATCACCGATCCGCGCGACGCCATCACGTTGCCGTAGCGCGCGATGCTCACCGTGTGCCCGACGTCGGCCGCGGTGCGCGCCTTGGCGATCGCGATCTTCTCCATCATCGCCTTCGAGATGCCCATCGCGTTGATCGGGTAGGCGGCCTTGTCGGTGCTCAGCACGACCGTGCGCGCGACGCCCGCGGCGCTGGCCGCGGCGAGCAGGTTGTCGGTGCCGATCGCGTTCGTCTGCAGCGCCTGCATCGGATAGAACTCGCACGCCGGCACCTGCTTGAGCGCCGCCGCGTGGAACACGAAGTCCGCGCCGCTCACCGCCTCGCGGACGCTGCGCTCGTCGCGCACGTCGGCGAGGTAGAACCTGAGCTTCGCGTTCGCGTAGTGCAGGCGCATGTCCTCCTGCTTCTTCTCGTCGCGCGACAGGACGCGAATCTCGCCGACGTCGGTCGCGAGGAAGCGGCGCAGCACCGCGTTGCCGAACGACCCGGTGCCGCCGGTGATCAGCAGCGTCTTGCCTCGGAACACGCCGTGCGCCACGTCTACCTCGCCGCCGCGACGGCGCGCTCGAGAAAGGCGCCGATCGCGCCGGTGTGGTTGCGATGGTCGAACGCCTCGAGGGCGCGCTGCCGCGCCGCGAGCCGCATGCGGTGGTGCTCGTCGGGCGTGAGCCGCAGCGCGCGCTCGAGCGCCGCGAGCAGCGCGTCACGCGACGGATCGCGGCAGAGGAGGGCCTCGCGTCCGTCCACCAGGTGCTCGCCGAGGTCGCTGGTCAGGTTGCAGATCACCGGCGTTCCCGCCGCCAGGCTCTCCACGACCTTGGTCGGGAAGGCGGCGGTCGAGTAGCGCCGCACCTCGCGCAGCAGGACCGTGAAGTCGGCCTCGCGGACGAGCCGCGTCGCCTCGTCGTGGCGCACGGTGCCGAGCGCCTCGATGCAGCCGGGGAGCGTTCGCATCCCGCGCGACGCGAGGGCCGGGCAGCCGAGGATCCGCACGACGGGCATCCCGGCGGCCCGCAGGCGGATGCGCCGACCCTGCGCGGCCAGCGCGACGACCGCCTCGACCACGGTCTCGAAGGTGTTCATCAGGCCCGGGCTGCCGGCGAAGCCGATCGTCAAGCAATCGCGCTCGCTCCGCGGCGCCACGGGCGGCAGCGCCTGCACGTCGAGGGTCGGTGGCACGCGCACCGTGCGGCAGCCGCGCGCGTCGTAGTAGTCGCGCAGGTACGAGCTGATCGCGATGACGTTGCCGCACATCACGGCGTAGTAGCGGGCGGAGAGCTCGAAGCTCCAGCGATACGGTCCATGGCGACCTCCCGGCAGGCTCGCCGGCTCGTACCACTCGACCGCATCGAACACGAGCGGGACGCGCCGTCGCCGGCACCACGGCAGGAGCTTCGAGAAGTAGGCGGCGAAGCCGGCGTAGAGGATGACGACGTCGGGCCCCGGCCGGAGGGAGTCGAGCCAGGCGCGCGTGCGCCGTCCCATGCCGACGTACACGAGGTGCTTCAGCAGCACCGGCAGGTGCTCCGCCGTGCGCTCGCCGAGCGAGTGGACGGGGAAGCCCTCGAAGTCGATCGGCTCCGGCACGCCGACGCGCGGCATCTGTCCGGAGCCGAAGAGCACCTCGTGTCCCGCCGCCCGGATCGACCGCGCGATCCCGAGCATGCGTCGCGCGGCCGCCGCTCCGTCCGGCAGGGCGACGGGTCCGACGTAGGCTACCCGCACGCGCGCTCGCCGCCGTGGTGGAGGACGGGCCGTGCGTCGTCGACCGCGTCAGTGCGGAGCGCGTCGCTGCTCATCCTCGAACGTGTAGCCGAAGTTCGCGAGGTCGTCGCGGTACAGGTCCTCGACCACGCGGCGCGCCGCGTCGTCGTAGTAGCCGGCGTAGGTGGCGGCGCGCTCCGACTGGCCGCGGTGCGGCAGCGGCGTCGGGGCGTCGATCCGCGCCGCGATCTGCCGCCACGACTCCTGGATCGTCTCGAAGCGTCCGACGTGGTCGACCAGCAGCGTGCCGTCGAGGAACAGGCCGTCGGACTGCACGTCGAAGTGCGGGTCGAAGGCGACGCCCTCGCGGCCGAGCACGCGGACGACGAAGTCGGCGAACGTGTGGCCGCGGCACTTGCGCCGCAGGTAGAAGAACGCCGACACCACGCGGTCGAACGGGTTGCGGACGATCGTGAAGGTGCAGGTGCGCGCCAGGTACGCGTCGTCGACGCGGGCGAAGCGCCGCTCCCAGCCGCGCACGTCGTCCTTGCGCACGATCGCGCGGTCGGCGAGCAGGTGGCGCGCGATCGAGCGCTGCGCGACCTTGCTGTTCGGGAAGAAGACGAAGCGGTCCAGGCGATCGAGGATCACCGGATTGCGGCGCGCCCGGATCACCTCCAGCGCGGACGCTCGAGGCAACGTGCTCGGCGGCGTCAGGTCCATGCCGAGGTGCGGGTTCCTGCGGCGCTCGTCCGCACGTAGGCGTCGCGGAAGCGCGCCGCGATCGTCGGCCAGCCGTGCTCGGCGAGCACCCGGCGGCGGCCGGCCTCGCCGAGCGCGCGGGCGCGCGCGGGGTCGTCGAGCAGCTGGCAGATCGCGGCGGCGAGCGCCGCCGGGTCGGCGTACGGCACCAGCAGGCCGTCGGCGCCGTCGCGCACCACCTCGGCGATCGCGCCGCAGCGGCAGCCGATCACCGGCTTGCCGGCGGCCCAGGCCTCCAGGAAGGCGATGCCGTAGGACTCGTACTGCGAGGGGTAGGCGAGCACGTCCACCAGCGACATCAGCCGCGGCTTGTCGCCCTCGCTGAAGTCGAGGCGGAGCAGCACCTTGCCGCGCTGCTCGGCGGGCAGTCGCTCGACCAGCTCCGCAACCTGCTGCGAGAACACGGTCTGCGCGCCGGCGATCAGCAGCCGTGCCGCCGGGTGTCGCTGCCAGACGGCTTGCATCGCGGAGACCAGGTGCCCGATTCCCTTGTGCACGCCGAGCTGACCGATGAAGCCGACCACCGGCGCGTCGCCGATGCCGAGCTCGCGGCGCACCGGCGCGGGATCGACGTCGGCGAACTCGTCGGGATCGACGCCGACGCCGATCACCTCGACGCGCTCGGCGCGCGCGCCGTGCTCGATCACCCAGCGCGCTTCGTGCTGCGTGTAGGCGACGTAGAGGTCGGCGCGCGCGATCGCGCGGTGGATCATCGGCCGCTGGTAGCCCCAGCGGTCCTCGGGGTGGATGCCGCCGATCAGCACGCACGGACGTCCGGCGGCGCGGGCGCCGTCGAGCGCCTGGTACATGTGGCGCAGCGGGAACGAGGTCGCGGCGACGATGTCCGCCTCGTGCCGGCGAACGTGTCGCGCGAGCCCGGGGATGATCGGCCCGCCGTACCACGTGCGCAGTCGGTCGTTGAACGGCAGGTCGAGCCGGAAGGCCGCGCTCTGCAGCGGCCGCAGCAGCGGTCCGAGGCCGCGCAGCACGCGAAAGCGGCGCACGTCCACGCCGCGGATCGTCTCCCAGCCGCGCGCGAGACGCGGAAACGACGGGCGCGGGAAGGCCTCGGCGCTGCGGCAGTCGGTGGTGAAGACCGTGATCCGGTCGCCGTAGCGCGCGACGAGCTCCTCGGAGAGACGCTGCATCACGCGCTCGGAGCCGCCCACGGCGGGTGCGTACCCCTGCACGACGTGCAGGATCCGCAGCGGACGGCTCGCCGCGTCGGCCGCGACCGCTCGCGTCCTCGCCGCCGCGGGGATCGTCGCCGTCCCGGGGGCGGCAAGCGTCATCGTCCGTTGCACGACACGCCCGCCCGACCCGAGCACCCGTGCTCGCTCGCCCGCTCACCCACCGTGCGCGCGGTGTAGCACAAGGCGACGGAGGCGTCTGTACGACGATCGTACCGCCACGCGCTTGCACGCGGCGCGTGCGTTCGCGAAACAGGAGGCGCCGTCGCAAATGCCGCCCGAGAGCCCCAGCCGCGAGAGTGAGAGCGACGTGTCCGCCGCGTCCGCCGCGTCCGCCGACGACGCGCTGCGTGCCGCCGTCGGCGCGGACGCCGCAGGCGAGGCGCGCTTCTGGCGCGCGCGCGCCGAGGAGCTCGCGGCACAGGTGCAGACCCTGCAGGCAAAGATTCTCGCGCTCTCCGCCGTCCTTCCGGTGCGCCATGCGGCACTGCTCACGCGCGCGCCCGAGGACCTGCGACGCGAGCCCGAGTGGCCCGATCCGCTCGCGGGCTGGAAGGAGACGACGAGCCTCGAGCGCGCGAGCGTCGCGACCGAGCTGCCGCGGCTCTGGGCGCGTCTCGCGGACCCGACGGCGCGATGAGCGCCGCGCGCCCGGTCGCCGTCGTCGTCCTGTGCTGGAACCGATGGGACTTGACGCGGCGCTGCCTGGACTCGATCCGCGCGCACACCGAGCTCGCGAACGTCGAGGTGCTCGTCGTCGACAACGGCAGCAGCGACGAGACGGCCGGAGAGCTGCGCAAGCTCGACTGGGTCCGGACGATCCGCAACGCCGCGAACCTCGGCTTCGTGCGCGGCAACAACGTGGGGATCGCGGCGGCGCGGCCCGAGGCGGACGTGCTGCTGCTGAACAACGACGTCGAGGTGCGCCCGGGGTGGCTCGAGGCGCTGCGGCGCACGGCGTACTCGGCGCCGGACGTCGGCGTGGTCGGCTGCCGGCTCGTGCTGCCCGACGGGCGCCTGCTGCACGCCGGCACCGTCACGCTGCCCGACACCTGCTGGGGCCAGCAGATCGGCTCGCTCGAGGCGGACGTCGACCAGTACGCCGCCGACCGCGAGGTGCAGGGCGTCGTGTTCGCGTGTGCCTACCTCCGGCGCGAGGTGGTGGACGCGATTGGCGGACTGTCGGAGGACTACGAGTCCTACTTCGAGGACACCGACTACTGCCTGCGCGCGCGCGAGCGCGGCTTCCGCGTCCTCTGCTGCGGGGGAACGACCCTGGTGCACGCGGAGCACGGCTCGACGAGCGGCGATCCCGCGCTCTTCGAGCGCCTCTTCGAGAAGAGCCGCGCGACCTTTCGTCGCAAGTGGCAGGCGAAGCTCGACGCGCGCTACACGCGCGACCTCACCTGGCAGTCGATCTTGAACTTCCCGACCGGCTACGCGTCGAGCTGTCGCGGCCTCCTGAAGGGCCTCGACGCGCAGGGCGTGCGCGTGCGCTACGCGTACGTCTACGGCCCGGGGACGCCGTTCCCGGTCGCGGAGCCGCCCGACGCGCAGGACTACGTCCTGAACGTGATCGCCGGACGCGCGCAGCGGCGGCGCCCGCCGGTCGCGGTGGTCTACGGGCAGGGCGACGTCTTCGCGCGCAACCGTGGCCGCTACCGGATCGGCTACACCATGCTCGAGGTGGACGGCTTTCCCGCCGCGTGGGTCGCGGCGGCGAACGCGATGGACGAGGTGTGGGTGCCCTCGACCTTCAACCGCGATGGCTTCCTCCGCTGCGGCTCGACGAGGCCGGTGCACGTGATGCCGCTCGGCGTGGACACCGACCACTTCCATCCGGGCATCCGTGCGCACCGCAACCCGGGCGGCGAGACGGTCTTTCTCGCGAGCTTCGAGTGGGGCGAGCGCAAGGCGCCGGAGCTGCTGCTGCGGGTCTTCAACCGCACGTTCCGGCGCGGCGAGCCGGTCGTCCTCGTCTGCAAGACGATCAATCGCGACCCGTCGCTCGACGTGCGCGCGCGCATCGCGGGGCTCGCGCTCGACGAGGACGGCGGCCGCGTCCTCTTCCTGCACAACCGCGAGATCCCCTACCACGAGCTGGGCGCGCTCTACCGCTCGGCCGACTGCTACCTCGCGGCGTCGCGCGGCGAGGGCTGGGACATGCCGCTCATGGAGGCGATGGCGTGCGGGCTGCCGGCGATCGCGACCGACTGGGGCGCGCACCGCGACTTCCTCGACGCGGACAACGGCTACCCGCTCCGCGTGCGCGGCCTGGTGCCGGCCGGAGACGCGCGCTGTCCCTACTATCGGGGCTTCTCCTGGGCCGACCCCGACCCCGAGCACCTCGCGACGCTCTTGCGCCACGTGCTCGAGAATCGCGATGAGGCGGCGGCGAAGGGACGCCGCGCCGCGGCCGACGTCGCCGCGCGCTGGACGTCGGCGCACGCCGCGGCGCGGATCCGCGCGCGCCTCGACGCGATCGGCGCGGCGTAGCGGTCGCCCCGGCGCCGGCGCGCGGCGTCAGCCCGCGACGCGGACGGCGTACTCGGGCGAGAGCAGGAAGGTCTGTGCGAGCCCGCGGCGCGACAGGCCGCCCGCGACGCGCGCTTCCCAGTCGGCGAGCTCGTCGCTCGTCGGCGTGCGTCCGAGCGTCGCGAGGTAGGTCAGGATCACCGTCGTGGGCGCGTCGGTCAGCGCGACGTGCTCGGCTCCCTCCACCACCGCGTGCACGAGCTGCACGCGGGTGATCAGACCGCTCGCGAGGAGCCCCGTGAACGCCGACAGCTCGGCCTCGCTCGGCGCGCGCAGCAGCACGCCCTGGTAGACGGCGGTCACGAACGCGTCGTTGGTGGAGCCGGGTCCGCCGAAGCGGTTTTGATACGCCTGGGTCGTCGCGATCTCGGCGATGAAGTCGCGTCGTCGCTGCTGGCGGCAGGCGGCGCTGCAGGATCCGGCGCGGATCGCCGCGGCGCGCGTGCGCAGCTCGGTGAGCGTCGGCTGGCGCCCGACGAGCCCGAGGAAGATCCGCACCACGCCCGCGTAGCTCTGCTGCACGTCGGCCGAGCCGACGAGGTTCGCGACCAGGCGCGGGCGCGGCGCCGAGCCGTCCTGGATCGCACCGATCCGAGCCGTGCGCTCGAGCGGCGTCGGCAGGCGCTCGAAGAGGTCGCTGTAGAGCCGATCGACGAACGCGGCGTCCGCGGCGGGCACGTACCTGGGAGCGCGCGGTGCGTCGCCGACCTCGTCCATGAACAGCCCGAACGCGTCGCCGTTGGCGGTGCCGGTGAAGTGCGGCCACGGGGTGAAGGCGACCATGTGTGCGCCGGCGGCGTGCACCCGGTGCCACTGCGCCGCGATGCGCGTCACGTCGGTGTCGGGTGCGACGTCGATGTGCCACGACGGCGCGTACTCGGGGATGCCCCAGTTGGCCCGCCCGCGCGCCTCGATCGCACCGAGGGCGAACGCGGACGTGCGGTTGTAGCCGCCGGCCGGACCGAACCCGAGGGACTCGAAGCGGTCGAGGATCGTCAGCCCGGGGCTGCCGAGGGTCTGCGGGATGAACGCCGTCGCGAGCGTGCTCGCCGAGGTGCGCAGCCGCACCTGCGCCGGCTGCACGCCCGGCTCGCGCCCGTTCAGGTAGTCGGCGGGGATCTGGTGCGTGTACCAGCGGTCGGGCGTGAGCGCCGGCTCGCCGGCGCCGCCCGGCGTGGTCGTCATCCACCCGGCGACGTCGCGCGCAAAGTTCGCGACCATCTGCTCGCGGAACTTGAGCCACAGCTTCCACCACTTCTTCGACGGATCGGCGGGGCCGCGCGGGGCGTCGAAGCCGCCGCCGACGTGCTTGCCGCCCGAGGTCGGCAACGCGACGAACTTCCTCTTCTTGTACTTGGCGAAGCGGATCGCGTTCGGGTCGCCGTCGATCGGGTCGTCGAGGCTCCAGTGGAAGTGCTCGAGGTTCCAGCTCTTGAACGAGGTGCCGAAGGTCGCGTTGAAGCGCGCGAGGTTCTCGGTCGTGAGCGCGCCCGCGCCCTGCGCGAAGTCCTCCTTCTTCTTTTTCTTGTAGCCCTGGCCAGAGTACTGCGCTCCCAGCGCGTACAGGCCCGTGCGCAGGATCCAGTCGCGGAACTCGAGAACCGCGAACGGGCTGTAGTCGGTGATGATCTGCGCGTCGAGCGGCTGCCCGCGGACGGCGCGCGACTCGTTCAGCTCCGCCTCCGCGTCGCCGCTCGCACTGATCAGCGTCTCGGGGTACTGCGCCCGCAGCTCGGCGAACGTCGCCGCGAAGGCGCGCGTCTTCGCCTCCATGTGGCGGCGCAGCTTGCGCGCGTAGCGCGACGGCGTCACCCACGCCTCGCGCGCCCAGTGCGCGCGCTGCGTGGTCGCGACCGGGACGATCTCGTTGTCGAGGAACCACTGCGCGTTGCGCCGGTCCTCGCGCTTCGCGTCCTCGTAGATCCAGTAGAAGCGGCTCATGCCGAGCATGGCCGAGACGTGGTAGGTGAGGCCGTCACCCTCGAGGCGCTGGAGGATGTCCTCGAGCAGCACGCGCGACGGGCTCGTCAGTAGCGGCGTCGTCAGGTCCGCCGACCACGGCAGGTCGATCGCGTAGTACGTCGTGAAGCCGATGCGCGCGTACGGTCCGCCCGCCGCGCGGGCGAGCAGCTCGTCGCGTGACGCCGCGTAGGTCTCGTCGCTCCACAGCGGAGCGTCGTAGATGAATCCGTAGAACGTGTTCTCGTAGGTCGGCGGCGGCATCTCCGGCGATCCGGCGAGGCACGCCGGCGTGCTCCAGGTCGCGAGCAGCAGACCGGCGACGAGCCCGGCGACGCGCCCGCGCCGACGCCCGAGCGCAGCGCGGCGTCCATGGCGTGGCAGAATGCCACGAGGGCCGCGAAGGCCGTCGCGATGATCGTCCAGACGTGCCTCCCCACAACCGCGCATGCACATAGGACATCGACCGAAACGTGCCCACGGTCAAGTCGCAACGTGACCTTTCGGGCGCCGCCGTGCGAATCTCCGCGTCGAGCCGCCGCGCCTTTACATGCAGACGGCGAGAGGCTACCCCGGGCGGTGTCGGTGGATGTGCGCGACGACCGGATCCGGGTGCTGCGGATCATCGCTCGCTTGAACGTCGGCGGGCCGGCGCTGCACACCGTCCTGCTCACGCAGCGGCTCGATCCCGCCCGCTACGCGAGCCGGCTCGCGACCGGCGTTCCGGACGCCGCCGAGGGCGATTATCTCGCGCTGCGCGGCCTCGCGCTCGAGCAGCTGGTGCGGGTGCCGTCGCTGCGCCGCGACGTCGACGCGCGGCGCGACCTGCGCGCGCTCGCGCACCTCGTCCGGCTCATGCGCGCCGAGCGCCCGCACGTCGTGCACACCCACACCGCGAAGGCGGGGACGCTCGGCCGCCTGGCGGCGATCCTCGCCGGCGTGCCGGTGCGCGTGCACACCTTCCACGGCCACGTCTTCGAGGGCGGCTACTTCTCGCCCGCGAAGACGCGCGCGTTTCTCGCCGTCGAGCGCGCGCTCGCCCGGCACACGCAACGCATCTTGACGGTGAGCGAGAGCGTGCGCGCGGAGCTGCTCGCGCTCGGCATCGGACGCCCCGAGCAGGTGACGGTCGTGCCGCTCGGCCTCGACCTCGACCCGCTCGGGCGTGCGCAGGAGCGGCGCGGCGAGCTGCGCCGCGAGCTCGGCGTCGGCGCGGACGTGCCGCTCGTCGGCATCGTCGCGCGCCTCGTGCCGGTGAAGGCGCACGAGGTGTTCCTCGCCGCCGCGGCGCGCGTCGCGGCCGAGATCCCGGACTGCCGCTTCCTGGTGATCGGCGACGGCGAGCGCCGCGCGGAGCTGCGCGCGCTCGCCGAGGGCTCGGGACTCGGCGGCCGCTGCCACTTCCTCGGCTGGCGCGCCGACCTCGACCGCGTGCACGCCGACCTCGACGTCTGCGTGCTCACGTCGCGCAACGAGGGCTCGCCGGTCGCGCTCATCGAGGCGATGGCGGCCGGCGTCGCGGTGGTGTCGACGGCGGTCGGCGGCGTGCCCGACCTGATCGACGACGGCACGCACGGCTGCCTCGCGCCGGTGGACGACGCGGCGGCGCTCGCCGCGGCGACGGTCGCTCTGCTGCGCGACCCGGCCCGGCGTCGCGCGCTCGGCGACGCCGGGCGCGAGCGCGCGCTCGCGCGGCACGGCGCCGCGCGGCTGGTCGCGGAGATCGATCACCTCTACGGCGTCGAGCTCGAGGCGGCGGCGCGATCCGGCCTCGGTGCGCGCGCGGCGGGCGCGCTCGCCGCGCCGGGCGTGCGCGCCGCACCGGGCGTGCGCGCGCGCGACGGCGCGCCGCGGGCGCGGGCGTCATAGGAGCCGCGATGCTCGCCGCCGCCGTCTGGGGAGCCGCCGCCTTCGTCCTCTCGACGTGCCTGACCGTGCTGTGCATCCCGCTCGCACACCGGCTCGGCGCGGTGGCGCGCCCGCGCCAGGACCGCTGGCACCGCAAGGAGATCCCGCTTCTGGGCGGCATCGCGATCGCCGTCGGCACGATGGTGCCGCTGGTCGCGGCGACGCTCTCGCACGGCGGCGACCCGGGGCGGATCGGCGTGCTGCTCCTCGGCGCGGGGCTGATCGCGCTGGTCGGACTGGTGGACGACCTGCGCGCGATCCGGCCGCAGACGAAGCTCCTCGGCCAGCTCCTCGCGGCAACGCTGGTCGTCGGCTTCGGGCTGCGGCTGCCGCTCACCATGTCGGCCGAGCTCGACATGCTGCTCACCGTCGTCTGGTTCGTCGCCTTCACCAATGCGTTCAACCTGCTCGACAACATGGACGGGCTGGCGGCCGGAATCGCCGCGATCGCGGCCGCGTTCCGCATCGTCTTCTTCCAGCTCGACGGCAACTTCGAGGGTGCCGCCGGCGCCGCGATCCTGCTCGGCGCGACGCTGGGCTTCCTCGTCCACAACCGCCATCCGGCGCGCATCTTCATGGGCGACACCGGCTCGATGTTCCTCGGCTTCTTCGTCGCCGGGCTGTCGCTGGTCGGCGGCTACCCGTACTCGCGCGGTGCGCTGTCGATCCTGCTGCTGCCGGTCCTGCTGCTCCTCGTGCCGATCTTCGACACCGCCTTCGTCACCGTGACGCGCATCCTCGCCGGGCGCCCGATCTCGGTCGGCGGCCGCGACCACACCTCGCACCGCCTGGTCGCGCTCGGCCTCTCCGAGCGCAGCGCGGTGCACGTGCTCTACTTCATCGCCGCCGTCGCGGGGGCGATCGCCTACGTGACCTATCGCTTCGGGCTCACGCGCACCGCGGTGCTGGTGCTCTTCCTCGTGCTGAGCGTGACGATGCTCGCGGTCTTCCTGTCGCGCGCCAAGGCGCAGCACCCGGTGCCCGAGCAGCCGGGGCCGGTGGTCGTGCGCATCCTGCGGGACCTGTCGGGCATGCGGCAGGTCGCGATGGTGGCGCTCGACTTCGTGCTGGTGATCGCCGCGTATCACGGCGCCTTCCTGCTGCGCTTCGAGGGCCAGCTCGGCGAGATGGAGCCGCGCTTCCTCGAGTCGGTGCCGATCGTGGTCGTCTGCCAGCTCCTCGCGCTGGCCGCGCACCGCACCTACCAGGGCCTGTGGCGCTACACGACGCTCGTCGACCTGGTGCGGCTCGTGCGCGCGTCGGCGGTCGGCACCCTGCTCGCCATCGTGTGCGTGGTGCTCGTGTTCCGCTTCGAGGGCCACTCGCGCTCGGTCTTCGTCATCGACTGGCTGCTGCTGACCGCGTTCCTGTGCGGCAGCCGGATCGGCTTCCGCCTGCTCGGCGAGGTGCTGCGTCGTCCCCCGGGCAAGGCGCGCCGCGTGCTGATCTACGGCGCCGGCGACGGCGGCGAGATGGTCGCCCGCCGGATCGCGAACGACCCGCGGCTCGAGCGCGTGCCGGTGGGCTTCGTCGACGACGACCCCGCGAAGTGGGGGCGGCGGATCCGCGGCATCGCGGTCCTCGGCGGCAGCGAGCGGGTCGCGGGGCTGGTCGCCGAGGGCGCGGTCGACGAGGTCCTGGTCGCGTCGGAGCGGATCCCCGAGGATCGGCTCGCGGCGATCGCGGACGCGTGCGAGGCGCACGGCGTGCCGCTGGTGCGCGCGGCGCTCGGCCTGCACGCGGCGCGGCGGGTCGCGTAGCGACGGTGCGCGCCGTCCGCGTCGCCCACCTCGTCCCCGACCTCGCGGTCGGCGGCGCCGAGACGGCGCTCGTGCGCCTGCTCGAGGGGCTCGACCGCGCGCGCTTCGCGTCGCTCGTCGTGACCCTGCGCGACGGCGGGCCGCTGGTCGCGCGCGCGCGCGCCGCGGGAGCGAGCATCGTCTCTCTCGGCATGCGGACGCGCGTGCCGTCGCCGCTGACGGTGGCACGGCTGCGGGGCGCGCTGCGCCGCTTCGCGCCGGACGTCCTGCAGGGATGGATGTACCACGGCAACCTCGCGGCCTGGGTGGGCGCGCGGCTCCTGCCGGTGCGGCCGGCGGTTGCGTGGAACGTCCGCCAGTCGCTGGCGAGCAGCGCGCACGAGCGCGACACGACGCGCCTCGTGATCCGCGCGAACGTCCTGCTGTCGCGCCAGGTCGAGCGCGTGGTCTACAACGCGCGGTCGAGCGCGGAGCAGCACGCCGCGCGCGGCTTCGACGCGAGCCGGGCGGAGGTGATCCCGAACGGCTTCGACCCCGAGCGCTTCCGGCCCGACCCGCCGGCGCGCGAAGCGCTGCGCGCGGCGCTGGGGCTCGCGCCAGGCGCGCTCCTCGCCGGGATGGTCGCGCGCGTCCATCCCGTCAAGCGCCACGACCTTTTCCTCGCGGCGATCGCGGCAGCGGCGCGCGACGGTCTGGACGTGCATGCCGTCGTCGCCGGCAGCGGTGCCGAGGCCGGGAGCGGGGAGATCGCGCGCCTGGTCGCGGAGGCGGGCGTCGCGGCGCGCGTCCACCTGCTCGGCGAGCGTGCGGACGTGGAGCGCATCCTGCCGGCGCTCGACGTGCTGGTGTCGGCGTCAGGCTGGGCGGAGGGCTTCCCGAACGTGCTCGGCGAGGCGATGGCCTGCGGCGTGCCGTGCCTGGTCAGCGACACCGGCGACTGCGCCGAGATCGTCGGCGACGCGGGCGTGATCGTGCCGCCGGGCGACGGCGCGCGCCTCGCCGCGGCGCTCGCGGAGATTCTGCGCCGTCCGGCCGAGGAGCGGACGCGCACGGGCGAGCGCGGCCGCGCCCGCGTCCTCGCGTCGTTCACGCTCGAGCGCTGCGTGGAGCGCTACGCGCGCCTGTACGCGTCGCTCGCAGCTCGAGGCGCGGCAGCGGCGGCAGGCCGTACACCAGCACCGTGAACAGCGCGGCCTTCACGTAGTAGCTGAGGACCATGAAGAAGTAGTCGGCGAAGCCGCTCAGCAGGATGCCCGAGATCGTCGTCGCGTAGAGCAGGCGCGCGTGCGGCGAGCCGGCGAGTCCGCGCCGGAAGAGGACCGTCAGCACCGCGCCCACCAGGACCAGCAGCAGCAGCGCGCCGCCCGCTCCGACGTCGGGCACGTAGGCGAAGTAGATCGTGTAGGCGTTCATCCAGGCGTCGGCGCCGACACGGGTGAACGACGCGTGGATGCTCGGCAGCTCGATGCCCGCGCCGAGCTTGTTCAGCACCTGCACCACGGAGTACGTGATCGACCACACCGGCGGCACGCTCGCCGGGTCCTCGAGCGCCTGGTCGAACGCGACGATCGGGCCGACCGCGTACAGCACGCTCGCCTGGGCGACGCCGGTCACGTTGTCGACCAGGCTCGCCTCCATGCTGCCGCCCTTGCCCATGAGCACCGCCGCGAACGAGAACATCGCGACCGCGGCGACGGCGCCGTAGGCGACGGTGCGCAGCGACCAGCGTCCGCTCGACATCCACACCATCGCGATCAGGCCGCAGACCAGGCTCATGCCCGAGGCGCGCGACGCGGTCGACACCTGGTAGACGAGCGCGATCGCCACGACGACGACCGTCCGCAGGCGCATCCGCCGCTGCTCGACGTCGCTCGCGACCGCGGCCAGCGCGAGGAACGACGCGAGCAGCACGAAGTTGTCGGTCAGGCTGAGCCAGCTCACGGCGCTGGTGTCCGACTCGGCGATCGCGGCGCGGCGCACGAGATACCAGAAGTGCGACGACAGCAGGTCGAGCGGGCCGCCGGCGAGCTGCTGCAGGCGCAGCACGCGCAGCGGCACCGTCAGCACGACGAGCCACACGCCGAGGTCGATCCGCCGATCGACCGACGCGCGGTGCCCGGGTGCCGGCGTGCGCGCCGCGCGTCCGCTGGCCGTCGACGACTCGAGGAGCAGCGCCAGCGCGCCGCCGGCGCTGATCGCGACCCCACCGCCGACGAACAGCAGCAGCGTCGTGTCCGCGGGCGGAAAGTAGATGCCCTGCGCGAGCTCGAGCGCGAGCATGTAGCCGGCCCACGCGAAGCAGAACAGCGCCGGCGGGTGGAGCAGCGAGCGCGCGAGCCACGCGTTGACGATCGCCAGCAGCAGGAAGGCGCACCCGGCCGCGAGGATCACGCCGCGGTCCGTCCTTCCGCGCGCGCGGCGGCGAGGAGCCGCGGCGCCAGCGCCGCGCTCGCGAGAACGACGAGAGCCGTCGCCGTGGCCTTCACCGCGGTCGACTCGATCGCCGCCGCGACGCCGAGCCCGGCGAGACCGAGGGCGGTGGTCGCGAGCAGCCGCGCGAGCGCGTCGCGCCCGAGCGGGAAGCGTCGCAGCGCCGCGGTCGTGAGCAGCAGCGCGTCGATCGCGACGCGGACGCTCCAGGCGATCGCCGCGCCCTCGAGGCCGTGGCGCGCGGCGAGCCAGTAGAGCAGCGGCACGTAGAAGATCAGCTCGGCGACGTGGAAGCGGGCCGGCAGGTCGGGGCGTCCGGACGCCTGCAGCGCGAACAGCGCGGCGCAGCCGAGCGCGTTGACCAGCAGTCCCGGCGCGATCCAGCGCACCACAACGGACGACTCGCGCGCGAACTCGGCACCGAGCCACAGCTCGAGCCCCTCGTGCGACCACAGCACGAGCAGCAGCAGGAGCGGTGCCACGCCCAGCAGGCAGAGCCGGAGCCCGGTCGCGAACAGCGCGCGCGCGTGCCGCGGGTCGGAGAGGGCGCTCGCCGCCATGGCGGGGAAGAGGACGGTGCCGATCGCGATCGGCACGACGCCGGCGCGCTGCACGACCTCGAGCGGCGTCGCGTAGAACGCGACCGCCCCGACGGACACCACGGCGCCGACCACGAAGCGGTCGAGCAGCACGAGCAGCGGGCTCACGACGTTCGACACGGTGAGCCAGCCGCCGAAGCGCACCAGCTCGCCCGCGACCGCACGCTCGGCGCGCGTCCCCGGCCGCGCCACGACGTGGCGGCAGAGCACGAGCGCGACCGCGAACAGCAGCGCGCGGCCGGCCGCGATCACCAGGATCACCGCCGGCAGGGTCGGCGCGAGCGGCAGGACCGCGAGCGGTCCGACGAACGAGACGAGGCCGAGCGCGGCGCGCATCGTCGCCACGCTCGCGAAGCGACGCTCCGCCTCGAGGACGCCGCGCAGCCCCGAGCTCACGACGACCAGCGGCAAGGTGCAGGCGAGCAGCACGAACGACGTGCGGGTCTCCGCGTCGAGCTGCGGCGGGACGCGCAGCGCGTGCTGCGCGAGCCACGGCGCGAGCAGAGCGAGCACGAGGCCGCCCGCACAGCCCAGCGCCAGCAGCAGCGCGAGCGAGGTCCGCACCACGCCCGGCACCTCGCCGGCGCGGCCGGCGGCGAGACGCGACGCGACGACGTGCGTCGTCGCGCGCCCGATGCCGAGGTCGAACAGGCTGAAGTACCCGATCACCACCCACGCGAGCGAGAGCACGCCGAGCCGGTCGACGCCGAGCCGCGCGAGCAGCAGCGGCATCGCCACCACGGCCGCGAGGAGCGGCACCAGCTCGCCGAGCACGACCAGCGGCGCGTTGCGTGCGATCAGCCCGAGCGGCGTCGCGCGCTCGCGCGGCGCGCCCGGATCGCCGTCGCTTGCCCTCGACGCTCCGGCGCGAGAAGAGGAGGGCGTGACCGTCGCCCCGGGCGGTTGCGAGAGCGCGCGCACGGGGCTGCATCCACCAGGGCCGTCGAACTTGCAACCATCGCCTGACGAGCGCGCCGCGGCCGCAGACCCCGCGAACGACGGTCGGACGCGACCACCGCGGCGCCGGTTCCTGCTCGCGCTGCTGCCCCTGCTCGTGGTTGCCCTCGCGCTGCTCGATCTCGTCGCACGGGGGCGCGGCGCGATCGTCGTGATCGCGGCCAATCTGCCGCCGCCGGCCGCCTCCTCGGGCGCACGCGTCGTGGACCTGGTGCGGCCGACCGCGCCCGAGGGGCGCGTGTACCGCGTGGCATTCGGGGCCGGAGCGGCAGCGGCGGCGGACGGCACGGCGGGTGCGCGCGCGCAGCTCCAGCTCGCGTCGCGCGGCCGGACGCGCGTCGTGCTCGTGCAGCCGGAGGGCGACGACGCGTCGCGCCTCGGCGCGCTGCGCCGCCTCCTGGCCGGCCGCGCGAGCCTGCAGGTGGTGGACGACCGCGGCTGGCTGGACCTCGGCGCGCTGCCCGCGGACGGAGCGCCGCTGCGCGTGCAGGTGGTCGGGCTCCTGCCCGGGACGTTCGCGTTCGCCGAGCTCGACGCGCCGCCGGGCGCCGACGCGCCCCACGCCGAGGTCGCGCTGATCCCGTCGGGGGAGCCGGTGGTGACGACGGTGCCGCGCTACCGCGTCGTGCGCGACGATCCGCAGCCGGCGACCGAGATGCTCGCGCGCGCCACCTTCTTCCTGCGTACGAGCCCGGTGCTGCTGGCGGCGGTGCTGCTCGCGGTGGCCGGACTCCTCGCCGGATGGGTGTCGCTCGCCGGCCGCCGCGCCTGGCTCGCCGTCGCGCTTCTCGTCGCGTCGGTGACCGTGCTGCACGCGGCGCTGCTGCCGCCGCTGCAAGGCGCGGACGAGACCTCGCAGCTCGGCACGGTCGAGTGGCTGGTCGCCGATCCGTCGCCGGAGCGGCCGCGGCAGTACCCGCAGTCGATCGCGCGCGTCGCGCGCGGGCTCGAGCAGGACCGGGTGCAGTACCACGGCAAGCAGATGCTGCCGCTCGGCGACGCCGCGGCGCGCGCGCGGCTCGCGCACGTCCTGCAGAGCCAGGGGCCGGACGACGACGGTGCGGGGATCGCGCCGCTGCCGCCCGCGGCCGACCTGCAGGTGATCGAGCTGCGCGCACCGCTCTTCTTCACGCCGTTCACCGCGCTCGGCGGCGTGCTACGCAGCCTCCCGCTGCTCGACCGGATGGCGGCGTACCGTCTCCTCGCGACGCTCTGGTGTCTGCTGGGCTTCGCTCTCGGGCTCGCGCTGCTGCGCGCGGGCAGCCTCCCGATCGAGGTCGCGCTCGCCTACGGGCTCGTGTTCCTGCTTCCGTACACCGTCGGCGTCGCCGCGAACTGCTCGAACTACGCGCCCGCGATCGGCGTCGGCTTCCTCGTCGCGGCGGCGGCGGTGACGGCGATCCTCGGCGCGACGCCCGCATCGCGCCGGCTCGCGGCCGGCGTCGCGGTCGCGGCGGCATGGGCGGGCGTGCCGCTGTGGCCCGACTTCCTCGCGCTGGCGCTGCTCGCGTCGGCGGTGCTCGCGGCTGGCGGCGGCTACCTGCTGCTCCGCCGCGCGACGGCGCGCGCGGGGCACGGCAGCGACGCCGCGGGGGCGCGCGGCGCGTCGTCGCTGCGCGGCACGCTGGCCGTGCTCCTGCTGCTCGGAGTCGCGGCGTGCGTCGCGTGGGTGGGCTTCCCGCAGCTCAACTACGAGCTGCGCCTCCGCGTCGCCGCGTGGGACGGCCGGCAGCTCGCCGCGCGTGCGCTCCTGCTCGCGATGCCGCTCGCCCTCGCCGCGCTCGCGGCCGCGTTCCTCGCCGCGCTCGCGCGTCTGCCCGAGGCCGCGCGCCGGCGGCGGACGCTCGCGGCCTCGGTGGCGATCGCCGCGGCGCTCGTCCTCGGATTCGTCCTCACCCCGTACGCCGAGGTGCCCTACGAGCGCGTCTTCCTGCCGCTCGGCGAGCTGGTGCGCGCGCACCTCGCGACCTTCCTCGCGTCGAGCTTCTCGTTCGACCAGGACCGCCTCGGCTGGAAGTTCCTCTTCGGCACCTTCGGCTGGCACGACGCGTTCTACCCGGAGGCCGTCTATGCGGCGGCGCGGTGGGGGCTCACGCTGCTGCTGATCGCGCTGCCGGTGCTGGCGCGCGACTTCGCGGCCGCCCGCCCGCGTACGACGGTCGCGCTCCTCGGCGTCGCCGGCGCCGGCGGCTCGCTCTCGGTCGCGACCCTGCTCGCGCGCCACGCGATGAGCGTCCACCCGCACGGGCGCTTCGTGCTGCCGTATCTCGCGCTGGTCGCGCTGCCCGTCCTGGTGACGGTCGCGACGCCGTCGCGTGGCCGTGCCCTGCGGATCGCGCTGCGCTGCGCGATCGCGCTGAACGTCTGGACGGCGATCGCGGTGCTCGGCGTGCGCTACCTGCTCCCGCGCTGACGGCCGCTCAGAGCCTGAGCAAAAATCGCTCAGGCTCTGCTCGTGACCGAGGGGAGGGCCGCGGCCCTCCCCTCGCCCGCGAAGTGAATTCGCGGGCTTCACCCCACCTGCAGGCGGGCCCTTGGCCCGCCTCCTTCGAGCGTTCGCAATTCTTGCTCACGCTCTCAGCGCAGCATGGCGCGGTACTTCCGGCCGTTGGTGCGTGGGTCGGTGTTGTCGGAGCTCGAGAAGTACAGCCAGCTGCCCCAGTGCAGGAAGCTGCCGCGACCGACCCTCTGCACGGTGAGGAGCGCGGAGTTGCCGGGTCCGAGCGCGACGCCGTCCTCCTTGACGACGAGCGTGCTGCGCTGCGGATCGGCCTGGTCGCTCGCGAACGCGAGCCATTCGATCGGCAGCTGCACCCAGTACGCGTGTCCCGACTGCAGGGTGACGGTCGCGGGGTCGATGCGGCGCGGCCCGGGCGCGCCGGCGGTGCTCGTGTCGACGGGAACGGGCACGAAGGCGGCGGGCGCCGCCGGTTCCGCGACCGTGGAGCGCCGCGCCACCCGCGCCGCGGTCGCCGCGGGCAGCGCCGCCCGCGGCAGGCCCGCGACCACCGTCGGTGCGGGCGCGTCGCCGTCGGGCTCTCTTCCCGCGTCTCCGCTGCAGCTCGCGACGCCCAGCGCCACGCAGGCGACGAGCCGGCGGAGCCACCATCCCCGGTTGTCGATGCCGATCATCCGACGAACCCTCCGGTCGCGCCCGCGCTGCGCGCGTCCACCGCGACTGCTCACGTCCGTTCTCGACGATGGTGGCGAGCGGCGCAAGTCGCGTCGCCCGAGCACGTGTGCGGGCGTCGCTCGCGTGATAGGCGAACCCGCTCATGGTCGAGGTGTCGCGAGCGGAAAGCTCAGGGGAACGGGCGCTCACCGCCTGCGCGTCGATCGGCGACTTCCTCGCCGTCTGGCTGCGCGAGGAGCTGCTGCCGGCAGACCTGCAGCGCGTGCTCGACGGCCACTACGGCAGCTACAAGACGCACTTCCCGCCGCGCATGCGCGATCTCTACGCGACCCAGACGCGCGAGCTGATGGCGCTCGTGTCGCCCGGCTGCCGCATGCTCGAGGTTGGCTCGGGCTGCGGCACGGAGTCGCTGTGGGCGGCGATGCACGGCGCGCGCGTGGTCGGCGTCGACATCCGGGCCGACCGCGTCGCGGTCGCGCGCGCGCGGCAGGCCGTCCTCGAGCGCGCCCTCGGCCGCACGCTCGACTGCCGCTTCGAGGTGCGCTCGCTGTTCGACGTCGCGGGCGAGCGCTTCGACGTGCTCTGGCTCGAGCAGGCGGTGCACCACCTCGAGCCGCGCGAGCAGGCGCTCGACCGCATCGTCGAGCTGCTCGAGCCGGACGGGCACCTGGTCGTCTCGGAGGCGAACGCCGCGAACCCGCTGCTGCAGCTGCAGCTCTTGCTCCGCCGCGGCTGGCGCACCGTCGGGACGCTGGTCGACGCCGACGGCCGCACGCACCCGTACGGCAACGAGCGCGTCCTGCGCGCCGGCACGCTCGCGCGCGCCCTCGAGCGTCGCGGGGTGCGAACGCAATCGCTGCGCTGGTTCCGCGTCTTCCCGAACCTGCCCGCGTTCGACGGCGCGGGGCGGATCGAGGCGGCGCTCGAGCGGCCCGCGCTCGAGCCGCTCCTGACGCACTACAACTACGTCGGCCGCAGGGCCTGATCGCGCCCGCCCGCGCGCGCTCCCGGGCGCAGGCTGTCGGCGACGACGACGATCAGCAGCGCGAGCACCGCCGCGGTGAAGACGACGGCGAGCGCGAGCAGGGCGATGCGCGCGCCGGGACGGCGCAGGTGCGGTCCCTCGCGCAGGGTCACGTAGCGGATCACCGACGCGTCGAGGTAGGCGTCGAGCACCTGCTCGTAACGGCCGACGATCTCGTCGAGGTTGGTCGTGACGAGCGCGACCAGCTCGTCGAAGCCCGGCGGCGGCTTGTCGGTCCAGCCGTCGCTGCGGGTGCCGAGCAGCTCGATCTCGTGCTGCACGCGCTGCTTCGCGGCGGCCGTCACCGCGGCCTCCTGCTGCAGCAGGAGCAGCCGGTGCACCACCGGTCCGACGTAATCGCTCTTCAGGATCTTCTCGAGCGCCGGCACGTCGAGCAGCGGCGCCCCCTCGCGCTGCGCCGCCTGTCCGGCGAGCACCGCCTGCGGCTGGCCGACCACCTCGAGGAGCCGGGTCGCGGACTCGACCTGCGCGCTGATGCGCGTGAGCTCGATGTCGAGGTTCGCGCGCCGCTCCTCGAGGCGCCGCAGCATCGCCTCGGGGTCCTTGACCAGGCGCTCGCGGTGCACGACGGCGGAGAGCGTCTCGAGCCGCGTGTCGCGCCAGGTCTCGAGCTCGCGGTTGACGTCGCGAAAGCCCAGGTTGATCTCGGGATCGCGGAAGTTCTGCGAGTCGCGGATCAGGACGGTGAGGCGCGTCGAGAGGAGCTCGGACTGCGCGCGCAGCAGGAGCGGGATGTCCCAGTAGTCGTACAGCGTCGTCAGGCTCTCGACCGGCAGCTTCGCCGCCGACATGCGCTGCAGCTCGGCTTCCTGCTCGTACTTGACCTCGTCCTGGTACGCCTTCACGAGCGCGTACAGCAGCTGCACGCGCTCGGTGTCGTCGAGCGTCTTCGGCCGCACCTCGAGCGCGAACTCGCTGGGCAGGAACTCCTCGCGCTTGGTGCCGTCGCGCGCCTGCTTCTTCCAGCGCTCGACCACCGTGATCGGCACGATGGGCACGACGTCGATGCCGCGGTACAGATCCTCGAGGTCGGTCGAGCTGGCCGACATCCCGATCGCGTCGAGCGCGCGCGAGAGAACCTTCGGCGAGCGCAGGTCCTCGATCGAGAAGGCCTTGCCGCTCGGGTACTCGTGGCGCTCGATGCCGCGGAAGCCGAGCACGACCAGCGCGTGCGCGCTGCGCTGCGCGAACAGCCACCAGCCGAGCAGCCCCACGCCGCCGGCGCTGCTCAGCAGCACGAACAGCACCAGCAGGCGCACGCGGCGCGCCCAGAGGTAGCGCAGCAGGTCGCCGACGGTCGGCGGCAGCGTGTCCTGCGACTCGCCGGGCGACGAGCCGGGCCCGTGCTCGCGCGCCGCGCGCCCCTCGTCCGTCATCTCCGAGCGTCCCCCATCGCCTCAAGGTGCCGCGACCGCCGGAGGCCGGCGCGTCGTCGCACGCGGTCTCTCGCCTACCGGGAAACCTCGCTCGCGACAACCGAGGGCGCGGCGGGCGCGCCGGCGACGCCGGGGCCGGACGGCACCTCGAGTGGGCAGGGCTGATCGACGAACGTGCGGTGCCAGAGCTCGAGCATGAGCAGGCTCCACAGGCGGTGGTGGTGGAACGCGCGGCCGCTCGCGTGCTCGTCGAGCAGGCGGCGCACGGCGTCCGGCCGGAAGTAGCCGCGCGCGAGCGCGCGCGGCGCGAGCAGGACGTCGTACGCCATGTCGCGCAGCTCGCCGCGCAGCCAGTGGTCGAGCGGCACGCCGAAGCCCATCTTCTTGCGGCGCAGGATGGGCTCGGGCAGGACGCCGCGCATGATGCGCTTCAGGAGGTACTTCTGCACGAGGCCGCGGATCTTCATGCGACGCGGCAGGCGCGCCGCGAACTCGACCACGCGGTGGTCGAGCAGCGGCGAGCGCACCTCGAGCGAGCAGGCCATGCTGGCGATGTCCATCTTCACCAGCAGGTCGTCGGGCAGGAACATCTGCAGGTCGGCGTCGAGCGTGGCCTCGACGAAGTCGCGCGCGTCGGAGCGCCGGTAGGCGTCGGCGAGGAGCTGCATCGAGTCCGTCGCGGCGACGGTCGCCGCGAACGCGTCGTCGTAGAGCGCCGTCTTGCCGGCGCCGTCGAACACGAACAGCCAGCGCGCGTAGCGCGCGACCGGATCGAGCGGCAGCCCGTCGAGGAAGCGGCCGAGGCGGTAGATCGCCGACTTCGGCGAGCCGAGCGGCGCCAGCGCCTGCACGCCGCGCGCGAGCGCGGCACGCACGCCGGCGGGCAGCACGTCGAGGCGCCCGGCGAGCGCCGCGCCGAGATAGCGGTCGTAGCCCGCGAACAGCTCGTCGCCGCCGTCGCCGGCGAGCGCGACCGTCACCGACTGCCGCGCCATCGCGCACAGGTGGAACGAGGGCAGGGCGGACGAGTCGGCGTAGGGCTCGTTGTAGTGCCACACCAGTCGCGGGATGGTCGCGGCGGCGTCGGGCTTGACGACCAGCTCGTGGTGCTCGGTGTCGAAGCGCTCGGCGACCTGGCGCGCGTAGGAGAGCTCGTCGTACTCGGGGCGGTCGAAGCCGATCGAGAAGGTGCGCACCGGACCGCTGGTGAGACGGCGCATCAGCGCGACGACGACGCTCGAGTCGAGCCCGCCCGAGAGCAGCGCGCCGAGCGGCACGTCGCTGACCAGCCGCAGCCGCACCGACTCCTCGAGCAGGTGGAGCAGCTCGTCGGCGAGCTCCGCCTCGCGGGCCGCGTGCTTGGGCGCGTAGCGCAGCGTCCAGTAGCGCCGCACCTCGACGCGGCCGTCGTGCACCGTCAGGTAGTGCGCCGGCGGCAGCTTGTGCATGCCGCGGAACGCCGCGAACGGGCTCGGCACGTAGCCGTAGGTCAAGTAGTGGTGGATCGCGAGCGGGTCGACCTCGGCGCGGATCTCGGGGTCCTGCAGGATCACCTTCGGCTCGGAGCCGAAGGTGAACGCGCGCGCGTCGTGGTGGTAGAAGAGCGGCTTCTTGCCGAGCCGGTCGCGCGCCACCAGCAGCGTGCGCCGCGGCGCGTCCCAGAGCGCGAACGCGAACATGCCGCGCAGGTCCTCGAGGAGCGCCGCGCCCTTCTCCTCGTAGAGGTGGAGGATGACCTCGGTGTCGGAGTCCGAGCGGAAGACGTGCCCGCGCGCGCGCAGCCCGTCGCGCAGCTCCTGGAAGCCGTAGATCTCGCCGTTGAAGACGACCTGCAGCGTGCCGTCCTCGTTGCTCATCGGCATGTGGCCGCGCGGCGACAGGTCGAGCACGGCGAGACGCCGAGAGCCGAGGCCGATCGCACCGTCGGTCCACACCCCCTCGTCGTCCGGGCCACGATGGCGGATCGCCGCCGTCATCCGGCGGAGCAGCGCGGGATCGACCGGACGCGTCGGGTCGTGGAAGAGCTGGCCGGCGATGCCACACATGGCGAGGCTGCGCTTTAGCCGCCGACGCCGCGACGGATCAACCGCCCGCTCCGCGCGGTGCCGCTCCGCCGGGTGCCGCTCCGGGCAGCGCCGCGCCGCGCAGCAGCGCCGCGAGTCGTGGTGCGAGCGCTCGCACGCTGAAGCTCTGCTCCACCACCGCACGTCCCCGGGCGGCGAGCGCGGCCGCGCGCGCCGGCGCGCGCAGCAGCGCGTCGAGCGCGTCCACCCAGTCGTCGTCCGACGACGCCGCGAGCGCGACGTCGCCGTGCGCCAGCACGTCGCGGTTCGCGCCCACCGGCGACACCACCGCGGGCACGCCGCAGGCCATGTAGAGCAGCATCTTCAGACTGCACTTGCCGCGCGACGCGACCGAGTCGTCGAGCGGCATGAGGCCGGCGGACATTCCCTGGAGCGTGTGCAGCTCGCCGGCGGCCGACCACGGTACGAACTCGACGCGCGCCCCGAGCGACGGCAAGGCCGGCGCGCGGTCGCACAGCACGCGCAGGCGCGCGCCCGGGTGACGGCGCAGCACCTCGCCGAGCGGCCGCTCGATCGCGTGCAGGTAGTGCAAGGTGCTCGCGCTGCCGCTCCAGCCGATCACGGGGGCGTCGGCGCCGGGCGGCGCCGACGCCGGCACGAAGTGATCCGTGTCGATCGTCGTCGGCAGCAGCTCGACGCGCGGGTGCGCGCGCGCGAACCACTCGGCGAGGAAGGGATTCCCGGCGGCGACGACGTCGCACAGGCGCGCGAGCCGGCGTGCGAAGACCTCGCCGCCGTAGAGCCAGATCGCGTCGTCGACGTCGAGCACGCGCGGGCGCGGCGTGAGCCCCTCGAGCGTGACGGTGGTGGCGAGGAGCTCGCGCTGCAGGAGCGTCGCGTCGGCGCGGCGCGCGTGTCGCACGTCGGCGAGCCGCGAGGCCAGATTGCGCACCGCCCACGCCGGTCGCCGGACGCGCTCGACGGGCGGATACTGCCCGGCGCGGGACGGGTACTCGACCAGCTCGATGCCGTCGGCACGCAGCGGTGCCACGTACTGCCGGATGCGAAAGCGCGCGCCCGGCACGTCGACGCCGCCGCTGAAGGCGGCGACGCGCAGCCGCGCGGGCGGCACGCCGCGCTCCTCGCCGTCAGATGAAGACCCCCAGCGGTCCTTCATCCCCTCGTGGCCGGCGAAGCCGGTGCGGACCTCAGTCATCGCGGCGACGGTAGGTGTACTCGTCGCATCCCGAGCCCAGGAGCCCCATCGTGTAGCCGCGCGTCCAGCTCTGCACCTCGGCGAAGCCCAGGCTCGTGAGCAGCGCAGCCGCCTCGTGCGGTGTGATCGACTCGTACGGATAGCCTCCCATCCAGTCGTTCACGTCGTGCAAGAAGCTCATGCCGCGCATGCTCGCGTAGCTCGCGACGTGCGCCTCGAAGTCGCGACCCGCGACGCGGTAGGCGAGTCGCATCCAGGCGAGGAACAGGCGGCGCGCGCGCTCCTGGGCCGCGGGCGACGCGCCGACGTACCAGCGCTTCTCGGCGGTCCAGAGCGGGCAGAGCCGCGTCTTGCGGTAGAGCGCCAGGATCAGCAAGCCGCGCGGCGCGACCAGACCCGCCGCCTTGCGGACCGCCTCGTGCATGGCGCCGGTGTGGTGCAGAACGCCCCACGAGTAGACGACGTCGAAGCGGCCGAGGCTCGCGAGGTAGTCGTCGTCGAGCGCCGATCCTCGCTCGACCCGCCAGGCGTCGTCGCCGGGACGCAGGCGGTCGCGCAGATGCGTCGTGCAGGCGACGGAGTCGGCGTCGTAGTCGAACGACACCACGCGTGCGCCGAGACGCCGCGCCGCGAGCGACGAGAGCCCGCTGCCCGAGCCGATGTCGAGGAAGCTCAGGCCGTCGAGGCGGTCGCGCACGCAGAGCGTGCGCAGCGAGCGCTCGGCCTCGGCGATGCGCCGCTCGTCGACGAGGTCCACGAACGCGAGCCAGTTGCGGCCGAACCCGAAGCGCCTCTCGTGCGGCTCCTCTGCCATCCGTCTCCTCCCGGTCGCGCGGCGTCGCGCGTCACGCGCGGGCGGCGCCGCGACGGCCCCCCGCCTCGAAAACGACCCACAACGTCGCGATCAGTCCCGCGACGATCATCCACAGCGAGTAGCGGTAATCCTCCGCCGGCGCGACGACGATCAAGCCCGCCTCGTACGCGAGCCCCGAGAGGGCGATGCAGCACGGCGACCAGCTCCGCCGCCACGCGGCCACGGCACCCGCGGCGAGCGCGAGCAGCGCATAGATCCACGGCCGGAACACGCCGTACGGCGTCAGCGCGACGACCAGGAGCTCGAGCCACGCCTGCTGCGGTGTCTGCGACGGTGGCGGCTCGAGCTCGGGAAAGCTCGCCCGGTCGTACGCCGCGCGCGTCATGAGGTAGCTGCCGGGCGTGTCGTGGATGCCGAAGAGGTGGCCGGCCACCTTCAGCCGGTGCGTCAGGTACGCGCCCGGATGCGCGACGATCTCGTCGCGCCAGGTGCGGACCAGCTGCGCGACCGCGTCGCCGTCGAAGCAGTAGTGCAGCTCCGCACCGGTGGTCACGAGGTCGACCGTCGAGCGCGGGTCGTACGCGGCGAGCACGCGCTCGAGGTCGGCCGGAGGATCGTGCTGGAAGCACGGCGGCAGCTCGGGCAGCGCGCGCGTCGTCGCCGCGATGCCGACCACGTCGAAGAGCGCGGTCACCTGCACGGTGTGGTTGCGCTGCTGCGCGAGCGCCAGGTTGACGCCGTGCGCCGCCGCGAACAGCGCCACGGTCGCGAGCAGCGCGCGCGCGAGGCCCGCGAGCGACGGTCCGCCCGTCCAGAAGTGCAGCAGCACAGCGCCCGCGACCGCGAGGATCGCGTTGTGTCGCGCCAAGGTCGCGAGCAGTGCCGCGAGCCAGAAGGTCCGGTGCCGGCCCGCCAGCCCGAACGCCAGCACCATGACGGCGGCGAGCAGCACGTCCTTCCAGATCGCGCCCGCGATCGCGACGATCGGTGGCGCGAATCCGACCAGCAGGAGGAAGGCGACCTTCGCCGCGGTACCGGCCGCCAGCCGGCGCGCGAGCAGCGCGAGCCCGGTCCAGAAGGCGGCCGTCTGCAGCAGCAGCATGCCGAACGGGCCGGCGACGACGCGCTCGAACGCCGCCCACAGCACCGGGATGATCGGTGGGTGCCAGTCGGAGAGCACGCCGCGCCGCGCCTCGACGAGCTGGCTCGCCGAGTCCGGGCTCATCAGCCCCGGAAAGAAGAGGACCAGCCAGCCGCTCGCCGCGCCGAGCGCGACGAGCGCGACGAGCGTCGCGTCGGCGGACGGTGCGCGCGAGCGCGACGCGCCCGCGTCGCCGTCGGACGGGACCGTCGCCGGATGCGCTCCCGGACGCGGCGGCGTCACGGTCCGTCCGCGTACTCGAGCTGCACGTCGTCGATCCACACGCGCCCGCTCGCCGCCTTGTACAGGATGCGCAGCGAAACGGAGTCGTACGCCACGCTCGGTGTGAAGGTCGCGTCGTGCGCGCGGAACGCGTAGCTGCCGGGGTCGACGCGGACCGTGAAGCGCTCGGCGAGCGCGCCGGCGGCGTTCAGGTCGACGAAGACGCGCGCGCGCGCGTTGGCCGGCACGTTCTTCGCCCGCGCGAAGAAGCGCAGCCGCAGCCGCGGCGGTCGCGGCGGCGGCACCACGTCCAGCTGCTGCGCGAGCACGCCGCGTGCCTTCTTGCCGTTGCCGACGACCGCGCCGCGGAAGCGCACCGAGCACGCGCCGCCGTGGACGTGGCGGGAGGGCAGCGTCGGACACGCCAGGGCCGGCCGCACCGAGCCCTCGCGCGTCCAGCCGGGCGGGCGCACGCCGTTGCCGTCGAGCTTCTCGACGGCGCCGTTCTCGAGCAGCGGCTGGTCGATCTCGCCGACGAGGTAGGCAAAGTCGGTCCAGGTGACCTCGCCGCCGCCGGGGTTCACGATGCGGATCGCGATCGGCCCCGGCGCCGCCGCGGGCGCGCGCACGACGATCTCCGCGCTGCTCGCGTGCTCGAGCACGGTCGCCGCGTCGCTGCCGAACCAGACCTCGGCGCCGAGGAAAAGGTTGCTGCCGGCGATGCGCACCTCGGTGCCGCCGGCGCTCGATGCCACGTCCGGGGTGACGGACGTCACCGCCGGCAGGGGTGCCGCGCCGGCGATGGTGAACGAGCGCGTCGCGGACTCCACGCTCGCACACGCCTCGTCCGCGGCGTGCGTCGCGACACGCCAGTGGTAGGTGACGCCGAGCTCGAGACGCTCCGCGGCGACCGTCGAGGACTCGTCCGGCGTCGTGCCGACCACGTCGAGCGCGCCGGGCGGGCCGAGCGCCACCTCGTACGCGGCCGCGTTCGGCACGCGCGTCCACGCGAGCGCGACCGCGCCGCCGCTCACCATCGCGCCGTCGGCGGGCGCGGTGAGCGTCGCGGCGGTCGCGCACGTGCTCGACGGCAGCACGCTCTCGATCGGCGACGCGCAGCCGCCCGCGCCGAGCGCGCTCACGACGTACCAGTGCACCTGTCGCGCGGTGCCGTCGGGGTCGAAGTGCTCGCGCTGCTCGGCGGCGACGGTCGCGATCGGCGTGAACGGCCCGTCGGGGCCGAGCTCGGAGCGCGCGACGCGGTACGCGGCGGCGCCGTCCACCGGCTGCCACTGCACGAGCACGCCGTCGCTCGCCGCGTCGTACGCGAGGGTGGCGAGCGGTGCCGCGAGCGCGGGGCAGGTCGCGTGGTCGGGCGGCAGGTCCTCGAGCGTGCCGCAGGCGATGCCGTGCCGGTCGAAGGCCTCGAACAGCGCACGCTCGTCGGGCACGCCGTTCAACAGGTTGCCGTCGTCGTCGTTCGCGACGCGCAACGTCCGGTACCAGCTGCGCGGATCGCAGCCGTCGCCGCGCAGCGGAGGTCCCGGATCGACGATGCGCCACGCGCTCGCCTGCAGCGGTCCGGCGGCGATCCACATCTCGAGCAGGCGCCGCATGCCGGTCGCGACGCCGTACGTCTCCTGCATGGCGAGCGCGAGCTCGTAGGCCGCCTGGCTCGGGATCGCCGCCTCGCAGTGGCTCTGGTAGTTGGCGACGCCGCCGCCGCCGGGTGGCATGGTCGGGCAGGAGTACGGCGGGGCACCGATGGTGTCGGGTCGCGCGGGCACGGGCGGCGACAGCAGCGTGTAGTCGAGCGGACGCCCGCCGCTGCAGCCGTGCGACTCGTTCGCGTCGAGGTAGAAGCCGTCGAACGGACAGCTCGACGGCAGCTGCAGGAAGGCGGAGACGTCCGCGTAGCCCTCGCGCGTCCCGCCGTCGGCGAAGAAGCCCTTCTGGTTCCACTGATACGCGTGCGCCCACTCGTGGTAGAGCAGCGCCGGGTTCTGGCCCGCGTTCGCGCAGTGCGTGGAGCTCGCCTGCCAGTTGAGGACGATCAGGTCGTCGGCGGCGTCGTAGTAGTTGACGCAGTCGAACGGGTGGTTCGCGAGCACGTCGACCGCGGTGTCGAGCCACGGGGTCACGGGGTCGAGCGCCTTGTAGAGGTCGCGCATCCGGTTCAGGTGGTACATCGACGTGCGCGCGGCCGTGGTGTTGCCGGGCGCGCCGGGGACCGGACTCGCGCAGTCCCCGGCGACGGTCGCGCCGAAGTCGAGCAGGTCGCCGGTCGCGTCGACCGTCGAGGCGCCGCAGGCGTCCGTGATCCTCACGTAGGGCCCGGACAGGTGGCCCGCGACCTCGCCGGCGAGGTCGTACCTCCCGGCCGCGTCCGTGACCGCGTCGTCGGATGCGTTCGCCACCTCGAGGTTCGCGAGCGGCACCATCGTCTGCGGCTCGGAAGGCGAGCGCAGGAGCACGCCGCCGACCGCCTGGGCCTGGACCCGCAGCGGCGACGCGCGCAGCACCACGCCGGTCGCGGTGGCGAGCACGACCTGGAACGGCTCGCCCGACGGACCGTCGGTGACCGTTCCCTCCCACACCGGCTCGTAGCCGGTGCCGTCGTGACGCAGCGCGAGCGTGCCCTCGCCCCAGCGCGGATCGTCGAGCACGCGGCCGTCGCGCAGCTCGAGGCGCGGTGGCGGCGTGAAGCCCGGTGCGGCTGCGGTGCGTGCGGCGCTGGCGGCAGCGGGCGGCGGCGGCGCGTCGCGCAGGACGCTGACCAGGTTGCCGTGGCGCACGACGAAGCGCACCTCGGCGTCGTGGATCGGCAGGTCGCCGAGCAGCACCTCGAACACCACGAGCCACAGGGACGGCGGTGAGCCCATGGCGTGCGTGCGCGCGTCGTCGCGGCGCAGCGTGAAGCCGTCGAGCGCGAACGCGGACCGGTTGTCGGCGAGGAAGCCGCGCGCGCGCGACTCGAGGTAGGCGGCGACGTCGGTCGGCTCAGGGCCGGCGAGCGTGTTGCCGCGCCCCGGCAGCCACGGCAGGCCGGGACCCTCGGCGTGCTCGAGGTGCGCGCCGTCGGCGGCGAAGGTGCCTCGCCAGGTGGTGCCGGAGAGGACGATCGTACGCGTCGACTCCGTGCCCGGGGCGGAAGACGCCCGGGCGAGGCCCGTCGCTCCGCAGAGCAGCGCGCCGAGGAGCAGCGCCACGGCGGACGCGCGCCGGCGCGCGGCTCGCGTGCATCGTCCGGCCACCGGGGTGGCGTGCTGCTGCGCCGGTGCCACGGTCGCTGCTCACTCCATCCGCGCCGCGGCGCCGCGCCCCGCGGCGGTCTCGATCGCGACCCACGCGGCGGCGACGAGCCCGGCGACGATCATCCACAGGGAGTAGCGATAGTCCTCGGACGGTGCGACCACGAGCAGCCCCGCCTCGTAGGCGATCCCCGAGAGCGCGATGCAGAACGGCCACCAGAGGTGCCGGCCGGCGGCGACCGCGCACGCGGCGATCGCGACCAGCGCGTAGATCCACGGCCGGAACACGCCGAGCGGCCGCAGGGGGACCACCACCCTCTCGAGCCACTGCAGGCGTGCCGACTGCGGCGCCGCTGCCTCGACGCCCGGATGCTGGGCGGGAGTGTACGTGCTGCGCGTCATGATCCAGTTGCCGGGCGTGTCGTGGACGCCGAGCAGATGGGCGAAGACCGCGAGGCGGTGTGTCAAGTACGCGCCGGGGTCGCCCGCGATCGCGTCGCGCCATGCGCGCAGGAGCTCCGACGACGCGTCGCGCTGGTAGCAGTAGCGGAACGCCGCGTCGGGCGAGATCAGGTAGACGATCGAGCGCGGGTCGTAGCTGCGCGCCACGTCTCCATGGGCGAGCGGCGGCTTCCGCAGGTAGCAATCGGGCAGCGCGGGGGTCGTCCCGGCCGCCGCCGCGATGCCGACCACGTCGAACAGCGCGACCATCTGCGTCGGGTTGCTCCTTGTGTGGGTCAGAGCCGCGTTGATGCCGAGCGCTGCGACGAACAGTGCGAGCGTCGCCGCGCCGGCACGCACGAGGCCCGACGGCGACGGCCCGGACGTCCAGAAGCGCAGCAGCACCGCACCCGCGACGGCGACGATCGCGTTGTGCCGGGTCATGGTCGCGAGCAGCGCACAGAGCCAGAACGCCCTGCCGCCGCCGGCGAGCGCGAACGCCAGCAGCAGGAGGGCGACCATGAGGACGTCCTTCCAGATGGCGCCCGCGATCGAGATCAGCGGCGGCGCGAAGCCGACCGCGAGGACGAACGCCACCTTCGCCGGCGTGGGCGCGCGCAGGCGGCGGGCGAGCAGCGCGAGGCCGGTCCAGAAGACGGTCGTCTGGAGGACGAGCATGCCGAACGGCCCCGGCACGACGCGCTCGAGCAGCCGCCACAGGGCCGCGACCAGCGGCGGGTGTGCGTCGGAGAACACGCCCCGACGCGCCTCGGCGAGCTGCCCCGCGGAGTCGGCGCTCATCAGGCCCGGGTAGAAGAGGACCAGCCATGCGATTGCACCGGCGGTCGCGACCAGCGCGACGGTGGTCGCGTCGGCGGCGCGCGCGGGCGTCCTCGCGGTGCTCGCGGGGGCGGGCGCCGGCAGGAGTGCGGCCGGGCCGACGTCGGTCGAGCGCAGCGGCTCAGCCACCGTCACCTCGCGGGCCGGCGCGACCGAACGCGCGCGGTGCCGGTGCGGAGCGACCGAGCTCCGTCGAGCGCGACGTCACGGAGGTGGTCCCCCGATCAGGCGCCCAGGATCGGCTGCGCGACCCCCGCGCGCGCCGCGCGCGCCAGCGCGGTGCGACGCGCCGCCGTGCGCTCGGCCTCGCCGATGATCTCGCTCAGCATGTCGTGCAGGCCGATGCGCGGCTCGTAGCCGACCAGCGCGCGAATCTTGGCGATGTCGGGCACGCGGCGCGGCATGTCCTCGAAGCCCTGCTCGTAGGCGACGTCGTACGGCACGGTGACGATCGGCGAGCTGCTGCCGGTCATCGTGCGGATCCGCTCGGCGAGCGCGCGGATGGTGATCTCCTCGCCGTTGCCGATGTTGAACACCTCGCCGACGGCGCGCGGCTCGTCGACGAGCGCCGTCAAGGCGCGCACCACGTCGCCGACGTAGGTGAAGCTGCGCGACTGCGAGCCGTCGCCGTAGACGGTGATCGGCTCGCCGGCGAGCGCCTGCGCGACGAAGCGCGGCACGACCATGCCGTAGCGTCCGGTCTGGCGCGGGCCGATCGTGTTGAACAGCCGCACGATGATCACCGGGACCTTCTTCTCGGCATGGTAGGCGAGCGCCAGGAACTCGTCGAGCATCTTGCTGCACGCGTACGCCCAGCGGTGCTTGCTCGTCGGTCCGAGGACCAGGTCCGCGTCCTCGCGGAACGGCACGGCCGCGCTCTTGCCGTACACCTCCGACGTCGACGCCACGATCACCGTCTTGCGCTTCTTCGCGGCGTGCTTCAGCACGATCTCGGTGCCGCCCACGTTGGTCTCGATGGTGCGCGTCGGCGCCTCGATGATGAGCCGCACGCCGACCGCGGCCGCGAGGTGGAAGACGACGTCGCAGCGGTCGACCAGCTCGGCGAGCAGCGCCTCGTTCGTCACCGAGTCGATCACGTAGTCGAACCCGGGACGCCCCCGCAGGTGATCGACGTTCTCCATCGCGCCCGTCGACAGGTCGTCGATGATCGAGACCTCGTCGCCGCGTGCGAGCAGCGCCTCGGCAAGGTGCGATCCGACGAACCCCGCACCGCCCGTGATCAGTGTACGCATCCCGACCTCCTCTCCGCGTTCCTCACGACCGACGTCCCACCACGCGCCGCAGGGCCTGTGTCCAGCGCCAGCTCCGCGAGTCCAGGATCTGGCCCAGCAGCCTGTCCCGACGTTCTAACTCGCCGCGGAGCTCGAGGCACTCCGCCTCCGCGTCACGCAGGCGGCGCTCGAGCCGCGTGATCTCCTCCTGCATCCTCGACCGCAGCTGCGTCGCGAGCGCCAGCTCGCCGCGTGCGTGGTCGAGCTGCGCGCTCGTGCGTCCGAGCAAGGATTCGAGCGCCTCGGCGCGTGGCCCGCCGTCGCTGCTCGTCACCGGCGCACCGGCCCCTCGATCCTCGGGCCGATCGGCGCGTAGAGTTCCCGCGGCCACGCCACGATCAAACTCTTTGCCGGCGCGTTGTCAAACGATCGTACCACGGCCCTCGCGGCGCGAATCGTGTCGCGGCGTGCGCTTGACGCGCGCGTCGCGGTGGCGGAGGAGGTCGGTTCGTCGTCCGATGTCCCGCCGCGCACACGAGCCAGCGATCGCGTCACCGAGCGAGCGCCGTGCGCACCGCTACCGTCCCGAGATCGACGGGATGCGTGCGGTCGCGGTGCTCGCCGTGCTGCTGTTCCACGCGGAGCTCGGGGCTCCGGGTGGGTACGTCGGCGTCGACGTCTTCTTCGTCCTCTCCGGCTTCCTCGTCACCGAGCTCGCCGTGCGCGAGCGCGACGCCGGTCGCTTCTCCGTCGTGCGTTTCTGGGAGCGCCGCGCGCGACGGATCCTGCCGGCGCTCGTCGTCGTGACCATGGTCGTGCTCGTGGCCGGGTGGGTGCTGCTGCTGCCGGCCGACTACGCGGCGCTCGGCCGCTCGGCGGCGGCCGTCGCGCTGCTCGGCGCCAACCTCCACTTCTGGCGCAGCACCGACTACTTCGCGCGGGCGGCGGAGGTGCTGCCGCTGCTGCACACCTGGTCGCTCGCCGTCGAGGAGCAGTTCTACGTCGTCGTGCCGCTGCTTCTTCTGCTGCTGCTGCGCCTGCGCGCGGCGCGTCGTCCGGCGGCGGCCGCGGCACTGCTCGGGACGCTGCTGCTCGCGAGCTTCGCGTGGAGCGTCGTGGCCGTGGCGCACGCGCCGGCGGCCGCCTTCTACCTGCTCTCGTCGCGCGCCTGGGAGCTGCTGCTCGGCGTCGCGCTGGCGCTCGCTCCGGCGAGCCTCGCGACGTGGCCGGCGTCGCGCCGGGCGACGCGCGAGCTCGCGTCCGCGGTCGGTCTCGCGCTCGTGCTCGTGCCGGTACTCACCTACCGGGAGACGACCCCCTTCCCGGGGCTCGCCGCGCTGCCACCGTCCATCGGCACGGCGCTCGTCCTGTGGTCGAGCGGATCGGCCGCGACGATCGCCGGCGCGCTTCTCGCCACGCGGCCGCTCGTCCTCGTCGGGCGCATCTCGTACTCGCTCTATCTCTGGCACTGGCCGCTGCTCGCGTTCGCCCGCGACGACGCGCTGGCGCCGCTCGCGCCGACCACGCGCGCCGGGCTCCTCGCCGCGTCCTTCGTGCTGGCGGTGCTCTCGTGGCGGCTGGTGGAGACGCCGTTCCGCGAGCGCCGCGCGCTCGCCGCGCCGCGCGCGTTCGGGGCGTGCGCCGCGCTCGCGCTGCTCGCGACCTTCGCCGGTGGCGCGCTGATCGCCGGCAGCGACGGGTTGCCCGCGCGGCTCCCGCCCGAGGCCCTGCGCTACCTCGAGGCGAAGGGAGACCGCGCCTTCCTCCGCGACGTGACGCTCGAGGACGTCCGTGCGGGCAACGTGGTGCGCCTCGGCGGCGAGGCGTCCGGGGCCGCGCCTCGCCTCCTCGTGTGGGGCGACAGCCACGCGATGGCGGCGCTGCCGGCGTTCGACGCGCTGCTCGCCGAGCGCGGCGAGTCGGGCGTCGCGGTGACGCACGTCGCCACCGCACCGCTGCTCGGCTTCGTGCTGCGCGGGCGCTCGCGCTTCGGGCTCGGTGCGGACGCGCCGCCCTGGGCCGAGGCGGTGGTCGCGTACGTCCGCGAGCGGCGCATCCCCGACGTCGTGCTGGTCGCCAACTGGCGCGGCTACGGCGGCGCGGCCGGCGAGCGGGCCGACGACCTCGAGGCCGCGCTGCTCGCGACCGTCGCGCGTCTCGCGCAGGCGGGTGCGCGCCCGTGGGTTCTGCTGCAGCTCCCGTGGCAGGAGTTCGACGTCCCCGAGGCGCTGGCGCGCGCGGCCGCGCGCGGCGATGACCTGTCGTCGGCATGGGCGCCGGCCACGCGATCCAGCGGCAGTGCGGTGGTCGCTGCGGGGATCGCGGACCGCGTCGTCGCGGCGGGCGGCCGCGTCCTCGACCCGGGACCGCGCTTTCTCGACGCGAGCGGCGGACGGCACGTCGGCGTCGCCGACGGCGTCGTCCTGTACGCCGACACGCACCACTTGACGGCGCAGGGAGCGCGCAAGACCCTCCTGCCGCTGCTGCGCGACACCTTCGCGCCGGGGACGCCCGCCGCGACCGCCGACGGCGCCGCGCCGGAGCGCGCCCGCGAGACGCCGGCCGAGCCCGTTGCCGGCGAGCGGCCTTCGTCGTAGGCGATGGTGGTGCCCTCGCGCGTGTGCGACTTCCGCACCGTCGTGCTGGAGCGGTCGGAGCGCCAGCTTCGAGGAGGAAGCGGAGGAAGCGAACGATGAGCAAGCACGTCGCGGGAAAGTCGATCGTCATCACCGGCGCCGGGGGCGGCTTCGGCAAGCTCGTCGCCGAGCGGGTCGCGGCGCTCGGTGCGCAGGTCGCGTGCGCCGACGTCGATCTCGCAGCGGCCGAGGCCGTTGCCGCGGGCATCCGGGCCGGCGGCGGCCGCGCACGGGCGTTCCGCGCCGACGTGTCGAGCATCGCCGAGATGCGCGCGCTCGCGAAGGGCGCGGTGGACGCGTTCGGCGCGATCGACGTCATGGTGAACAACGCCGGCATCATGCCGCTCGCCTTCTACGCCGACCACGCGGCGGCGCTCGAGGCGTGGCACCGCTGCATCGACGTCAACGTGAAGGGCGTGCTGAACGGCATCGTCGCCGTGTACGACCAGATGATCGCGCAGGGGCGCGGCCACGTCGTCAACCTGTCGTCGATCTACGGCAACTTCCCGGTGGTCGGCGCGGCCGTGTACGGCGCGAGCAAGGCGGCGGTGAACTTCCTCTCCGAGTCGCTGCGTGTCGAGTCGCGCGGCAAGATCAAGGTGACGACCGTCAAGCCGACCGGGGTGCCGACCACCGGCCTCGCGAGCACGGTGGTCAACCAGGCGGCGGCGGTGGGCATCCTCGGGCAGAACACCGAGGAGTTCATGGAGATGTTCGGCCAGATCGCCGAGGGGCGCTTCCCCGCGGCGAAGCTCGACCCGGAGAGCATCGCCTATCCGAGCCTCGCGCCCGAGTTCATCGCCGACGCGATCGTGCACGCGATCGATCAGCCGTGGGGAGTGTCGATCGGCGAGGTGACGGTGCGCGCGAGCGGCGACCACTTCATCCTCTGATGCCGACGATGCCGACGATGCCGACGATGCCCGCAGGGCCGCAGGCGCGGCGTCCAGGTTCGCCACGGCGCCGCGCCGCCGGCGCGCCGCGACGGCCCGTCGTGCGCCGCCGTGCGTGATCTGCGCAGCGGCCCGCCGGATCGAGCCGCGCGCCGTCCGGTGCTCCTCGTGGTCGACGTCGAGCCCGACGAGCGCAAGCCGCGCCCGGGCGCGGACGACGGGTTCGGGGGCACGCGCGCGGCGTTGCCGCTCCTCGAAGAGCTGCGCGCGGCGCTCGCGCGCCGCACCGGGCGCGCGGCGCGCCTCAACTGGTTCCTGCGCATCGACCCGCAGATCGAGCAGGCGTGGGGCCGCAGCGACCACGTCGTGCGCGCCGTCCCCGAGCTGCCCGACACGATCGCCGCGCGCGGCGACGCGAGCGGCATCCACCCGCACCTGTGGCGCTGGAGCGACGCGCACGACGACTGGCTGAGCGACCTCGACGACGCGGACTGGATGCTCCGCTGCCTCGACACCGCGCGCGACGGCTACCGCGCGATCTTCGGACACGTGCCCGACGCCTGCCGCTTCGGCGACCGCTGGCTCAGCGACGCCGCTCTCGCCGCGCTGCACGCGCGGGGCGTCGCCTACGACCTCACCGTCGAGCCCGGACGGCCGGCGGAGCGGCCGTACGGCGATCCGCACGCGCGCGGCCTCTTGCCCGACACGCACGCGGTGCCGCGCGTCCCGCACCGGGTACGGAGCGAGGGGCCGTGGATCGTGCCGGTCACGACGTCGGCGCCGCGCTGGCAGCCGACGGACGCGCCGCCGTTCGTCGTGCGCGCGAGCGTGAGCGCGAACCTCGGACGGTCGCCGCTGCTGATCGGACCGCTGCTCGCACGCGAGCTGTCGCGCGACGTCGTCGAGCCGCTGGTGATCCCGCTGCGCAGCGGCGACCTCGCGTCGCCGCGCCGCCGGCGTCACGTCGAGCGCAACGCGGCGCGCCTCCTCTCCCACCCGGGCCTCGCGCGCTGCACCTTCACCACCACGGCGGAGGCGGTCCGCATCTGGTGCGCGCGGCGCGCGCGCACCGCGAACGACGGCAGCCGATGAGCGACGCGGCACCGCCCTGCGACGTCTCGGTCGCGATCGTCACCTTCGACAGCGCGGAATGCCTTCCCGAGCTGCTCGCCGCGCTGCGTGAGCAGACCGGAGTCACCTTCGAGGTCCACGTCGTCGACAACGCGAGCCGCGACGCCACGCGCGCGCTGCTCGCGCGGGCGGACGGCATCGAGGTCACGTGCAACGCGGAGAACGTCGGCTTCGGCCGCGCGCAGAACCAGATCGCGGCGCGCTGCCGCGGCCGCCACGTGCTGATGCTCAATCCCGACGTCCGCTTCGCCTCCGACCTGCTGGCGCGCCTGGTCGGCTGGCTCGACGCGCACCCGGAGATCGCGCTCGCCGGACCGCGCGTCCTCGAGGGCGACGCGCGGCACGAGTTCGCGCCGCGCCGCTCGTACCCGGGCGAGGCGATGGTGCCGCTCGGCGACGACGCGCGCGACGGGATCGCGTGGCTGAACGGGTGCTGCCTGATCGTGCGACGCGAGGTCCTCGCGTCGCTCGGCGGCTTCGACCCCGACTTCTTCCTCTACGGCGAGGAGATCGATCTCTGCCTGCGCGCGCGTCGCGCCGGCCACCGCATCGGCTGGTGCGGCGAGGCCGTCGTGCACCACCTGCAGCAGCGGAGCCAGACGGGGAGCAGCGCGGACGAGCGCGCGCGCCGGCTGTTCGCCGGCATCGCGACCTTCTGGGAGAAGCACCACCGTGCGTCCGACCTGCGGCAGATGCTGCGCTTCCAGGTGTGGACGTGCCGCGCGCTGCTGCTCGCCGCACCGCTGCTCGCCCGCGTCGCGCGCCGCTGGCCGGCGCTCGCGCCGGAGCGCGTGCGCGCGCGCGGCGCGGTCTGCCGGCAGCGCCTCGCCGCCCTCCAGGGCCGCAAGCCGTCGCTCGCCGAGCTGCCGTGGCCGATCGCGCTGCGCCACCTCGTCCTGCTGCGCCGCTGGATCCGCGACGGCGCGCCGCCGCTCGACGACTACTGACCCTCGTCGCCGCGGCCCCCTCGGACGCGGCGCGTCGCGACGACGTTGACCCGGATCGCGATCGCGCGCGAGATCGAGCTCGGCGCGCCCGCCGCGCCCGTGACCCCGCCGCGGCCCCGCGCCGCGACCGTGAAGAAGCGCGTCCGCCCGGCGGTATCGCGCCGGAGGCCGTCGTGAGAAGGAGATCGCTCGTGGTCCGGACCGGGATCGTCCTCAGGAGCGTCGCGCTGGCGGCGGCGATGGCGCTGCTCGCCGCGTGCGGCGACGCGAAGACCGGCGACGTCGCGCCGCTGCCGGTCTTCGACGGCGTCGGCGACTTCTACGACGTGCCCGAGCCGCTGCCGCCGGGCGAGCCCGGCGAGCTGATCCGCGTCGAGCCGGTGACCTTGCGCGGGCACGAGGACCGCGGTGCGATGCGCGTCATGTACCACACGCGCGACTCGTTCGGCCGCGACATCGCCGCGACCGGCGTCGTCACCTATCCGCTCGCGGGTGCGCCGCAGGGCGGCTGGCCGGTGCTGTCGTACGGACACGGCACGTCCGGTCTCGCGCCGCAGTGTGCGCCGAGCCGCGGCAGCGGCGGGCCGCCGCGCTTCGGCGTCGAGGGCGTCGTGGTCGCGGCGGACTATCCGGGCCTCGGCCCGAACGGCCAGCGCCACGCCTACCTCGCGGGACGCAGCGAGGGGCACTCGGTGATCGACATGGTGCGCGCCGCACGCCGCATCCCCGACGCCGCCGCCGGCGCGCGCTGGGCGGCGCTCGGTGTCTCGCAGGGCGGGCACGCGGTGCTGTTCGCGGACGAGCTCGCGCCGTCGTACGCGCCGGAGCTCGAGCTGGTCGGCACGGTCGCGGTCGCGCCCGGGTCGAGCCTCGACCAGGTGTTCCCCGACGACGCACCGTCGCTGATCGCGACGGTGACGACGATGGCGCTGTTCGGCATCGCCGAGGAGTTCGCGCAGATCGACCCCGCCGACTACGCGACGCCGGCCCTGCTCGAGGCGGTGTCGGTGCTCGACACCGGCTGCATCAACGAGATCGGCATCGCGCTCGCCGTGCTGCCGTTCGACCAGTTCTTCGTCGCCGACCCGCGCCTCACCGAGCCGGCGCGCAGCGTGATGTTCGAGAACGACCCCGGCCGGCGCTCGACCAGCGCGCCGATCCTGCTCGTGCAGGGTACCGCCGACGTGGTCGTGGTGCCGGCGCGAACCGACGCGCTGCTCGACAAGCTGTGCGCGCTCGGCGGCGTGGTCGACCTCGAGCTGCTGCCCGGTGCGGGGCACGACAACGCGGCGGTGCGCGCGTCGGAGGAGAGCATCGTGCCGTGGCTCGCGGCGCGCTTCGCCGGCGCGGCGGCGCCGTCGGTGTGCGCGGGAGGGCTCGCGCCGTAGGGCGACGCCGCGGGTCGCTGCCCGCGCCGCCGTCACCGGCTGCCTTGCGGCCGGTCAGGGAAAGTTTTTCGCTTCCCGTCCGGTGGGCCGTCGTGCCGCGTCGCGTCGCGGGCTTGCGGTCTGCCAGGGCGGCGCGATCTTCGTCCTTGACCCGTAGGCGGCGCCCGGCCCCCGGCGTGCGACGCGAGGTGTCTCTCCTAAAGTTCGCCGCCGCCGGGGCCGATCTGGGCGGGGATGCTGACGGCGATCGAGGAGGAGGCTGCCGCGGGGGTGGTCGCGCGTCCGGTGCGCAAGGACGCCGAGGGCGCTGCGGCGGCGGGGGCCGTGCCGGATCACGGCGACGGCACCAGCGTCGATCCCGAGGAGATCGTCGTGCACGCCGAGCGGGTGAGCCGGCTCGCCCGGCAGAAGGTGTCGACGATCCACGCGATCACGACGCGCACCCGGATGCTGGCGCTGAACGCGCTGATCGAGGCCGCGCGCGCCGGCGAGACCGGCGTCGGCTTCTCGGTGGTGGCGAGCGAGGTGCGCACGATCTCGACGGAGATCGAGGGCGTCGCAGGCGAGCTCGAGGAGGAGCTGATCGCGCAGTCGACGCGTCTCGAGCAGCTCGGACGGAGCATCATCGGCCACCTCGGGGGCGAGCGGCTGATCGATCTGGCGCTGAACGCGATCGAGATCATCGACCGCAACCTCTACGAGCGCACCTGCGACGTGCGCTGGTGGGCGACCGACCAGGCCGTCGTCGACTGCGTGGCCGAGCCCTCCGACGCGCGCTGCCGTCACGCGAGCGAGCGGCTCGGCGTGATCCTGAGCTCGTACACGGTCTACCTCGACATCTGGATCTGCGACACCGCCGGCAACGTGCTCGCGACCGGGCGGCCGGACCGCTACCCGGCGGCCCGCGGCGCGTCGGTGGCCGACGAGGAGTGGTTCCGCCGCGCGCTCGCGACGACGTCGGGCGAGGACTTCGCGGTCGTCGACGTCGCGGCGTCGGCGCTCCTCGGCGGAGCGCCGACGGCCACGTACTCGACTGCCGTCCGTGCCGGCGGCCGGGTCGACGGCGCGGTGACGGGCGTGATCGCGGTGCACTTCGACTGGGGGCCGCAGGCCCAGACCGTGGTCGACGGCGTGCGCTTGACGCCCGAGGAGCGTCCGCGGACCCGCGTGCTGCTGCTCGACGCGGCGCACCGGGTGATCGCGTCGTCGGATCGACGCGGTCTCTTGACGGAGAGCTTTCCGCTGCAGACCGGCGGCAAGAGCCGCGGTACCTACGAGGACGGGCACGGGAGCCGCGTCGCTTTCGCGCTCACGCCCGGATACGAGACCTATCGCGGGCTCGGCTGGTACGGCTGCATCGTGAGCGAGAAGCGCAGAGGCCGTCCGGTCGGGCTCTGAAGCTCCGGCTGGTTCGTGTCGTGCGGACGGTCCGGATCGACCGCTCGCCGCGCGATCCGAACCAGCGCTGGTTCAGGTGATCCGGCCCCTCGGTCCAGAGCGCACAAATCCGCTTCCCTTCGGCGCGTCTTCCCGGCTCCTCTGTTTGGCGTGGGCCTTGCTCCCGTCGCGGAGCGCATGGCCTCACCCACCGAGGAGACCCGTCCATGTCGTACGGCCACCGCCATCCGACCCGCCTCGTGCCTGCCGCGCGCCTGGGCGCCGTTCTCCTGCTGCTGCTCGCAGCGACGAATCCGGCCTGGGCCATCAAGTGGCCGAGCGGCTGCCCCGAGTCGCGCACGCACCTGATCCACGCCGGCAGCCGGATGTTCGCGTCGTCGCCCTTCGTGCACCCCGGGCACGAGCTCGGCTTCTTCCTGCGCGCGGGCGAGGAGACGCGTCGCGGCGGCTTCTCGATCGAGCCCGACGGCAACACGGTCGAGATCGTGTTCCGTCCGGTGGACGGCGAGCCGATCGCGCTCGCGCCGTTCCGCGTCACCGCGGCGACCCCGTCGAGCCTCTACTTCACCTTCCCGGACACGCGCGACGTGCTCGGACGCGTCGTCGCCGGGCCGCTGGAGATCACCATCCGCACCGGGGCGATCACGCGGCGCGCGCGGCGGCCGGTCGCGCTGCCGCCGGGCAACGACGTGCTGACGATGCTCGAGCACGGAAAGGACGTGACGGCGCTCGGCGCCGTCGACACCGCACGTCGCCTGTGGATCCCGCTCGAGTTCTCGGGCTTCGGGCCGGGAATGCCGATGCCGTCGTGCCCGGTCGAGCTGACCCGGAAGACCGCCTTCGCGGTGCGGCTGGTGCCGGCCCTGCCCGACGTCGACGACGTTCTCCCGCACGCGTCGTACACCAACATGCGCAAGGCGCAGATCTTCTTCGGCGACTTCCTGCTGAACGGCGTCAACGTCTACGGCGAGGACACCGGCAGCACGCTCGACGTCCGCGAGCTGAACCGCGCGGCGGTGATCTGCGGCATGAACGACGCGCTCAGCCTGGTGCTGATGGTGCGGCTGAAGGAGTCGGCGCTGGGCCCGCGCTCGCGCATCCTGCCGGTCGTGCGGGACGGCTCGCCGCTGCCGATCGAGATGGCGAACGTCTCCGGTGAGCCGGTGGTCGCGAGCAAGCTAGCGGCCTCGACCCACGACAGCTTCGGCAACCAGTGCGCGACGCCGGCGGATCAGGACTGAGGCGGCCGCGCCGAGCGCGACGATGGCGGCAGACGCTCGCAGGAACCAGTCGCCCGCCGCGACGTACGTCGTCGCGACGGCTGGCGGCACCGTCGCCTCGAGCACGGTGGGGGCATCGCCTGGATCGCGCCACGCGACGACCCGCCCGTACGGATCGAGCACGACGCTCGTGCCAAGGTTGGCGACCCGGACGACGGGCAGCCCCGTCTCGATCGCGCGCACGCGCGCCCAGCGCAGGTGCGGCGCCTCGCCGCCGCGGAAGAAGGCGTCGTTGCTCGCATTGACGAGGAAGCGCGCACCGTCGCGCGCCAGCGCGCGTGCGCTGCTCGCGTCGCCGATCTCGAAGCAGATCAGCGGCCCGAAGCGCGTCGTGCCGCCGTCGAGCACCGGCAGCACCTGCCCGGGGGCGACCGGCTCGAGCGCCGCCGGAGGCTCGCCGAGGAGCGCGGGCCACGCCTCCGCCAGCGGGACCAGCAGGCGCTTGTGGTAGCTCTGGATGCCGAAGCGTGGTCGCAGCAGGTGCAGGGAGTTGAAGCGCGTGCGCCCGCCGTCGTGGTCGTGCGCCACGGTGACGCCGCCGGTGACCAGCGTGGTCTGCTGCCGCTCGACCCATCCGGTCACGCGCCGCCACGCGTCGCGATCGTGCGCGAGGTCTAGGTTGAGCGCCGACTCGGGCCAGAGGACGAGGTCGGGGCGCGGGCCGGGGCCCGCCGGCGTCGCGGCGACGAGCGCGTCGAGCGTGCTCGCGCGGGAGTCGTCCGCCGCCGGGTCGACGGCGACGACGCGCGGCCCGGGCGCGACCGCGAGTGGAGTGGCGAGGCGCCAGGCACCCCAGGCGGTCGCGAGCGCGAGCGCGCCGGCGCCGGTGGCGAGGGCGCGCAGGCCCGCGCTCCGCCTCGCCGGCGGCGCACCGATCGTCGCGAGCACCGACGCGACGCCGGCGTTCGCCGCCACCACGGCCGCGGTCACCCCTGCGATCCCGGTCACGCTCGCGAGTTGCAGGACGGCGAGCGAGCGGTCGAGCGCCGCCCCGAGGACGGCGCCGGGGAAGTACGGCGGCAACCAGCTGCGCAGCGCCTCCCAGCAGGCCCACAGTGCCGCGTACCAGACGACGAGGAGCGCGCCGCCGCGCGGCCGGAACACGAGCGCGACGCCGAGCGCGCCGCCGTGCACGATCCCGAGCACGGCCGACGTCGCGGCGGCGGCGAGCGTCGCCTCGAGCGGCGTCCACGCGAAGTACCGTCCGAGCGCGCCGCCGAGCCAGGGCAGGAACGACACCTCGGCGAGCACCGTCGCGTACACGATCCCCGCCGCGATCGCGCCGCGCGTGCTCGCCCGGTCGAGCGCGCGCAGCAGCGGCACGAGCACCAGGCACGCCGGCACGAGGGGCCAGCCGAGCCACGGGAGCGATGCTTGAGCGGCGCCCGACAGCGCGGCGGCACCGAGGAGGAGGGCGCGCGCCTTCAACGCCGCTCCGCCTCGCGGTCGTCGCGGCCGTGGTGGCTCGCGGGCTCGATCGTCGTCCTGCTCGCGGTGATCGCGGTGTGCGCGCGCGACGCGCTCGCGTGGGTCGGACGCCCGTTCGCCGGGTTGCTGTTCGCGGACAACCTCATCGTGGTGTCGATCGGCAGCGCGAGCTGGCGCGATCCGCAGCTCCGCCGCACCGAGTGGTCGCGGATCATCGCGCTCGACGGCTCGCCCGTCCACTCGGCCGTCGCCGCGCTGCGCGCGATCGCCGCGCGCCATCCGGGCGAGGAGGTCACCTACACCTTGCGGCGCGACGACGAGAGCTTCCGGGTCGCGATCCCGGTGCGGACCTTCACCTGGACCGACTTCCGCGACGTCTTCGCGCCGATGCTCGCCGTCGGCGGATTCGTCGCGCTCTGCGGCGGGGCGCTGCTGTGGCGCCGTCCCGAGCTGCCGCAGGTGCGCGCGCTGTACGCGCTGTGCGCCTCGCTCGGCGTGGTGCTCGTGACCGGACCGGACCAGTATGGACCCTACCGCTTCACGCCGCTCTACCTGATCGCCGTCGCGCTGGTGCCGCCGGCGATCCTGCACCTCGCGGCGGCGTACCCGTGGCGACCTGGCCGCTGGGCGTGGCGCGCGGTGGTGGGAGCGTACGCGCTGTTCGGGCTCGCCGGGATCCTGCTCGTCGCGTGGCGGAGCGAGCCGCAGCGCTTCCTTCTGCTGCTCTACGTCGTCTACCTGTCGCTCGCGAACGCGGTGCTGCTGTACGCGGGCTCGCTGGTCGGCGCGCTCGCCACCGGGCGGCGGCCGCGCGCGGAGCTCGCGGTCGCGCTCGCGGCGGTGCTCGGCTCGTCGTTGATCGGCGCGCTGGTGCTGATCGTGTATCCGCTCATGACCGAGCCGATCGCGCCGGCGTGGCTCGTCCTGCCGCTGCTGCTGATGCCGGTGCTGAGCGGCGTCGCCTTCGTCGGCCTGCCCGACGCGCCCTCGCGTGACGAGGGGGCGGCCGCATGACCCTGCGCGCGCGTCTCACGCTGCTCTTTCTGGGCGCGCTCCAGGCGACGTTCCTGTGCGCCGTCGCGGCGTACTGGGCCGTCGGCGGATGGCAGGTCCTGACCGACGACCTGGCGCGCATCCCCGAGCAGAGCGTGCGGCTCGACCGCGTGCTCGATCTCGCCGCGACCACCCCAGCCGGACCGCCTGCCGCCGATCCCGCGGTCGCGGGAGCGCTCGCCGCGCTCGCGGAGCACGCGCAGACGCGCGACGAGGCGGGCGAGGTCGAGCGCGTCGCGCAGGCGCTGCGCGGCGGCGACCGCGAGGACGTGCGCGTGGCCGCGCGCGGCCTGCGCGCGCACTACGACGCGGAGCTTCGCGGGCACCGGCGTCGCGCGGGCGAGCTGGTGCGCGTCTCCGACGGCCTCGTGATCGCGATCGTGCTGGTGGTCACGGCGGGTTTTCTCGGCTTCCTTGCCGCGATCCGGGCGTGGCTCGTCGAGCCGGTGCGGGTGCTCGAGCGCGGCATGAAGGTGATGAGCAAGGGCGAGCTGGGGCACCGGATCCCGCTGTCCGGCACCGACGAGCTCGCCCGCCTCGCCGGCGGCATCAACGACATGGCCGCCTCGCTCGCCGGCATCCAGGAAACGCTGCTCGCCCGCGAGCGCTTCGCGCTGCTCGGCGAGCTCGCCGCGTACGTGGCGCACAACATCCGCAACCCGCTCGCGAGCATCCGCGCCAGCGCGCAGAGCGAGCTCGTCGACCTCGCGCCCGGCGACCCGCGTCGCGACGTCTTCGAGGACATCGTGCGCGCGGCCGACCGTCTCGCGGCCTGGGTGACGGATCTTCTCCGCTCGGCGAGCCCGGTCGTGCTCGAGCGCCGCGAAGGCCACGTCGACGAGTTGGTCGCGCGCTGCGCGGAGCTGGCGCGCCCCCGGCTCGCGCAGGCCGGCGTCGAGGTCGCCCTGTCGCTCGCGCCGACGCACCCGGTGCCGTTCGACGAGGCGAAGCTCGAGCAGGTGGTGAGCGCGGTGCTCGCGAACGCGATCGAGGCGTCGCCGCCGCTCGGGCGCGTCGAGCTGAGTGTCGCGCCCGAGCCCGGGGCGGTCGTGGTGCGCGTCATGGACGAGGGCGGCGGGATCCCGAGCGCGCGGCGCGCGCGCCTGTTCACGCCGTTCTCGAGCAGCAAGCCGTCCGGCACGGGGATCGGGCTCTGGCTGTCGCAGAAGATCGTCACCGCGCACGGCGGCACGATCGCGCTGCTGGATGCCGGCTCGCTGGCGGGCACGGCGAAGGGCACCACGGTGGAGATCCGGCTGCCGACCGGGTGAGGACGCATGCCATGGCGAGCGTGTTGATCGTCGACGACGAGGAGACGCATGCGCGGGCGATCGGCCGGTTCCTCGGCCGGCGCGGCTACGCGCCGGTGGTGGCGACGAGCGCCGGCGAGGCGCGCGCGGCCGTGGCGCGCGCCCGCCCCGATCTCGTGCTGCTCGACCTCCGCCTCGGCGACGAGGACGGCATCGCCATCTTGCGCGAGCTGCACGCGAGCGATCCCGGTCTGCCGGTGGTCCTCATGACGGCGTACGGCTCGGTCGACACGGCGGTCGCGGCGATGAAGGCCGGCGCGCGCGACTACGTGCAGAAGCCGATCGACCTCGAGGAGCTCGCGCTGATCCTCGAGCGCGCGCTCGAGGAGTCGCGCGCGCAGGCCTGTCTGCAGCACATCCAGGCCGGGCCGGCGTCCGGGCAGGGTGACGGCGGTCGCCTCCTCGGTGCGAGCGCGGCCATGCGGCCGGTGCACGACTTCGTCGCGCGCCTGGCGAGCTTCGGCAGCCTGCGCGCCGGCGACTACCCGACGGCGCTGCTGCTCGGCGAGACCGGCACCGGCAAGAGCCTGCTCGCGCGTGCGCTGCACCGCGCGAGCCCGCTCGCACGACGGCCGTTCGTCGTGCTCGACTGCACCGCGCTGCCGCGCGACCTCGTCGAGGCGGAGCTGTTCGGCTTCGAGCGCGGCGCGTTCACCGACGCGCGCGCCGCCAAGCCCGGCCTGGTCGAGGTCGCGGCCGGCGGCACGATCTTCCTCGACGAGATCGGCGAGCTCGGCCCCGACGCGCAGGCGAAGCTGCTGCGCGTCATCGAGGACAAGACGGTGCGCCGTCTCGGCGGGCTGCACGACGTCGCGGTCGACGTGCGCATCATCGCGGCGACCAACCGCGACCCCGCCGCCGAGGTCGCCGCGGGACGCCTGCGCAAGGACCTCTACTACCGGCTCGACGTCCTGAGCGTCACGCTGCCGCCGCTGCGCGAGCGCGGCGAGGACGTCCTGCTGCTCGCGCGACACTTCCTCGAGACCTGCGCGCGCAAGTACGGCCGGGCGCCGAAGACGCTCGCGCCCGAAGCGGTCGCGAGCCTGCTCGCCGAGCGCTGGGTGGGCAACGTGCGCGAGCTGATGCACGTGATCGAGCGGGCGACGCTGCTGGTCGACGGCGCCGTCGTCGAGGCGCGGCATCTCGGCGTGCCGGGGCTCGTGGGTCCGAGCGAAGCGGCCGCAGAGGCGGCCGGCGCGCCCGGGCTCGAGGCCGCGGAGCGGCAGCTCATCCAGCAGGCGCTCGCGGACGCGCACGGCAACGTGTCCGGCGCCGCGCGGCGGCTCGGCGTGAGCCGCGAGCTGCTGCGCTACCGGGCGCGCAAGCACGGCCTGCGCTGAGGGGTGCGGATCGGCTCCTGGTGCGCCGGACGCCGCGGGCCGAGCGTCGGCGGAGCCGGCGGTGGTGCATCTGGGCCGGGGGCGGTCGATCTCGTCCGCCGGTGGGCGGCCCTCGGCGTGCGCACGTGCCGCGCTCGTTGAACTTTTCATCGACGCGGCGACGGCGCGGCGGTTGCTCTCCTTCGATCGCGCGCCCCTGCGCGAGCAGGCGGCCGACCGACGGAGGGAACAGCCGATGGCATCATCCGCACCGCACGCACCCGCACGATCGCTGCCGACCGCGCCCGCCGCCGCGCCGCCGCCCCGAACCGCGCGCACGGGCGCGCGAGTGATGCTCGCCGTGCTCGTTTCGCTCGGCCTGCTCGTGCTCGCGGCCTCCGCCCACGCGCACCGGCCGCAGGTCAAGACCAATCTCCTCCGCCTGGACGGCGCGCTGCCGAACGGCTTCCTCGTCGTCCGCCCCACCACCGGCGGCAGCCTGCAGCTCGACTTGCCGCAGCCCCCGCCCGGCGGCGCGCTGGTGATCGACTACCGGGTGAACGGCGTGCCGCTCCCCGGCAAGACCTATCCGATCGCGTCCGACCGGCAGAGGTGGCCGCTCGGCTTCGAGACGCACGACCAGGACAAGGTCGAGATCCAGGACGTCCGCGTCGTCGACCACGGCGGCAACGTGGTCGCGGCGCTCGGGGCTGCGGGCAACCCGCGCAGCACGCACGTCGTCGCGGCCCCGCTGGTATGGGTGGTCGACACGCAGAGCGACGTCGGCTTCACGCGGGGCGGCGACACGCTGCTGAAGAAGAACGGCGCCTGGAGCGTCGGGTTCGACGCGCTGCGCTCGCGTTCCACCGGGGACCGCCTGAACAACGCCGGCAACCACGCCGAGATCGAGCTGTCGGTGAACGGTGGGCCGTGGCAGGTGCACCGCGTCGAGTTCGACGTGCAGAGCGGCAAGTCGCGCCCGCACGGACGCCCCGGGCGCAGCGTGGGGACGTCGCCGAGCGACCGGGTGCGCGTGCGACGCGTAGACGTGTTCGACGCGCAGGGGAACAAGTTCGCGACCATGGGCGTCCGCATGGGCAAGCAGGGGCACTACGCGGAGACGCTGCCGACCGTCGCGCCGTCGGCGACCCCCACGCCGGTGCCGAGCCCGTCGCCCACCGCGACGCCGACGCCCGAGCCCACGCCGGAACCGACCGCCGAGCCGACGCCGGAGCCGACCCCCGGGCCGACGGCGGAGCCGACACCGGATCCCACGCCGGAGCCGACGCCCGAGCCGACCGCGACGCCGTGACGCCGCAGCGCGCGGCGAGCGCGTCGAGCTCCGCGACCGGCACGACGCGGTTCACGAGCCCCATCGCCTCCTGAGGACCGGCCGCTCGCGTGACCGGAGCACGATCCGGCTCACCTCGCGAGACGCCGCGCCCGCGCCCAGCCCGCGCGCGGTCGACAACGCGCTCGCCCTGAGCGACAAACCAGCGAACACTTGGCGCGGAGCGTGGCCGTCGGCAGCGACGGGCTCCGCTCGCTCGCGAAACGCGATCCACGATCCACGGAGCTTCGAGGCATGGACTTCTCTCTCACCGAAGAGCAGCAGCTCTTCCAGCAGACGGTGCGCTCGTTCGTCGAGAACGAGTGCCCGCCGCAGACGACGCGCGCCATCTTCGACGGCAAGCGCGACGCCGACGCCCTCTGGCAGGGTCTCTCGGGACTCGGCCTTCCCGGCCTGCTCGTCCCCGAGGCGCACGGCGGTGCCGGGCTCGAGCTGCTCGAGGCGGCGCTCGCCGCGGAGGAGCTCGGACGCGGTGCGGTGCCGGTGCCGTTCCTCGGCCACGCGCTCGCGACGCTCGCCCTCGCGCGCGGCGGCAGTGCCACGCTGCGGGAGCGCTGGCTGCCGCGCCTCGCGAGCGGCGAGGCACGCGCGACGGTCGCGCTCGCCGAGGACGACGGGCGCTGGCTGCCTTCCGCCTGGCAGACGGAGTGTGCGGGGGGGCGCGTGCGCGGGCGGAAGGTGCTCGTTCCCGAGACGGACGGAGCGTCGCTCCTCGTCGTCGGCTGCCGCGGCGGAGCGCTCGCGGCGGTCGAGTCGGGACCGGACGTCCGCGTGGTCGCGGAGGCGTCGATCGACCGCGGCCGCCCGCTCGCGACGCTCGAGCTCGCCGGTGCGGCTGCCGAGCCGCTCGACCTCGACGCTTCGCTGCTCGTCGACGCGGCGTGCGTGGTGCTCGCGGCCGACGCGTTCGGTGCCGCGCACCAGCTCGTTCGCGCGACCGTCGAGTACGTGAAGACGCGCCGCCAGTTCGGACAGCCGCTCGCGCAGTTCCAGGCACTCAAGCACCAGCTCGCCAACATGGCGCTCGACGTCGACCCGGCGCGCGGCCTCTGGTGGTATGCCGCGCACGCCTTCGACCACGCGCCCGACGGCGCGTCGCGCGCGGCGGCGCTCGCCAAGGCGCACGTCACCGACCGCGCGCAGCAGGTGGTGCGCGACGCGGTCGAGGCGCACGGCGGCATCGGCTTCACCTGGGAGTGCGACGTGCAGATCTGGTTCAAGCGCGTGATGTTCGACCGGCTCTGGCTCGGCGCGCCCGAGCTGCACCGCGAGCGCTACGCCGCTCTCGAGGGATGGTGAGATGAACCTCCAGTTCGGCGAGAAGTACGAGAAGCTGCGCGCCGACGTGCGCGCGTTCTGCGACCAGAGCTGGCCGCCGCGCGGCCCCGAGGCGCAGCAGAGCGAACGTGCGCAGGCGATCATGTGGCGCCAGCGCGCGATGGCGGCGGGCCATCTCCACCGCACGATCCCGCAGGCGTACGGCGGCGCCGGGCTCGAGCCCGACGTCATGGCCGACATGGTGATCCGTCAGGAGTTCGACCGCGCGGGCGTGCCGCACGTCGGCTCGGTGCAGGGCACCCACATGCTCGTGCCGACCTTGCTCGAGTGCGGCACCGAGGAGCAGCGTCGAGAGTACGTCTACCGCACGCTCACCGGCGAGATCACCTGGTGCCAGGGCTACAGCGAGCCGGGCGCGGGCAGCGACCTCGCGTCGCTCAAGTCGCGCGCCGAGCTGGTCGGCGACGAGTGGGTGCTGCAGGGCCAGAAGATCTGGACCAGCCAGGCGACCGAGGCCGACATGATGTTCGGCCTGTTCCGCACCGAGCCCGACGCGCCCAAGCCGCACGCCGGCATCTCGTACCTGCTGATCCCGATGTCGACGCCGGGCATCGACCCGCGGCCGCTGCGGATGATGCAGGGCGGCGTCGACTTCTGCGAGGTCTTCTTCGACGGCGCGCGCATTCCCGCGAAGAACATCGTCGGCCCGCGCGGCGGCGGATGGAAGGTGACCAAGGCGACGCTCAAGCACGAGCGCATGCTGATCGGCGACTCGACCGGCACGCGCATGTCGTTCGACGCGCTGCTGGCGCTCGCGCGCGAGGCGCGCCGCGACGGCAAGCCCGCGATCGAGAGCCCGCTGATCCGCCAGCGCCTCGCCGAGATCGCGGGCTACTGCGCGACGCAGGAGTGGGCCGTCGCACGCATGATGACCGCGTTCCACCAGGGCCGCGACATGGACGTGCTCAGCGAGATGCTGATGGCGAAGCTCTTCGGCACCAACCTGCAGCAGATGATCGTCAAGCTCGCGATCGACCTGATGCCGGAGGACGCGCTGCACGAGCCGTCGCCCGACGACGCGACGATGAGCATGCGCGGCTTCACGCCGGGCCGCTGGGTGTCGCAGTACATGTTCACGCTCGCGTACGCGATCGCGGGCGGGGCTTCGAACGTGCAGCGGAACCTGATCGGGGAGATCATCCTCGGGCTGCCGCGGGACGTGCGTCCGAGCGTGACGTAGGGGGCCGTCGTTCCTTTGCGCCGTCGTGCCGGTGCGCCGTCGCGCCGGTGCTACCGGTGCTGCCGGTGCGCCGTCGCGACGCGCTTTCCGCCCCGCTGCTCAGGTTCGACATCGGCGAAGCTTCGCTTCGCCGTGTCTCACCGGCGCTGCGCGGCGTTCGCTGCGGGGCGGAAAGCGCCTCGCGACTGCTGCGTGCGTGGGCGAGGGCTCTCCGGAACGCTGCGGCGGCCTTTATCCCACATCCTTGGCTTCGACGACGACAGCGAACGGCACGCCGATCGCCTCGAAATGTCGTTGCCCGCAGCGCACCTTGTCCGCTTCGGCCGTGCGTAGCTTGAGGAAGTCGCGCGTCCCCTTGGTTTCGCGCACCAGGTAGAGCGCCGTGCCGTCGCGCTTCACGATCGCCCAGTCGGGATTGTACTTGCCGACGGGCGTGTCGATCTCGAACCAGCTCGGCAGCTTCACGAACAGCTTGATGTCCTCGCGCTGATCGAGCGCACGGGCGAACTCGCGCTCCACCTCCGAGTCGTAGACCACGTACTCGTAGAGCGACTTCTCCACCGGAAGCGCTTCGAGATAGTTGACGAGCTCCTCGTTCTTGAAGAGCAGCATCTCCCAGCTCGCATCGGGGCTTCCGTCCGGGAGGCGTTCGTACTTGATGCCGTCGACCAGAAGGCGGTGCAGCTCGTGTTTCAGGATCGCCGCCACCTGATCGAGGAAGCGCTGCGGGTTCTCGAACACGTCCCCGAGGCGTCCGGACTCGCGGAGAATCCGCGCGAGTGTCGAGCGCGTGAGCTCCGTCTCGTTCTGCAGGTAGGCGAGGATGTCAGGCAGTGCACGGACGGCGTAGACCGGACGCTCCTCCGCCACGCTGGTCGCACGGGTGCTGAGACCGCCCCTCCCGAGCTCTACCTGCCCCGCCGCAACCCGAATGCACGGCGCCTCGATGCTGGCCATGCGGCGGATCGCATCGACGGCTCGCACCACGAGCGCCTCCGTCTCGAACTCGACGCGGTAGGTCGTTCGCGGCTTGATGCGCTCCCACAGCGCCTGGAACTCGGGGCCGAGCTGGATTTCCTTGCGCGGCGATCGGGACCTTGCCGAAGGTCACGCCGCAGTCCTCCTCGTACTCCGTCTGGAGGGCGCGTGCGAAGTCCTCGTAGCTCTCGTTGGCCATGACGTAGAGCTTGTTGATCGACTCGTCGAACACGCGCGCGCCGTGTCGATCGACCGGCAGGCGCAGACCACGGCCGATCTCCTGGCGCTTCCTCACGGCACTGCGCGACTCGTTGAGCGTACAGATCTGGAAGACGTTCGGATTGTCCCAGCCCTCGCGCAACGCGGAGTGGCTGAACAGGAAGCGCAGCGGCTCGTCGGGCGAGAGAAGCCGCTCCTTGTCTTTCATGATGAGGTTGTAGACCGCGTCGTCCGCCTCGGTATCGCGCCCTTCGCGCGAGTCCTTCAGGACGCCCTTCTTGTCCTGGGCGAAGTAGCCGTCGTGCACGCGCTCGACCGGCTCGGTGAGCCAGGACAACGCGCTGTAGCGCGGATCCTTGCGCAGCTCTGCCAGCTCCGCCTCGAAGGCCTCGGCAAACTTGCCCTTCACCGCCTGCCCGTCGGCGCCGTAGTCGCGGTAGTTGGCGACACGGTCGATGAAGAACAGCGACAGGACCTTCAGACCGCGCGCGCGAACCTGCAGCTCCTTGTCGAGATGCCGCCGCATGGTGTGCTTGATCTGGACGCGCCAGACGTCGTCGCGGAGGCCGCCGATCTCCTCGCCGAGCCGCAAGGTCCGGCCGTTCGTGAACCGGACGAACTCCGCGCCGGGCTCGGCGTTGATCTCCGCCACCTCGAAGCCGTCCTGGTAGCAGGCGCGCTCGCCCGAGAGCACGAACAGATCGGCTCCCTGTCGCACGGGAAACGACTTCTCCTCGGGCCCGGTCGCGCTCTGCCACTGAATGCGCAGCTTCGCCCGTATTCTCGGCTTATACTTGACCTGCTCGACCCGCACGAACGCGTCGTTGGCAGCATCCTCGGCGACGGCGCTCGCCACAACGATCTGCTTGACGAGCTTCAGCTCGAACGCCCGCACCGGGTCGAGGCGATAGACGAGGTTGTACGGGTTCCGGTGCGTCGCCGAATAGCGCAGCGTGCAGAGCGGGTTCAGCGCCTTGATCGCGTCCTGCGCCTTCTCGGTCGAGTCCACGCTCTGCGGCTCGTCGATGATCACGATCGGCCGCGCGGCCTGCGCGAATTCGATCGGCTGGCGACCGGAGAGCTTGTCGCTCTCCTTGTAGATCACGTTGCTCTTCTGCTCGTCCTCGGTGCCGGTGAAGTTCTTGCGGAAGGCGTCGATGTTGATGATCAGGATCTGCAGGGTGTTGCTGGTCGCGAACTGGCGCAGGCGGTTGACCTTCCGGGCGTCGTAGACGAAGTGCTCGAACGGCAGGTTGTCGTAGAGCGCGCGGAAGTGCTCGCCGGTGATCTCGATGTTCTTGAGCACGCCCTCGCGGATCGCGACGCTCGGCACGACGATGACGAACTTCTGGAAGCCGTAGCGGCGCGACAGCTCGAAGATCGTGCGCAGGTAGACGTAGGTCTTGCCGTGCCGGTCTCCATCTCGACCGAGAAGTGCGGACAGGTGCGCGGCTGGTTGGCCGGTCCGTCGAACAGCTCCCACGCCTCCGGCGATGCCTCGGGATCGGCGACCTCGATGTCGTTCCTGTCCTGGACCGCACGCAGGTTCGCGCGCAGCCGGTCGTCGGCGAGCAGGAGACGGTTGCCAGCCCCGAGCTCGGTGCGCTCCTGGCCCGCGAAGAGACCGCCGTCCTCGCCGAGCTTGATGACCGCGAACTCGGGCGGCCCCTGGGGCTGGCCGTCGAACAGGTCCGTCACGGCAGCGACGGCGTCGAGCTGGAACTGCTGGTTGGCGTCGAACTGGATCTTCATCGTTGCGGCCCGGACGACGGCTCGCCGCTGCTCGCCCCTTGTCGCTCACTTGTGCGCCGGTAGCGACTTTGTGGCTCACTTTTCGAACAAAGTGAGCCACAACGCGATTTGCGGCGCATCGGTGAGCTAGAAGACACGGCTGCCCTCCGCGATGTTCAGGAGCTCGGGAAAGGCGAGCATCGCAGGGCGACGCCCTTTGGCCGGGCTGACCGCGCGGAGGACGCCGTTGCGCTGCAGGAGTGCCAGCACGCGCTTCGCCGTCGGCGCCGGGATCCGAGCCTCGGCCAGGAAGTCCGAGCTGACGAAGATCGGGCGCGCGAAGATCCAGTCGAGCGCGTGCACCACGTACTGCGAGCGCGTCATCTCGTGCAGCCGGGGCTTCATCGACGCATAGAGCGCCAGGATGTCGCTCGCCTTCTGGTGATTGGCCTCGGCCTGCCTGCGCGTCGCCTCGAGGAAGAACCGGCACCAGCCCGTCCAGTCGCCGTCGCGCGACACCGCGAGCAGCCGGTCGTAGTACTCGTCGCGCCGCGCCTCGAGGTAGGCGCTCAGGTAGAACATCGGCGCGCGGATGATGCCGGTCTGCCAGAGAAAGAGCGGCACCAGCATGCGCCCGAGGCGGCCGTTGCCATCGATCCGCCCTACAACACCGGCAAGGACTTCATCTACCCCGACAACTACACCGAGAGCCTGCAGACGTATCTCGAGTACACGGGGCAGGTCGACGCGGGTTGTGCCGCAAGTTGGAGGAGCCGGACTGCTTCCGCGCGATCCAGTCGCCGAGCGTGGGCACGCTGCGTCCGGCGCGCGAGGAGAGCGTCGACTTCGACCGCACCGACGAGCGGGGTAGGTTTCGGAGTGTCGAAGGACTCCACATCGACGAATAGCCGTAGCGCTCCTTGCCGGCGTCCAGGGTCTCGCCGAGCGCGAGCTTCAGCCGCTCGAAGACGAGCTTGCCGCCCTCGGTGCGGACTTCGGGGAACAGCCGCAGAAGCTCCTGCCGCCGTGCCTCGGCGACGTCGTGCGAGCGCAGGTCGAGCTTCTCGGGTTCGTCGGGCTTCATCGTCCGCTCCGCTTCATGTCGTCTCCGAGAGCCGCCGGGTCGGCACCGCGTAGCGCCCGTCTTCGAAGCCTATTCGCACTTCGGCCATGCGTACGTCGCGACTGCGGCCAGTTGCAAGGTTCGCGGTCGGCCGATTGCAACCCTCTGCGCAAGCGGGCCTCGGCCACCGGCACGGGGGGCCTGGACTGCGGCGAGGAACACGCCTCCTGTCGTGCTGTCGTCACGCCAGCGACCAGCGCAGGGTGAACAACGGCACCAGCTCTGACGTCTGCGTGAGGCGTCTTCCGATCTCGTCGAGCAGTCCGTCCTTCTGGCGATCGAGCTCGCGGCTCGCCTGATCGAAGTCGCGCCACGCGTCGTCGCGCCGGGTTTCCAGGTCGCGCGCCGCCCGCTGGCGCTCGAGCTTCTCGGGGAGCGTCGGCGCGACGCGCGCAGCCTTCTTCGCGGCCTTGAGCGCCTGGTCCAGCTCCTCGAGGGTCGCCTTCAGCGACGTGCCGGGTGAGGCGCCAGAGCCGATCGTTGAAGCGGTCGAGCACGTCCTCGCTCTGCACGCGTACCTTCTCGACGACCTCCTGGTCGAAGTTGTCGAGCAGCTTCTCTCGAGCATCCCGCGCACCGACCTCGATGGCGTCCGACAGCTCGCGCTGGAGCTGGTCGAACTCGAACTCGATCTGCTCGGGCGTTCGGCAGGTCTGGTAGATCGCCGCGATGCGCTTCTCGAAGTCGACGCCGGACTCGACCGCACCCAGCACCTCGTCGCTCGCACCGAACACGCCGTCGAAGAGCCGGAACTTCTCGTCGAGCAGCTCGTAGACGCGCCGGTCGGCGGCGTTCGCCTTGTTCAGGAAGTTCACGACCACGACGTCGAACTTCTGGCCGTAGCGGTGGCAGCGGCCGATGCGCTGCTCGACCCGCTGCGGATTCCACGGCAGATCGTAGTTCACCACCAGGTTGCAGAACTGGAGATTGATGCCCTCAGCCGCGGCTTCCGTGGCGATCAGGATCGCCGCCTCGTCGCGGAAGTGCTCGACCAGTGCCGCGCGCATGTCCGCGCTCGGCGAGCCGCTGACGCGATCGGTGCCCGCGTGTCGCGCCAGCCACCGCTGGTAGATTGCCTTCGACGTCGGATCGGTGTTGGTGCCGTTGAAGACCATCACCTTGCCGGCGAACTCGGTCCGCTCGAGCAGCTCGAACAGGTACGCCTGGGTGCGACGCGACTCGGTGAAGATCACCGCCTTCTGCTGGAGCGCCGCCTCGCGCTCGACCGACTGCGCCTCCGCGGCGGCGGCGAAGCCGCGACGGAGCGCGGTCAGCAGCACCTCGCCCTTCGAGTTCTTGACGATCGACTTCGCGAGCGCATGGAACTCGCGCAGCTCGGCCATCTCGCGCTTGACGGCCGCGAGCTGCTCCGGGTCGAGGCGCGCAGGGGCGCCGTTCGCACCGGCGCCGTCGTCCTCGTCCCACTCGTCGGCCAGCTCGTCGAGCTGCTCCCAGTCCTCGGCGAGGCCGTCCGGGGCCGCCTCCACGGCCTCCGCCGCCGTGACGGCGGCCTGCAGGCGCTGCGCCATGCCGTCGAGCGTGCCGGCGATCGCGTAGGTCGACGAGGCGAGCAGCTTGCGCAGGATCAGCGTGACGAGCTGGCGCTGGCTCGCCGGCAGCGCGTGCAGAGTCTCCCGCTGCAGGTAGCTCGAGACGAGGTCGTAGAGGCGCTGCTCGTCGTCCGACGGCACGAACTCCTGCACCAGCGCGTGACGGTTCGTGTACTTCACGTACTCGAGCACCTGGCGCCGCAGGGTGCGCTTGCAGAGCGGCGCGAGGCGCGCCTTCAGCTCGGCGAAGTCGCCGTCGTTGCCGAGCGCGAAGCGCGCCCGGAAGCTCTGCACGTCGCCGAATGCGAAGTCGTCGATGATGCTCACCAGCCCGAAGAGCTCGAGCAGCGAGTTCTGCAGCGGCGTCGCCGTCAGCAGCACCTTCGGAAACGGTGCGATGGCGTGCTTGATCGCCAGCGCGACCTTGCTGGTGTTCTTGTAGACGTTGCGCAGCCGGTGCGCCTCGTCGATCACCACCAGGTCCCACGCGGCCTGGCGCAGGTAGGGCTCCTTGTTGCGCGCGAACTGGTACGAGCACAGCACGATCGCGTCCTGCTGAAACGGATTCAGGTTGCCGGCACGGATCGCCTCGTTGAAGCTGCGGGTCTCGAGGATCACCGACGGCAGGTAGAACTTGTCCTCCAGCTCCTGGCTCCACTGCTTGCGCAGGTTGGCCGGCAGGATGACGAGCAGGCGACGCTTCCGCTCCGCCCACTTCTGCGCGAGCAGCAGCCCGGCCTCGATCGTCTTGCCGAGCCCCACCTCGTCCGCGAGGATCGCGCCCTTCGAGAAGGGGCTCCGGAACGCGAACAGCGCGGCCTCGATCTGGTGCGGGTTGAGGTCGACCTGCGCGTCGGCGAGGACCGGCGCGAGCTTCTCCACGTCGTCCGACGCGCAGCGGCGGCTCAGCTCGTGGGCGAGGTATCGGGCGTGGAAGTCTGTCAGCTCCATGAGGTGAAGGGTCCTGGAGATGCTGCCCGGAGCTCGCCCCGCTGGCGATCGCTCAGTGGTGGTGCATCAGATCGATCACCGTCGTCGCGCCCTGCTTCAGCAGGAACCTCCCGACGACCGCCATGTGCTCGCGCCAGTGCGCCTCGGCCTCGGGCGCCTTGCCGGCCTCGATCAGGTCGATCAGGCGCTCCTGTGAGCGGATGCCGCGACGGCGCGTCGCGGCCGAGTCCGGGGCGGGGCCGGTCTTGCTGATCGCGGTCACGGCGCGGGTCACGACCTCGTTCAGCATCTCGGCGACGATGGTCAGCGTCTGGTTGCCGGCGAGGGCGACCAGGCGCTCGTGGAAGCGCGCGTTCGCCGGGCCGAAGCCCTCGGGGTCGAGGAGGACGCGCAGCTCCTGCTTGACGAGCTGCCGCAGCTCGGTGACCGCCGCCTGTCGCGCGCGGGCCGACGCGATCACCCGCACCGCGACCGGCTCGAGCAAGGTGCGCGCCTCGTAGACGTCGGCGAGCGACACGTTGCGCGCCTGGAGGACCAGTGCCGCGGTGCGCGCGGTCATGCGCTCGTCGGGCTCGTGCACGATGACGCCGCCGAGCATGCCGCGCACGACGGTGATCAGGCCCTCGGCCTCGAGGATGCGCAGCGCCTCGCGCAGCGACGGGCGCGACACGCCGAAGCGCTCGACCAGGTCGGGCTCGTGGCCGAGGGAATCGCCCTCGGCGAGCTTGCCCGACACGATGAGGCGCCGCAGCTCGTCGGCGATCTGCTGCGGCTTCTCGCGCAGCCGGCCACGCGGCGTGCGTTTCACCTTGACGGCCTCTCTCTTCGCCCGCGGCACCTCTTCCAAGCCTCCGCCGTCCTCGACGATCGGTCGATCGCGCGTCTCGGGACGCGCGCGAGGGCGTGGATCGCACACCCCCGATCGCGAGGCAACCGCGCGCGCCAGGCGAAACCTCTAGACAGATGATCCGGCCCGCGCTAGCAGCAGCCGGACGAGCCCCTCCTTGCACGTGCCCGCGGCGGCGCGCGCGGTGGTCACCGCGACGAGCCGCATCCTGCCGATCGACGCGCCGCTCTGTCCGCTGCGCACCGGACGGCAGCCGCGCCGCGCCGACCGCACCGAGCCGTGGGGCGAGGGCTGAGCCGGTGCACGGCAGCGCCGCGATCGCCGGCATCGGCGAGACGACCTACTATCGGCGCGGCGACGCGCCGCACACCGAGTTCCAGCTCGCGTGCCTCGCGATCCGCCGCGCGGTCGCGGACGCCGGGCTCGCGCTCGAGGACGTCGACGGGCTCGTGTCGTTCACCGACCAGCGCAACACGCCGCTGCGCCTCGCGCGCGCGCTCGGCCTGAAGCGGCTCCGCTGGACCGGCGTCCCGTGGGCGAGCGGCGGCAACGGCATGGCCGCGGCCGTGCAGATCGCCGACGCCGCGGTGAGCGCCGGACACGCGCACAACGTCGTCGTGTTCCGCGCGCTCGCGCAGGGCCAGTTCGGACGCTTCGGCCAGGCCGGCGGCGGCAGGGGCGCCGATGCCGGCGTCGGCGCAGCACCGGGCGGAGGCGGAGGCACCGGCGCACGGGCCGGCGCCGGTGCCGGCGGCTACCTCTCGGGAGCCTCGGCGTGGAACGGCACCTACGGCATCCTGACGCCCGCGCACCAGTGCGCGCTGCACACCGCGCGCTTCCTGCACGACCACCGCATCTCGCAGGAGGCGCTCTGCGACATCGCGCTCGCTTGCTACGCGAACGCGCAGCGCAACCCGCGCGCGCTGCGCTACGGGAAGCCGCTGACGCGCGCGGCGTACCACGCGTCGCGCTGGGTGGTGAAACCGTTCCACCTCTACGACTGCTGTCCCGAGAACGACGGCGCCGCGGCGGCCGTCGTCACGACGACCGAGCGCGCGCGCGACCTGCCGCACCGTCCCGCGACGATCGTCGCGGCCGCGTGCGGCATCGGCCCGCAGTTCGGGTCGTTCACCCGCGCGACGCTCGGCTCCGCGTACTACGGCCAGGTGGGCGAGCATCTGTGGGAGCAGGCCGGCTGCGGGCCGCGGGACGTCGACGTCGTCCAGCTCTACGAGAACTTCACCGGCCCGGTCCTGATGGCGCTCTGCGAGATGGGCTTCACGACGCCCGACGGGGTCGAGGAGTTCGTCGCGAACGGCCGTCTCGTCGGGCCCGACGCGGCCTTCCCGTTCAACACCAGCGGCGGCAACCTCGGCGAGGCGTACATCCACGGCTTCGAGATGGTCAACGAGTCGGTGCGGCAGATCCGCGGGACGTCCACCTGTCAAGTACGGGACGTCGCGCGCGCGCTGGTCGTCGCCGGACCGGGGTACGCGCCGGGAAGCGCGGTCCTCTTCGGGGTGGACGCGTGAGGCGCGTCCTCGGCGAGTCGTGGCTCGTGCCGGCGCTCGACGCGCACAGCCGCGCCTTCTTCACCGCCGGCGTGCTGAGCTTGCAGCGGTGCTCCGCGTGCCGGCACGTGCAGCACCCGCCGGACGACGCCTGCGAGGCGTGCGGCGGCTTCGACCTCGGGACGTTCGCGAGCGCCGGCGACGGGCGCGTCGAGAGCGTCGCCGTGGTGACGCAGGCGGTGCACCCGCTGCTCGCGGAGCGGGTGCCGTACGCGATCGCGCTGGTGTCCGTCGCGGACGCGCCCGGCGTGCTGGTCGCGGGCAACGTCGTCGGGAGGGAGCCGGACGCGGTCGCGATCGGCGACCGCGTCCGGGTGGTGTTCGAGGACGCGACGGATCCGCGCAGCGGCACGGCACTCCGCATCCCGCAGTGGCAGATCGTCGAGGGGTGAGGGCCGCGTTGCCCGCGGCACCGGGCCGCTGTAGTGCCAGGTGCGGATGGGCACCGAGACCGCGCCACCGATCTGGCAGCTCGCCGGCGTGTCGCCCGCGGCGAGCGCGCTCGAGGACCACCGGCGCCGCGTGACGTTCGGCGAGTTCGAGGAGCGCACGAGCGCCCTCGCGCACGGCCTCGAGGCGCTCGGCGTGCGGCCGGGCGATCACGTGGCGCTGGTCGCGACGAACCGCGTCGAGTTCGTCGAGGCGCTGATCGGCGGAATGCGCGGCGGCATGGTCGTCACGCCGATCAAGACGTCGTGGACGCCCGACGAGATCGGCTACGTCCTGCGCGACGCCGGGTCGTGCGCGGTGGTGACCGACGTCGAGCCCGCGCGCGCGGCGGCCGCGTCGGCCGGCATCCCGGTGATCGACCTCGAGCGTGGGGTCGGCGGCAGCGGGTACGAGCGCTGGCTCGCGGCGCAGGATCCGGGCCCGCTGCCGCGCGAGCGCAGCGGATTTCGCCTCTCGTACACCTCGGGCACGACCGGACGTCCGAAGGGCGTGCACCGCCTCGCCGACGGGCGCCTGCCGTGGTGCGAGGCGTTCGTCGCGTCGCGCGGCTTCGCCGCGACCGCACAGGTTCCCACCGACGGCCCGCACCTGAACGTCTCGGCGCTCTTCCACGGCGCGCCGCTCGCGTTCTCGCTGTCGCTGCTCGCGAGCGGCTGCACGGTGCGCATCCTGCGCCGCTGGGACGCGGACGCGGCGCTCGACGCGCTGGCCGAGGGCGTGCGCTCGACGTGCATGGTGCCGACCATGTTCCGCCAGCTCCTCGCGCTGCCCGACGAGCGTCGCGCGGCGTTCCGGGCGCCGGCGCTGCGCGCCGTGCTGCACGGCGGCGAGCCCTGCCCGCAGCACGTCAAGCAGCGGATGATCGACTGGCTCGGCCCGGTCTTGACCGAGTACTACGGCATGACCGAGGGCGGGCTCACGATCGCGACGTCCGAGGAGTGGCTCGCGCGGCCGGGCACCGTCGGCAAGCCCGCGTTCGGCATGAAGCTCAGGATCCTCGGCCCGGACGGCGAGCAGCTCGGCCCCGGCGAGCACGGCACGATCCACTTCCTGCCGCCGTCGGGTAAGACGTTCGAGTACCGGAAGGAGCCGGAGAAGACCGCCGCCGCGTACAGCCGCGAGGGTGCGTTCACGGTCGGCGACGTCGGCTACGTCGATCGCGACGGCTACCTCTTCATCTCGGGACGCACCGCCGACGTGATCGTCGCGGGCGGCGTGAACGTCTACCCGGCCGAGGTCGAGGAGACGCTGGCGACGATCCCCGGCGTGCGCGACGCGTGCGTCGTCGGCGGCCCCGACGAGCTGCGCGGCGAGACCCCGGTCGCGTTCGTCGTGCTCGAGCCGGACGCGCGCCACGACGCCGACGCGGAGCGCCTGGCACTCGAAGCGATCGAGGCCGCGTGCGCGGCGCGCGTCGCCGGCTACCAGCGGCCGCGCCGGCTGATCGTGCGCGACGAGCTGCCGCGCGACCCGACCGGCAAGCTCTTGCGCCACGTCCTGCGCGCCGAGCTGTGGCAGGGCCGGGAGAGCCACTTCGCCGCCCCGTCGCGCTGAGCCGCGCCTGGCTCCGCGGGCGAAGAAGATCTATATCTTTTTCGCATGAAACCCTACCGCGCGATCTCGACCGACGACCACCTGATGGAGGCGGCCGACGGCTACACGTCGCGCATGCCGGCGAAGTGGGGCGACCAGATCCCGCACGTGCGCGACGCCGGCGACGGCACCGATGCCTGGTACGTGTTCGGCAAGCGCATCAGCGGGCTCACCGGCTTCCCGTTCGTGCAGGGAGTGACCCCCGACCGCGAGGTGGTGACGCGCTGGGCGGACGTGCCGCGCTGCGCGTACGTCGCGGCGGAGCGCGTCGCGGCGATGGACGCCGACGGCATCGACGCGCACTCGTTCTACCCGAACATCGGCAACGTCCAGACGCTCAACTGGCCGCAGATGCCCGAGGAGTACCGGCACGACGCGCTGCGCGCGTGCAACTCGATCCAGATCGAGGAGTACGTCGAGCCGTATCCGGGCCGCTTCATCGCGCTCGCGGTGGTGCCGCTGTGGGATCCGGCGAAGGCGGTCGCTGAGTTCCAGTGGGCGGCGGCGCGCGGCATGAAGGGCGTGTCCTTCGCCTTCCCGCAGCAGTTCGGCTACCCGGACGTCTGCGATCCGGTGTGGGACGTGCTGTGGGCCGCACTGCAGGAGGCCGACCTGCCGCTGCACCTGCACATCGGCAGCGGCGGCAGCATGGGCCTCGGCGCGCAGGTGTGGGCCGGGCACACCGACCCGATGCTGCGCCTCAGCGAGACCTCGGTGAAGGCGATCTCGGCCAACACGAGCGTCGCCGCGACGCTCCTCTTCTCCGGCATCCTCGAGCGCTTCCCGCGGCTCAAGGTCGTGTTCGCCGAGTCGGGCGTCGGCTGGATCCCGTACCTGCTCGACGTCGCCGACCACCAGTGGGAGCGCCAGCGCATGGCGCGCCACGGCATGCCGGCGCCGCCGAGCGAGCTGTTCCGCCGCCAGTGCTACGCGAACTTCTGGTTCGAGCACGTCGGCGACGAGATCCGCCGCGCGCCGGGGCTCGACAACGTCACCTGGCTGTCGGACTTCCCGCACCCGACCTCGACGTACCCCACGTCGTGGGAGTACATCGATCGCTCGCTGGTCGACTGCACGCCCGAGGAGCGACGGATGATCCTGGTCGAGACGCCGCGACGGCTGTACCACCTGCCCGAAGGCTACTGAGCCGCATGGCGAGCGAGGGCGCGCTGTCGCACGTGCGGGTGTGCGACTTCACCGGGCAGCTCGCCGGTGCGGGTGCCACGAAGCTCCTCGCCGCCTTCGGAGCGCAGGTGATCCGCATCGAGGACCCCGTGCGCCAGGGCCGCTGGGACATCCTGCGCGGCACGTCGCCGTTCGTCGACGAGCGCCGCGGCATCGACCTCGGCGGTGCGTTCAACAACCACAACGTCGAGAAGCTCGGCATCACGCTGAACCTGAAGACCGAGCGCGGGCGCGAGCTGCTCGAGCGCCTGGTGTGCATCTCGGACGTCGTCACCGAGAACTTCGCGTCCGGCGTGATGGAGCGGCTCGGCTTCGGCTGGGAGCGCCTGCGCGAGCTCAAGCCCGACGTCGTCTACGTCTCGAACTCCGGCTTCGGCGCGAGCGGTCCGTACCGGCGCTTCAAGACCTGGGGACCGATCGTGCAGGCGATCTCCGGCTTGACGCTCACCTCGGGGCTGCCCGGTCGCGAGCCCGCCGGCTGGGGCTTCTCGTACATGGACCACACCGGCGGATCGTACATGGCGATGGCGGTCCTGATGGCGCTCTACCACCGCGCGCGCACCGGCGAGGGGCAGTGGGTCGACATGTCGTGCACCGAGGCCGGCGCGACCTTGAACGGCCCGGCGATGCTCGACTGGGCCGTCAATCACCGGCCGACGCGGCGTGACGGCAGCGCGAGCTCGAACCGCAGCGCGTGGCCACCGATGGCACCGCACGGCGTCTACCCGGCGCGCGGCGACGACCGCTGGATCGCGATCGCCTGCCGCGACGACCGGGACTGGAGCGCCTTCGCGAGCGTCGTCGATCGTCCGTTCGTGCGCGAGGCGCGCTTCGCGGACCTCGCCGGCCGGCTCGCGGCGGAGGACGTGCTCGATGCCGCGGTCGCCGACTGGACGCGCGAGCGCGACCCGTTCGCGACCGCGCGCGCGCTGGTCGCGGCCGGCGTGCCCGCGGCGAGCGTCGCGCGCCCCGAGGAGCGCATCGAGCACGACCCGAGCACGGCGGCGTGGGGGCTCTGGCCCGAGGTGGAGCACACGGCGATCGGCCGCGTGCGCGTCGACGGCCTGCCAGTGCACCTGTCGCGCACCGACTGGTCGATGACGCGCGGCGCGCCGTGCCTCGGCGAGCACAACGAGCGCGTGTACGGCGACCTGCTCGGGCTGTCGCGCGACGAGATCGGCGCGCTGCGCGCGGACGGCGTGATCTGATGTCCGCGACGCCCGCGACGTCCCCGACCTCGGCCGGCCCGCTCGACGGCCTGCGCGTGCTCGAGCTCGCGCACGAGCGCAGCGCGTTCGCCGGCAAGCTGCTCGCCGACGCCGGCGCCGACGTCGTGCTGCTCGAGCCGCCGGACGGCTGCGCGCAGCGCGGCCACGCGCCGTTCGTCGACGACCGCCCCGATCCGGAGCGCAGCCTCTCGTTCTGGCACTACAACACGAGCAAGCGCGGCATCACGCTCGACCTGGACGCGCCGCGCGGCCGCGAGATCGCCCGCGAGCTGATCGCGCGCGCCGACGTCGTGCTCGAGGGCGAGACGCCCGGCCGTCTCGCGGCACTCGCTCTCGACGCGCACGAGCTGCTCGCGCGCCACGCGCGGCTCGTCTGGGTGTCGCTCACGCCCTTCGGCCGCAGCGGTCCGCGCGCGACCGAGCCGGCGACCGACCTGACGCTCCTCGCCGGCGGCGGACCGGTGTGGAGCTGCGGCTACGACGACCACACGCTGCCGCCGGTGCGCGGCGGCGGCAACCAGGCGCTGCACACCGGCGCGCACCACGCGGTGATGGCGCTGCTGGTGGCGCTCCTCGAGCGCGAGCGCAGCGGCCTCGGACAGCTCGTCGACGTGAGCATCCACGCGGCGTGCAACGTGACGACCGAGATGGCGAGCTACGAGTGGCTGGTCGCGCGCGCGACCGTGCAGCGCCAGACCGGGCGGCACGCGACGGTCATGCGCACCTCGTCGACGCAGACGCGCTGCGCCGACGGCCGCTACGTCAACACCGGCGTGCCGCCGCGCCGGCCCGACGAGTTCGCGCGCCTTCGCCAGTGGATTCGCGACCTCGGGCTCGAGGCGGAGTACCCCGAGGTCTTCCTGCTCGAGCTGGGCATGCGACGCGCGCAGCTCGACCTGACGCAGATCGGCCGCGACGAGGAGGTCACGGCGATCTTCGCCGCCGGCCGCGACGCGCTCGTGCTGATCGCGTCGAAGCTGCCGGCGGTCGAGCTCTTCCGCGAGGCGCAGACGCGCGGTCTGCCGGTCGGCGTGATCTACGCGCCCGAGGAGGTGCTCGACGATCCGCACTTCGTCGCGCGCGGCTTCCCGGTCGCGGTCGAGCACGAGGATCTCGGGCGCACGGTCGTCTATCCCGGCGCGCCGTACCGCTTCGAGCGCACGCCGTGGCGGATCGCGCGGCGCGCGCCGCGCCTCGGCGAGCACAACGCGGAGGTCTACGGCGAGATCGGGCTGCGTGCGGAGGTGCTTTCCGGGCTGCGAGCCTCGGGGGTCGTCTGAAGCGGCCACCGGAGCTGCTGCGGGGTTTCGCTCGTGGCCTGCAACGGCCCACGATTCGAATCTTGACCGCGGTCGGGCGGACGAATACGGCCGTCGCGATGTCGGCTCTCCGGGCTCGAAGACGAGCGCACGGTGCTGGGCCGGCAGCGAGAAGGAGGTAGGCTCATGCCGGTGCGATCAACGTCCGCGTCACAGGGTGCCTCGGTAGAGGCGATTCGCCACCACTACGACGTCAGCAACGCGTTCTACGCCCTCTGGCTCGACGAGACGCTGTCGTATACCTGCGCGCTCTGGCGTGAGGGCGACTCGCTCGAGTCGGCGCAGATGGCGAAGCTCGACTATCACGTCGAGCAGTCCGGGGCGCGCGGCGCCAAGCGCGTTCTGGACGTCGGGTGCGGCTGGGGAAACACGCTGCGTCCGTTGATCGAACGGTACGACGTCGAGCACGTCGTCGGCCTCACCTTGAGCGAATCCCAGGCGGAGTGGATCGGCCGCTGGAACGAGCCACGCTGCGAGGTCCGGGTCGAGGACTGGCGGAGCCACGTCGCCGAGGACCCGTACGACGTCGTGATGGCGCTCGGCGTCATGGAGCACATGGTGAAGCCGGCTCTGTCGCGCGAGCAGCGTACGGCGGAGTACCGCCGGTTCCTCGAGCGGTGCCACGGCTGGCTCCGGCCTGGTGGACGCCTCGCGTTGCAGACGATCGCGAAGGGCGCCGTGGCGCTGGACGAGCAAGGGATCGAAGACGTGATCTTCATCCTCAACGAGATCTTCCCCGAGTCCGATCTGCCGCGGCTCGCCGAGATCGCCCGCGCCGCGGAGAAGCTCTTCGAGGTGGTCGCGGTGCGCAACGACCGCGAGCACTACGTCCGCACCTGCAACGAGTGGCTGTCGCGGCTGCAGCGGCGGCGCGCGGAGGCCGTGGACCTGGTCGGCGAGAGAACCGTCTCGGTCTACGAGCGCTACTTGTCGGCGTCGGTGCGCCAGTTCGAGCGCGGGCACTCGTGCCTCCTGCGCCTCACGCTGCAGCGCGTCTGACGAGGGGGGCACCAGCTCGGCCGGAGCGGCGACCGGAACCTATCGGGCCGTCCGTCGGCTCTGCCATGCGAAATCGCTTGCGCACCGCGTGAGCCTCGGGCGAGATTGCGCGCAGGCGATCGCGGCCGCGTCGCGATTCACGAGCGGGCGTCGCCGACACTTCCCTTCCCGATGACGGCCAGCGATCCCCGATGGGCGCCTCCGCAGCGCGGCGGAGAGACGCAAGCGACGATGGGCCCGTTGGGGGCCCCGGAGACGCTGCTCGACGTGCTGGAGAGCCGGGCACGCGAGGCGTCGAGCGCTCCTCTGTTCACCTTCCTCACCGACGATGGCGAGGAGGCAGGCATGCGGAGCGGCGAGGAGCTCCTCGGGCGCAGCCGGGCGGGAGCGGTGCGGCTGCGCGAGGTGTGCCAGCCGGGAGATCGTGCGGTCGTGCTCGCGCCGCCGGGCCTCGACTACATCGACGCCCTGTTCTCCTGCCTGGCGGCGGGCGTCTACGCGGTCCCCGCCTATCCGCCGGACCCGATGCGTCTCGGGCGGACGGTTCCGCGCCTGGCGGCGATCGTCCGCGACGCGCGGCCGCAGGCGATCCTGACCATCTCCTGGCTGCGCGATCTCGCCGCGCCGGCGCTCGAGCTGGCGCCCGAGCTGGGCGACATTCCGTGGATCGCGATCGACGAGACCGACCCCCGGCGCGGCGACGAATACGTCCGGCCTGCGATCGCGCGCACCGACCCGGCCTATCTGCAGTACACCTCCGGATCGACGGCCGACCCGCGCGGCGCGATCGTCACGCACGACAACATCCTTCGTCACGTCCCCGAGATCATCGCGGGAACGGGGCGTCCGCCCGGCTTCACGGTGGTGAGCTGGATGCCGCCGTATCACGACTTCGGACTGCTCGGCGCGCTGGTGATGCCGCTGCTCGGCCGCGGCCGCAGCGTGCTGCTGTCGCCGCTCGCGTTCCTGCGCTCGCCGGTGGTGTGGCTGCGCGCCCTGTCCACGCATCGCGGCACGACGACGCAGGCGGCGACCTTCGCGCTGGAGCTCTGCCTGCGCAAGATCGATCCGCGGGCATGTCGCGACGTCGACCTCTCGACGGTCGACATGATCGCGATCGGTGGCGAGCCCATCCGGGTCGAGGCGGTTCGCCGCTTCGAGAAGGCGTTCGCTCCGCTGGGTCTGCGACCGGGTACGTTCGCTCCGGGGTATGGCATGGCGGAGGCGACGCTCGTCCTGAGCGGGCGCGGGCCGGCGCCGCTGGCGGTTCGCAACCTGCGCGCGTCGGCGCTGCGCCGCGGACGCGTGGTGGAGGTCTCGGCGCGATCGGCCGACTCGGTCGAGATCGCGGGGTGTGGGCCGCTCTTTCCGTCGAACGAGTTGATCGTCGTCGATCCGGAGACCCGACGTCCCGCTGCCGCCGGCCACGTGGGCGAGCTCTGGGGTGCCGGGCCCGGCGTCTGCCCCGGCTACTGGGAGCGACCGGAGGAGACGCGCGAGGTCTTCGGGGCGCACCTCGCCGACGGGCGCGGACCGTTCCTGCGCACCGGTGATCTCGGCTTCGTGGATGCGGGCGAGGTGTTCGTCACCGGCCGGCTGAAGGACGTCATCCTCGTTCGCGGCCAGAACCACTATCCGCAGGACCTCGAGCTCAGCGTCGAGGGCAGCCACCCGGCATTGCGGGCGGGCTGCACGGCGGCCTTCGCCCTCGCGACCGACGGCGTCGACCGCGTCGTGGTCGCCGCCGAGGTGCGCCCGGGCGACGATCTCGATCCGCAAGCGGTCGCGGCCGCCGTGCGTGCGGCGGTGGCCCGCGACCACGGCCTGCACGTGAGCTCGGTCGTGCTGCTGCCGCCGGGCGGGCTGCCGAAGACGTCGAGCGGCAAGGTCCAGCGTCAACCGTGCCGCCAGCAGCTCCTCGACGGCTCTCTCGAGGTGCTCACCCGAGTCGACGACACGCGGACCGTCTTCGGCGCTTCGCTCGGCACCACGGCTCCGAAGCGCGACGACGCCGGGGTCCTCGCCTGGTTGATCGCGCATTTCGCCGAGGTCCTCGATCTCGACGACGAAGAGGTTCCAGCGGACGCGCGGATCGCTGCCCTCGGCATCGACTCGCTCGCCGCGGTGTCGTTGCTGGAGGCGGTCGAGGCGCGCTTCGGCTGCAGCATTCCGGTGTCGTCCTTCTTCGAGGAGGCGACGCTGCGCGACCTCGCGGGCTTCATCGCGGTCGCCGGCGTGCACGACGGCGCAGCGAAGGACCGGACCGCGCCGCCGTCCACACGCGGCGACGCAGAGTATCCGCTCTCGCACGGTCAGCGCGGCCTCTGGTTTCTCTCTCGCCTCGCCCCGGAGAGCTCCGCGTACAACCTCGCGCACGCGGTGCGGATGCGCGGTCCGCTCGACGCGGCGGCGCTGGAGCGCGCCTTCCTTGGTCTGCTCGCGCGTCACGAGGCGCTGCGCTGTACGTTCCATCGCGGCGCAGACGGCCGGCTGCTGCAACGCGTCCATCCGTCGCCGAGCGAGATCCTCGAGCGCCGGAGCGCAGCCGGCATGAGCGATCACGAGGTCGCGACGCTGGTGAACGGCCTCGCCGCGACGCCGTTCGATCTCGAGGCGCGGCCGCCTTTCCGCGCCGTGCTGCTCGAGCGCTCGGCGGAGGAGAGCGTCTTGGTGCTCGTCGCGCACCACCTGGTGGCGGACTTCTCTTCTCTCATGGTCGCGAACCGAGAGCTCCGCGCGCTGCTCGCGGCTGCGTGTGAGGCGACCGAGGCCGAGCTCGCGGCGCCGCGCGGGCAGCATCGCGATTACATCCGTGCCGAGCAGGAGCTGCTGTCGAGCCCGCGCGCCGAGCGGCTGTGGCGCTACTGGGACGAGCAGCTCGCAGGCGACCTGCCGTTGCTCGAGCTTCCGGCCGACCGTCCGCGACCGGCGCTGCAGAGCTTCGCCGGCGGTGTCGTCCGCATGACACTCGCGCGGGAGCTCGGCGACCGCGTCCGGCGCTGTGCGCGTGCCACGGCGACCACGCCGTTCGTGGTGCTGCTGGCGGCGTTCCAGTCTCTCCTGCACCGCCTCTCGGGGCAGCCGGAGGTGATCGTCGGATCGCCGCTCGCGATGCGGCGGCGACACGAGTGGAGCGACCTGGTCGGCTACCTGGCCAACCCGCTGCCGCTGCGCGCACGGTTCCACGGCGGCCCGACCTTCGGCGATCTCCTCGCGCGAACGAGGATCGGGGTCCTCTCGGCGATCGATCATCAGGAAGCGCCGTTCCCGCTGCTGGTCGAGCGTCGCAGCCCGCCGCGCGACGCCAGCCGCTCGCCGATCTTCCAGGCCATGTTCGCCCTGCTGCGGGCGGCAGACGGGGCCGGCGCGGGCCTTCTGCCGCCCCCGCTCGTCGGCGGCGAGGTGCGCCGAACGTTCGGCGATCTGACCCTGGAGAGCTGGCCGCTCGTCGAGCGCGGCGGGGCGCAGTGCGATCTCGCGGTGACCGCCGTCGAGAACGAGGGCATGCTCGATCTCGTCTGGGAGTACGACGCGGCGCTCTTCGACCACGCGACGATCGAACGATTCGCAGCGTCGTACCGGACGCTGCTGTCCGCCGCCGCCGATCTGCCCGACATGCCGGTCGCGGATCTCCCGCTCCTCGATGCGGCCGCGCGGCGCTTCGTCGTCGACGAATGCAACGCGACCGCTCGCGAGCTGCCCGGCGACGTGGCGGTCCACCGCTTGATCGCCGCTCGGCTGAAGCGCGCCCCCGACCGGCCGGCGGTTCGCTCCGGGAGCCGCTGGACCACCGCGGGCGGGCTCTGCCAGCGAGCCGAGCAGGTCACGCGGGCGCTGCACGGTGCGGGCGTCGCCAGAGGATCCCGGGTCGGCATCCTCCTCGACCGCTCCGCCGACATGGTCGCGGCCTTCCTCGGGACGCTCGCCGCGGGAGCGGCCTACGTTCCGCTCGATCCCGCTCAGCCCGTCAGGCGACTCCGAAGCATCGTCGAGGACGCGTCGGTCGATCTGCTGCTCGCCGACGAGCAGACGGCAGCGATCGCCGGCGAGCTCGCCGTCCGCGTGCTCCGCACCGATGCCCTGCCTTCCGCGGCCGAGCTCCGCGCTCCGGCGATCGACACCCCCGACGAGGTGGCGGCCGACGGCTCGGACGCGGCCTACGTCATCTACACGTCGGGCTCGACGGGGAAGCCGAAGGGCGTCGAGATCACGCACCGGTCGCTCGCCAACCTCCTGCTCGCGATGCAGGAGGCGCCGGGCCTCGGGACGGACGACACGCTGCTCGCCGTCACCACGGTCTCCTTCGACATCGCCGCTCTCGAGATCTTCTTGCCGCTGCTCGTCGGTGCACGCCTGGTGGTCGCGCCGGGCGGCGAAACCGCTGACGGCGCAGCGCTCGCGCGTGCCCTCGAGGAGTCGGGCGCGACCGCGATGCAGGCGACCCCTGCATCCTGGCGCATGCTGATCGGCGCCGGCTGGCAGGGTGGACCCGACTTCAAGGTGCTGTGCGGCGGCGACGCGCTGTCGCGCGACCTCGCCGACGCGCTGCTGGCTCGCAGCGGATCGGTGTGGAACCTCTACGGGCCGACGGAGACGACGATCTGGAGTGCGATCGGGCGGGTCGTCCCGGGTGGCGGGCCGGTCCCCGTCGGCACGCCGATCGCGAACACGCAGATGCACGTGCTCGACGATCGTCTCGCCCCCCTTCCGATCGGCGTACCGGGTGAGCTCTACATCGGCGGTTTCGGCCTGGCGCGCGGCTATGTGGGACTGGCCGAGCTCACGGCCGAGCGCTTCGTCTCGGGTCCCGCGGCGCTCGGAGGCCGGCTCTATCGCACCGGTGACCTCGCGCGACGCCGGATCGACGGCGCGATCGAGATCCTCGGCCGCAGCGATCGTCAGGTCAAGGTGCGCGGCTTCCGGATCGAGCTCGCCGAGATCGAGCACGCGCTCGTGAGCCACCCTGCGATCACGGACGGCGTCGTGGTGCCGTTCGGCGAAGGCGACCGCTGCCGGCTCGCGGCCTACGTGGTGCCGCGTGACGGCGGCGGCGACGTCGCGGCCCTCGGCCCGTTCCTCGCCGAGCGGCTGCCGCACTACATGGTGCCGTCGTTCATCGTTCCGCTCGAGCGGCTGCCGCTCACCCATGCGGGCAAGATCGACCGCCGCAAGCTGCCCGATCCGGAGCGTGGCGCGCCGCCGGTGAAGGCAGGATCGACCGCGCCGCACACCGATCGCGAGCGCCTTCTGCTGGAGATCTGGCGCCAGGTGCTCGGCATCGCCGAGATCGGCATCGAGGACGACTTCTTTGCGCTGGGCGGCGACTCGCTCGGCGCGGCCGATCTGGTCGCGCGGATCGCCTCGGCAACCGGCCACGAGCTCGACGTTCGCGAGCTGCTCGCCCACCCGACCGTCGCGGCGCTTGCACGACATCTGGGGACGGTCGTCGCGGTCGACCACCGCGCCGAGCCGGCGACGACGTCCGGGCGACCGAGCGCGGAGCCGATCGCACCCGCGTTCATCGAGATCGAGCGTCGCCCCTTGCTCGGCATGTTCGCCGCCGGCCGCATTCCCCCGGTCGATGCGGCCGCGCTGGCCTACTTGCCCGCCTCGCTCGTCGCCACCCTGGAAATGTCGCAGGACGAAGCGCTCGACGTGCTGTTCGGCGGTCTACCGCTCGTGTCCGGCGTCCTGTCCACGTCGCTCGGGAGAATCGGTCTCATCCTCCTGCCGCACTTCGACGATCGGCTCCACGAGCGTCGGGCGGAGCTCTGCGGATCGATCCGTGAGGGAGCGGAGGTGGCGCGGCAGATCGGCGCACGGTCGGTCTCGCTCACCGGCCTTCTTCCCGCTCTGACCGATCACGGTCGCGACCTCGGCACGCGCGGCGGAGCTCCGCTCGCACGATCGGGCCCGTCCCCGCAGTTGACGACGGGGCACGCGACGACGGCGGCCACCGTCGTGCTCTCGATCGCGCGGACGCTCGCCGAGAGCGGCCGCGACCTCTCTCGGGAGACGGTGGCGTTTCTCGGCCTCGGCTCGATCGGACTCGCGTCGCTGCGCCTGCTGCTGAGCTCGCTCGGGGAGCCCGAGAGGATCCTGCTCTGCGACCTCTACCGGAAGCGTGACCACCTGGGAGCGATCCGGCGCGAGCTGATCGACGCGTTCGGGGTCACGGCGCGGATCGACACCCTCGAGACGCGCGAGGAGCTGCCGGACGAGCTCTACCAGGCGAGCTTGATCGTCGGCGCGACCAATGCGGCGGGGGTCCTCGACGTCGCGCGGCTGCGCCCGTACACCTTGATCGTCGACGATTCGGCGCCGCATTGCTTCGACCGGCCGGCGGCCGAGAAGCGTCTGCGCGAGCGCGGCGACGTCCTCTTCACCGAAGGCGGCGTGCTGCAGGCGCCGGAGCCGATCCCGCGGCTCCTGCACTTGCCGCGTGGCGCCGAGGCGCTTGCGGGACTTCTTCCGAGCGGGCTCCCCGGGATGCCTGGGGTGGCGCGCGCCGACGAGATCACGGGTTGCGTCCTGTCGAGCCTGCTGTCGACGCGGTTTCCCGACCTCGGCCCGACCATCGGCGAGGTCACGCTCGCGGATTCGCGACGCCACTACGAGCGCTTGCAGGCGCTCGGCTTCCGCGGGGCTCCGTTGCACTGCGAGGGCTTCTCGCTGCCCGCCGAGAGCGTCGCGCGCTTCCGATCGGGAGCGGCGGCAGAGATCTCTTCGCCCGGCTAGGAACCGGTCGCGTGCAGGTCAGCCTGCCTTCGCCCGCACGTCGGAGGCGTCTTGCGTACCGTCCGTGTCGTCCGCGGACGGCGCGGCGGCCGGAGGCGCCGTCACGAGGAAGCGCGGGCGGAGAAGCATCACGAGCGGCGGCAGCAGCGTCAGGCTCGCGAGCGAGCTCAGCGCCATCATGAGCGCGATGAACGAGCCGAGCTGGAACCACAGCACGAAACGCGAGCAGGCGAGGACGAGAAAGCCGAGCGAGACGGCCGAGGAGACGAAGAAGATCGCCTTCCCGGACGTGTTCAGCGCACGCCGCATCGCCGGCGCGAGCTCTGCGCTCTGCAGCTCCTCGCGGAGCCGGAAGATCAGGTAGACGGCGAAGTCCGCGCCGATGCCGAGGCCCATCGCCAGGATGACCGACGTCGAGATGCTGAGCCAGGTGCCGGTCCAGCCCATGAGGCCGAGCATGATCGCGAGCGCCGCGAGCAGCGGCGCCAGCACCAGTGCACCGCCGAGCAACGACCGCAGCACGAGCGACGAGAGCAGGAAGATGATGCCCGCGACCTGCGCCATGTTCACGAGCTTCTCGCGAACGACGACGGCGTTCATCGCGGCCTGCGCCCCGAGGGAGCCGCCGGCGATGCCCACCGAAACCGGAAGCCCGGCAAAGCGCTCGTCGACGAACCGACGGGTGCGGCCGAACAGCCCGTCGGCGACCGCAGCGGCGTCCGTCCGGCTGAATGAAAGCACGACGGCGTTGCGGTGCTCGGCGTCGATGAAGCCGTTCAGCGGATCCGGCTGGGCGAAGGAGTAGAGCAGCAGGTACTGCGCGATCAGCTCGACCCGATCGGGAATCGGGTCGACGGCAGCGTCGTCCGGGGCCATCGCGCGATGAATCTGCTTGACGTAGTCGACCACCGAGACCGTCTTGCCGGTTTCCGGAAGGCCGGTGAGGAACGTCTGCAGGTCGTCGATCGCCCGCAGCACCTCCGGCTGCTGCAGCGCCTTGTCGCGCTCGCCGGTGATCAGCACGCTGAAGGTGCTCGTGCCGCCGAGGCGCTCGTTGATCAGCGCGTCGTTCTGCAGGACCGGATCGCCGGCGGGCAGAAAGCGCCGGAGGCTGTTGTCGATGCGCAGGCGAAGGGCGCCTCCCAGCACCAGCGCGACGACGACGAGCGCGATCGCCATCAGCCGGCCGGGTCGCGCGAGCACCTGGTCGGCGAGCCGGTCGAGGATCCGGTCGAGCCAGCGCTCCTCGCGCTCACGCCGCCGCTCGCGATCCTTCGGCGCCGGCAGGAGAACGCGACACGCCGGCGTGAAGGTCATCTCGATGAACAACGCGGCGAGGATTCCGAACGCCATCTGCAGGCCGAAGACCTTGACGCTCCTGACGCCGAAGGTGGCGAGCGACGCGAAGCCGGCAGCGGCGATGAGGCCCGCGACCATCATCACCGGTCCGACGCGCTCGATCGCGCGCGCCACCGCCTTCGGGCCGTCACCGCAGGCGGCGTACTCCTCGTAGTATCGCTTGAGGATCTGCACCGCGTGCCCTGCCGCGACGGCGAGGATGGCGACCGGCGTCAGCGCGGTCCACGCGTCGAGCGACATGCGCAAGGTACCCATGGCGCCGAGCGACCACACCACGGCCAGAATCGCGGTGGCGAGCGGCAGGACCATCGCCTGCAGGGTGCGAAACGCCTCGAAGTGAACGATGCCGATCACCGCGACCGCGATCGGAAAGAGGATCGCCATCTGCGCGGTGTAGGCCTCGAAGCGCGAGATGATGATGGGTGCGCCGGCGAGCACCACGTCGGTGCGGTCGTCGCGCTCCGGGGCGACGATCGCCTCCACCTGTGCGTGGACCTCGGGGTACACGATGTCGGGCGGGAAGCTCGCCACCACCGTGGCCACGCTCGCGTCGGCGGAGACGAGCAGGTTCACGTTGGACGGGTCTGCGAACACCGCGCTGCGCAGACTCTCGAGCGCCGCGCGCGTTCGCGGCAGCTCCTGGACGAGCGGCAGAATCTCGAGCGAGTCGGGGTCGCCCCCTTCGGCCGCGCGAATGCCCTTCACGCGCGGCGAGGTGATGCTGGTCACCGTACCGCGAGCCATGTCCGGGAGTTCCTCGACCGCGCGCGTGATGCGGTCCAGGCGCTCGATCACGTCCGTCTGGAAGACGTCCCCGTCGCGCGCCACGACCCCGACCAGGATCGTCGAGCCGCCCCCGAAGGCTTCGTTGATGCGGTTGTAGATCTGGACGTAGGGATGGTCCTGCGGGAGCTGGTCCGCCTCCCGCATCTCGAGGCTCAGGTGCCGCGCCTGGAGGCCGAGCGCGACGGTCAGGAGCAGGACCGATGCGACGATCGCTCGCGGGTAGCGGAGGACGGTAGTAGCGAGGAAGTGGAACATGCCCGCATCCGAGTCCGCGATATGCCCCAGGCGTCGACGGTGGTAAAGCTCTTGATTTGCTCGGTTCCGAGTTTGGTGAGCGCTCGGCGGCCGGCACGCGCCCTCAGCGGATCTCGTACTCCGCCGGATCCACCGCGCGCGTCCACGTCCAGTAGGTCTCGATCGGCCACGGCGACAGCGTGAAGATCTTGCCGGCCTTGTTCTTGTAGTGGCTGTGCACGACCGCGGGGTGCGACCAGATGAGCGAGTCGATCTCGCGCCGGTAGCGCGCGGCGTAGGCGTCGTGCACGGCGCGCTTCACCTCGATCGCGCGCGCGCCGCGCGCGAACACCGCGTGAATCGCGCTCATCGCGTAGCTCACCTGGCACTCGGAGTGGAAGATGATGCTCGCGCCGTGCGCGAGGTTGGTGCCCGGTCCGTACAGGCAGAAGAGGTTCGGGAAGCCCGGCACGGTGATGCCGAGGTGCGCCGACGGCTCGTCGCCCCACTGCGCGCGCAGCGACACGCCGCCGCGGCCTTTGAGCTCGATCGGCGCCAGGAACTCGACGTGCCGGAAGCCGGTCGCGAAGCAGAGCACGTCGACCTCGTACCGCTTGCCGTCGCCGGTGACGATCGCGTCCGGCTCGATGCGCTCGACGGGCGTGCGCACCAGCTCGACGTTCGGCTTCTTGAGACAGCCGAGCCACGAGCCGTCGTCCTGCAGGATGCGCTTCGCGAGCGGCGGGTAGGGCGGCACCGATTTCTCGACCAGGTCGGGACGGTCCTCGAGCTGCGAGGTGATCCAGCGCGTCATGTCCTCGCGCCGGCGCGCGTTCAGCTCGTTGATCGCGCGCCCGTCGTCGAACGACGGATCGATCCGGTACGACTCGACGCCCATGCCGATGCCCGGCCAGATCATCGAGAAGCGGAACCAGCGGCCGTAGAAGGGCAGGTGGCGCATCGCCCAGCGGTCCCCTTCGGGAACCGGCTGGTGGTAGGCGGGGTTCGGGAACATCCACTGCGCGGTGCGCTGGAAGATCGTCAGCGACTTCACCTCGTCGGCGATCGTCGGCGCGATCTGGAAGCCGGTCGCGCCGGCGCCGAGGAGTCCGAAGCGCTTGCCGCGGACGTCGAGGTCTGCGGGCCACTGGCTCGAGTGGAACGACGGGCCGCGGAACGCGTCGCGGCCGGGGATGTCGGGGAAGCGCGGCAGGCTGAGCGCGCCGACGGCGCTGATCACGAAGCGCGCGTCGAGTACCTCCTCCACCTCCGCGCCGTCCGTGCGGCCGCCGGCGGGCCGCAGGTGCACGCGCCAGCGCGCGGCGTCCTCGTCCCAGGTCGCCGCCGTGACCTCGGTGTCGAAGCGGCAGTGCGGCCTGAGCCCGCGCTTGTCGAGGATGCGCTCGAAGTAGTCGATCAGCTCGGGCCCCTGGCAGAAGTACTCGCTCCAGTGGTCGGCGGGCTCGAACGAGTAGCAGTAGTGGTGGCTGCCGACGTCGACGCGCGCGCCCGGATAGCGGTTGTGGCGCCACGTGCCGCCCGCGCCGCACGCCTTCTCGACGATGGTGAACGGCAGCCCCGCCTGCGCGAGGCGGATGCCGGCGAGGATCCCCGACTCGCCGCAGCCGATGACGACCACGTGAGAGTCCGCCTTCACCGCGTCCGGGATCTCGCCGCCCCACGTCACCGCGTCGCAGTCGCCGCCGTCGAGCGACAGATCGTGCAGCATCATCTCGGCGCGCGCGCCCTCGACCGGACCGCAGGCGAGGAAGCGCATCATCTCGTACGCCAGCTCGTGCGCCAGCTCGCGCGGCAGCGCGTGCGGCACGCAGCCGGCGTCCCGGTAGGCCGCGATCGCCGGCAGCGCGCGGCGGCGCGCCTCCGCCTGCTGCTCCGGCGGCATGAAGCCCTGGAAGTCGATCGACGTGCACGTCACGGGTGCCAGGTCGCCGCGGATCCACGACGGGTCGCCCGTCATGTGCACCAGCGAGCACAGCAGCGCCGGCACGCTCACGTCCTCGAGCGCGCGCGCGATCGCGGCGTCGTCGTCGGTGAACGGCCGTCCCGCGTGCGGGTTCCTCAACATCTCCATCGCGACTCCCCGTCGTGGCGAAGCATGGCGCACGGCAGCTCTACACCGGTTGCGCGCTCGCGATCCAGAACGAGCCGGCACGCGTCGACCGTGGGTGGTACTCCCGTACCGGACGTGACGCCTTTTCGGCGCCGCGCCGCGCCGCGCGGCGCGGCACGGCGCGTCCACGTCCGCTCCGCCGTCGCGTCGCTGGCGAGCGGCTTGCGTGCTCTCGGCGCGCGCGGTCGCCGCAACGGCCGCGCGAAGGGAGGGGGATCGATGTCGGTGGTCGGGGTGCACGGAGAACGCAGCGCCGCGTGCCTGCGCGCGTGCCTGCGCAGGTCCGCAGCGAGACCGCGCCGTCGCGCGCTGCTGCCGGCGACGCTCGCGATGGCGATCCTCGCCGCGGTCGCCGCGGTCGCCGCGCGCGCCGCCGCGGCGCCGCTGCCGGTGTACCGCGACACGCTCGAGAGCGGCTTCGCCGACTGGAGCTGGGGCACGCGCAACCTCGCGCAGAGCGCCGTCGTGCGCACCGGCAGTGCGGCGATCTCCTTCGAGCCCGACGCCTGGGCCGGGCTCTACCTGCACCGCGACGCCGGCATCGACGTCGCGACGCACGACACGCTCGAGCTCTGGGTGCGCGGCGCCGGCCCGGGCGGACAGCAGGTGACGGTGGCGCTGCTCTCCGGAGGCGTCGTCGCCGGCAGCGCACCGCTCGCGACGCTGGTCGCCGGCGGAAGCGTGCCGGCGGGAAGCTGGGCGAAGGCGACGGTGCCGTTCGCGTCGCTCGGCGTGACCTTCGGGCAGCTCGACGGCCTCTGGCTGCGGGACGCGAGCGGCGTGAACCAGCCGACGCTCTACGTCGACGACGTGCAGATCCTCGCGCGGACGACGCCTCCGCCGCCGCCCGCCGCCGTCACGGTGACGATCGATCCGGCCATGGACCGCCGTCCGGTGAGCCGGCTGATCTACGGCGTGAACTTCGCGAGCCCCGGAGCGCTCGCACGCGTCGGCTACCCCGTACAGCGCTGGGGCGGCAACGCGACCACCCGCTACTCGTGGCAGGACGACGTCAGCAACCGCGCACAGGACTGGTTCTTCTACAACGTCCCCGACGACAACCCCGCCCCGCAGCACCTGCCGCACGGCTCGAGCGCCGATCGCTTCATCGACGACGCGCGCGTGCACGGCGCCGAGCCGCTGATCACCGTGCCGATGATCGGCTGGACGCCGCGCGACCGCTCGCGTCGCTGGGGATTCTCGGTCGCGAAGTACGGCGCGCAGCAGCAGACCGAGTGCACCGCGACCGGGGGCGTGTTCTGGTGCAACGCCGACGCCGGCAACGGGCTCCGTCCCGACGGCACGCCGATCACCGGCAACGATCCGCACGACACCTCGCGCGAGATCGGACCGTCGTTCGTGACCGGCTGGATGGCGCACATCGCGAGCCGCACGGGGACGGCGGCGCAGGGCGGCGTCAAGCTGTTCGCGCTCGACAACGAGCCAACGCTCTGGAGCCACACGCACCGCGACGTGCACCCCGAGCCGGTGACGTACGACGAGCTCTGGCAGCGCACCGTCACGTACGCGTCGGCGATCAAGGCGCAGGATCCGGCGGCGCAGATCCTCGGCCCGATGCCGTGGGGGTGGTGTGCGTACTTCGGCTCGGGCGCCGACGACTGCGCCGACGGTCCCGACCGCCGCGCGCACGGCGGAACGCCCTTTCTCGAGTGGTACCTGGCGCAGGTGCGCGCCCACGAGCAGGCGCACGGCGTGCGCCTCGTCGACTACCTGACGATCCACTACTACCCGGCCGCACCGGGCGTGACCCTCTCCGACGACGAGTCCGCACCGACCGCGGCACGGCGCCTGCGCGCGCTGCGCAGCCTGTACGACCCGACGTACGTGGACGAGTCGTGGATCGGGCAGCCGGTGCGGCTCCTGCCGCGCATGAAGGAGTGGATCGCGGCGCGCGCTCCGGGCACCAAGCTCGCGATCACCGAGTACAGCTTCGGCAACGACGACGGCCCGTCGAGCGCGCTCGCGCACGCGGAGGCGCTGGCGATCTTCGGCCGCGAGGGCGTGGACCTCGCGACCCGCTGGGTGGCCCCCGAGGAGCACAGCCGGGTCGAGGACGCGTTCCTGCTCTACCTCGGTTACGACGGTGCCGGGTCGGCGGTCGAGGGCACGAGCGTGCGCGCGGCCAGCGATGCACCGGACGCGGTCGGGGCCTACGCGATCCAGCGCGCCGACGGCCGCCTGCACGTGCTGCTGTTCAACCGCGACACGGTGGCGCGCGAGGCGACCGCGACCGTCGCCGGCGCGTCGGACGGTAGCGCCGTGCTGCATCGCTTCGCCGCGGCGCAGCGCCTCGCGCCGGCCGGCGTGGCGCCACTCGCGGCCGGTGCCCTGCGCCTCACCTTGCCGCCCCGCTCCGCGACGCTCGCCGTCGTCGACGCGGTCGACGTGCCGCCGTGCGCGGCGCTCGAGCTCGGCCGGATCACGCTCCGCCGGCGTCCGGGGCGGCCGGCGAAGGTGGTCGTGCAGGCGTCCTTCGCGACGGCCGCGGCGCTCGACGCGCCGGAGCACGGGCTCGGGCTGCGTCTCGTCGCGGGCGAGGAGCTGCTCGCGTCGGGGCGGCTCGGCGGCGCGGGCGCGACGGTGCCGTTCGTCGCCCGCGGCAAGCGATCGGTGTACGTCGACGCCGCCGGCCGCGTGGCCGGCGTCACGCGGGCTGTGCTCGCCCCGGGGGTGTCGCTGCCGGACGGGCGCCGGACGTGGACGGTGAAGCTGACGCTCGCGAGCGCGGCGGCGGCCGCGCTCGCACCGCCCGCGGTCCCGTCGCTCGGGCTGCAGGTCGACGTCGCACCGTCCTGCGCGGCGACGGCCGACGAGGCGGTCGCGTGCGCGTGGCGCAGCAGCGGCGCCGTGCTGCGCTGCGCGCGGGCTTCCGTCGCCCGGAGCTGATCGGCCATCGTTCGGCCGTGCGCGCCGGCAGCACGCGCCGGCAGCACGCGCCGGCAGCACGGGTTGGCAGCACGGGTTGGCAGCACGGCCGGCAGCACGGGCAGAAAGCACGGGCAGGCGCCGACCGCCGCTGCGCTCGCGTTCGAGGCCTGTGCCGGGGTACCACTCGGTCGTGCGACGCCAAGCGACCGGGCTCCTGCTCGTGCTCCTGCCGCTGCTGGCGCTCGCCTGCCGCACGCCGGCGGCGGACGAGCTGGTCGGGACGTGGATCCCGGACGCGGCGAGCGCGGAGCTCCTCGAGAGCGCGCCGGGGCGGGTGCGCGTCGTCGTCATCGAGCCCGGCGACGGGGGCGCGCTCTCCGGCAAGCTCCTCATCCCGTCGCTCGCCGGGATGCCGCTGTCGGTACGGCGCGAGGACGGTCGGGTCCGGCTCGTGCTGCAGATGGCGCGCGGCATGGAGACCCCGTTCGAGGCCACGCTGCGCGACGGCCGCCTGCTCGTCGGGTTGCCGGGGCAGGAGCCCGCGCCGCTGCGCCGGGTGTCGCCGGAGGAGGCGCGCGTGCTGGCGCGTCTCGCGCCGGAAAAGCTGCCGCTGCCTGCGCCGACGGCGCTGCCGGCGAACGGCCTCGCGCGCACGCCGCCGATGGGCTTCAGCACCTGGAACCACTTCGCGACCGAGATCGACGACCGCACCATCCGCGGGATCGCCGACGCCCTGGTCGCGACCGGGCTGCGCGACGCGGGCTACGTGCACGTCAACATCGACGACGGCTGGCAGGGCGCGCGCGACGCGCAGGGCGTGCTCCAGCCCAACGAGAAGTTCCCGGACATGAAGGCGCTCGCCGACTACCTGCACGAGCGCGGCCTGAAGCTCGGCATCTACACGTCGCCGGGGCCGAAGAGCTGCGCCGGCTTCGCGGGCAGCTACGGCCACGAGGAGCAGGACGCGCGCACCTTCGCCGCCTGGGGCGTCGACTACGTCAAGTACGACTGGTGCAGCGCCGGGCTGATCTATGACGACGACGAGATGCCGGCCGTGTACCAGAAGATGGCCGAGGCCATCCGCGCGACAGGGCGGCCGATGGTGTACAGCATCTGCCAGTACGGCCGCGCCGACGTCTGGGAGTGGGGTGCGGACGCCGGCGGCAACCTGTGGCGCACGACCGGCGACATCGCCGATCGCTGGGACATCGTGTCGGCGATCGGCTTCGCGCAGGACGAGATCGCGTCGTACTCGCGGCCCGGGCACTGGAACGACCCCGACATGCTCGAGGTCGGCAACGGCGGCATGACGGCCGCTGAATACCGGACGCACATGAGCCTCTGGGCGATGCTCGCGGCACCCCTCATCGCCGGGCACGACGTGCGGCGCTCGTCGCCCGAGACGATCGAGATCCTGACCAACCGCGAGGTGATCGCGATCGACCAGGATCCGCTCGGGCGCGCGGGGCGGCGGGTCGTGCAGCGCGGGCCGCTCGAGGTGTGGACGCGCCCGCTCGAGGGCGGCCGCACCGCGGTCGCGCTGTTCAACCGCGGCGAGACGCCGGCGAGGGTCGAGGCGAGCTTCGCCGAGCTCGGTGGCCTGCCGCGCGGGAGCGCGCGCGACGTGTGGAGCGGGCGCTCGCTCGGCGTGCTGGAGGACCGGGTGGCGGCGGACGTCGAGCCGCACGGCGTCGTGCTCCTCGTGCTCACGCCCGAGCCCACCGCCGCCGCGATCGTCCGCGCCGGTCGCGCGTGACGTAAACATCTAGACTTTTGCGGGGCTCCGCGGTAGCACGGCGGGCCGATGGGGACCGACGAGTGGTCTCTCTCCGCGGCGTTCGACGCGCTCGCGAGCGCAGACCCCTCGCGCCGTGCTGGTGCGGAAGAAGACTCGACACACGTATGCGGAGGTTCCGGAGATGTCCGAGCATGGCAACGCGAAGACCGTCGACGCCGACGGCCACGTCCTCGAGCCGCGCGACGTCTGGCAGCGCTACATGGAGCCCGGACTGCGCGACCGCGCGATCCGCATCGAGCGCGACGCGGAAGGCGTCGAGGTCCTGCTGGTCGACGGGCACCCGCACGTAGCACTGCGCGGGCGCCTCGGCGCGCTCGGCGGCATCGGCATGGACAGCACCGACCTCATGAGCGTCGGGCAGCGCAGCTACGAGGACGGCTGCCCGCCGGGCGGCTACGACCCCGGCGAGCGCCTGAAGATCATGGACGGCGAGAAGATCGACGTCGTGCTGCTCTACCCGACGATCGGCATCGCGTGGGAGGGGCTCGTGCGCGACCCGCAGCTCGCGACCGCGTACTGTCGCGCGTACAACCGCTGGATCGTCGACTTCTGCGCGACCGACCGGCGCCGGCTCGTGCCGATCGCGCACGTCTGTCTCAAGGATCCCGAGGGTGCGGTGGTCGAGGTGGAGCGCGCGCGCAAGGACGGCTGCGCGGGCGTGTACCTGTCACCCGACCCGGCGTCGCGCGACGGCATGCAGTTCGACGACGAGCGCCTGCGGCCCTTCTGGGAGAAGGTGCAGGACCTCGACATGCCGGTCGCCTTCCACGTCGTCGCGCGCAGCCGGAACACGCTGCCCGAGTGGTACGGCGAGCAGGACGGGCCGATCGGCTCGGTGGTGTTCGGCTTCGCGTTCCTGGCGCTCGACGTGATGGCCGCGTTCACCGCGATGATGACGCGCGGCATGTTCGAGCGCTACCCGCGGCTCAAGCTCGCGGTGCTGGAGGCGGGCTCGAACTGGATCACCGCCTGGCTCGACCGCCTCGACCACAAGTCGGAGGTGATGCGCCCGTTCTCGTCGATGAAGCTCCTGCCGTCGGAGTACTTCAAGCGCCAGTGCGTGATCAGCGCCGAGCCCGACGAGTCCTTGACGGCGCCGGTGGTCGAGCACCTGGGCGCGGACTACGTCGTGTGGGCTTCGGACTACCCGCACCTCGACGCGTCGTTCCACGTGGTCGACACGATCCGCGAGCGCATCGCCTCGCTTCCGGCGGACGCGCAGCGCAAGGTTCTGGGCGAGAACGCGCTGCGCTTCTACGGCCTCGGCGCATGAGCGACCACGACCACCCGATCCATCCCGACGTCCGCCTCACCGCCGGCGCGTTCTACGGCAACGACCCGCACCCGCTGCTCGAGTGGATGCGCGAGAACGCGCCCGTCTACTGGGACGAGGCGGGACAGGTCTGGGGCATCACCCTCTACGAGGACGTCTACGCGCTGTCGAAGGACAACCAGACCTGGCGCAGCTCGGGCGGCATCCGTCCCGACCAGCCGGCGATGCCGCAGCTCATCGACATGGACGATCCCGAGCACAAGAAGCGGCGCGCGCTGGTGAGCAAGGGATTCACGCCGCGCCGGGTGAGCGACCGCGAGGCGCGCGTGCGTGCGGTGAGCGTCGACCTGATCGAGCGCGCAAAGGCGCGTGGCGAGCTCGACTTCGTGAAGGACGTCGCCGCGTGGCTGCCGCTGATCGTGATCGGCGACATGCTGGGCGTCGATCCGGCCGACTACCCCGATCTCCTCGAGTGGTCCGAGACCATGCTGATGGCGACCGGCACGACCTGCGAGCAGACGATGCTCCGCGCGGCCGCGGCGTTCGAGGCGTACCACGTCTACCAGCGGCGCGTGATCGCGGACCGGCGGCGCGCGCCGAAGGACGATCTGGTCAGCGCGCTGGTGCACGCCGAGGTGGACGGCGAGCGTCTCTCCGACGACGAGCTGCTCGCCGAGACGCTGCTCATCCTGATCGGCGGCGACGAGACCACGCGCCACGTGCTGTCGGGGGGCATGTACCAGCTCCTGCGCCACCCCGAGCAGCGCCGGGCGCTCGCCGACGACCCTTCGAGGATCCCGACCGCGGTCGAGGAGATGCTGCGCTGGGTGAGCCCGATCCAGAACATGGCGCGCACCGCGGCGCGCGACGTCGAGCTGCGCGGCCAGAAGATCCGCGCGGGGCAGAAGGTGATCCTGCTCTATCCGTCGGCGAACCGCGACGCGAAGGTCTTCGCCGAGCCGTTCCGCTTCGACGTCGCGCGCAAGCCGAACGAGCACATCGCGTTCGGTCTCGGCGGACACTTCTGCCTCGGCGCCAACCTCGCGCGCCTCGAGCTGCGCGTGTTCTTCGAGGAGGCGCTGCGCCGCCTGCCGTCGCTCGAGCTCGCGAGCGACGCGCCGCCGCCGCTGCGGCCGTCGAACTTCGTGAGCGGCATCGAGAGCCTGCCGGTGCGCTGCTGACGCCGCGTGGCGGTGCGACGTCGGCTACCGCCGCCGCTGCAGCACGGCGATCGCGTGGCTGCCCTGCGTCGCGACGTACGCGTGCCGTCCGTCGCGCGACACGCTCACCGAGCGTGGGCCGGCCAGCGCACGGCCGTCGCTGCACGCGCCTTCGCTGCCGTCCTCGCTGATGCAGGCGGCGAGCATGGGGAGCTGGTGCAGCGTCCCGGTGCGCCGGTCGCTCGCGAAGGCTGCGACCGCGTCGGAATCGCGCGACGCCACGTACACGTGCTTGCCGTCGGGGCTGGTGGTCACCGCACCCGGCTGGTTCAGCCCGACGGCGGGCTCGCAGACCACGCTGCCGTCTTCCTGCAGGCAGTGCTCGTGCTCGAGCGCACCGGTCTTCGGGTTGCGTGCCAGCACGGCGAGCTGATCGCTCCAGGGCGAGGCGACGTAGACGCTCTTGCCGTTCGGGGCGATCGCGATCGAGGTCGGCGAGCCGAGGCCGACCCCGTCGGTGCAGCCCTCGGTCATCGCGTTGTCGGCGATGCAGCCGAGCGTACCCGGGAGCTGCGTCAGGGCGCCGGTGCTGCGGTTGCGCGCGAACACCGCGACCGCACGGCTGGTCTCGGAGGCGACGTACACGAAGCGGCCGTCCCTGCTGATCGCGATCCCTTCGGCGCCGTCGAGCGCCTTGCCCTGCGTGCAGCGACCGCCGCTGCCGCTCTGGCTGATGCAGCCGCGGGGCTCGGGGAGCTGGCGCAGGTCGCCGGTGACGGCGTCGCGCGCGAACACCGCGACCGCGTCGCTCTCGGAGGCGGCGTACACGTGCCGGCCGTCGCGGCTGACGGCGAGGTTGCGCACGCTCTGCAGCGCGATGCCCGGCGTGCAGTCGCCGGCGCCGGGGTCCTCGCTCACGCAGCCGCGCGCGCCGGGGAGCTGCGTGAGGAGACCGCTGTCGGGATCGCGCGCGAACAGCGCGATCGCGGACAGGGTGACCGGATCACGCTGCTGCGACGCGGCGTACACGTGCTTGCCGTCCGGGGTGACGACGATCGCCAGCGGCGCGTGCAGCCCCCGGCCGGTGGCGCACAGGCCGCCGCTGCCGGTCTGGCTGATGCAGGCGCCCGGCCCGGCGAGCGGCGTCAGGCCGCCGGTGATCTTGCTTCGCGACAGCGCGGTGACCGCGCGGCCGTCGATGAGCGCCGCGTACGCGTGCCGGCCGTCGCCGGTGAGCGCGACGGCGAACGGGCCGCGAAGAAGGTCCACGCTTGTGCAGCCGTCGCTGCCGCCCTCGGAGAGGCAGCCGGCCGCTCCGGCGGATTGCGTGAGCGATCCTTTCGCGGCCTGCGCGCGCGCCGTCGCCGGCCCGACGAGGAGTGAGGCGAGGATCGCGCAGACGCTCGCCTTGGTCGCCCGGCGGCCCGGGTTCGGGGTGGCGCTCGCGCGTGCCGATGCGTTCATGGTCACGATCCTCCGTGCCGGCTCGTGCGCGTCGTGCGCAGGGGAGCGCGGTGCTTCGCGGAGGAGGCGCTACCTTTCGCGTAGCGGCTGCTACCTCGCTCGCGGACCCGATCCTGGCGACGGCGTACCTGAATGCGAAAGGGCCCCGGCGTTCTGCCGGGGCCCTTCGGGTCGAGTGCGGATGGTCGTCACCATCCGCCCTGTCGCGCTCAAGCGCGGAGGATCGGACGCTGCGCGATCAGAAGCTCGTGCTGCCGTCGACGAACGCGCCGCTCGGCGACTGGCAGTAGACGAGGCCGTTGAAGCCCTTGACGAGGCCTGCGATCAGGACGCCGTCGCCCGCGTAGTTGTGGCACGGCGGAAGGCCCGGGGCCTTCTGGTTGATGTTCTGGATCTTGGCAGCGTACTTGATCAGCACGCCCTTCGAGAGGTCGTTGAGGCAGGCGGTGACGCCGGTCGCCTTGCCCTTCGAGTAGTTCGCGGCGCCCTTCGAGTAGCACTTCTCGACCGACGCGGCGAGCTTGGCGCCCTCCTTGGACGCCTTCTGGACGTTCTTCAGAACGGCGGGATCGGGTGGAATGAAGCCCCCTCCGAACTCGGACGGGAGCGCGCCGGTGACGTAGGTCCCGGCGCTGGCCGCGGCCGCCGACAGAGCCAGCGCGAACGCGACCGTGATGCCGACAATCGACTTCTTCATGGCTCGTGCCCTCTTGTTGTGGACGTCTGGAGTTTTGCCGCGACTCCCCCCTGGTTCCTCGGCCGCACTCGACCAGGACGACCGCACCAGCAGCCGCGGCGCAGCTGCCACGGGCCGACAAAAACAAGAATTCGCTCGGACGGTCAAGGGAGATCGTTGCCCGATCGCGCCATTCGCCGTTTGCTCGCCTCCTTCCGCGTCCGTCGCGCAGCATCGGCTGCGTGCACGCCTCGTCGCGAGCGAGCCGCAGTCGACGGGCTTCGTCTCGTTCCCGGGGCAATTACGAGGTGTTCGACCCGTATGCGAGACAGGCTCATCGCGCGCCGGCTCGCGAAGGGACGGGCGAGCGTGCTGCTCCTCGGGCCGAGGCAGACCGCGGTGAGCGCCGGCAACGCTTCGACGACGGCACCGAGGTGTGGCCCGTGCTCGACGGGATCGCGGCTCAAGCCTGACGAGCCCGCCGTGCACACGAACGCCGGGAAGGAGCGCGCGGGCTCGTCAGGCGACTGCGGACTGCGTCTCCTCCGGGCTCCGCACGGCGCTCGCCGAGGGCGGCTCGATCGCCTCGGCGGCCGGACGGCGCCCGACGAGCTCGAGCGCGCCGTCGTCGATCGCGCCGAAGCGGATCATCTTCTTGTCCTTGTTGTAGCTCTGCGGGTTGAGCCACGGCTCGCGGTCGCCCTGCTTCGGAAAGCGGTGCATCACGCGCTGCATGTAGCCCGAGGAGAAGTCGTCGATCCACGGCCGCGCCGGCATGCCCGCGTCCGACGGGCGGAGCCGCGGCGTCACCTGGGCGGCACCGACCCGATCCATGTGGTTCAGGAGCCGGCAGACGTACTCCGAGGTCAGGTCGGCGCGCAGCGTCCAGGACGCGTTGATGTAGCCGAACGTGCACACCAGGTTGGGCACGTCGGAGTACATCATGCCCTTGTAGGTCCAGGTGTCGGAGAACTCGACCGGCTTGCCGTCGACCGCGAACTTCATCTCGCCCAGGACCACCAGGTTGAGACCGGTCGCGGTGACGACGATGTCCGCCTCGAGCTCCTGGCCCGAAGTGAGCCGGATGCCCTTCTCGGTGAACGCCTCGATCGTGTCGGTCACGACGGACGCCTTGCCCGAGCGGATCGCCTTGAACAGGTCGCTGTTCGGCACCAGGCAGAGGCGCTGGTCCCACGGGTTGTACTTCGGCGTGAAGTGCTTCTCGACGTCGAAGCTCGGACCGAGCTCCTTTCTCACCATGTCGAGCAGCTTCTGCTTGACCTGCGCGGGATGCGTGCGCGTGCGGCGGTAGAGCAGCTGCTGCAGGCCGACGTTCTTCCAGCGCGTGATCGCGTAGGCCCAGGTCTCGGGCAGGATCCTGCGCAGCGTGTTGGCGATCAGGTCGCGGTCGGGGCGCGAGACGACGTACGTCGGCGAGCGCTGCAGCATGACGATGTGGTCGACGTCGCGCGACATCGCCGGGATGAGCGTCATCGCGGTCGCGCCCGAGCCGACGACGACGACCTTCTTGCCCTCGTAGTCCAGGTCCTCGGGCCACTTCTGCGGGTGGACGACCTTTCCTCGGAAGCGCTCGATGCCGGGAAACTCGGGCGTGTAGCCCTCGCGGTAGCTGTAGTAGCCGGCGCACATCATGAGGAAGCCGCAGGTGAAGCGTACCGTCTCGCCGGTGTCCTTGCGGGTCGCCTCGACGGTCCAGGTCTGGCTCTCGCTCGACCACGAAGCGCTGGTCGCGAGGTGCTGGTAGCGGACGTGCCGGTCGACGCCGTACTCCGCCGCCGTGTCCTTCACGTAGCGCAGGATCGACGGGCCGTCGGCGATCGCCTTCGCCTCGCGCCACGGCTTGAAGCGGTAGCCGAGCGTGTGCATGTCGCTGTCGGAGCGGATGCCGGGGTAGCGGAACAGGTCCCACGTCCCGCCCATCGAGGCCCGTCCCTCGAGGATCACGTAGCTCTTGCCGGGACAGCGCTCGTGCAGGTGAACTCCGGCTCCGACGCCGGAGAGACCGGCGCCCACGATCAGGACGTCGAAATGTTCCGCTGCCATGCTCGGGCTCACCTCGTGCCGCGGGGCGTCCGATCCGTCTTCCGGCCGGCGCGCGAGACCGCGTTTGCCGGCCACGCTAGACGAGCGCGGACGGTGATGCACCCCACGACGGCCGCCGCGGCCCGGTCCGGCGTGCGAACGGTCCGCCGGCCCGCTCAGGCTCGGCGCCGGCCGCGCCGCGCCGGCCCGGCCGCGCCCGGCGGGGCTGCGGCGAGGGCGTCGAGCACGACCCGGACGCGAACCGGGAGGTGGCGGCGGCTGGGGTAGACGGCGTGCACGGGCAGCCGCACGAGCTGCGTCCGGGGGAGCACCCGCACGAGCGCGCCGCGCTCCAGGGCGGCCCGCGCGACGTAGTCCGGCAGGAAGGCGATGCCCGCGCCGGCCTCGGCGAGCTCGCCGAGACCGACCAGATCGTTCACCCGGACGCGTGGCGCGAGCGCCAGCCGGCGTCCGTCGCGTCCGCGCAGGCGCGAGAGGTCCGACGCCGGGCCCGAGCGCGGCACGACCAGCAGGTCGTGGCGCTCGAGGTCGTCGAGGTTCCGCGGCCGCCCGCGGCGCTCCAGGTACGCGGGCGACGCACACAGCAGCACCTCGCTGGTGCCGAGCCGCCGCGCGGTCATCGCCGAGTCCTCGAGCGGTCCCTCGCGGATCGCGAGGTCGACGCCGTCCTCGATGAAGTCGAGACGGCGCGCGCTCAGCAGGACGTCGAGCTCGAGCCGCGGGTGCTCGGCCGCCAGGCGCGCGAGCAGCGGCAGCAGGCAGACGCGTCCGAACGCGGGCGAGGCGGAGATGCGGACCCGGCCGCGCACCTCGTCGCGCAGCTCCTGCACCGTGCTCGCCGCCTCGTCGAAGGCGTCGAAGAGCGGACGGGCACGGCGCACCAGCTCGAGGCCCGCCGCCGTGGGGCGGACGCTGCGCGTGGTGCGCTCGAGGAGGCGCGCGCCGAGCGACTCCTCGAGACGTGACAGCTGCTTGCTCACCGCGGACGGGGTCCGTCCCGCGCGGCGCCCGGCGGCCGTCAAGCTGCCCGTGTCCACGGCGAGCACGAGGGTGCGGATCGCGGCGAGGTCGCCCGGGGTCACTCGTGACATCGGTTCACGAGTATAGTGAATCGTTCGTGGATTGTTGAATCCATGCCGGCGACCTAGCGTGCGGCCATGACCAGCGATCCTTCTCTGCCGTATTCGATCCGTCTGCTGCGCCGCGCCAATCGCCTGATCGCCGCGCTGCTCCGCTCTCCCCTGCACGGGCTCCTGAGCCGCGACGTCCTGCTGCTGCGCTACGCGGGGGCACGCAGCGGGCGCTCGTACGCGCTGCCGCTGTCGTACGTCGTGCTCGACGGGCGAACCTACCTCTGCACGCGGAGCTCGCGCTGGTGGCGCAACCTGCGCTCCACGCCGCGGGTGGAGCTCCGGCTGCGCGGGCAGCGGGTGGGCGCCAGCGCAACGGTGCTCGACCCGGCGTCGGACGAGGCGCTGGCGGGCTTTCGCGCCTTCGTCGAGCACAACCCCCGTACCGGCGAGGTGCTCTACGCGGTGCCACGCGGCGCCGGCGATCGAGCGCACGAGGACGATCTCGCGCGCGAGGTGCGCCGTTCGGTCGTCGTACGCCTCGATCTCGACGACCCGCGCGCGGATCGCCGTTCTTACAGCGTGGCCTGAACGCACGCGGGAAAGGCTTACAGACGGCCGCGTCGAAACCCTTTGATCGTCACGCCTCGGCGGCTGGAGCGGCGATTGCTCTGGCTGGTTCTCCACGTGGCGCGCTCCGCGCCCGAGCCCATCGGGCGCGTGAGCGCGCCGAGTCATCGGGCGCGTGAGCGCCCCGAGAAGGAGGACCACCCCATGAACGGCAGATTCACCACCCTCGCGGGCGCGCTCGCGATCGGCCTCATGGCCGCGTGCAGCCAGCCCGACACTCCGGCAGAAACCCGTCGCGACGTCGCCGAGGCGCAGCGCGACGCCGCGGCCGACGTGGCCGAGAAGCGTGCCGACGCCGCCGCCGAGATCGACGACGAGCGCGCCGACGTCGCGGAGGAGGCGCGCGACGTGCGTCAGGCGCAGGCCGACGGCGCCTACGAGGCGGCGATCGCCCGGGCCGACGGAGATCGCAAGATCGCGAAGGAGAAGTGCGAGGCGCTGGCCGGCGACGCGCAGGACGCCTGCAAGGACCGCGCGGAGGCCGACTACGACGCGGCGAAGGCGAACGCGAAGGCGCAGTACGACGCGGCGAAGTCCTGACGCGTGCGGCTGGCTGCTTGCGAGCGCGGCCGGCGACGATCCGCGGGCCTCGGTCCGAGGCTCGCGTCGTCGCGGTCGTCGCCGGCGCTCGCACGTGATCCGCAGCGACGCTCCGCAGCGGGCAGCGAATCCGCCGTGACCATCGCGCGCGTCCGTGACGATCGCGTGTGACGATCGCGTGAAGCCGCGCCCGCAGCGCGAGGAAAATCGCGAAATCTGGTCGGCTGGTGATTGCTTGTCACCGCCCGATCCCGCTACAACGATCGCCGGATGGGCGGTGAGGACGGCGACGTTGCCGGCACGCACGCCGGACACGAGTCGGGTAGGGCTCGAGACAGAGCTGCGAAGCTCTTCGTTCTCGACACCAATGTCATCCTGCACGACGCCCGCTGCATCCAGAGCTTCTGCGAGCACGACGTCGCGGTCCCGATCACGGTGCTGGAGGAGCTCGACCGCTTCAAGCGCGGCAGCAACGACCTGAACGCGCAGGCGCGCGAGTTCCTGCGCCGCCTCGACGGCATCACCGGCGACGTGCTGTCGCCCGACGGCGCCCCGCTGGGCGAGGACCTCGGACGCGTCCAGGTGATCCTCGAGACCGCGCTCTCCGAACGGCTGCGCGCGGCGTTCCTCGCCGACTCGCCCGACCACCGCATCCTCGCGACCGCGCTGTGGCTCCGCGAGAAGCACCCCGGCCGGACCGTGATCCTGGTCTCGAAGGACACCAACCTTCGCCTGAAGGCCAAGTCGTTCGGGCTCGTGGCGCAGGACTACACGAGCGACAAGGTCGAGCGCGTCGATCGCCTCTACACCGGCAAGCGGGTCGTCGAGAACATGCCGTCCGAGCTGATCGGGCAGTTCTACGTGAACGGCGGCGTCGTCCCGATGGCGGAGGTGCCGTGGGTCGAGCGGCCGCTGCCGAACGAGAACTTCGTCCTGCGCAACGGCTCGAAGTCCGTGCTCGCGACCTATCGCGCCGGACCGCAGGCCTTCGCGCGCGTCGAGAAGACGCCGGCGTACGGCGTCGTGCCGCGCAACGCCGAGCAGTCGTTCGCGCTCGATCTGCTGACCAACGACGACGTCAAGCTCGTCACCCTCGCCGGCAAGGCGGGCACCGGCAAGACGCTGCTCGCGCTCGCCGCGGCGCTGCACGGCCGTTCGCGCTACCGGCAGATCCTGCTCGCGCGACCGGTGGTCGCGCTCTCGAACCGCGACCTCGGCTACCTGCCCGGCGACGTCTCGGCCAAGCTCGATCCGTACATGCAGCCGCTGTTCGACAACCTCACCGTGATCCGCCACCTCTACAAGGAGTCGGACGCGAACGGGCAGCGCATCCAGGAGATGCTCGACGGCGGCAAGCTCGTCATCACGCCGCTGTCGTACATCCGCGGCCGCACGCTGCAGCACGTCTTCTTCATCGTCGACGAGGCGCAGAACCTGACGCCGCACGAGGTGAAGACCATCATCACGCGCGCCGGCGAGGGGACCAAGATCGTCTTCACCGGCGACATCCACCAGATCGACCAGCCCTACCTCGACGACTCGTCGAACGGGCTCTCCTATCTCATCAGCCGGATGATGGGGCAGGAGATCTACGCGCACATCACGCTGGTGAAGGGCGAGCGCTCGCAGCTCGCCGACCTCGCCAGCGACCTGCTGTGAGCGAGGGGGCGCCCGGGGCCCGGCCATTCTCCTCGGTCCAGCCATTCTCTTCTTGACCACTCGGTCGGCGTCGTGCAAAAAGGCGCCGCGGGCACCCACCCGCGAGGAGGGAACCTTGATCCGACGAGATCGACGCCCGCGCCGTCACGGCGCTACCACGCTCATCGTCCTGGGCCTCCTCGCCGGAGCCGTGGCCGGCACGGCGCACGGCGCGCCGTCGGCGAAGATCGAGCCCGAGCTGCGCGCCCGCCTCGCCGCCGGCGGCACGGCGCCGTTCTTCGTCTGGCTCGAGCGCCAGGCCGACGTCGGCGCCGCGGAGTCGATCGTCGATCGGGAGGCGCGCGGGCGCGCCGTCTACCGCGAGCTCAGCGAGGTCGCGCGCGCGAGCCAGGGCGGCGTGCTGGCCGCGCTCGCGGCGCGCGGCATCAGCGCGGAGCCGTTCTACATCGCGAACGCGGTCCGCGTCGTCGCGGGTCTCGACGTCGCGGAGGAGATGGCGGCGCGGCGCGACGTCGCGCGGGTGCTCGCCGAGCGCGTCTACGAGGTCCCGGCGCCGCTGCCGGCGACCGTCGTCCCCGCCGTCGGATCGGTCGAGTGGAACGTGGCGCGGATCCGCGCCGACGCGGTGTGGTCGCAGTACGGGGTCACCGGGCAGGGCATCGTCGTGGCCGTGATCGACACCGGCGTCGACGGCACGCACGAGGCGCTCGGCCGGAGCTATCGCGGCAACCTCGGCGGCGGCGCCGCCGCGCACGACTACAACTGGTGGTATCCGCCGGGGGGCTGCGACGGCCCGTGCGATCCGCACGGCCACGGCACGCACACGATGGGCACGATCGTCGGCGGCGACGGCGCGGGACCGCTCCTGAACGACGTCGGCGTCGCGCCCGGCGCACGCTGGATCGCGGCCGGCTGCGGCTTCGGACTGTCGACCGGCTGCCTGCTCTCGTCCGGCCAGTTCATGCTCGCGCCGACGACGCGCGCCGGTACCAACCCCGATCCCGCCCGGCGGCCGCACGTGGTGAGCAACTCGTGGGGCTACGCCGGCGGCGACCCGTTCTTCTCTGCGGTGGTCAACGCCTGGCGCGCGTCCGGGATCTTCCCCGTGTTCGCGGCGGGCAACGAGGGGCCCTGGTGCTCGTCGCTGCGCTCGCCTGGAGACTACCCGCGGTCGTTCACGGTCGGCGCTACCGACTCGAGCGACGCGCTCGCGTGGTTCACGAGCCGCGGGCCGTCGGTCTTCGGCCCCGCCGTGAGCAAGCCCGACGTCGTCGCCCCCGGCGAGAGCGTGCGCTCGAGCTATCCCGGCAATCGCTACGAGTGGATGAGCGGGACCTCGATGGCGGCGCCGCACGTCGCGGGCGTCGTGGCGCTTCTGTGGTCGAGCAACCCGGCGCTGCGGCGGGACGTCGACGCGACCGCCGCGGCCATCGCGAGCACCGCGCACGACCTGATCGACACGTCCTGCGGCGCCACCGATGCCGACGGCGATCCCAACCACTCCGCGGGCGAGGGCCGCATCGACGCGCTCGACGCGTGCACTGCGCACTGCGGTACGAGCGCGCGGCTGTCGGGCAACGTGCGCGGCGCCTCCGGTGGTGGTCCGATCGCGGCCGCGACGCTGCGCGCCGCCCGTCGCGGCGACGTCGCCGGAGACTCGATCACGGTGACCGGCAACGACGACGGCACGTACGCGCTCCTCCTGCCGATCGCACGCGGCGCCACGAGCGAGACCTACGACGTCGTCGTCGAGGCGTTCGGGTACGACACCGGGTCCTTCTCGGTCACGGTCACGACGGGACAGAACGTCCGGCAGAACGTCCGCCTGCAGGCGAAGCCGCGCTACGTCGTGTCGGGCGTGGTGCGCGACGCCGTCGACGAGTCGCCGATGGCGGGCGCGAGGGTCGTCCTGCGCGGCGCGCCGCTCGCGCCTCGCCTGACCGACGCGACGGGCGCCTTCTCGTTCCAAGGCGTGCCGGCCGGACGCTACAACGTCGACGTCACCCGCGGCGTGTGCCACCGGCCGCGCAGCCGTGCGGCGGTCGTGGAGAGCGCGAGCGTCGCGGTCGACGTGCGTCTGCGCCGGATCGACGACGCGTTCGGACACCAGTGCGGCGAGGAGCCGCTCGCCTGGATCGAGGGCACCGAGACCGTCGTCTGGCCTCACGACGTCCGCCTGCCGTTCCCGTTCCTGTTCTACGGCAGACGCGTGCAGACGGCGCGACTCTCGCCCACCGGCGTGGTGAGCTTCTCGCCCGTCACGGCGAGCTACTTCAACTCCGAGATCCCGACCGGGTTCCAGCCCAACGACGCGCTCTACCCCTTCTGGGACGATCTGCTCTCCGGGACGTTCCGCACCGCCACCTCGGGCGCGCCGGGCGACCGCGTGCTCGCGATCGAGTTCGAGGGCTTCGCGACCTACGACGGCTACGCGCCGCTCGAGTTCGAGGTGCTGCTGTACGAGCGCGACGCGAGCATCGTCTTCCAGTACCGCACCGGCGAGGGGGCCGCGGACGGGCGCTCGGCGACCATCGGCATCGAGAACCGCACCGGCACCGACGCGCTGATGCTGGGCTTCGACACCCCGATCGTGCGCCCGGGGCTCGCCGTGCGCTTGACGCCGCCGGTCGTCGACGGCGACGGCGACGGGATCGCCGAGCAGTTCGACGTGTGCCCCACGGTCCCCGACCCGGACCAGCGCGATCGCGACGGCGACGGGCTCGGCAACGCCTGCGACGACCTCGACGGCACCCTGCGCCCGACGCGGCTGCAGATCCGTCGCTCGACCACCGACCCGCGTCCGAACGGGCGCGTGCTGCTCGAGGGCGAGCTGCTCGTGCAGGGCGACGACGACTCGGTCGCCGTGCCCGACGGCCTCGCCCTGAAGCTCGTCGACGCGCTGCAGCTCGACCAGACGGTGCGCTGGAGCGGCGACGAGTGCAAGGTCACGCGTCGGGGCACGGTGCGCTGCCGCCGCAGGCAGCCGCCGCGGCACGTCGCCGAGATCGTCCCGCTGCCGTCGGACATCCCCGGCATCCAGGCACACCTGCTGAAGGTGCGCCTCGTGCAGCTCGACCTCGACGCTCCGTTCCTGCCGCCGCTGCGCGTGACGATGACCAACGACCCGGCGGAGCCGGGCCTCGGCATCGACCGCATCGGCACGCCGCTCGACTGCGCGGCGCGGGTCTACGGCCTCGAGTGCCTCGGCGGGCGCGAGGGCAGCGCGTCGCGCGCCTTCCTCGTGTCACCGTCGCCGAGCCTGGTGGAGTGATGCGGCGGCGCGGTCGCCCCGGTCAGCGCACCTCGCCGCCGCAGAGCACGACGCGGTAGCCGTTCAGGTTCGTGCTGCCGTTCGGGCAGAACCAGTTGCTGGCCGGATCGTCGAACTGGTAGCCGTAGGCGATCGGGCAGCTCGCGCGGAAGCCCTGCGGCCACGTCGTGCCGGCGTCGCTGGTGAGCGTCGCGCCGGCGTCCACCCACGCCTGGTTGGTCGCACCGCAGGCTCCGGAGTAGGTCGCCTGCGGGCTGCAGTAGCAGGTTCCGGTCGAGCAGGGAGCGCCGGTCGAGTCGAGGCACTCGCCCGTTCCCTGGCAGTCGGAGGTGCTGGTGCACGCGCTCGGCGTGAAGCACGTGCACGAGCTGTCGCTCGCGGCGCACTCGCGGAGGCCTTTCTGCACCTCGCTCGCGAGGCACTGCTGGCCGCCGGCGCACGCATTCGTCGTCGAGCAGCCGGTGCTCGTGTCGGTCCAGTTGGCCGCGTTCCACCAGATGTCACCGAGACCCGAGACCGTCGGCGGCAAGCAGACCTTGGCGTTGTTCTTCGACAGCGTCTGGCAGGTGTAGCCGACGTACGGGTAGGCGATGCCGGGGCAGGGGTCGTCGTCCGACGCCGAGTCGCACTGGTTGTTCTGCGAGACCGGTACGCACACCCCCGAGCCCGACGGCACGGTGACGCCGCTCGCGAACTCCGGGTCGATCAGGCAGCGGCTGCCGGGCGCGCAGTCGTCGGACGAGTAGCAGACGTAGGTCGCGCCGTTCGCCGACTGGAGCCCGATCTCGTTCCCGAACAGGTCGGTGGGCGCGCCGCTCGCCACGTTCTTGCACTGGAAGTACGGGCAGTTCGGATCCGACGCGTCGCAGACGTTCGACGGAGCGTTGCAGCCGACGTACGTGCCGCTCGACAGCTCCTTCAGCAGCGTCGGGCACTGCGCCTCGGGAATGCCGGTCCGGCGGCAGCCCGACGTCGCGCAGGCCGGACCGGTGTTGCGCCACACGACCCCCGGTGCGTCGGTGCTCTCGTGACCCCACTTGCGCGGGAAGTGGGGCTTGGTCGCGCCCGAGGTTCCGCCGGCGCCGGTGTTGGTGTAGCCGAACACGCCGGCCTTGGTGCGCTCGACGATCTGCGCGCCGGCCCCGTAGCTCGTGCTCGCGTGCCAGACGGGAGCGTCCGGCGGCAGCACGACCTTCACGGTCATCGGCACGTTGTAGCCGCTCACCAGGCTCACATCGAAGTTGTCGGACGCCGACACCCCGGAGCCGCTGAGCTCGAAGAGCGTCGCGAGGTTGCTGTCCGCCCCCTGGACGAAGCAGTCGATGTTGCCGCCGGTCGGCGGGCCGCACTGCCCGGACTCGCAGACGAAGCTCGAGTCGGTGCCCGAGCAGCCGGTGCGCGCCCAGAACCGTCCGCCCCACGTCGCCGGGACCTGGATCTTCACCTTGTTGACGCAGCGATTGCGGCCCGTGTCGCAGGTCGCCGTGGTGTCGGCCGTGCTGCCGAACGCGCAGTCGGCGTCGGTCTGGCAGGTGCACGAGCCCTTGTGGCACGTCCCGGTCGTGCAGACCGTGGCGGCGTTCGCCGCCGTGCAGCGCGGCGCGAGTGCCACGTGGGGGACCGTGAGCTGCCCGCTGCCGTTGGTCGCGATCCACACCTGCTGGCTGCAGCGGTTGAGGATCGTGACCTTGTGATCGACGCCGTTCGCCGCGGCGTCGCTCGCGGCGGCGATGGCGATCAGCGAGGCGAGCAGGATCGCCAGAGCGGTCCTCGCCGTAGAAGCTGCGTGTCCTGCGGGTACCGTGCTCATTCGATCCTCCTCGTCTGGTGCATCCGGGGCATCGGCGCGGACGGACGATTCCTTGAGCCGCTCGGGCCGGGCCGGCGTGGACAGGCGCGTCCATTCGCGCGAAAAGCCGCCTGGAGCGTGCCCATGACCGAGCAGCAATCCGCCGTCGCCAGCGACCTCGACCCGGCCGAGTGGGCGAGGAAGGACTTCACCGAGCGCGTCCGCATCGGGACGAACCTCTACGTCCTGCAGGGGCTCGACTACCCGCTCGCCGCCTACGCCTTCCACGCGGTGAAGCTCGTGCTGCTGGTCCTCGGCTGGATGTGGTTCTGCAGCTACACGCCCGGTCTCGGCACCTTCGCCGGCTTCACGAGCTGGATCTTCCACGACGTCGCGTTCCAGAAGGCGTTTCTCTGGGCGAGCCTGTTCGAGGTGATGGGCTTCGGCTGCATGAGCGGCCCGCTCGGGCTCAAGATCTGGCCGCCGTTCACCGCGAGCCTGCACTTCCTGCGCCCGGGGACGATCAAGCTCGCGTGCTTTCCCGACCTGCCGCTGCTCGGCGGGCGCACGCGCACCTGGCTCGACGTCGCACTCTATGCCGGGCTCGTGCTGTCGCTGCTGCGCGCGCTCGTGCAGCCGGAGGTCACGGCGAGTCACCTCTGGCCGATCGTCCTCCTGTTCCCTTTGTGCGGCATCGGCGACCGGACGATCTTCCTCGCCGGTCGCGTCGAGCACCACTTCGCGATGCTCGTCTGCTTCCTCTTCGCCGGCAGCTTCATCGCCGCGTGCAAGTGGGTGCAGCTCGCGATCTGGTTCTGGGCGGGCGTGTCGAAGCTGACGGTCGCGTTCGGCTACGTCGTGCCGATCATGACCGCGAACAACCCGCTGCTGAAGAGCCCCGAGCTCCGGAAGCGGCTGTTCGTCTCGTACCCCGACGACCTGACGCCCTCGCCGCTCGCGAAGGCGATGGCGCACGCCGGGACGTTCCTCGAGTTCGCGGCGCCGCTCACCTTGCTCTTCGTCACGCAGGACGGCCCGCTGCTCTGGCTCGGCATGGCGTTCGTCCTGCTGCTGCACGGCTTCATCCTGAGCAACCTGCCGATCGCCGCCGTCTTCGAGTGGAACGTGCTCAGCATCTACGCCGCGTTCTTCCTCTTCGTCGGCCACCCGACGGTGAGCCTCTTCGACGTCGGCTCGACTCCGCTGACTCTCTACTTGCTGGTCACGCTGCTCGCGCTGCCGCTGCTCGGAAACCTCGTACCGTCGAAGGTCTCGTTCCTGGTGGCCATGCGCTACTACGCCGGCAACTGGGCGTGGAACGCGTGGCTGTTCCGCAACGAGAGCTACCGGAAGCTCGATCGCGTGAAGCGCGCCGCGTCGCTGCTGGTCGAGCAGCAGCGACGCTTTCTCCCGGCGGAGCAAGCCGTGCAGGCGGATTCCGGCTTCCTCGCCTTCCGCACGCTCCACCTGCAGGGCAGGATCCTCGGCATGCTCTTGCCGCGCGCGACGGACGGGAATCCGTTCCAGGAGTACACCTACGCCGACGGCGAAACCGTCGCCGGCTCGGTGGTCGGCTGGAACTTCGGCGAGGGACACCTCGCCGACGAGAAGCTGGTCGCCGCGGTGCAGGAGCAGTGCGGCTTCGAGGACGGCGAGCTGCGCGTGATCTGCGTCGAGGCGCAGCCGATCCTCGGCTCGACCTTGCACTGGCGGATCGTCGACGCGAAGCGCGGCCAGATCGCCGAGGGACACGCGGAGCTGTCCGACCTCGCGCGGCGCAAGCCGTGGGACGTGGGCGAGGGCTGAGCGCGATGCACGACGCGGTCGTCGTCGGCGCGGGTCCGAACGGGCTCGCGGCCGCGGTCGAGCTCGCGCGCGCCGGCGCTTCCGTGCACGTCGTCGAGGGGCGCGACTCGATCGGCGGTGGCATGCGCACCGCCGAGCTGACGTTGCCCGGCTTCCTGCACGACGTCTGCTCGGGCTGCCACCCGATGGGCATCACGTCGCCGTTCTTCCGCACCCTGCCGCTCGAGCGTCACGGGCTCCGCTGGTGCCAGTCCGGCGTGTCGGTCGCGCACCCGCTCGACGGCGAGCCCGCGGTGCTGCTGCGCCGCTCGCTCGACGACACCGCGCGCGAGCTGGGCGCCGACGGCGACGCCTACCGGCGGCTTCTCGGCGCGTCGCTGCACGACCCGCACGCGCTGCTCGCCGACCTGCTGGCTCCGCTGCGCATCCCGCGCCACCCGCTGCGCATGGCGCGCTTCGGCCTGCCGGGGCTGCTGCCGGCGCGCGTGCTGTATCGTCTCGTGTTTCGCGAGGAGCGCGCGCGGGCGCTGCTCGCCGGCTGCGCCGCGCACTCGATCCTGCCCTTCGAGCGGCTCTTGACGGGGGCGGTCGGGATGATCTTCGCGCTCACCGGGCACGTCGCGGACTGGCCGGTCGCGGCCGGCGGCTCGCGCGCGATCGGCGACGCGCTCGGGTCCTACCTTCGCGAGCTCGGCGGCGCGATCGAGACCGGACGCCACGTGCGCACGCTCGCCGACCTGCCGCCGGCGCGCGTCGTGCTGTTCGACACCAGCCCGGCCCAGCTCGCCGGCATCGCCGGAGCGCTGCTGCCCGACGGCTATCTGCGCCGCCTCGGGCGCTTTCGCTACGGCCCCGGCGTCTTCAAGCTCGACTGGGCGCTCGACGGCTCGATCCCGTGGCGCGACCCGCGCGTCGTCGAGGCGGCGACGGTGCACGTCGGCGGCACGCTCGACGAGATCGCCGACGCCGAGGCCGCGGTCGCGCGCGGCGAGCACCCCGAGCGTCCGTTCGTCATGGTCGTGCAGCAGAGCCAGCTCGACCCGTCGCGCGCGCCGGCCGGCAAGCACACCGGCTACGCGTACATCCACGTGCCCGCCGGCTCGACGCTCGATCAGACCGACGTGATCGAGCGCCAGATCGAGCGCTTCGCGCCCGGCTTCAAGGAGCGCATCCTCGCGCGCCACGTGCTGCGACCGAGCGACCTCGAGCACGACAACCCGAACTACCGAGGTGGCTCGATCTCGGGCGGCTCGATGGACGTGACGCAGTTCTTCACCCGCCCCGTCGCCCGCCTCGACCCGTACTCGACGCCCAACCCGCGCGTCTTCCTGTGCTCGGCGTCGACGCCGCCGGGTCCGGGCGTGCACGGCATGTGCGGCTACTTCGCGGCGCGGAGCGCGCTGGCGCGACTCGCGCGGCTGCCGGCGGGGGTCGCGCCGCTGCACGCGGTGCGCTGACGGCGCGTTGCGCGACCGGCTGCGCTCAGCCCGGATCGTGCGCGATCTGGATCACGTCCACCGTCTCCACTCCGGCGGGGAGCGTGACCCCGCTCCACGACCGGCCGCCGTCGCGCGTTGCCAGCAGGGCGCCGCGCGTGCCGCCTGCGACGATCAGCAACGTGCGCGCGTCGATGGCGACCAGGTCGCCGACGGGGGCGGGCACCGGAAGCCACTCCCAGCGTGCGCCACCGTCGCGGGTCAGACCGATCTGCTGCCCCGGCTCGAGGTAGCTGCCGGCGAGCAGGGCTCCATCGTCCTCGCTCGTGAAGGTGAGGCTGCGGACGGAAACCGGATTCACGCCTTCGGGAAGGATCGCCGTCCGGTCGTCCCACGACGCGCCCGCGTCGTTCGACCGCAACAGCTGCAGCTCCGTCGCCACCCAGACCGTGGCCGCGCCTGTGCACGTCATTCCGACCGGCGAGTTGGGCGGCAGGATCGAGCGCCACGTGGCGCCGCGATCCCGGCTCGCGAGCAGCGCCGGTCCGTACCCGTCGCGTGAGACCACGCGGCTGCCGAAGGCGACGCCGAGACCGGCAGACGTGACGCACAGCGCCGACGGCAGCGCGCCCTGTCCGTGGGTCACCGGCGTCCACGCCGATCCGCCGTCGCTCGTCGCGAACAACGCGTACTCCTTCAGGGTGGAGAAGCCCGGGAGCGAGCGCAGCGTGTTCGTGATCGCGACACCGTGCTCGGCGTCGAAGAACCCGACGGCGGTGATCCTGCTCGAGCTCGCGTCCGTCGCGAGCGGCGGGCTCGACGGCAGCGGCCTCCAGCCGATCCCGCCGTCCGAAGACCCGACCAGCGTCGCCGCGGTGTCGGCGATGCCGTAGCCGACGTCGCGCGTGCGGAAGGTGAACCATGGCCGGACGGGACCGGCGAGCGCGTTGGAGCCTGGGTTGACGACCCGTTCCCACGTGACGCCGAGGTCGTCGCTGCGGTACGCTTGGCCGAGTGCCTCCGCGTTGCCGCCGATGAGCAGGACCCGGGCGGGTGGTGCAGTCGTGCCCTTGCCGCTGCCGCATCCGCACAGTGCTGCCAGCGTGAGCAGGATCGCGAGCGTGGCTCGCCCGGTCGACGGAGCCGCTGTTCCGCTGTGGCGATCCATCGCGTTCATGGACGCGATCGGCACTCCGGATCCTTCAGGAATTCTGCGCTGACCTGAGAGCGCGACTCGCGCGCCGCGTCGTGCGGCGCAGTGCTGCGGGAGGGCGGCGCGACGGGTACCATCACGCCGTCGCATGCGAAACGCCGCCAGAGCCCGTCGTGCCGCTGCGACGTCGTGCCTCGTGCTCCTGCTCGCGGTCGCAGGTTGCCGCGGTGATCGCGGCACCGAGGACGCCGCGACGGCGACGCCCGGCGCCACCGCATCGACCGAGCCGGGCCCGACGCCCGAGCCTGGGATCGCACGCGCCTGCACGCCCGACCGCGAGAGCGAACACGCTCCGCTCGCCGGCCCGTCGCGCGCGCACGAGCGCGACCTCGACCTGCAGTTCCACTGGCGCGCCGCGACCGTCTGCCAGCGGCTGCACCCGCTCGAGCAGCACAACGCGACCTTCCGCCCGCTCGAGCGCCTCGCGATCCTCGACGGCGACGGCCACCGCGTGCTGCTCCTGCTGCCGTCGCTCGGCGGCGAGACCAGCGTCGCGCGCTACCGGGTCGACCTCGCCGACGCGCCGGACGCCGCGCTGCGGGCCTGGCTCGCGATCGAGCCGAGCGCCGCCGCGAGCAGCGACGGCGTCGAGTACGCGCTCGGCGTCGGCGATGCCGCGTCCGATCCGGCGACGATCGAGCTCGGCTTCGCGCGGCTGGCGCGCGAGTCGGCGCAGAAGGGCTGGCACGAGGTGCGCCTCGACCTCTCGGCGTGGCGCGGACGCGCGGTGTGGATCGTGCTCGCCGCGCGCGAGACCGGCGACCGCTCGGGCGACTGGCTCCTGTGGGGGGATCCGCGCATCGTCGTCAAGCAACCATCGCCGCTGGTCGTCGATCTCGGTGCACCGGGCGTCGCGGCGGCAGAGGGGCACGCGAGCACCGCGACGCGCGAGCTGCGTGCCGTTCCGTGGTCCGAGACCAACGTCTTCAAGGCGTACTCGGGCTTCAACGAGGAGGAGGCGAAGACGCTCGACACCTCGTGGGTGCGGCGGCTCTTCCCGTGGATCCGCACGCTGCGGCTGTTCGCATCGCTCGGTGCGAGCTGGGGCCCGACGCTCGCGCGCGACTACGAGGGGCAGATGGGCCACAACCCGACGCGCGACTCGCGCGAGGAGCGCCGCTGGGCGGAGTACTACGATTTCTTCCACGACGGCCCCGGCGTCGTGGGGAAGCCGATCCGTGAGCGCTTCGACTGGCGGCACTTCGACCGCCTGATGGCGCGCGTCGCGTCGAGCGGCGTGCGCATGCACCTGAACCTCGCGGGCGCGCCCGAGCTCTTCACCGGTAATGCCGGGCACTACCACACCTACCACTACAACGAGATGCCGGTGGTCGACGAGCAGGGGTGGAAGAAGTACGTGCGCGAGCTCTTCCGCCACCTGTCGCGACAGCCGTGGTTCGCGCGCGCCGAGTTCTCCTTCTTCAGCGAGCCGAACTCGCGCTGGGTCGCCGACGATGGCACGGTGCGCCACTTCGGCTACCAGGGCGACGCCGCGCAGTACGCGCGGCAGTACCTGTGGACGTGGCAGGCAATGAAGCCGTTCGTGAAGCCGGGGCAGGTGCACCTCGGGCCGTTCGTCGTCGAGCCGGATCCCGCGGTGCCGGCGAGCGACAACCTGCCCGAGCACCTGCGCCGGATCCGCGAGGCGTTCGAGCAGGCGGGCGAGCCGCTGCCGCCGTGGAGCGCGTTCGCGGTCAACCTCTACGAGTCGCCGCAGCTCGCGATCGATCACTTCGTGCCGAGCCGCATCGACTACGTGCGGCAGCTGCTGCCGGTCGAGCTGCCGGGCGCGGACCTGCCGCTGCGCTTCGACGAGATCGGCGTGCACCCGCTGGTGACCGCGGGCTTCGCCGCCGCCGGCGTGCCCGATTTCGAGGACTCGCGCTGGTCGGCGGCGTGGCACGCGGAGATGCTGGCGCTGCTGGTCGAACAGCGGATCGAGGTCGCGAGCCCGTGGCTGCACGCGGAGATGCAGCGGCCGCACGGCGCCTACGTGCTGGCGTCACTCGCGAGCGGCCAGTTCCTGCCGCACACGAACGCGTATGGTGGTCTCACGGTCGTGCCGGCCCCGCGCGGAGGCACGCCGACGACGCGTGCGGCGCACGTGCGGCTCGGCTCGCGCAGCGCGAATCGGGTCGGCTACCTGTGGTCGACGGGCGCGGACGGCGTCGCGCGACTCCTCGTCTGGCACTTCCCGCGCAACCCGGCGAGCAACGCAGTCCTCGAGCGCGATCCGTCGGTCGCACCGCTGCGCGTTCGCGTGCCGGGATGCGACCGTGAGCGTTGCACGGTCGTCCTGCTCGGCTATGAGGACCAGGTGTTCGCCGAGCTCTCCGGTTCGCACGGGCAGGCACCGACGCGGCTGCCGTTCGCGGCGCTGCCCGACTTGACGCCGCTCGCCCGCGTCGAGCAGCAGCTCGACGGCGGCGAGCTCGAGCTCGCGCTCCGTCCCGGCGATCTGTACCTGATCGAGGTTCCCGGGGTGGGCCGGCGGTGAGCTCCGCGGCCGGTGCGGCGCCGCGATCGGGCATCCTCGGCGCGCTGCGCGGACTTTTGACCGGCGCTCGCCCCGCGAAGCCGGCCGAGCATGCACCCGACGCGAACGACCCGTGGTCGTCGCCGGTCGCGCATCGCGAACCGCCACGACCGGCGACCGCACCGTCCGCGGCCGAGCCGCCGAAACCGACCGCGCCGGGAGGCGATCGCGCGCGCGTCTTCTGGAACGAGAAGCACGCGCACGACGTCGAGAACCAGGCTCGCGAGACGCCCTCGCTAGATCCGATCGACTACACGCGCCACTGGTTCCTCTACAATCACGCAGTCTCGAAGCCGCTGACCGGGGACTGCGCGAAGTACTGGCTCGACGAGATCGGCGCGCGCTATTTGCGGCCGCGTCCCGAGCGCATGCTGGCGCTTGGCTGCGGCCCGGCGTTCATCGAGGAGCAGATCCTCGAGCGCGATCTCGCCGGCACGATCGTCGCCTACGACACCTCGCAGGTGGCGATCGAATCGGCGCGCGCGCGCCTCGCGACGACGCCCTGGGCAGACCGCATGGACCTGCGCTGCGGAGACGTGCTCGCGGCAGGACTTCACGACGCGTCGTTCGACGCGGTGTTCGTCGAGGCGGCGCTGCACCACTTCCTCGACCTCGAGGAGACCTTCGCGCTCATGCACCGGGTGCTGCGTCCGGGCGGCATCCTGCTGTTCGACGAGTATGTGGGTCCGGACCTGCAGCAGTACCCGACCGAGCTCGAGGCGCTGCTTGGTCGGGTCAATGCCTGCCTCGCACCGGAGCTTCGCCGTGACTTCGAGACCGGCGAGGTGCGCCAGAGCGTCGACGCCTGCCCGGTCGAGGTGCAGATGGAGCGCGACCCGACCGAGGGCGTCCACGCCTCGCAGATCCTCCCGCTGACGTATCGCTACTTCGAGGTGGTCGAGCGCCTCGACTACGGCGGCACCATCATGCGGCCGCTGTTCAACCGCATCCTGCTCAACTGGGACTTCCCGAACGACCCGAAGGACCAGACGATCGCCCAGCTGGTCGTGCTGCTCGAGCAGGAGCTGCTGCGCGCGGGCGTCATCCCGACGCACAACGCGATCGTGGTCGCGCGACCGCGCTCCGCGCCGCTGCCGCCGCTCACCGAGGGCGAGGCGGCGCGCATCGCCTACGCAGGCTGGCAGGGCCCCTCCTCGACGTCCTGAGGCCGCACCTCGCCGGTGCGCGCATGCAGGTGTGCTACGGGCAACACGTTGGTAGCGGCCAGGTCTCGATGCCGAGCACGCCCTCGACGCACTTGAGCGCGAGGAAGCAAACGAACATCGCGGACAGCAGCCACTGCGCGATCGGACGCCGATCGCCCGCGGCGGGTCCGCTCGCGTCGCCTCGACGAGCCGTGAGGTCGCCGGCCATGGGCCTCGCTGGCACGCAGGCCCCCGCCCCCGCAAGCGCTGCGGACGTCGCGAAGCCGGTACGAAACTCCGGCCGATCCCGGCTTACGGCGCGCACCGGCGCCTGATAGGGTGAGCCACGTGTCGGTGAATCACGGAGGCAGAGAAGCGGGCGTCGGCGCGGCGATGAGCGGTGCGGCGCCGGGTCGGTCGGACGGCGAGACGGGGCAGGCGCAGGCGATGTCCGCGCTCATGGGCCTCGCGATCTTCGGCGAGAAGGTCGCCGCGCGGACGTACGTCGCGATGGCGGACATCCGCGACGAGCACGCGGCCCTGCTGCGCAAGTTCGCGGCGATGGAGGCGCGCCACGGCGCGTCCTTTCTCGCCGCGAGCCGGGCCAACGGGGTCGAGCCCGATCGCGACTTCGCCGACGGCGAGCTCGGCTACCTGATCGAGCAGGTCGAACGGTATTCCGCGGCGCGCGACTTCGAGGCGCTCGCGGTGCTGCAGGGCTTCATCGTCGAGAGCCTGGCGATCGCCACCTACGAGCCGTTCCTCACCATCGCCGACCGATATCCCGGCGCGCACGAGGCGTTCGCGACCGCGCTCGCCGACGAGCACTACCACGTCGACTGGATCACGCGGTACCTGCGGCTGCGCTACTTCGACCGCGTCGACGAGTTCCTCGATCTCGCGGGCCGCGTCAACGCGCAGGGCGTGGACTGCGTCGGCGGCACGATGATGAACATCGCGGCGTACCTCGACGCGGTCGGCATGTCCGGCGCCGACTGCGCGGCGGGCATGCTCGATGGCTACGCCGGCCTGCTCGAGAACGTCGGCCTCGACGAGCGCACGGCGCTGAAGAACGTGACCACGCTGTTCGCGCCGCTGCTCGTCCGCTACCAGCGCCACGGCCGGGCGAGCTGAGATGACGCACGGGGGAAGCGAGCCGGCCGCGGCGGCCGGTGCGCCCGCGCTCGCGTCCGCGGTGGACACCGATCGGCTCCTCTGGGCGCTGATGGCGCGCTTCGAGCGCCTCGCGGTCGAGCGCTATGCAGAGCTCGCACCGGCCCTCGCGACGCCCGACAAGCAGCGCTTCGTCGCGTCGCTCGACGCGCACGCGGACGACGCGACGCTCGCGTCGAGCGCGCTCGCCGCACCGGTCGACGTGCTGCTGGCGCGCGCGCAGAGCGCGGACGAGGCGTCGGTGCTGGTCGTGCAGGGGCTCGTGCTCGAGCACCTCGGCCAGGCGATCTACCGCGTCGCAACCGCGACGACGAGGGTGAGTGCCGCGACGCGCGAGCGCGCCGCCGCCGGGCTCGCGGCGAGCGGCAGCGTCACCACGGCGGCCGCCGCGCGCATCCCGCAGGTCCTCGGCAGCGGCGACGCGCTCTACGCGGCGTTCGTCGCGCGCTCGCACGACGTGGTCGCGGCACTCGACGCGCTGGCCGATCCCGTCGATGCGGTCTTCGGCGAGCGCTTCGGGCTCCGCTTCGCGGACGTGATGGGCGAGTTCGTCGCCGACCTCACCACCGCCTGCACCGCGCTCGGCATGCAGCGGCGCAAGGTGGTCGCGCACCTCGCCGGCGCGTGCATGGGCATCTAGGAAATGGGCATGGGCAACGGCGCTTCGCGCGAAGCGATCCTGATCACGGGCGGCAGCGGCTTCCTCGGCGCGCTCGCCGCGGCGAAGGCGCTCGCCGAGAGCGACGCGACGGTGGTCTTGCCGGTGCGCCCTCCGCACACGCGCGACGGCGTGCTCGCGCCGATCGTCGCGGAGCTGACGGCCGAGGGCCGTCCGCCCACGCCTGCCGATCTCGAGCGGGTGGTCGTGCTGCCGCTGCCTCCGGTCGCGCGCATCGGCGAGCTGCTTCCGGAGCTGCGCGCGCTCGGCGTGCGCGACGTCCTGCACTGCGCGGGCTGCCTCAGCTACTTCAACGTCGGCAAGCTGCAGGAGGGCAACCTCGACCTGACGCACGCGCTGCTGGCGCTCGCGCGGGCTCTCGAGGTGCGGCGCTTCGTCTACCTCTCGACGGCGTACAGCGCGGGCTTCACCGAGCGCGCGATCCCCGAGGCGCTGCACGCCGATCCCGGCGCCGACCCGACCGACTACACGCGCACCAAGCGCGACGCCGAGTTCCTGGTCGCGGAAGGCGGCGTGCCGTGGGTGATCGTGCGGCCGTCGATCGTGATCGGCGACAGCCGCGACGGCCGCTACGGCGGCAAGCCGTACGGCATCTACCAGCTCTGGACCGCCGGCGAGAGATACCTCGGAGCCGGCTACCCGCCGGTGCTGCACGTGGTCGCCGGCGACCAGCCGGTGAACTTCATCCACCAGGACGCGTTCGCGAACGCGTTCTGGGCGGCGTTCCGCGAGCTGCCGGACGCGTCCGTGATGCACGTCGTGTCGAAGGACGACGCGCTGCCGACGATGCGCGACCTGTGGGAGCTGTGGCTGTCCGTCCACGGCGGTCCGAGCGAGGTGCACTTCTTCTCGCGCCTCGAGGACGTGCCCGAGGGCGAGGTCGCGCCGCAGGTGCGCATGTGGCTCGACTTCACCGCGGTCAACAACGAGATCGCGTCCGTGCGCTGGAGCTTCGCGCACGAGCGCCTCGACGCCCTGCGCGCGCGCGGTCTCCGCTTCGTCGACGCGAGCCTCGAGACCGTCACGGTCGCACAGAGCCGCTTCGTCGCCGACTCGCCCAAGCTGCAGGCGTTCGTCGCGCGCTACCGGGCCGCCGGCGCGACCGAGCCGCGCTTCGTCGTCCACCCGCGCGCCGCGGCGGCGACGCGGGGCGCGTAGCATCCCGCGTCGCCGCCGACCTCAGCGCCACTCGGGGCGGATCGTCGCCAGGCGGCGCGGCACCTGGCGCGCGACGTCGGGCAGGCACGACAGGCCCGCGGCAAGCCCGGGGAGAGGAAACGGAAGCGCCGGGTGGGTGGCCACCGGCGCGGTGTCGAGGAGGCGGCCGTCGCGACGGAAGACCAGGAAGCGGTCGCCGGTGCCCCCTCCGATCACGACGATGCGGCCGTCGCCGAGAACCGACAGGCCGCGAACCCAGTCGTCGAAGCCCTCGAGCACGATCGGGTCGCGCAGCCGCTGCGCCCGCAGGTCGACGACGTTCAGGGTGTCCGTGGAGTGCCAGGCGCTCAGCATGAGCGTGCCGCCGGTGGCGATCGGGCCGCTGTCCCAGACGAGCGTGGGATGGACCGCGTCGGGTGCTCCGGAGAGGAGCGCATCGCCGTCGCGGAACCAGAGGTAGCCGCGATGGTCGAGGAACGACGAGCTGTCGCCCCGCACCAGGATGCCGCCCAGGTACGAGGTGACGGCGCTGCACGGCAGATCGGGAAGCTCGACGATCGAGCCGTCGACGAGCGACGCGCGCGCCACGACACCGCCGAGACGGCCCGTGCAGAAGTAGAGTACCTCGCCCCGCCAGGCGAAGGCGTCGGCTTCGAACGTGAGCGGAGTGTCGATCGGACAGAGGCTCAGGCTCGAGAGCCCGAGGACGCTCGGCTGTCCGCCGACCGTCGTCAAGCAGTAGCCTCCTCGCTCGCGCTGCTGGCGCTCACAGCCGCGGAAGCGGAGACGCTCCCTGGGAAGATCCTCGCGGCCGCTGAGCGCGGGCGGCTCCTCGAGGCGCTCTCCGCCGGCTGCGGGCCGTGCGCTCACCAGCAGCAGCGTCGCGGACACGATCGGCAGGATGCGGACGTACGAGGTACGGGGTCGGGTCATGGCGAGGTCCCTCCGGTGTCGCGCCGCGGACGGCGCGGTTGGTCGAATCGTCGGGCGAGGTGCGTGAGCCGGCGGTCCGCGCGGGGCGAGCATGAAGCTCAGGCCGCGGGCGGCGTGTCGCCGGTCTCGACATGCGTTCTCCAGAAGTCGATCACCAGCTCGCGCAGCGCCTGCGGCTGCGACGGCTTGACGCGGAAGCCCCCGGCGCCGGCCGCGAGGACGCGCGTCTCGTCCCCGGTCCAGTCCGCCTGGCTCAGGACCAGCACCGGCATGCCGTCGAGCAGCCCTGCGCGTCGCCAGCGCTCGAGGACCGCCGGCGCCTTCATGTCGGGCAGGTGGAAGTCGAGCAGGACGAAGCTCGGCCGGACGGTGCCGTGGCAGTGCGCGCAGCCGACGAGGAAGGCGATGGCGTCGGAGCCGTTCTCGACCGTGTAGACCTCGAAGCTCGGGCGCGACGCCTCGAGGACGCGGCGCACCACGTCGAGGAAGTCGGGGCTGTCGTCGACCACGAGGACCCCGGTGCGAAGCTCGCGCATGGCTCAGCTCTCTCCTTCCCGTCGCGGGCACGGCAGCCGCACCTCGAACACGCTCCCGTGCTTCGGGCGCGAGCGGACGGCGACGCTCCCGCCGTGGCCCTCGACGACGCGCTTGACGATCGCGAGGCCGACCCCGCTCCCCTCGACGGCATCCTCGCCGCGGCTCGCGGGACGGACGCGTCCGAACAGCTCGAAGATCTGTGCGTGGTGCTGCGGGGCGATGCCGATCCCGCGGTCCTCCACCCAGAACACCACGGTGCCGTTGCCGTTGTGCCCGCCGACCGTGATCGTCCCGCCGCTCGGCGGCGTGTACTTGACGGCGTTGCCGAGCAGGTTCCAGACCACGTGCTCGAGCTTCGCGGGCTGCGCCCAGACCTCGGGCAGCCGGGCTCCGACCTCGATCGCGAGCCCCTTCGCCTGGAGCGCGGGACGCAGCCCCTCGGCCGTGCGCTCGACGACCTCGCGGAGGTTCACCCAGGAGCAGGGCTCCTCGCGTGCCGTCGCGCGGAAGAAGCCGAGCAGGTCGAGGATCAGCCGCTCGGCGGCGTCCTGGAGGCGGACGATGCGCTCGACGTCGGAACGCGCGGCGGCGCTCAGTCCGCCGCCCTCGAGCAGCAGTCGGCCGATCAGCCCGATCGAGCCGAGCGGCGTCTTGACGTCGTGCGTGACCGCGTACACCACGGCCTGCAGCTCGGCGTGCGCGGCGGCGAGATCGTCGTGCGCCGCGCGCAGCTCGGACGTGCGGGCCTCCACCTGCACGCGCAGCGACGCCGCGAAGTGGCGCATGCGACCGCCGTAGTAGGCGGCGAACGCGGCGAGGCAGTTCAGCGTCAGAAACGCCATCGAGACGTAGACGACCTGCTGTGCGGCGGCGGCGTTCTGGATCCCGTCCGGGAGCAGGCGCAGCGCCGGCGCGAGCTGCGCGCGGTCGGCCAGGACCAGCAGCGTGTAGAGCGCGGCGCAGAGGTTCGCGGTGACGAAGCAGGCGGCGCGCGAGCGCAGCACCGCCGGGTGCACGACGACGAAGCCGTAGACCAGGAACAGGCCGAGCGGCGCCGCGACGTAGTGCAGGGCGAGCGTCAGCATCGCGGCGTGGAAGGCCGCGTAGGCGAGCGCCGCGTGGCGGTAGCGCGGCCACCAGCGCGCGGTCGCGGCGAGCACGACGTTCACCACCAGCAGGACGCCGAGCACGGCGAGGAGCCGCGGCAGGTCCATCGACGGGCTGCTCGCGCGGCCGTCCGAGAAGTGCGACAGCACCGGCCCCAGCAGGTCGAAGTGCGCCGGCAGGAGGAGGTGCACGAGCGTCGCGTACACCAGGAAGAGCGCGACCGTGCCGGCCGTCAGCAGGACGCTGCGGCGGGCGTCACGGGCGCGCTCCGCGCTGCTCACCCCGGCCACGATCTCCACGGCAGGCTCCCTCCTCGCGTGTCGGCGGTCGCCGTCCCGGCTCGGACACGGCGACGCGCTTCAACCGTGAAGCGGGAGATCCGGAGTCACGACGCGGGAGGCGAGATTTCCCGGCGACCGGACGTCGCGCGTCGCGCCGCCCGTGCGACGCAGCGCCACGCCGGCGTCAGAGGGCCACGTCAGAGGGCCACGTCAGAGGGCCAGGTCGGAGGGCGACGTCAGAGGGCGACGTCCCACGCGAAGGGAGGTGGGCTGCCGGGCTCGTAGCTGCACGTCGCGCCCGTCTTGACGGACGTGGCGAGGTGGCGGCCGAGGTCCGCGAAGTCGTCGCCGATCCGCGCGATCGCCGCCGCGATCGACTTCTGCACCGCCTGGCGCGCGCGGTCGGTGTCGCTCGTGAAGGCGCGTGCTTGCCCCGCGGGCGTCATGCTCGCACGGACGTGCTGCTCGAGCGCGTCGATCTGCGCGCGCAAGCGCTCGGCACGCGCGAGGTCGTTGTCGCGCTCCGCCTCGTCGAGGTCGGCGCGCAGCTCGCCGAGGTGCCGGCGATACTCGGCGAGCGCGCGGCGGTCGAGGACACCGGTGTCGCGGCTCCCGGCAGACGCCGCCTCGTGCGCGTCCGTTCCCTCGCCGGCACTCGGCAACTCACCCGCGCTCGGCACCTCGCCCGCGCGCTCCGAACCCTCGCCGAGGCCTGCGACCACCAGCGCGGGGAGCGCCGTGCCCGGGCGACCGAGGAGGAGCCCGAGGCGCGCGAAGCCCTTCGAGCAGCGGTAGCGCGCGACCTTGCCCTTCAGCTCGACGGCGACGTACTCGCCCTCGCGCCTGAGGGCGACGACCTCGGCGACGGCGATCGTGGCGACGGGCTCCGTGCCGTGGGCGGCGGGCGCGTACGGTCCGATCGGACCGGCCGGGTGGGCCGCCGGCTCGGAGGCTGCCGCTCCGCGTGATGCGACGGCGGCGAACGCGCGCTCGTGGCGCGGCCCGGCGCGGCCGTCGCTCTGCGCGGCGGCGAGCGACGCCGCGCGCTCGAGCAGCGTACGCATGCCGAGCTCTTCGGCGAGGGATCGCACGCGCGCGAGCTTCTCGAGCGCGCGCGGCACGTCGTGCTCGCCGCCGCGCGCCAGCAGCATCGCGGCGTGGTCGCACTCGGTGCGGGCCAGCATGTGCCGCGTGCCCATCGCCGCCTGCAGGCGGCTGGCCTTCGCGAAGTGCTCGTCCGCCTCGCTCCAGCGCCGCAAGCTCGTCGCGAGGAGGCCGAGGAACGCGGCCGCGGCACCGAACGACGCCACCGGCACCAGCAGCAGGTTGCTCGCGGCGAGCGGCGCCAGGTGGTCGTAGAGGCGCGCCGCGCGCTCGACGTCGCCGACGCGCGCGGAGGCTTCGGCGAGGAACGCCATGCTCGTGGTCCAGGTGAGGTTGCGCGGCAGGGTTTCGAGGCCGCGCGCCGTGACGCCGTCGAGCTCGCGCCGCGCCGCCTCGAGCTGACCGGCCTCGGCGTAGGTGTCGGCGAGCGCGGCGCGGACCGCGAGGGTCAGCAGCGGGTGCGTGTCGGCGATGCCGCGCAAGGCCTGCGCGGCGTCGTGCAGCTCGCCGCGCAGCCACTGCAGGTAGATCGTCTGGATGCCGTAGAACAGGATGGCGTTCGGGTTGTCGCCCTCGGCGCCGAGAGCGCAGGCGACCTCGGCCAGTGCCGGGACCGAGTCGAGCTCGGAGGCCGCGAAGGCGAGGCACACGCGCGTCGTCGCGACCAGCCAGCGCTGGTAGGGATGGCCGATGCGATCCGCGAGCCGCGCGCAGCCGCTCAGCTCGGCGCGCGCCGCCGGGACGTCGCCGAGCTCGATCAGCGCCCAGAGGCGGAACAGGTGCGCGTCGAGCTCGAGGTCGGGTGCGCGCTCGTCCGCGGCGGCGCTGTGCGCGAGGATCTCCTGCGCGAGCGCGACGCGCGCAGACGGGTTGCTCGGGCCCCACAGCGCCCAGTGCGTCGCGCGCAGGACGTACGCGAGCACCGCCCGGTCCGGCTGTCGCCGCGCGATCGCGATCGCCTCGTCGGCCACCGCGCGCATCCGCTCGTGGCGCTCGGAGAAGGTCAGCTCCTCCGCCAGGCGGCCGAGGACGCGTGCGCGCAGCGGGTCGTCCTGCTCGCCGAGCAGCGCGAGCGCCTCCTCGAGGAGCGCCACCACGCGCTCGTTGCAGTCGACCAGGCGAAACGGCTGCGGTCGTCCGGCGAAGGCGAGCACGGCGTGCGCGATGCGGTCGGGGCTCGCGAGGCGCCGCGCGACGGCCAGGGCGCGCTCCGCGGCGAGGCGAGCCTCGGCCCGCGCGCCGGCGTTGCCGAGCGCCTCGGCGAGGCCGAGCAGCGCCGCGCAGCGCTGCTCGTCCGAGGCTGGCGTCGTCGCGTCGAGCGCGTCGAGCGCGTCGCGGAAGTGCTTCGCCGCCGCCTCGTCGTCGAGCGTGGCGTGCGCGCGCGCGCCGGCGCGCAGCGAGTAGTCGATCGCCTTCGTCGTGTCGCCGTCGCTCGCCGCGGCGCAGAAGTGGTGTGCGAGCGTCGCGAGCGGCGGTACGGGGTCGTCGGCGTGGAGCTGCTCGAGCGCGTCGCCGACGCGCCGGTGGAGCGCTGCGCGCAGCGACGGGTTCAGTGCGCGGTACAGGTCGTCGCGCGCGCCGGCGTCGCGGAACCGGAAGCGCGCGACGCCCGGCGCCATCTCCACGGCGGCGGCGGCGACCGGATGGTCGAGCAGCGCGAGCAGCACCGGTCGCGGGTAGTCGCTCGCGAGCTCGAGCAGGATGAGCGGGAACTCGCCCCCGACCACCGCCGCGACGGTCAGGAGGTCGCTCGCATCCGGCGCGACGTCCAGACGCCGTGCGCACGATCGGCAGCGCTGGTCGTCCTGCTGCGCGCTCCGCTTGCACCAGGGGCAGATCATGTCCGGCTCGAACGCGACTATCAGACCGGAGCGCTGCAGAGGAAGCCGATTCCTCCGTCCTGTCGGGTTCTAGCTTGACGCGGGTGCGCGGCGCGCGGGCGTGCGCGCAGATCCCGCGACGATCTCGAAGCGCAGCAGGCGGCACTCGATCGGGCCGTTCCACAGCGGCACGCGCCGGCTCTCCTTGAGGCGCATGACGCTCGGCAGCTTCGGATCGGGGCTCAGGACCCACGCCGTCCAGCCGGCGTACGCCCGTTTCCAGTGTGCGGCGAGCTGGACGAAGAACGCCTCGGGCGTGCCGTGCGCGGCACCCGGCGCAGGTCGGCCGCCGTGCACCGTGCGCCCGGTCGCTCGTGCGCCGCGCGCCGCATCGCGCGTGCCCTTCGCGTCGATGCGCTCGCCGTAGGGCGGGTTCACGAGCACGGTGCCGCTCGGCGCCGGCGCGGGACGCTGCAGCGCGTCCGCGGTCTTCATCTCGATCGCGTGCGCGACGCCGGCGCGCTCGGCGTTGCGGCGCGCGAAGTCGGTCATGCGGAACGCGACGTCGCTCGCGAACACGGGCGCGCGCGGCGCGCACACGCGCGCCCGTGCTGCGTCGCGCAGCTCGCTCCAGCGGCGGCTCGCGTCGCGGAAGGGCAGCAGGCGCTCGAACGCGAAGCGACGCGCGGCGCCGGGAGCCATGCCGCAGGCGAGCTGCGCCGCCTCGATCGCGATCGTTCCGGCGCCGCAGCACGGGTCGAGCAGCGGTCCGTCCTCCGCGCGACCGCGCCAGCCGGCGGCCGCGAGCATGGCCGCGGCGAGCGTCTCCTTGAGCGGCGCCTCGCCGGCGTCCTCGCGCCAGCCGCGCTTGAATAGCGCCTCGCCGGAGGTGTCGACGTAGAGCGCGAGCCGCTCGGCGGCGAGGTGCAGCACCAGCGGCAGGTCCGGTCGCGCGGTGTCGACGCTCGGGCGCGCGCCGGTGCCGCCGCGCATCTGGTCGCACACCGCGTCCTTCACCCGCAGTGCCGCGAAGCGAACGCTCTGCAGCGGCGAGCGCTGCGTCGTCACGTCGACGCGCAGCGTCTGCTGCGGCGTGATCCACTCGGACCACCGGATGGCCCGGGCGCTCGCGTAGACGTCGTCCTCGTCGCGGTAGCCGGTCTCGGTGACGCACCACAGCACGCGCTGCGCGAGACGGCTCTCGAGGTTCAGCCGCAGCACGTGCTCGATCGCCTGCTCCGGGCTGGCGATCGCGGTGACGCCGCCGCGGCGGACGAAGAGCTCGGCCGTCTCGCCGACGATCCCGTGCACCTCCTCCGCGAGCAGCTCCTCCACGCCGGCCGCGCAGGGGAGGAACAGAATCTGCTGATTTTTCGCCATTCCGTCCCGACCTCTTAGCCATCTTGCGCCACGCGAACGAGGGCGCACCCGGAATCCACGTTGCCGCAGTGGTCGAGGGTTGATACGACCGACCGGCCGGTCGGGAGCGATCGGGCGCTTCCCGGCGTCCTCGCCCCCCGGTCCTGCCCGCAAACCGAACGAGAGGTCCGATGGCTGCGATGCGACGCGTTGCGAATCCCCGCTGGATGGTCGTTCTGGCCGCCTGCACGCTGGCCGCGTGCTCCGACGGCGGCTCCGGCGGCGGACCCGGCGGTCCCGTGCCGGCACGGCCGGCAGCCGAGTGCGGCGGCGGCGAGACCGGACGCTGCATCGTGGTCGAGCCCGGCGCGAACGACCGCGAGACGCTGATGTCGGTCCTGCTCGACGCGCAGGAGGGCGACGTGATCGTCTTGAAGGCGGGCTTCTACGACGTCCGCGGCCAGCTCTCGCTCGACGTCCCCGGGGTGTCGATCCGCGGCGAGGGCATGGATCGCACGATCCTCTCGTTCGAGAACCAGACGAGCGGCGGCGAGGGGCTGATGGTACGCGCCGACCGCTTCACCATCGAGGACCTCGCGATCGAGGACAGCCCGGGCGACCAGCTGAAGATCTTCGACGCCGACGACGTGACCATCCGCCGCGTGCGCGTCGAGTGGACGAACGGCCCGTCGCCCGACAACGGCGCCTACGGCCTCTACCCCGTCCAGTGCCGCAACGTGCTGATCGAGGACAGCGTCGTGATCGGCGCCTCGGACGCCGGCATCTACGCCGGTCAATCCAAGAACATCGTCGTGCGCCGCAACCGCGCCGAGTACAACGTCGCCGGCATCGAGATCGAGAACTCGCAGGACGCCGACGTCTACGACAACGTCGCGACCAGGAACACGGGCGGCATCCTGGTGTTCAACCTGCCGGGCCTGCCGATCAAGGACGGCCGGCGTACGCGCGTGTTCGCGAACCGCATCCACGCCAACGACACGCCGAACTTCGCACCGCCGGGCAACATCGTCGGCGGCGTGCCGACCGGCACCGGCGTCATGATCATGGCGAACGACGACACCGAGGTGTTCGACAACGAGATCGCGGACAACGGAACGTTCGGCGTGCTGGTGCTCAGCTTCCGCACCGCGCAACTCATCGGCGGCTATCAGGCGAACGATCCGCTGTTCGATCCGTACTCCGAGGGCGTCCACGTCCACGGCAACCGCTTCACGAACAACGGCACGAATCCCGACGCCGGCACCGCCGACCTCGTCGCGCAGCTGCTCGGCCTGCCGGCGGGCTCGCCGATGCCGACCGTCGTCGTGGACGGCGACGTGAACGCCGCGCGCCTCGTCGGCGGCGAGCTGCCCCCGGCGCTGCGTACCTGCGTGCCCGAGCCGGTGCCGAGCTTCGCCAACCTCGACGCCGGCAACGGCTTCGCCGGCGCGACCACCGATCCCGCGGCCTTCCAGTGCGCGCTGCCCGCCGTGCCGCCCGCCGGCTACGAGGGCACGGTGCTCGGCGGCCTGCCCGACGACCTCGTCCCCACCGTGCTGCCGCCGGGCAGCAATCCCGACGAGGAGACGCGCTGCCTCGTGACGGGCGGCGGTGCGGTGAACGTCGATCCCGCCGACCTGACCTGCGACCTGCTGTCGAGCTACCGGCTCTTCAAGGGCAACGGCGCGACGCAGGAGCCGAACGACGGCGTCGTGCCGTTCGACCTGAGCACGCAGCTCTTCTCCGACTACGCGCACAAGCGGCGCTTCGTCTACGTGCCGCCGGGGCAGGCGGCGCAGTACCGCGCCGCGACCGCGTTCGAGTTCCCGGTCGGCACGGTGCTGGCGAAGACCTTCAGCTACTTCCACGACGAGCGCGACCCGTCGGCCGGCGAGCGTCTGATCGAGACGCGCCTCCTGCTGCGCCGCGCCGACCGCTGGGTGGCCGTCACCTACCGCTGGAACGAGGCGCAGACCGACGCGGTGCTGCGCGTGGTCGGCGAGGACGTGCCGGTCGAGTGGATCGACGGCGACGGCATCGAGCGCGCCGTCACGTTCCACGTCCCCGACGCGAACCAGTGCAAGGAGTGCCACGAGGAGGTGACGCCGTTCGTGAGCCCGCTCGGGCCGAGGGCGCGCAACCTGAACAAGCCGTACGCGTACCCGGACGGCACCGAGAACCAGCTCGTGCGGTGGACGCGGCTCGGCATCCTCGCCGGCGCGCCGTCGCCCGACGAGGCGCCGAGCGTCCCGGCCTTCGACGACCCGTCGGCGGGCTCGCTCGACGAGCGCGCGCGCACCTACCTCGACGTCAACTGCTCGAGCTGCCACAACCGCGGCGGCCTGGCGCGCACCTCGGGCCTGTACTTGACGATCGACGAGCAGGACCCGACCGCGCTCGGCATCTGCAAGTCGCCGGTCGCGGCCGGCGGCGGCGCGGGCGACCTCAGGTACGACATCGAGCCGGGCCGTCCCGAGCGCTCGATCCTCACCTACCGCATGGAGTCGACGGCGCCGGCCGTGGCGATGCCGGAGCTCGGCCGCGCGCTGGTGCACGCGCAGGCGATCGAGGTGCTGAACGAGTGGATCCGCAGCCTGCCGGGGAGCTGCGACTGACGTATCGATGGGCTTCGCCCACGATGTCCTCCATCTGACGGCGCGCGCTCAGCGCTGCCGCATCTCGCGCGCGGCGCGCACGATCTCGGGGCCGAGCCACGCCGCGGCGACCTCGGCCGATCCGGGCTTGGTGAAGTGCACGCCGTCGGCGCGGATCGTCCGGTCGAGCTCGCCGGCCGGGCGCGAGCGCAGGTAGGCGCCGAGGTCGACGATCCGCATGCGGTCCGGCCGCGTGCGCGCGACCTCGGCGACCAGCGCGTTGAAGCGGTCCATGCGCGCCGGCTCGGAGGTCTCGCCGTCGGTGCGGTAGGTCTTCCCGTCGAGCGGCCCGATCTCGATGTGCGGCGACGCGAGCCACACGACCACCGCGCCCGAAGCGGTGAGCGCGTCGACTGCCTGCTCGATGGCGGTGCGCGTCGCGGCGTCGAGCTCGGGGTCGCCGAGGTGGAGCGACGGCGAGTTCGGCGAGCGGCGGCGGTTGCGCACCTCCCACGGACCCACCAGGACGACCGCGACGTCCGCCTTCGACTGCGCGACGATCGTCCGCCACTGCGCCGCCATGTCGCGGCACTCGGGTCGCTCGGCCGACCACTCGCCGCGGTTCTCCATCTCGCCGAAGAGGAACAGGCCGCAGCCGAGCTTGACGCTGCCGTTCACCGTCAGGCTCTCGCCGTCGCCGCGCAGCCAGGGGCCGAGACCGTTCCACAGCGAGAGCGCGGTCGAGTCGCCGAACATCGCGTAGCGCAGGCGCGCGGCCGGCGGCACCTCGCCGGCGAGGCGCTGGCGCGCGTCGTGGGCGAACGACAGCACGCGCAGCGCGATCACGATCGGGTTGCTCGCGATCGCGATCGCCGCGACGAGCAGCACCGCGGCGACGCTCGCCCACGCGAAGCGACCTCCGGGCAGCACGCGCGCGCGGCGCACCGGGGTCTCGACCAGGCGGTAGGAGAGGGCGGCGAGCGCGAAGGTGACCGCGAGCCGCAGCACCAGCAGCGCCGGCTCGCCGAGGCCGGTGCGCGCGGACGTCAAGAAGAGGAAGACCGGCCAGTGGAACAGGTAGGCGCCGTACGACACGGTGCCGATCCAGCGCAGCCAGCCGACGCCGAGCGCGCGGCGGACGACGCCCGCCGGTTGCGTCGCGGCCGCGACCACCAGCGCCGAGAGCAGCGCGTAGGCAGCGAAGCCGCCGCGGTAGAGCCAGGCGTCGCCGACCGACGCGAAGACCCACGCGAGCAGGATCAGCAGCGCCGCGACCGGCCCGGCGACCGTGACGGCCCGCGCGGCCTCGTTGTCCGCGCGGGCGCCGCGCGCATGCTGTACGAGCGCGAGCAGCGCCCCGACCAGCAGCTCCGCCGCGCGCGCGTCGGTCGCGTAGTAGAGGCGGTGCTGCGCGTCCGCGAGCGACGTGCCGGCGAACGAGACGACGATCGACGCGAGCGCCAGCGCGCCGCAGCCGAGTGCGAGCGCGCGCGTGCCGCCGCCGAGCCGCACGACGATGCCGAGCAGCAGCGGGAAGGCGAGGTAGAACTGCGCCTCGATGGCGAGCGACCAGAAGTGCTGGAACGGCGACGGGTCGGTGAAGATCAGCCCGTAGGCGTACTCCGGGCTCATGAAGCGCCAGTTGACGCCGTAGAAGAGCGTCGCCAGCGCCTCCTCGGCGAGGTTCTCGCGCTGCGCGGGCGGCATCCAGAGCGGTGCCGTCGCGACGATCGCGGCGATCGTCAGGAGCGAGGCCGGCAGCAGACGCCGCAGGCGGCGCTCCCAGAAGCGGCGCAGCGAGACCGTGCCGGTCGCGTCGCGCTCGACCAGCAGGAGCGTGGTGATCAGGTAGCCCGACAGCGTGAAGAACGTCGACACGCCGAGGAAGCCGCCCGTCATCCACGCGAAGCCCGAGTGGAAGAAGAGCACGGCGAGCAGACAGGCGCCGCGCAGCCCGTCGAGGGCCGGAAGGTAATCGAGCCTCGTCATGGTTCCACGAGGGGGCACGCGCCCCCTCGCCCCATCGGGCATAGCCCGATGGGGCCCCACTCCCCGCGCTCCCTGCGGTCGGCCGCGCGCTGCGCGCGCGGAGGCATGCTGCGCGTCATCCTCCTAGTCGCGACCGCCGGAGATGCGGCCGACGGTGGGGCATGCGCCGCCTCCGCCGGCGAGCCGGCACGCGCGCGCCGCGCTTCCCACCGACTCGGGCGCGGGTACGACGTGCGGTGCCGGGACCCGGATCGCGGCGCCGTCGGGCGGCTCGGCGACCGGCAGGCGGAGCTCGAGCTTCGCGACGGTGATGGTGAACGTGCCGCTCGACGCGCGCAGGTACGGCTCGCTGCGGCCGAGCAGCTCGAGCTTCGCGACGTGGCCGGCGGCGAAGTGCCAGCCGTTGGGATGGAGCTGGAAGACGTCGCGGCCATGGTCGTTGCGCGGCCGGTAGACGTCGTGCGTGACGAGCGTCTGCGTGCCGTCCGGTGCGACGTCCCACAGTCGCGCGGCGACCAGCGGATGGCGGCCGCGCACGGCGAGGTCGGCGATCACGGTCGGTGCGCCGAGCAGCGTGTAGCCGTCGCCGCGCGCGGCGGGCAGGCGATACGTCGCGGCGTCCGGATCGTCCTGTGCGGCGACGGTGCGGCACGGCGGGCCGACCAGCGGATCGGTCGCCGCCGCGACGTCGGGATCGCCGCCGCTCGACGAGAAGCGCCGCGTGCGGCCGTCGCTGAAGCGCACCTCGCCGGGATGGATCGCGTCCCAGCTCGCAGCGACGAACGGCCCCGCGACCGTGGCCCCGCCGCACGCCTGCGTGTACGCCTCGACCGCGGGCGGCGGTGCGACGTCGGCGCGCTTCAGGTGACGCGCGAAGAATGCGTCGATGCGGCCCTGCACGAGCGCGACGTCGCCGCCGAGGCCGGCGCGCGGGTGCCCGAACGCGTCGGCGAAGTGCAGCGCGATCTCCGCGTCGGGATGCCGCGTCACGACCTTGCGCCAGTAGCGCACCGCCTCGTCCGCCGGGAAGAGGTCGTCGGTCCAGGCGTTGTAGATGAAGAGCGGCGCGGGCGGCGTGCGGTCGTCGACGTAGTAGGCGGAGTGGAAGCGCGTCAGCTCGGCGATCATCGCCTGCACGCCACGGTCCGTGTCGTACGGCTCGCCCGCGGCGATGCGCGCGTTCCAGCCGATCAGATCGGCGCCCGGATCCGTGCCCTCGGGCGCGTAGTAGCCGCTGCCGGCGCCGGCGCCGTAGAGCGTCGCGTTCCACGACTGCTTCTGCACGCCGGCGCGCGTGCCGTACGCGTTGTCGACGCGGTAGTCGAGCGTGCGGCCGTTCGGCGCGAGTGCCGCCGCGAGGTCCGACCACGGCACGATCGGCGCCGCGGCGGCGATGCGGAGCCTCCGTCCGCCGGGGGTCGTCCACGGCACGAGGCGACCGTCGGGCAGCATCGTGCGATCGTTGAGAGCGGCGAGGATCAGCGACTGCCCGCCGCCGTACGACGCCCCGGTGACGCCGACGCGCGCCGGATCGACCAGGCCCTCGTCCACCAGCAGCCCGACCAGGTGCTGCGTGTCGCGCGCCTCGTAGCGCGCGTCGGCGAGGTGCGTCCAGCCGCGCTCGACGCAGACGCCCGGCTCGGCGAGCGTGGCGTCGGTGGCGCGCGACGCGGCCGAGCCGCACGAGCCGTGGAAGCCGCGCGCCGAGTAGGCGAGCACCGCGTAGCCGTCGCGCGCGCGATCGACGAACGCGCCGCCGCTCTTGCCCTGGCTCCAGCCGTGCAGCTGCACGATCAAGGGGAACGCGCCGCGCGCCGAGTCGGCGGGAAGCGTGAGATTGACGTCGAGCGGGACGCCGTCCCACGACTCGACGCGTGCGCCGATGCGCCCCTCGCAGAAGCGGACGCCGTCGCGCGTCACGCACGGCAGGCGTCCGCCGAAGACGCTCGCGACCTCGGCCGCCGGTGCGGCGCTCGCGACGAGCGAGGCGAGAGCTGCGGCGACCGCGACGAGCGCGGCCGCGCGGGGGGCGCGCGGGGAGATGATGGACAAGCGTTCCTCCTGGGGGATGGGGGCCGCTGGTTCTATCCCGCAGCCGCGCGCGCCCGCAATTGCCGTTCTCGTGCCGTTCTCGGCTCGCGCGAGGTGTCCGTACGTCTCTCGTCCTGCGCGCCGCTCCGGAGGCCTGCGTTCCGTCAGCGTCCGGGCGTCGCCGCGCGGCCCGCGAAGCGTGCTCCGTCGCGCACCGCGGCGTACGCGGCGAGCAGCGCGTCCATCTCGCGCGGCGCGCTCGCGTGCAGGACCACGCCCGACGCGCCGGCGGCGAACTGGTCCCGGATGCGCCGCGCGCAGTGCTCGGGCGAGCCCACCGCGTTGCTGTCCTCGAGCCACTCGCGCGGGTAGACGTCGCGGATCCGGCGCAGCTCGTCGTCGCTGAACTCGGTCGCGTCGGCAAAGCGATCCTCGAGGAGCGGGTGCGCGCGCAGCTTCTCGAGCACGCCGCGGTCCCAGCCGTTCGCGTCGACGATCAGCTCGCCGTAGCCGGGGATCTGCATGTACGTCGTCATCCGTCGCACGACGTGGCGCAGCTCGACCGACTCGGGTAGCGCGCAGGCGGTGACCAGGCACGACCACACCTGGACCTCGTCGGGGTCGCGCCCCGCGCGCTCGGCGCCCTCGCGCACCCGCGCGACGCAGCCCGAGACCGCGGCGTCGGTCCAGTGCGAGTGCAGGAGCACGCCGTCGAAGTGCGCGCCCGCGAGCTGCTGCGTCTTCGGACCGAGTGCCGCGATGAAGAGCGGCGGCGGCAGCTCGACGGTGGTGTCGAGGCTCAGGTACGCGAACTTCCCGGCCGGACCGTCGTGGCCGAAGATCTTCTCGCCGGCCCAGAGCCGGCGCAGCAGGCCCGCGGTGTCGGCGAGCATCTTGCCGGTGACGCGCGGCAGGCCCCACATGTCCGAGCGCAGGTCGAAGCCGCGGCCGAGACCGAGCGCGAAGCGACCGCCGGTGAGGGCACTCATCGTCGAGCCGATCGCGGCGGTGAGCATGACGTGGCGCGTGTTCGGGTTGGTCACGCCGACGCCCACCGCGAGCTCGCTGGTGAGCGCGCCGGCGGCACCGCTCAGCACGGCCGCCTCCTTCACGTCCTGGCGCTCGGAGATCCACACCGAGCCGAGGCCCGCGGTCTCCGCGTCGCGCACCTCCTGCAGGAGCGGCTTCGGGTCGGAGACGCGACCGGGAAGGGTGTAGAAGCCGAGCTCGGGAAAGCGTGTCGCCATGCGAACCTCCGGTACGGCGCGATACACGGGGTCGCGCTGCACCGCCAGCGACGCGCGGCGCCGAGCCATGGCCTAGGGCATGGCGGGCGCGTCTCCAGCCGGCCGTGCGAAGCGCCGATTGGGACGGCATGGCGACCATCGGCCCCGTGCTGCGGCGAATCTCTCTCCTGGTCATCGCGCTCGCGCTGGCGGCGCCGGCGGTCGCTCTCGCGCAGCAGCAGCTGCGCGCGCCGGTCGCGTACTACGACGCCGACGCGGTGACGCGCGGCGCGCGCACGCTCGGCGCCGAGCGGTCGCGTCTCGAGCGGGTGGAGGCCCGGTACGCGGCCGATCTCGAGCCGCTCGCGCGCGCGGTGCACCGCTTGCGCGACGCGGTCGTCCGCGGCCGGGCGCTTCCCGATGACGAGCGTCGCGAGCTCGAGGCGCGTCTCGCGCAGGCCACGATCGCGCTGATCGTCGCGCGCGCCGAGGCCGGGGAGGAGATCGCCCACGAGCGCGACGTGCTGCGCGCGTCGCTCGAGCAGCGCATCGTCCCGGCGGTCGCACGCGTGGCGCGCGAGCGCGGGCTCACGGTCGTGATCCGCACCGACGCCGCGACCGCCGTGCTCGACGAGGACGCGCTCGACGTGACGGCGCTGGTGATCGGCAGCCTCGACGAGACCGAGACGCGCGAGGCGCCGTCGCCGCGCGAGCGGCGGCGTACCCGCACGCAGTCGTGCGAGACGGTCGTCGCGCCGGCGGACCACGGCTCGCTGTCGAAGCTCGATTGACAGCGTCGCGCGACGCGGTCTAGCTCCTCGGTCACGCGCGGCGATCGGTCCGCGCCGGCGAGGAGGCTGCCGTGTCGAGCTCGCATCGCAACCGGACGCAGCACCGTACGCGTCGCGCCATCGCCGCAGCGTCGTCCCGTCCGAGGCGCGTGCTGTTGCCGTTGCTGCTGGCGGGAGCGCTGATCGGCGCCGCCCTCGTGTCGAGTGCGGACCACGCGCACGCCGCCGTGCTCATGGGCCCGATCGACGGCGGCGAGCACGGCCGCCCGTTCACCGCCGCGACCTTCGACCTCGCGCCGTATGGCTACGTCGAGGAGGAGTTCTTCCTCGACGGCGATGCGACGACCTACGACGCGGCACCCGGCACGTCGCTCGGCGTCGACGGGCGCTGGAGCCTCGTGCCGGCGGGCAGCGCGCCCTTCCGCACGCGCATGCTGGTGCGACGTCCGGCGAGCGCCGCGCGCTTCAGCGGCACGGTGCTCGTCGAGTGGCTCAACGTCTCGGGTGGCTGGGACATCGACGCGGTGTGGATCCAGGTGCGCGACGAGGTGCTGCGCTCGGGCCACGCGTGGGTCGGCGTGTCGGCGCAGAAGGCCGGCGTGAACGGTCCGGCGGTGCTGCCCGGCGTGTCGAAGCCGCTCGTCGAGTGGGATCCGGAGCGCTACGGCGCGCTCGACATCGCGGACGACGCGCAGTCGTACGACGTGTTCACGCAGGCGGCGGCGCTCGTCGGACGCACGCGGCCGCGCGACGTCGACCCGCTCGGCGGGCTCGCGGTCGAGCGCGTGCTCGCGACCGGCGCGTCGCAGTCGGCGCACCGCCTCGCGAGCTACCTGAACGGGATCGCGCCGCGGACGCGCGCGTTCGACGGCTACCTGATCGTCGTGCGCTTCGGCGCCGGCGCGCGCATCCACCCCGACCTGTCACCGCCCGATCGCTTCCGCATCCGCGACGACCTCGCCGCACCGGTGTTCGTCGTCAACACCGAGACCGAGGCGCTGGCGACGTACCCCGTCCGCCAGCCCGACACCGACCGCTACCGCTACTGGGAGATCGCGGGCGCGGCGCACCAGGGGACGTACGTCGACGAGACCATCGACGCGCAGATCCGCCGCGACCTCGGCTTCGCGCTGCCGGCGTGCGACCCGCCCGCGAACGCGATGCCGGCGCACCACGTGATGCTCGCGGCGCTGCACCACCTCGACCGCTGGGTCGCGAGCACGCGCGGAGCCCCGCGGCTGCGCGCCGGCGAGGCGTCGCAGGCAGACGGCACGACGGCGGTGCGCACGCGGCGTGCGATCGCGCCGCCGCGGCTCGAGCCGATCGCGATCGCCGGCGACCCGCCCGCGATCCAGCGCGACGACCACGGCAACGCGCTCGGCGGCGTGCGCCTGCCGCAGCTCGCCGTGCCGATCGCGCAGTACGGTCCGGTCGGCACGCCCGAGGCGCTGCGCTGCGACCTGCGCGGCTTCACCATCCCGTTCGACGCGACGACGCTCGCGGCGCTCTACCCGGACCGCACGAGCTACCTGCGTCGCGTCAGCAGTGCCACCTTCGACGCGCGTCGCCGCGGCTACCTGCTGCTGCCGGAGGCTCTCCAGACGCGTCGCGACGCCGCACGATCGTGACGGAGGCCCGTGCGGTGATGCCCGTGGATCACCCGCTACCGACGCGCCCGCTGCCCTCGGCGTCGCGACCGTGCGCTCCGTCGTGGCCGACGGTCGGGACCAGCAGGTCCTCGAGGAAGAAGGCCGCCAGCTCGGCGCGGCCGCCGAGGCCGGACTTGGCGTAGACGGCGAGCGCCTGCTGGCGAACGGTGCGCTCGCCGGCGCCGCGTACGACGGCGATCTCCTTGAAGCTGAGCCCCTTCAGGAGCAGGAAGGCGACCTCCTTCTCGGCCGCCGTCAGCCGCCAGCTCTCGAGCTGCTGGTCGATCGCCGCCGCGAGCCCGCGCAAGGTCTCCTCGTTGCGGCGCCGCCAGAGCTCGGCATCGGCACGTGCTCTCTCGAGCGTGTGCCGGGTCGACTGCAGCTCCGAGCGCGTGCGGACGTAGCGTGCCCACAGCAGGGCAACGCCCGCGGCCGCACCGGCAGCAACGGCCAGCTCGGCCAGCACGTGGCCCGGGGAGCCCCCCGCGCCCCAGTCGGACACGGCGTCGAGCGTCGCGAGCACGCCGATGCCCACCAGCAGCACGGTCACGGCGACGCGCTCGGCGGTCGCGAGCGGGTTCGGCGGCGCATCCGTCATCCGACGCATGCTCGCTCTTTTCGCGGCTTCCGTCACCTGCCGGATGGTGATCGGTCCGCCGGCGCCCGATCGTGGTCGGCAGAAGGAGAACGACCATGGATCTCATGAACCCTGCACAGCTCCACCTGGCGCTCACCCACCTGCCGGTGGTCGGGGCGCTGCTCGCCGCCGCGACCCTGTCGATCGGCGCGCTGACGCGGAGCCCCGCGACGCGACGCGCGGGTCTCGCGCTGCTGCTCTTCGCCGCGCTGTCGGCGATCCCGACCCACCTGACCGGGGAGGGCGCCGAGGAGGTCGTCGAGGACCGACCGGGCGTCTCCGAGGCGATCATCGAGCGGCACGAGGACGCCGCCGGCCGTGCCTTGGTGCTGGTCCTGCTCGGCGGTGCCGTCGCGGCGGGCTCGCTGGTGGCGGCGCGGCTCGGATGGGAGAAGTCCGCACGCGCGCTCTTCGCCGGTGCGGTGGCCGTGGCTCTGGTCGATACCGTCGTGCTCGGCTGGGTCGCGCACCTCGGCGGCGAGATCCGGCACGACGAGATCCGCGTCGCGGCGGCCGGCGCCGGCCCTGCGTCGGACAGCGGCGAGGCCGGCGACGACTGAGGTCCTCGTCGGCTTCGCCGGGCACGAAGCACGGACGGGCAGGGCCGTTCGGCTGACGCGCGTCGGCGTTCGTGTTGCCGGCGGCGTTCGCCATGCGAGCGCGCGCCGTCGTATGGGGACGCATGGACGAGCCCCTGTACCGCTCCCGACCCGGTGGATTCGACATCAAGCCCGCGAGCCAGACCGCCGCGACCCAGGTGGCCGACGGCGTCTGGCTCTCCGAGGGGCTGTCGAACGCCTACCTCGTCGTGACGCCCGAGGGGCGCGTCGTGATCAACACCGGCATGGGCTTCGAGGCGCCGCTGCACAGAAGGCTGTTCGACGCCGTCGACCAGGGGCCGGTGCGCTACATCCTGCTGACGCAGTCGCACGTCGACCACGTGGGCGGCGTCGAGCTGTTCCGCGAGGACGGCACACAGGTCGTCGCGCAGGCGAACAACGCCGCGTGCCAGGCGGACGACGCGCGCATCCACCCGTTCCGCGTCGCGCACTCGGCGCCGTTCTTCCCGACCGCCGTCGATCGCGCCGAGAAGAACCTGCACGTGCAGGCGCGCCCCGACCCGACGCTCACCTTCGACGAGCGTCACTCGTTCGAGCTCGGCGGCGAGCGCTTCGACCTCATCTCGACGCCCGGCGGCGAGACCATCGACTCGATGGTCGTCTGGCTACCGCAGCGCCGGATCGCCTTCGTCGGCAACGTGTTCAGCGCGCTCTTCGGCCACTTCCCGAACCTCGTCACGCTGCGCGGCGACCGGTACCGCCAGGCGCTGCCGTTCATCGACGCGGTCGAGCTGGTGCGCGGCCTCGGCCCCGAGCTGCTCTTGACGGGGCACTTCGCGCCGGTGCGCGGCGCCGACCTGATCGACCGCGAGCTCGCGCGCCTGCGCGACGCCGTCGAGCTCGTGCACGACGCGGTGGTCGCGGGGATGAACGCCGGCACCGACGTGTACACGCTGATGCGCGAGATCACGCTTCCGCCCGAGCTCGAGGTGGGGCAGGGCTACGGCTGCGTCGCGTGGAGCGTGCGCGCGATCTGGGAGGGCTACGCCGGCTGGTTCCACCAGCGCTCGACGACCGAGCTGTACCCGGTGCCGGTGAGCGACGTCTACGCGGACGTGGTGGCGCTCGCGGGCGGTGCCGAGCGCGTCGCGGCGCGCGCGAGAGAGCGGCTCGCGCAGGGCGACGCGGTGGCGGCGATCCACCTCGCGGAGATGGCTCTCGGCGGCGAGCCCGACTCGCGCGCGGCGCTCGAGGTGTACCGCGACGCGCACGAGAGTCTTCTCGCGGAGCGTGGCGGCGTCAACTTCTGGGAGACCGGCTGGCTGCGCCACCAGATCGCGCGCACCACCGCGCGCCTCGGCGGCTGACGTCCCTCGGCTCGTCTGCGTCCGAACGGCGCGGCTCGCGCTCGGGCCGCGCTGTCGCGCGCGCCGTCAGGTCTGCGCGACGAGCGGGTGCGGGCGCGAGGTGGTGCTGCCGCCGGTGCCGTACGGACGCGTGAGGATCTCGAGCAGGTGGCCGCTCGGGTCGTCGAAGTAGACGCCGCGACCGCCGTCCCAGTCGTTGCAGCGCATCGCCTCCTGGCGATGGGGATCGGCCCAGTAGGTCACGCCGCGCGCGCGGATGCGCGCGAAGATCACGTCGAACTCGCTCTCGGTGACGAGGAACGCGTAGTGCTGCGGGGCGACCTCGCCGCCGCCCACGTCGATGAAGTCGAGCGAGGTGTCGGCGCTCACCTGCACGACCGCGAACGGCGGCAGCTCGCGCGGCGGCGCGAGGCCCAGGATCTCGCTCAGGAAGCGTGCCGATTCCTGGCGGTCGCGCGCCGTGACGATCGTGTGATCGAGCCGGATGGCCATGGTGCGTTCCTTCCTTTCGCGGTGGTCGCGTCGATCAGGTCGGCCTTCGCGCGAGGGGTTTTCCGAACGATGCGGACGCTCGTGCCCGCTTGCGAGCGGCGGAGACGCGTTTTTTCCCCTCGCGCCGCACGTCGCCCCAGTCCTTGCGCGTCATCGGTGTCGCCGGTCCGCTGTCGAGCCCTTCGATGAGCTGTCCCTCGAGCTTCGCCTGCGCCTCGCGCTTCTGTTCTTCACGAAGAAGCTGGCGCACGTACTCGCTCGCGGTGCCGAAGCCGCGCCGCTCGGCCTGCTTCTCGACCCACCCCTTGAGCGCCTCGGATAGCGAGACGTGCATCGTGGCGCGCATTGCGCAGCGTAACGTGGGAGAACGTGGCCGTGTCAACCCGTGGCGGTGGCGTATCCCCGGCGACGACCTCTTCCCGCCGCTCGCGCGCCGGCGTGTCCGCGCGCTGCAGCCACTTTCGCCGCGGGCCGCGTCGGCGCTCGCCGCGTCGCTGCAGGCGTGGCACGCGCACGCGGCGTCCGGCACGACCGCGCGGCTTCGCCGGGACGTCGCGCGCGGGGCGCTGTTCCGCCGCCCGAGCGCGGAAGGCGAGTGCGCCCGCGCGCAGTTGGCTGCCGCCGCGGGCTAGGCGCGGACCGCGTCGGCGAGCAGCGCGTCCACCGCGAGCGCGTAGTCCACGGGCTCGCCGTCCCAGCGCGGGAACGCCGTCGTCGCGTCGATCACCAGGCCCTGCTCGGCGTGAGCGTCGAGCAGAACCGTGGCCGCGTTGCGCATGAGCTCGAACGACGCGCGACGCTCGTCCGCGAGCGGCACCGGCGCGCCGTCGCGGCGGAAGAAGCGAAGCTCGCCGTCTGTGACATTCTCGATGCGGTAGCCGTGCTCGTGCACCAGGCGATGGTGCCGGCGGCAGAGCGAGCAGAGGTTGCGCAGCGTGGTGGCGCCGCCGCGCGCCCACGCGATCACGTGGTGCGCGTCGGTGAGACGGTTGGTGCAGCCGGGGAAGCGACAGCCGCCGTCGTGGCTCGAGAGCGCGCGGCGGAGCGTGCTCGAGATGCGACGCGTGCGGCGGGAGGTGTGCGTCACCTTCCCCGCGGCGTCGTGCGCGACGGTGACGACGGCGGCGTCGCACGCGAGGCGCTGCGCGGTGGCGACCGGCAGTGCGGTGCCGTCGACGAGCGTCGCGTGGCGCTGCGTAAGATCGTGCTCGTCGCTGTCGTCGGCCTCGGCACGCAGCGCCGCGGCGTCGACGTGCACCACGAGCTCGACCGGCGCCGCACCCACGCCCTCACCGCGCGTAGCCGATGACAGGAACGCTTCCGCGATCGTGACCAGCGCGTCGGCACGCGTCAGGGCCGGGTACCGGCGCGGCGGTTCCGCGGAAACGTCGCGCGCGCCGTCGCTCGCCGTCGCGACGCGGCCGCCGGCGTTTCGGCCGTCGCGGTTTCTTCCGGCGCCTTCACCCCGGCCTTCGCCGTCGCGGCCGACGCCGCTCGCCCCGGAGCGCCACGCGAGCCGGCGCGCGACGTCGAGCGCCTGCACGACCAGCGCCGCCTCCTCGGGACGGAGCCGCGCCTCGATCCGCACCATGCCGTCGTCGGTGTCGCTCGTGCGAACGAAGCGGCGCAGCTCCTCGTCGGCGAGGCTCTCGGGGCGCACGCCCTCGTCGGCGGCGCGGACGCGCCGGTAGCTCCGGCAGATGCGCTCGAGCTGCGACGCGGTCGCGTGGCGCGCCATCTCGAGCAAGGTCGCCTCGTTGACGGCGTTCGCGACGCGGGTGAGCGCGCGCGTCTTCGCGTAGCTGACGGCGCCGCGGCGGAGCGCGTCGTCGATCTTCGGCAGCGTCGCGAGCGCGCGTGCGACCCGGACGCGCTCGCGTGCCGCACCGAGGTCGAGGCCGATCCGCCAGCCGAGCCAGTGCGCGCACGAGAGTGCGCCGTGCGTCGCCCAGCCCGCACCCTCGTCGAAGCGGCGGATCAGGGTGAGGAGGCGGTGGGTCGCGGCGTCGAGGTGCGAGGACAGCTCGGCGATCTCGTCGGCGAGCCGGTCGACGTCGGCCGGCGGCAGCGGCGCTTTCGAGGACGACTGCGTCGTCGGTGCGATGGGTGTCATGACGTGCCGTTACCATCGCTGTTTCTCGGCCTGCTGCGGCGGTGCGAGGCGCACGACCGCGGAGCGGGCGAGGGCGTCGCGGCCTTCGACGAGAGTCGTGCGGCAGCGACGCTCCGCTGCGCGGGGGGAGTACGTCTCGACGTGCCGCGGAACACGCGTGGATGTCCTCGGCGAAATCTGTCAAGGGTACGAGCACAAAAATTCGCCGAATCTCGCCGAAGAGGCGCGTGGAGCCGTGCGCGGCACGCGCCCGTCGCGCCCGGCGCGACCGCAAGGTCCGACGTCTCGCGAGCAGCGCTCTCGATCCGGCTGGCGCCGGGTGCGACCGCGAACGGCGCGGGCTGAGGTGTCAGGAGCGAGAAGCGGTTGCGGCATCCGGTCGGCGGTGCAAGCCTGCGCGGGTGAGCGATCGCGCACCGCACGTCGTCGTCCTCGGCGGACCGAACGGCGCCGGGAAGTCGACGGCCGCACCCAGCCTGCTGCACGGCCGCCTGCGCGTGTCCGAGTTCGTCAACGCCGACACGATCGCGCGCGGCCTGGCCGCGTTCTCGCCGGAATCCGCGGCGCTCGAGGCCGGGCGCATCATGCTGCGACGCCTCCGCCAGCTCGCCCTCGAGCGGCGCAGCTTCGCGTTCGAGACGACGCTCGCGAGCCGCACGTTCGCGCCGATGCTTGTGCGCTGGAAGGCAGCGGGCTACGTCGTCCACGTGGTCTTCCTCTGGCTGCCGACGGCCGACCTGGCGGTCGCCCGCGTGCGCGAGCGCGTCCGGCTCGGCGGCCACGGTGTGCCCGTCGAGACCATCGTACGTCGCCACGCGCGTGGCGTGCGGAACTTCATCGAGCTGTATCGGCCGCTCGCACAGTCGTGGCGAGTCCTCGACAACTCGGGCCCCCGTCCCCGGCTGGTCGCCGAGGGAAACGGCGCCAGCACGTCCGTTCGACAGGCCGAGCCCTGGCAGCGTTTTCTCGAGACCGCACGATGAAGCCCGAAGACACCGACGACCCGATCACGCGCGCCTTCCTCGAGGGCACCCCGATCGACGAGGCGATCGCCGAAGGCGTCCGCGAGGCTCGCCGCCGGCACAAGCTGCTCGGCAACCCCGTCGCAGAGCTGCGCGACGGCAAGGTCGTGATCGTGCAGCCCGAGGACATCGAGCTCGACTGACGTTCACGCCGGCTTCGCCGGCCACGGGAGTATGAAGAACCGCTCGGCGTCTTCATCCGAAGTCCGATCGAGCACGCCGCCGCCCCCGCACGATGCCCGATCACGACTCCGCAGCGCCCGCACCGCGGGCGCCACCGCCGAGCGGCGATCCGCTCGCCGGCAAGGTGATCGAGGGACGCTCGCGTCTCGTCTCGAAGCTCGGCGAGGGCGGCATGGGTGCGGCCTACCTCGCGGAGCAGCTCAGCATCCGCGGCTGGCGCGTCGCGGTGAAGCTGCTGCGTGCGGAGCTCGCGCAGAACGCGGGGCGTTCGACTCGTGGCCCGCGATGGAAACGTCAGCAACACCGGCACGGTGAGCATCGAGATCTTCGAGGACTGATCACCCGCCGCCGCGCCCTAGCTCCGCGGGAGCCAGCGCGACGAGCGCTCGCAGCGGCGTCGACAGCAGCAGCGCGCCGCGCCGGCCTGCGCTGATCGCGCCGCGCGTCGAGTTGATGGCGACCAGCCGACCCTGCGCGTCGTAGAGGCCGCCGCCGCTGAAGCCCGGCTGCACGATCACCTCCGACCACAGCATCGTGAAGTCGAAGCCGTCCTGGCGCGCTTCGCGGTGCTGCTTGACGGAGCCGGCAGCGCGCGCCCATCCGCTGCCCTTCGGGTTGCCGATCGTGAACACCGGTTCGCCCGCCTCCGGCAGAGAGGAGTCGCCCGTCCACGCGGCCGCGCGCACCTCCGGGTCGGGCAGGCGCGCCGACACGATCGCGAGGTCCACGTCGTGCGGTGCCAGCCACTCGACCTTCGCCCGCACGCGCACGCCGCCGATGCTCACAGCGGTGATCGTTGGCAGCGTCTCCGGCTTCGACGGCACGCGCGCGCCACCGGTGAATCGCGGGTCGACCACGTGCTGTGCGGTGGCGATGGTGGCGATGCCGTCGTGCAGGTGCAGGATCACGCCCGCGGCGGTCGTCGGTGGGCGTCCGGGGCCGTCGTCGCGCTCGATCGCGACGTTGGCGCGTAGCGCGCGCGCGACGGCCTCGGGCTGCGTCGCGAGCACGGCCGCGTCGACCCCGAGGCGTGCCGCGGCGGCGGGTGACGCGGCCGGCGCGGGATCGGCTGCGTGTGCGCCGCGCGCGAACGCCGCGGCTGCGAGCAGCGCGAGCAGCACGGTGCCGGTCGCTGTCGTGCGCGCCGCCTCTGCGCCACGCGCTCCTCGCACGACGGATCTCACACGAGCGCGATCTTCGGCTGCACCGCCCGCCCGAGCAGCCGGTTGCCCGCGCGGCAGACCTCCGCGAGCCTCTCGCGCTCGCTCTCGGGCAGCTCGCCCGCGCGCTCCGGCGGACGGCCGCGCACCATCGCCGCCGCGCGCTCGATCCAGCCGTCGCGCTCGGGGTCCATCGCGAAGTGCTCGGCGATGCGGCGCAAGGTCGTGCGCGGGTCGTCGACCAGGTCCTCGAACGACACCTCGATGTACTGCACGGGTTGCAGGAGCTGCACGCCGCGGTAGCCGTTCACGAGCTGGTCGCTCCAGAAGACGCCGAAGTGCGCCGCGTGCGGGCGTCGCGCGAGCATGCGCGCGACCGGGTCGTCCTGGCCGGGCCGCGGCGTGATCGCCGACAGCGCGGTCGCGAGGTCCACCTCGGGGTCGAGGTCGTAGACGATCGAGATCGCGAGGCGGAAGGCCGCGTGCTCGCGCATCGACAGCGCGGTCTCCTCGCCGGCGCGGTGCAGGTGGACGAAGCGCGCACCCGGGAACGAGCGCGCGAGCTCGGGCAGATACTCGATGCCGCCGCCCGAGCGCTCGTTCCACATCGTGCGCCCGGTCTGCTCGGCGAGCCACTGGAAGTACGTGCGGTAGTGCTCGGCCGGCGTGCGGTGCGGCTGCGCACACACGAACGCACGCGACTCCTCGAACAGCGCGTCCGGATCGTCCGTCAAGGCGGGCAAGGTCGAGACCAGCAGCCACGGCAGCAGGTCGTCGGGCGAGAAGCGCGCACCGGGCTTGTCGAACGGGTAGGTCACCTCCTCGACGCGGTGGCCGCGGCTCGTGACCATGGTCACGAACGGGTGCGGCTTCGAGATGATGTCCCAGAGCTCCGGTCCGCTCATCGTGCCCGGCGCGAAGCGGTTGCCGGGCAGACCGTTGAAGAACTCGAACAGGCTCGCCATCTCGGGCGACTCCGCGAGCATGCGCGAGAGCAGGGTCGAGCCGCAGCGGCCGGTGCCGACGATGAAGCGGTCCATGCGGTGGGCCTCAGTAGCGGTAGCGGAGCTGCACCGAGCGCCGGCGGCGCTCGAGCGCTTGCCGGCGCTCGTCCGCGCTCACGCGGCGCGTGTCCGGCGGCAGCAGGCGCGGCAGCTCGGCGAGCGGGACGCGCGTCAAGCACGGCTGCGTCACGCGGTCGGGGAAGAGGTAGCGGATGCCGATCGTGCCGTCGGCGTGGCCTTCGGGGTCGATCCAGTTGTGCACGCCGGGGTCGTCGTGCGCGATCACGCCGCGGAAGCGTCCGTCGGCGTCGACCACCGCCTGGCTCGAGTTGAGCGACGTCTGCCGCCCGGCGAACTCCATGCTCTCCCAGTACCAGCCCGAGAGCTGCACGCTCCACATGAGGCAGCGCGGCACCTCGAGCTCGACCAGCAGCGCCTCGCCGGGCGCGCAGGAGTAGTGACCGAGCCCGTACGACTGCCCGCGCAGCCCGGCGTTGCCCTCGAGCGGCGGCGTCATCGTCACCTGGTTCGCGGGCGAGCCGACGATCAGCTTGCTCATCGCCTCCCAGCTGCGCGCGCCGGCCGACATCCACATGGCGAGCTCGTCGAAGCGCGCCGCGATCTGCTCGGTGGTGAGGACGGGCTGCGGGTAGCTGGCGCCGACGCGCTCGATGGTGATCTCCGCCGGGCGCTCGCGCTCCCAGTCGTCGAAGTACTGCCGCAGCAGCAGGAACGACGCCTCGTCGTCGAGCGCCATCCAGTTGCCGTCGCGCTTCTCGCCGCCGATGAAGAGCTCGAAGGTGCCGTCGGCGGCGGACTGAAGCTCGCGCGCATTCAGCGACGACACCGTGCGCCAGCCGCCGACGTTGCCGTCGCCGAAGTGCCCCGTGTTGGCCTGGAACTCGAGGTGGCACGCGCTGCCGCGGTGGCCCGCGATGCGATAGCTCGCGTCGCCGCGCACGCGCGCCCACGAGTAGTTGCAGTCGGGGTTGTCGAGGCCCCAGCTGAGGCCGTTCTCGACCATGCGCGTGAGCTCCGGGTAGTCCGGATCGCCGCCGGGGATCGTCACCCGGATGCCGCTCGCGAGGAAGCGCAGCAGGTCGCGGAAGCCCTCGGCGCGGTCCTGCGGCGTCGCGGGCACGCCGTCGCCGGTGACCAGCGACTCGAGCGCGCCGAGGCGCTCGACGAGGTCGCGCCAGATCGCGCCGGACAGGACGCGGGGGGACTGCGGTTCGCTCGCTCCGTCGGACATGGGCGTTGCTGCCACGCGCGGCGGGCGTCTGGCAACCGTCGCCACGACCCGTGCCACGCCGTGCCACGACCCGCACCGTGACGGGTGGCATGAAGCGCGCGAAGCTGTTCGTCAGCGGCGCTGAAGCCCGGCCGCACCGATCGGTTCGCGCGCGCTGGACATCCCCCGTCCCCCGCGCGCTAGGATCGCGCGTGCCCGACGTCCTGCTCGAGCGCCGCGGCCGCGTGGCGCTCCTCACGCTGAACCGCCCCGAGCGGCTGAACGCCTTCGCCGCCGCGACGGCGCGCTGCCTGTGGCCGTTGCTCGACGAGATCGCCGCCGACGACGAGCTGCGCGTCGTGGTCTTGACCGGGGCGGGGCGCGGCTTCTGCGCCGGCGCCGACCTGAAGGCGCTCGGCAGCGGCGACGACGACTGGGGCAGCCGGCGCGGCATGATCGACATTCCGGCGCGTCTGCAGGCGCTGCCGCAGCCGACGATCGCGGCGGTGAACGGCGTCGCGGCGGGCGCCGGCTTCGGCGTCGCGCTCGGCGCCGACATGCGCATCGCCAGCGAGAGCGCGAGCTTCGTCGCGGCGCAGATCAAGACCGCGCAGGTTCCCGATGCGGGCCTCACGTACTTCCTGCCGCGCCTGATCGGCGTCGAGCGGGCGCTGCGCGTTTCGCTCACCGGCCGGGTGATCCCGGCCGCGGAGGCGCTCGAGCTGGGACTCGTCGGCGAGGTGGTCGCACCCGACGCGTTGCTCGAACGCGCGCTCGCGCTCGCAGGCGAGATCGCACGCGGTCCGCGCCTCGCGACGCGCCTCACGCGGCGCGCGATCCACCTCGGCGCGTCGAGCAGCCTCGAGGCCGCGCTCGACGAGGAGTACCGCGCGCTGGTCGAGGCGCACGGCGACCCGGACACCGCCGAGGCGATCCGCGCGTTCGTCGAGAAGCGACCGCCGCGCTTCCGCTGAGCGCCGGTGGCGCGCTACGCGCCGCGCGACGTACGCACGACGGCGAGAGCCCGGCGCTGCAGCCAGAGCCCGGTGCCGGCCGTGATCAGCGTGACGTCGAGCAGCATCGTCGCGAGGAAGTTGTGCCGCTCGACGTCGACCATGCCGTTGCCGAACGTCGAGACCAGCGCCTGCAGGGCCGAGCCGGCGAGGAAGCTCGTCGCGACGACCCAGAAGAAGAGCGGCCAGCCGTCGGTGGGCCGCCGGAGCAGCGTCCAGCCGAGCAGGACGCAGAGGACGAGCGCGGCCGCCTGCAGGAGCCAGCCCTGCAGGAAGACGCGGTGTAGCGCGGACCAGCCTTCCCAGGTCGAGCGCGTCGTTCCCGGCGGTCGCGACGCGTCGCTCGCGTACATCAGCGGCGGGTACGCTCCGACGCTGCCGCCAGCGCGGCGCAGGAGGTCGAGCGCCACGGCCGGGTGATCGACCGCGAGGCGGACGATCGCGCGAGCGAGGAGCGGCGTCCCGAGCCGTGCCTCGAGGCGCGGGTCCGCAAAGCGCGCGCCGGGCTCGAAGGCGCCCTTGCCCGACTCCGCGACGTCGGCCGGATCGAGACCGAGAGCTGCGACGTACGCGGTGCGCTCGGCGGGCGTGAGCGACGGGAGCGCGGTGGTGAAGACGAAGGTGTAGGCCGCCGCCCGGCTGATGGTCCGGTCGGCGAGCAGCAGGAGGGAGCCGGCGATCGTGATCGCGATCGCGGCCGCGGTGAGCGCCGCGAGCCGTTGCTTGCGCGCGGCGGACCAGCGTGCCGTCGCGATTCCCGCGAGGACGGGGGCGATCAGCAGGGCGACCGTCGGCACGTACGCGAAGCGCGTCGCGGCCAGCAGGACGCACGCCGTCACCGCGGCGAGCAACGCGGCGCGCGTCCGGCGCTGCCAGAAGACGTGCAGCGCGCAGACGTAGAGGAGGAGATACGCGAGCGCCCCCGACTCCTGGTAGAACGAGCTCAGGTACCCGCCGACGTTCGCGTCGCTCGCCACGAGCGCGAAGAGGCTCAGCGCGACGAACGGCGCGGCGTCGCGGAGCAGCGCGAGCGAGGCCGCCAGCGCGACGGCGAGCGCGAGGGTCAGGTAGGCGCCGTTGCGTGTCAGGTCGAAGTGACCGTCGGGCTGCCCGGCGCGGAGCACGCGCGCGGGCAGGAAGAGCAGGTTGCTCGTCGAGGGGAGCGTCACGCCTGCGACGCCGCCGTCGAGTCGCCAGTAGCGCTGGAAGTACCAGAAGCGTCGCTGGAAGGCGTCGCTCGTCGTGTCCTCGGGCCACAGCGGCAGGTCGCCCGGACCGGACGAGAAGGCGCCGAAGATCCGCTTGAAGTCGCCGTTGTCGTGCGGCCCGCGGGGCTCGGGGTGAAGGAGGTTCGCGAGCAGGAGTGTCGCGAAGGCGGCGCCGACCAGCGCTGCTCCGACGAGCCGGCGCCAGCCGTCGATCGTCGGCAGCCCCGCCGTTTCACGGGACTCGGTCGCCGCATCCCGCAACGGCTCGTCCTGCGCACGCTGGTCCATCAGCCTCGCTCCAGCCTCGCCTCTCGCCTGCATGGGCACGAGCGGCGCTCGCGCGCGCACCGCGCGGCGAGCGTCCCCGACGTGTCGCCGGGGCGCGCACCGTAGGCAGGCGCGCGTCGTCAGTCAATCAATCCGACGTCCAATCCGACGTCCAGCGCGTCGGACGAGATCCGACACCGGTCCGACGATCGTCCGACGGATCCGATGCGCGTCCGCTTGACCGCGGCACCTCCGATCGGAGATGAGCGTTGCGATGTCGCGCACGCTCTCCCTCGCCCTCGTCGGCTGCGGCGCGATCTCCCAGCTCCACCTGCCGGCGATCCGCAAGGGCGCGCCGCGCACCGAGATCACGGCGGTGGTGGATACCGACGCCGCCCGTGCCGAGTCGATGGCCGGGCGCACCGGGGCGCGGCCGTTCACCAGCCTCGACGCGGCGCTCGAGGCGGGCGGCTTCGACGCGGTGGACCTCATGCTGCCGCACCACGTCCACGAGGACGCGGCGGTGCGCTGCTTCGCCGCGGGCAAGCACGTGCTGCTCGAGAAGCCGATGGCGAACGACGTGGACGCCTGCGCGCGCATCCTCGACGCCGCGCGTCGCGCCGGGACGGTGTTCCAGGTCGCGGAGAACACGCAGTACTGGCCCGAGGTGCTGACGGCGAAGAAGCTGCTCGACGACGGCGCGATCGGCGAGGTGATCACCGCGCACGCGAGCTTCGCGATCCCACCGATGCCGCAGTTCTACGGCGGCGACGACCCGTGGCGGCTCGACAACGCGATCGCCGGCGGCGGCATCGCGCTCGACACGGGCTCGCACTGGATCCGTCCGCTGCGCATGTGGCTCGGCGAGGTCGACGAGGTGGTCGCCGTGCTCGGGCGCCCGTGGACGCCGATGCAGGGCGAGTCGCTGGTGCGCGCGCTGCTGCGCTTCCGCTCGGGCGTCGTCTCGTCGCTCGACGGGTTGATGAAGGACGCGCCGTTCGCGGCGGAGCCCATGTTCCGCCTGAGCGGGCAGCTCGGCGATCTCACGATCGAGCGTCCGGGGCGCGTCGTGCTGTGGACGAAGGAGCACCCCGACGGCACGCAGGCGGGCGAGCAGGGCGGCTACCTCGAGTCCTACTACGGGCAGTTCGCCGACTTCGAGGCGGCGGTGCTCGACGGGCGCTCGCTCGCGGCCCCGGCCGAGTACGCGATCGGCGAGCTGCGCACCGCGCTCGCGCTCTACCGCTCGGCGGCGAGCGGACGCTGGGAGAAGGTGTGGGATTGACGGCGGCGGCCTCCGCGGCGCCGCGTGCGGGCTCGCGCGTGCGGGGGCGCGCTTGAGCTCGAGCCGCGTCGCGTTCGACTTCTCGGGTACGCGCGTGCTCGTCACCGGCGGGACGAGCGGCATCGGCCACGCGATCGCGCGCGCCTTCGCCGCGGCCGGTGCGAGCGTCACCGTCACGGGACGGAAACGCGACGTCGCCGACTACGGCGACGTCGACCTCGCGGGCCTCGGCTACGAGCCGCTCGACGTGCAGGACGCGGCCGCGATCGCGGCCGTCGGCGCGCGCCACGCGACGCTCGACGTCCTGGTCAACAACGCCGGCGCGAACCTGCCGGGCGGCCGCAGCGAGTACGAGCCCGACGTGTTCGCGCAGTCGGTGGGGATCAACCTGATCGGCGCCTACCGCATGGCGCACGCGTGCCACGGCGCGCTCGCGAGAAGTACGCTCGCGGGCGGTGCGAGCGTGCTGCACGTGGCGTCGATGGCGTCGTACTTCGGCTTGACGCCGGTGCCGGGCTACGGCGCGGCGAAGGCCGGCATCGTGCAGATGACCAAGACGCTCGCCGCCGCGTGGGCGAAGGACGGCATCCGCGTGAACGCCGTCGCGCCGGGCCTGATCCGCACGCGCATGACGGCGCGCATCCAGGCCGAGCCCGCGTACACGCGGAAGGACTTCGAGCGCATGCCCTTCGCGCGCTGGGGATTGCCGGAGGAGGTCGCGCCGGCGGTGCTGTTCCTCGCGAGCCCGGCCGCGTCCTACATCACCGGGCAGACCCTGCCCATCGACGGAGGCTACTCGATCGCATGAGCGTCACGGCCGAGCACGTCCGCCACGTCTTCCAGCGCTACTGCGAGCTCGTGACCGCGGGCGACTTCGAGGCGGTGACGCAGCTCTACGCCGAGGATGCGACCGTCGAGGACCCGGTCGGCTCGACGCCGCACCGCGGCCGCGACGCGATCCGCGAGTTCTACCGCGCGTCGGCGGGCTCGGTGCGGCTCGAGCTCGAGGGCCGCGTGCGCAGCGCCGGCAACGAGGGCGCCGCGGCGATGGTCGCGCGCCCGAACGCCGACCCGAGCATGCGGGTGGAGACGCTCGACGTCATGACCTTCCGCGACGACGGCCTCGTCGCGTCGATGCGCGCGTACTGGAGCGCCGACACCATTCATCGCGACTGACCCCCATCGCGACTGACCTCGGAGGGAAACCATGGTCGCGCCGCGCCCCGCCGACATCCGGATCACCGACCTCGCGCGTCCCGAGCTGAACGACGCGCAGCGCGCCGCCATCGCCGGCGCGAGCCAGGCGAAGCTCGAGCTGCGCGAGGAGGTCGTCCTCGACGCGGCCCGCCGCCAGACCGGGCTCGACGACTTCGGCGACGACGCGTTCCGCGAGCGTCTGCGCGTCTGGCTCGCGTCCGCCGACGAGGACGCCGAGCTCGGCCCGGCGGGTCGCGCGACCGTGTTCGGCAACTGCGTGCGCGTGCTCGCGAACCGCCTGCGGCTCGAGGACCTCGTCAAGCGCCACCCCGAGATCCTCGCCGTCGAGCTGCCGCGGCCGATCATCATCGCCGGCCTCCCGCGCTCGGGGACGACGCACCTCGTGAACCTGATCTCGGCCGATCTGCGGCTGCGCTCGCTACCGTACTGGGAGAGCCTCGAGCCGGTCCCGGCGCCCGGCGAGGCGGCGACGGGCGACGGCACCGATCCGCGCCTGGTTCGCTGTCGTGCGCTCTCCGAGCGCGCCGATCGCCTGCTGCCGCACCTGCGCGCGATGCACCACATGACGCCCGAGCACGTGCACGAGGAGATCGAGGTGCAGGAGCTCGACTTCGGGACGTACAACCTCGAGTGGTACGCGCACGTGCCGCGCTGGCGCGACCACTACCTGTCGAGCGACCTGCGGCCGAGCTACGCGTACCTGAAGAAGGCGCTGCAGGCGCTCACCTGGCAGCGCGGTCCGCAGCGCTGGGTGCTGAAGAGCCCGCAGCACATGGAGCAGCTCGGGCCGCTGCACGAGACCTTCCCCGACGCGACCGTCGTGCTGACGCACCGCGACCCGGTGCACGTGATCCAGTCGGCGATCACCATGCTCGCGTACGGGGCGCGGGTGCGGCGCACGCGCATCGACCTCGACGACGTCGCCGCGTACTGGCTCGACCGCATCGAGCGCCTGCTGCGCGCCTGCGTGCGCGACCGCGACGTGTGGCCGGCGTCGCAGAGCATCGACGTGCTCTTCCACCAGTTCATGGCCGACGACGTGCGCATGGTCGAGCGCATCTACGACCTCGCCGGCCTGCCCATGACGCCCGAGGCGCGCGCGCGCCTCGACGCCTTCATGACCGAGAACCCGCGCGGCAAGCACGGCCGCGTCGTGTACGACCTGCGCGGCGACTTCGGCCTCGACCCCGACGACGTGCGGCGACGCTTCGGCTTCTACTTCGACCGCTTCCCGGTGCGCGTCGAGGACTGACGTGTCCATCGGCGCACGTGCCGCGTGCCGCCTACCGCTCGTCGTACACGAACGGGTTCGCGAGCGTCGCGAAGGCGCGCTCTGCGCGCAGGGCGTGGCCGAGCGCGTTGAGGTGGTACCAGTCGTCGAGCAGGTGCGTGACGCCGAAGCCGGTGAAGAAATCGAGCACCCGTCCGGGGAAGGACTCGTCCAGCAGGGCGTTCGTCGCGACGATGTTGAAGCACGCGAAGCCCAGGCACGGTCCCACCGGTGGCGTCCTCGCAACGTAGAACGCGACGCCCGCCGCGTCGGCGACCGCCTGCTGCTCGAGGTAGGCGTCGTGGATCTCGGCCGGCGATCGGTTCTGGAAGAGATCGTTCGTCCCGAAGGAGAGCACGATCGCGTCGGGCTCGTGCGCCAGCACGGCCGCCATCTGCTGGCCGGCGTCCGAGCCGAAGACGCGGTTCGGGGTGACCGTCGCGCCCGAGGTGGCGACGTTGACGACCTCGAACTCGGGATCCGCGATGCGCTCGGCGAGCAGCTCGCACCAGCCGGGGCGGGACAGCAGGTGCGTGGTGTTCGAGTCGCCGACGCAGCCGAGACGGTAGATGCCGTCGCCGTTCGCGTCGGGAAAGACCACGGGGACGTCGCGCTCGGCGACCTGCAGCTCGGCGTTGCGATCGGTCAGCGCGAGGTAGTGCAGGAAGCCGCGCTCGGTCGGGCGGTCGAGGCGCGCCTGCAGGCGACCGCGGTGGCGCGGGAGCCAGGCGGGTTTCGACGGCCGGGCGCGGCGCGCGTTGCGCAGCTCCTCGCGTGCTTCGAGGATGACGACCTGGCCGGGATCCGAGACGTCGAGACGCAGCACCTCGGGACCCGCGCCCCGTCGCCGGGCGAGCAGCACGATGCCGGGCGCGAGCGTCTCGACCACACGGGCGTCGCCCGAGCCCGGGGCATCCCAGCGTGCGACGACGCGTCGCTCGACGGTGTCGATCACGACCAGCTCGCTCGCGTTCGCGCTGGTTGCCGCGTAGGCGAATCGACCGTCGACGGCGAGCGCGTTCACGTGCGCGCCGATCTCGAGCGACCAGGCGATCGCGAGCGAGCGCCCGTCGCGTCCGGTGTCGACGGCGAAGATCTCCGGGAAGCGGTGGGAGCGCGCGGTGCCGACGAGGAGGCGCCCGGACTCGATCTCCGCCATCGCCAGGGGGCGCGCCGCGCCGGGCAGCGACAGGCCGCGCAGCACCGCGGCGGGTGCCGCGTGCGCTCGGCCTGCGGTGCCGGCGAGCAGCGAGACGAGGACGAGGAAGCAAAACGTGGAACGGGTGGAGCGCATCGCAGGATCTCGAATCCGCACGTGCGAACTCGAGCGGACGGGAACGACACGGCGAGAAAGAAGTAGGTGACGCTCGCAGTCTGCGGCGCGCGCCGTGCTCGAGCAAATGGTCGCGGGCGATTCTGCCCCTGCGCCGATCGACCGGTCCGCTCATCAGTGCGAGCGGTCGCGGCGATGCGCGTGTGCGATCGGCGTCGCGCGTCCGCCCTGGCGGATGCCGCCTCGGCGCGGCGCGCCGCGCGGGTCGCTCAGGAGCGCGCGCGCAGCCTCGCGAGCGCTGCCGCGAAGCGGCCGGCGTAGAAGTCCTCGCCGATCGCCGCGACGGCGTCGAGGTCGGCGTTCGGCATGGTCGCGATCGCGGCGCGTGCCGCGGCGAAGAATGCGGCGTGCGCCTCCTCGTAGGGCGATGGCAGCGGCGGGCGCAGCGCGTCGCGCGACGGCAGCGCCGGGAACGGCGCGTGCGGCTCGGTCTGGTACCAGTAGGCGACCGACGCGTACTCGTTGGCGAAGTTGTTCGCGTGCCCGTGCTCGAGCGTCCAGCGCAGCTCGCGCGTGAAGCGAATCGGGTCGTTGACGAACCAGCGGTACGCCCCGACCAGCCCCGCGAAGTCGGGCGACTCGATCAGGTGGAAGCCGTGCTGCTGCCCCTGGTACTCGCGCGTCGGGCAGGCGCCGCCGCCGAAGATCTCCTCGGTGCCGGTGCCGTGGATCGACGGCGGGAACGCCTCGCCGTCGACGAAGACCATGTCGTCGCCCTCGCCGTACCAGCCGCCGGCGACGTTGTTGATCTCGAGCACGAGCCCGACCATCTGCCCCGCGCCGCGCGCCTCGAGCGCGACGTAGTTCTCCGCGCCGTCGAGGTTGCGCGCGCCGTGCAGCTGCACGTTGGGGCGCGTCCCGACCGCGACCGTCGGCCGCTCCTGACGGAACTGCGCGTGGAAGCGCAGCGTGTCCTCGGGCGGCGGTGCGTCGTACTCCTCGTAGTCGACGTGGAACCAGAGCGCCGGCAGCGCACCGCCGAGCGTCGCGTCGCCGCGGTGCTCGAGCGTGATGCGCGCGCCGCGCGCGAACGGCATCGGGAAGAAGGCGTGCAGGCCGTGCGACGCGCCGAAGCCCGGGTTCACCGCGACCAGCGCGCTCTGCAGGAGGCGCACGCGAGCGTGCGCGAGCGCGAAGAAGTCGCCGAGCGGCACCTCGACCGACGGCGTCTCCTCGCCGTCCCAGAAGCAGCGCAGGATCGCGTCGCGGTAGTCGGTGATCTCCGGGAACGCGAGCGCGCAGTAGAGGTGCGTCACGCAGCCGGGGCCCTCGTGCTCGAGCAGCACCGCGGTCTGGCCGGGGCCGACCACGACGAAGTCCCAGTTGCCGCCGCTCCGGTCCCACGACGAGGCGCGCCGGCTGCGCGCGCCGGTGCGCGTGAAGAGCGTGCGCAGCGGGTGCTGCCGGAGCGGATGGGGCGGGTTCGTGGTCGCTCGCTGCATGTTCGTCCTCCCTGGGGTCGAGCCCTTCTAGGCCGCGCCCGCGGGGCACTCCAAGCCCCGCGGTCCGACCGGTTGGCGCCGGCTCCCGGCGATCGACGTGCGCTCAAGTCCGGCCCGCGGATGGTCGTTGCAGGTGCATGAACGTCGATCGTCGCCGGTTCCGCGTGCCCGTGCTGGTCGTGCTGCTCGCCGTGTCGTCGGCCCCGGGCGCGTCTGCGCAGAACGCCGGTGGGGCCTCGCTCGCCGGGGGGGCGAACAGCGCGATCGACAACATGCAGAACTCGCTGCTCTCCGATCCGAAGAGCCGCGACCAGGTGCTGTCGCTCGGCGACGACCCGCAGGTGCAGGCCATCCTGAACGACCCCGCGACCATGCGCGCGATCCAGTCCGGCAACCTCGACGCCCTCATGAACGATCCGAAGCTGCGCGCGCTCCTCGAGAACCCCACCGTGCGCGAGCTGGTCCAGCAGCGGTCCCGCTGAGACACCGCTCCCGCCCGTTCGCCCCGCGCGGCGCCGGGTGCGCTTGACTTCGGCGTCGCCGGACCAGAACGTCCGTGGGCGCGCGCCGGTCCGTCGCGCCCGGAACCGCGCGTGGATCCCGCATGAGCCAGACCCGCTTCGCCGCGTGCCTCGCCGCATCGCTGGCGCTGCACCTCGTGCTCGGCCTGCTGCTCTACTTCGACGTGATGGGGCCCGGCGGCGGGTTCGGCATCGGCTCCGGAGCGGGTGTCGGCGTCGGGCAGGGCGGCGGGCTCGGGCTCGGCACGGGCAAGAAGCGGCAGATCTTCGCGCTCGAGGATCCGGTCGCGAAGCCCGCGCCGCCGAAGCGCGGGCGCATCGAGGACCGCCTCGCCGCGGTCGCCGCACCGAACGCGCCGGTGCAGTCGCGCATCGCGCTCGCCGGTGACCTGCCGGTGGCGCTGCCGAAGCAGGCGGATCTGCCGCCGGTCGCGGCCGCGGCGCCGCGCTCCGACGTCGCGGCGACCGGCTCGGCCGGCGCGATCGTGATCGGCGGCCTCGGCGGTGCGGGCGGCGGCGGCGGGTTCGGCATCTCGCTCGGCAACTTCGGGCGCTACGTGAGCGAGCTGCGTGCGAAGGGCCTCGACGTGGTGTTCGTCGTCGACGGCACCGCCAGCATGGGCGACGTGATCGCGCTCGTGCGCCGCGACCTCGCGGGCCTGGTGGCGAGCATCCAGGGCCTCGTGCCGATCGCGCGCATCGGCTTCGTGATCTACCGCGACCGCAAGGACGAGATCCCGGTCGAGATCGTGCCGCTCACCGCGAGCCGCAGGAAGCTCGACGCCTTCCTGAGGACGATCCGCGCCGAGGGCGGCGGCGACTGGCCGGAGAGCCTGAACCTCGGGCTCGAGGCGGCGCTCGAGAAGATGAGCTGGCGTCCGGACGCGAAGCGACTGCTGGTCTTCGTCGCGAGCTCGCCGCCGCACGACGACGAGCGCGCGGCGACGATCGCGCTGGCGCGCCGCGTGCGCGAGGGCGGCGGCGCGGTGAGCGCGGTCGACCTGTCGCACGCGATGCACGAGGAGTACACGCAGGCCTTCGCACGCTCGAACTACGGCCGCGCTGCCACGGCGGAGGAGCTCGCGCGCATGCCCGCGTTCTACGACGAGGTGCGCGCCGTCTTTCGCGAGATCGTCGGCGCGGGCGGAGGCGAGCTGATCGAGTTCCACCAGAGCGACCGGCTGGTGGAGAACCTTCTGGTCTTGACGTTCGGCACGCGCTGGAAGGGCGAGGTCGAGAAGCTCGCCGGCCTGCCGCCGCCCGCGGACTGAGCTTGTCCGGGCCCGTCGCGCACACGCACCACGAGAACGAGGAGCACACGACATGGAACCTGGCGGATTCGACCTGATGGGCCTGATCGTCGCGGGCGGCATCACCACCTACCCGCTGCTGATCGGCTCGGTGATCGCGCTCGCGGTGGTGATCGACCGCCTGCTGGCGATGCGCGGCGCCGAGCGCGCGGCGAGCGCCGTCGGCGCGCGGCTCACCGAGCTGCTCGCGCGCGGCGTCGCCTCCGAGGCCGACCTCGCGCGCGCCGCGGGCGGCGACGGAGCGGCCGCGACGGTGCTGCTCCCGGTCGCGCGTGCGACCGCGCGCGGCGCCGAGCCCGACGACGTCGCGCGCATCACCGACGCGCGCGTCTTCGAGGCGCTCGACGCGCTCCGCGAGCGCCTCTGGGTGCTCGCGACGATCGGCACGATCGCGCCCTTCGTCGGCCTCCTCGGCACCGTGATCGGCATCATGCGCTCGTTCCACTTCATCGGCGAGACGGGTGCCGGCGGCTTCGCGGTGATCGCGGCGGGCATCTCCGAGGCGCTGGTCGCGACCGCGCTCGGGCTCGGCGTCGCGGTGGTCGCGGTCGCGTTCTACAACTACTTCGAGGCGCGTCTCGATCGCATCGAGGCGAGCCTGCGCATCCAGGCGGACCACGTCGCCGAGGCGGCGCCCGCGGCGCTGGCGGCCTGATCCGTGGCCATGCAGACCCGCCGGCGACGCGGACGCATCGTCGCCGAGATCAACGTCACGCCCCTCACCGACGTCTTCCTCGTCCTGCTGATCATCTTCATGGTCGGCACCTCGGCGGCGGTGCAGTCGGCCTCGCAGGTGCAGCTCCCGAAGGCGAAGGCGGAGGAGGATCCGGCCGCGGCGATCACGATGTCGTTCGGTGCCGACCGCGCGATCGCGGTCGCGGGGCGGGCGGTCGGCAGCGGCGACGCGGACGTGGTGGCAGCACTGCGCGACGCGCTCGACGCGAGCCAGAGCAAGGCGGTCGTGCTCGCCGGTGACCAGCAGGCGTCGCTGACCGACGTCGTGCGCCTGCTCGGGCTCGCGAAGCAGGCCGGCGCGAGCTCGTTCGCGCTCGCCACCGAAGGCGGCGAGTAGCGCCCGTGTCGCGCCTGCTGCGCGCGGCGGTCGTGGCGTGCGCCGTCGCGGTCGGCACCGTCCGGATGCTCGCCGTGCCCGGTGTCGCCGCCGCGACGGCGCTCGACGTCGCCGGCAGCGAGCGCGAGATGGCCACGATCGAGGCACGCTGGAGCGCGCTCACGCAGGCGCCGCGGCGCGACGCGAAGTCGCTCGCCGACCTCCAGAAGCGCGCGCAGGCGCTCGCGGCCGACGTGTCGCGCGGGCTCGGCGCGCTGCGCGAGGAGGCGGCGGAGCGCGACGCCGACATGGCGGCCGTGGTCGCCGGGGGCGACTGGCAAGCCGCCGAGGCCCTGCTGCTGCGGCTCCGCTTCCGCATCGCCGCCATCGAGCTCGAGCGCGCGCTCGCGGGCGATCCGGACAAGGTGCGTCTGGCGCGCGCCGCGGCGGACGGCTTCGCGCCGTTCGTCGACGCGCCCGACGCGACGCTCGCGGCGGAGGCGCGCTACGGGCGCGGCCTCGCTCGCGTCGCCGCCGGCGAGCGCGCCGCAGGGTTGACCGATCTGCGCGCGGCGGTGAACGAGCGCGGCGTCGCGCCGCGGGCGCGTCTCGCGCTCGCCGAGGCTCTCGCCGACGGCGGCGATCGAGCGCAAGCACTCGACGTGCTCGCGAAGCTCGTCGCGAGCGGCGGCGCGCCACGCGACGTCGTGCTGCGGGCGCAGCTCCTGCGCCTGAAGCTGCTCGTCGGCGCGACGGGCAAGGGGAGCGTGCCGCCGCGCGACCTCCCGGCGGTGATCGACGCGCTGCTCGCCGCGGGTGAGCCGTGGCGCGCGAGCGCGCTCGCGCTGCTCGGCGGTCGCGAGGACCTGCTGCCCGCGGGCACGGACGCCGGGCCCGCGATCGTCCTGCTGCGTGCCGACGCCGCCGCACGGGACGGCGACGCCGCGGCGGCGGCGAAGCTCTACGCGCAGGCAGTGGAGCAGGGCGGTGCGACGCCCGACCCCGCCGCTCTCGACGGGCTCGCCCGCGCCGCGTTCGCGAGCGGCGACGGCGCGACGGCGCGCGGCGCGCTCGAGCGCCTGCGCGCGACCGACCGCCCGTGGACGCGCGACCTCGCGCTGCTCGACCTGCGCACCGCCTACGCTGCCTGGCAGGCGGCACCCGACGCGGCATCGTCCGGCGCTCTGCTGCGCGCCGCGGACGCGGTGGCGCGCGTCGACGCTGCGACCGCGGACGACCGCGCCGAGGCCGCGTACCGGAAAGCCGAGGCGGCGCGCGCCGCCGGCGACCTCGACGCCGCGATCGCAAGCTTCGCGGCGATCGACGCGCCGGCGTGGCAGGCGCCGGCCGGGGTCGCGGCGCTGCAGGCACGCGTGACGCGCTTCGCACGCGACGCCGCGAGCGAGCCACGCGACGGCGCGCGGGAGTCGCGCGACGAGCTGCTGCGCGACCTCGGCGCGGCGCTCGGGCGCACGACGTGGCCCGAGGACGCGCGCGCGGCGGTCGTCGTGCTCGACGCGACGGTGCGCACCGCGCCCGCTCCGGGGCTGCCCGCGCTGCCGCTCGAGGGGCAGCGCGCCGCGCTCGCGCGGGTGCGCGAGCTCCCGGCGCGCCTCCCGAAGTCCGCGCTCCTCCTGCCTGCCGCCCTGCGGTCGGGCGCCCTCCTCGAGCTGGACGTCGGAGAGGTGCCCGACGTCGCTGCGATCGCGGCGCTCGACGAGGGTTCGCGGGCGGCGGTCGCGGCGGCGATCGCCGGCGACCTGCGCGAGGAGGCGCTGCTGGCGGTCGAGGCGCGTACCGCGCGCGCGCCGACGGACGGCGCGGCCTATGCCGCGACCGATGCCGCGACCGCGCGCGGCCGGCGCGCGATCACAGCAGCGCTCGCATTCGCAGCGCTGGCTCCACCCGCGGAGCGCGACGCCGGCAGGCTCGAGCTCGCGCAGGCCGCGCTCGCGCTCGGCGACGCGCAGGCCGCCGTCGGACTGTTCCAGGCCGCGGCGGACGCGCAGCCGTCCTCGCTGCGTGCCCTGCGCGGCCTCGCGCTCGCCGCGCAGGCGAGCGGCGACGCGGCGCTCGCGCGCGACGCGTGGCAGCGCCTCGCCGCACTCCCCGACCTGCCGCCGGCGCTGCGCGAGGAGGCTGCCGCGGCCCTCGCGCCGGCGCCGGCAGCCCGGTAGCTCCGGCGGGCGGCGCGGCGTTCCGTCGCGCGCAGCCTCCGTGCTACGCCCGGCGCATGGCGTATCGCGTGATCCAGTGGGCGACCGGCAACGTCGGTCGCGCGGCCGTCGAGGGCATCCTTTCCCACCCCGAGCTCGAGCTCGCCGGCTGCTGGGTGCACAGCCCGGACAAGGCGGGGCGCGATGCCGGCGAGATCTGCGGTACCGGTCCGACCGGCGTGATCGCGACCGGCGACGTCGACGCGATCGTCGCGCTCGACGCGGACTGCGTGCTCTACGCGCCGCTCCTGCCGAGCAAGGACGAAGTGGCGCAGCTGCTGGCATCGGGCAAGAACGTCGTGACGCCGCTCGGCTGGTTCTTTCCGTCGCGCGCGACCGACGCGGGCGAGCTGGAGGAGGCGTGCCGTCGCGGCGGCAGCACTCTGCACGGCACCGGCATCCATCCGGGCGGCATCACCGAGCGCCTGCCGCTCACCCTGTCCGCGTTCTCCCGCGACGTGACGCACGTGCGCGCGGAGGAGTTCTCCGACATCCGCTCGTACGGCGCCGAGCTGGTGGTGCGCGAGATCATGCTGTTCGGCAAGCCGCCCGAGGTCGCGGCGCAGAGCCCGATGCTCGGCTACCTCGGCATGGGCTTCCACCAGTCGATCGACATGATCGCGCACGCGCTCGACATCGCGCTCGACGAGCAGCGCGGCGGCGCGCACGAGACGGCGATCGCGACCGAGCGCATCGAGACGCCGATCGGACCGATCGAGAAGGGGACCGTCGCGGCGCAGCGCTTCACCTGGCAGGGGCTCGTGCGCGGCCGGCCGGTGATCACGGCGCGCGTCAACTGGCTCATGGGGCAGGCGAATCTCGACCCGGCGTGGAGCTTCGGTCCCGAGGGCGAGCGCTTCGAGATCGAGATCACCGGCGACCCGCCGGTGTCGATCGCGGTGCACGGGCTCCACCCGCACGACCCGACCAGCCGGGAAGCGAGCGAGCGCAACCTCGGCATCGTCGCCACCGCGATGCACTGCGTGAACGCGATCCCCTACGTGTGCCGCGCGGAGCCGGGGATCAAGACCTACCTCGACCTGCCGCTCGTCGCCGGCCGCGCCGCCGCGGCGCTGCGCGGCGGGTGAGTTTCCATCGAGGCCGCTGATCGATCGAGGCCGAGCCTGATGAGCCCACCGGGAAGCCCACCGAAGAGCCAGGTTCGCCGGGCTGGACGCATCCTTCGCGACTGGTGGGCGGCACGATCTGCTCTCGAGACCGCGGACGTCCAGTGGGCCTTCGACGTCCTCGATGCGTACCGAGGCGCGCACGCCATCCCGCTCAACTCCGCGACCATGGCACTGCGATCGATGGTTCGTACGATTCACGCAACTGGATCGGTATCGCAACGATTGAAGCGCCACTTCTCGATCGTGACCAAGCTCGTGCGGGAGCCGACGATGCAGCTTGCCCGGATGCATGACGTCGCCGGGTGCCGGGCCGTGGTGGAAAGCGATCGTCGCGTCAGGGAACTCGTCGAGCGTTTGATCAAGAATCGAGATCGCACCACCGGCAAGTCTCGGGTGCTACGAGCGTACGACTACATCGCAAAACCGAAGCCGAGCGGCTATCGCGGGATGCACGTGGTGGTGGGCTACCACGGGTTCTTGGTCGAGGTTCAGCTTCGGACCGAGGTGCAGCACGAGTGGTCGATCGCCGTCGAACGGGTCGGGGGGCGTATCGGGGAGGACCTCAAGGGGGGGCGGGGGCCTCAGCCTGTGCTCGAGTTCTTCAAGCTGGTATCGAAGGCCATGGCGATCGAGGAGGCGGGCCGTCAGGTGCCTCGAGATCTCGTTCTGGCCGTGCAGGAGGCTCGTCGGGTAGCCGAGCCGTTGATGCGTAGAGACGTCATTGGATGAGCGAGCTGCGACATTTCCTGATCGTGTTCGACCATTGCTCCGGCGAGCTGGTGTCGAGGGAGGAGTACGAAGACGCTGGAGAAGCAATCGTGGCGTACGCGAGGAAGGAGCGGGAGCACGAGGGGCAACAGGATCTCGAGATCGTTCTCATCGGCTCGGATTCACTCGAGACCGTGCAGAGGACCCACGCAAACTACTTCAACCGCGCCGTGGCATCGAAGTACCTGAAAGATCTCTGAGCTCGGCCCTCATCCGAGAGCCGTCACGTCATCTCCGCACGCACGCGCAGGGCGGGGCGCCGCTCGAGCACCTCGACGGGGGCGCCGACCTCGAGCGTGCCGCGCGCGAGGTGGACGACGTTCTGGCCGAAGAGGACGCCGAGCTCGCTTTTCCGGTAGCGCGCGAGCGTGCGCAGCGGCTCGGTGCCGTCGCGCTCGCCGGTCCGCTGGTCGGTGGTGGTGATCGTGCAGCGCGAGCACGGCTTCACCACCGCGAGCTCGACCGCGCCGATGCGGATGCGCTTCCAGAGGTCCTCCTCGTACGGTGCCGCGCCGTGCACGACGAGGTTCGGCCGGAAGCGCTCCATCGGCAGCGGCTTCGGCAGGCGCGCGTTGAGGTCCTCGAGCGAGCCTTCGGAGATCAGCAGCAGCGGGTAGCCGTCGGAGAAGCCGGTGTGCGCGTCGCCGTCGAACCAGTCGCGGCTCACCGGACGAGCGTGATCCCGTGCGGTCGCGACCAGGCGGACCGGCTGGCCGAGGTGCTCGCTCATCCAGCGCGCCGCCTCGTCGCCGCCGTCGGTCGCGGGGCCCCGGTGGCGCCACACCTCGACCGCGACGTCGCCGTCGCGCGCGCCGGCGAAGGGCAGGGTGATCGCGTGGCGATGCGGTGCGCGCAGGACGATCCCACGCTCCTCGATCGCCGTCGTGACCAGAGCCAGGCGGGGAAGCTCGCGCTGCGTGAGGAAGCGTCCGCAGTCGTCGACGACCATCCAGCTCCGGTCGTGGCGCAGGCCGTGGGCATCGAGGTCGCAGCGCGAGACGGCGACGCCGTGGCAGGACTTGACCGGGTAGACGTTCAGCGCGGACAGCAGCACGGCGTGCCTCTCAGCGGGTACGCGCCGCGCTGCGTGCGCTGCTGCGTGCGCGTCCGCGGCGGGGCGCCGCCGCCGTGCTGCGGGCCGCTCGCGGCTCGAGCCCGGCGATCAAGACGCGCACGAGCTTGGCGAGGCCGTCGCGGTAGCCCTCGACCGTGACGCCCGGGCCCTTGAGCCCCTTCACCGCGCGCAGCAGGAGCTGCGCCGCGTCGCTCGCGGTGACGTCGAGCGACGTGAGGTCGATCTCGCCGGCCTGCGCCGCGCGCCGCAGCAGGCGCGCGAGCTGATCGGTGAAGTGACGCTCGGTGTCCGAGACCAGGTCGCTGCACAGGCGGTTGGTCTCGTCCATGAGCTCGGCGCCGTGCGGCGAGCCGAGCGTGATCTCGATCAGCTTGAGGCTCTTCGCCTCGATCGCCGCGCGGATGCGCTCGGCGAGGGGGGCGTCGGAGCGCAGAGCCGCGGCGGCGCGCTCGAGGGCGTCCTCCTGCAGCTGGCGCGCGAGGCTGACGAAGATCTCCTCCTTGTTGCGGAACTGGAGGTAGAGAGCGGCGCGCGACACGCCGGCCTCGGTCGCGATGTCCTCCATCGAGGTGCGGCGGAAGCCGTAGCGCGCGAAGCGCACGAAGGCGGCGGCCTGGATGCGCTCGCGCGTGGCGATGGTCTCGCGGCCCATGTTGCGCAGGACGTTGACAAAGGGCGCGCACGCGGTCAATGCTGCCGCCAACAAACTGACAAAACAGATGTATAACGTCAGAATGTTCTCGCGCAGGGGGCGGACACCCGGCGAGAACGGGAGGACGGCACATGAGCGGAGACGAGCGACGACTCGAGGGCAGGACCGTCGTGGTGACCGGCGCGTCGAGCGGCATCGGCAGGGCGATCGCCGAGCGCCTGGGCGGGGCCGGCGCACGCGTGTTCCTGTCGGGGCGCACGCGCGAGCCGATGCAGGAGTCGAAGACGCGCATCGAGCGCGCCGGCGGGCGCGCCACGGTCAGCGTCGACGACGTACGCGACCCGCAGCAGGTGCGCGAGCTGGTCGACGCCGCGATGCGCGACAGCGGGCGGCTCGACGTGATGGTCAACAACGCGGGCGTCTCGTACCCGCAGTCGATCCTCGAGGGCGACCCCGAGGAGTGGCGCACGATGCTCGAGACCAACGTGCTCGCGCTGCTGGTCGGCTGCCAGGCGGCGGTGCGTGCGATGCGCGCGTGCAAGGCCGAGGGGCACATCGTGAACGTCTCCTCGATCGCGGCGCTGCGGCCCGACTCCGGCGTCTACGGCTCGACCAAGCACGCGGTGAACTGCATCTCGTCGACGCTCCGCCGCGAGCTCGAGGAGGACTCGATCCGCGTGATCAACGTCATGCCCGGTGCGATCGCGACCAACTTCGCACGCAACTTCGACCCCGCGGTGATCGGCGGTCTGGTCGCCGCGAGCGGCGTGCAGGTCGAGGTCAAGCAGGGCGAGCGGGTGCCGGACGAGGTGTTCGAGCGCGTGCAGCCCGCGATGCGCCAGCTGCTCGGCAGCCCGGACGACGTCGCCGACGCCGTGCTCTACGCCGTCACGCAGCCGATCCACGTCAACGTCGCCGAGATCGTCGTGCGTCCGGCGAAGCAGATCACTTTCTGACCGCGCGCCGCCGGCGGGAATGGTGTAACGATGCCGGGCATGTCGGTGCTGCCAGCAGGAGAGCGGGCGTCCGCCGCCGGGGCGCGGACGCAGCTCACACCGCTCACCTCGTACCAGAAGTGGCTGTTCTTCTTCCTGGGCGTCGCGACCTTCTTCGAGGGCTACGACCTCTTCGCGCTCGCGCAGATCCTGCCGAATCTGCGCGCCGACCTCGGGCTCTCGACCGAGTACGCGGGGGTGCTGATCTCGATCGTGTCGGTCGGCAACGTGCTCGCGTACTTCGTCGTCGACCGCGCCGATCGCTGGGGGCGGCGCCGCGTGCTGACGATCACCATCGTCGGCTACACGCTCTTCTCGCTGCTGACCGCGTTCGCGACCAATGCGTGGACGTTCGCCGCGTGCCAGCTCGTGGCGCGCATCTTCCTCCTCGGCGAGTACGCGGTGGCGATGGTGTACGCGGCCGAGGAGTATCCCGCCGACCGGCGCGGCATGGTGATCGGCGTGATCCAGGGCTGTGCGAGCCTCGGCGCGATCACCTGCGCGATCGTCGTGCCGTTCCTGCTGCAGACGCCGCTCGGCTGGCGCAGCGTGTACCTGGTCGGCACGGTGCCGCTGGTGATCATCGCGTTCGCGCGCCGCAACCTGCGCGAGACCGAGCGCTTCGCGCGCGACGCGGCGGACGGCGGCCCGCGCGACTCGTCGTTCGGGCGCATCCTGCGCACGCCGTATCGCGGCCGCGTCCTGCAGATGGCCGCGATCTGGGCCCTGACGCTCTTCTGCACGCAGAATGCGGTGACGTTCTGGAAGGAGTTCGCGATGGCCGAGCGCGGCATGGACGACGCGCAGATCGGGCGGGCGCTGGCGATCGCGTCGATCGCGTCGTTGCCGCTGCTGTTCTTCGTCGGCAAGGCCCTCGACGTTCTCGGCCGGCGCATCGGCGCGGCGATCGCCTTCTCGCTCGCAGCACTCGGCGTCTTCTGCAGCTACACGCTCGAGACGCACACCGGGCTCACCGTGGCGCTGGTGATCGGCATCTTCGGCACGGGATCGGTGCTACCGGTGCTCAACACCTACACCGCGGAGCTGTTTCCGACCGAGCTGCGCAGCGAGGCGTTCGCCTGGTCGAACAACCTGATCGGTCGCACCGCGTACCTGGCGTCGCCGCTGGTCCTCGGGTTCACCGCCGGCAGCTTCGGCTGGGGCCCGACCCTCGCCGCCACCGCGATCTTCCCGCTCCTCGCGCTCGCGCTCATCCTCGCGTTCCTCCCCGAGACCGTCGGCCGCGAGCTGGAGGAGACGTCGCGGCTGTAGCCAAGGGGATCCGCGCACGCAGCGCGCGAGGGGGTGCGTGCCCGCTCGTGTGATAAACCCGCCGGAATGTCACTCGACCAAGCCACGCTCGCCGCCGTCGTCGACCGCCTCGCGATCCAGGACCTCCTGGTGCGCTACTGCAAGGCGATCGACACCAAGGACTGGGATCTCCTCGACACCGTCTTCGTGCCCGACGCGCACGTCGACTACACGAGCTCGGGCGGCGTGCAGGGGCCGTACCCCGAGGTGCGGAAGTGGCTCGCCGACATCCTGCCGAACTTCCCGATGAGCCAGCACGCCGTCAGCAACTTCGAGATCCACGTCGACGGCGATCGCGCGACCAGCCGCGTATACTTCTACAACCCGATGGCGCGTCCGAAGCCGGAGGGCGGAGTGTCGATGTTCTTCATCGGCGGCTACTACGTCGACGATCTGGTGCGGACGTCGGACGGCTGGCGCATCACGCAGCGCATCGAGCAGCAGGCCTGGGCAGACATTCGCTGACGCCGCGCGCGGGTCGCTCGAACGACACGAGCCCTCCCGTTGCCGGGAGGGCTCGTGTCCGCCGGTTCCGTCCGACGTGCGTTGGCCAGGACTGCTGCGTCAGGCCGGGAAGCGCTTGCCGTGCGGCACCGCGGCGGTCGCCGCGTGCACCGGGTGGCCGAGCTCCGGGGTGAACGACGAGCCGCTCGAGAAGCCGTAGGCGCTCTCGCTGTGCTGCGAGAGGTCGAGGCCCTCGATCTCGTCCTCGGCGTCGACGGTGAGCGAGCCGAAGAAGAGCTTCAGCACCATCAGGATCACGAAGGTCGCGACCGGGGCGAACACCGCGGTGAACGCGATGCCCTCGAGCTGCACCACGATCTGCTGGCCGTTCGACTCGATGCCCGAGCCGAGCGACACCGCGAGGATGCCCGACGCGAGCGCGCCCCACGCACCGCCGAGCGCGTGCACGCCGAAGACGTCGAGCGAGTCGTCGTAGCCGAGCGCGGGCTTGAGGAACATGCAGGCCGCGTAGGAGATCACGGCGACGCCCGCGCCCACCACCAGCGCACCGGCGGGCGACACCGCACCGCAGGCCGGGGTGATCGCGACCAGGCCCGCGACCGCGGCGGTCGCACCGCCGAGAGCGGTCGGCTTGCCGCGGTGGATCCACTCGATCGCCGCCCAGACGATCACCGCCATCGACGCCGCGGTGCTGGTGTTGAGGAAGGCGAGGGCGGCGAGCGGCGTCGCGCCGAGCGCGCTGCCGGCGTTGAAGCCGAACCAGCCCATCCACAGGAGGCCGGCGCCGATCAGGCAGAGCGGCAGGCTGTGCGGCGGCATGGGCTCCTTGCCGAAGCCGCGCCGCGGGCCGAGGACGATCGCCGCGAGCAGCGCCGAGAAGCCGCTCGACATGTGGACGACGAGGCCGCCGGCGAAGTCGATCGCGCCGGACTTGAAGATCCAGCCCTCGCCGGCCCAGACCATGTGCGCGAGCGGGCAGTAGACGACGAGCAGCCAGATCGAGATGAAGGCGATCCAGGCGCTGAACTTCATGCGCTCGGCGATCGCGCCGAGCATGAGCGCCGGGGTGATGATGGCGAACATGCCCTGGAACATCGCGAAGATGTACTCGGGGATGTTCCGGCCGGCGCCGTTGGTGATGACCGAGTCCATGGTGACGCCGCTCAGCATCACCTTGGAGAAGTCGCCGACGAAGGCGTTGCCGGTGCCGAACGCGAGGCTGTAGCCGACGACGATCCAGAGGACGCCGGCGACGCCGGCGGAGATGAAGCACTGCATGAAGACGTTGAGGACGTTCTTCGAGCGCACGAGACCGCCGTAGAAGAGGGCGAGGCCCGGCAGCGTCATCATCAGGACGAGCGCGGTGGAGGCGAGCACCCAGGCGGTATCCCCCGAGTCGAACACGGGCGGTGCCTCGGCCGCCGCGTCCTGAGCGAGCGCGACGGTGGCCAGACCCAGCGAGCCGACGGCTGCCAGGGCGGCGCTGGCGCCGCGGACGAAACGGTCTCTCATGCCGACGATCCTCATGGGTTTCCCTCCTCGACCGTTCGGTCCGGACCGGGCAGGGATGGTCCGAAGACGGTCAGCCGCCCCGATGCAAGCGATCTGCCAGCGATTCGTGCAGTCAATTCGCGGCATCACGAATCCGGATCGGACTGGCTGCACAATCGTTGGGCGAGCCCATGCCCATCTCTTGGGCACTGCTCGGCTGGCGAGCGGGCGCGATCTTCCAGAGCGACGGCGGCGCCCAGGGCCTTGCCGGGTCCGGTTGACCATCGCCGGCGAGCGCGCCTATGGAAGCCGCTCGCGCACGGGAGGTCCACGCATGGCATTCAGCGAATACTCGTCCTTCGACGGCCTCGGTCTCGCCGACCTGGTACGGCGCAGGGAGGTCGCGCCCGCCGAGCTGGTCGAAGCGGCGATCGAGCGGATCGGACGCCACAACGGCGCCCTGAACGCGGTCGTCTTCGAGGGCTTCGACGACGCCCGGCGCTGGGCCTCGGGCGAGCTGCCCGACGGCCCGTTCCGCGGCGTCCCGTTCCTGGTGAAGGACCTCTACTGCCCGGTCGCCGGCTGGCCGATGAGCAACGGCTCGCGCTGGTTCGGGCGGCGGATCAGCGAGGAGGACGACGCGATCGTTCGCCGCTACCGCGAGAGCGGCATGGTGCTGCTCGGCAAGACCAACACGCCGGAGTTCGGCATCACGGGCACCACCGAGAGCGCGTACCTCGGCCCGTGCCGTAGCCCGTGGAACCCGCGACACATCGCCGGCGGGTCGAGCGGTGGTGCCGCGTCCGCGGTCGCGGCGGGGATCGTGCCGATGGCGCACGCATCCGACGGGCTCGGCTCGATCCGCATCCCGGCCGCCTGCTGCGGGCTCGTCGGGCTCAAGCCGACGCGCGACCGCAACCCGATCCGGCGCACCTCGCAGGGAGGCATCGCGTTCGAGGTCAATCACATCGTCTCGAAGTCGGTACGCGACTCGGCGGCGATGCTCGACTGGACCGGCCGCCCGCAGCCGGGCCTCTTCTTCTCCCCTCCGGCGAAGGAGCGTCCGTACCTCGACGAGCTCGCGCGGCGGCCCGAGCGCCTGCGCATCGCGTTCCACCCCGACTCGCCGGCGCGCACGCCGCTCCACCCCGACGTGGCGCGGACGCTCGCCGACACCGTGCGCGTCCTCGGCGAGCTCGGCCACGAGGTGGTGGAGAAGGAGCTCCGCGTCGACTGGCGCAAGCTCTACCGCGCGCAGGGCGTGTGGAGCGCCGGCAACTTCGCCGGCATCCTCGCCGAGAACGCCGCTCTGCTCGGGCGCGAGCCCGGCGACGGCGACATCGAGAAGCTGACGCGCTCGATCTGGCAGGCCGGGCGGCGCATCACGGCCGAGATGCACGTGCAGGCGGAGCACACGCTGAAGGACCTCGTCTGCGAGCTGCTCGCGCAGTGGGACGAGCACGACGTCTTCCTCTGCCCGACGATGATCACGCCGCCGCCCGCGGTGGGTTACATCGACCCGACGACGCTCGAGCCGAAGGAGCTGAACCACCGTCAAGCAACCACCTTCGGCTTCACGCCGCCGTTCAACTTCACCGGCCAGCCGGCGATCTCGCTGCCGCTCGGCCAGTCGGCGGACGGTCTGCCGATCGGCATGATGTTCGCCGGCCGCTACGCCGACGAGGCGTCGCTCTTCCGTCTCGCGGCGCAGCTCGAGGAGGCCATGCCGTGGTCGTCGCGCCGCCCGCCGATCTGGGGGTGACGCACTCGGCCCCCGAGCAGTCGCTCCGACGACAGACACCCGCCCTCCCGCCACCGACGCCGCGGCGTCGCGGCCGCGGTGTGCGCGGGCAGGCACGTAGCCGCGGACTCCGTTCGGCGGGCGGCGCTCCTGGTGGTGAGTTTCTGGCGGTGGAAGGTGTGCGTGCCGTCGGAGCGACTGCTTGGGAGCCGCTCCGCAGCGAGATTCTCGCAGCCGAAAGTCCGGCGACCGGAGCGGAGACGGCACGCACACCTTCCATCGCGGGCACGACCCTCGCCACCGCGAAGGGCACAGCGACACGGGCACGCAGCAGGCAGTTGCCACCCGGAGCCGCCTCGGACATAGGATGCGGAAACCCCCGCCCCCCGATCGCAGCAAGCAATTTTCGTCAGTCTGGAAGGAGCAAGCAGATGCAGAGCTACGGGATGCTCATCGACGGCCGCTCGGTGAACACGAGCGAGCAGGACCCGGTCATCAACCCCGCCTTCGGCGAGCCGTTCGCGACCTGTGCGCGTGGCACCAGAGAGCACGTCGAGCAGGCGGTCGCCGCCGCCGCGCAGGCCTACAAGACCTGGCGCAAGGACGAGGCGTTCCGCCGCCAGAAGCTGAACGAGTGCGCCGCGGCGCTGCAGGCGAAGGTGAACGACATCGCGCCGGTGCTGTCGCAGGAGCAGGGCAAGCCGGTCAATCAAGCAATGATGGAGCTGTTCGGCGCGTCGATGTGGTTCTCGTACTTCGCGAGCCTGCCGATCGAGCCCGAGGTGCTGCAGGACGACGGCGCGAAGAAGATCCAGGTGGTGCGCAAGCCGCTCGGCGTCGTCGCGGCGATCACGCCCTGGAACTTCCCGGTGATCCTGCTGTCCTGGAAGCTCGCGCCGGCTTTCCTCGCCGGCAACACGGTGGTCGCGAAGCCGTCGCCGTTCACGCCGCTGTCGACGTTGATGGCGGCCGAGGCGCTGCGCGAGGTGCTGCCCGCCGGTGTGCTCAACGTGATCTCCGGCGGCAACGACCTCGGAGCCGAGCTCACGCGTCATCCCGAGATCCGCAAGATCTCGTTCACCGGCAGCGTCGCGACCGGCAAGAAGGTCATGCTCGCCGCCGCCGACGACCTGAAGCGCGTCACCCTCGAGCTCGGCGGCAACGACGCCGCGATCGTGCTCGACGACGTCGATCCCGACGAGGTCGCCGAAGGCCTCTTCTGGGGCGCGTTCCAGAACTCGGGCCAGGTGTGCGCCGCGATCAAGCGCCTCTACGTGCCCGAGCAGCTGCACGACGCGATCGTCGCCAAGCTCGTCGACCGCGCGAAGCGCACCAAGGTCGGCAACGGCATGGAGCCGGACGTCGAGCTGGGCCCGATCAACAACGACATGCAGTTCCAGAAGGTGCTCGGACTCGTCGAGGACGCGAAGAAGTCCGGCGGCAAGATCGAGGTCGGCGGCGAGCGCATGGGCTCGAAGGGCTACTTCCTGCCGCCGACGATCGTCACCGGCCTCGGCGCCGGCGCGAAGCTGGTCGACGAGGAGCAGTTCGGCACGGCACTGCCGATCATCAAGTACAAGCACATCTCCGACGCGCTCGAGCAGGCGAACCGCACCAACTACGGCCTCGGCGGCTCGGTGTGGTCACCGAACGTCGATCGTGCCGAGGAGGTCGCGCGCGAGCTCGAGTCGGGCACCGTGTGGGTGAACCAGCACATCGACCTGTCGCCGCTGCAGCCGTTCGGCGGCCACAAGTGGAGCGGCATCGGCGTCGAGAACGGCAAGTGGGGCTACAACGAGTTCACGCAGGTGCAGGTGGTCGACACCAAGCGGTGAGCGGACGCCGCTCCCGGATCACCGGGAGCGGCGTCGTCGTTTCAGCGCCGGATGCACCTCGTCACGGGATGATCGGCGTGCAGACGTCCTGCTCGAGCTCTTCCACCCGGTCGCAAACCGTCCCCTGACAGCACGGAGCCGGACTGCCCGCGCACGCCTCGTCGAGGCCCAGGCATGGGGTCGGGGTAGGGGCGGGCGTGGGCACCGCCGTGGGCGTGGGCGTCGGCCCCGCGGGCGTCGGCATCGGGGTCGGGGTCGCCGTCGGCGCTGGGGTGGCGGTCACGACGGGGGTCGGCGTGGCCGTCGCGACGGGCGTCGGCGTGGCCGTCGGTACCCCGACCGGCGACATGCAGATACCGCACTGCTGCTCCTCGGGATCGCAGCCGTCGGCCGCGACGCAGACGCCGGGGCAGCCGATCTCGCCCTCGAGCGGGTCGCACGAGCCGCGCGGATCGTTCGCGCAGCAGCGGTCGCCCGGGCACGGCACGCCGAGCGCACCGCCACAGCCTTGCGTCTCGAGGTCGCGGCCGGAGCCGATCGCGAAGCAGATGCAGTCGGAGGACTCGGAGTCGAACGGCAGGCAGACGCCGCGGGCAGTCGCGTCGTCGACGGCGTACTGGCAGCCGCCGCCGCACTGGTTGCCGACCGCACCGGCGCCGCAGACGATGCACGTCGCCGGCACCTCTTCGACGACGCAGGCGCACTCGCCGGCGGCGACCTCGAGGATCTCGCCCGGGACCGACTCGCAGGCGCCGATCCGCGCGATGACGCACTCGTCGCCGACCGGGCAGATGCCCGCCGGCACGTCGACGCGGAAGGCCTGCGCCGCTGCGGCGTCGTCGATGCCGACCGCCTGGGTCGCTGCGCTGACGTCGATGCCGACCGCCTGGGTCGCTGCGCCGACGTCGATGCCGACCGCCTGGGTCGCTGCGCCGACGTCGATGCCGACCGACGGCGGATCGGAGGTGCGTCCGATGACGACGATCTCGGGATCGGACTGCGGTGCTGCGGGAAGCCCGTCGGGCGGCAGGAAGAAGCTCGCCTGGAGGCGCACGTCGTTCGAGATCGGACGCCACTCGTTCTGCGCGCACTCGAGCGCCGTGCCCTCGCACGCGTCGGTCCCCTCGCAGCGGAACACGAACTCGCTCGTCGGATCCGACAGGCGGCCGGTCGAGTCCTCGCGCTGCTCGCAGTAGACGAAGCTCGGCGGGCTGCCGTCGGCCTGGTACACGTTTCCGGTCACGTTCAGGAAGCGCTCTTCGACGCCTTGCGCCTGGGTCTCGAACGGCTCGAGGCTGTACGAGATCGACCAGCGCTCGGTGCCGACGTCCTTGGTGACCAGGTGGTTCAGGCGGTCGAGCGTCAACGTGGCGCCGCGACCGCTGGTGCTCTGGGCGAGCGCGCTCGGCGGAGCGGCGAGCTCGAGCCCCGCGCGGGCGAGGTCCGTGCCGCGCACGCGGGCGAGCGCCGTCGAGAGGCGCGCGACGAGCGCGTCGAGGAACGAGGTCGCGCGCGCCGCCTGGGCGGTGCCGTTGCCGCCCGGCGGCAGGAAGAAGCTCGCCGGCACCAGCACGTCCTCGGCGATCGGCGTCCAGCCGTCGCGCGCGCAGCGGTCGGCGGTCGTCGTGCAGGCGTCGGCGCCGCTGCACGACAGGCGGAAGACGCTGCTCGCATCGAGCAGCGAGCCCTGCGAGTCGTCGCGGACGAGACAGGTGACGAAGCTCGCGGGCCCGCCGTCGCTGCGGAAGATGTTGCCCGTGACGCTGATGATGCCGCTCGGGTCCGTCGAGTAGAGATTCAGCGCGATCGTCCAGCGCTCGGCACCGAGGTCCTTGTTGACCATGTAGCTCTGCAGGTCGGGTGACAGCGTCGAGCCGGCGCTCGGCTGCTGCGCGGTCGCGGTGCCCGAGGCGAGGAGCAGAAGTGTCCCGGCGACGATCGGCGCGATCGTCCGGGTGAGCGGGGTCACGAACATGGAGCTTCCTCCTTCCGTTTCCACCGACCAGGCGCTGCGTGCGCGGTCGATCCGTTCGGGCGCCGGGCGTGAGGCGCGTGGTCGAAGAGCGATCCGGCTCGATCCTGTCACGAATCGACGCCGGTGTCCGCTCAATCTGCCCGGATGCAGAAGCTGCCCGCCGACGGATTCACGTTGCAGACGAGGCCCGGACAGCAGGCCGGCGGGCGAGCCGGGCTGCACGGCTCGCCCGCCCCGAGGCAGATCGGATCGGGCGTCGCGGTCGGGACCGGCGTCGGGCTCGGGCGCGGGGTCGGCGTCGGCGAGGGGCTCGGCGTGGGCGGGGGCGTCGGGTCCGGCGTGGGCGTGGGCTGCGGCGTCGGGGTGGGCGCTTCGGGCGGCGACACACAGATCCCGCACTGCTCCTCGTCCGGGTCGCAGCCGTGCGCCGCGACGCAGACGCCGGGACAGGGGACCTCGCCGCGGAGCGGGTCGCAGTCGCCGCGCGGATCGTTCGCGCAGCAGCGGTCGCCCGGACAGGCCAGGCCGAGCACGCCGCCGCAGCCCTCGGTCGTGAGGCTCCGGCCGGCGCCGATCGCGTAGCAGACGCAGTCGTCGGCATCCGCGTCGTACGGCAAGCAGACGCCGCGCGCGGTCGCGTCGGCGACCGGATACTCACAGTCGCCGCCGCACTGTCCCGAGGCCCCGCCGCCGCACTCGATGCAGCCCGGTGGGACGACCGGCACGACGCAGCGGCAGCCGAGCGTCTGGTCGTCGATCACGATCCCGGGCACGTCGGCGCAGGCGCCGATGCGCGGCACGAGACACTCGGCGCCGGCCGGGCACGCACCCGCGGGCGCTTCGAACGGGCTCGCCGCCGACCCCGGCGCGATCAGCGACGGCGGGTCGGAGGTACGACCGATCACGACGATCTCCGGGTCGGACTGCGGGGCCGCGGGCAGCCCGCCGGGCGGCAGGAAGAAGCTCGCCTGCAGGCGCACGTCGTTCGCGATCGGCCGCCACCCGTTCTCGGCGCAGTCGCGCGCGGTGGTCTCGCACGCGTCGCTGCCCTGGCAGACGAAGCGCAGCTCGCTCGCGGGGTCGTCGAGCGAGCCCGTCGAGTCGGGTCGCAGCGTGCAGAAGACGAATCTCGGCGGTCCGCCGCCGGGCTCGTAGACGTTGCCCGTCACGCTCAGAAAGCGCGTCGCGACGCCCTGCTGGTCGCTCTCGAACGGCTGGTAGCTGTACGAGATCGACCAGCGCTCGCCGCCGACGTTCTTGGTGACGAGGTGGTTCAAGCGGTCCACCGTGAGCGTGGCGCCGCGCCCGCCGTCGACCTGCGCGTGCGCGCTGCGCGGCGCCGCGAGCTCGATGCCGCCGCGCGCGACCGCAGAGCGGCGCACGTCGCGCCAGGCGGCGGCGAGCCGGTCGACCAGGTCGGAGAGGAACGAGCGCGCGTCGGCCGCGTCGGCCGCGGAGTTGCCGCCGGGCGGCAGGAAGAAGCTCGCCGGCACACGCACGTCACCGGCGATCAGCGTCCAGCCGGTACGCGCGCACGCCTCGGCCGTCGTGCCGCACGCGCTCGCTCCGCTGCAGGCGAGGCGGAAGGTGCTGCTCGGGTTGCGCAGGTCGCCGCTCGAGTCGAAGCGCTCGAGGCAGGTGACGAAGCTCGCCGGACCGCCGTCGGCACGGAAGATGTTGCCGGTGATGCTGATGATGCTCGCCGGGTCCTGCGAGAAGAGGTTCAGGTTGATCGTCCAGCGCTCGGCGCCGATGTCCTTGTTGACCATGTAGCTCTGCCGGTCGGGGGACAGCGTGGAGCCGGACGGCTGCTGCGCACGCGCGGCGCGCGGCGCGGCCGCGAGCACGAGCGCCAGCGTGACGACGACCCCGATCGTGCGAAGCAGCGCGGACCCTGGCATGCTCTCCTCCTCCCCGACTCCACCGACCCCGCGTACCGGCTCCGGCGCGCGACTCGCTCCGCTTGAAGCGCACGACGCGCGCAGCGTCAATCGCTCGCGCGTCGCCGGTCGGCGGCTCGAGGATCGGCGGTGGAGCACGCGCGCACGGCTGCGCGCGTCAGACGAGCGTGCGGCGCAGCTGCTCGGCGCGCTGGATCCCGGCGACGCCGTCGGCGACGGCCACGATCGGCGTGACCTCGTAGGTCACGTACGGCGCCCAGACCGCGGTCGCCTCGAGCAGGGCTGCGACCGAGTCGGTCTCGACGATCACGAAGTCGCCGCCGGTCGCCGACACGTAGTGCGCCTTGATCTCGAGCGCGGGCGGCGGCTGCCAGCCCTGGAAGAGCTTGAGGACGCTCTCGCGCTCCGCGGTGGAGAGTCCGGGTCTCGCCGAGCCGTGACACATGAAGAGCATCGCGTGTTCCTCCTCGAGCGGCAGAGCCACGGACCAGCGCGAAAGGCAAGCGAGACGACCGCTCGTGGCCGTCGCGGGCTGCGTCAGGACAGAGCGTCGAGCACCTGCGCGAGTCGCCGGATGCCCTCGCGAATCGCGCGCTCGTCGAGGCCGCCGTAGCCGAGCAGCAGCTCCGCGTGCCGTGGCGGCCGGGCGTAGAAGTGTGCGGCCGGATACACCCCGACGCCGCGCTCGCGACACGCGGCGCGCAGCCGCGGCGCATCGCGTCCCGACAGCGCATCGAAGCGGACCAGCACGTGCAGCCCGGCGCTCTCGCCGAGCACGGTCGCGCGCGTGCCGAGCTGTCGCGACACGGCGTCGAGCAGTGCTGCGCGTCGCGCCGCGTGTCGCGTGCGGATGCGACGCACGTGACGCTCGAGGTGGCCTTCGCGGATCAGGTCGGCGAACGCGAGCTGCTCGAGCGTGGCGGTGCCGGTGTCGGCGAGCGCGAGCGCTGCGCGGAACACGTCGCCGAGCGCCGGTGGGACGACGAGCCAGCCGATGCGCAGCGCCGGGAAGAGGACCTTCGAGGCGGTGCCCGAGTAGAGCACCCGCCCCTGGCGGTCGAGCGCCTGCAGGCACTCGAGCGGATGGCTCGCGAACCGGAACTCGCCGTCGTAGTCGTCCTCGAAGACGTACGCTTCGCGGGCACTCGCCCACTCGAGGAGCGCGAGCCGTCGGGGCAGGGAGAGGACGCCGCCCGCGGGGAACTGGTGCGACGGCGTGACGCACACGAGCCGCGCGCTCGCGACGGCTTCGAGCCGGTCGGTCTGGAGCCCGTGCTCGTCCACCGGCACGTGCTCGACCTCGGCGCCGAGCGCCGTCAAGCAGAACGAGAAGCCGGTGTAGTGCGGCTCCTCGAGGATCACGCGCTCGCCGGCGTCGACCAGGAGCCGCGTCGCGAGGTCGATCGCCTGCTGCGAGCCGCGCACCACCAGGATCTGCTCCGGCGTGCATGCGACGCCGCGCGAGCGGGCGAGGTAGCCGGCGAGCTGCTCGCGGAGCTCGGCCGCGCCGCCCGGCGGCTGATACGCGAGTCGGCGCACCGACAGCCGCCGCGCGCGGCGACCGAGGAGCCGCGACCACGTCGCGAGCGGCAAGTCGGCGTACGCGGGCTCGCCGTAGCGGAAGTCGTACGGGAGCACCTCGCGCGGCAGGCTCCAGCTCGCGCGCTTGGCGGGGATGCCGTCGTGCAGGCGGCGGCCGAACGCCGACAGGCGCGGCGGCGCCTCGCGGAGCGACGCCGTGCCCGCGTCCGCCCTGCGCGCGCTGCCGGCGCGCGGCGGCGCCGGCAGCGCTTCGGCGACGTACGTTCCGGACGCCGGGCGCGCGCTCGCGTAGCCCTCGGCGATCAGGCGGTCGTATGCCTGCAGGACGGTGTTGCGCGACACGCCGAGCTCGTCCGCCAGCTCGCGCGACGAGGCGAGCCGCTCGCCGGCGCGCAGCCGCCCGCCGAGGATCGCGTCGCGCAGCGCGCGGTAGGTCTGTCGGTGCAGCGGACCGTCGCCGTCGAGGCGCACGAGGAGCATGCGCTACCGGTACCAGAAGGTGACCGGAGAGAGCAGCGACGATGGGGCCAGCGTGTGGTCGGATGAAGACGACGAGCGGTCCTTCATCCTCTCGTGGTGGGCGAGGCCCATCGATACGTCAGTCGAGCAGGCGACCCGCGTCGAGCTCGAGCGCCGAGGCGTAGAAGCGCTCGGCCATCGCGTCGAGCAGGCGTCCGGTGCGCGTGCCAGGCTCGGCGCCGGCGAGGTAGAGGCCCTTCACCGGGATGTAGAGGCAGTAGAGCGCGGCCAGGCGGAAGTCGTCGAGCGCGTCGGTGAAGGCGTAGTCGCACACGCCGCCTGCGACCAGCGCCGCGTGCCAGGCGGCGCACACCTCGACCTGGTGTCCCTTGCGCTCTGCCGCAGGCTCGCTGCCGCCGAGCAGGCGCGCGACGTCGATCGCGGCCATGCTGCGGGTCGCGAGCTGCCAGTCGAGCAGGACGACGGCGGGCGACGGGCGGGCGCTCTCGTCGAACAGCAGGTTGTCGGCGCGCAGGTCGCCGTGGATGACCGTGGTCGGCCGCGCCGCGATCCGCTCCTCGAGCCAGGTGCGGCGGGTCGCGAGGCGCTCGCCGAGACGCAGCGCCTCGCGTCCGATGCGTAGCTCGTAGGTCCGCGCGAAGGCCGGCCAGTGCTCCTCGAAGCCGGCGTCGAAGAAGTGGTCGTGCAGCGGCATCCAGTCGAGCTCGCGCAGCCGCGCGCCGTTCCAGAAGGCGGCGTGCAGGCTGGCCGCGGCGCGTACGGTCGCGAGCACCTGTCCGTGCGCGAGGCCGTGGAGCTGGTCGGCGCACGCCAGGTGGGTCAGGTCCTCCATCACCAGCGCGCTGCCGTGTGCGCCCGCGGTCGCCAGGTAGATGCGCGGCACCCGGAGCGGCAGCGCCGGGGCGACCTCTCGGTAGAAACGTACCTCCCGAGCGAATGCGTCGACGCGCCGGCAGGCTTCGCGGAACGTGCCGTCGGGTGGCTCGAGCTTGACGACCAGCGAGGCGGGTGCCGTGACCGGCGCGCGGTCGTAGCCGATCGCGACGCGCACCGTGGCGCTCAGGAAGCCTCTCTCCGTGCCGATCACGCGCTGCTCGATGCGCGTGACGCGGGCGCCGTCGAGAGTCCCGGCCGCATCGAGCACGGCCTCGATCCAGGTGGCGTCGATCTCCGCGACGCTGCGGGGCAAGGCGGGTGGGCCCGCGAGCCGAACCGACGAAGCACTCCCGATTCCCGCTGCTGTCATCTCCGCCGTCTCCTCCGCTCCTGGCTGCATCGGCGGGGAGGCCGGGCGGGTTGAGCGCTGGCAACTACACCATTTCGGCGGCGGTTCTGGCGACCGGCCCGGAGACGCAGAGCACGCTCGAGGGGCGCTCGTGTCCGACGGTGCGGATCTCGACGGACTCCGCAGGGGCGTGTACTGGTCCGTCGAGCGCGGGCGTGAATCGTGCAAGAGGTGACGATGGCCGGGTCGATCTGCATGCGCGAGTCGTTGTTCGACCTTCATCTCGTCGGGTCGCGTGCCGAGCCGTGCCTACACGACGGCGTCGAGAGGAGGGCGGCGATCCGCTGTGACCGCTCGGCATGCCGGTCCGGTTGCCGTCGGCCAACCCGTCGATGAGCACCGTCGACCCGAAGGCCTACCTCGACGAGTGCCGCCGCCTGGTGCTCGACGAGCTGCCACGGTTGATGCCCCGCAGCGAGCGCTACCGGCCCGTTCTCTACGATCTGATGCTCGACTACCCGCTGCGTGCCGGAAAGGCGCTGCGGCCGGCGCTGTGCATCGCGGTATGTCGGGCTCTCGGTGGCCATCTCGAGTCCGTCCTGCCGTCGGCGGCGGTGCTCGAGCTGTACCACAACGCGTTTCTCGTCCACGACGACGTCGAGGATGGATCGGAGCAGCGTCGCGGTGCCGCAACCTTGCACCGCGAGCACGGCGTCCCGATCGCGGTCAACGTGGGTGACGCGATGCTCGCGCTCACCCTCGGGCCGTTGCTCGACAACATCGAGCTCCTCGGCCTCGGCAAGGCTCTGCGGATCCTGCGCACGGTCTCGCGCATGTCGCTCGAGTCCGCGGAGGGACAAGCGCTCGAGCTCGACTGGATCCGGCACGAGCGCTTCGATCTCACCGATGCCGACTACGTGCGCATGGTCTACAAGAAGACCGGCTGGTACACCTTCATCGCGCCGATGCTGGTCGGCGGAATCGCTGCGGGAGCATCGCCGGAACGGCTGGCTGCCTTGCGAAAGTTCGGTGCCGTCCTCGGCGTCGCATTCCAGATTCAGGACGACATCCTCAACCTGACGGCGCGAGAGGAGGTCTATGGCAAGGAGATCGGCGGCGACCTGTGGGAGGGAAAGCGAACGCTCATCCTGCTGCACGCGCTCCGCGTCGCCTCGCCGGTGGAACGAGCGCGCGCTCTGGCGGCGTTGCGCGGCGCGCGGCCATCGAGCACGCACCGGCAGGGCGTCGCTGGCTTGACTGGCTCCGAATGTTGGAATAACGGCGCCAGCTATCCAGCGAGGGAAGAGTCGGTCGGAGCGCGAGACAAGGCCACCCAAGACATCCAGATCCTGCACGACCTGATCGATCGCGCCGGCAGCATCCCGTATGCCCGGTCGATCGCGGCGCGCTGGGCGGACCGGGCCCGGACCCTTCTCGGCAGGGCGGACGGCTGGCTCGAGCCCTCGGTGCATCGCAGCTTCGTGGAGGGCTTGATCGATTTCGTGGTCGCGCGCGATCTGTGACGCGGAAGGCGGAGGATCCATGGCGCAACCGAAAGACGATCCGTGCAACCCTGATTCGCCGCCGACGAAGGGGGCGCAGGAAGCGAAGTTCCTGCGTGAGGCCCGGGGCGCATCGATCCGCACCAACGTCCAGCAGTTGCGCGCGATCCAGCGCTGGAAGGAGGCGGTGGGCGAGGCTTGCGGCGGGCCGCAGACCGGCTACGGCGCCGACCCGCTGAAGTCGTTCGACTGGGTGAACGAGCTCGCGTTCGAGGCCGCGCGCCACGGGCTCGACAACTACAACTCGATGCTCGGGCTGAGCGAGAGGTTCGGCGATCGGATCGTCGCGACCATGCGCGACGCGCTGCGCATCCGTCGTGCTCCCTGCGTCGCCGCGCCGGGAGACATCCTGAGCGTCAAGGGCAAGGTCGGCCACGTTTCCGAGCCGGCAGCGCTCAACGTCACCAACCGACTGCGCTGCGCGGCCACCGTCGAGTTTCTGACCGGCGACTTCGTCGAGGTCGACGATCCCTCGAAGGTGAAGCAGGTGCGTCCGACATTCGAGCCGGAGCCGAAGATCGCGGAGCCGGCGAAGAAGTACGTTCTCGAGGCCTCGCAGTCGCGCGTCTACCTGCTGAGGATCGACCTCGCGGGCTTCGTCGAGGGCCGATGGGCGGCGACGCTCGTCGTTCGTGCCAACGGTCGAGCGACGGACGAGATTCCGGTCCGCGTGGACGTCGTCAAGTGAGCGAGGTCGAGCGTGGCGAAGCCGAGGTGTCCGACTGTCCGGGCATCGCGGGCGCCGCATACGGGTCGGTGCGACAGGTCGTCCTGCGCGAGCCGGAGGACGACCTGCTCGAGGTGCTCGACGAGCTTCAGCTCTGGCTCGTCGCGCATCCGGTCGCGGCACGGGGCATCGTGCGTGCTCTGGTGAGCGAAGGGAGACGCTTCGCGGAAACGCCGGGCGGTCGGCGGTGGGCCACGCTCCTCCAGGGGTCGGAGCTCGTGCGGCGCGGCCGGATCGTGTGGGACAGCTCGATCCTGAGCGCGCTCGATGCGCGCGACGAGTCGCCCTTGCCGTCCGCCGTGATCGATACGCTGCTCGGATCGCTCGCCAGCAGCGATCTGCGCATCGTCCTCGAGCGCCTGGCGAGTCGTGGGCTCCGTGATGACTGAGCCGGTCATCCACGCGGTCGACGAGGAGTTCGACGAGCGCAACACGGTCCTGCACCTGTCGCTCGGCGTCGTTTCCACCTTGCGCCGCTGGAACCGGATCGTTCGCAACAATTCAGGCGAGCGCGCGATCCGGCCGTCGACGGAAGGCGCTGCGAGTTGCCAACCCCTGGCGATCGACCCGCCGCCGTTCGCCCTCGCGGTACTCGGTCTCCTCTCCGTCTCCGAGCGACTGTTCTCCCATCTCCCCGCGCGCAACCCGGCACGGTCGTCGAGCAACACCGAGCGACTGTCGGCAATGCGCCCCGACCGGCTGCCTGCCGGCACGCTGCGCTGACCGGTGGTGGCCGATTCCGCGACCGCGGGCGTGGGTCGGCCGACGCAGGCCGCGCGCGAGCGCATGGCACCCGGAGCGCGCATCGACCGCGCGGTCGTTCCGCGCGATCACCTGCGTGGACCGTCGGGCTTCCCTGGGCTTCCGGGACGGAAGGAGTGGTTCCACTTCTGCATTCAAGACGAGGGTGCAGAGCTGCTCGTGAACTTCAGCCTGTGCGACGCGCTCGTCCCCGGCGACCGACGTCGACCGGAAGTCGCACGACTCACCGTTCTGGCGCGTGACGGGGCGTTCACCGGCGACGTGGACGTCTTCGATGCATCGGAGACCCGCACTCGACCTGGAGCGATCGACCTCGAGTTCGGGGGGAACCGGCTGGCGTATCGGGATGGACGCTACGCGATCTCGCTGCGCATGCGTGATCGCCCGATCGAGGCGGAGCTGGTGCTTCGTCCGCTCGTCGTGCCGACGCTCGCGCCCAACATCCCCCTGCCCGACGGGCCGCCTCTGCAGTGGGCGATCGTGCCACGGCTCGTCGCCGACGGCTGGATGAGGGTCGACGGTCGCGAGCGGCGCTTCGCCGGGGCGCTCGCGTATCACGACCACAACTGGGGGCGCTTCCTTTGGGGCCATCGCTTCTCGTGGATCTGGGGATTCTGCCTGCCGCTCGATCCTGCGGTTCCGTGGACGGTCGTGTTCGTGCGGCTCGCGAATCGCCTGCGCACCCGTGCGCTCGCGCAGGGGCTCTTTCTCTGGCGACGCGAGGAGGCGTTTCGGATCTTTCGCGAGAGGGATCTCGCCTTCGCCCTCGATCTCGCGCTGCTGCGGCCCGGGCGCGTTGCGAAGGTTCCGGCGGTGATGGCGATCGTCGCGCCGGAGCGCGCGACGGACGTGCCGCGCTCGGTGGACATCCACGCCGCGGGCGACGGCGACGAGCTGCGCGTGCGCTTCGATCTCGAGGACCTCGCCCAGGTGGTGATTCCGAGCGAGACCGATCTCGGCGTCACGGTCATCAACGAGGTGAGCGGGCTGGCGCGCGTCTCGGGCTCGGTGCGGGGTGAGCCGATCGCGTTCGACGCGCGGGGGATGTGTGAGTTCCTCGGCAACTGACCAGAGCTTCGCGTCGTTCCTCGAGCGCTCGCTCGAGCTCATGCGCGTCGAGCGTCCGGACGTCTTCGGCGAGCTGCGACGTGCCGGTGCGTCGCGCGGCGTGCTGGTGTGCGTCGACGGCGAGTCGATTCATCTCGACTTCCGCCCCCAGGAGCTCTGCACGACGCGAGAGGGGCGAGCGGCCGACGTCCGTGTCGCGACGACGTCGGACGCGATCCTCGACGCGATCGACGGAGACGCGACGCTCGCCGAGCTCGCGCTCGCGGATCGGCTCGATCTCCACGGCTCGGTCGACGGCGTGCTCGCATTTCACGACGTGCTCGCGGTGTACGTGCACGGTGCAGTACGTGCGCCGTCGTTCGCGCGGCTGCTGCGTGAGTTTCGCGGTGCTCGCACCGGCGCCTCGGCAACGCGCCCCATGGCGGGTGACGAACGGAGCCTGGCTCACGGGCTGGAAGAAGGAGAGGGTCGATGAGCAGCTCGCGGGATACCGATCGGGATTCAACCTCGTCCGGGGGTGTACACTTTCCGCCATTTCCAGGTCTCACCGCGCGCACGCCGACCGTCGCCATCTTCGGCGCTGGCATCGCGGGCTTGACGGCTGCTCACGAGCTGGTCGAGAGGGGCTTCTCGGTGACCGTTTACGAGATCGCCCCGCCGTCTCCGCTGGAGGACGAGTGCTCGATCGGCGGCATGGCTCGGACGCAGTGGTCGAGGGCCGCTCGCTTGGGGCTACCACCGTTCACGCCGTCGAAGACCTTTCAGCCGACGAAGCCCCTCGAGTGGCACGTGGAGGAGGCGCTCAAGCAGCGAATCCGGTTCGAGAAAAGCCAGGCGCTGCCGACCCCGGAGGGCGAGCAGGCGATCCAGCATCTCATCGACGTCCTCGACTCCACCGACGCGAGGGCGGCCGGCTATGACACCGTCGAACTCGAGATCAACGGCTTCTTCGACGAGAAGGCGCCGGTACCCAGCGAAGATCCAAATCGCCTCGACTCTCGGCGCGCCTGCTACGTGGCCGCGCGGCTCACTGCCGCTTTTCCCAGCTTCGTCGAGCGCGTCCATCCGATGGGGTGGGGATATGGCCGCAGCGACAGCTGGACCGTACCCGACTCGGAGCGTGACTACGTCGAGGTTCGCCTGCGGGAGGACTACCTGCCCGGCGAGCACGGCTACCGCTTCTATCCTACCTTCTACCGGAACCTGCGGGACACGCTGATGAGGACGCCGATCCCCGAGGAGCGCGACGAGTTCGTCGAGACCTCGCGCACGGTGTTCGACAACCTCGTCGCGACGCAGGCGCAGGGTGTGAACTTCTACTGCAAGGAGCCCTACGTCCTGCCGCGCAAGCAGTTCACCTCGATCCAGAAGTTCTTCGACCTGCTGGTCGAGTCGCTCGACAAGTCGGGGTTCTCGCTCGAGGACACCAATCGCCTCGGTGTGAAGACGTTCAAGTTCCTGACCTCGTGCAAGGAGCGTCGCGACACGTACGAGGACATCTCGTGGTGGGACTTCATCGGCGGAGACGACTACAGCGAGCCCTTCCGCCGGCATGTCGAGAACGTCGCCCAGGCCTTCGTCGCGATGAGCGCGAAGGAGTGTGACGCTCGCACGTACGGTGACGTGAGCCTGCAGCTCTATCGCGACCAGTTCTACGAGGGGGAGCGCATCGACGCGATCCTCAACGGTCCGACGAGCCTCGCGTGGTTCGAGCCCTGGCGTCGCTACCTGGTGAGCCAGGGTGTGACGTTCGTCCGCGCCTCGCTGGTCGACTTCGAGGTGATGGACGAGAAGACGATGTGGCCGAGGATCGCGGTTGGCGACGACATCGAGCGTTACCCCAGCTGTCCGACGCAGCTCGTCGAGGCCTCATACTACGTCATCGCGCTGAACATCGAGGCGATCCACGACCTTCTGCGAACGACGAACGGTCGCAAGATCGAGGGGAGCGACGCGCAGCGGATCCGGGATCTCGAGCTCGGAAAGGCGACGGACGAACGGCCCGACGGTTCGCTCCATCACCTGAGCGGGATCCAGTTCTTCTTCCCCGCCGAGATCAAGTTTCTCCCCGGCCACACGGTGTTCCCGGACACGCCTTGGGGGCTGTCCGCGATCTACCAGCCACAATTCTGGCTCCGCAAGCGTGGCTGGTGGGACGGCTACCGAGGCCTTCTCTCGGTGTGCATCGGGCGCTGGCACCTGGCGGATCCGAAGCTCGGCAGGAGCGCCTGGAAGGCGAAGCTGCAGGAGATCGCGGAGACCACCTGGGAACACCAGATCGTGCAGAGCATTCCCGAGCACCAGCGAGATCGCATCACGAAGCCGCTGTTCTATCACCTCGACGACAACATCAAGCTCGACCGGAGCGGGGTTCCGTCGGAGAACCTGACCCGGATGTTCATCAATCTCCCCGGCCACCAGAAGCTCCGGCCAGGAATCTTGCGCCGCATCCCGGAACCCCCGCTCGGCTGCCCTCCTACGGTGCCCGATGGCTCCGTCGACGACGGCTACGAGATGTGCCACTCGCGGCTCGTCTTCGCCGGGACGTACATGCAGACGTTCACGCGCCTGACGACGATGGAGGCGGCGAACGAATCCGCGCGACATGCGGTGAACGCGATCCTCAAGGCGAGCAAGTTTCGCGGTGATCGCTGCTCGATCGCGGATCCCGAGGACAACGAGTTCGACGACGTCGAGTACCTCGTCGATCTCGATCGCGAGCTGTTCCGGCAGGGGCTGCCGCACATGGTCGACATCCTCGACCTGCGGCGGCTGACCGCGGAGATCCTGCGCGGTGAGATCGACCTTTCGTCCTTCGGGTTCCTCCGGGGAGCAATGGCATGAGCGACACGGCGGCCCTCAACAAGTACTGGCTCGAGCTTCTGGGGGAGAACCCAGGGTACTCGGTCGTGATCGGCTACGACCGCTTTCATCTCGTCGACGAGACGCTCTGGGTTCTGGGGACCCGACTTCGGACGCCGCAGGGCTTCGGCTCCTCGCTCGTGAACAAGTACGAGCCCCGAGCGATCTACTCCATCCGCGGCTATCTCCAGATCGTTCGACTCGACCTGCCGCTTCCTCGGCCTCCGTCTCCGGTTCCTCCGATCACCCCGATCACCCCGGTCCCTGGGCCTCGGTTCCCGATCTTTGGTATCGACATCGAGGCGCGCTATGAGCACAAGCCGTCGCCGCCAAACACCGCGCCGTTGGTCACCGAGTTGTATGACCCAGCGCCGCTGGAGGTGTTCCTCCCGGAGATCTACGCGCGCTGGGACGGCGTCCCGGCACCGCCTCCCGTGTAGCTAGTAGCCCGCGACCCCCGGCGCGAGCATTCGGGTGAACGCGTCGGGCCGGCCGACTCCCTGCGCGGCCATCCACTCCCGAGCTTCACGCGGCGATGGTTCGCCGGAAGCGGCGGGAGACCTACCGTCCCGACACGCCGCCGCGGCGGCCGAATAGAGACGCATGTCCGCCGCCTCTGCCGCGTCCGCCGCGTGCGCCAGATGCCGATCCGCGGCCGCTCGATCCCCCGACTGCACCGCGAGCGCCGCCTCGAGCAACGCCGCGAACCCTGCCGCCGGCGGAAGCTTCTCCCGTGCCAGGCGTCGCGCGTCGCGCGCCACGACGCGCAAGAGTCGCGCGCGTGGCCATGCCGGATCGGGAGCGACGCGGTCGGCTGCCGCCGCACCGGGAACCTGCGTCGCAGCGGCCAGCGCCGCGCGAGAGCGCAGGTGGAGCAGCTCGACGCGCGCGCTTCCGATCGCCAGCAGCTGAGCGCGCCGCAGCGCCGGCCACGCCTCGTTGATCCGTCGCCACGCTCGCCAGCCGTCGTCGGCGTAGAGGTCGACGTGCACCGACCCGACGAGGTGGAGGAAGTGCTGCAGCAGGAACCGATCACGCGGCCAGCGCGCGATCGACGTGTCGGCCTCGGCGCGTGCTCCGGCCACGTCGTCCCGCGCGAGCCAGTGCAGGCTCAGGATGCCCATGCGAAACCCGCTCGCCGCGTAGACGTCGTCACGCTGATCGGCGTCGCTGATGGCGTCGGGGAGACGCCGCGCCAGCGTCGTCAGCTCTCCCATGTACGCCAGGGCGGACAGCTCGAAGGACTCGGCGGTGACGATCTCCCACGCGGCACCGATGCAGCGGCTGCGCCACAGCGACACGGCCTTGCCGCACTCCTCGCTCGCCTCCTTCCAGCGTCCCGAGAGGTACGCCGTCCCACCGACCGACTGGTGGACCCACCCGAGGTCGTACGGGTCGTCGCTGGAATGCGCGATCCGCTCGAGTGCCGCCACGAGGCGCTTGCTGCGCGGAGCGAACAGCGGACCGCCGAGCGCGGCTTCGCGCGCCGCCTCGAGGCCGAGGCCGCGGATGGTGTGCGACGCGTCACCCAGTTCGAGCGCCGTCAGCAAGCCGCGCACGGTCATCGCGTCGGCGAGCATCGGATCGACCATGGTCAAGCTGGCAGCGGCGGACCAGAGCGCCTCGAGTCGCAGGCGGTCGTCGACCGTCGGTGGCCCAGCGCCACGCGCGGCGACCTCCGTCCCGCGCCACATGAGTCGAGCTCGCTGCAAGACGGAGCTCGCCAGCGCACGCCGCGGTGTGCGAGGGATCCGGATCCCGACCTCCCCGAGGAACTCTGCGAGCATCTTCTTGCCGCGGTCGATCGCGCCGCTGCGGACGTACTGCTCGCTCGCTCGTCGTCGCAGGGTGAGAACGCGCTCCCGCACCTCGCCGAGCTCGCGCAGCTCGCCGGCTGCGCGCTCGAAGCTCTCCGCGGCTTCGATCCCACGTCCGCCGGCCTGCAGCACGTCACCGAGCCTCGAGAGCGCCTCGGCTCGTTCGCGGCCTTCGAGTCCCAAGCCGATCGCCTGGCGGTAAAGGCCCGCGGCGCGCGCGAATGCGAGCGCGCTCGCGGCGATCTCGGCGGCGGCGACGGCGTGAGGGCGAGCGAGATCGCGCTCGCCTGCCCCGAGGTAGTGCTCGAAGAGTGCCTGCGGATCCGGCGTCGGGAGCGCCGCCAGAGCGTCAGCGATCGAGCGATGCCGCACCGTTCGCGTCGTGCTCGCGAGGCGCTCGACCACGAACTCGCGGATCCGGTCGTGGTAGACCTCGAGCGCGGGCTGATCGCCGATGCTGGTGGCGCGCAGGAGAGAGGCATCCTCCAGCGACCAGAGGAGAGGCCGGCCGGCCTCGCCGAGGTCGGCGGCGGTGAGGGCCGCGCTGCGCACGAGCGGCCAGCCGGCGACGGCGACGATCTCGAGCACGCGCCGCGAAGCTTCGTCGATGTCGCGTAGCCGCTCGTCGAAGACCGCCGCCAGGCGAGGCAGCACGACGGTCGTGGCGCCGCCGGCATCGCCCGTTGCCGGGCCGGCCGTGACCCGAGCCAGCTCTCCGACGAAGAACGGAGAGCCCGCGGCCTCCGTCGTGATCGCGTCGATCACCGCTTCGCTCGGCGACCCGCCGAGCTGCTCGCAGTGCGCCCGCGCGAGATCGCGCGCATCCGTGCGGGTGAGCGGACCGAGGCGGATCTTCTCGGAGGCGTTCGCGATGGGCCCGTCCAGCGCGCCGGAGTCGCGGATCAGCGCATCGACGCGCGCGCGCTCCTCCGAGCGGAAGGAGAGGACGAGAAGGAGCCCGGGCGGCACCGTCGGCCGCGTGAGCTCGGCCAGGAAGAGCGCGCTGTCGGCATCCCCCCAGTGAAAGTCGTCGATCCACAGGACGAGCGGCGCGCGCACGGCGACCCGTGTGAGCAGCTCGCGAAGTGCACCGATGGCCCGGCGCCGCAGCTCGAAGGCTTCCGGCGGCGCCGGCTCGCCGTCCGGCTCCGCCAACGCCGGTACGCGCGCCAGAACGGGGAAGACGCGAACGAGAGCGCCGACGAGGGGCGGGACGAGAGTCCGTGCCTCGGCGTCGGCGAGCGAGAGCAGGTGCCTGCTGAGGTCGTCGATCGCGCCGTCGAGCGCCTTGTAGGGCACCGACTCCTGCGGATGGCAGCGGCTGCGGAGCGCGAGGCCGCCCGACTGCCGCATGTCGGACAGGAACTCGCCCACGAGCTCGCTCTTCCCCATGCCGGACGCCCCCTCGACGTGGATGACGCCGCCATCGGACGGTGCGCGGCTGGCCACGAGCCCACGGCGGAGCGTCGCCAGATCGCTCGAGCGGCCGACGAATCTCCGTTGCCCGAGCGGTGCGCGCCGCGCGACGGACTCGGCTCCCGCGACACCGTGGTGCGCCGAGAGCGATTCGAGAACCGACAAGATCTCGGTCGCGGCCGGGCGTGACTGCGGATCGGCGGCGAGCAGTGAATCGATCAGCCGTGAAAGCTCTCGCGGAAGATCGGGCACGAGCGCGCATGGCGGCTGTGGCCTCTGCCGCTCCTTCATCATCAGCAGCTCTGTCGACGTCCCGGCGGTGAAGGGAAGGCGCCCGGTCGCCACCTCGTACAGCAGCGCTCCGACGCTGTACCAGTCGGATGCCGCTGCCGGCGGACGACCCCAGGTCTGCTCGGGCGACATGTAGGCCGGAGTTCCGACCTGGACGGCCATCGACGCGCGGGGTTGGTCCGGAAGCAGGGGGATCGACAGCCCGAAATCGAGAATGACGACGCGCCCGCTCGGGTCCACGAGGGCGTTGCTCGGCTTGATGTCGCGATGGACCTTTCGCGCTGCGTGGAGGTGCGCGATTCCGGCCGCGAGCTGGATCGCGGTACCGAGAAGTCGATCGAGGTCGAGGCGGGAGCCCTCTCGAACGTGCGACAGGAGGTCCGAGCCCGGTACGTACTCCATCGTGAAGAAGCACTGCCGCTCGTCCACGAACAGCTCGTAGAGCTCGACCAGGTTGCGATGCCGGATGCCTGCGAGCGATCGAAACTCTTGCTTGAGGTCGTAGATCTGCTCGGGCGCGAGGGCCGGGATGGTCTTGAGCGCGACCTCGATGCCGGTCTCCTCGTCGATCGCTCGATAGACCAGTCCCATGCTGCCCTGGCCGATGAAGCCCGTCGGGCGGAAGCGCGCAGTGCCACGGAACCATCCGGGACGCTCGCCGAGATCCCCGTCGTCGAGCACGCTCGATCCGGCTCAGCGCGGCCGCTCGATGTCGAAGCCGCGCATCAGCGCGTAGACGTGCGAGCGTGCCAGCTCGAGGCGTCGCGCGGCCTCGCCGACGTTCCAGTCGGCGTCCTCGAGCCGGCTCTGCAGGAGCCTCGCCTGGAAGCGGCGGGTCGCCTCCTGGAACGTCAAGCCGCCGGCCGCGACCGCGATCACGCCCGCGGTCGAAGGCTCGTCGGGCACGCTTTCGACCTCGCGCATGCTGGGGAACACGTCCCTCGTCTCGACCTGGCTCGATCCGGCGCCGGCTGCCCGGATCGTCGCCACCTCGATCATGTGCGCGAGCTGGCGCACGTTGCCCGGCCACTCGGCTACCGCGAGCGCCTCGAGCAGCTGGCGCGAGAGCGTGAGCGACGGCAGGCGGTGGCGGGTGCAGGCGAGCATGCAGAAGTGCTCCGCCAGCTCGGCGATGTCCTCGCGGCGCTCGGCCAGCGTCGGCAGGCGGATCGGCAGCACGGCGAGCCGGTAGTAGAGATCCTCGCGGAAGCGACCGTCCTTGACGGCGGCGTCGAGCGCGACGTTGGTCGCGACGACGACGCGGATATCGGCATGGGTCGGCTTCGTCGACCCGAGCGGGTAGTAGATGCGCGACTGCAGCAGCTGGAGGAGCTTCGCCTGTGCCGAGGGCGCGAGCTCCCCGACCTCGTCGAGAAAGAGCGTGCCGCCCTGCGCCGCAGTCACCTTGCCGTCCATCCGGCGCGACGCGGTCGAGTGCGCCCCCGGCACGGCGCCGAACAGCTCGCTCTCGATCAAGGTCTCGGGGATGGCAGCACAGTTCAGCTCGACGAGCGGTCGGCCCGAACGCGGGCTGTTGTCGTGGATGACCCGCGCGATCTGGCTCTTCCCCGTACCCGAGGCACCGGTGAGCAGGACGTCGACCTCGAGCGGTGCCGCGAGCGCGATCTCGCCGAGAACCTTCGCCAGGGCCGCGCTGCGGCCGATCAGACCGTCGAGGCGCAGCCGCTCGCGCAGCGGTCGCGTGTGGTCGAGGTTCGCCGATGTGCGGCTCCGCGTGACCAGTCGGTCGGCGTACGGCGCGAGATGTCGAGCGCAGGTCTCGACCTTCCGGCGGTCCTCCTCGGTGAACGGATCGGGCTCGGCGCGGCGCTGCAGGTAGAGCACACCGAGGGGCGGCTGATGGCCGATCGGCGCGCAGAGCACGGCGTCGATCTGCGCGGCGCGCACGCTCCGTCGCGACTCGAAGCGCGGATCGTGCGACGCCGACTGGGTGACGATGGTCTGCCCTGACTCGAGCGCCAGGGCGACGATCCCGGTCGAGATCGTCCGGCGGACCTCGGCGAGGTGCTCACCGTCGAAGCCGTCCGCCTTCCACCAGCGGCGCGCATCCTCGCCGTCGCCCAGCTCGAGGTAGCCCTGGTGCGCACCCACGGCCCGGGTGATCAGGCCGAGCGCCTCGTCGACGAATCCGTCGACGTCGTCGCACTGACCGAGGTGCAGCAGCCCCAGGTAGAGGTCACGCTCCCATTCGAGCCGCGCGACGTCGTCGCGCTCTGCCATCGGCGCCATCTGGTGACCCTTCCGTGTTGGTGGTGCCGGGGACCCGTACCACCGCCACCCGTGCCCGGCAACGCAGAGCGCATGCGCGCCCTGTCTTCTAGAAATTCCGAATCGGGGGCTCCGGGATTTCGGAAAGTCGAAGCAAGGCCCCGTCGCGCTTCAGGAAATCGCGTCGTTCCGAACGTGCGGGTCGCCGCGGTGGGTGGCATGCGGCTTGCCCTCGACGGCCGCGTCACCAGCCCGATCGCGCGCCTCGTTCGAACGTCGCCGGCCGTCCGCTCCGTCGCGCCAGATCGCGAAAACGTCCCTCTCGAGGACAGGAGAAGACCGTGAACGCAAGAATCTGGAGTCACCCGCTGCGCGCGCTGATCGCCTTGAGCGTCGTTGGTTTGTCGCTCGCGGCAGCCCCCGCGCACGCGCTGAACATTGGCTACTACGAGCTGTGCTTCGGCGAAGGGCAGCCGCTGCAGGCGAGCGCGATCACCACGGCCGGGCACACGCCCGTGCTGCTGACCAACCTCGCGCCCGCCGACCTGGCGCCCGTCGACATCATCATGATCGACAACTGCGACAACGGCCTCTACGCGCAGGAGTTCGTCGACCACGTGGGCGACGTGGCGGACGCGGTCGCGTCGGGCAAGACGCTCATGTTCCACGACCGCTACGTCGACATCGCGGAGTCGGTCCTGCCGGGTGGCAGCACGTTCGACATCCAGCGCCATCTCGAGTTCCCCGACCCGCTGAACGAGAGCAGGGACATCAACGTGCTCGACGGCTCGACCCTGATCACCAACGGCCCGGCGGGGACCATCACCGACACGACGCTCGACAACGGCAACTACTCGAATCACGGCTTCGCGATCGCCGGCTCGCTGCCCGGAACCGCGAAGCTCGTGCTGTCGACGAACGTGCCGTCGCACATCGTGACCTTCCTCTACACTTACGGTGCTGGCGCGGTGATGTACTCGTCGATCCCGCTCGATCACTACCGTCCGACGTCGACGCCCTTCGCGACGATCTACGGCATCAACGTCGTGCACTACGCGGCGTATCTCGCCGGGTCGTGCGGCAACGGCGAGACCGATCCGGGTGAGGACTGCGACCTCGCCGGCGCGAACGGCGGAGCCGGCACCTGCTGCACAGTCGGATGCGGCTTCGTGAGCGCCGGAACCGAGTGCAACGCGAGCACCGGCGCCTGCGACCCCGCCGAGACCTGCACCGGCGCCAGCGGACTGTGCCCGGCCGACGAGATCGCGACCGCGGGCGAGACGTGCCGCGCGGCGGCGGGCGAGTGCGACGTCGCGGAGAGCTGCGACGGCGTGACGGTCGACTGCCCGGCGGACGCGTTCGAGACGGCCGGCACCGCCTGCGCCGACGACGGCGACCTCTGCACCGAAGACGAGTGCGACGGCGCTGGCACCTGCGAGCATCCCGGCAAGCCCGACTCCGACGTCGACGGGACCTGCGACGAGCAGGACGCCTGCACCAACGTCGGCGGCGGTCAGAACTTCGTCGCCGCGAAGCCGCGGCCGAACGTCACGCTCACGAAGATCAACGCCGACGTGACCCCCGGCAACGACGGTCTCAAGATCAACGGCGAGTTCCAGCTCGGCGTCGGGGCGACGTTCGCCGGGCTCGCCCCGAACGTGACCGGCGCGCGCATCGTCGTCGAGAGCGACGCCGGCGTCGAGCGCGTCGACGTCGCGCTCCCGGGCGGCGCCTACGGCGGTCGCGGGACGCGCGGCTGGCGGGTCAATCCCAAGGGCAACGTCTGGACCTACACCGATGCGACCACCAGCCCGGTCGGCGGCATCAAGAAGGTGAAGGTCACCGACCGCAGCAAGACCGCGCCGCGCCGCGTGCGCGTGTCGGTCGGCGGCGCGAAGTCGACCTACCCGGTTGTCGCCGCCGATGCGCCGGTGCTCGCCACCGTGGTGCTCGGCGACCAGGCGTCCGCTGCGGCCGGCGCGTGCGGCGAGACCGCCTTCGGTCTCGCGTCCTGCGCGCTCAACGGACCGGGCACGACGCTCGTCTGCCGTTGATCGCTTGACGGAGGCGAGGGGCGCCGGCCTTCGTGGCCGGCGCCCCTGTCTGCCGGCCTCGACGTCGAATCCGACGACGCCACCAGGCATCGCGGAGCCGTCCACCAACCCTGGTCGCGACGATCACCAGCAAGAGGATCGCGAAGAGAACAACGCCCGCAGCGATGCCGTATCCGAGCGTCGCAGGGTGAGCGTTCCAGCGATCTGGGGATGCCTCGAGCGGTTTCATCGGCCTCGGATCGCGACTCGCACGTCACCGGAAGCTCGGCGCGATCAAGACCGCCAGCAGCCCAACGAGGAAGATGACGGCTGGCACCAGCGCCACGAGGTGGCATCCGCGGAGGTTCCTCATGACGTCGACTCGCGCGCGATCGCGCGTCGCGCAGCAAGGCGCGCACGGCGGCTCATCCGCCTCTTGAGCGAGTGCGACGTGCGGTCGATGAAGCGACCGAGCAGGCGCTTCCAGCCGATCAGGTCGAACTCGTCGGCGCGCTTCACCTTCTCGCGGTGCCCCATCATGGCGTCAGAGTAGCACGCGCAGGCACTACCGTTGGCGAGCCGGAGCCGGACTTGCTGGGCGGCAGGCTCCGTTCTCGTGCAGCGAGTCAATCCCAACTGGTTCTAGGGCAAAGCCCAAATCCTGGCTCTTTCTCGAGACCGGTCGACCGGCGATCTTCCCCCATCACCGCCGCACGCGCGCGGCACGGGAGGACGCATGGCACGCACCGATCTCGAGGCCTTCTTCGCCTACATGCAGGCGTTCGAGCTGGCCTGGCTCGCGGACGACTGGTCGACGCTCGCCGACCACTTCACCGACGACGCCGACTACGACGCGGTCGACGCGGGCCCGTTCGGCGCCGGAGGCTCGGGCCGGAAGGGCGTCGTCGCGGCGCTCTCCGCCAGCACGCGCACCATCGACCGCCGCTTCGACGTGCGGATTCCCGAGGTGATCGACGGTCCGCGCACGACACCCGACGGCATCTTCATGCGCTACCGCCTCACCCTGCGACGCGCCGGGCTGCCGGACTTCGTGTCGCACGGCGACCACCTCGCGACCTTTGCCGGCGGCCGCATCGCGAAGCTCCTCGACACGCCCGACGCCGGCACCGGTGCGCGGCTCACGGACTACCTCGCCGACCACGGCGCGCGTCTCCGTCCTGCCGGCTCGCCGCTCGCGACCGATCTCGACGCGCGCGACCTGCGCGACCTGGAGAGCGCGACCGCGCGCTCGCTGGTGCGCGCCTACGGGCACGCGAAGAGCGAGCAGGACGTCGGCGCGGCGCTCGCGGTGTGCAGCCCGGACTTCGTGCTCGACACGCCGTCGATGGGCTCCGTCACGCGCGGCACCGACGAGACGCGCGCGACGCTCGGCCTCTTCTTCAGCGTCTTTCCCGACTACGCCTTCGCCGTCGAGGGACTCGCTGCCGAGGACGGTTCGGTCGCCTGCTGGGGGCGCGTCCGCATGAGCTTCTGCGGCGACTTCCTCGGCATCGCCGCCACCGGTCGCACCGCGGAGCTTCCCGCCGTGTCGGTCTTCACGTGCACCGGCGGCGCGCTCACCTCCGAGCGCTTCTACCTCGACCTCGCTGGTCTCTGCTCGGGCATCGGCGTAGCGGTGGACGACATGCGTGCCGCGCTCGGCCTGGTCCGGATCGAGGACGCGGCGCCGGCGCAGAAGAAGGCCGCGGGAGGATCGCGATGAGCCACACGGTGCACCGGGTCTGCACGCTCTGCGAGGCGAACTGCGGGCTCAGCTTCGAGGTCGAGAACGATCGCATCCTGCAGGTGCGTCCCGACGAAGAGGATCCGTTCTCGCAGGGCTTCGCTTGTCCGAAGGGCATCGCGATCTCGAAGGTGCACGACGATCCCGACCGGCTGCGCACGCCCGTCAAGCGAAGCGCGCGCGGCGAGTTCGAGCCGATCGGCTGGGACGAGGCGCTCGCGCTCGCGGCGAGCGGGCTCGCCCGCGTCCGCGCGCAGCACGGCGGCCACGCCGTCGCGGCCTACTGGGGCAATCCGATCATCCACAACCACGGTGCGCTGCTGCTGCGCTCGTCGGTGATCAAGGCGCTCGGCACGCGCAACAACTTCGGCGCCAGCTCGCAGGACACGAGCCCGCGGTTCGCGACCTCGTGGTACCTCTACGGAAGCTCGCTGATCGTGCCGGTGCCCGACCTCGACCGCACGCAGTACCTGCTGTGCATCGGCGCGAACCCGGTGGTGTCGAACGGCAGCGCCATGACCGCGCCGAACGTGCGCCAGCGTCTGCGCCGGATCCGCGAGCGCGGTGGCCGCATCGTGGTGATCGATCCGCGTCGCACCGAGACCGCGCGCGAGGCCGACGAGCACGTCCCGGTTCGTCCGGGCAGCGACGCCGGGCTCCTGCTCGCGATGTCGGCGATCCTGGTGCGCGAGGGGCTGGCGCCGATCGAGCGCATTCGCGCGCAGGTCACCGGCTGGGACGAGGTCGAGCGCCGGCTGCGCGCGCTGGACGTCGACGCGTGCGCCGCCGCGAGCGGCGTGCCGGTCGAGACCGTCGCGCGGCTCGCGCGCGAGCTCGCGGCGTCTCCCGCCGGCGTCGCGTACTCGCGCATCGGCGTCTGCAACGGACACTTCGGCACGCTCGGGACCTACGCGACCGATCTGCTGAACGTCGTCGCCGGCAAGCTCGGCGAGATCGGCGGTGCGATGTTCCCGACGCCGGCGATCGACGTGACGCGCGTCACCGCGATGCTCGGCGACGGCCACGCGCGCTTCAGGAGCCGCGTTCGTGGGCTGCCGGAGACGGTCGCGGAGCTGCCGTCGGCGGTCTTCGCCGACGAGATCGAGACGCCGGGTGAGGGACAGGTGAAGGGACTTCTCACCTTCGCCGGCAATCCCGTCCTCTCGGTGCCGAACGGCAAGCGCCTCGATCGGGCGCTCGACACGCTCGAGTTCATGGTCTCGATCGACCTCTACGTGAACGAGACCACGCGCCACGCGAACGTCATCCTGCCGCCGAGCTGGACGCTCGCCGAGGAGCACTTCGACGTGCTCTTCCCGCTGTTCGCCGTGCGCAACGTCGTGCGGCGCTCGCCGCCGGTGGTGGCGCACGGGCCGGACGAGCGGCACGACTGGGAGATCCTGCTGGCGCTCGCGCGCGGGCTCGGCGGCGGCCCGACCGGCGTCAAGCCGCTCGACACGGCGCTGAATCTCGCCGAGCGGATGGGATGGACGCGCTGGACGCCGAACCCGACGCTGTCGTTCCTGCTGCGCACCGGTGCGCACGGCGACGGCTACCTGCCGTGGCGCAAGGGGATCACCATGCGCGACCTCGAGAATGCGCCGCGCGGCATCGACCTGGGGCCGCTCGAGCCGGGCGTCGCGCGGCGCGTCAAGCACCGGGGCGGGCGCGTCGCGCTCGCGCCGCCGCCGATCCTCGCCGAGTGGGACGCACTCGAGAATGCGCTCGCGCTGCCGAGACCTGCGGACCAGCTGCTGCTGATCGGCCGCCGCGAGCAGCGCACCAACAACTCGTGGATGCACAACGTGCCGGCGATGGTGAGCGGCCAGGAGCGCTGCCTCCTGCTGATGAACCCCGCCGACGCGGCGGCCCGCGGCGTCGCCGACGGCGAGCGCGTGGTGCTGTCGAGCCGCGTGCACCGCGGCGAGGTGCGACTGCGCGTCAGCGACGAGATGGCGCCCGGTGTGGTCAGCCTGCCGCACGGCTGGGGCCACGCGCCCGCGGCGCGCTGGCAGCGCGTCGCCGGCCAGACGCCGGGCGTGTCGGCGAACGACTGGACCGACGAGTCGGTGGTCGAGGGCGTCGTCGGGCAGTCGGTGCTGAACGGGGTGCCGGTGCAGGTACTTCCGCGGGAGGTGCGCGATGAGCGCATTCGCGCCGCGAGCTGAGGCGTCCATGTCGAGCGGGCGTTCCGCGGGCACGACGACCGAGCGCGACCTCGCGTCCTTCCTCGGGCGGTTCTGCAGCTTCGGTGCCGAGCCGAGCGTCGAGACCTACATGCCGCTGTTCCATCCCGACGTCTCGCTGTTCGACGACGGCATGGAGCGGCCGGTCGGGTACGACGAGATCCCGGCGAGCATCACCGCGACGCTCGCCCTCGCGCAGGGCTTTCGCATGGTTCCCGAGCGCTGGCGGGCGCGCGACGGCGCGGTCCTGGTCGAGGCGCGCAACGAGGCGACGATCCTCGGTACGCCGTGCCGCTGGCAGTCGGTCTACCGCGTGCAGCTCGCCGGCGACCGCGTGATCGACGGCCGGCGCTATTACGATCGCGCGCCGCTGCTGGCGACCTTCGATCCGGCGACGCCGCGGCTGCCGTCGCTCGCGCCGGACGCGAAGGAGATGGTCGAGCCGGACGCGCTCGCGTGCCTCGACCGTGGCGTGACCCCGGCGGCGCTGGTCGAGCTGTGTGCGCGGAGCTGGGACGACGGCGCGTGGAGCGAGCTCGCGGCCCGGCTCCGTGAGGACGCGACGTGGCATGCGCCCGGGGTCATCGGGCCACTGGTTCGTGCCGCCGTGGTCGGCCACCGGCGCCGTCTCGCGGGCCTCCTCGGCGGCGCCCGGCCGCGCGTGCGCAGCTGGGCCGGCGACGAGACGCTGCTGCTGGTCGAGTGGGCGGCGGAGGTTCCGACGCCGTCGGGCGCCTCGTATGCGCTCGGAATGGTGGACCGCTTCGACCTCGCCGCCGGCCGGATCCTCGCCGGACGCAGCTACTTCGACGCGGCGTCGCTCGCGCGGGCGCTCGGCGATGCGCCGTAGCCGCGACGTGCGCTCGCGACGGCGTCAAGCACCGTACGGCGCGAGGCGAAGGACCCGTCCGGAGCCGGGTGTCCGGTGGACCCGTCCGTCCGCGAAGGCGATCTGGCCGCGCGCCGGCTTCAGGCGAGCGCCGGCGCGCCCTCCGAGCGCTTCGCCTCGTACGCCGGCGGCTCGCCGAGGGCGAGGCGCTCGCGCACCGCGGTCAGCGGCTGGGTGAGGAGCCACTCCCAGTCCTGCCCCGGCAGCCACGCCGCGCGCTTGCCGCGCCGGTAGCCGTCGACGATCACCGGCCGCGCGTACGAGAAGTCGCCCGACGCGCGCAGCCAGGCGACCGCGACGATGAAGCCGACGCCGCGGTTGCGGGTCTGCGCGTAGCTGAAGGCGAGCAGCGCCGCCTCGCCGACCAGGTCGCGGCCGAAGCCGGTCGCGACGTGCCAGAGGTCGTGCATGTCGCGCAGGCGGGCGAAGAAGAGCTCGCGCTCGGGGTCGAGCTCGCGGACGCGGCGCTCGGCGGTCATGCTCGCGTCGGCGAGCCCCTTGCCGGTGATCTGCTCGCGCTCGGTGAACTCCGCGTAGATGCGGCCGAGCGTGCCCGGCGGCAGGAGCTTCAGGCTCTCGCGGTCGTCGAGCGTCGCGAGCAGGCTGCGGCGCTCGGCGAGGATGCGACGCCCTTCCTCGGTCGCGCGGAAGCGCTGGAAGGAGCGCTCGCCGGCATTGCCCGACAGCGCGTCGATGATGTCGAACACCTGCGCGGTGTCGTCGGGGTTCGCGAGCAGCGCGCGGATCGCGCGCAGGGCGCGCAGCGGCTGGATGCGCTTCCGGGGCGGCGGAGGTGCGGCGTTCTGCATGGCTTCTCTCCCGTGACCGTCGTGCGACGACGTGATACCTGCTGACAAGAATGTCAATATCCAGCTACGTACAGGATTGTCAATAGTGGCGACCGCGAAAGCGAAGCCCAGGCGGCGGCGCACCGCGGAGGAGGCGCGGCACGAGATCCTCGCCGCGGCGCAGCGGCGCCTCGCCGAGGGCGGTCCCGAGGCGATCCGCCTGCAGGACATCGCGCACGACCTCGGCATCTCGCACCCGACGATCCTGCACCACTTCGAGAGCCGAGAGGGGCTGATGCAGGCGCTCGCGCGCTCGGCCATGGCGGCGCTCAACGCGGACGTCATGCGCGCGATCTCCGATCCCGCGCGCGGTACCGGCCCGGAGGCGGTGCTCGATCGCGTGTTCGAGACGCTCGGGGAGTCTGGCCACGCGCGCCTCCTCGCGTGGGCCGCGCTCAGCGAGCGCGAGCCGCGCCGCACGCGCGCGGACCACCCGCAGCAGGAGATCCTGCGCATGTTCGCCGACGCCGTGCACAAGCGCCTCGCCGAGGAGGCGCGCGCGGCGGGCGGGCGGGCCCCGGTGCGCGAGGAGGCCGACTTCACGGTGCGTCTGGTCGCGGCGGCGATGCTCGGCGACGCGCTGATGGGCGGCGTGCTGAACCGGATGGGCGGCCTGCCGGACGACCCCGCGGTGCAGCGCCGCTTCCGCGGCTGGCTCGCGCGTCTGCTCGACGAGCGCTACCGGCGGCAGATCGCACCGAAGCGCCCGCGCCGCGGCTGAGCGCGCTCAGCCGCGCACGGCCTCGTCGAGTGCTGCGAGCAGCGCGCGGCGCAGTCGGTCCTTGCCGGGGTCGACGGGATGCACCGCGTAGAGAGCGCCGCGGTCGCGCTCGCGCTCGTGACGCCAGGCGCGCAGCACCTCGACGAGCCGCCCGTCGGCGAGCGCGTCGCGCACCGCCCAGTCCGGCAGGCGCGCGACGCCGAGACCTTCGGCGGCGAGCACCGTGAGCAGCTCGAGATTGTTGCTGCGCACGGGGCCGTGCGCCGCGACGCGAACGCTCTCGCCCGAGGCGCGGCGCAGGTTCCAGACCGGCGGCGCGCTGCTGCTGCCGTAGACGAGGCGGGGCAGGCCGGCGAGATCGCGTGGGTGACGGAGCACGCGCCGGCCAGCGAGGAACGACGGCGCGGCGACCAGGACCCGCGCGAAGCGTGCCAGGCGCCGGCAGCGCAGCGTCGAGTCCGCCAGCGGACCGAGCCGGATCGCGAGATCGAAGCCGTCCTTGACGACGTCGCGGAAGTCGTCGCTCGCGTGCACGTCGAGGGTCGCCTCGGGCTGCGCGCGCAGGAAGCTCGCCGTGACCGCAGGCAGGATGCGCTCGGCGACGAACACCGGCACGGTGACGCGCAGCGTGCCGCGTCCGGCGTCGCGCGCGAGGCGCAGCCGCTCGCGCAGCGCGTCCTCCTCGCCGAGCCAGCGGCTCGCGTGCGCCGCATACGCGCGACCGGCCTCGGTCGCCGAGAGCCCGTGCGTCGAGCGCCGGAAGAGCCGCGCACCGAGGCGCTGCTCGAGGCGCTGCACGGCGCGCGTCACCGTCGACACCTGCACCCCGAGCGCGCGCGCCGCGGCGCTGAACGAGCCGGTGTCGGCGACGCGGCTCGCGGTGCGCAGCTCGAAGAGATCGTCGGCGGTCTTTTGCGGCTCGGTCAATTCGGTTTTGCGCGCCATGGCGATTCCGTCGTCGCGGCCGTCGCGCGAATCTCCCGCCGCGGCGCGACGGAGCGCCGCGGAGGAGGCCCGATGCTGCGAGACGTCGTGATCCCCTATCGTGCCGGCGCCCGCGCCGGCAACGTCGCGGAGGTGCCGCCGTGCGCGTCCTGACGCGGACGGAGGCCGGACGCGTGGAATGGCTGGACGCGCCGGAGCCCCGCCTCGCGGGTCCGCGCGAGGCGCTGGTGCGCCCGATCGTCGTCACGCTGTGCGACATCGACCGCCCGATGGCCGACGGACGCTTCCCCGTGCCGGGCGCGATCGCGCTCGGGCACGAGTTCGTCGCCGAGGTGCTCGAGGTCGGCGACGCGGTGCGCGACGTGCGTCCGGGCGACCGCGTGATCGTACCGTTCCAGATCTCGTGCGGCGCCTGCGATCGCTGTCGGGCCGGGCTCACGGCGCACTGCCGGGCGACGCCGCCGCGCTCGCAGTACGGCTTCGGCGTCGTCGGCGGGGAGCAGGGGGGGGCGTTCTCCGACGTCGTGCGCGTGCCGTTCGCCGACGGCATGCTCGTCCCCGTGCCGCACGGCGTGCCGCTCGAGGCGCTGGCGTGCGCGAGCGACAACCTCGGTGACGGCTGGCGCGCGGTGGCACCCGAGCTCGCGCGACGTCCCGGCGCCGACGTGCTCGTCCTCGGCGGCATCGGCAGCGTGCCGCTCTATGCGGTGGCCGTGGCGCGCGCCTGCGGTGCCGGCCGGCTCGACTACCTCGACACGGACCCGGCCCGCCTCGCGATCGCCGAGCGCCTCGGCGCACGCGCTCTCGAAGGTCCGGTGCCGGAACGCGTCGGCGAGTACGACCTGTCCGTGGACGGAACCCTGCTCGATCCCGCGGGTCTGCCGTGCGCGCTGCGCTCGCTGCGTCCCGACGGGCTGTGCGTCGGCGTGACGATCTACCTCGGCGACCCGCACGTCCCGTACTTCGAGATGTACTTCAAGGGCGCGCGCTTCGAGACCGGTCGGGTGCAGGCGCGTGCGGTCATGCCGTCGGTGCTCGAGCTGGTGCAGGCGGGTCGCGTCGATCCGTCGGTGGTGACCGGCGCCGTGCTGCCCTGGGAGGCGGCGCCCGACGCGCTCGCCGGCGACGTGCTGAAGCCGGTGTTCGTCCGCGCGTGACGCGCGGCCAAGCGCCGTTGGCGCGCGCGCCGCCCGGTCAGCCGGCGCGCGCGAACGCCGCGCGGATCGCCTCGACGCGCTTGCGATTGACGCCCAGGTCCGAGTAGCCGACGCGGGATGCCGAGCGGATGTGGATCACGTGCGCCGTCTCGTCGGCGATCGCGTCGACGTCGTCGACGAAGCGCAGCAGCCAGCTCGTGAACTCGGCGTGCAGCGAGTCGCCGTCGGCGCGGGTCACCCGCGTGCGCGGCATCGCCTCGATCACGGCGCGCAGCCGCGCGATCGCGTGCGCGGCGCTGCCGGTGAAGGGAATCGGCTCGACCTGGTGCGCCGCGTCGGGGGCGGCGCTCGACACGCAGTTCGGTGAGCTGGGGCAGGGGGCGAGCGTCTTCGCGGCGGTGGTCATGCCGGGACGCTACACCATCTGCGTGCTCCGGCCAGCCCGCGACCGGACGCCCGCGCCCCGGCTCGCGCGACGCGCCCTCGAGCACGCGCGCGCCGCGCGGCCGCGACGTCGAGCAGGCGCGCGCCGCGCGGCCGCGACGTCGAGCAGGCGCGCGCCGCGCGGCCGCGACCTCGGTTGACGCAGGTCCGTGCCGGACCGTACTGAAGCGCCGTGCCGCCGCCGCGCGCGCTCGGCGCTCGCCCGCTGCGACACGCCCATCCCCGATGAGCCAGCCCCGCTCGCCCGAGCATCTCCTCGCGCTCGATCCGACGCGCGCCGTGGTCCGTCTCGCCGCGCCGACGACGCTGGTGATGCTCGTCGCCGCGGTGTCGAACGTCCTCTACACGTACTACGTCAGCCGGCTCGGTCCGTATGCGATCGCCGCGGTGTCGCTGGTGTTCCCGATCTCGCTGGTGGCGATGACGGCGATGGGCGGCGGCATCGGCGGCGGCGCCGCGTCCTCGATCGCGCGCGCGGTCGGCGGACGCCGCCTCGCGGTCGCCACCGCCACCGCGGAGCACGCCTTCCTCCTCGCCGTCGTGATCGGCGTCGCGTTCGCGCTCCTCATGCTGTCGATCGGGCGCACGGTGTTCGGCTGGATGGGCGGCACCGGCGAGGTGCTCGACAGCGCGACCCTGTTCGCGCACGTGATCTTCGGCGGCTCGATCATCACCTTCGTCGGCGGCATGTTCGACAGCGTGCTGCGCGGCGAGGGCAACGTGCGCGTCCCGGCGATCTGGTCGAGCGCCTCGCTCGGGCTGCAGATCCTGCTGACGCCGCTCTTCATGTTCACCTTCGATCTCGGTCTGCAGGGCGCCGCCTTCTCGATGCTCCTGAGCCAGCTCCTGGCCATCGTCCCGCGCGCCTGGTTCGTGCTCGGCGGCCAGGGCGCGATCCGGCCGCGCTTCCTGCCGCGGCGCATCGAGATCGAGCCGCTGCGCGAGATCCTGCGCATCGGCATCCCGGCGTCCCTCTCCACGACGATCAACTACGTCGGCATCATGATCCTCACCGGCGTCGTCGCGCGGCTGGGGACGCCGGATCTCGCCGCGTACGGGCTCGGCACGCGGCTCGACTTCCTGCTGCTGTCGTTCGCCTTCGGCGTGAGCGCGGCAGTTCTGACGCTGGTCGGCATGGCGGTCGGCGCCGGGCGCGCGGAGCACGCGAGCCGCTACGTCCGCGCGGCCTGCCTGCTGATCGTCGGCGTGCTCGCGGTCGCGAGCGCGCTGCTGTGGTGCTGGCCGTCGCTCTGGCTCGGCATCTTCACCGACGATCCCGGCATCCACGCGGTCGGCAGCACCTACTTCCGCATCGTCGGACCGTCGTATCCGTTCGTCGGTCTGTCGATGGTGCTGGCGTTCGCCTTCCAGGGGCTCGGCCGCGCGACCGCGCCGCTGGTCGTGATGGCGACGCGCGTTCCGGTCGTGCTGGCGGTCGCGCTGTGGTGCGTCCACTCGGGTCTCGGCGAGGCGGCGGTGTTCACCACGATCGCCTGCGGCAACGTCGGCGCGAGCGCGGTCCTTCTCGCTCTGTTCTGGCGCGAGCTCCGTCGCCGCCGCGCGACCTCGCACGTCGCCGCAGCCTGAGCGACTCGCGTCGCGCGCGCACGCGACGCGCGCGCAACGGAGCACGCCCGGTGAGGAGCCTCCGTGCGCGACCCCCTTGACTCGTCCCAATGAACACTTCAAAAGGACATTTGAAATCAGCGTTTCATGGTCGCACCGTCTTCCAGATCCACGGACACGCGCCGGCGCCTCCTCGAGGCGGCAGGCGAGGTCTTCGCCGAGCACGGCTACCGCGTGGCCACGGTGCAGGAGATCTGCCGCCGCGCCGACGCCAACATCGCCGCCGTCAATTACCACTTCACCGACAAGGAGCAGCTCTACCGCGCGGTGATCCGCTACGCCGAGGAGGAATGTGGCGGCGACCGGCCGCAGGAGCTGCCCGCCGGCGCGAGCGCCGAGGAGCGGCTGCGGGCGCACGTCGAGTGGTTCCTCCTCCACCTGCTCGACGACGGTCGGCCCGCCTGGCACGGGCGCCTCATGGCGCGGGAGATGATCGAGCCGACCGCCGCGCTCGACGACCTGGTCGAAGGACACATTCGCGAGAGCAACGTGCGTCTCCTCGGCATCGTGCGCGAGCTGATGGGAACGCGGGCGAGCGACGAGGAGGTGCGCACCTGCTCGTTCAGCATCACCGGGCAGTGCCTCTTCTACCACCACTGCGAGCCGGTGATCACGCGCCTCCACCCCGGTCTGACGATCGGACGCGAGCAGGTTCCGGAGCTCGCCGCCCACATCACGCGCTTCTCGCTCGCCGGGCTGCGCGCGATCGCGACGCCGAGCTCGAAGGCGAAGTCCACGACGCGGCCGAGCGGCCCGCGCCGCCTGCGGAAGGATCCACGACGAAAGGCCGTGCGATGAATCGCATCGCGATCAAGATGCTGGTCGGCGACCGCGCCAAGTACCTCGGCATCGTCATGGGCATCACCTTCGCGTCGCTGCTGATCACGCAGCAGTCGGCGATCTTCACCGGCCTGATGACGCGCACCTACAGCGCGATCACCGATCTACGGCTGCCGGACATCTGGGTGATGGACCCCAAGGTGCAGTTCATCGACGACATCAAGCCGATGCAGTCGACGAAGCTGCTCAACGTGCGCGGCGTCGAGGGCGTCGAGTGGGCGATGCCGCTCTACAAGGGGCTCCTCAAGGCGCGCCTCGACGACGGCAACTTCCAGACCGTCAACGTGATCGGCCTCGACGACGCGACCCTGATCGGCGGGCCGCCGGCGATGGTCGAGGGACGGCTCGCCGACCTGCGGCGCAACGAGGGCGTGATCGTCGACGCCGTCGGCGCGGCCGACAAGCTCGCGAAGCCGCCGCGCGTGCCCGGTGGTCCGCGCGTGCCGCTCGCCGTCGGCGACACGCTCGAGATCAACGACCGGCGCGCGACCGTGGTCGGCATCTCGGAGAACTCGCGCACCTTCCAGTCGCAGCCGATCGTCTACACGACCTACTCGCGCGCGCTCGGCTTCGCGCCGCCCGAGCGCCGCCTGCTGTCGTTCGTGCTGGTGAAGGCGAAGCCGGGGCAGGACCTGCAGGAGCTGACCGAGCGCATCGAGCGCGCGACCGGCCTCGCGGCGCACACGCGCGAGGAGTTCGAGACGATCACGGTCGACTACTTCATGAAGTACACCGGCATTCCCATCAACTTCGGCATCGCGGTCGTGCTCGGCTTCATCGTCGGCACCGCGATCGCGGGCCAGACGTTCTACAACTTCACGCTCGACAACCTGCGCCAGTTCGGCGCGCTGAAGGCGATGGGCGCGCAGAACGGCACGCTGCTCAAGATGATCCTGCTGCAGGCGGTGATCGTCGGGCTGATCGGCTACGGGCTCGGCGTCGGGCTCGCGTCCCTGATCGGCTACGTCGCGCGCGGCAGCGAGCTCGCGTTCCGCATGCCGTGGCAGCTGCTCGCGATCAGCGGCACCGCGGTGGCGCTGATCTGCACGATCACCGCGCTGCTCAGCATGTGGAAGGTGATCCGGCTCGAGCCGGCGATCGTGTTCAAGGGCTGACGGCGATGGAAGCTCCGCAGAACGGACTCGCGGTGCGCTGCCGTGGCGTCACCAAGAGCTACGGCACCGGCGACGCGAAGGTGACGGCGCTGCGTGGCGTCGACCTCGACGTCCGGCTCGGTGAGCTGCTGATGCTGGTCGGCCCGTCGGGCTGTGGAAAGACGACCTTGATCTCGGTGCTCGCGGCGATCCTCGACCAGGACGAGGGCGAGTGCACGGTCCTCGGCCGCGAGCTGAAGCGTCTCGGATCGCGCGAGCGGGCGCGGTTCCGCGGCGAGACCATCGGCTTCGTCTTCCAGCAGTTCAACCTGCTCCCCACGCTGACCGCGGTCGAGAACGTCTCGGTGCCGTTGCTCATCCACGGCACCCCGCGCCGCAGCGCGCTCGAGCGCGCCGCGAAGGTTCTCGAGCACGTGGGGCTCGGGCAGCGCACGCAGTCGCTGCCGTCGCAGCTCAGCGGCGGACAGCAGCAGCGGGTCGCGATCGCGCGCGCGCTGGTGCACGAGCCGCAGCTCATCGTCTGCGACGAGCCGACCAGCGCCCTCGACCACGAGACCGGCCACAACGTGATGGAGCTCATGCGCCGCGTCGCGACCGGTCCCGAGCGCGCGCTGGTCGTCGTGACGCACGACGCCCGCATCTTCGGCTTCGCCGACCGCATCGCGCGCATGGACGACGGCAAGATCCTCGAGATCACGCGCGGGGAGTCTGCCTCGCGGGAGTTGCACGCATGATTCGCAAGTACGTCCTGCCGCTGATCGCGGCCTTCGGCCTCGCCTTCGCGATCGTCACCGTGGTGCGCGGCAGCCAGCCGGTGCCGGCGGCGCCGCCGGTCGCCGAGCCGGCGAAGGCGCCGTTCCCGTCGTACGTCGCGGGGGCCGGCATCATCGAGGCCAGCACCGAGAACATCGCGATCGGCAGCCCGGTGCCCGGCATCGTCACCCGGGTGAACGTCAAGGTCGGCGACGTGGTGGATGTCGGCACCGTGCTGTTCGAGATCGACGACCGTGATCTGCGCGCGCAGCGCCTGCCGGCGGTGGCCCGCGTCGACGAGGCCGAAGCGAACCTGGCGCGCTCGAGGATGCTGCTGCGGCTCGCCGAGAGCGTGCCCGACAAGCGCGCGATCAGCGCCGAGGATCTCAGCATGCGCCGCTCGGCGGTGGCGATCGACGAGGCGGCGCTCGCGGCGGCGAAGGCGATGGTCGAGCAGATCGACATCGAGCTCGACCGCCGTCAGGTGCGCGCGCTGGTGCCCGGCCAGATCCTGCAGGTGAAGACGCGTCCCGGCGAGTTCGCCGCGGCGGGAGTCATGGTGACGCCCCTCATGCTGCTCGGCAACCACACCAAGCTGCACGTGCGCGTCGACGTCGACGAGAACGACGCCTGGCGCTTCGCGAAGGGTGCGCCGGCGGTGGCGTTCGTGCGCGGCAACCCGGAGCTGCAGACGCCGCTGCGCTTCGAGCGCATCGAGCCGTACGTGGTGCCGAAGGTGTCGCTCACCGGGCTGTCGAGCGAGCGCGTCGACACGCGCGTCCTGCAGGTGATCTACAGCTTCGACGAGGGGGCGCTGCCGGTCTACGTCGGCCAGCAGATGGACGTCTTCATCGAGGCGCCGCCGATGGAGGCGCACGCGCCCTCGACGCCGGCCGGCGGCGCTGCGGGCGACGGGCCCGCGACCGGCGGAGCCGCGTCGTGAGCGGCACCCGGCTGCGCGGCATCGCGGGCCTCGCGGCGGCGCTCGTCATCGCCGGCTGCGCCGTCGGTCCGGACTTCGTGCGACCGGACACGCCGGTGCCGCAGCGCTGGGCGGAAGCGCCGCAGCACGACGCGCCGGCCGCGGCGTCGTCGCGCTGGTGGCAGGCGTTCGGCGATCCGCAGCTCGACCTGCTGGTCGATCGTGCGGTCGCGGCGAACCTCGACCTCGCGGTCGCCGGCGCGCGCGTGCGCGAGGCGCGCGCGTCGCGCAAGGTCGCGTCGGCGCCGCTCTTCCCGTGGCTCGACGGCGGGGCCGGCCTGTCGCGCCAGTGGCAGAGCGAGAACGCCGGCTTCTTCGGCGGCGGCCCGGTCGGCGACCTCGGCGGGCAGCCTTTCAACTTGTATGACGTCGGCTTCGACGCGAGCTGGGAGATCGACGTGTTCGGCGGGCTCAGGCGCTCGGTCGAGGCGTCGGACGCGGACCTGGCAGCCTCGATCGAGGCGCGCAACGACGTGCTGCTCACCTTGCTCGGCGAGGTGGCGCGCAACTACGTCGAGCTGCGCGGCTTCCAGCGCCAGCTCGAGGTCGCGCGCGGCAACGTCGCCGCACAGGAGGACACGCTGGTGTTGACGCGCGCGCGGTATTCCGGCGGCCTCGCGAGCGACCTCGACGTCGCGCGCGCCGAGGCGCAGGTGCGCACCACCAGCGCGCAGATCCCGAGCCTCGACACGTCGGTGCGGCAGACGATCCACCGCCTCGGCGTGCTGCTCGGCCAGGAGCCGGGCGCACTGCTCGCGGAGCTGACGCCGGTCGCGCCGATCCCGCCGGCCCCGCCGGGGCTGCCCGACGGCCTGCCGTCGGACCTCGTGCGGCGTCGGCCCGACATCCGGCGCGCCGAGCGCGAGATCGCCGCCACCACGGCGCGCATCGGCGTCGCCACCGCCGATCTGTTTCCGCGCTTCTTCTTGACGGGGGCCGCGGGCCTGCAGAGCCTCGAGGCGAGCGACCTCTTCGACGGCGCCAGCAAGTACTGGTCGATCGGCCCGACGATTCGCTGGCCGATCTTCCAGGGCGGCCGCATCGTCGGCAACATCGAGGTGCGCGAGGCGCAGCAGCAGCAGGCGCTGCTCGGCTACCGGCAGACGGTGCTCGGCGCGCTCGAGGAGGTCGAGAACGCGATCGTCGCCTACACGCGCGAGCGCGACCGGCGGACGACGCTCGCCGCCGCGGTCGCGGCGAACCAGCGCGCGGTCGATCTGGCGAACGCGCTCTACGCGCGCGGGCTCACCGACTTTCTCGACGTGCTGGCGGCGCAGGGCAACCTGTTCCTCACCCAGACCGAGCTCGCGGGCAGCGACGCCGCGGTGTCGTCGAACCTGGTCGCCCTGAACAAGGCGCTCGGCGGCGGCTGGCAGGATCTCGCGGAGGTCGCTCCGGAGCCGGCGGACGCCGATGCGAGCGACGCCGTCGCGACCGGCGGCGGCGCGCGCAGCGCCGCGAGCTGAGTCGCTTCCGCCGCGCGAGCACTCGCGCCCGCGTGGATACCCGTGGAAACGGTCGCCTTGCACCGGACGCGGAGCGCGCCGTAGCGTGCGGCGCCATGCGACGCGACGAGATCCGCCGCCGTGAGCTGATCGAGCTCTGCGACCTCAACTACGCCGAGGCGAACCGCGAGCTCGCGCGTCGCGCGGGCGGCGCGGTGCTCGACGAGGACGGCCTCGTGCTGTGGGCCGGCAACCACCCGCTGCCGGTGCTGGTGAACGGCGTCTTCCGCACCGCGGCCGCGGCGCGCCTCGCACCCGACGAGGTGCTGGAGCGTGCCGACGCCTTCTTCGCGCCGCGCGCCCGCGGCTACACGGCGGCCTGCCGCGCCCACGCCGATGCCGATCTCGCCGCTGCGGCGCGCGCCGCCGGATTCATCGAGTCGGGCAACTCGCCGGCGATGGTGCTCGAGCAGCGCCTGCCCGATGCCGCGCGCGCGGCCGACGTCGTCGTCCGTCGCGTCGCGGACGAGGCCGACGCGTGCGCCTTCGGCGCGGTGATGGGCGAGGCCTACGCGACCTACGGCATGCCGCGCGAGTGCGGTCCGGCGCTCGTCGGCACGCTCGACGTCCTGCACGCGCCGCACGTCGTCGCCGTGGTGGCGGTGCTCGACGGCGCGGTCGCGGCCGGCGCGATGGTGATCGTCACGCACGGGGTCGCCGGCGTGTACTGGGTCGGCACGACGCCCGCCGCGCGCGGCCGCGGCCTCGCCGAGCTCTGCACGCGCGCCGCCGGCAACGCGGGCTTCGACCTCGGCGCGCGCGTCGCCGCGCTGCAGGCCTCGGTGATGGGCGAGCCGATCTACCGGCGCATGGGCTACGTCGAGGTGACGCGCTACCCGAGCCTGGTGCGCTTCTCGCCGCCCGCGTCGTCGTCGAAGGCGTAGCCGGCGAGGTGCTGGTAGCGGCGCGCGCGGGCCTCCGTCTCCCCGCGGAGCCGCGCCGGCCACTCGAGCTTGTGCCGGGTTCCGGTCGGCGCGGGGAAGACGATCGCGCTGCAGGCGGCGATCCACGCGGGATCGGGTGCGAGAGCGAGGTGCGCGCACAGTGCGCGCAGCGCGCCCTCCGGATCGCGGAGCATCGCCTCGTGCCGCAGCGCGAGCAGCTCGTCCGGCGCGCACAGCGCGGGCAGGCGCTCCGTCGTGGCGCAGTGCCGGAAGTAGAAGTCGGCCGCGTCGGCGAGCGGCAGCTTCTCCCAGATCGAGATCGCGGCGATGTTGTCGAACGGGTTGCGCACGACGTGGAGCACGCGCAGCGGCACGCCGGTGAGCGCGCGCGTCCGCTCGAGCAGGTCGGGGTGCTCGGCGAGGCATCGGGTCACCGCGCCGCCGCGCTTGTCGCCGATCACCCGCAGGGTCGCGCACCGTCCCTGCCACTGGCCGGGGACGCGGTAGCCGTAGTTGCTGCGGTCGCCGCGCAGGTGGAACCAGCGGGCGCGCGCGACGATGCGTGCGTACAGCTCGTCCCGCGAGCAGCCGCCGAGGATCAGCGGCGTCACGTCGAGCTCGTGCGCGATCACCGCGTCGGGGTGCGCGTTGAGCAGCGCGCCGACCAGGCTGTGGCCGCTCCGCGGGTAGCCCGCGAACAGGCAGAAGCGCTCGACGCGCGCGAACTCGCCGGCGAGCCGCCGCCGGAGCCAGGCGCTCCAGACGTCCTGCAGCAGCCGGTAGGCGGCGTCGCGCATCGCGGGATCCTATCGCGTTCGCCCGCGATCGGGTAGTTGACCGGCTCGGTGCAGACGAAGGGCGCGATCGTCATCGGCGGCTACGTGAACGGGCTCGGGCTCGTGCGCGCGCTCGCCTCGCGCGGCGTTCCCGCAGCGGTGCTGACGACGCAGCCGTTCGACGTCGCGCAGCGCTCGCGCTGGTGCGTCGCGCACCGCTCCACTGCGGATCTCGACCGACGCCCGGAAGCGCTGGTCGAGGCGCTCGCACCGTGGGCGCAGCGCTTCGCGGGCTGGGCGCTGCTGCCGACCAACGACGAGGCGCTCGCGGCGCTCGCGCTGCAGCGCGACGCCCTCGAGCGCTCGTTCCGGCCGGTCGCGCCGTCGTGGGAGATCGCGCAGCGGACGATCGACAAGCGCGCGCAGACGGCGGCCGCCGTCGCCCTCGGCATCGACGTGCCGCGCTCCCACGGCGTCGCGGACGAGGCGATCCTCGCGCGCGCGGACGTCCCCTTTCCGGTCGTCGTCAAGCCGACGATCGGGCATCGGTTCCACGCGCGCTACGGTCAGAAGCTGTTCGTCGCCCGTGATGCACGAGCGCTGCGACGTCAGGTGGCGCAGCTCCGCGACGCCGGGCTCGACGCCGACGTCATGGACCTGGTGCCGGGCGGTGACGACCACATCTACGTCCACTGCACCTACGTCGACGACCACGGCGTCGCGCAGCCCGGCGTGACGGTGCGGAAGCTCCGGCAGAGCCCGCCGTCGTTCGGCGTCGCGCGGGTCGCCGAGGTGGTGGACGAGATCCCCGTGCTGCGGGCGGCGACCGAGGCGCTGCTGCGTCGTCTCGACTTTCGCGGCATCGCCGCGGCCGAGTTCAAGGTCGACCCGCGCGACGGACGGTTCCGCTTCATCGAGGTGAACGGTCGTGCGGTGCTCTACAACGCACTGCTGCACGCGGCCGGGCTGGACGTTGCCGGGCTCGCGTGGAGCGAGCACGTCGCGCGGCGTCCGGAGCGCCAGCGCGCCTCGTCGTGGCGCGGTGTGTGGGTGAACCTGCACGCCGACCTGCTCTACTCGGCGCTCAGGAACGACGAGGGCCTCCGCTTCCGGGAGTTCTCGGCGCCCTACCGGAGGCCGCTCGTCGAGGCGGTGTGGTCGGCGCGTGATCCGCGTCCGTTCCTCGCGCAGTGGGGGCGCTCGGCGCGGCTCGGCGCCGGCGCGCTGCTGCGGCCCGAGCGGCTGCGCGCGCTGCTCGCGACCAGCGCGCTCGCACCGCGCGCCTGAACCGGACCCGCGCCACGCTGCGCGCCCTTCCCAGCTCCCGTGCCACCGCTGCGCGCCCGTCCCAGCTCGCGCGCCACCGCTGCGCGTCGGACCCAGCTCCCGCGCGAAGGCCGCGCGTCCGACCGACCTCACGCGCCCGCGCGTCGCGGCGCGAGCGCGGCGACCGTGCGGAACTTGCCGCCGTCGCGCTCGACGCCGCCGGCGCGCCGCGCCTCGATGCGCGGCTCGGGTGCCAGGAGCCGCTCGAGCTCCGGGACGACGCGACCGCGCGCGCGGGCGAACGCGTCCTCGTCGAGCGTCGCGAGCGTGAGCACGAAGCGTCGCGGCTCGAGCTGCGTGAGCTGGTACTGCAGCACGTCGGGGTCGTCCTTCAGCGCCTGCCACACCATGCGCGGGTGGACGAAGCGCCCGTCGTCGAGCGTGAGCACGTCCTCGACGCGCCCTTCGAGCTCGGTCAGCACGCGCAAGCTCCGGCCGCAGGGGCAGGCGCCGGGCGCGAGCGCGCCGACGTCGCCGATCGGGTAGTTGAGCAGCACGGTCGCGTGGTTCACGAGGTTCGTCAGCACGAGACGGCCGGTCGCGCCCGGCGCCACGTCGACGCCGTCGTCGCCGACGACGCGCAGGTGGCAGAGGTCGTCGTGCACGTGGAAGCCGGTGCGCTGCTCGCAGTAGAAGCCGATCTTGAACGACTCGACCGCGTTGTAGCGCGACAGCACCGGGATCCCGAAGGTGTCCTCGATCAGCGCGCGCGCGCCGTGCGGCAGCGCCTCGCCCATGTACATGACGAGCTTCGGCGGCGGCAGCGTGCGGCCGCGCGCGGCGAGCGTGCGGAAGAAGAGCGCGATCCAGCCGCCGTAGCCGACCAGCACGTCGGGTCGCTCGCGCTCGACGAGCGCCGCCACCTCGTCGAGTGGCGTCTCGAGCGGCACGAAGCGACGCTTTGGCGCGACCGGCAGGCGTACCGCCTGCTCGTAGAACGCGGTGACCTGCTTGAAGGTCGAGGTCGCGTAGCCGACGTAGAGCTCCTTCGGCCGGAACGCGCCGTCGCACACATGGCTCACCGGCGCGCGCTCGCGCTCGCCCCAGGCGATGTTGGCGAGCAGCGAGCGGCGGTCGTGCGCGACGGCGAGCGGCACGCCGGTCGAGCCGCTGGTCGTGAACGCGAGACCCGCGCGTGCTCGCCGCGTGTCGGCGACGAACAGCTCGGGTCGTGTCCGCACCGTCGCCTTGTCGAGCAGCGGCAGGAGACGCAGGTCGTCGGCGCCGCGGATCGCGCGTGGATCGAGGCCGCTCGACGCGAACCAGTCGCGGTAGAACGGCACGTGCCGCGCGGCGTAGCGGACGATCCGCCGCAACCGGCGGTCGCGACGGTCCTCGAGCGCGGCGCGCGGCGCGAAGGGCAGGGCGGTCTGTCCCGGCAGGTGTGCGGCGACCACCGCGCTGCCGTACAGCCGGCGCGCCTGCGCCGCGATCACGCGCGCGCTCCCGGCGCGAGCAGGAAGGGCGCCCCGCAGGAGCGCGCGACGTGCCGGATGTCCTCGACGACGGCGCGCGGCAGCGGGATGCCGTCGCGCGTGCGCTCGACCCCGGCGGCGCGCTCGGGATCGCCGGCGATCTGCACGGGGCTCGCGCGATCGACGGGCGGCGTGTCGCGCAGCGTCGCGAGCAGCGCGTCGAGGGCGTTGGCGAAGCCGCCGTCGTCGCGGAAGCGCGCCGGATCGAGCGCGAGGAAGAAGTGGCCGACGCGCGGGACCTCGCCCGCGTCGGCCGTCGCGCGGCGCGTGCCCGGCAGGACGGCGGAGAGGATCTCGACCATCGCGGCGAGCCCGTAGCCCTTGTGGCTGCCCTGCTCGCGGCTGCCGCCGAGCGGCGTCAGCCGGCGCGCCTCGATCGCGCGCCGGGCGTTCGTCTCCGGACGGCCGCGCGCGTCGAGCGCCCAGCCGCGCGGGATGCTGCGGCCGCGCCGTGCCGAGACCCCCAGGCGGCCGAGCGGTGCGGTGCTGGTCGCCATGTCGAGCAGGAACGGCGGCTCGCTCGCGGCCGGTGCGGCGAAGGCGATCGGGTTGGTGCCGAGGCGCGCGTCGACGCCGAAGGTCGGCACGACCGACGGTACGCGCGTGCTCGTGGTCGCGACGCCGATCAGGCCGGCGCGCGTCGCGAGCGAGGCGTACGACCCGGCGGCGCCGAAGTGCCCCGAGTTGCGCACCGCGACGACGCCGACGCCGTGCGCGCGGCACTTGACGATCGCGAGGCGCATCGCGGCGTCGGCGGGCGCGTGGCCGAGGCCGCCGCCGCCGTCGAGGAGTGCGGTGGTGTCGTGCTCGTGCACGGTCGTGACCGCGGCGTCGGGACGCCAGAGGCCGGCTGCGAGGTCGCGCTGGTAGGTGCGCAGCATGGCGGAGCCGTGCGAGTCGATGCCGTGCAGGTCGGCATAGACCAGGTGCTCGATCGTGATCGTCGCGGTGCGCGCGTCCATGCCCCAGGCGGCGAGGATCGCTGCGACCTGCGCGCGCAGCACGTCCGGTGCGACGCGCACGTCGCGCCACAGCCGCAGGACGACGCCCGGCACGACGCGGTCGGCGACCAGCGACGCGGCCCAGCGCGCACCCGAGTCGCGGTACGCCTCGAGCACCTTGCGCGCGGCGGCGCGCCCTGGCTTCGCTGTCTCCCCACCCGGCACGGCGCGACGATAGCCGATCGGCGTCGAAACTCGACCCGGACGCCGCTCACGGCTAGGACGGATCATGACGATGCGACGACGACGGTCGTGCCGGAGCATCTCGCGCGACGGGATCGTCGCGCGCCGCGGGCGTGTGCCTTGAGCGAGCGTCCGTGGTGGCGGCGGCGCCGGGGTTTGATCGTTGCGAGCGTCGTCGCGAGCGTGGTCGTGCTGCTGGTCGCGATTCGCGTCGCGCTGCCGCACGTCCTGCGCCGCGTGATCGAGTCGCAGGCGAGCACGTACCTCGCGGGGCGGGTGACGGTCGCCGACGTGGACCTCGACCTGCTGCGCGGCGCCGTCGCGGTCGAGGGCTTCGAGCTCGTCGGGCGTGACGGGGCGGAGTCCCCGGCGGGCGCACCCGGCGCGGCACCCGAGCCGTCGGCGGACGCATCCTCGGCGCCGTCCGCGCCGTCCGATCCGGAGCGGCTGCCGCGCGTCGCCTTCCGCCGCCTGCTGGTCGACGTCTCCTGGCGTCCGCTGCTCCGCCGCACGGTGGTGATCGACGAGATCGCGCTCGACGGACCCGAGATCGACGTCGAGCGCCTGCGCGACGGCAGCGTCGTCCTGCCGCAGCTCCGTCCGGTCGCGGCGGTCGAGTCGCCGGAGGAGGAGCCTGCTGAGCCCGCGGCGCCGTGGAACGTGATCGTCACCGCGGCGAGGATCAAGGACGGCCAGCTCGTGCTCGACGACCGTCTGCCGGAGCCGCCGCAGACGGTGGCGCTGTCGCTCGACGGCCTCGAGCTGTTCGGCTTCCGCCTGCTGCACGACGCGGCGGACGAGGAGCCCGGCAAGGGGACGATCGAGGCGCGCTTCGGCGACGGCACCGTCAAGCTCGAGACGAGCCTCGCGACGCGCGCCGAGGGCTTCGCCGTGATGGCCGCCCTGACGCTCGACAACCTGCCGCTCGACCGTCTGAACGTGCACGCTCCGGAGATCGGCTGGAGCGACTTCCGCGGTCGTCTCGACGGCAAGGTCGAGCTGCACCTCGAGCCCGACGGCCTGCCGATCGTGTGGGGGACGGCGGCGCTGCGCGACGTGCAGGTGGACGTGCCAGGCGAGAGCGAGCCGGCGCTCGCGTGGCGGCGCCTCGACGTCGATCTCGAGCGCCTCGACGTGGCCGAGCGCTCGGCGAAGGTGCGGCGTGTGGCGCTCGACGGCGCCGGCGTGCTGGTGCGCCCGCTCGCGGTGCCGCCACTGCCGCTCCTGCCGCGTTCGCGGGCGGACGCGGCCGCGAGCACGTCCGGCGGTGCTGCCGCGGCGCGTGCGGATGCGAATGCGACTGCGGACCCGGATGCGGACCGGGACCAGGACCAGGACCAGGGCCACAGCGCGTCACCGGACGCGGGCGGCGCGGGCGCCGGCCCGGAGCGCGCGGCGCAAGCCGCCGAGCCGAGCCCGGAGCCGAACCCGGAGCCGAACCCGGAGCCGAACCCGGAGCCGAACCCGGAGCCGGCGCCGGAGCCGGAGCGAGAGTGGACCTGGAGCGTCGCGCGCGTGGAGATCGCCGACAGCATGGCCAAGGTCTTCCTCGTGCCGCCGCCGCTCGAGCTCGGCATCGTCGCGCTGTCGGCCGACGGGCTGTCGAGCGACGCCGGCAGCCGTGCGAAGGTCGCGCTCGAGCTGCGCGAGGGGCCGGGCACGGTCGAGCTCGCGGGCGACATCGCGATCGCGCCGCTGGCGGCCGATCTCCAGATCAGGCTGCGCGACCTGGCGCTCGAGCGCCATGCGGCCGCGCTCGGCGTGACGCCGCCGGTCCTGCGTCGCGGCAGTCTCGGCGCGGATCTGAAGGTCGCGCTCGGCGACGGGCCGCTGCGGGTGGCCGGCGACGTGGCGCTCGCCGACCTCGACGTCGCTCCTCCCGAGGGCGAGGACTTCGCGCTCGCGTGGAGCCGGCTCGAGATCGGCATCCGCGAGCTGCGCGTGCCCGGCGTTCCGCCACCCGCGGCCGGAGCGGACTCCGCTCCGGGCGACGCGGCGGGCGCCGGCGGCCCGGTGCGCGCCGACCTCGCGCGCGTCGCGCTCGCCGCGCCGAAGGTGCGCTTGACGCGGACCGCGGACGGGATCGTGCTGCCCGCGGTGAAGCTCGATCTCGACGCAGCGGAGACGGGAGGCTCGGTCCCGGGGGCGTCGTCCGCCGAGGGCGCGCCGGCAGCGGCGACGCCCGACGGAGACGCTGCCCCGACCGCACCGCCGGAGGCGACGCCTCCCACCGGTGCGCCGTCCGCCGCGGGGGACGCGACCGACGCGCCGGTCGCGGCGCCCGACGCTGCTCCCGCGCCGCCGGCTGCGCCGGCCCCGGTCGAGCTCACGCTCGCCGAGCTGAAGGTCGACGGCGGCGAGGTCCTGGTCCTCGACCGCAGCGTCGAGCCGTTCTTCCGCGGCAAGGTCGGCGCGATCACGCTCGACGCGCGCGACCTCGCGTATCCCGAGAGCCGGTTCCGCGAGGTGCGGCTCCGCGCCCAGGCGCCCGGCGGAGCGCCGGTCGAGGTGCGCGCGCAGCAGAAGGGCAAGGTCCTCGAGGTCGACGCGGACGCGAAGGGTCTCGCGCTGCCGCAGCTCAACCCGTACGTGACCGGTGCCTCGGGCTACAGCATCTCGAGCGGCAGCTTCACGCTCGCGGCGAAGGCCCGCTTCGACGACGCGGGCGGCTACCAGACCGAGAGCCAGCTCGCGTTCGACGACCTCGACGTCGCGGGGGCGGCGGGTGACTCGCTGTTTGCCGAGCGCTTCGGCGTGTCGCTGTCGCTCGCGCTCGCGCTGCTGCGCGACGTGAGCGGGCGGATCGCGCTGACGGTGCCGGTGAGCGGCGACGACAAGGGTGGGGCGCGGCCCGACGTCGCGCCGATCGTCGCCGAGGCGCTGTCGCGCGCGCTGATCAACGCGCTCGCGTCGCCGCTCAAGCTGCTCGGCGCGCTGTCGCTCGACGGCGAGAAGGTCGCGGCGTTCGCGCCCGAGCCGATCGGCTTCGTCGTCGGCAAGCCCGACGTCGCCGACGACGCCTGGTGGCGCATCGACCAGCTCACGGGGGTGCTCGCGGCGTCGCCGGCGCTGCGCGTCGAGCTGACCGGCGAGGCCGGCGCGGACGACCTGCGCGCCCTGCAGGAGGCGGCGGTGCTCGCGGACCTCGAGGCGGACGAGGGCTTCCTCACCACGCTGCGCAACCTGCCGAGCCGCGGCACGCGCAACGCCGTGAAGGACGCGCTCGCGGCGCGTGCGCGCGCCGAGGACGCGCCACTCGACGAGGAGCAGTCGGCGCAGCTCGCCGAGTGGATCGCGGCGAAGGGCATCGGCGAGGCCGAGCTGCGCGCGCTCGCCGCCGCGCGCGAGGAGCGCCTGCGCGACCTGCTGGCGTCGGACTACGGCCTCGGCGCGGACCGCGTCGGCGTGCGCGCGCCGGCGCCGGCGGCCACGACGGAGGCGGCGCCCGGCGCCGCGAAGGCGCAGGTCGCGGTGACGATCGCGCCCCGGGGCTGAGACCGCGCGATGCGGAGCGGGCGCGCGCGCGCGCGCGGGCTCGTGCTCGCTCTCGGCGCACTCCTCGTCGCGGAGTGCGCCTCGTGGGTTGCGCTGCGCCTGCTCGAGTCGCGACGCGAGCTTCGCTACCAGACCTACGAGCGGCTGATCGATCCGTGGCGCGACAAGATCGCGGCCCTGATCGACGGCGCCGGTGCGCGCTACCAGCGCATCGACGCGCGGCTCGGCTGGGTGACGATCCCCGGTACCGTCAAGCGCTTCAGCGCGATCAACCAGGCCGGCGTGCGGGCGGCGCGGGAGTACGATCCGTTGCCACCGCCGGGCGTCGTCCGCATCGCGGCCTTCGGCGACTCCTACGTGCACGGCGACGAGGTGACCACCGAGCAGGCGTGGCCGTCCCGGCTCGAGAAGCTGCAGCCGGGGCTCGAGGTGCTCAACTACGGGGTCGGCGGCTACGGCCTCGATCAGACCTCGCTCCGCCTCGAGGACGAGGGCGCGCGCTTCGCGCCGCACGTCGTGCTGATCGGCGTGATCGCCGACGACGTGCTGCGCGGCGTGAACGTCTTCCGCCCGTTCTTCTCGCCCACCACGGGGCACGTGCTGGCGAAGCCGCGCTACGTGCTCGACGACGGCGCGCTCCGCCTGCTGCCGAACCCGCTGCCGGACGAGGATGCCTACCGCGCCTTCCTCGCCGACCCGGTGCCGGCGCTGCGGAAGATCGTCCCGACCGACCACTACGCGCCGCCGGCGAGCGAGGCGGGGCCGCTCGACGCGCTCGCGAGCGTGCGGCTCGTGAAGCTGCTCGGCGCGGTGCTGCGCCGGCCGGACGCGGGGCCGCGCGCGGTGCGCCACGCCGTCTTCGACCTCGAGTCGCAGCCGGTGCGGCTCGCGCTCGCGACGCTGCACGCGATGGTGGCGCGTGTCCGCGCGCAGGGTGCCGAGCCGCTGGTCGTCTTCTTCCCGGACATCACCGAGCTCGACGCGCGCCGCGACGGACGGCCGATCACTTACCGCCCGCTTCTCGAGCGGCTCGCCGCCGACGGGGTGCCGGTCGTCGACGTCCTCGAGGGCTTCGACCGCCGTGCGCCCGGCTGGACGACGAAGAGGATCCTCCGCCGCAGCCACTACTCGCCGTGGGGCAACCAGCTCGCAGCCGAGGTCGTGCACGATGCGCTGGTCTCGCGTGGACTGCTGCCGGCGACGCCGCCGCGTTGATCTCCGGCCGGCGGGCGGGCCGGCGGGCGCCGGCAGCGACCGGACGCCGGTGCGCTCGGGGTACGGTGCGCGGGGGCGCGACGCTCAGACCGCTTCCTCGAGCTCCTCGACGTCGGACTCCAGCGACGTCGGGCCGCCGAGCAGGGCCTGGGCGTCGGCGGAGGGGAGCTCCTCGACCTGGCGCAGCTTGCGCTCGATGGCGCGCGAGCGGACGGCCGCGTCCTCCATCGTCTTCGAGGCCTGGTCGAGCTTCCTCTTGACGCCGTCGAGGACGTCGCCGAACTTGCGAAACTCGGTCTTCACCGCGCCGAGGATCTTCCACACCTCGCTCGAGCGCTCCTGGATCGCGAGCGTGCGGAAGCCCATCTGCAGGCTGTTGAGGAGTGCTGCGAAGGTGGAGGGGCCGGCGACCACGACGCGGTGGTCGCGCTGCATGGTCTCGAGCAGGCCGTTCCGGCGCACCACCTCGGCGTAGAGGCCCTCGGTGGGCAGGAACATGATGGCGAAGTCGGTGGTGCGCGGCGGGTTCACGTACTTGGTCGAGATGTCCTTGGCGCAGCCGCGGACCCGCTTCTCGAGCGCGCGCGCGGCGAGCTCGCAAGCGTCGCGGTCGCCGTCGTGCGAGGTGTCGACCAGACGCTGGTAGTCCTCGAGCGGGAACTTGGCGTCGATCGGCAGCCACACCTCCTCGAGACCGTCGTCGGACTTGCCGGGCAGCCGGATCGCGAACTCGACCAGCTCGGCGCTGCCGTCGCGCGTCTTGACGTTGCGCTCGTACTGCTCGGGCGACAGCATCTGCTCGAGCAGCGCCTCGAGCTGCACCTCGCCCCAGCCGCCGCGCGTCTTCACGTTGGTCAGGACCTTCTTCAGGTCGCCCACGCCGGACGCGAGGCTCTGCATCTCGCCGAGCCCCTTGTGCACCTGCTCGAGGCGCTCGGAGACCTGCTTGAACGACTCGCCGAGCCGCGCCTCGAGCGTGCCGTGCAGGCGCTCGTCGACCGTCTGGCGCATGGTCTCGAGCTTCTCGGCGTTGTCGCGGTGGATCTGGCCGAGGCGGTTGTCGACGGTCACGCGCAGGCTCTCGAGCTTGCCCTCGCTGGTCTGCGTCAGCGCGCCGAGGCGCTGCTCGATGGTGGTGAGGAGCGTGCCGAGCTGCGTGCCGAACTGGCCGAGCTGGTCGTTCTGCAGCTGCGCCGCGTCCCGGCTCGTCGCCTGCAGCGAGTCGCGCAGCGCGCCGACCGCGCGCGCCAGCTCCTCGCGCGTCTCGCGCGCGCTCGACGTGCTCTCGGCGCGGTTCTGCGCGATCTCGCGGCGGACGGCGTCCTCGATGCGCTCCTGGCGCTCGCCGAGCGTCTCGAGACCGGCGGCGATGGGCTCGCTCGCCGCCGCCGAGGCCTCCGCCGCCGCTTTCCGGCCGCGTACCAGCAGGACGACGACCACGAGCAGCAGGACGACGGCGAGGACCGCGCCGCCCGCGGTGACGTAGGGCAGCACGCGCTGCACGGCTTCGATGTCGATCGTCATCCCGGACCTCCCTGCCCCCGACGGGGCGGCCGAGCCTAGACCGACCGCACCGCCAACCGCTGTCCCGCCGCGACGTCCGGCGGCGACCACCACATCTTGTAGGGGTCGTCCCGGCGGAACACCAGGTATCAGGGTTGGGGCCGGGGAGGAAGCCCCTCGCGGATGCGGGACGAGAAGTCCGGATCCTGGTCGGCCGCCTTCGCCCGGGCGACCACGTTGCTCGCCTTCCTGAGCTCGGCGAACGGCAGGTCGGTGTTGATCGAGCCGCGCTCGTAGAGCATCTGGTCGCTGCGGCCGTTCATCAGGATGCGGTAGTCCCAGGGCCGCGTCTCGCCGACGTGCTGCACGTGGACGCGGATCCCGGTGGTGCAGTTGTCGACCCCCGCGTTGTACCAGCGCGGGTGCTCGGCCAGGTCGTTCATCGTCTTCACGTAGTCGAGCAGCAGGTCGCGCGCCTCGGCGGGCGAGATCCGCACGCGGTAGAGGTAGACGTCCTCGCCGCGGAAGCTCGTGCGCAGGCGGATCAGGTCGCGCTCGTCGGCGACCACGTAGTAGAGCTCGTACTCGCGGAAGAACCCGCGGATCGCGGAATATTGCTCGCCGCGCTCCTTGCGCGTCTCGATCGAGATCGCGAGCGGCGGCGCGTCGCCGAAGTCCCAGCTGACGACGGTGTGCGCGATGTCGGGCGAGCCCCAGTACGAGAGGAAGAGGTCGGCGCCCTCGATCGCGGAGAGGTCGTAGGTGCGCTCCTCCCAGCGCTCGGTGAAGTCGGTCTCGCTCCGGTAGTCGAAGTTGCGCACGTTCTTCACCACCAGCGTGTCGCCGCGCACCTCGGCGGTCGGCGGTCGCGCGACCTCGGGTGACCAGTCGCGATCGTTCGACGGCCGGACGGTCGCGTACCAGGCGGCGAAGGCGCCGAAGAGCAGCACGAGCACACCGAGCTTCTTCGCGAGCGGACGCACGCGGATGAGCGTCACGAGCACGGCCAGGAAGAAGGCGCCGCCCGTGCCGTGCCGGACCACGGTCTCCGCCGGCAGGCGGAAGCCGAGCGCGAAGCCGCACCAGATCGCCGCGAGAACGATCGGCAGCGCGGCGATCGCGAGCAGGATCCGCTTCACGGCGCGGTGACGACGGGTGGTGCGACGAGCGCCGCGCCAGGGGCGGCACCGGAGCCGAGGGAGTGGCCGCTCGGCTCCTGCTCGTCGGACCCGGCAGGCGTCGCGGCGGTGGTCGCGTCCGCGCCCTTCTTCTCCGCCGCGTCGAACTGCGCGATGTGCTCGAGCAGGATGCGGCGCACCTCGTTGATCGCGTTCGGATTGTCCTGGCACGAGTGCCCGGAGGTCACGACGAACTCCGACTCCATGCCGTCGAGGTGCGCGCTGGTGTACTCGACGACGCCGTCGTCGGCCTTGTCGCGCGGCGTCTCGGGATCCTTGACGGCGATGATCGAGTGTCCGGTGATGCCCGGCGCGAGCGGCACCTCGGAGAGCAGCTTGATGAACTGGTTGCCCGGCGTCATGCCGTAGACGCTCGACTGCAGGCCCTGGAAGTTGCCCTTGAGCTTGCTCTGGTTCTGCGTGACGACCGCCGCGCCGAGCTGCGTGAGGGTCGCCGGCAGCACGATCAGACGCGCTGCCTGGTGCGCGAACCAGCTGCCCGCGACGTAGCTGCCGCGATGCGGCGTCGACAGGAACACCACGCGCTTGACGTTCGGCACCGGCTTGATGAACGCGATCTTGCGGATCTGCTCGCGCTGCTCGTCGCTGACGTTGAGCTGCTCGAGCGGCTGATCGCTGACCTCGCGCCACACGCGGTCGCCGACGTCGACGGCGGTGAGCTTGGTGAGCAGACCGCCCTGGCTGTGCCCGATCACCACCATGTCGCGCAGCGCCGGGTCCTTGCCCTCGGGATCGAGCGCGTGGACCATCTCCTTCAGCGACTCGCGCAGCAGCATGGCGGAATATCCGATCGGGTTGCCGGTGTCGTACATGAAGAGCCAGAACTGCGTGCGCGGGCCGATGCGCCGGTCGTTCCACAGCTCGTTGATCATCTGCGCCCAGCGCCCGGGGCTCGACGCGGTGCCGTGCACCAGCACGATCGGAATGCGGCCGGGACGGTACGGCTGCAGCGCCGCGAGCTGCGTGCCCTTGGGGATCGCGGTCATGCGCTGCAGGAAGCCCCAGATCTCGCGCTGCCAGACCGGCGACTCGGCGAGCGAGTAGGCGAGCGACGCCGTCGTCTCGGCCTCGAGCGGCACCTCCTGCCCCTCGATCACGACCTTCTCGCGCCGCACCGGCTGCTCGAGCGTCAGCGTGCCGTTCACGCGACCGGTGGCGAGCTGGTCGCGCACGTTCTCCATGCGCAGCAGTGCGGTGACCGGTGTCTTGATCCACGGCTGGACGTGGTCGTCGTAGCCCTTCTCGACGTCGACGGGCTCGGTGCTCGCGGCGAGCGGCGCGCCGATTCCCGACCAGCGGTAGCGCGTCGCCATGCCCTCGACCTCGAGCTCGGCGACGGGCGTGAACTTGATCAGCCGCCGGTCGTTGATCGTCAGCTGCGCCTCGTCGAAGTAGACGTCGAGCATGCCGAACGGCACCGGGTAGGCGCCGGCGCGCGGCAGGAAGTCGCCGTGCGGGCTGGACGCGAAGCCGCGCGCCAGCGCGCGATTGTACATGTCCGCCGCGATGCGGCCGCGCGTGTCGAGCGGGTCGAGCTTGGTGTCGTCGCCGGGGAAGAGGAAGAGCCACGCGTAGACCGCCGCCGAGCGGAAGTAGGCCGGGTCGTTCTTCGCCTCGCCGTAGGCGAACGAGATCTCGGCGAGCGCGTAGATGTCGTTGCGGCGCGCGGTACCGCGCGCGACCGCCTCCTGCAGCACCGCGATCGCGCGCGCCGGATCGTCTTCCCACACGGTGGTGAGATCGTGCTGGAAGAGCGCGTTCTTGGTCGAGTTGCTGAGCGAGTCCGACGACAGGATGCTGCGCGTGAGCTGGCGCTGCACCATGGTCGGGTCCATGCGCTTGACGCCGACGGGCGTGCCGCAGGCGGCGCTGCCGAGGAGCAGCACGAGGAGCGTCGCCACGAGAGGCGATCCGCACTCTCCGAGCGAGCGGGCGAAACGGTAAAGGACGAGTTTCAAGACCGAACCTCCGGGCTGGGCCTGTGAAAGCTGGCCCGAGCGACCTGCGCAAGATGCCTGCTCCGCGCCCGGACGCAAGCTTCCGGAGATCCCTCGCGGCGCATCCGGGCAAGGAACGCGGGGGGGGGGCGAATCACGGATCCACCGCGATCGGCCGTGCGCTCAGGGATTCAGCGCCCGCAGCGCGACACCGTGCACGCGTTCGTGCCGCGCGAGCGCTGCCTCTCGTGCGCCTGCCGCCGCCTCGCGAACCGCCATGCCGCGCCAGGAGCCGGTCGCCGCGCGACGCCCGTAGAGCTGCGCCTCGAGCTCGCTGGTCGCCGCGGCGAGGCCGGCGTGGCTCGCGCACGCGGCGGCGAGCGACGGCCAGCCGGCGCGCCGCGCCCACGCCCCGAGCGCGTGGTAGGCGGCTTCCGGGTCGTCCGCGCGGCAGGCCGCGTCGAGGCGGGCGAAGAACACTTCCTCGGAGCTCGCCTGCGCCGCGCGGCGCGCGCCGAGCCGCGCGCGGACGACGTGCGCCCAGCGCCGCCAGGCCCACCCGGCGACGAGCACGAGGGCCGCAGCGACGAGTGCCCACGGCAGGACGCGTCGCAGCGCCGCGGCCGCGCGTGAGCCATCGCCGTGTGCCGCGCCGGCGGTCGTCGCTTCCGGGATGATCGCCGGTGCCGCAGCAGGATTCGCCGCGACCTCGACGACGATCTCGGGCGCGCGCGACGTCTTGCGCTGCCGATCGGCGGGATCGAGCCACGCGACCTCGATCGCCGGCAGCGTGTACCGACCGGGCTGCTCGAACGCGTACGTCACGCGGTCGACGCGCCGTCCGCCCGGGCCGCCGTCGCGCACGCCGAGGTCGGTGAGCACGGGATCGTGTACGTAGACGCGCACGCCGTCCGGAGCGGCGAAGCTCGGTGGTGGGATGCTCGTCGCGGCGGCGTCGCGCGCGGACGTCGTGATGGTGCGTGTCACGGTGTCGCCCACCTTCAGGCCGTCGATCGGGCGGTCGAGGCTCTGCTCGACGCCGACCTGCGCGACCGGAACCTCCGCGGCGAGATCGGGCAGCGACGCTCCCGCCGTGGTGGCGCCATCCGGGGAGCTGGCAACGGACGCCGTCGCGACGATTCTCTGCGCCGGGATCTCGACGGAGCCCGCGACGCCGGGCTTCCCGGGCTCGGCCGCGTACGAGAAGCCGATCCGCGCCGCCGGCACCGTCACCTCACCCGGTTGCAGCGCCGTGATCACGTACGTCCGCTGCACGCCCGCATAGCTCGTACCGTCGATCGTGTCGTTGGCGTTGAGGGCGTCGTCGAGCAGTGCGACCGTCGCACCCGGCGCGTCGATCTGCGGGAACCGGGGTGCCGCGGTGAAGAAGTTCGGCACCAGCACGAGCACGTCCAGGCGCACCTGCTGGCCCACCAGCACCGGCTGCGGCGCGTCCAGCGTGACGCGCACGATGGGCGCGTCGGCCGCGTGCGCCGCGCACGCGGCACCGAGTGCGTTCGCCATCACGCCCGCCGCGAGCAGCACGGCGAACGCCACGCGTGGACGTGTGTCACGCGACCGCGGCGATGCCACCACGCGCCTCACGGCCTCTCCTGTCGCTGCGCTTCGAGCGCGAACTTGCGCGCCAGGAGCTGCGCCGGCGTCGTCTGGATGCCGCGCATCCACATCTCGGCAGCCTGCGCAGCGGCGTCGACCTGGCCGCGCTTGCCCTTCTTGCCCTGCTCGTCGAACTGCACCTGGTCGGGCTTCTCGCTGGGCTCCTCGGCCTCTTGCTCGTCGTCCTTCTTCTTCTGCGCCGAGAGGTTCTCGACGAGCGCGAGGTTGGCCTGCGCCTCCGGCCAGTCGGGACGTCGCGCGAGCGCCGCGCGGTAGCGCTCCGCGGCCGCGTCGAGCTTGCCGAGGTGCGCGAGCGCGTTGCCCTGGTCGAAGTCGCTCTCCGGCGAGTCGACGCGCGCGAACGAGGTGAGCGCCTCGTCGTAGCGACCGGCGCGGTAGAGGGCGACGCCGCGCCACCCCGGGTCGGTGAACAGCTCCGCCGCCGCGGCATCGTCGCCGCGCTCGTAGGCGAGGCGTCCCTGCTGATCGGGCGTCAACCATAGGTCGACGAACCACGACCCCGCGGCGTGTGCCGGCACCGGCGCGGCGAGCGCGAGCCCGAGCGAAAGCAGCACGCCGCCGACCCAGCGCACCGTCCAGCCGCGGCGGAACCACAGCGCGCCGCAGAGCGCGATCGGGATGGTCAGCCACCAGCCCTCGTCCTGCCAGCGGGCCTGCTCGTCGGTGGTCTTCTGCGCGAGGTGCGTGTGCACGCGGCGTGCGATCCAGCGGACGTCGGTGTCGTCCGGCGTGACCGTCGCGACCTCGACGTCACTAGCGCGGCCGAGCTTTCGGAGCGCGTCCGCGTCGAGCTTCGCGACCACGCGCCGGCCGCTCGCGTCGTCGAGGAAGGATCCCGCGCCGGTCTTCACCGGACCGCCCTCCTCGGTGCCGATGCCGAGGACCAGGATCTGGTTCCTTCCGTCGTGCTTCGCGAGGGCGTCGGTCGCACCGGGCTCGACGCCGTCGGTCAGGAAGAGGATGGTGCCGGGCGTCTCCTCGCGCGCGAGCGCCTCGTCGATCGTGCGCAGCGCGCGCGCGGTGTCCTTGCCGGCGACCGGCATCAGGCCGGTCGCGAGGGCGTCGACGTAGGTGCGCAGCAGGTTCGCGTCGTCGGTGAGCGGCAGCACCATGTGCGCCGAGCCGGCGTAGGCGAAGAGCGCGGTGCGCCCACCCGGTCGCAGCGCGAGCAGGTCGTGCACCTTCAGCTTTGCGCGCTCGACGCGGCTCGGCGACACGTCGATCGCGTCCATGGTCGGCGACAGGTCGAGCGCGATCGCGAGCGGCGCCTGGTCCTCCACGAAGGGCGGACGCTCGCGCCGCCAGGTCGGTCCTGCGAGCGCGAGCGCGCCGAGCACGATCATCAGCGCCGTCAGGTGTACGGGACGGAAGCGTGCGCTCGCCGTGCGCGCGACCACCAGGTGATCGAGCAGGTGCGGCGCGATCGTGCCGCGCCAGCGCGCGCGCACGTCGTCGCCCTGGGCGACGGCGCGCAGCAGCAGCGGTGCCGCGACCAGCGCCAGCAGCCACCACGGGCGCAGGAAGTGGAAGTCGAAGCTCACGCGCGAGCTCCATCCGTGGCGTGCGGCGCATCCTCGGCGGCGCGCCGGGCCGCGTCCTGCTGCGCGACCTGCGCGGACGCGCGCCGGCGCGCCGAGAGCAGCACCATCACCGCCGAGTGCACGAGCAGCAGCGCGATCGCGCCGCCGAGCGGCCAGAAGAAGAGCTCGCGCTTCGGATGCCAGGTGAGCGTCTTCTGGTTCGCCGGCGTGATCCGGTCGAGCGTCGCATAGATCTCGGCGAGCTGCGCCTGGTCCGCGCCGAAGAACGAGCGTCCGCCGGTCGCCTGCGCGACCGCGTCGAGCGTCTGCGTGTCGACCTGGTCCTCGCCCGCAGCGTCGGGGTCGCCGATCGCGACGGTGTGGATCGTGATCCCGTTCTGCTTCGCGATCTCGGCCGCGCGCTTCGGCGGCATGCGGCTCGCCGTGTCGTTGCCGTCGGTGAGCAGCACGAGCACCTTCTCGGGAGCCTCGCTGTTCGTGAAGAGCTTGATGCCGAGCCCGATCGCGTCGCCGAGCGCGGTGCGCGGCCCGGCCATGCCGGGCTGCATGTCGGCGAGCAGCGTGCGGACCGTCGCGTGGTCGAGCGTGAACGGCACCTGCGGATACGCGGCGTCGCCGAACACGACGAGCCCGATGCGGTCGCCGCTGCGCCGCTGCACGAAGTCGTCGACCACGGTCCGCACCGCCTCGACACGCGGCACGAGCGCGCCCGACGGATCGCGGAAGTCGGCGGTATCCATCGACTGCGAGAGGTCGAGCGCCAGCAGCAGGTCGCGCGCCGGCTGAACCTTCTGCACCGGCGGATCGACGTACTGCGGCCGGGCGAGCGCCAGCACCACCAGCGCCCACGACAGCGGAGCGATGATCTTCTGCAGCACGGTGGTGCGCGGCACGACGGCGCCCGACGACGGCGTCAGCCCGGCCGCGCGCGCGATGTCGTCGAAGAAGGCGAGGCGCACCGACGCCGTCTCCTCGCGGTACGGCGGCACCAGCCACCAGATGAGCAGCGGCAGCGGCAGCACGAGCAGCAGCCAGGGGTGGTCAAGCTGGTACACGGTGCGTCTCGATCCACTGCCGGGCGGCGGCGATGCAGGCGTGCGCGTCGTCCTCGGTGAGCGCCGCGAGCGCCTGCGGCGAGCGATACTCTAGGTCGTCGAGCAGTCGAACGGTGGCGTCGGGCAGCGGCGACGGTGAGCTCGCGCGCAGCCAGTCGGTCCACGATCGCTCCGTCAAGCGCGCGACCGCGTCGCGCGGCCAGGCGGCGAGGGCGGTGCGCTTGAGCAGCGGCGGGAGCGCGCGCAGGGCGTCGGCGCGCGCGCCCGGATCGCGTTCTGCACCCGCACCCGCGTCCGCGCCGAGCCGCGACGCGATGGCCGCCAGCTCGGCGAGCGCCTGTCGGCGATAGAGATTCGCCGCGAGCCGTCGCCGACGACGCACGTACGCCAAGGCCACCGCGGCTGCGACGAGCACCGCGAGCACGGCCCAGCCCCACGTCTGCGGCAGCCACGACGGTGGTGGCGGCGCGACGATGTCGTGCAGCTTCTCGAGCGCCGCACGCGTCGCGAGGTCGAGCGCGGGGGCCGACGCTCCGGGATCCGGTGCGACGTCCGCCATCAGTGCCGCCGCTGCTGCGCCGCGCGCTGCCCGAGCAGACGACGGATCTGCGGCGCGGTCTCCTCGGCCGCGGACAGCGGCAGCACCGGGACACCGATCTCGCGCTCCCAGGCGAGGATCTCGCGGCCGTAGCCGTGCGCGAACTCCGCGATGTCGCGCCGCGTGCGCTGCGCGCCGAGCGGCAGCTCGACCTGCAGCGCACCGTCGCTGACGACGAGGTCGCCGCTCGCGGGGAGGTCGGTAAGGAACGGGTCGTACACCAGCACCGCGAGCACGTCGTTGCGCGCGGCGAGGCGCAGCAGCAGCTCGCGCGTCGTCGCGCCGTGGCCGGCGAAGTCGCTCGCGATCACCACCAGGTGGTCGTGCACGGCGAGGCGCGCGGCGGCGCCGAGTGCGACGTCGAGCTGCGCAGGTGCGGGTGGCAGCGGCGAGTCGGTACGCAGCGCGCCGTTTCGCGCCGCGATCGTCTCGAGCAGGCGGATCACCGCGGTGCGACTCCGCTGCGGACGCAGCTCGTCGATGTGAGCGTCGTCGAAGACGAGGCCGCCGACGCGATCGCCCTGTGCGAGCGCGCGCCAGGCGGCGAGCGCTGCGGTCTCCGCCGCCGCGACCGACTTCATCGCGCGGCGCGAACCGAAGAACATGTTGAGGCGCTGGTCGACGACCAGCAGCATCGGACGGTCCTTCTCCTCGCTGTAGACGCGCACCACCGGCTTCGATGTGCGCGCGGTGACGCGCCAGTCCATCGCGCGCACGTCGTCGCCCGGCAGGTACTGGCGCAGCTCCTCGAAGGCGAGCCCGCGGCCGCGGACGCGCGAGCCGTGGCGTCCGGCGAGCAGGCTGTGCGCGGGCTGGCGGTGCAGGAAGGAGAAGCCGCGCGCGGCGTGCTCGAGCGCGACGAGATCCGCGGTGCGCACGTACACGCCGGGGACGGTGGTAGAACTGCTCGCGTCGCCCGAACGCGCCGCGCCGGCGTCGCGGCGGATCCCGGCGGCGCGGTGCAATGCGGAGCGGGAGAAGCTCACGGCGCGCGTCCCATCACGGCATGCGGCGAGCGGCGCGCGGGCGCGGCTACGCGACCGCGACCTTCGTGATCAGCGTGTCGATCACGCGATCGGCCGGCACGCCCTCGGCGTGTGCTTCGTACGACAGGATCAGCCGGTGGCGGAACACGTCGTGCACCACCGCCTGGACGTCGGTCGGCGTCACGTAGTCGCGTTCGTGCAGCCAGGCGTACGCGCGCGACGCCTTGTCGAGGCCGATCGCGCCGCGCGGGCTCACGCCCACCTGGATCCATTTGCGCAGCTCTGCGTCGAGCTTCTCCGGGAAGCGCGTGCCGAAGACCAGCGCGACGATGTACTGCTCGATCGCCGGCGCGACGGTCACCGCGCCGATCTCGCTCCGTGCGGCGAAGATCGCCTGCGGCGCGAGCTTGCCGCCGCTCTGCGCACCGGCGCCACCGCTCGCACCCGGATTGCGGCTGCTCTCCTCGCCGCGCATCAGACGCACGATCTCCGCCTCCGCCTGCTCGGTGCCGTAGCCGACCTGCACGTGCATCAGGAAGCGGTCCATCTGTGCCTCGGGCAGCGGGTATGTTCCCTCCTGCTCGATCGGGTTCTGCGTCGCCATGACGAGGAAGAGCGGCGGCAGCGGATGCGTCGTGCCGCCGACCGTGACTTGACGCTCCTCCATCGCCTCGAGCAGCGCCGACTGCACCTTCGCCGGCGCGCGGTTCACCTCGTCGGCGAGCAGCAGATTCGCGAACACCGGGCCTTCTTGAAAGCGGAACGTGCCCTTGCCGGCGTCGGAGAAGTAGATCTCCGAGCCGGTGATGTCGGCGGGCAGCAGGTCGGGGGTGAACTGGATACGCGACAGCTTCGCGTCGAGGTTCATCGCCAGGCTCTTGATCGCGCGGGTCTTCGCGAGGCCGGGAAGGCCCTCGACCAGCAGGTGGCCGTCGGCGAGCAGACCGAGCAGGAGACGCTCGATCATCGTCTCCTGCCCGATCACCGACTCGGCCATGCGCGACTTGAGCGCGAGGACGTCCTCGCGAGCGCTCATCCGCGCGCGCTCGCCCGCACCCGACGGCCGTGCATCACTGCCCCTGTGATGCGTCGAGGCTCCGCATCAGCTTCTCGGTCATCTGGTCGACGGTGAAGCTCGCCGGTCGCTGCGCGGGCGGGAAGTCCTTGAACGTCGCGAGGAACGGCCCGACGTAATTCTGCGCCGCCTGGATCACGAAGGCGTGCCGGATGATCCACTCCCAGTACGTGTTGGAGGTCTTGTCCGCGCGCTCGTACGGGTCCATGCGCAGGTTGAAGAGCTTCGGCAGCCGCAGGCACACGAACGGCTCGCCCCAGACCTGCAGCGTACCCTCCACGCGCTGCTCGCAGAACACGACCTTCCAGTTGCCGTGTCGGAGCGCGACCAGCTCGCCGTCGTCGTTGAAGTAGAAGAACTCGTCGCGCGCACCCTTGTCGGTCTTGCCGGTCAGGTAGTCGAGCTGGTTGAAGCCGTCGAGGTGGTTCTTGAACGACGGGCCGCCCGAGGTCGGCGCCCAGCCCTTGAGCAGCTTCTGCTTGACGTCGGGATCGCCGGCCGCGGCGAGCAGCGTCGGGAACCAGTCGAGGCCGGACACGATCTCGTTGGACACCGTGCCGGGCTTGATGCGTCCCGGCCAGCGGATCATTGCCGGCACGCGGTACGCGCCCTCCCAGTTGGTGTTCTTCTCGCCGCGGAAGGGCGTCATCGCGCCGTCGGGCCACGAGTTCATGTGGGGGCCGTTGTCGGTCGTGTAGATGACGATCGTGTCGTCGGTGATGCCGGCGTCGTCGATCGCCTTCAGAACCTGTCCGACGTTGACGTCGTGCTGGAACTGCATCGCGTCGGCGTACTCGCTGATACCGCTCTTGCCGCGCAGCTCGGGCGGCACGTGCGTGTACAGGTGCATGTGGGTGAAGTTGACCCACACGAAGAACGGCTTCCCGCCCTTCGCCTGCTTCCCGATGTAGTCGACCGCGTGCTGCGCGATGTCGTTGTCGATGGTCTCCATGCGCTTCGACGTGAGCGGCCCGGTGTCCTCGATCTTGCCGTCGGCGAAGGTGTGCAGGACGCCGCGCGGGCCGAACTTCTTCCGGAACTCCGGATCCTTCGGGTAGTCCGGGTTCTCGGGCTCCTCCTCGGCGTTGAGGTGGTAGAGGTTGCCGTAGAACTCGTCGAAGCCGTGCGCGGTCGGCAGGAACTCGTCCTTGTCGCCGAGGTGGTTCTTGCCGAACTGGGCGGTGGCGTAGCCGAGCGGCTTCAGCGCCTGCGCGATCGTGATGTCGGACTTCTGCAGGCCGATCGGCGATCCGGGCACGCCCACCTTCGACAGGCCGGTGCGCAAGGTCGTCTGCCCGGTGATGAACGTCGACCGTCCCGCCGTGCAGCTCTGCTCGGCGTAATAGTCGGTGAACATCATGCCGCCCTTGGCGATGCTGTCGATGTTCGGCGTCTGGTAGCCCATCAGGCCCATCGAGTAGGCGCTGACGTTGGTTTGACCGATGTCGTCGCCGAAGATGACGACGATGTTCGGCTTCTTGGCGTCGCCTTTGGCGCCGCCGTCCTTGCCTTGCTGTGCCGGCGACGGTGCTGCGGCTGCGATCACGCCGAGCGCGATCACCATGACGATCGTTGGCCTCGCGAGGGTGCGCATGGTCTCCTCCGTGACCGACCGGCTTGCGATCGGCGTCGAGATCGATGTTCCGTCGTCGGATCAGGGACGCAGGTAGGGCTTTGCTCTATTCCAAGGCGGTTCCGAAGTGAAGGCGATGGCACGTGGCGCCGCTCCTTTTCGGCTACCGGGTCGTGATCTTGTGCACGTCGGGGAGCTTCCAGCTCTTGTCGAACAACGCCTTCTCCGGACCGTAGAGCCGGAAGAGCAGCTCGAACTGGCCGTCGGGATCCGTCGGCACCCAGTTCTGCTCCTTGCCGGCGGGCGCCTCGGGCCCGAAGTAGACATCGACCGACCCGTCCGGGTTCTTCTGGACGCCCGACGTGATCGACGCGACGCTCGCCCGCGCGAGCTCGCGGATGAGCGTGTGCGTCGCGCGGTCATAGGCCGTGACCGACCAATATTGCTTCACGGGGGCGTCGGGCGGCACCGTCAAGCGGTAGGTCTGCGCGCCGTCGAAGGCGTGGCCGTCCGCGTCCTTGTTGGCCATGAGGTAGAACTGCGCGGTGCCGATGCGCTTGATGCCGGTGAAGCCGAGCGTGTAGGTGACGCCGCGCGCGTCGACCGGGTAGAGATGGACGTTCGAATAGCCGTCTTTCACCGCGTTCACGACGTCCGCCCGTGCGGCAGGGAACCAGCGGCTACCGGGGTTCATCACCGGGAAGCCCGCGTCGTACTGCGCGGAGAGCCAGGCGTGCGCCTCGCGCGCTGCCGTGTCGAGCAGCTTCTCCGTCTCGGACGACGGCGCGTATGGCTTGCCCTTCTCGATGCCGATCGTGCGCAGCGGATCGATCATCGCACGATCGCGCTGCAGCCAAGGCTCACGCTGCACGACGCGATCGAGGCTCCGATAGAAGCGCGCGTCGTACGGGATGCTCGCGTCGAAGAGCGTGCCCGAGGCGTCGGCGAACTTCGTCGCCGGTGGGTTCGCCGCCTGGGAGAGCGGATACACCGCGATCTGCTTCCCGTACGCGACCGACTTGGCGACGTCGGCGTCGGCGTGGCTTGCGAGGTTCGACCGAAGGAGCGCGAAGCCGGTGTGGGTGTCGGGGCGGAGCACGACGTAGCCGTCGGGGATGTCGCCGTCGTAGCCGGGCGGCAGGAGGAGATACTTTCCGCCCTTGCCTTGGTCGGCGCCCTCGGGACCGGCGTCCTCGAGCGGCATCTGCCAGGCGTCGACGATGTTGCCCGCGATCGAGCCGCCGACCGCCGGCGGGATCTCGATGACGATCGGACCGTGCTTCACGTTCCAGAACGACATGAAGTAGATCGAGTCGGGGTTCGGCGTCAGCGTCTGGTTCTTCCAGTCCGCCGGCTGCGACCAGAACACGACGTCGTTCTCCTTCGCGGTGGTCTTGGCGAGCATCTCCTGCCGCATGAGGTCGGCGTTGACCGCCGGCATGCCCCAGATCATCGCCTCGACGCCGCGCCGCTCGGCCATGCGGTGGCGAGGTCTTCGGTCGACGGGGGCTGCGCCCGGGCCGTCGCCACCAGCACGAGTGCGAGCCCCACCGCCAGTGCGCCCGTGACGAAGGCATGCGCCAATCGCCCTTCGCGCTGTGTGGCGTCGGCGCGCTTCACTTCATGACCTCGAAATCACCGGGCTTCCACGTGCCGTCGAACGCCGCCGCTTCGGGTCCGTAGATTCGTATGTAGGCGAACCAGCCGCGCCCGGGCACGGTCTTGATCCAGCGCTCTTCCTCGCCGGTCGGCGCCGTCGGCCCGAAGTAGAGGACGGTCGGCTCGTCCTTCGCGACGTCCTTCAGCTCGAACATGGAGCGCAGCGCCGCCTTGTCCTGATCGGTCTGCACTTCGGATCGCGTCTGCGCGTCGTAGACGGTGACCGACCAGAAGAGCTTGCCGGGCACCGGCTGCGGGATCGCGAGGGCGTAGGTCTTGCCGCCGTCGAGGTAGCCTCCGTTCGCGTCGCGCGCGCCGAGCCAGTAGAGGGACCCCGCCCCGGGGTTGCGGCGAAACATGGCAGGCGAGGTCACGATCGCCTGTGCGAACCAGCGGTCGCGCGCCTCGAGATCGATGCCCGATGCGGTCTCGAACTGCGCGCTGCCCGGCACGAGCCCGACCCATTCCCATCTGCGATCGGGCCAGGCGATGCGGTCGGGACGATCGCTCGCGAACGCGGCCACGAGCATCTGGTCGCGTCCCTCGCGCGCCGCGCGCTCGAGGAGCCCCTTCATGCGTGCGTCCGGCGCGAACGGCTTGCCCTTCTCGATTCCGAGGGACGCGAGCAGGCCGTACATCGGCAGGAACTTCTCGACGAGCGGCTCCTCGTCGATGATCCGTGCCAGGACCTCCCAGAACTGCAGGTTGCCCTCCCAGGCGAGCGCGGTGTTGTCGAGGCTCATCTGGGTCGTGTCGATCGCCTGCAGCGGCGTCGCCTTCGCGGCCTCGGCGAGTGGGTAGATCTTGATCTTGCGCAGCGCGTCCATCGCACCGGGCACGTCGCCGCCGACGGGCAACGCGCGCACGGCGAGCAGCACCTTGTTCGAGAGCGAGCGGCCGACGTGATGTCCGTCCGGCACCTTGCCGTCGTATCCGGGCGGCAGCACAACGTGCTTGCCACCCTTGCCGGCGTCGGGACCGGGGATGCCGAGGTCCTGCACCCAGCCCTGGTAGTGATCGTTCACCAGACCGATGTACGGGCCGGGTGGTAGCTCGATCACCATCGGACCCTGCGATACGTCGAGCGTCCCGGAGCCGTACGGTGTGTCGGAGTTGAGCGTGAAGCCGACCTGGCGCGGACCCGCAGCGGCGATGCCGATCGCCGCGTTGTCGCGGATGCCGCCCGCGCGATTGCCGTTGAAGATGCCCTCGACGGAGACCGCCGGATACCAGAAGCGGTACGCGGTGATCGCGCGCTGGAGGTCGGCATCGTCGCGCGCCCTCGCGGCGGCGGCGTCGGTCGGGTAGCCGCGCTCGAAGGCGTACGGCGACGTGGTCGCGGGAGCGGCACCGAGGGCGGGGGGCGCGAACGCCAGGACGATCATCGTCGCGGTTCCGAAGCGGGTCGTCGTTCTCATCGGATCGCCTCCGCGCGCGTTGGGAGCGCGTTCAGTGGAACGCGAACACCGTTTTCCAGTCATCCTTCATGTCGACGACCATCCAGCCCTTCGCGTTCGCCTCGTCGAGCGCCTTGTCGAGGCGTCCGACGTGCGAGGTGCGGTCGTAGGCCCACTCGCGCGCGGCGTCGGTGTGGTGCACGAGCCCCATGAAGCGTGGGCCGTCGCCGGCAGCGGTCCACTCGAGCATTTGCTGGTCGCCGTCGGAGTTGCCGAAGGCGAACACGGGACGGCGTCCAATGAAGCGGTTGATGCCGACCGGCTTGCCCGGACCGTCGTCGACGAACTCGACCTTCGGCTCGCGGACGAGCACCGGCTTCCCGTCCCGCAGCTCGAACTTCGTCACGATCGAGCTGCCGACCACCTGCTGCGGCGGGATGCCGTAGGTCTTCTCGGTCCACGGGCGCATGAACTCGACGCCGCCCCCCGACACGATGAAGGTCTGGAAGCCGTTCGCGCGCAGGTAGCCGAGCAGCTCGAGCATCGGCTGGTAGACGAGCTCGACGTACGGGCGGTCGAAGCGCGGGTGGCGCGCGGTCGCGATCCAGTCGCGCACGATGCGCTCGAACTCGGCGTTCGTCATGCCGGCGTGCGTCGCCATCACGATCTCGACGATCGCCTTCTCGCCGCCGGCGAGCGCCTGCTCGACCTTGCCCTCGAGCAGCGACTTGAACGGCTCCGTGTCCTTCCACGCGGGATGCTGCGGGGCGAGCGTCTTGACGCGGTCGAGCGCGAAGGCGAGCTGAAAGTAGATCGGCTGCTCGGCCCACAGCGTGCCGTCGTTGTCGAAGACCGCGATGCGCTCGGCGGGCGGGATGAAGCCCTTGTCGCCCTCCCTGGACGCGGCCTCGACGAAGGCGACGATCGCGCTCTTCGTCTTGCCGTCGTTCCACGAGGGCAGGGGGTCGGCAGCGCGCGCGCTGCCGTCGAGTGCGGCGAGCAGCGCGAGCGCGGGGATCAGGATCGCCCGGTGCGAGAGCGCGCGTCGCGCGCCGCGATCGATGGCTCCACGGATGCTCATTCGACCTCCGTCTCGTCTCGGTGCTCGGCGGCACGCGTCAGCGGCAGCTGGAAGTTGAGGCCGGCGAACAGCAGCCACTGCGGCGCGACCCCGTCGGACGCGACCGTGTACTGCGGCTCCGCAAACACGTTCAGCGTGCTGCCGCCGCCCACGCCGAACACCTTCCCGATACCGAGGCCGAACGGGATGTAGAAGGCGCCGCGCTGCAGGTCGAAGTTCCAGATCGCCGTGCTGCGGAGGTAGAACGCTTCGGGCAGGTTGTAGATGACGAACGGCTGCGACTGAAGCGCATTCTGTGTCGGACGGTCGGATTCACCGGCGAAGGAGTGCTGGTAGGTGACGAGCCCGCCGACGAGGCCCCATGGGTTCGGCCAGATCGCGACGCCGGCGGCGCCCGCCTGCCACTTGCCCGTTCCGAGCCGGTCGTCGGTCGCGGACGGCACCGTGATCTGCGGTCCGATGCCGAGCTCGGTGCGACCCGCCTTGAAGAGGAAGATGTCGAACAGGTTGATGTCGCCGAGCCCGGTGGTGGACGGCACCGGCTCGCCCGGCGACGTGACGATCGGCGCGGTGAGGCGCATGACCTGCGGCAGGCCGAGCTTGAACGGCAGGATGCCGCGCAGCAGCACGTTGTTGCCGACCGCGTCGGGCAGGCCGAAATACGAGGTGATCAGCTGGTCCTGCAGGTTCAGGCCGAGCGCCGGCGTCAGCGGGTTGTTCGAGTCGTTCATCTGCGACGTCGACGGTGCACCGCCGTCCTGTGCGCGCGACGGAGCACTCATCGCGGAGGCGAGCGCGATCGCGGCGAGCAGCACGCGCACGCAGCGCGCGATCAGCGGTTTGCGACCCGTCGTGCTCATCTCGTTCTCACATCGATCGAGCGTCAAAAGCGCGCCAGGACGCCCAGCAGCGGTCCGCGGAACTCGAGGTCGATGTCGCGCAGCGCGTCACCGCTGCCGTCCTCGTAGTCGAACGAGATGATCCGGTAGCCAGCGGAGAGGTTGAGCGCGCCGCCGGCGAGCGTCCACGGGAGGTCGTACGTGACGGTGGACGCGAGGCTCCACGATAGCTTCGAGCCGGTGTCGAAGCCGCCGATGTCGCCGCTGAAGGTGAGGCCAAAGTCGTACGGCAGCGGCGCGCGCCAGCGTCCGCCGACGATCGGATCGACGAAGTCGACGTTCGACGAGATGCTGCGCTCGAGCGGGCGCTCGCTCGCCGAGACGGTGATCGTGTTGCCCATGTACGTGTAGCGCCCGCCGACGAACGCCTCGAGCCACATCGGCCGCGGCGCGCCGGTGTCGGTCGCGACCAGGCCGTCGAACCACGCTTGCCACAGACGGTAGGTGAGGCCCCACTCGACGAAGGCGAGGCTCGAGTCGAGGCCGAAGTCGGCCCGGTTCTTCTTCGCACTCGTGTCGACCACGCTACCGACGCCGTTCATGAAGCCGCCGAGGCGCGTCGGCCGATCGTAGACGTCGAGGTAGCCGGCGCCGCCGAGCGCGTCGCCGTTGCCGAGCAGGTCGAAGACGTCGTCGAGGCCGACGTCGACCTTCACCGTGCGGCCGCCCTGCGTCACCGTGCCGTGCTGCTCGGTGAGCCAGGAGTAGAGCGACGCACGCACCTCGATGCGGCTCTCGCTGTCGGCGTGGTGGATCGACGCGTCGTCGGCGGCGCGAGCGGCGGCGGTGCCACCGAGCGCCAGCGCGACGGCGACGAGCGCGGCGCACGTGCCGCGCCACGCACGGCCGTCGCGATGGAAACGGGCGAGCGGCGCGGCACGCATGCTCAGCTCTCTCCGTCGCGCACCGGCGAGCGGTAGGTCACCACGGGACGCGTGCCGGCGTCGCGCATGTCGCTCGCGGTGATGTGCCCGAAGAGCTGGATCAGGTTCGCGACGGTCCCGGTCCAGCCGGTCTGATGGCTCGCGCCGATGCCGGCGCCGTCGTCGCCGTGGAAGTACTCGTAGAACGGGATCAGGTCGCGGAAGTACGGGTCGCTCTGGAGCTTCTCGCAGCCGCCGAACACCGGACGCCGGCCGTCGGGATCGCGGCGGAAGATCGCGATCAGTCGCGCCGACAGGTCCTGCGCCACCTCGAAGAGGGTCATCATCCGACCCGACCCGGTCGGGCACTCGACGGTGAACGACGGGCCGTAGAACGCGTCGAGCGTGAGCAGCGCGCGGATGAGGAGGATGTTGATCGGAAACCACACCGGCCCGCGCCAGTTCGAGTTGCCGCCGAACAGGCCCGAGGTCGACTCGGCGGGCTGGTACTGCACGGTGAACTTCTCGCCGCGGACGTCGAACACGAACGGGTGCTCGAGGTGGTGGCGGGAGATCGAGCGGATGCCGTGCGGGCTCAGGAACTCGTTCTCGTCGAGCATGCGCGTGAGGACGCGACGCAGCTTGTCGCGGTCGAGCACGCCGAGCAGCCGTCGCCCGTGCAGCCCGACCTCGTCGAGCGGCGTGACGTTGGCGAGCAGATCTGGGTAGCGCTGCAGGAAGCGGCGCACGCCCTGGAACAGGCGCGGGAAGCGCTCGCGCACGTCCGACCAGACGACGGTGCACGCGCACAGCGGCAGCAGGCCGACCAGCGAGCGCACCTTGAGGCGCGTCGCGCTGCCGTCGGGCAGGCGCAGGACGTCGTAGAAGAAGCCGTCCTCGTCGTCCCACATCTCGTCGTGCTGGTCGCCGACGCGGTTCATCGCCGCCGCCATCCACAGCGAGTGCTCGACGAACTTGAGCGCCATCTGCTCGTAGGTCGAGTCTTCCTCGGCGAGCTCGAGGGCGATCTGCAGCATCATCTGGCTGAAGAAGACCATCCATGCCGTGCCGTCGGACTGCTCGAGGGAGCCGCCGGTCGGCAGCGGCGCGCTGCGGTCGAAGACGCCGATGTTGTCGAGCCCGAGGAAGCCGCCCTCGAAGGCGTTGCGTCCGCTCGGATCCTTGCGATTGACCCACCAGGTGAAGTTCACCAGCAGCTTCTGGAACGCCTGCTCGAGCCAGTCGTGGTCGCCCTTGCCGCTGAGCTCCTTCTCGTTGCGGTAGATGAACCAGGTGGCGAAGGCGTGCACCGGCGGGTTCACGTCGCCGAAGTTCCACTCGTACGCGGGGAGCTGCCCGCTCGGGTGCAGGTAGAGCTCGGAGAGCATGAGGCCGAGCTGCTGCTTCGCGAAGTCCATGTCGACGATCGACAGCGGCAGCGCGTGGAAGGCGAGGTCCCACGCCGCGTACCACGGGTACTCCCACTTGTCGGGCATCGAGATCACGTCGTCGTTGAGCATGTGGAACCACTCGCTGTTGCGCGCGCGGCCGTGCTTGCGATCCCGCAGCGGGTGGCGGCCGCGCTCGGCGAGCCAGAAGTCGAGGTCGAAGTGGTAGTGCTGCTTCGACCACAGCATGCCCGCGAGCGCCTGGCGAAAGATGCGCCGGCCGTCCTCGTCGACGCTTTTGGGCGTGAGCGCGTCGTAGAACGCGTCGGTCTCGGCGCAGCGCGTCGCCAGCAGCGCGTCGAGGCCGGCGCCGAGATCGTCGGAGGTCGCGGCGCGACGCTTGCGGAGCCGCAGCCGCACCACCTGCTCGCCGCGCGGCGGCACGACGACGCGGTACGCGGCGGCCGCCTTGGTGCCACGGCGCGCCGGGTTCAGGACGCCCGCCTCGCGGTGGATCAGGTGGCGGTGGAAGGCGTCCTTGACGAAGCGGCTCGCGCTCGGCCGTCCGGAGAGGCGCTCCTCGTTACTCTCGTTGTCGGTGAACCACAGCTCGGGCGCACCGTCGCAGCACAGCTCGTACTCGCCGAGATCCGGGTGCGACGCGGCGATCACCGCTGCGCCGTGCACGACGCCGTCGTCGCGCAGGAGCGGACGTGGCGCTTCCGGCGCCCGCCACCACGTGTTGCGGAACCACAGCGTCGGCAGCAGGTGGAGCGTCGCCTCGTCGGGCCCGCGGTTGCAGACCGTGATGCGGATCGCGACGTCCTCGGGGTCGCCCTTCGCGTACTCGACGATCACGTCGAAGTAGCGGTCGTCGTCGAACACGCCGGTGTCGATCAGCTCGTACTCCTGGTCGTGGCGCGATCGCTTGCGATTGGTCTCCACCAGGTCGGAGTACGGATAGGCGCGCTGCGGATACTTGTAGAGCCAGCGCATCCACGAGTGCGTGGGCGTCGAGTCGAGGTAGTAGTAGTACTCCTTGACGTCCTCGCCGTGGTTGCCCTCGCCGTTGGTGAGCCCGAACAGGCGCTCCTTCAGGATCGGGTCGGCGCCGTTCCACAGCGCGAGCGCGAAGCAGAGCCGCTGCTTGTCGTCGCTGAGCCCGGCGAGTCCGTCCTCGCCCCAGCGGTAGGCGCGCGAGCGCGCCTGGTCGTGGGTGAACGAGTCCCAGGCGGCACCGGTGTCGCTGTAGTCCTCGCGTACCGTGCCCCACTGTCGCTCGCTCAGGTACGGGCCCCACTTGCGCCAGGGCGTTCCCGCCTTCGCCTCGGAGAGGCGCTCCCGCTCGACGATGGTCGTGCTCACTCGCGCTCTCTGCCCCGGATCGAGGCGAAGGTCCAGAAGCGCGGCCGCGACGCCGCGAGGCGCGCCCCGCAGCTCGCGGGCGCGGGTCACGCGGAACGGAGCGGAGGATTGCAGCAGAAACAGAAAGACAGTAAGCAGGGATCATGGGAACGCGCATCTCGACGGACCTCGCGGACCCCCGGCTCATGAAGCTGCTGAAGGCCGAGGCCAACGAGCGCGACACGACGGTCAAGGACGTGCTGGCGCGGGCCCTCGAAGCGTACTTCGCAGAGCGTCTGGAGACGAAGGCGCTCGCGAAGCTCGCCGAGTCGACCTTCGAGGAGTGGGACGATCCGCGAGACGCGGACTACGACCGGCTATGAAGGCCGGCGACGTCGCTCTGGTCCGCTTCCCGTTCACCGACCTCGCCGCGACGAAGAAGCGTCCGGCGCTCGTCCTGGCCGTGACGAGTCGCTCCGCGCGCTATCGTCTGATCACCATCGCGATGATCACCAGCCAGGTCGAGTCGCTGGCGCTCGAGGGCGACGTCACGCTGAGCGACTGGAGTCGCGCAGGCCTTCTGCACCCGAGCCTGCTTCGCCTCGCGAAGGTCGCGACGCTCGACGGCGAGCTCGTCGAGCGCACCATCGGCCGACTCTCGCCCGCGGACCGGACGTCGGCGCGCGACGCGTTCCGGCGGGTCTTCGCCTCCTGGCTTCGCTGATCACGCATCCGGCGGCGAGGCTGCGCCGCTGCGGGACGCGTGCCGTCACGAAGCTCCGCGACCGCGGGCGACCTGCGCGTCGGCCCGAGCGCGGCCGGGAAGCGCATCCGGTCGTTCGCTCGCAAGGCGGAGCTGCCGGTACTCGAGCGGTGTCATCGACGTCCAGCGCCGGAAGGCCCGGGTGAAGTGAGCGCCGTCGGAGTATCCGACGGACTGCGCGACGTCGATGATCCGGATCTCCGCCCGATCGAGGAGATCGGTCGCCTTGCGCAGGCGCACGCGGTGGACCACGTCGCGGAACGTGAGACCGGCATCCGCGAGGTGGCGCTGCAGCGTCCGGACCTCCGCTCCCGAGGCGAGCGCCGCGGCGCCGAGCAGCCCGCGGCCCGTGCCGAGGACGGACTCGACGACGTGCTCGAACGATCCCGCGAAGTCCCGCGGCGGCGTCGGCCCCCGCCAGCGATCGGCCTCCCCGCGCGCGGTCGCGACGGCGTCGCGAAGGGGAGCGCGGGCGAGGAGCGCTCGCGGCACGCTGACGCTGGTCGCGCGACGGCCGGTCACGACCTCGCACGAGTCGGGCAGGTCGAGCTGCCCGCGCACCACCGAGCCGTCGGCGCCGGTGCTCTGCAGCTCGACCCGGTCCGGTCGCCAGTCGGGCCCGGAGGCGCGCTGCACGAGCTGGATCATGAGCTCGACCGAGAAGAGATCGGCCTGGCGAAACTCGACGCGCTCGATGCGCAAGCGCCGGCAGAAGCGAACCACCGGGCCTTCGGGCGCGAGCCAGTAGGTCGAGCCGGTGTTGTGCTCGTCGACGTTCGTGACGGCCACCTGCATCGCGGCGTAGAGCGTCGGCGCGCTCAGCATCGCACGGCCGAACGGTCCGACGGCGAGCAACCCGTCGTGCTGCGCGACGCGCCGGCCGAAGTCGTCCATCGCGAGCGCCCGGGCCGCGTCCTCGAAGAATCGCAGCAGCGAGCGCAGCGGGACGAGGCGCGCCGGGTCGTGCAGCGCCTCGAGCGGCAAGCCCGCGCCTTCCCAGAGCGCGTGGACCGGACCACCCGCCTGACGCAGGAAGCCGGCGGCGTGAACGGCCGTCGAGGCTCGGATCAGCGGGATGCCCTTCATCGTGGTGCGGCGCGGCGCGGACGGCCGCTCCTCGTCGAGCACCCGGATACGCACGATGTCGTGAAAGGGCAAGACATCGCGTCGCGCGACTACGATCTTGCCCCCCTCGTCGTCGAGTCCGATTGCAGTTTCTGGTCGGACGCGGCATAGGGCGGCGCCATCGGATCGGAGATCGAGATGCGACCTGGAAGACATCGCCGAGTTGCCTTCACCGTCGTGGCGTCGCTCCTGCTGCTGCCGCTGGCGGGCGTGGCGCTCGCGGCCGACCCCGAGATCGAGGAGCTGCGCGACGCCGTGCGCGCGATGCAGCAGACGATCGAGAAGCTGAACCAGAAGATCGATCGTCTCGAGCGCGAGAAGGCCGCCGACAGGGCGGTCGAGCCGCTGTCGCCGGCGCCGGTCGCGAAGCAGAAGGCCAAGCCGGGCATTCCGGCCGTGGTCGCGGCACCCGCCGCGGAGACGGCGCCGGCCCCGACGACGGCCGCAGGGCCGCAGGACAACGTGCTCACCTCGCAGGGCATCGGCCCGCAGGAGCAGCCGCTCGCGCCGGCCGAGGTCGCGAGCGCACCAACCGAGCCGTCCACCGCCGACGAGGCTGCCGAGGGCTACGCGGAGAACGTCCTCACCTCGCAGGGCATCGGTCCGCAGGCGCCGATCGACCCGAAGCTGCGCGGCTTCATTCGCATCCCGAACACCAAGGCGATGATCCGCTTCAACGCGAAGCCGCGAGTCGACTTCACCTACGACACCAAGAACGCGGGCGACGACAACCGCTTCGTCACCGCGAAGATCCCCGTCACGGGCGCGCCCAACGAGGGCGGCGGGCCGATCTTCAACGCCAACGGCAAGGGCTCGCAGCTCATCATCGACGTGCGCGCTCCGGAGATGGATGGCAGCCCGCGCTTCTACTACCAGAACGACTTCTACGGCTCGGGCGGCGGCGAGTTCCCGTACCGCGTGCAGCAGCTCTTCGGGTCGATCTACGACGTGACCGTCGGCCAGACCTTCAGCCCGTTCGAGGACCCCGACATCTGGCCCGACACCGTCGACTACGAGGGCCCGAACTCGATGATCTTCGCCCGCTTCCCGCTGGTGCGGTACAAGCTCGGCCTCAACGACTGGCTGTCGCTCAACCCCGGCGTGTCGCAGGCCGACACGCAGGTCTCGAGCGTCGACGGCGACTCCGTCACCGGCGTCAATCACGCGCCGGACTTCGCGATGAACCTGCGCGGCGAGGCCGCGGACGTCGGCCACTTCCAGGCCGGCACGGTGTTCCGGTATCTGGGCGCGCGCAGCGGCTCGTTCGGCGACGCGACGGCGTTCGGCTGGGGCCTCAACCTGAGCGGCTCGCTCGACGTGCCGTTGCCGTGGTCGGACACCGAAACGGACCTGCTGCAGGCGCAGGGCACCTACGGCGAGGGCATCGGACGCTACTCGAACGATGCCGGCTTCTTCGACACCGACGCCGCCTACACCGAGAGCGGACGTCTCGTGCCGCTGCCGTACTACGCAGCCTTCGTCGGCTACACGCACCGCTGGCTGCCCGACTGGCGCTCCACCGCGACCTACGGCTGGGTCAAGGTCGACGGCGAGGGGGCGCAGGGTCCGGACGCCTACCACCAGACGCAGTACGCGAGCGTCAACCTGATCTGGCAGCTGCGCGAGCGGCTCAGCGTCGGCGTCGAGGCGCTGTACGGCGACAACCAGAAGCAGAGCGGCGCGTCGGGCGACGTGTTCCGCACGCAGGTCGGCGTCGCGTACTCGCTCTTCTGAGCGCCGAGCGAACGCGCACCACGCGCGTTGCGCGGCGCGCGCCGCGCAACGCTGGAGGAACGAACATGCACTCTCGCAGGACCACCGCGGCCCGTGTCGCAGCTGCCATCGTCGCGCTCGCGCTGCTCTCCGCAGCGGGCGCGGCCCGCGCCGACAGCGAAGCGGCCTCGCCCGGCAAGGCGGAGATCGAGGCCGCGCTGAAGGCCGCGTACGCCAGGTACAAGGACCTCGACGAGGGCAAGAACGCCGACTACATCCCGGCGCTCGCGAAGGTGCCGTCGAATCTGTTCGGCATCGCGCTGGTCACCGTGGACGGTCAGGTCTACACCGTCGGCGACGTCGACGAGCTGTTCTCGATCCAGTCGATCTCCAAGGTCTTCACCCTGGCCGAGGTGTTCCAGCAGAGCGGCGAGCAGGTGGTCGAGGACACGATCGGCGTCGACGCGACCGGCCAGGTGTTCAACTCGATCGTCGCCGTCGAGCAGTACAAGGGCCAGGAGATGAACTCGTTCGTGAACCCCGGCGCGATCGCCACCACGAGCATGGTGAAGGGGGCCGACGAGAAGGCGATCTGGAGCGCGATCATCGGCATCTACAGCGCGTTCGCGGGTCGCGAGCTCGAGGTGAACCAGGAGGTCTACAAGTCCGAGTCCGACACCAACCAGCGCAACCAGGCGATCGGCATGCTGATGTACGCTTACGGCCGCATCAAGGAGAACCCGGCGCGCGCGACCGACCTCTACACCCGCCAGTGCTCGGTCAACGTCTCGGCGAAGGACCTCGCGACGATGGCGGCGACGCTCGCCAACGGCGGCGTGAATCCGGTCACGAAGAAGAAGGTGCTCGACGCGAAGTACGTGCCCGGGCTCCTGTCGGTGATGGCGACCGCCGGTCTCTACGACGACTCTGGCAAGTGGCTGTTCACGACCGGGCTGCCGGCGAAGAGCGGCGTCGGCGGCGGACTGATCGCCGTCTCGCCGGGCAAGTTCGGCATCGCCGCGTTCTCGCCGCCGCTCGACGCGGCCGGCAACAGCGTGCGCGCGCAGAAGGCGATCGCCGACGTGTCGGCGGCGCTCGGCGGGAACCCGTACGCGGTGACGCCGCGCTGAGCGAGGCGCGCGATCGGAGCGGCCGATCGCGCTCTTCGCCGGAGAGCGACTCCGGATGAGGCCCCGATCCTCCTTCGGCGCGGCGTGCGCGTGCGCCGGCGCGGCGATCCTCGCCTGCGCCGTCGAGCTGGCGTGCGCGCGCGGCGCGCGGGCACAGGAGCCGACCCTCGCACAGGTGCTCGAGCACCTGCAGCGCGTCGAGAGCGACCAGCAGAAGCTGCGCGCGCAGCTCGATGCCAAGGACAGGGAGATCGCCGAGCTGAAGCGCGCGCTCGCACGCATGAAGGCCGCTCCGGAGCGCGCTCCCGTCGCGGCGGCGCCGGATAGCCGGCCGCCCGAAGCTCCGGAACGTGCGGTGGCCGTCGCGCCGCCTGCGGAAGTGCCGGAACGTGCGGTGGCCGTCGCGCCGCCTGCGGAAGTGCCGGAACGTGCGGTGGCCGTCGCTCCACCGGCGGAAGCGGCGGGGCCCGCGGTGGTGGTCGCCGCGCCGCACGACGCGGCTCCGGCGACCGAGCTGACGTCTGCGGCGGCGGCATCCGCGGCAGCGTCGTCCGCGGGCGCTCCGGCGGTGACGGAGCCCGGAGTCGTCGACCGGGTGATGGGCCGCTACGCGCCCGGTCGTGGCTTCGCGCTCGCCGACACGCCCGAGGGCACGATCAACCTGAGCCTCTACACGTACCTGCGCTACCTGAACCAGCAGGGCCTCGACGCGACCTACGTGAACGGCCTCGGCGAGACCGTCAAGCAGAACCGGCGCAACGACGTCGAGCTCAACAAGGTCAAGATCGAGTTCAAGGGCTGGTTCCTCGACCCGAAGTTCAACTACGTCCTCTACACCTGGACCAACAACACGGCGCAGGGGCAGGGCGCGCAGGTCGTCGTCGGCGGCAATCTGCGCTACGAGTTCGCGCCGCCGTTCATGCTCGGCGGCGGCATCTACCCGCTGCCGAGCGTGCGCTCGAACGAGGGCGCGTGGCCGTACTTCCTCGGCGTCGACCACCGCACCATGACCGACGAGTTCTTCCGCGGCTCGTACACCATGGGCCTGTTCGCGAACGGCGCGCCGCTGCCCGGCGTGCGCTACTCGGTGATGGTCGGCGACAACCTGAGCATCCTCGGCGTCGACGCGGGACAGCTCGACGCCCGCTTCTCGACGGTCGCCGCGGCGCTGTGGTGGATGCCGACGACCGGCGAGTTCGGTCCGCGCGGCGAGTTCGGCGACTACGCGGACCACCAGGAGGTCGCGACGCGGATCGGCGCGCACTTCACCTTCAGCCCCGAGGACAAGCAGGAGCAGCCGGGCACCGAGGCGCCCGACAACACGCAGATCCGCCTGTCGAACGGCACGATCGTGTTCACCGAGGGGGCGCTCGCGCCGGGGATCCAGGTCGACGAGCTCCACTACTACATGACGTCCTTCGACGCGGGCGTGAAGTACCGCGGCTTCTCGCTCGAGGGCGAGTACTATCTGCGCTGGTTGGACGACTTCGACGCGACGGGGCCGATCCCCGAGTCGCGCCTGTTCGACAACGGCTTCCAGGCGATGACGTCGATGATGCTGCTGCCGAAGACGCTCCAGGTCTACGTCCAGGGCGCGTACCTGTTCGGCGAGTTCGGCGATCCGTGGGAGGTCACCTCGGGCGTCAACTGGTGGGTGCTCGGACGGCGCGAGCTGCGCCTGAACCTCGAGTACATCTACGACTACCGCTCGCCGGTCGGCTACTCGGCGATCCCGCAGGCGCTCGGAGGCACCGGCTCGATCTTCAACGCGAACTTCGAGATGTTCTTCTGACGTGACGCGAAGCCGGGCGGATCGCGGCTCGGTTCGGACCAAGGAGGGGCAGATGCAGGCGCGCGCCCGATCGAACGGAGAAGCCCTGGCTCGGCTGGCGGCGGCCTGTGCGCTGCTCGCTGCCCTCGCACCGAGCGCCGACGCGGTCGCGAAGGAGCCCGACTACCTCTTCAACGACGCGCACTTTCACCTGACCAACTACGTCCAGGAAGGCACCGACATCCGCGTCTTCCTGAACGACGTCATGGGCGACAAGGTCGGCCGCGTGGCGCTGTTCGGCATCCCGCTGCAGCAGCAGTGGTCCGCGCGCGTCACCGGCGAGACGGCGCCTACGTACTACCTCGATTCGGACGCCGACCTCTACTACTACTCGTTCACCGACGCCTTCATCGCCATGGCCTACCTGTCGCTCGACGCGCAGCAGCGGGCGCGCTTCGATCCGATGATCACCGGCTTCAACCCGGCCGACATGTACGCCGCCGACCACATCAGGCGCGTCCTGCAGACGTTCCCGGGCGTCTTCACCGGCATCGGCGAGTTCTCGATCCACAAGGAGTTCGTCTCCTCGAAGGTCGCGGGCGACGTCGCGAGCCTGACCGATCCCGCGGTCGACCGGATCCTCGACTTCGCCGCCGAGGTCGGGCTGGTCGTGATCCTGCACAACGACATCGTCATGCCCTTCCAGAAGAAGGAGCGGGCGCGCGCCTACATCGACCAGGCGCGCGATCTGCTCCGGCGGCACCCGAGGACGACGATCATCTGGGCGCACACCGGACTCGGGCGCGTCGTGCAGCCGATCGCGGGACACCTCGACGTGCTCGAGGAGATGCTGCGCGACCCGGCGTTCGCGCACCTCCACTTCGATCTCTCGTGGGATCAGGTGGCGAAGTACGTCGTCGCGACGCCGGAGGCGACGGCGCGCACGGCGGCGCTGATCGACCGCTACCCCGATCGCTTCCTGTTCGGCACCGACGAGGTGGCGCCGGCGACGCAGGAGGCGTACCTGCGCGTGTTCCACCAGTACGAGCCGCTGTGGAAGGCGCTGCAGCCGGAGACGTCGCAGAAGGTGCGCAAGGGCAACTACGAGCGGCTGTTCGACGCGGCGCGCGTCAAGGTCCGCGCGTGGGAGAAGGCGAACCCGCCGGTCGCGCGCGGCGGCGACGGCACGCCGGCGTCGGGGCTGCCGGCGAGCGACGGGGCCGCGCCGCGCTGAACGGGCCACGGTGGCGACCCACGGCGATCGCGCGGCGCACCGGCGAACCGGGCGCGTGCGCACGGCCGGCGACCAGGGGGCGGTCGCAGTCGGGCTGCTCGCAGTCGTGCTTCTCGCGGGCGCCCTGCTCGTGGGCGCGCTGCTCGTGGTTGCGCTGCTCGTGGTTGCGCTGCCCGCGACCTGCGCTCGCGCCCAGCCGGCGGACGCCTCCCCCGACGGCGCGAGATCCGTCCCCGGAGCCCGGCTCGCGCCGCAGGCGACCGTCGACGCGCCGCCCGACGCGGGCACCGCGCCCGACGTCGATCCGGACCCGGAGAGGGCGGGACCCGAGCTGCGCGCGCAGGAGCAGCCGCAACCGGCCGAAGGCGCGAGCGACGTCGACGCGTGGGAGACCCTCGACTTCTACTGGAAGGACGGCGTCAACTACCGCGTCCGTCCGCTGCACGCAGCACCCGAGCCGATCTCGCGCTACGAGCGCTTCCTCGCGCTCGAGGGGCGCGTCGGAATGAAGCTCGCCGTGGACGCCGCCGGCTTCGAGGCGAACGGCTCGCTGCCGGCGCTCGACGCGACCGCCGAGGTGCGGCGCTTCTTCCTCTACACGACGGGCAAGTTCCACCTCGTCTACCCGCTGGTGTTCAAGCTCGAGGCGGGCGTCGTCGACGACGAGCCGTACATCGACAACTTCTACGTCGGCGCAACGGACGTGCCGTATGCCGGCACCTTGCGTCTCGGCCAGTTCGACGCGCCGATGTCGCTCGACCTGCTCACCGGCAGCACCTACCGCACCTTCATGGAGTCGCCGGCACCGGTGCAGGCGCTCGCACCCGGGCAGAAGGCGGGCGTGCAGGTGGCGAGCTTCTCCGACCGCTACCGGCTGAGCTGGCAGGCCGGTCTGTTCACCGACGGGCAGCGGCAAGACGTGGGCGACGCGACGCGCGACGTCCTGCGGCTGGTCGGGCGCCTGGTCTGGCGCGACGTCGTCGGGCCGCCCGAGAGCCGCCTCCTGCACCTCGGGCTCAGCTCGAGCTACGTGCTGTCGTCATCCGATCGCGTGCGCTACCGCTCGCGTCCGGAGAGCTTCCTCGCGCCGATCCTCGTCGACACCGGCGAACTCGACGCCGAGAACGTGCTGCTCGTGGGTGCCGAGGTCGCGGCGCGCAGCGGGCCGACGTCGGTGCAGGGCGAGCTGCTGGCGTCGTTCGTGCGCTCGCGCGAGGTCGGCGATCCGACGCTCTACGGCGGCTACGTCGAGGTGGCGCACACGCTCACCGGCGAGCCGCGCATCTACGAGCGTTCGGTGGGCGTGTTCGGCCGCCTCACGCCGCGCCACGACTTCGACCCCTGGCAAGGCACGTGGGGTGCCTTCGAGGTGGCGGCGCGCGTCTCGGGCGTCGATCTGAACGACGCCGGCGCGCGTGGCGGGCGCATGGCGCTGCTCGGCGGCGCCTTCAACTGGTACTGGAACCGCCACGTGCGTCTGATGCTCGGCTACGAGCTGGCGTTCGTGCGCGGCGCAGAGCGCACCGGCAACCTGCAGATCTTCCAGGGACGCGTGCAGTTCGTGCTCTGAGCGTCGCGCCGGTGATCGGCGCGCGGCGGGCGGCGGGCGGCGACGCGCGGTCGCCGCCCGCCACTTGCTCAGCTCTTCGGCGCGGGCTCGACCGAGATCGCGACCGCCTCGGTGTAGGTGATCTCGACCAGGTCGCCGACCTTGATGCCCTCGAGGCGGGTCGGATCCTGGACCTTCACCTTGACCGTGTTCCCCTCGGGGCCCTTCAGCGTGACCGACGGGGCGCTCTTGTCGATCGCGGTGATGGTCGCCGTGACGGTGATCGCGGCGCCGCCGACCGCCGCCGGACGCTGTCCCACCGGGGCACGCTCGGCGTCGGCCGCCGCGCTCACGCCCGGCTCCGCGGTGCCCTTCTTCAGCACCTCGTAGGCGATCGACTCGTAGAACGCGACCGTGACGAGGTCGCCCCGCTTCACCTGCTCGAGGTTTCGCACCTCGTCGGAGACCTTGATCGTCGTGGTCTCGCCGTCGGACAGCCGCAGCGTCACGCGGCGGCTCGTCAGGTCGATGCTCTGCACCGCGGCCGTCGCCGTGACGACCTGCTCCACAGTGCCGCCGCGCGGCGTCTGCGACGACGAAACCGCGACCGTGGGCGCGGGCGGCGTCGGCACCTTCTTGGCGCAGGCGGCGACCGCGAGGCCGGTCGCAAGCAGGGCCAGGCAAGACAAAGTCTTCGTGATTCTCATTCCCTCTCTCCTCTTCGCCATCCTTGCTCGGATCGAGCCGAGCCGTCGTAGCAGATCGCCGGGCGCACGTCCGCTGCGCGGCCCCGTCCGGAGGCGCAAAAATCTGCGCTGGCGCGACGCTCAGCGCAGCGCGGCCGGCGGAGCGCTGCGCAGGCGCTCCATCAGTGCCTGCAGCCGGGGGTCGCCGGTGGCGTCGTACAGCCTTCCCGCCCAGCGCAGCGCCGCCTCGCGATCGCCGGCCTCGTTCGCGTAGCTCAGGAGGGCGGAGAGGATCTCGACCGACTCCGGATGGCGCTGCAGCGCCTCCTCGAGCACCTGCGTCGCGCGGCGTGGCTCGCCGAGGTCGTGCAGCGCGACCGCGTAGACGTACGCGTAGCGCCCATCCCGCGGCGCCAGCGTCGCCGCCCGCTCGAGCGCGGGCAGGGCGTCGCGGCCGCGCTTCTGGCGGACGAGCGACAGGCCGAGCGCGTGGTGCAGCTCGGCGACGTCGGGGGCCGCCGCGAGGCCGCGGCGCAGGGCCGTCTCGGCGGCCCGCTCGTCGCCCGCACGCCGCTCGAGCTCGGCGAGGTTCGCGTAGGCCGGGGCGTAGACCGGCTGCAGGCGGATCGCCGCCGCGAACGCCGCGCGCGCCGCGGCGTCGTTGCCGAGTCGCGCCTCGAGCGCGCCGAGGTTCACCTGGCCGTCGGCGCGATCGGCGTTCAGCGCCTGGACCGCGCGGTACTCCGCGATCACCCGCTCGCGCTCGGCGCGCTGTGCGGCGCCGAGCGCCGTCGCGGGCACGTCGAGCAGGGTGCCGAGAGCCTCGAGCCGCACGGTGCGGATCGGGTCCGCGAGCAGGGGGGCCGCGAGCGCCACGCGATCGTCCGGCTCGGTCGCGGCGACCGCGACGACGGCGGCGCGCCGCACCAGCGGGTGCGGGTCGCGCAGGGCCTCGCGCAGGGCGCCGAGCGTGTCCGGGCCGCCGTGCGCGGCGAGCATCTCGACGGCGCTCGCGCGCGCGATCGCCGGCACGCTCGCGTCGCGCGTGACCCGCAAGAGCTTCGCGCGCGCGTCGGGGCTGCCCGTGCGACCGGCGTGCAGGGCGTCGGCGAAGCTCGTGCGACGCTTGCGGTCCTCGCCGTACCAGCGGTCGAGCGCGTCGCTCGCCCAGCGCGCGGTCTCCTTCGCGTGGCAGTCGTTGCACGCGTTCGGCGTGCCGAGCGCGACCGACAGATCGGGACGCGGGACGCGAAAGCCGTGGTCGTGGCGTCCGTCGACCACCATGTAGAAGCGCTCGGGCATGTGGCAGGACGCGCACTGCGCGGCCTTCGATCCCGCCGCGTGGTGGTGGTGGCTCGCGACGTCGTAGGTGCTCGCCAGGTGGCACTGCGTGCACACCGCGTTGCCCGGGGCGCGCAGCGCGAGGCTGTGCGGGTCGTGGCAGTCCGAGCAGCGCACGCCGGCCGCGTGCATGCGGCTCTGCACGAACGAGCCGTACTCGTAGACCTCGTCGCGGATCTGCCCGTCCGCCTCGTAGAGGCCCTCTTCGAGCAGCGCCACGCGGTGCGTCTGCGCGAGCGGCTCGCCGGGCGCGAGCTCGCTCCAGAGCTGCGCGCGCCGGGAGTGGCAGCGCCCGCAGGTCTCGATCTGCGCGTCGCTCGACGGCGGCTTCGTCCGGTGTGCGATCGAAGCGCCGTCGGCGAGCGTCCAGGCGCCGCCGGAGTCGTCGTGCAGCCGGAAGGCAAAGCCGCGGCGCGAATCGTCCCCGCCCTTGCCGGCCTTCCGCTCCTCGGCCCAGCGCACGTGCGCCGCGCCCGGACCGTGGCACGCTTCGCACGCGACGTTCACGTCGGACCACGTGGTGGTGAAGGTCTCGGTCGCCGCGTCGTAGCCCTTCACCAGGTTGGTCGAGTGGCACTCGGCGCACATGTGGTTCCAGTTCTGCGCCGGGCCGGTCCAGTGCAAGACGTCCGCGTGGTCGATCCTCTCGTCCGGGTAGAGGTGGAACCAGCGCTGTCCGCCGTCCGCCGCAGGTCGCGCGTCCCAGGCGACGCTCAGCGCCTGCATGCGACCGCCGGGCAGCTCGAGCAGGTACTGCTGCAGCGGGTCCCAGCCGAAGGTGTACTTGACGAGGTAGTCGTGCAGCTCGCCGTCGGGGCCGTCGGTGCGCACGACGTACTGCGTGCCGCGGCGGAGGAAGGTCGTCGTGACGCCGTCCTTGGTGAAGGTCGTGCCGGAGAAGTCGCCGCGCACCGTCTGCGGGGTCGGGGCCTCCATCGCGTGGTCGTGGTGCGAGCCGCGCCAGAGCGTGGTCTCGCGCTCGTGGCACGGGGCACAGGCGGCGGCACCGGCGTACGACGCTTCGGAGGATGTCGCCGTGACCCCGGCGGCTGCCGCCGGCGACGCGGGCGTTGCCGGCGGCGAGTCGGCCGGCGCGCTCGCCGCCGCGTCGGGCGCGGTCGCTTGCCCGGCGCTCGCCGCCGCGACGACCAGCAGGGCTGCGACCAGCGCACGTGCGCCGGCCCGCCGGCAGAACCTGCCTGCGCTCGCGTCCGGTCGCCTCGGGTACGCGCCCGCCCGCGCTGCGCTCACGGATCGAACGGGAACACCTTCGCCCAGTCGCGCTTCATGTCGACGACGGTCCATCCCCTGGCCTTCGCGAGCTCGAGGCCGTGCGCGAGTCGGCCGATGTCGGCGCCGCCGTCGTACGCCCACTCGCGCTCGTCGTCGGTGTGCCGGACGAGGGCGACGAAGGCGCCGCCCGGCCGCGACGCCGTCCACGCGAGCATCTCCACGTCGCCGTCCGAGTTTCCGAACGCGATCGCCGGGCGCCGCCCGATCGCGCGCTGCATTCCGAGCGGGCGCGCGGCACCGTCGTCGAAGAAGTCGACCTTGGCCTCGCGGATCAGGACGGGGACCCCGTCGCGCTCCTCGTAGCTCATGACCACGGCGCCGCCGAACACGTGCTCGGGCGGGATGCCGGTCGCGCGCTCGCTCCAGGGGCGCAGGAAGTCGACGCCGCCGGACGCGGCCAGGTAGGTCCGGAAGCCGTTCGCGCGCAGAAACGCGAGCAGCTCGAGCATCGGCTGGTAGACGAGCTCGGTGTACGGCCGCGCGAAGCGCGGGTGGCGTGCGGCGGCGAGCCAGTCGTCGACGCGACGCTTGAACTCGTCGGTCGTCATGCCGCTGTGCGTGCCGGCGACCATCTTGTGGACCGTCGGCGCGCCGCCGGCGAGCACGGGGGCCAGGTCGCCGGCGAGCAGCGAGCGGTAGGGCTCGTTGGTATCCCACTCGGGACGCTTCGGCGCGAGCTCGCGCACCCGGTCGGTCGCGAACGCGAGCTGCACGGGGACGGGACGCTCCGGCCAGAGCGTCCCGTCCCCGTCGAATACCGCGATGCGCTCGGCGGGCGGAACGAAGGTCGGACTCTTCGGGTCGGTCGCGGCCGCGACGTAGGCGAGGATCGCCTGCCTGGCGGGACCGTCGCGCCACGACGGCAGCGGATCCGCGGGTGTCGCCGGATTCGCGGACGTGGCCTGCTCCGCGCGTGCGCCGGCGCTCGCGAGCGACAGGCAAACGGCGACCAGCGCGGCGACGAGCGAGCACGCGGCAAGGGCTCGCCTCACGGGCGTCCTCGATGGGGCATCGCGTTCATCGTCGCCGCTATAGCACCGCCGGCCGCGACGCGGCGGTCGCGCGGCTCGGTGACCTGCCCCGCCGGAGCCTACCGGCGTTCCGCGGCGGGCTTCAGGACGCTGCCGGTGCGGGCGCCGCCGGAGCCGCGGGGGCTGGTGCTGCCGGGACCGCTGCCTCGGGCGTGGCGACGTCGGCCGCGACCCGACGCCAGCTCTCGTCCGGGTCGAACGCCTTCATCTCCTGCGCGAGCTTCTTCGTGCCGGGTCCGAGGTCCTTCTCGTAGACGACGCCGTCGTGATTGACGATGAACGTCATCACGCCCGAGACGTCGTACTCGGCCGGGTACGCGACCAGCGCGAAGCCGCCGATCATCGCGCCCTTGACGACGTAGTCGTACTTGCCTCCCGGCGCGTTCGGACCCTGCGCCTTCAGGATGCGGAAGAAGTAGCCGTGGTAGGGAATCGGCTTTCCTTCGCCGGGCTTGTAGCCCTCGGCGCGCGCGCTCGCGAACTCCTCGCCGAGCGGGCTCGGCTTCTCGCCGTCGGCGGTGTCCCAGTAGAGGCCGTCCTTCTTGCCCTTGGTGCTCGCGATCTTCTGCGCGTAGGGCGGCAGCTTCTCGCCCTGCGGGTTCAGGTCGTAGTATTCGCGCTGCGCGTCGACGAAGGCGAGGGCGGTCTGGATCGCCGCCAGCTCGTTGCGACCGATGCGGCGGTTCAGCAGCTCCTCTTCGCCCGCCTCGGTGTCGAAGATCCATCCGGCTGCGGTCTGCACGAGCGGGATCGGCAGCGGCCACTCGTCCTTGCCGGTCTGCAGGATCTTCGAGTCCTCGGGGCCGTCCACCAGCGCGTGCGCCTCCTCGTACGACGAGACGAATCTCGCGCGCATCGCCTCGTCGGCGACCGGGTCGCCGGAGTCGAGGATGGGCTTCGCGTCGGCGCCGAGGATCTCGAGCAGCGCGTTCGTGTCGTTCGCCTTGACCGCGGCGACCAGGGCGGTCGCCGCCTCCTCGGCGGTCGGGAAGGTCTTCTGCTGCGGCGCCTTCTGCGCCGGCTCCGCTGCGAGCGCGACGCTCGCGACGAGCAGGCTGAAGGCCGCGCTCGCGAGCAGCAGGGAGGGGCGGAGGATCGACAGTCTCTTGCGCGTCATCGTCCGTCTCCTTCTCATCGCCGCCCGCCGCCACGACCGCCGCCGCCACCGCGTCCGCCACCACCGCCGCGTCCGCCACCGCCACCGTAGTTACGGCCACCGCCGCCACCGCCGCGCGACATCGAGCTCTGGCGGCTCGCCTGGCCGCGGTTCGACTGCTGGCGCACCTGGTTGCCGTTGCCGACGCCGCCGAACGCGTTGCTGTCGCGCCGCGCCGCCGCCTGGCGGTCGTAGCCGCCGCCGCGCTGTCCGCCGGCTGCACGCTGTCCGCCGCCGAAGTCGCCCTGGCGCTGCCCACCGCCGCCGGGACGCTCGCCCTGCCGCCCCTTGAACTGGCTCGCGTCGCCGCGCGCGATGTCCTGGCGACCTTGCTCGGCGCGGCCGCGGAACTGCTCGCGCGACGCCGCGTTCGCCTGCTGGCCGCGGCCGTACTGGTTGCGCACGTTCTGGTCGTTGTACTGCACGCCGCGGCGGTGGTTCGAATCGTGCGACCAGTTGCCGTTGTTGATGTTGGTCTTGTTGAAGTTGTTGTAGCGGTTGACGTTGACGTCGACGTTGCCGCCGCCCCAGTTGCAGCCGCCCCACAGCGCCGAGCCCACCGCCATGCCGACGCCGAACGAGATCAGCGACGCGCCCAGCGCGTAGCCCGGAGGATAGTAATAGTAGGGCGGGTACGACGGATACGGCCACGGACCGTAGATCGTGGTCGGGTTGTAGGTCGGCACGTAGACGACCTGCGGGTTCGCGGGCTGGATGATGATCGTCTGCGGCTGTGACCCGGCCGGCTGCTGCTCGACGGTGACCGTCTGCTGCTCGTTGCTCTCGAGGTTGCCCTCGGACTTGGCCTTGGCGCGCAGCGCCTGGACCGCGTTCATCACGTCCGCCTGCTGGGCGAGGAAGGCGTTGCCGAGATCGGTGGTCCAGTCGAGCTTCTCGTCCATCATCGCGAGGACCTGCGGGAAGGCGGTGAGCGACTTGACGCTCGCGTCCCACGACTGCTTCTGCATCGCGTCCTCGAGCTTCTGGCCGGTGACCTTCGGGTTCGCCTTCACCCAGCGCGCGGCCTCGACGACCTCGAGCGGGTACGTGGACGCCATCAGGATCTGCGCGACCAGAGAGTCCGGATAGAGTGCGATCGGCGCGACGAGCTGCTCGAGCTGCGCCTGGCCGTAGGTCTGCTGCTGGGCGTCCTGGGCCGGCGCCAGGGGCACGAGGGCGGGCGGCGGAACGACCAGACCGAACACCAGCGCCACAGCGATCGCCCGTCGTGCTCCACTCATCGGCCTCTCCTTTGCGTCGGCGAGGTCGTGACTATTGCATCCTTCGCACCGGGTGCAAGGCTGCGCCGGCGCGAAACCTCATTGCCGTGCAGGAATGCCTCGCGAGGTGGCGACGAGACCAACGGACGCGAAGCGAGCCCCGGCCGACGCCGACGACCTGCAGATCTCCCTGGCTCCGGGTTGCCCCCTCAGGGACGCCCGCCGTCGACGCGCAGGATGGCGCCGGTGGTGAAGCTCGACGCGGCCGACGCGAAGTACAGCGCGGTGCCGACGATCTCGCCCGGCTCGCCGGCCCGGCGCAGCGCCGACGTCGCCTCCATGTACTGCTTCATCTTCGGATCCCACGCCTTGGCGATGTCGGTGAGGAACGGGCCTGCCATGATGCAGTTCACGCGGACCTTCGGTCCGAAGGCGTGCGCGAACGCCTCGGTGAGCGCGTTCAGCCCGGCCTTCGCCGCCGCGTAGGGCGTCTCGGTGGGCGTCGGGCGGATCGCGGCGATGCTGCTCACGTTGATGATCGAGCCGCCGTCGCCCGCCGCCATGCGCGTGCCGACGTTCGCGGTCAGCCGGAACGGTCCCTTGAGATTGACGGCCAGCACCTTGTCCCACAGCGCCTCGCTCACCTCGGCGAGCGAAGGGTAGAGCGGTGACATACCGGCGTTGTTGACCAGCACGTCCACCTTGCCGAAGCGCGCGTAGGCGGCGTCGACCAGCGCGTCGAGCGCCTGCCAGTCGCCGACGTGGCAGGCGTGTGCGAGCGCCTTGCGTCCGAGCGCCTCGACCTCGCGTGCGGTGCTCGCGCACGCCTCGGCCTTGCGGCTCGCGACCACCACGTCGGCGCCGGCGCGCGCGAAGGCGAGCGCCATCTCGTGGCCGAGGCCGCGGCTGCCGCCGGTGACGAGCGCCACCTTGCCGCTCAGGTCGAAGAGCTTCGCCGCGTCGTTCGCCATGGTCCGTCCTCCGCGGCTGCGGGTACACGACCGGCCGCGGGGAGGAAAGGGCTGTCGCGCAGACAGGACGGTCGCGCAGACTTGCCTCGGCCTCGGTGGTGCTGGATGACTGCGGCCATGGTCATGGAGACGCGCCGCCCGCCGCGCGATGCCGTCGCGATCGCGCCCGCGCCGAGGGCGCGGCGGTGAGCGCGCCCGGCTGGACGGTGCGCCGCCTCGACGCGATCGACCAGGCGCGCCTCGACGGGCTCGCCGACGTGCTGCTCGACTGCGTCGCGGGCGGTGCTTCGGTGAGCTTCATGGCACCGCTGTCGCGCGAGCGCGCGCTCGCGTTCTGGCGCGACGTCGCGCGCGGCGTCGCCGCGGGCGAGCGTGCGCTGCTGGTCGCCGAGGACGCGCACGGCGTGTGCGGCACGGTTCACCTCGTCCTCGCGCAGCCCGAGAACCAGCCGCACCGCGCCGACCTGACGAAGATGCTGGTGCACCGCCGCGCGCGCCGTGGCGGCGTCGGCGCGGCGCTGCTGCGCGCGGCGGAGGAGACGGCGCGCGCGTGCGGCAAGACGCTGCTCGTGCTCGACACCGCGAGCGCCGACGCCGAGCGTCTCTACGTGCGCGGCGGCTGGCAGCGCGTCGGGACGATTCCCGGCTACGCGCTGCTGCCCGCGGGCGGCCCGTGCGACACGACCGTGTTCTTCCGCAGCCTCGCCGGCTGACGGCGCGTCAAGGCGCGGCGGTCAGGTCGACCACCGACACCTGCGACGTCGAGTGCGTGAGGTACGCCCGCTTGCCGTCGGGCGTGAGCGCGATCGCGCGCGGCGTGCTGCCGACGTTCAAGGTCGCGACCACGTCCTCGCTCGCGGCGTCGAGCACCGACAGCGTGCCGGACTGGAAGTTGGTCACGTAGACGCGGCTCCCGTCCGGGCTCGTCGCGACGCCGAGCGGCTCCGCGCCGACGCGCACGTTGGCGGCGATCCGCTGCGCGCGCAGGTCGGCGACGGCGACGCTCGCGGCGAGGCCGTTCGCGACGTAGACGCGCGCGCCCGCGGGATCGATCGCGAGGTCGCCGGGAACGGTCGGCAGCGTGAGCGCGACGGCGCTGCCGGGATTCGCGGGATCGACGCCGTGCAGCGCGCCGTCCGAGCACATCCCGCGGCAGCCGGCGATCCACACCAGGCGCCCGTCGCGCCCGGCGACCAGCTGGCCGGGGTGGAAGTCGAGCGCGCGCTGCTGCTTCTCGCCGGTCGCGGCGTCGATGGTGAACAGCAGGTCGAAGCCGACCCCCTCGGGCTGGCTCACGGTCGCGTAGACCGTCGAGCCGTCGGGGCTCACCGCGACGCCGGGGCGCAGCACCGGACGGCGCGGCTCGCCGAGGTCCACCTTGCGCACGACGGAGTTGCTCGTCGTGTCGATCATCCACACCTCGCGCTGCATGAGGTCGGTCGCGTAGAGGCGCGAGCCGTCCGGCGACAGCGCGACCGCGTACGGCATGTCGCCGACGTCGATCGTCTGCGCGACGCGGTTGGTCGAGGTGTCGATGACGACGATCTTCGAGCCGGCGGCGACGTAGGCGCGCGTGCCGTCGGGCGTGATCGCGAGGCCGGTGCCGAAGTCGGTCATCGGCACGGTCGCGACGACGGCGCTCGGGCCCGACGTCGCACCGCGCCCCGCGGTCGCCGCGCAGCCGCCCGCCAGCGCGGCGAGCGTCAGCGCTGCCGCTGCGGTGGCGGCGAAGGCCGTCGATCTCGAGCCGAGTCTGCCTGCTCGTCCGTTGCCCATGTCGATCCCTCCCCGCGTGGTCCGCGTCCAGAGAACGGCGCTCGCGGCCGGTCGCTTGAGCGGCCTTTTGGTCGCGGCGCGCGATCATGGCATGAACCGCGCAGAAGCCAACGGAGGCCGCACATGCCACACACGACGTCCAGCGACGGAGCACGCATCCACTACGAGGTCCACGGCCGGGGCGAGCCCGTGCTGCTGATCATGGGCCTGGGCTCGAACGCGTACGGCTGGGCGCGCACCATCCCGTGGCTGTCGCAGCAGTACGAGGTGATCGCGTTCGACAACCGCGGCGTCGGCCGCTCCGACGTGCCGAAGGGTGCGTACTCCATCACGCAGATGGCGGCCGACGCGGCGGCGGTGCTCGACGCGTGCGGACACACGAGCGCGCACGTGATGGGCGCGTCGCTCGGCGGCATGATCGCGCAGCGCTTCGCGCTCGAGCACCCGCAGCGACTGCGCTCGCTGATCCTCTTCTGCACGACGCCCGGCAGCGTGCACGCGGCGCGCGCGTCGGACGACGTGATGCGCGAGCTGGTCGCGGGCGGCGAGGACCCCTCGACCGTCTACCGCCGCAACGCGTGGTTCCTCTACGGCGCAGACACGCGCGAGCACCACCCCGAGCGCATCGAGGAGGACCTGGTCGAGCGCGGGCGCATCCCGACGCAGCCGACCGGCTACTTCGGCCAGATCCAGGCGGCGATGGCGCACGACGTCTGGGACGGCCTGCCGTCGATCCGCGTGCCGACGCTGGTCGTGCACGGCGACGCCGACATCCTCGTGCCGGCGGAGAACGGCCGTCTGATCGCGTCGCGCATCCCCGGCGCCGAGCTCGTCCTGCTGCCGGGGGCCGGTCACATGCTGCAGGCCGACGCCGGCGACGCCGTGCGCGCCGCGGTGCTCGGCTTTCTCGGACGCATGTCGCAGCGCACCACCTGATGCCGCGCGAAAGGGTCTGCTGCTCGTCTCGCCGATCGTCGCCCACGCTGCGGTCCTGACGACCGACGTCGTATTCATGCCTGGCGGCAGCAGCGCCACCTGCGTTGCCGTCAACGTCGGCAAGAAGCCCGTCGCGATCAGTTTCGAGATCCTGAACGCGAGCGGCCAGGTGCAGACCAGCACCAGCGCCACCGTAGGCGTCGGGAGCAGCTTCACGCTCTCCCAGGGGCTAGCGAGCAACAGCGCGCGCTACTGCCGCTTCACCTTCTCGGCGGGGGCCCGGACCGTGCGCGCGTCGCTGTGCATCTTCCAGAACGGAGGATGCTCGACCGTCAATCCAGCCCGCTGAGCCGCGTCGCACCCCGGCGCCCGGTCCGTTCTCCAGGCGCAGCGCCCGTCCGCTCGAGGGGCGGCGAGGATCCGTCGACCGTTTGCCGCCCCATCGAAACGTGAGCCGCTCACGTTCCGGACGCGCGCCACCGATGAGTGGTCAAGTGCACGCGGCGTGTCGCCGCTGCGATGCCCGGAGCGGGCTCGCGACCCGAGGCGACGGGGTTGCGATGCGGCCACGAAAGGTGCGGAACGATGCGGCAACGACGAGCGATTGTCGGTCTCCTGGGCGCGGTCGGCGTGCTGGTCTCCACGTCCGTCAGCGGAGGGTCTCCAGCGCCGACACCGGCGCCGCCGCCGCTGGCGCGGACTTGCATCACGACGATCGAGACCAACCGCGGCCCGATGAACGTGCTGCGCAAGATCGGCCCCAAGGCGAGCTGCCCGGCCGGCGAGACGCTCTACACCTGGGAGCGCACCGGCTTCGTCTGGCGCGACGTCTGGTCCCCGTCCACGACGTACAAGATCAACGACGCGGTCAGCCTGGGCGGCACGAGCTACATCAGCGTCGCCGACGGCAACCTCAACAACGACCCGGAGACCACGCCCGGCGCGTGGGCGATCCTCGCCCTCGGCGGCGCCGACGGCCCGACCGGTCCGGCGGGGGCCACGGGCGCGACGGGCGCCGACGGCCTCAACGGCGCGACCGGCCCGGCAGGCCCGACCGGCGAGGACGGGCAGGACGGAGCGACCGGTCCGACGGGTGCCACCGGCGCGACCGGCGCCACCGGCGAGACGGGTGCCACCGGCCCGACCGGTCCTGCTGGCGCGATGGCAGCACCATCGGCGGTGACCCTGCTAACGGGCGGCAGCGGCACGGCAGTGCAGCCCGGCACGACCGCCTACGGCGCGCCCGGCATCGGCGGCACCAGCGCTGCGATCGCGGCGCGGCAGATCCTTCTTCCCGAGGGCGTGCTGAGCAAGCTGCGCGTCGTCGCGGAGAGCATCGCCGGGCTCGGCGCCGGCGTCGTCGTGACGGTCAACGTCGGCGGCAGCGACAGCGCGCTCGCCTGCAGCGTCGCGGGTACGGCCAGGGAGTGCACGAGTCCCACCGAGGTTCCCGTCGCCGAAGGGACGAAGCTGTCGGTCGTGATCGCGAACCTCGACGGGTCCGCGGCACCGCACGTCAGCTACACGATCCAGCTCGAGATCGCCCCGGACTTCTGAGCGCACGACGGGACGGGCGAAAGGGGGCGAGATGAACACCCAACGAGGAGCGATCCGTGGGCTGCTCGGCGCGCTCGGCGTAGTGGGCCTTGCGACGGCGAGCGCGGCCACGCCGCCCACCCCGGCGCCGCCGCCGACCGCGCGCACCTGCATCGCGAAGATCCAGACCAGCGTCGGGCCGATGAACGTGCTGCGCAAGATCGGTCCGAAGGCGAGCTGTCCCGCGGGCGAGACGCTCTACACGTGGGAGCGCAGCGGCTTCGTCTGGCGCGGCGACTGGTCGCCCACGACGACCTACGCGGTCAACGACGCGGTCGGCCTCGACGGCACCAGCTACCTCAGTAGCGTCGACGGCAACCTGAGCAACGATCCGGAGACCAGTCCGGCGCAGTGGACGATTCTCGCCCTCGGCGGCGCGGACGGACAGACGGGCCCTTCCGGTCCCGCCGGCCCGTCGGGTCCCGACGGCGCCAGCGGAGCGGACGGACCTGCGGGCACGACCGGGCCCGCGGGAGAGCCCGGCCTGCCCGGTGCGCCGGGTCCGACCGGCGAAACCGGCGCGACCGGCGCCACCGGTGCCACCGGCCCGACGGGTGTGCCCGGCGCGGCCTTGACGGCTCCGGCCACCTTGACCTTGCTCACCGGCGGCAGCAGCACCACCGTCCAGCCCGGCACGACGGTCTACGGCGCGCCGGGCATCGACGACACCAGCACGGAGGTCGCGACGCGACAGCTCCTCCTTCCCGAGGGCGTGCTGCAGAATCTGCGCGTCTACGCGGGCGGCGTCGCGGGTCTCGGCGCCGGCGTCACGGTGACGGTCAACGTCGACGGCAACGACAGCGTGCTCGGCTGCAGCGTCGCGGGCGCGGCCGACGAGTGCCTCGGTGCCGCCGAGGTTCCGGTCGCCGAGGGCACGCGGCTGTCGGTGAAGATCGTCAACGCCGACGGCTCGGCCGCGCCGTACGTCAGCTACACGATCGAGCTCCAGATCGCGCCGGACTTCTAGGGGGTCCGTCAGCGGGTCTGCGAGAGGAGCGGGCGCGGAGGTCCTGCCCGCGCCCGTCTGTCCGGAGATCGTGAGAGCGAAGTGGCGAGAGAGTACACGACCGCCGTCGAGCGGATCTGGCGCCACGGGGCGAGCGTCGCGGGTGAGCCCGATCCGCGCGAGCTCGTGCGCTACGCGGCGCTCGCGGCCTCGAGCCACAACACGCAGCCGTGGCGCTTCGAGCTCGGCGTCGGTGAGATCGCCATCCGTCCGGACGTGTCGCGCCGCTGTCCCGCGGTCGATCCCGACGATCATCATCTTCGAGCCGGACGCTCTGGTCGAAGAGCCGCGAGGCGATCACGGTGGCGCCGTCCGGCGTGATCGCGACATCGCTCACGGCTCCCGACCCGACCCGCCGACCGTGATCGCGGTGCCGAAGGTCAACGTGCTCTGGTCCCAGTCGAAGGGGATGACACCGCCGTTCCAGCCGACATGGCCATGAGGCCGAGCATCGCGGCGCACGGAGCGGAGCGCGCGGTTCGTGGATCGGGCATCGAGTGTCGCATGGTTCAGGGGCCCTCGATCGCCGGCACACAGAGCTCCTTGACGCCCTTTGCCACGAGCATGTGGGGACCGAAGTCGTATCCGTTGGTCGAGATCGTTTGCGGAACGAACTTCGGCGAGCCCTTGGGCGGCTTCGCCTGGTAGCAGACGAGCCGCGCCGCCCGCGCGCCGGCGTCCGGCGTCTTGCCATCCCTGTCGACCGGCAGACAGAGTCCGGTGATCTTCACCAGCTGCAAGACCTGACCGCTCGGGAACAGCGCATCGGCCACGCTCGGAGGAGGCGGTGCCGCGAGCTTCGGCTGTCCCTTGGCGAGCGACGCACGGTAGCACTTGAAGCGGTTCACGTTCGGGTCACTCGTCGGGTCGCTCGAGAACGGCGAGGGCGGCGTCGTGCCGATCGCCTGGGGTGTCACGTCGAGGAGCGCCGCGGGGCCGGTGATCGTCAGCGTGCGCTGTCCGAACGGGTCGGTGACGACGTGGCTGCTCTTCGCGAACTTCGGCGCGGGGCGCGACGCTGCGATCTTGAAGCCCTCCTGGTGAACCTCGGGGCTGCCGACCCCCGCGCCGTTCACGTCGGCCGGCGCACAGACCGATGCGACGGACTTCACGTCGAAGCTCTGCGGTCCGCCGAGCGGATCGGTCAGCGCGCTGCTGCTCGCTTCGAGCTTCGGCTGGCCCTTCGCGAGAGCGGCCTTGTAGCAGAGGTAGGAGTCGAGCTTGTCGATCGTCAGCGTCGCATACCCGATGCTCGGCGCGAGATTGCCGCCGCCGCCGTACTCCGCGGTGATCGAGTAGGTGCCGATGGCGGTGCCGGCGGGAAGCGCGTAGCTCACGCTGATCGTGTCGTTCGTCACCACGCCGGACGTGACGGGGCTGCCGACGACCGTGGCGCCCTGCATCACGGTGAACGTCACGGTGCCCTGGTTCACCGTGCCGCCGAACGGGCTGGTGACGCTCGCGCTCAGCGTCAGGCCGTTCACGGTCGGGCTGTAGCTCGCGAGCAGGCTGGTCGGACTGGTGATCGTCTGGAAGAAGTTGACGTACAGGGCCGCCTGCCCGCTGCTGCTGGCGTAGTCGGCAGGTCCGTTGAACGTCGCCGTGATCGGGTAGATTCCCGACGGCGTCCCGCCGAGGACGACGAAGTTCCCTGAGGCGATTCCCGCACTGTTGACGACGGCCGACGAGTTGCTCCCGGCGCCCGGGATCGAGAACGTGACCGTTCCGGACGGCGGGATCGGGCTCACCTGCGCCGACACGGCGATGGCCTGGTCAGTCGCCCGGAAGGTGATCGTCACGTCGCTGGTCGTGGTCGTCGTCGGGGTGGGCTCTCCTCCCGACTCGATGGTCACGTTGAAGACGAAGCCGCTGATGCTGAAGGAGTCCGTCGAAGCGGCGGAGGTATTCCGGTAGTTGACGATGGAGTTGCCGGCCCACGAGATCGGACTGCCGACGCTCTTCTGGACGAACGGCCCACCGCTGATCGATTGCTCGATCACCCCGTGCGAGGGAATCGCCGTGACGTTCCCGCCCAGGAACGGGGCATTGGGATTGGAGAGCGTCACGCTCCCGCCGGGTGGGCAGACGACGTCGACCGCATGCGCGGCTGGTGCCGCCGCAAGCGACAGGATCAGGAGCGCAGCACCGAGGACCTTGCGGAACGGAAGCGACACGCGAACTCGTTGCATGACATCTCCCTAGGCCGGCTGGTTGCCTCGCGGCGCTCGGAACCCATTCTCTTCGATCGTCAGCCGCCCGCGCGCGGCAGGAGGAACGAGCCGGGGAGGGTGATCTCGCCGGGCAGCTGCATCCAGTCGCCCTCCGCGGGGCACTGCGACGCCGTGCACTTGGCCGACAGCGCGCACGAGTAGCTGATCAGGCGCGCGGCCGGGTCGGGATTGCCGTCGTCGCCGAGACGCGCGCAGTTCAGGAACTGCGGGTCGCGACCGTCGGTGTAGAAGATGTTGCCGGTCACCGAGAGGTCCGACGCGTTCTCGGTGATCGCCCACTGCTCGGCGCCGACCGGCTTGTTGATGAGCGTGCGCTGGCCGTCGGGCGTCGTCTGCAGGCCGCTCGCTCCCGACGCCGACCCCGACACGCGCGCGTACCAGTCGCCGCCCGAGATCGAGCCCGCTTCCGGAGCCGTGCCCGCGGCCGAGGCCGACGCCGACGTCGCCCGCGGCAGGAAGAACGATCCCGGGAGCTCGACCTCGCCCGGCAGGTCGGTCCAGTCGCCCGCCGCCGGGCACTCCGCCGCCGTGCACTTCGAGGCGAGCGCGCACGCGAAGCGCAGCTTGACGGCGGACGGATCCGGATTGCCGTCGTCGCCCGTCGGCGTGCAGGTCAGGAACTGCGGATCGCGTCCGTCGGTGAAGAAGATGTTGCCGGTGACCGTGCCGTCCTCGTTGCGGGTGATGCCCCACTGCTCCGCGCCCACGGGCTTGTTGATGAGCGTGCGCTGGCCGTCCGGCGTCGTCTGCAGGCCGCTCGGCTTGGCAGCCGCGCCGCCGATCTTCGACTGGATCCAGTCGAGGTAGCGCGACACGCGGACGTAGACGCCCGGCACGTTCGGCTGCGCGCAGCCCCGCCCGAAGCTGACGACTCCGGCGAGCCTGACGCCGCCCTGGTCGTCCGGGACGACGTACGGCCCGCCGCTGTCGCCCTGGCAGGAATCCTCGCCGCCGGCGGCGCTGCCGCCGGCGCAGATCATGTTGTCGGTGAGGTTGTCGTACGTCTGCGCGCAGACGTCGCTCGCGACGACCGGCAGCGCGACGAACTTGAGCACGTTCGACACGTCGCCGCCGTCGGAGGTGTTGCCCCAGCCCGAGACCGTGCCGAGAACGCCCGGCGCGTCGAGCACGCCCGCCTCGCCGGCGCCGATCAGCCGCACGACCGCGACGCGGTCGTTCAACGCCGCGGGCTGCGGCAGGCGGATCAGCGCGATGTCGTTGTCGTCGGTGTTGCCGTTGTTGGGGTCGTAGCTCTCGTGGACGATGCCCAGCGCTGCGGTGAAGCGCTGCTGCGACGCCTCCTGCTGCGTGATGTCCTGCGCGCCCAGCGTGACGCGGATCTGGTCGTCGGGAATGCGGGTCATCGGTTGCCCGTCCTCGCCCCCGAAGAAGCAGTGCGCCGCCGTCACGACCCAATCGGGCGTGATCAGCGCGCCACCGCAGTAGGCCTCGTTGGGTGACACGAACGCCTGCCAGGGGAACTGCCCCGGCTGCGCGATCGCGCCGCCGACGATCATCGGACGCTCGAGGCGAGCGGCACCGGCGTGGGCGAGCGGGGTGAGCGCGCAGAGCGCGAGGAAGGCGGTGATCGTCAGTCGCATGGGAGTGCTCCTTCGAGCTCGTCACGGGGGATGGCGCGTCGTCGTCTTTCGAGACGAAAGCGTAGGGCCGGTACGGCGCGGGGCACAAGCCGCGCCGCCGCTCCATGCGTTCAACTTCGCGTTTAATTTTTCCGGCGACTCCAGCTCGATCGACGCACCCGTCGGCTCCGCTGCCGCGGCAGCGAGCGCTCGCTCGACGACGTCAAGGGCCCTTCGCCTTCAGCTGCGTGCCGGTGTTCGTCTGCACGGCGTCGGCGGCGAACGACGTGTCCCAGCAGCGTCCCGCACCCTGGAGCTGCGCGCGCAGCGGGAGCGCCGGCGCGGGAAGCGTCGGCGCGTCGAACGCCGCGCCCTTGAGCTTGACGACGATCTTCGCCTTGCCGGCGTCGCCCGGTGTCAGCGCCAGGGTGGCGTGGTTCTTCTGCGCGTACCCGTGGCCCTTGCTGCCCGGCGGCTTGCCCTTCGCCTTCCAGCACGGCTTGCCCGCGCACGTTCCGCCCGCGGGAAACGCCACGTCGACGAGCAGGGTCGGCGTCGTGTCGGCGTCGCCGTAGAGGCAGAACGCGTAGTCGTCGCCGACGAGCGGATCGCCGAAGTCCCCCGACGCCGTCGCGGCTCCCTTGCTCCAGATCCAGGAGAGCTGATTCTTCGCCGGCGACGCGTTGAGCTTGACGAGCAGGCTCGACTTCAACGGCTCGACGGAGCTCGCGCAGCCCGGCAGCGGTGCCGGGGCGCAGGGTCCGTTCTGCGCATCGCAGGCGTCGCCCACGCGATCACCGTCTGCGTCTTCCTGCGCCGGGTTCGGCGTCTCGGGACAGCTGTCGATCTCGTCCGGCACGCCGTCGTCGTCGAGGTCGCGCACGGGGACGGCGGCCGTGATCCGCTGCGGCTCGCACGCGGCGTCGGGCGGGCAATCGGCGTCGGCGCGGCAGCTTCCCGGAGCATTCAGCGTGCAGTGCTGCGTGAGCGCGTTGCAGAAGGTGCCGTCGGGGCAATCCGCGGCGACGCTGCAGGAAGGCGGCGGATCGCCGGGAGCGGCGAGCGGTCCCACGCACCGGCCCGCCGGCGTCGAGAACACATGTCCCTCCTCGACGATCTCGAGGGGATCGTGTTTCGAGTCCGGATCCACCCGGCCGATCACCGTCGTCACGCCGGTGCACACGTCGAAGCTCTGCAGCACGAGCCCGCCGATCGCGCCGTTGCCGTCGAGATCCTGGTCTTGCTCCGTCTCGAAGGTGAGGAAGCGCACCTCGCCGCCGTGGACGCGATACGGTGCCCGCGGGTCGCACGCCTCGAGCCGGCACGGCGTCACGGCCTGGCCGACGTCGTAGAGCGTGTCGGTCACGAAGTCGTACACCTCGAGGACCGCGTCGAGCGCATCGCCGTCGCCGTTGGCGTCGGCCGCACCTTCGGCGAGCTCGCTGGAGCGGATCGCGACGAGGTGCCGCGGGCCGCATACGGTGCCGGACGCATCGCCGAGCACCAGCTCCTCGGCGGCGATCCCGAGGTTGCGCAGCGAGACCGCGGCCGCATCGTAGACCTGCGCGACGCGGTCGTCGTCATCGGCGTCGGCGCCGCCGTTGAGCGAGCCCGCACCCTGCCGAGCCTCGGGCGTGACGAAGGCGACCCGGTCGCCCGAGATCGCGACGGCATCGGCGGCCTGCGCCGTGCTCGTCCACGCCGCACCCGCGAGGGAGTAGACCTGGAGCACGTCGTCGTCCGCGTCGCCGTCGCCGTTCAGCACCGTCGCTCCCTGGTGCGTCTCGGAGACGAGTGCTGCGACCCGCGTCGCGGAGGTCGCGATCGCCGTGGCGGCGCGCCCGAGGTTCTGCGTGGGGCCGGCACCCAGTGCGAGCTGCACGACCTCGTCGTCGACGTCACCGTCGCCGTTGAGGGAACCGCTCGGGCACGAGGCGGTGCCGGCGCTCGACTCCGGACGGAGGTAGGCGGCAACGCCGGCCGCAACGGAAACGTCGCCGGCCGGGCATCCGGTCGTGACCGCGCCGCTCGCGGCGTCCACCACCTCGAGCACGGTGTCGTCGAGCTGGCCGTCGGGGAAGAGGAGCGCGTCGACGGCGGGGGACGCGGCGGCATTGAGCGCGCGAACGTAGATGTCGTCGACGCCGTTGTTGTCGCTGAACGGCCCCGTGAGGTTGCTCGCGACGCTGCCGAACGCGACGACCCTGCCGTCGGCGGACAGCGCCGCCAGGTGCGGCGGGAAGTACGGGTTGCCGAAGGGGATCTCCTCGCCCGGGGTGCCGTCGGCCGCGACCGACACCTGCTCGGTGACGCCGCTGGCGCGGTCGTGAACGAAGGTCGGGTAGCGGAAGGGGACGCCGCGCGCGAGGTTGGGCGCCTGGCTGCTGAAGGCGACGAAACGGCCGTCCGCCGAGATGGCGTGCGTGCCCCAGGTGGACGTGAAGACGAACGGGCCGCTCGGGATCTGACTCCCGTCGCTGGCCACGCTGACTCGCTCGGTCGTCCGGCGGATGCGGTCCCGGACGAACACGTCGCACTGATCGTTGGTGTCTTTGCCGGGGGCGAGCTGCGTCCCGCTGTCACAGCTCGTGAAGGCGATGTAGCGGGCGTCGGCCGAGATCCCGCTCACCCTTGCGGCATTGCCCGCGCCCCCGCCGGCGTACGCGACACTGAGCAGCTCGGTCGTGCCGAGCACGCGGTCGCGCAGGTAGATGTCGGCGATGCCGTTGGTGTCGGTCGGATCGAAGCCCTGATCGCTCTGGAACGCCACGAAGCGGCCGTCGCCGGTGATCGTGAGGCTGGCGCCATTTCCCGGGGTGGGCGCCTCGGCGCCGTTCGAGAAGACGGAGATGCGCTCGATCGCGTCGGCGACGCGGTCGTAGACGAAGACGTCCTGGTCGAGGTTGGTGTCATCGCCGGGTGCCAGGAGATCCGAGGCACGGCTGGCGAAGGCGATCACCTGGCCGTCGTCCGAGATCGCAGACAGGAAGGACAGGCCGTTCGGGAAGCCGCCGCCGTACGCCTTGCTCACCAGCTCGGTGGTGCCGAGCTGGAGGTCGCGCAGGTAGATCGCGCTGGTCGAGCCGTCGCCGGTCGGGCTCGCGAGGAGGTTCGTCGCATAGCTCGCGAACGCGACGAACCGGCCGTCGGCCGAGGTCACGGGCGTGAAGGACTCGCCGTTCGCCGCGCCCCCGCCGAAGGCCCGGCTGACGAGCGCGTTGGTTCCCGTCTGGCGGTCGTAGACGAAGACGTCGGTCAACCCGTTGGGGTCGAGCCCCGGAGCGACGAGATTGCTCGCGGCGCTGTGGTAGACGACGAAGCGGCCGTCGGCGGAGAGGTCGCCGTCCTGCTTCGAAAAGGAGCTTTCGTTCGAGTCGCCACCGCCGAACGCCCGGCTCGCGCGCGCGACGCCGTGCCGCCCCATCGCAGCCTCCGACGTGCGCACGTAGGCGCGGCCGTTCGATACCGCCACCGGCGCGCCGTCGATCCGCGGCGCGACGTCGACGGCGCGCGCCGTGGCGATCGGCGTCTCGCCCATGCCGAGGCGGAAGATGCGGAGGATGCCGTCGGAGAAGTCGAAGTCCCCGTTCTGGTCGCAGCCGAGTTGCCCGTACTCCGACTCGAGGAACGCCAGCACGCCGTTCTCGACGGCGACGGCGGGGAAGCTGAAGGGGGCTTCCTGGACGCGAACCGCGGCCCGGCCCTCCGGTGTTCCCGAGAGCCCACCGCAGCCGGGGGTCGCGCCGAGTGCGCTCGTCTGCCCGCTGGCACGGTCGCGGAACGTCATCACCGAGTCGTTCGTATCGCCGTCGCCGTTGCGATCGACGCCGTCGATCGACTCGCGGATCGTGAACGTGCGGGCCGCGGCGCTCGCCGCGAGACCCTCGAGCGGCACCGGGGTCGTCGCCTCGAACGCGTACGACACGCAGGCATCGCCCACCGCCGGGCAGTCACCCGGACCGCCGCACGCCGCGTGCGGCGGCAGCTGGCAGAAGCGCGACAGGCTTCGCGGCAGCACCACCGGACCGCCGGCCGACACCAGCGGCGAGAAGTCGAACAGCCGTCCGCACGCGCCGCTCGGACAGTCGCCGTCGACGGTACACGCCGTCGCCGGCTGATCCACGCAGGAGGTGACGCACGCGCCGCCCTTGCAGTCGAGGTCGGTCGTGCAGCGCGCACCGGCCTCGTCGCCGCCGTCACACGTGCCGTGGTGGTTGGCGACCTGGATGATCGTGTACGGCGCGTCGACCGAGCCGAAGAAGGTGACGACGTCGGGCGCCGCCGCGGTCGGGTCGAGCTGCGGCTCGAGGATCGGCGGCAGCAACCCGCCCTCCGGCGTGAACGAATGCAGGAACACCTGGCCCGGCACCGCGATCGGCAGCGGCGCGCCGATGCGCGCGCGGATGAGGCGCGGCACGGGTACGTTGCCGTCGCGCACGAGCACGCCGCCCCAGCCCATCGGGATGAGCAGGTTGCCCGCGGCGTCGACCGCGGCCCGGGTGGACGACGCGGTCGCCGTACACGGCGGATCCTCGCGGAAGCAGTCGGCCTGGAAGTCGTTCGGCGGCGGCAGCGCCGTGAAGTGCGGGAAGCGCCGGTCGAGCGCCGTGGTCCCGCAGGCGCCGTCGTTGGCGTAGAGCTCGTCGACGCAGGCGATCACGCCGCTCTGGGTCGCACACGAGCCGGTGGCGAGCGCGCAGGCGGCCGGCGCGCCGGCCGCGCTGACGGCGATCGCGACCGGTCCCGCGAGCGTCGCGTCGTCGTTGGCGGGCGGCAGCAGGTCGTCGGTGTCGGGAAACCGCACGACGAGACGGCGATCGCCCAGGTCGAGGTCGGTCCGCAGCTGCACGTCCCCGGCCGCCGCTTCCCGACAGGTCGCAGAGAGCACCCCCGGCGCGCTGCTGCACGCCGCGAGCTTGACCTTGGCGCAGTCGGCGGCGAGGACGACGATCCGCGTCGCGCCGGATGACGGCTTGAACGCGAAGGTCACGACGTGGTCCTCGGCGTCGGGAAGGAAGCCGGACCCCGCGTCACAGAAGCGGCGCCGGATCTCGAGCTGCTCGCCGGGCGCGGTGTAGGGACGGTTCGTCGCGCCGAGCGTCGCGTTGAACGTCTTCGCGGTGCCGGGAATGAGGTTGCACGCCGCCGAGGCGGGCCGCGTGGCAGTGGCGGACACGGTCGCGACGGCCGCGATCGCGACCAGCACCTTCAGGAGATTCTGCATGGGCGACCTGCCTTGGGCTCCGACGCGCACCGCGCTCCGGCAGAGGTCCATCGGATCGAGGGACGAAGTGAAGAGGATGGGCGTCAGCTAAGAGCTGCGGGGTCCGGGAAACAAGCTGCACCGTCGCGCCATGCGTTCAATCTGGCGTTCAATTTTGCGATCGCGAGGCTTTCGAGGCAGTTCCGTGCGGTGATAGAGCCTGGCGGGCCGTCGCGCGTTCCCCGTTGACTCATGATCTCGTTCGGCGACTTCCAGCTCGATCGACGCACCCGTCGGCTCCGGCGCCGCGGCAGCGAGCGGCCGCTGCGGGCGAAGTCGTCGGCCGTCCTGCTGTATCTCGCGGAGCATCCGAACCGGCTCGTGACCCACGCGGAGCTGCAGCGCGCCGTCTGGCCCGGGACGGCGGTCAGCCCGAGCGTGCTCCGCGTGTCGATCAGCGAGATCCGAGCGGCGCTCGGCGCCGACGCGGACCGGTTCCTGACCACCGTCCCGCGTCGCGGCTACCGCTTTTTGGTCGAGACCGGTGCGGTGAAGCCGATCTTCGTCGGGCGCGACGCCGAGCAGGCCGGACTGCACGAGGCGCTGGCGCGGGCACGCAGCGGCCGGCGCGAGGTCGTCCTCGTGGCGGGCGAAGGGGGCGCGGGCAAGACGGCCCTGCTCGACCATTTCCTGGAGGTGCTGCGGGCCGACGGTGTCCGTTGCGCACGCGGCCAGGCGCTCGAGCTGCACGGCGGTGGCGAAGGCTGCGCGGCCATCCTCGACCTGCTGAGCCGGCTCTGCGACGAGGCGGCAGGTGAGGAGGTCGTGTCGGAGCTGTCGCACCGCGCACCCGGCTGGCTCCTCCAGCTACCCGGCCGGGTGGACGACGCCACCGCCGAGCGCCTCCGCGCGCGGGTGACCCCTCCGAGCTGGGAGGGCCGGCTGCTCGAGCTCGGCGAGGCCGTGGAGGCGCTCGCCGCCGAGCAGCCCCTCGTCCTGGTGCTCGAGGACCTGCAGTGGAGCGACGCCTCGACGATCGACGCGCTCGTCCAGCTCACCCGACGCACGTATTCTGCCCAGCTCTTGGTCGTCGCATCGTACCGGCCGGAAGTGCTCGCCGACGACCACCCGTTTGCCGCCACGCGGCAGCACCTGCTCGAGAGCGGGCGCTGCACGGAGATGCGGCTCGGCCGGCTCCCGGTCGAGCAGGTCGAGGCCTGGCTCGTACGCCGTCTCGCTCCGCAGCCGCTCGGTGAAGGCGTCGCGCGCGCGCTGCGCGACGCCAGCGGCGGTCACCCGCTGCGCCTTGCCGCCGCGGTCGATCGGCTGCTCGACCGGCATCGACTCGTGGTGCGCGACGGCGTGTGGCAACTCGACGGCCCGGGCGCCGCGCCGGGAGGCGACCACGGCGAAGAGCAGATCGGTTCGGAGCCGCCCGGCGACGGCTTCGATCCGCCGGGCCACGCCGCGGAGCGGCGACAGATCACGGTCATGTCGTTCGACCTGGTCGGCGCGAGCATCCTCTCGCAGCAGCTCGATCCGGAGGACCTGCGCGGCGTCGTGCGCGGAATCCAGGAGTCGGTGTCGGCCGTCATCCTGCGCTGGGAAGGGTACGTCGCGCAGTACCTGGTCGACGGGCTGCTCGCGTACTTCTGCTATCCGCAGGCGCACGAGGACGACGCGGAGCGCGCGGTGCGCGCCGGGCTGGAGATGCTCGACGCGCTCCGGCAGGTGAGCGAATCGCTCGAGCGCGAGTACGGCTTCCGGCCGGCGGTGCGGATCGGCATCCACACCGGCGAGGTCGTGATCGGCGAGGTGGGCGGTGGGGCCACCCGCGGCATGATCGCGCTCGGCGACGTGCCCCACCAGGCGGCGCGAGCGCGCAGCGCCGCCGCACCCGACACGCTCGTCATCACGCACGCGACGCAGCGCCTCGTGACCGGGACGTTCGTGGTCGAGGACGCCGGCGCGCAGGTCGTCGAGGACCGGCGCGAGCCGCGCGCGCTCTTGCGCGTGGTGCGCGCCAGCGGGCTGCGCGGCCGCCTCGCCGTCGCGCCCGGACGGCTGACGTCCTTCGCCGGTCGTGCGGCCGAGCTGGCGACGCTGTCCGGCCACTGGGAGGCGGCGCGGCAGGGGGTGGGGCGAAACGTGCTCGTGCTCGGCGAGGCCGGGATCGGCAAGTCGCGCCTCGCGCTCCAGCTGCGTGGGCGTCTGACCGCGGAGCAACACGCCTGGGTCGAGACCGGCGCCACGCCGTTCACGACGAGCACGCCGTTTCACCCCATGCTCGCGCTCGTCGCCGAGGGGCTGTGGATCACGAGCGACGATCCGGCTGCCGAGAAGCTGGCGAAGATCGAGACCGGCCTCGGCGCGCTGTCGTCACGGGAAGCGGTGGCGCTGATCGCCGACCTGCTCGGCGTGCCGTCGCCGACGCGCCTCGAGCTGAGCCCCGATCTGCAGCGTCGCAAGACGATCGAGCTGCTCGTGCAGTGGGCGCTCGCGGTCGGCTCGGTGCAACCGATGGTGATGCTGTTCGAGGATCTCCACTGGTGGGACCCGTCGTCTCTCGAGCTGCTGGGACTCCTGATCGGACGGAGTGCCAGCGCGCCGCTCCTCGTCGTCATGACCGCGCGCCCCGAGTTCTCGCCGCCGTGGCCCGCGAGCGAGCACGTGACGACGCTCGCGCTCGCCCGGCTGAGCGAGGCGGAGACGCGCGACGTCGTCGCGGCCCTCGCCCCGGACGCGCTGCCCGCACAGACCGTGGACGCGCTGGTCGACCGCTCGGACGGCGTGCCGCTCTACGTCGAGGAGCTGACGCGGTCGGTCCTCGAGCCCGACACGACGCGGAGTGCTCCCGCGATTCCCGCCACCCTCGCCGACGCGCTGATGGGCCGTCTCGATCGCCTGTCCACCGCGAAGGAGCTGGCGCAGCGCGCGGCGGTCCTGGGGCGCGAGTTCTCGTACGCGCTGCTCGCGGCGGTCGTGGGTCGTGACGACGCGGCGCTGCGGCACGACCTGACGCGCCTGGTCGAGGCGAGCATCCTGCTCGCACGCGGCGAGCCGCCGCACGCCACGTACGCGTTCAAGCACGCCTTGATCGAGGAGGCGGCGTATCGATCGCTGCTGAAGCGCACGCGCCAGGATCTCCACGCGCGGATCGCCACGGTGCTGGAGACGCGCTTTCCGGAGCGCGTCGAGTCCGAGCCCGAGGTGCTCGCGCGGCACTACGAGCAGGCGGGCCTGGTCGCACCTGCCAGCGCGCTCTACCAGCGGGCCGGCGAGCGTGCGGCGGAGCGGTCGGCGAACGAGGAGGCGATCGCGCACCTGCGCCGCGCGCTCGCCCTGACGGCGAAGCTCCCGGACGATCGCGCGCGCGACCAGCAGGAGCTGCGGCTGCAGATGGCCATCGCCGCACCACTCGGCGCGTCCGCTGGCTTCTCCCATCCCGACTGCGAGGCGGCGCACGCCCGGGCGCGGGTGCTGGCGACGCGGATCGGCGCGTCGCCGGAGCTGGCGCGCGCGCTCGTGGGGCTCGCGACCGCCTACTTCGTGCAGGGCGACCTCGCCACCGGCGAGGCGATCGGGCGGGATGCCCTGGCGGCGGCGGAGCGCACGGGCGATTCGCTCGACCTCCTGCTGGCGCACGTGGTGGTCGGGTTCCCGCACTTCTATCGCGGCAGCTTCGCGCGCGCGGCGGTGCACTACGGCCAGGCCGTGGCACTCTACGATCCTCGCGAGCACGCGTCGTTCGCGCGCACGCTCGGCTGGGACCGTGGCGTCAACGCGCACGCGTATCTCGCGTGGTGCCACCTCTACCTCGGCCATCACGACCGGGCGCTCGCGCTGAGCGAGCAGGCGGTGGGTCTGGCGCGGCGCCTCGACCATCCGCTCACCCTCGCGAACGTGCTCCTGCACGTCGCGATCCACCACGTCGAGCGCCGCGAGCCCGACCGGGCGCTGGCGTACGGCGAGGAGCTCGTGCAGCTCGCGGCACCGCTCGGCTTTCCGATGTTCGAAGGTGCGGGAAGATTTCTCTGCGGCTGTGCTCGCGCCGATGCGGGCCGCCTCGAGACGGGAATCGCCGAGATGGAGCACGCGCTCGGCGAGCTGGCGAAGGTCGCCGTCGGGATCGGAGCGCCCGGCTTCCTGGTGCTGTTCGCGGAGCGGCTGCGGCGAGTCGGCCGCCTGGACGATGCGATCGCCATCGTCGCGCTCGGTCTGATGCGCGGCGAGAGTCAGGGCGCGCACTGGGGTGACGCCGAGCTGCACCGCGTGCACGCGCGCACGCTTCTCGACCGCGACGACGCGGTGGAAGAGGCGGAGGCGCGCCTCGTGCAGTCCCTCGAGATCGCGCGGCGACAGGAGAACGCGTTGTTCGGGCTGCGCGCGGCCATGGACCTGGCGCGGCTCTTTCAACGCCGCGGGAGGTGCGACGAGGCGCGCGCGTTGCTCGCGCCGCTCCGCGCGTCGTTCACCGAGGGCCTCGAGCTGCAGGATCTGCGGGACGCCGCGGCGCTGCTCGACGAGCTGCCGTAGTCGGCCGCATTCGAAAATGCTCTCGGGAGCCAGCTCGACCGATCGTCCGGCGACGAAGGAGTTGACGGGGATCATCGAGCGCGAGGGCGACGGCTACGTCGCGCTGTGCCCGGAGCTGGACATCGCGAGCCAGGGGGCGAGCGTCGAGGAAGCGCGCCGCAACCTCCGCGAGGCCGTCGAGCTGCTCTTCGAGACGGCAGATGCAAGCGCGGTAAGACGACGCGCCGCGCGATTGCGATGGCCGGCTGCATCGCGCTGCTCCTGATCGCTGGCGCCGCACGGGCGCGTGACATCGAGCGCTGCGGCATCACGATCGGACCGGGCAATACGGCCAAGCTCGTCAAGGACGTCTTCTGCCGCCAGCAGTGCGTGAGCGACCCGCAGGTGGAGTGTGATTCCCGAGGCAGGGACCCAAATCTGCCCGGTCGGCGACGACCCCGCTTGCGAGCCCGCGACCATCACCCTGGAGCGCAACGCCACGCTCGATCTCGACGGCTTCAACTTGATCCCCGCATTCGAGCCGGACGTTCTGCGCGACACCTGTGCGCAGCAGATCGCATCGGGGGACAGGCCGTCGTCGATCCGCTCGGAGTTCATGGAGAGCGAGATCGTCGGCGACGGCGCGACGTGGGGCGTCTGCAAGCTCGACTGAGCGACGCTTGCGAAGAGCGCGGCCGGCGAGCGCGAGCGGATACTTGCATTCATGGATGTATGTATGTAGCGAGGACGCGTGAAGGTCGCCGCGCGCGCCGTCCCCCCACGCAGCCGCACGCAGGGCGAGCGCAGCGACGCGATGAAGCGCCGCCTGATCGACGCGACGATCGCGTCGCTGGTCGAGCAGGGCTACGCGCGGACCAACGCGGTCGAGGTCTGCCGCCGCGCCGGCGTCACCCGCGGCGCCTTCCACCACCACTTCGCGAGCCTCGGAGCACTCCTCGCCGACACGCTCGAGCGTCTCTACGCCGACGTCGTCGGGCCGTCGCCGCAGCCGGTCGCGTCGCTCGCCGAGCTGATCGCGCGCAGCCACGAGCGCACCAGCCGCCCGGCGTTCAAGGCGGTGATCGAGATCTGGCTCGCGGCGCGCAACGACGCCGAGCTCGGCCGCGAGGTCGCGCCGGCGATCGCACGGCTCGCGAAGCTGTTCGCGCCCGACGACAACGCGGCGCTCGGTCGTCTCGTGCGTCCGGCGGACGAGGCGCTGTACCGCCTCGCCGTCGAGGCGCTGATCGGCCTCGCGCTCGGCCGCGCCGTGTCGCCAGCGGGCCGTGCCGTCGCGCACGAGGAGCAGGTGGTCGCGCTCCTGACGTCGCTCGCCTCCGCCCAACGCCCCGCGTCGCGCGCGACGTCGCGCCGCACGAGGAGATCGAAGTGAGCCCCGCCATCGAGGAGAAGACCGTCCTGTGCGCGAGCTGCGACATCGCCTGCCAGCTGCTCGCCGAGGTGCAGTCCGGACGCGTGGTGCGCGTCAAGTCGCACCGCAACCCGCTCTTGCGCGACAACATCTGCATGAAGGGGATCTACGCGCCGAAGGGCTTCGCGCACCCCGACCGCATCCTGCACCCGCTGCGACGCAAGGGCGCGCGCGGCGCGGGCGAGTGGCAGCGCGTGTCGTGGGACGAGGCGATGGGCGAGATCGCGGACCGCCTGCGGCGCGTCGTCGACACGTACGGACCCGAGGCGCTGGCCGTCTCGACCAGCCAGTGGAACACCTCGACCGAGAGCGGCGCCGGACGCCGCTTCCTGAACCTGCTCGGGTCGCCGAACTGGATCAGCGGCGTCGCGCTGTGCGCCGGCAACACCGCGGCCGTCAATCGCATGGTCTACGGCTGGTTCCCGTTCCCCGACTTCATGAACACGCGCTGCATCGTGCTGTTCGGCCACAACCCGCGGCGTCACAGCTGGACGCCGGTGTACAACAACATCAGGAAGGCGCAGCAGCGCGGTGCGAAGCTGATCGTGCTCGACCCGCGGCGCAGCGAGAGCGCCGAGCGCGCCGACGTCTGGCTGCCGCTGCGCGCCGGCACGGACGCGGCGATGTGCTTCGGCTGGCTCGAGGTGATCCTGCGCGAGCAGCTCTACGATGCCGACTTCGTGCGCGACTGGACGGTCGGCTTCGACGAGCTCGCCGCACGCGTGTCCACCTTCACGCCGGACCGCGTGGCCGAGATCACCGGCTGCGACCCCGACGACATCGTGCGTGCGGCGCGCATCTACGCGACGGAAGGCCCGTCGGTGATCCCGTGGACGCCGATCACCGACCAGCAGCGCAACAGCACGTCCGCGATCCGTCTGCACGCGTCGCTGCGCGCGGTCTGCGGCTACCTCGACGTGCCCGGCGGCGAGCTGCTGCAGGGCTTCAACCCCGACGTCGAGCCCGAGACCGCGATCGAGGCGCACCACCTGCTCTCTCCCGAGCAGCGCGCGAAGCAGCTCGGCAGCGACAGCCACCCGGTGTTCACCTACCGCGGCACCGAGGCGCTGCGCGAGCCGACGAAACGCGTCTGGGGACACGAGTACGCGAACATCGTCATGGGCAGCTACATGGCCAATCCGTCCGCGACCTTCCGCGCCATGGCCGACGGCGTGCCCTACCCCGTCAAGGCGTTCTTCGTCGTCGGCAACAACGCGCTCCTGAGCTACGCCAACATGCAGCTCATCCACCGCGCGATGCTGAACCAGGATCTCATCGTCGCACACGAGCACATGATGACGCCGACCGCCCAGCTCGCCGACTTCGTCCTGCCCGGCGACAGCTGGCTCGAGCGGCCGCACATGATGGACGGCTTCGGCTGGACGAACGTCGTACGTACGTCGGAGCAGGCGATGCAGCCGCCGGGCGAGTGTCGCGGCGTCTACGAGCTGTGGCGCGACCTCGCGCACCGCATGGGCCTCGGCGCGCACTTCCCGTGGCGCACCGTCGAGGAGCTGTACACGCACCGCCTGCGCGCGACCGGCATGGACTGGTCCGCGTTCTGCGCGACCTACGACATGTACCTGCCGGCGCCGGCGTTCCGGAAGTACGAGCGGACCGGCTTCGCGACGCCCTCGGGCAAGGTCGAGCTGCGCTCGTCGATCCTCGACGACCTCGGCTTCGATCCCTTGCCCTACTGGCGCGAGGCGCCGCCCGCGCCGGACGGCTTCCCGCTCGAGCTCTTCATGGGCGTGCGCGAGGACGAGTTCTTCCAGACCGGGCAGCGGTTCATCCCCGAGCTGCGCGCGCGCCGCAAGGAGCCGCAGGTTTACCTGCACGCCGACGACGCGCGTACGCACGGCGTCGGCGACGGCGCGTGGGTCGACGTCGAGACGCCGCACGGCAAGGTGCGGCTCCAGGCCGCGATCCGCGACGACATGCCGCGCGGCCTGCTGCGCGTGCCACACGGCTGGTGGAAGCCGGAGATGAAGGACGCGTCGAGCCTGTCCGGTGCGTGGCTGCACGCGGATGCGCAGATCTGTCCGGACGACGACGACTACCTCGACCGTGAGCAGGGCGTGCCGCACTTCAAGGGCGTGCCCGCGCGCCTGCGCGTCATCGGCGACGCCGCTGCGGCCGTGGACGCCGCACGATGAGCAGGCGCAACCACGCCCTCTCCGGCGAGGCGCTGGCGCGCTTCACGCGCCGCTTCGCGCTGCAGATCCGCGTCGCCGGACGCGTCAGCCGCAAGCGCAAGAACCTGCTCGACCGCCTGCTCACGCACCTCCTCGGCCGCGCGACGCGACCGAAGGCGCCGGCGGACGACTTCATGCGCGACGACATCGTCGACGCGGAGATCGGCTTCAGCGCCGACGAGCTCGAGCGCTACCAGTCGGGACGCTAGCGAGCGCTTGCGCGGAGCACGCCGGGCGCCTACGCCGGTCGAGTCGCCATGGCCTCCGACGTGAACGTCCTCGTGGTGGGCGCCGGCCCGACCGGACTGCTACTCGCCGCCGAGCTGCACCGCCGCGGCGTGTCCTGCCGGGTGATCGACGCGCACGACGCGCCGCTGCACTGGGACCGCGCGACCGTCGTCCACCCGCGCTCGCTCGAGATCTTCGAGTCGCTCGGCTTCGTCGAGCCGTTCCTCGAGCGCGGCGTCAAGCAACGCGTCGCGCGCCTGCACGCGGCGGGCGAGTTGCTCGGCGTCCTCGATCTCGCGATCTGCGGCAGCCGCTACGGCTACAACATCGGCATCTCGGAGGAGGTCACCGAGTCGATCCTGACCGCCTACCTGGAGCGCATGGGCGGCTCGGTAGTGCGCGCGTCGCGGCTGGTCGCGCTGCGCGCGGAAGACGACGGCGTCGTCGCGACGATCGAGCACCACGGTGCCACGCACGAGGTCGCGGCCGACTGGGTCGTCGGCTGCGACGGCCTGCACAGCATCACGCGCGAGATCGCCGGCATCGCGCTCGACGGGCACGACATCGCGGAGCCGTGGGCGGTCTTCGACGCGACGCTCACGGGCTGGGTCGGCTCGCACCAGGGCAACTTCGCCTACCTCGACGACGTCGCCGTGATCCTCACCGCACTCCCCGACACGCGCTTCCGCGTCTACCTGCGCCCGACGTCCCCGGACTCAGACCTCGTCGCGGACGCCTTCTCGACGATCGGCCGCTACCTGCCCGACGCGCGCTTCGACGACGTCGAGAATCCGACGCGCTTCCACTGCCACACCAGGGTCGCGCGCCGCTACCGAGCCGGCCGCGTGCTGATCGCCGGCGACGCGGCGCACGTCTGCTCGCCCGCGCAGGGGCACGGCATGAACAGCGGCCTGCAGGACGCGTTCAACCTGGCGTGGAAGCTCGCGCTGGTCTGCGAGCGCCGCGCGAGCGCCGACCTGCTCGACAGCTACGGGGCGGAGCGGCGTCCGGTGGCGGAGTCGATCACGCTCGCCGGCGACGCGGTCGAGGAGGTCCAGCGCACGACCGCGGAGAAGCGTCCCGCGCGCGACGCGAAGCTGCGCCAGGCGTTCGCCGACGCGCCGTCGTGTCACCACGAGGCGATCGCCGAGGCCGAGCTCGACATCGACTACGGCGGCTCGCCGATCGTCCTCGGCGACGCACACCCGGTGCTCGGCCCGGGCCAGCGCCTGCCCGACACCGTCACGATCCGGCTCGCGAACGGTGCGCGCGGCTTTCTGCACGACCTCGCGCACCGCGCGGAGCACACGGCGCTCCTGATCGGCGGAGCGCCCACCGGTGCGCAGGACCTCGCGGCGCTCGCACGGACGATCCGCGACGCGAGCGCGAGCCCGCACGGATCGTTCGTCGCCGCGACCTACCTCCTCGCATCCGAGCCAGGCGCGAGCGACGCGGACGCGACGCTCACCGCCGACGACGCGGCACGGCTCGGGGGGACCGACGCGACGCTCGTCGTCGTGCGCCCGGACGGCCACGTCGGCCTGCGCGCCGAGCGCCACCACCTCGAAGCGCTCGCGCGCTACCAGCGCCTGCTCTCGACGGGCGAAAGGCGCGCGCTCGAGTGACGGCGTGCGTCACCGGTGCGGTCGCGCTGGCGATCGTCGTCTGCGCACCGCCGCAAGCCTGCGCCGACGCGGTACTCGTGCGCGACTTCGCCGGTAGGCGCGCACGGTCTTCGCCTCGAATGGTCCTCGCTCGACGGGAGCTTGTCGACCTGGAAGTCGATCTGGTGACGGAGCTCGACGTGCGTGCGCAGCTCCACCTGATCGACCAGCCTCGCCCTGCGCAATCACCTTGCCCGCCGCGTCCTCGATCGCAAGCGTCCCGCGCTGCGCGAGCATCACGGACTGCAGATCGGTTCGTTCTCGTGCGAAAGGGCACGATCAGCTGGCCGCGGTTTGCTTGCAGGGCCCATCTGGCGTACGTTCGGACGTATGTCCAAGCTGCCCGAAATCGTGCCGATCACGGATCTCCGCCAGGACGCGGCCGCCGTGCTCGAGCGTGTCCGTAGGTCGACACAGCCGGTCGTGATCACCCAGCGGGGGCGTGCCGCAGCGATCATGATCACCCCGGAGTCGTTCGAGCGTTCGGAGAACGAACGGCAGATCCTCAAGCTGCTCGCTCGAGGCGAACGTGAGATCGCGAAGGGGAAGGGGTTCGATCTCGACTCCGTGCTGGATGAGGCCGACGAGCTGTTGGCGCGGCGTTGAGGGTTCGCTTCACGCCGTCCGCTCGGCGACAGGTTCTCGATGCGGTCGGGTACATCCATCGAGACGACCCCGATGCCGCCCGAGCCTTTCGTCGTCGCGTCGAGACGAAGCTGCGACGGCTGGAACGCTTCCCGCAATCGGGTCGGCCCATCCCCGAGTTCCCGGATGTGCCTCACCGAGAAGTCATCATCGCGCCGTTTCGCTCTTTCTACCGTCCCGTCGCCGGAGTTGTTTGGGTGGTAGCCGTCTGGCACGGCGCGCAGCTGCCAGCAGAGCCTGCCGCCTGACACCGGCATTGCAACGGACGGCGCGGCGACGGTTCCTTCATCCCCTCCGTGGTCGGCGAAGCCGCTGCGAGCGTCAGATGCGTCGGATCGGGCGGTCGACGAGGCCCCCGGACCCGTCGACGATGCGGACCTCGACGCTCGGCGGGAGTCCTTCGACGACGACGGTGGGATCGCGTCGGGTGGTGGTGACCGTCACCGCTCGGCCGTCGACGCGCGCCACGCCGTGCCAGTCCGACGTGGCGGTCGGGGTGACGGTGCGCAGGGTGAGCACGTCGGTGGGGCGGGCGCCGACGTGGGCCATGACCGGGCCGAGCGGGACGAGCGACGCCGCCCGCTGGTAGAGCGGGAAGTGCTCGATCGGGCTATGCGTGGCGAGCCACGCGGGGCCGTGGTGGTGCTCGCCCGTGAACCAGTGCACCCAGTCGCCTTCGGGCAGGTAGACGCGCCGGTCTCCGTCAGGGGACGCGATCGGGGCCACGAGGAGGTCGTTGCCGAGCAGCCACTGGTCCGAGAGGTGCCAGGTGGTCGGGTCGTCGGGGTGGTCGACGACGAGAGGCCGGGCCAGCGGAACACCGGCGGCCGCGGCGTGGTGCGCCTGGCCGAGCAGGTACGGCAGCAGCCGATAGCGAAGGTGGAGCAGCTCGCGCGCGAGGTCGGTGGTGGTCCCGCGGTCGTAGAGCTCGCGCTTGCCGAACCCGTGGATGCGGCTGTGCGAGAGGAACAGGCCTGCCTGCAGCCAGCGGACGAGGAGGTGATCGTCGGGCTCGCCGACGAAGCCGCCGATGTCCATGCTCCAGAACGGGAACCCGCACATCCCCAGCGACAGGCCGCCGCCGACGCTGGCGAAGAGGTTGTCCCACCTCGCCGACGAGTCACCGCCCCAGTGGAGCGGATAGCGCTGGCAGCCGGCGAAGGCCGCGCGAGCCCAGATGATCCACTCGCCGGTGCGGGCGTGGGTGACCTCGGCGACGGTTCGGTCGTAAAGCAGAGGATACCGGTTGTGCATCCGGTGACCGGGCGTGCCGTCGTGGTAGACGCCGTCGACCGGTGCCTGCTCACCGAAATCGACCTTGACGGCGCGCGCACCCAGGTCGAACAGCTTGCCTAGCCACCGCTGGTAGACCGCGACGGCGTCGGGGTTGGTGAAGTCGATGCACCCGACCGGGCCGCCTTCCCAGTCCGGCGTGTAGCAGAGGCCCACGTCGTAGAGGCTGCCGTCCTCGCGGCGGACGAACCCGACGACCGCGGCCAGCTCGTCGAACAGCGCCGAGCCCGACGGAATGTAGGGCAGCTGCCACAACGAGACCTTCACCCCCATCGCCTGCATGGCGTGGAGGTAGCCGGCGGGATCGGGGAACCGGTCGGGGTCGAACTCGAGGTCGCAGAACCAGTCGCGGCGGAACCAGTGGGTATCGAGGTGCAGCACGTCGAAAGGGAGGTCCTCGGCCCGCATCCGCTCGGCGACCGCGAGCGTCTCGGCCGCCGAGGAGTAGGAGATCTTCGACTGCCAGAACCCGAACGACCAGTCCGGCGGCACGTTCGGCCGGCCGGTCAGCTCGGTGTAGGCGTCGAGCACCTGGCGGACGTCGCCGACGAAGACGAAGGCGTCGAACCAGTCGTCGTCGACCGCCACTTGCAGCTGGGGTGCCGAGCGGCTGCCGATCCAGGCGGTGAGCCGCGCGTCGTGGTTGGCGAACACGCCCCACCCGGCGGTGGTGACCCAGAACGGGACGTTCTTGTAGGCCCGCGGGGTGACGGTGCCCATCGCTTCTTCCATGTTCACGTCGATCGTCTGGCCGACCTTGTCGAGCCGGCCGAACTGCTCGCCGAACCCGTAGACGCACTCGTCGGCACGGAGCGAGAACACCTCGGTGGCCAGCCGGTGGCCCTGCACGGGCGTGCGGCAGATGCCGGTGGGGAAGGAGTCCCACGCACCCATGAGGTTCGACTCGCCGCCGCCGATGGTGCCGGCCAGGCGTCCGTCGGCGCGTCGCACGCGGAGCGTCGGCCCGCCGACCTCGGGCACCTCCACCTCGATGGATGCGTCGCCGGTCGTGATCGACACCCCGCCAGCGGTCCGCTCGCAATGAGCCGCGTCGGCGACGCGCACGTCGGTCGCGAGCATCGGCGTGTCGCCCGCCGGCACGTCGGCGCCGAGCGCGAAGCGGTAGCGGAAGGTGCGCGGGCCGACGGCGTCGATGCGCACGGTGAGCGACCCGTCCGCGACCCGCTCCCCGGCGAGGGCGACGCCGTCAGGGAGCCGGGTGGCGCTGGTGTCCGAAGCGCCGGAGACGTCGAGGACCACGAACCCCTCGCCCGTCTCGCGGAGCGTGGTCCTGAGCAACCGCAGCCGATCGACCTCGAGGCGTTCGAGGTGCCGGGTCGGTGGTCGATCGAGACGGGTTTCCATGCGCAGGCTCCGGTCGGCTGAGAAGGGCAAGGGAAGAGGGCAGCCGCGTGCGCCGTTCCCCGAGGCGCACGCGTCCGACACCGGCCGGGGCGGCGCGGCCTCCCACGTCGGCGCCATAGCACGAAGGGACAGGTCGACGGGACGTTGCTCGTGCCGGGCGATGTCGACGCGGCCGATCGAGCGGTCGCGTCCTGTGGCGACTCGGCCGATGCGACGAGTCGACGCCGCCGCCGCGGATCTCCGCCGCGCCGATCGGTCGGATATATCGCAGCGACCCCGGCGCGTTCTCCCGCAGCGGAGAGCGCCGAAAAACCCCCGCGATCACGGGCCTCCGGGTCGGGCACGGCGGCTGCAATGGGTCCACGGCCAGGAGGACCCGAAGATGAACGCCCAGCCAACCCGTACCGTCCGATTCGCCGTCGCGCTGCCGGTGCTGCTCCTCGGTCTACCCGCGTCGAGTCACGCGCTGTCGCGCGCGCGGCTCGAGGCGGCGCCGGCGATCGAGCGGGTCGTTCCGCTGAAGCCGGTCAGGACCAGGCTCGGTGACCGCGACCTGCGCAACGTCGTCGTCGTCAAGTTCCAGGAGGGCACGCGCGTGCGCCTCGACCGCAAGACCGGCGGGCTGCGCGCCGAGCTCGAGCAGCTGCGCAGCAAGGACATGGTGCGGCGGAGCCGCCTGCCGATGAACGACCTGCGCATCCGCGACGAGGTGGCGGTCGTCGGCCGGCTCGCGGCCGAGCCCTCGCGCTACCGCCTGGAGCCGCTGTTCCAGCGCAGCGCGAAGAAGCTGCAGAAGGAGAAGGACAAGGGCGAGGCGCGCAGCGGTGAGGAGCTCGCCGACCTGTCGAACTACTACCGCATCTCGATCGCCGACGCCGACACTGCGTCCACCGAGGCGCTGATCGACTCGCTGAACGCGCTCGGCGTGGTCGAGATCGCCTACGCGGAGCCGCTGCCGGAGTCGGCGGCGGCCGACATCGCGCCGACCACCGGCAGCTTCGTCGCGAACCAGGGCTACCTCGACGTCGCCGCCAACGGCGGCATCGGCGCGACGCGCGTGCACGCCGACCTCGGTGCGCGCGGGCAGGGCGTGCGCATCGCCGACGTCGAGTTCAACTGGCAGATCGACCACGAGGACCTGAACCCGCCGCTCTTCAAGAGCACCCCGTTCTACAACGAGGAGAACAGCGACCACGGCAGCTCCGTGCTCGGCGTCCTGGTGGCGCAGTCGAACGCCTACGGTGTGACCGGCATCGCGCACCGCGCCAGCTACGGCGTCGTCCCGGCCGTCAAGCGCAAGTGCTTCCCGGCGCCGATCTGCTGGTGGGAGAGCGACGTCTCCGGCGGCATCAACACGGCGGCGAGCAAGCTGCGCGCGGGCGACGTGCTGGTGATCGAGGTGCACGCGAAGGGTCCCTCCAGCGCCGAGACCTGCCCGTGCAACTGCAAGCAGCACGAGTTCGTCGCGGTCGAGAACTGGCAGGCGTCGTTCGACGCGATCAAGAGCGCGACCGCGCGCGGCATCATCGTCGTCGAGGCGGCGGGCAACGGCGCGATGAACCTCGACGCCGCGCGCTACGGCGGGCGCTTCAATCGCTCCGTCCGCGACTCGGGCGCGATCCTCGTCGGGGCGGGCAGGTCCGCCGGTCGCGCGCCGATGTGCTTCACCAACTTCGGCTCGCGCATCGACGCGCAGGGCTGGGGTGAGAACGTCGCGACGCTCGGCAAGGGCGACCTCGCGCAGCCGAACGGCGCGTCCGACCGGCGGCAGTTCTACACCGCGAGCTTCAGCGGCACCTCGTCGGCGACGCCGATCGTCGCGGGCTCGGCGGCGGTGCTGCAGAGCTTCCGCACGGCGCGCGGCCAGTCGCTGCTGTCGCCGCGGGAGATGCGCCTGATCTTCCAGCGTAGCGGTACGCCGCAGGCGGCGGGCACCGAGGCGAAGCGCATCGGGCGCCTGCCGGACCTGCAGGACGCGATCGGCTCCTTCGGCGCAGGGCCGTGCCAGCAGCTCGACAACAAGTTCACGACCAGCACGCTGACGCAGTACGTGCACGACGACGGCTCGCGCGACTTCTGCTTCTCGAGCGCCCTCTTCACCGGCACGCGCTTCGTCGCCGACACGTGCACCAACCCGGCGCAGGGCATCGACGCTCGCACGAGCATCACCCTGTTCAACGCGACGACCGGTGCGGTCCTCGCGACCTCGGGTCCGGGGGCCTGCGGCTCCGGCGGGCGGATCGAGGTCGAGCTGTCGCGCGGCAGCTTCCGGCTGCGGGTCGCGAGCGTGGGTCGCTCGAGCGGGACCTTCGCGCTGAGCCACCGCAACAGCCCGACGATCCACGTTCCGCCCGACGGGCCGATCCTGCAGCCGTTCTGAGCGATCAGCAGCGCGCGTCGCGCTCACGCGATGCGCGAATGAGCGGCGAGCGTCGCACGCCCCGGGCGTGCGGCGCTCGCCGCGCGTCGTGCGAAGTTGCTTGACGCGACGTTCGACGCGTCCTCGTTTCTGGGCAGCTGCCGAAATCCTCCGCGCTCGCTCTCCTCGCGTGCTCCGTCCTCGCGCCGCTTTCGTACGCATCCGCCATGGCACCGCCATTGCTGCCGGAGCGCGAAGCCCCGACGCGCCGGTGCGCCGCGCCGCGCGTCACGCGCCGCCGCCGGCGCCCGATGCACACCCCCCGCCCACGCAAGGAGACAGCATGCGACACCGCCCGACCACCACATCGAAGCTCGCCTTCGGACTCGCCGTCCTGATCGCCGCGATCGGAACGGCGCACGTCCGTCCGGCGGGCGCGTTCAGCTACGTCGCCGACGCGAACGGGACGTTCTGGGGAATCCAGGACGCAGCACTGCCGCGCGTCGACACCGGCAGCGTGCGCGCGACGCAGATCGCCGCCGGCAACGGCGGCGCCTACAGCACCTCGATCAACGGCTACGGCGGCATCCGCGTGCTGGTCGACGCCGATCCCGAGCCGCGCTTCAACGGCGAGCTGATGCGCGGCTTCGGCCTCGCGTTCGACGGCGTCGACCGCTTCACGACGACCCAGTCGGTCGGGCTCGGCGGCGTCGCGATCTCGCGCGCCGTCTACGTGAACAAGAGCGCCAACTGGGCGCGCTGGCTCGACACCTTCACCAACACGACCGGCGCGCCGATCACGGTGCAGGTCGCCTTCGGCGGGCAGTCCGGCATCGGCACCTCGGGCGGCAACTCGAGCACGCTGGCCGCGACCTCGAGCGGCGACCTGCTGATCACGCCGGCCGACGCCTGGGTCGAGTTCGCGACCCCGCTCTCGGGCAGCACATTGGTCGGTGCGCCGCAGGCGGTGGTGATCGGCACGCCGTCGACGGCGGAGGCGCCGTTCGCCGGCGCGATCACCTTCGTCGGCAACTGGCTGCACGAGAGCTTCACCGAGCCGGTCGTCTACACGGGCCACGAGGCGAACTTCCAGGCGTACGTGAACACGCTCGTGCTGGCACCCGGCGAGAGCAAGTCGCTGCTGCGCTTCCTCGTGATCGGCACGCGCGTCAACACGACGACGTCCGCTGCGGTGCGGGCGACCGTCGAGGCGACGGCCACCGCGCTCGCGACCACGCCCGAGGTCGCGGACCTCTCGACGGCCGAGATCTGCTCGATCGCCAACTTCGACGTCGCGAACGTCGCGATCCCCGGCTTCAGCTACGCGTCGTGCACCTTCCCGGTGGTGGTGCCGCAGCCGGAGGTGCCCGAAGCGCCGGCGCTGGTCACGACGTCGCCCTACGACGTGGTCGAGAAGTCGATCGCCGAGCTGCGTGCCGACATGGAGGCGGGCGTCACGACGTCGCAGGAGATCACGCGCGCCTACCTCGACCGCATCGCCGCGTACGACGTCGGCCAGTTCGGCTTCAACTCCTTCGAGGTGGTCGCGACCGATGCGATGGAGCAGGCGCTCGCGGCCGACGTCGCGCGCGCCGGCGGTGCCAGCGGCGCGCTGCTCGGCATCCCGATCGGCCTCAAGAACCTCTACGACACCTACGACATGCCGACCACCAACGGCAGCTTCACCTTCGCGAACTTCCTGCCGGCGAAGGACGCCTTCCAGGTGGCGCGCCTGCGCGAGGCGGGTGCCGTGCTGATCGGCAAGACGGCGCTCGAGGAGTACGCGACCAGCGGCAGCTACTCGAACGACGCCTGGGGACAGGTGTGGAACGCGTTCAAGCCGTCGAACTCGGCGCTCGCGTCGAGCGGCGGCTCGGGCGTCGCGGTCGCGGCCAGCATGTGCGCCGCGGCCATGGGCTCGCAGACCGGCGACTCGCTGTACGCGCCGGCGAGCGCCGCGAGCCTCGTCACCTTGCGCGGCACCGACGGCCTGCAGAGCAGCACCGGCGTGATGCCGCTGTCCTGGCTCACCGACTTCGGCGGTGCCATGACGCGCACCGTGTCGGACCTCGCCGACATCCTGAACGTCGTCGCCGGCACCGATCCCGACGATCCGATGACCGCGCCGGCCGACGCGATGATCCCGGCCGACTGGCGGACGTTCCTCGACGTCAACGCCTTGCAGGGCAAGCGCATCGGCTACATCCCCGCGGTGTGGGTCGATCCGTTCGCGACCGACGGCACGATCGCGGCGTCGAACGCGGCGCTGCAGTATCTCGTGCAGGCCGGCGCGACGATCGTCGAGATGGGCACCACCGTCGGCGGCGTCAACACGCCGCCGGTGCCGCCCGACTCGACCACCGGCAACACCACGCACGAGGGCTGGAACCAGTACATCGACGCGCACCCGGAGCTCGCGACGCAGGGCTTCGCGATCACCAACTTCGTCGACGTGAACTGCTCGCAGGTGAAGGTGCCGTACGTGCGCCTCGACCCGACGAGCTGTCCGACGCCCGCGCCGCGCATGTCGCAGGCGGAGATCGACGCGAAGCGCGCGCAGCGCGTGCTGCGCCAGCAGTCGGCGAAGCAGTGGATGGATACGGCCGGGGCCGACGGCCTCGGCGTCGACGCCGTCGTCTACCCGGGTCTGCTGAGCTACATCAGCTTGAACGACGGCGGCGGCAACCGCGCGAGCTTCGGCCGTCGCGACACGCCGGGTGCTGCGAACGGCATCCCGACGGTCGTCTTCCCGGCGGGCTTCAACGACCACGGCGAGCCGATCGACCTGCAGCTCCTCGGCCGCGCGTGGGACGACCCGAAGCTGCTCGGCTTCGCCTACGCCTTCGAGCACTACGCGAACCTCGCGGGCAACGGGAAGGTGGAGACGGACCAGGCGCCGCCGCTCGCGTTCGAGCCGACGCCGACTCCCTCGCCGAGCCCCACCCCGACGCCGGTGCCGACCGAGACGCCGACGCCGACTCCGTCACCGACCGCGACGCCCACCCCGACGCCGACGCCGACCAGCACGCCGACGCCCACGCCGAGCCCGACGCCGACACCCACGCCGACCCCCGAGCCGATCGGCGGTGCGTACGTTCAGGTGAACGACCTGCCCGGGGCGTCGCGTGACAGCTTCGTGGTGCGCGGCCGCGTGGAGATCGGCGGCGGCGATCCGCTGGCGGCGGCGCTCGTGAGCGGCGTGACCGTCGCCTCCTACGAGACGGTCGGCTCCGTCTACATCGAGGTGAGCCGCGTCACCTTCGGCGCGAGCCAGTGCCGGGCGGTGCGCGGCGAGACCTTGGCGCTCGTCTGCCGTGACCGCGTGTCGGGCAGCTACTTCCGCATGCGCGGCAAGGCGTCGAAGCCCGACAGCTTCCGCGTCAACACGATGGTGAAGAAGCGGACGTTCTCGCCCGGGAAGCCGTTCGAGCTGCCGCTCGCCGGCGCCGTCACCATCGGCGACCAGCGGTGGCGCGCCAAGGCGACGTCCTGCACCGTCTCGCCGAACGGCGAGCGCACGACCTGCCGATGACGCACGGTTGACCTGACCGGGCAGCTTCCGGGCGGCGGGGCGCGACGCGCGAGAGCGCGGCGTTCCGCCGCCCGGCTTTTCCTTGACGTATGCGCTCCGTCATGATCGGTCCTCAACCGCCGTCCGGATCGCCCGCGACTTCCCCGGGTGCGATCGTCCGGCTCAGGGGGGCGAATGGGTGCGAGCGAGCAGCGGCACGTCGAGTGCCTGCGTGAGGTCTACCGTCTCTGGAAGGAGAGCCGAGGCTCCGACACGAAGCCCTGGCTCGAGCTGCTCAGCGACACGATCCAGTTCCGCTCGCTGGGCGCGACCTCGCCGACGATCGGCTTCGCCCGCGACGGCACCTCGCGCGCCGACGTCCTGCGGTACTTCGAGGACCTCGCGCGCGACTGGGAGATGATCGACTACGAGGTCGAGCACATGATCGCGGAGGGCGATCGCGTCGCCGTGCTGTCGCACTGCTCGTGGCGCAATCGCCACACCGGCAAGGCCAGCACGTCGATGAAGGCCGACTTCTACCGCTTCGTCGACGGGCGCATCGTCGAGTTCGCGGAGCTGTTCGACACCGCCGGCGCGGTCGACGCGGCGATGCCGTAGCCGTGACGCACGCGGCCACCATCGGAACCAAGGAGGCAGGATGATCGACCACGGCGGATACAACGTTTCCGATCCCGCGCGGAGCCGAGCATTCTACGACGCCGCGCTGGCGCCGCTCGGCTACCGGATGATCTTCCAGGTGCCGGTGGAGCACACCGGCGGCATCGTCGTGCTCGGCTACGGCGTGCCGCCGAAGCCCGACTTCTGGATCGCCGAGGGCACGGCGAACGTGCCGCCGCTGCACGTCGCGTTTCGCGCCGACAGCCGCGCCGTGGTCGACGCGTTCCACCGCGCGGCGCTCGCCGCCGGCGGCCGCGACAACGGCGCACCCGGTCTGCGGCCGCACTACCATCCCGATTACTACGGCGCGTTCGTGCTCGACCCCGACGGCCACAACGTCGAGGCCGTCTGCCACGACCCGGCGTGACTGCAATCGAGTCTGCGCGGGGCTACCGCAGCATCATCAGCGTGGACAGGGGCAAGCAGACGATGCGCGGGTCGCGCACGACGTCCGTGTCGGTCTGGGAGACGAGGATGCCGAACGGAGCGTTGTTCACCGACTGCTCGATGAACGAGCGGAGACCCTCCGTGTCCATCAACGGATCGATGCGCCGCTGATACTTGACCTCGAGCGGGATGCGCTTGGTTCCCACGGAGAGCACGAAGTCGACCTCCGGTAATCCTCCGCGTCCGGGCACGTGCGCGACGTCGAGGTGGGAGACGGTGGCGAGCGTGGCGCCGACGACGCTTTCGGCGACGTGGCCGGCCAGGGTCGTGAGATGCGGATTCGCTGCGAGCGCATCCGGATCCAGCGGGACGATCTACTGCAACCAGCTCGCCCGCAATCCGTGATCCGCGAGGCAGATCTTCGCATTGCCACGTCGCCGCTCGAGGCGAATCTCGAGAGGTTCGATCAGGCGCAAGAGGAGGGTGTCGTTCAGGAAGCCGAGGTACTGGAGAACTCGTGCCGGCCCGACGTCGGCGTGCAGAGCACGCGGCACCTCGCGCGCGAGGATGCTTTGCCCCGGCGACTGACCGACGTAGCGGCAGGCCAGACGAAACACTTCCTCGAGGAGCGGCGCGTCGCGCTTGCGCCCGCGGTCGCCGAGCCGCAGGTCGTGCTGGATGACGCGCTTGATCACGGTCTCGTTGAGCTGGTCGGCGAGTACCGCCCAGTCGAGATCGGCCTTCTCGTGGACGAGGGGATAGCCGCCTCTCTCCGAGAAGAAGCGAAACGCCTCGTCCCGCTCGTTCGCCTTCTCCCGGCCGCGCCGCGCCAACTCGATCCAGAAAGACTCGTCCTTCAGCTGGTCGAGCCCGTTGTCCGGCATCGCCGGTGGCCCGAGGTCGATCTCGCGGAAGCGGGCGATCTCGGTCAGCGACAGGACACCGGCTTCGATCGTATTGATGCGTCCGGCGAGGCTGTCGCGGCCGTGCTCGATCCGCAGTGCGGAGCTACCCGTGACGAGAACCTGGGTGGTTGCGTTGTCGACGAGCGATTTGAGCTGGGGTGCCCAATCCTTCAGGTTCTGTACTTCGTCGAATAGCAGGAAGGTCTGTCCGCTCCGATGTGCGACCTCGTTGAGCGTCGCCCGAGGATGTTGGCTTCGAACCAGTCGACGATCCGGAGGATCGGCTCGGAGAGCTTCGCAAGCTCGGGTAGCTCGTCGGCCTGGAGCCGGAGAATGTGGGTCGGTGGGACGCCGCGCGCCAGCAGGTCCTCGAGCACCTGCAGCTGCGCCGTGGTCTTGCCGATCTGGCGTGGTCCGCGCACGACGACGATCGGTGCAAGGCGTTGACGGAGACGAGTGTGGATCTGCTCGACGAGGTGCCGCCGGGTCTTCGGCAGCACCTCGAGGGGCTTTCCTTCCCACCAGGGGTTGAGCCGTCGCAGGTCCTGAACCAAGGGCTCGCGGAGTGACATCCTCGGGAAGAGCACAGGCTCCTTCGTCATCGAGGCGTCCCCCCGCGGACAGGCACGCCAGGCTTCGCTCGCGATCCGCGTCGCATGGCTCCAGATAGCAGCGGCCGCGGTGCGAACGAAATCAGCGGGCGCCGTGCGCCGCGGTGCCCCCCTGCTTCAGCGGAAGTGCGGGATGACGTGCCGGCCCATCAGCTCGATCGTCTTCATCACGCTCGCGTGCGGGATCTTGAACGGGTTCACGAGGCAGAGCAGCAGGTCGACGCCCGCCGCCTCGTAGCGCCTGCAGGCGGCGACGCACTGCTCGGGCGTGCCCAGCACGCAGGCGCCGTTCTCGATCAGGTACTCGAGCGACAGCAGGTCGAGCGCGCCGGCCTCGTCGACGGTCTTCATGTCGGCGGCGTAGGCGTACGTTCCGAGGTCGCTCTTCTTCTCGGCCATCCACGTCGCGAGCGAGCCGATGAGCCGTGCGCCGGCCTTCGGGTACCACTCGAAGGACTCGCGCGCGGTGGCGCGCGCCTCGGCCTCGTCGTCGGAGCACAGCGCCATGGTGAAGGTCGACGCCTGGTCGTGGACGTACTTGCCGAAGGGCTTCGTGCAGGTCTCGATCGCGGCGCGGTAGATGTCGATCTTGCGCTTGACCTCCTCGGGCGAGACGCCGACCGCGAACGAGCACAGCCCGATGCCCGCCTCGCCGATCTGCTTGTGGCCGTCCTCGCTCGACGTCGCACCCCAGATCGGCGGGTGCGGGTCCTGCAGCGGCTTCGGGTGGACGTTGCGCCGCGGCATCGACCAGTGCTTGCCCTGGAACTCGTACTCCTCGCTGGTCCAGCAGCCGACCACGTGCTGGATCGCCTCGGCCCACATCTCGCGCGTCTCCTTCGGGTCGATGCCGAAGCCCTCGAGCTCGGCGCGCGTCGAGGAGCGTCCGGTGCCGAAGTCGACGCGTCCGTCGGAGAGCAGGTCGAGCACCGCGACCGACTCCGCGGTGCGCACCGGGTGGTTGTACGGCTTCGGCATCAGCCGCACGCCGTAGCCGAGGCGCATGCGCTTGGTGCGGCTCGCGATCGCGCCGTACAGCACCTCGGGATTCGAGCAGTGCGAGTACTCGTCGAGGAAGTGGTGCTCGACGGTCCAGAACGCGTCCCAGCCGAACTCCTCGCCGGCGAGCGCCTGCTCGAGCGTGTTCTTGTACGCGACGTGGTCGCTCTCCTTCGTCCAGGGCTTCGCGACCGGGATCTCGTAGAACAGCGCGAATCGCATCGTTCACTTCCTCTTGCGACCCCGCGAAGCGGGCGCGGGGTGTGAGGCTCCGCGCGGCTTCGCCGCGTGGAGCGAGGGGGCGCGTGCCCCCTCGTTGCGACCAACCTGTGAGGCTCCGCGCGGCTTCGCCGCGTGGAGCGAGGGGGCGCGTGCCCCCTCGTTGCGACCAGCCAGGCCTTGCACGATGTAGCGGGCGACGAACGCGCGCACGGCGCGCGGGTCGTCGAGGTCGATCACGGCCGACGGCATGACCGCGACCGAGAGCATGATGCGGACGATCCACTCTGCCGCCTCGCGGTGGTCGAGGTCGTCGCGGATCTCGCCGCGCGAAGCCGCCTGCGCGAGGAACGGCTGCCAGAAGCCGATCCAGCTCGCGACCGTGCCCCCGAGGTTCGCGGTGAGGAGCGTCGCGACCAGCGCGTCGTCGTGCGCGCCGGCCGTGCGCGGGGTGTCGTCGTGCAGGTGCTGCCTGATGAAGGCGGCCGCCTCGGCGACCTGCGTCGCGAGCGTGCGCCGCGAGCGCACCGCCGCCTCGCTCGAGCGCACGAAGCGCTCGGCCGCGCGCGCGAGCACGGCGCGCACCAGCGCGTCGCGGTCGGGGAAGTGGAAGTACACCGAGCCGCGCGACATCCCGGCCTCCGCCGCGACGTCGGCCATCGAGGCGCGCTGTACGCCGAGGCGGCGCAGGCAGCTCTCGGCGGCGTCGAGCAGGCGCTCCGGCGTCGCCCGCGCCACAGGCTTCGCCGCGGCGGGCGGCGCCAGGCGCAGAGACGTGCTACCCGCTTTCGACATTTGAACAGGAACTATCAAGTTGTATAAAGCCCGCGCAAGCCGGCCCGCGCCCCGATCGGGTCGGTGCCGCGGGGGCGCGATGCGTCGCGCGTGCGAACGGAGGGCGAGATGGGGACGACCACGGCGACGACGGGCGGACGGCTTGCCGGCAAGGTGATCCTGGTGACGGGCTCGTCGTCGGGCATCGGGCTCGCGACCGTCGCGCGCTGCCTCGACGAGGGCGCGCGCGTGTTCGGCGCCGACGCGAACGAGCCGCCCGCCGGCGCGGGGACGCAGCCGTCCGCCGAGCGCTGGCGCTTCCGCCGCACCGACGTGACGCGCGAGAACGAGGTCGAGGCGGCGGTGCGCGACGCGGTGGACGCCTTCGGCCGCATCGACGGCGTGGTGACCGCGGCCGGAATCGCCGGCGGCGGTCCGGTGCACCTGCTCGACACCGCGACCGGCTGGGACCGCGTGATCGACGTGAACCTGAAGGGCACCTTCCTCGTCGTCAAGCACGTCGTGCAGCGCATGCTCGCGCAGGAGCCGGTTGCGGGCGAGCGCGGGTCGGTGATCACCGTCGCGAGCATCGAGGGCCTCGAGGGGACGGCGGGCGGCAGCGCGTACAACGCGTCGAAGGGCGGCGTGGTGCTGCTGACGCGCAACGTCGCGATCGACTACGGACGCCAGGGGATCCGCGCGAACGCGCTCTGCCCGGGCTTCATCGACACGCCGATGCTCGAGGGCGTGCTCGACATCCCGGTCATGGCGGAGGTGCGGGCGCACATCCGCGAGGAGCACAAGCTGCGCCGCTTCGGTCGCCCCGACGAGATCGCCTCGGTCGCCGCGTTCCTGCTGTCGTCCGACGCGTCGTTCGTCTCCGGCCAGGCGATCGCGGTCGACGGCGGCTACACCGCCGGGCGTGACCACGGCGTCACGACGCTGATGGGGCTGTAGCCGGCTACTGCACGTAGCCGAGCGCGCGCAGCTTCTTGCGGACGTCGCGCGGGACCGACGGCGGCTCGCCGCCGCGCGCCGTCAGCTCGGCCGCATGCCAGTCCTGCACCATGCGCGCGAGCGCGGCGGCGCGGGCCGTCTCCTCGGGGGCGACGTCGTGCCGCTCGTCCGGGTCGCGCGCGAGGTCGAAGAGGTCGAGGCGCTGCTCGTCCGGCGCGACCAGCAGCTTCCACTCGCCCTGCCGGAGCCCGAAGCCGAAGCCGCTCTGCCGAAGGCGCTTGCGCCCACGCTGGCCGTAGTAGGGACGCGTCAAGTAGATGGGCCGCTCCGGCGACAGCGCGGCGGCGCCGTCGAGCGCGGCCAGCAGGTCGATCCCGCCGGTTCCCGGCGGCGGCGGACCGGCTCCGGCGGCGGCGAGCAGCGTGGGCAGCACGTCGATCAGGTGCACGGGCTCCGTCACGCGGACGCCACCCGGGACGCCGTCGCGCCAGCGCACGATCAGCGGCACGCGCACCTCCTCTTCCCACACGTCGCGGTTGTGCCCGGCGTAGCCGTGGTCCCAGAGGCCTTCGCCGTGGTCGCTGGTGACCACGACCAGCCCGCGCCGCGAGCCCGCCGTGCGCTCGAAGGCCTCGACGAGCCGGCCGAGGTGATGGTCGGTGTAGCGGATCTCGCCGTCGTAGAGGTCGATCACGCGCTCGCGGTGGCCGCCGTCGGGCGTCGAGAAGGCGGTGTCGTACGGCGGCGGTGGCGAGTAGGGCGCGTGCGGGTCGAACAGGTGGACCCAGAGGAAGAGCGGCGTGCCGTCGGCGTGGGTGGAGATCCACCGCTCGGCGAGGTCCACGGTCGCCGCGGCGCGGCGGTCGAGTGCGCCCGCCGTCCCTTTCTCGCGCTGCCAGCGCTTCGACGTCATCGTGCCGCCGCCCTCGGCGAAGGCGTCGTCGTAGTGGCCGAAGCCCTGCGCGAAGCCGAAGGCGCGCGCGACCGGGTACGAGCTGACGAACGCGGCGGTCCGGTAGCCCTGCGCGGCGAGCAGCGAGGCGATCGTCGGGATGCTCGCGTCGAGCGGGATGCCGTTGTGCACGACGCCGTGCGCGACCGGCTGGCGGGCGGTGAAGAGCGTCGCGTGCGACGGTCCCGTAGCGCTGCTCGGCGCGTAGGCGGTCTCGAACAGCACGCCGTCGCGCGCCAGCGCGTCGAGGTGCGGCGTGGTCTCGCGCGGGTAGCCGTAGGCGTGCACGTGGTCGGCGCGCAGCGTGTCGATCGTGACCAGCAGGATGCTCGACGGCCGGCGGTCCACGCGCGCCGCGGCGGGCGGCTCCCCGCGGCTGCACGCCACGCCCGCAAACGCGACGATGCCGCACACGAGCCCCAGCGGGATCGCACCCGCCCGTTGCGCACGCCGCGCGGTGCTCCTGCGGCAGATGCTCGGTCCACGATCGAGACGGTGACGCACGGCCGTCGATCCTAGCGTGTCCATCGCGTGGACCACCAGCGCGCCGCGCAGGGCGCGAGGGTCGCTCGCCCCGGGGCGCCGCTCGAACGGTCGGGGGGGCACGAGCCTTGCTCCGAGCTTCGCCGCGAGATGAGCCCCGCCGCCCCCATCGGACCGATTCGCGAGCGCGCGCCGCGCGCGAACGACAGCCACGCGGCCGTGCCGTACGCGCCGCGTCTGGATCGTGGACGACATGTCTAGAAATCGGATGGCTCGCCGGCGCCGCTGGCCCTTGGTGGTGAGCGCCCTGTGGCTCGTGCTGGTCGCGGCCGGAATGGCCGCGCTCGCGGGCTACTCCGCGGCGCCCGGAGCGGCCGCCACCGCGCCCGCCGCGTGGCCGGCGCAGAGCCGGCTCGCACGCGAGCCCGGCGCGCCGACGCTCGTCATGCTGCTGCACCCGCTCTGTCCGTGCTCGCAGGCGAGCGTCGCCGAGCTCGAGCGCCTGATGGCCAAGCTGCAGGGCCGGCTGCGCGCGCACGTGCTCTTCGTCGTACCGCGCGGCGGCGACGAGAGCTGGGAGGGCGGCCGGCTACGGAGCAGGGCGGCCGCGATCCCCGGCGCGCAGGTGCTCGACGATCCCGACGGCGCCGAGACCCGACTGTTCGGCGGCTTCACGTCCGGACAGACGCTGCTCTACGACGCGCGCGATCAGCTTCGCTTCGCCGGCGGGATCACCGATGCGCGCGGTCACGAGGGCGGCAACTTCGGCGTCGACGCGGTCCTCGACGCGGTGCTGGCGGACCGTCGCGAGCTCGCGACGACGCCGGTGTTCGGCTGCGCACTCACCGGACCGGAAGCGGCTGCGGCCGGGACCGGAGCGCCATCATGAGCCCGACCCACCAGGAGGACGTCGACGCGCTGGCGACCGTGCTGTTCGACGAGCATCGCCGGCGCGTGTACGTGGACACCGACCGCCTGCTGGCGACCCTGATCGGCGTCGAGTGGCTGTTCGGCATCGTCCTCGCCTGCGTGGTGTCGCCGCGGACGTGGATCGGCGTCGACAGCGCCCTGCACGTGCACGTCCTCGCTGCGGTCTTCCTCGGCGGCGCGATCGCGGGCGTCCCGATCGCGCTCGCCGTGCTGCAGCCGGGCGAACGCTCCACGCGCTACGCGATCGCCGTCGGGCAGATGCTGCTGTCGTCGCTGCTGATCCATCTCACCGGCGGCCGCATCGAGACCCACTTCCACATCTTCGGGTCGCTCGCCCTGCTGTCGTTCTACCGCGACTGGACCGTCCTCGTGCCGGCGACCGTCGTGGTGATCGCCGACCACGCGCTGCGCGGCATCTTCTGGCCGCAATCGGTGTACGGCGTCCTCACGGCGAGCCCGTGGCGGACGCTCGAGCACGTGGCGTGGGTCGCCTTCGAGAACGCGTTCCTGATCACCGCGTGCGTACGCAGCGCGCGCGAGATGCGCGGCATCTCGTACCGTCAGGCGCAGGTCGAGCTCGCCTACGAGGGCGTCGAGGCCCGCGTCCAGGAGCGCACCGCCGAGCTGTCCGAGGCGCGCGAGCGTGCCGAGGCGCAATCGCTGCTGCTCCGCGAGCAGGCGAGCGAGCTGTCCACGGCCCGGGACGAGGCGCTCGAGTCGACGCGGGTCAAGTCGGAGTTCCTCGCCAACATGAGCCACGAGATCCGCACGCCGATGAACGGCGTGATCGGCATGTCCGCGATCCTGCTCGAGTCCGAGCTCACGCCCGAGCAGCGTGACTGCGCGGACACCATCGCGAAGAGCGCGGAGTCGCTGCTCCGCGTGCTGAACGACATCCTCGACTTCTCGAAGCTCGAGGCGGGCCGCGTCGAGGTCGCCGAGGTCGCCTTCGACCTCGGCACTCTGGTGGAGGACGTCGCCGCCTTGCTCGCCGGACCCGCACAGGAGAAGGGTCTCGAGCTCGTGTGCCGGGTGCCCGCGCGGTTGCCCGCGCCGCTCGCGGGCGACCCGAGCCGGCTGCGTCAGGTGCTGACCAACCTGCTCGCCAACGCCGTCAAGTTCACGGAGCGCGGCGAGGTGGTGCTGGGGATCGAGCTGGTCGAGGAGGGGGCGAGCCACGCGCGCGTCCGGCTCATCGTGCGCGACACCGGCATCGGCATCGCCGCCGATCGCCGCGCCGCGATCTTCGAGAGCTTCACGCAGGCCGACGGCAGCACGACGCGGCGCTTCGGGGGGACCGGCCTCGGCCTGTCCATCTCGCGCCAGCTGGTCGGTCTGATGGGCGGCGAGATCGGCGTCGAGAGCGAGCCGGGGCGCGGCAGCGCGTTCTGGGTGGACCTCTCGCTGGCGCGCGCGGACTCTCCGTCCGGTGCGGAGGGCGGCACCGCGGTCGAGCCGTCGGGCCGCCGCGTGCTGGTGGTGGACGGCAACGGCAGCAGCCGGCTCGCGCTGGCCGAGCTGCTCGGTGCGTCCGGCTACCGCTGCAGCGCCGTGGCGAGCGGCGCCGAGGCGCTGGTCGCGCTGCGCGTCGCGGCGCCCGACGACCCGTTCGCTCTCGTGCTGGTCGACGCGAGGCTGGCCGACGCGAGGCTGGCCGACGCCGACGGGCTCCCGCTCTGCCGGGCGATCGCCGAGGAGCGCCGGATCGAGACCCCGCCGGTCGTGCTGCTCGTGCCGCTGGGCCAGGCCTCCGACGAGAAGGCGCACGAGCTCGCCGGGGTGCTCGCGAAGCCGGTTCGTCGCGATGCGCTCCGACGGACGCTGGGACGCGTGTTCGGCGCCGAGGCGGCGAGGGCGGTTCCGGCCGCGCGTACGAGCGTCGAGGGGACCGGCGAGCTGCGCGTGCTGCTCGCCGAGGACAACGTCGTCAATCAGCGCGTGGCGCGGCGCATGCTCGAGCGCCTCGGCTGCAGCGTGGACGTCGTCGGCGACGGCCGCGCCGCGGTCGAAGCAGCATCGCGCGACCACTACGATCTCATCCTGATGGACGTCCAGATGCCGGAGATGGAGGGCTTCGCCGCGACCGGGGAGATTCGCAGGCGCGGCACCGAGACGCCCGTGGTCGCGATGACCGCCCACGCCCTGCAGGGCGACCGCGAGCGCTGTCTCGCCGCCGGGATGAACGACTACTTGACCAAGCCGGTGCGCCTCGAGGCGCTGGCGGAGGTCCTGACGCGCTGGGGGACGGCGCCGCCGAGGAGGGGCCAGGCGCCGAAGGAGCGGGAGGTCGCGTGAACCCCGAGCGGGAGCTCCCGGCGCGATTGCGGCCGGGGCCGTAGATCGAGTAGGAGGCGCACGTGGGAGGACGGCGCCTCGCTCTGTGCCTGCTCGTGCTGGCGCTGCTCCGGGACGCACCGGCGCTCGCGCAGCCGGCGTCTCCCCCGCAGACGGTGTCGCCCCCGCCCGAGATGGTGGTCGGCGTCTACCAGGATCCACCGTTCGCGATGAAGGACGAGCGCGGCGCGTGGCAGGGCGTCGCGGTCGCGCTGTGGCGCGAGATCGCGCGGCGCGAGGGGCTCGTGTTCCGCTTCGAGGAGGGCGAGCTCGAGACGCTGCTCGACGAGCTCGAGGCCGGCACGCTCGATGCCGTCGTCGGACCGCTGCTGATCACGCCGCACCGGGTCAGCCGCTTCGACATGACGAGCTCGTTCATGCACGTGTCGCTCGCCATCGCGACGCGGCCGGCGTCGTGGATGTCCGTGATCGGGGCGTTGACCGAGCTGCTCAATCGCCGCCTCTTGACCACCGTGTTCGGCCTCTTCCTGACGCTGGTCGGCGTGGCGCTGGTGGTCTGGTGGCTCGAGCGGCACCGCAACCCCGAGCACTTCGGCGGCCAAGGCGTCAAGGGCATCGGCGACGCCGTGTGGTGGTCGGCGAGCACCATGTCCACCGTCGGCTACGGCGATCGCACGCCGATCACGCTCTGGGGCCGGGTGGTGGGCGTGGTCTGGATGTTCGTCTCGATCGTGCTGGTGTCCACCTTCATCGGTGCCGTCAGCTCGACGCTCACCGTCGGGCAGCTGCGCTCGGACGTGCGCACGCTGCGCGACCTGCCCGGACTGCGCGTCGGCGTGGTCGAAGGGTCCGGTGCGGACGAGTACCTCGCCGCGCTGCGGGTGGAGACGGCACGCTATCCCGACGTCGAGGCGGGCGTGCGCGATCTCGTGCGCGGCAACCTCGACGCCTTCGTCGACGAGTGGCCGGTGCTGCGCTACGCGCAGCGCGAGACCTTCGCCGACCGCATCGCCGTGGTCGCGCAGCCGCTCAGCCAGGGCTACGTCGGCTTCGCGCTGCCGCTGAACAGCCCGCGTCGCCGCGAGATCGATTTCACGCTGCTCGACGTGATCGACGATCCGGTCTGGCAGGACATCGTCGGCGACGACCTCGGCGACGACTGACGTATCGATGGGCTTCGCCCACCACGAAGGGATGAAGGATCGCTGGGTGTCTTCATCTGACGCGCGACGGGGCTACGCGGCGACGACGTCGAAGCGAACGCCGCAGATGCGGACGCGGCCGGCCGCGTCGAGCGCGCCGTGAGCCCGGGCTCGCTCGAGCGTGACCTCGGGGTCGCGGACGGCGATCCGGAGGCAGGCGATGCCGTCGCCGCGATCGTCCTCGGGGGCGACGAAGCGCAGGTGCCCGCCGTCGAGCGCGATGCTCGACACCGGGCGACCGGCGAGCGCGCGCGGGTCGACGCCGCGTGCGTCGGTCCGAACCGGCAGGCCGAGCACGTCGGACCAGCGCCGCGCGAGCGCGCCCGGGTCGGCGCTCTGCAGCTCGACGCCGTCGATCCGGCGAACCTCGCTGCGCGCGCCGCGCGCCTCCCAGCCAGGACCGGCCCAGCGCCACGCCTGCGCCGGCACCGGCCGGTCCAGCGACACGATCGCGCCGCCGACGTCGCGCGGGTGCAGGTGGATGGTCGCGATGTCGGGCAGCGCGATCTCCCAGACGATCCGTACGCCGGTGCGCGCGAGCCGCGCGCGGTCGGCGTCGAGGTCGGGGCTCTGCAGGATCACCATGTAGCCGCCGTCGCCGCCGCGACGCTCGAGGTAGCGCTGCGCGGTCGCGTCGGCGCGCACCGGGCAGACCACCTCGAGGAACTGGTCGCCGAGCGCGAAGACGGCGTTCTTCAGGCCGAACTCGGCGACGCCGGGATCGGCGAACGGCTCGTCGAGCCCGAGGATCGCGCGGAGGTCTTCCTCGACGGGTTCGAGAGCGCGCGCGACCAGCGCGATCTGGCGGATGTGCATGGACCGCTTCCCCTCGTGCGCCGCGCCGCCGAGCCTCAGGGCACCAGCTCGTCGGCGCCGATGTCGCAGGTTGCACCGCTCGGGCGCGGGTCGCCCTCGAAGTCGGTGACCGGCCCGCCGGCGCACGTTCCCGCATCGATCGCGGGTGAGCCCGCCCGCAGGTGGTAGCGAGGGTCGAGCCGCGGGTCGCCGGACACGTTGCCGCCGAGGTCGTCGAGCGTGCCGTCGGTCGCGTCGACGTGCCCGACGAGGTCGTGCGCGAGCGCGACCGTCGCGCCGTCGTCGACGAACACGTCGCTGCCTCGATTCGCCCGGTTGCCGTACACGATCGAGCTGGTCAGGTTCACGCTCACGGGGCCCGACGCCCAGATTCCGCCACCGTCCGATTCGGCGAAGAAGCTCTCGCGTGGGTAGATCTCCGCGACGTTGCGCACGATCGTTCCGTTCCTCACCGACAGGGCGATCGCGGCGCCCGCGTCGGCACGCGCTGCGATCCCGCCACCGTTCGGTCCATCGTAGCCGCGCCACGTGCTGTTGCGCGCGACCACCGTGTTGACCAGCGAGGTCGTCACCTGGCTCGTGTGCTTCGCCACGATGCCGATTCCGGCCCCCTGATTGTCGGGGCCGTTACCCTTCAGCGTGTTGCGCGTGATCCGGGAGTCGATGACCTCGAGGTCGATCGTGCCCGTACCCGCCGCGTGCACCGAGATGCCGCCGCCCGGCTTGGTGCTTCCGCCGCCCGAGGCGAGGTTGACGATGGAGCCGTCGACGTTGCCGTGCACGGTCGAGCGCGAGAACGTGGCGTGGATCGTCGCGCCGCTGCCGGCGAAGATCCGGATCGACCGTCCGCTGCTGATCTCGAAGCCGTCGACCGTCACGTCGGTGCTGCCGCCGTCGAAGTCCTCGAGGAGCAGTGGATGGGCCTTCTTGTTGGCGGCGTTGCGGCCCTGCAGCACGGTACGGTTGGCGACGACGTCCTGCGTCGCGAAGCTCGTCGACCAGCCCCCGGAGAGGGTGAGCGTCGTGTCGGTGAGGGCCACCTGCTCCTTGTACTTGCCGCGCGCCACCTTGATCGTGTCCCCGCTCGCGGACTGAAGCACCGCGTTCGCGATGGTCCGGCAGGGGGAGGCGGCGCTCGTGCACGCGTTCGCGGCGTCGCTGCCCTTGATCGACACGAAGCGATCCAGCGCAGCCGACGGTGCCGGCGTGAGCGCGATCCAGCCGCCGGCGAGGACGGCTGCGGATGAACGAAGCCGTCGCCGGCGGTGTGCGCCGATGGTCGTGGTCATCACGTGCTCCTCTGCGCGCAGCGCGCGCGATCCGTCGTGGCGACCGGATGCTTACGATGCGGGTGTCGGAGGAGTCAACGACAAAAGACCATGGCGGACCGACGATGCCGGGGAGCCTCTCGCATCAGCCGTGACGACGCGGGTCGGGCTTGCCGTTGAACGCGAGGTTCAGGAACTCGCGCCGCGTCTTCGGCCCGTAGGTGCGCAGGCTCGGCGACGCGACCTCGGTGTACTCGGTGCGCAGCTTCGCGAGCTGGTCGCCCGGCAGGGTGCAGCGCACCTCGTCGGGGTCGATCCTGTAGATCCGCGCGGCGTTCAAGCCGAAGATCTGCGCCTTGATCTCGTCGGTGATCTGCGGGTAGCCGAACTCCTCCATCATGCTCTCCGGCATGCGGAAGGTCTTCAGCGCGTCGATCTGCCACTGCGGCGTGCCGTACCAGATCGAGTCGGTGCCCCACAGGATGTGGTCGGCGCCGAAGTTGTTCACCAGCTTGCCGAGCAGGTGGCCGATCGCGGGGATGCCCTCGTCGGAGAGCACGCGGGTCGCGAAGATCGCGCCCAGCTCCGGGTAGACGTTGGTCGACTCGGGCATCTCCTCGCGCTTCAGGCGGCACAGCTCGTCGAGGTACTCGAAGCCCGAGTGGTAGATGCCGAAGTTGATGTTCGGCCAGTCCTTGGCGGCCTTCGGGATGTCGCGCGGCTTGATGTGCTCCGGGTCGAAGATGCCGAGGCGGAGCCCCTTGTGGACGTTGACGATGTCGATGCCGAGGCGCGTCGCCTCCTCGAGCATCGGGTAGGCGACCTCCTCGTCGTCCATCCACCACGGCGCGATGTCCGGACCGAACACGCCGTAGCCCGCGCCGGTGTAAGTCTTGAGCGCCTTGATGCCGAGGTTCTTGACCAGGTGCTCCATGTCGGCGATGCGCGTGCCGGTGTCGGCGTTCGCCGGGAAGTTCGGCGTCAGCATGCCTTGCGTCATCATGCGGTGCGACGCGCCGAGCTGGTTGCCGATGTCGCGCGTCGCGGCCATCGCGTCGTTGCTGATGAGCTGCAGCGACGCGTTCGGCGCCGGGATGCCCGACATCATCGCGACCGCGGTCTCGGAGTCGAGGAAGACCTCCTTCAGGTAGTTGGCGCGCGACAGCTCCTCGAGCGTGCCGGGGTGGCAGTCGCCCGACGCGATCGTCGCCGGCGCGCACACGCGGTAGACCTCGAAGAACGCCGCGAGGCCCGGGTTCTGCGCGATCGCGCCGTCGAGGTCGGCGTGGTGCGTCTGCACGTCGACGATGAAGAAGTCCGACTGGAAGAGCTCGCGCGCGGCCGCGGGGTCGCGGGTCGCGCAGTCGTCGACCTGGAAGCCCCCGGACGACGAGTCGCTGCAGCCGCTCGCGATGTTCAGCGCCATCAGCGCGGTCGCGGTGCCGCACGCGGACGAGAGAAAGCGTCGCCGCGACCAGCCGAGCGCCGCCGCGCGCTCGTCCGCCATCGACCGGACCAGCTCCTCGATCTTCTTCTGCCGCGGGCTCTGCGGGATCGGGTAGTACTCGCTGTTGGAGACGATCTGCGTGGGAATCGGCAGGCCGCCGTCGTACTGCTCGTCGTCGCGTGTCTTGTCGCTGGTCTTGAGGAGCATCGTCCCTCCGTGTCGCGGCCCCGGCGGGGCGGTGGCGATCCGCTAGGAATCCCACCAAACCGGTCGTTCGTTCAAGCCGGTTCCCGCAGGGACGTGTCGGGTGTGCGCGAGCGGTCGCGATCAACGCCCGAACGACGCACCTGCTGCGCAATCGGTCGAGGGCGTCGGTCATGTCACACGGCCGTTGCAGCGCATCGAAAGCCGCGGAGGCGGGCGCGGGTCGGCTCGCGGTCTGCAGCGAATGCCGAAGGCCTGAGCGCGTCGGCGAAGCGAAGCTTCGCCGTACCCGCGAAGCTGAGCGGCAGACCGCGAGCCGGCCCGCGCCCGCCGTGTGGCAGATACCTTGCGCGCCCCGGGGCGATCGGCGCACACAAGTGAGATGAGCGAGCGAGAGCCTCGATTCGTCGTCGTCGACAGTGCGGACGTCCCCTGGACGGAGGTGATCGCCCAGCAGCACGGCGAGCGCCGGGTGTCGGTGCACGAGAAGTTCCTCGAGTGGACGCCGGAGCGCATGGTCGTCTGGGGTCGCTACGACCCCGGCGTCGTGATCGAGCGTCACGGCCACGCGAGCGATCACCTCGTGCTCGTCACCGAGGGCGAGCTGACGGTCGGCGACCGCGTCTGCGGTCCGGGCACGCTGCTGGTGCTCGAGAAGGGCGCGGTGTTCGGTCCGCTGATCGCGGGGGCGCAGGGGGCGATGCTGTTCGAGACCTGGGCGGGCGACCCGCGACCGGTCCCTGCGGACAAGGAGGGCTACGCACGGCTGCTCGCGGAGCGGGGGATCGTCAGGTTGCCGAATCCGAAGTTCGAGCGTCCGGCGTCGGCGGGGGACCGGACGAAGAAGCAGGAGGACGTCGCGGACTACGGGTGAAGGACGGACCCGCATCGCCGAGCGGAACGGGCCGGTTGCTCGTGTAGTCACCGGGGGTTACATTGAACCATGATCGCGAACGTGCGCACGGCAAAGATGCACCTGTCCCGGCTTCTCGAGCGCGCAGCCGCTGGCGAGGAGATCCTCATCACGTCGGACGGCAGGCCGAAGGCAAAGCTGGTGGGTGTCGGCGTCGCGCCGAAGCCGTTTCGCGTCAACCGCGAGCTGCTGCGCGCGCGGCCCCGCCGGACGGGCCTTCGGGCGGAATCGCTCGTGCGCGAGGAGCGCGACGGCAGGGACTGACCCGTGTACCTCGACACGGCGGTACTCGTGAAGCTTCTGGTTCGTGAGCCGGACAGTGAGTTCTACGCGCGGCTCGTCGAGGGTGGCATCGTCTGGTCTTCTCAGGTGGTGCTCACCGAGTGCTTCTCGGCGCTCCTCCGCAAGGAGCGGGAGCGTCAGATCGGCGCAGCGCATCGACAGCGGGCGTGGGCCCAGGTCGAGCGCGATGTCGCCGATAGCCGGTTGAATCTCGTCACGCTGACCGCCGAGGTCTTGATCCGAGCAAACGGCATTCTCGCGGTCTGCCACCCGAAGATCGCGCTCCGCTCCCTCGACGCGATCCATCTGGCCTCGGCCGAACGCTGCCAGTCATGGCCGATCTGCTCGAACGACGGCAGGATGCGGCTCGCCGCGGAGCGGCTCGGGTTGCCTCTCGGACCGCTTCCCTCCTGAGGCCAGCCGCGACGACGCATCTCGACAGTGCCGCCGGCGCGACGACTCGTCGAAGGGGCCGGTCGCTGACCACACGGCCGCGTCAGGCCTCGCCGATTCCCGCCATGACCACCTCCAGGATCTCGGCGGGCTCCGCGTCGTAGTCGATGTCGAGCGCGCGTCCGTACTTGACGGACAGCTCGGTGCCGATCTTCCGGAGCTTGAGGCCGGTCTTGTCGAACGCCTCGCGCAGGCCGGACAGGCGCACCGGAACCACCAGCGGCCGGAACTCCTTGATGATGCGCGCGGTCCCCATGCGTCCCGGCGCGCCCGGCGTGGTCGTGCCCTGCGGGAACGTCAGCACCCAGCCGCCCTGCAGCCCGTGCTGAACGTTGGCGATGCCCTCGGAGTCGACCGCCCGCTTCACCTCCTGGTCTCCCTCCTTCCACGAGCGCTTGACGGTGATCGTGCCGTTGTAGGCCATCAGGCGCGGCAGCCAGCCGCGCGCGCGCATCGTCTCGAGCGCCGCGACGATGTAGAAGTCGGTCCGCGGCCAGATCAGGTACGGACGCCGCAGGTAGCTCACCGAGTGGAACACGACGATCGCGTCCATGTAGTAGGTGAGGTGGTTCGAGACCAGCAGCACGCCGCGCGACGGCAGCTGCTTCAGGTTCTCCACTCCCTCGATGCGCAGCTTGTTCAGCACGCGCAGCTGCAGGACCGTCAGGTAGCCGCCGAGGTTGATCATCCCCCAGCGGATGGGACGCAGTCGACCGAACGCATCTCTCAGCATCACCTTCGGATATAGAACCCGCGAGCGCAGGTTGAAAGTCGTCCGCTGCGCGAGAATCTCGTCGCGTGCCGCTCGGGCGTCGATGATCAGCGGCGTGCGTCGCGGCTGCGAACGCCGCGGTACGACAGGATCCGCTCGTCTGCGGTGACCATCGTGAGGTCGTGACAGCGCGCGGTCGCGACGAGAACGCGATCGGCGGGATCCTTGTGGAAGGGCTCGGGCAGCGCGTACGCCTCGAGCGCGATCTCGTGCGACACCGCCAGCGTGCTCGCCTGCAGCGCCTCCACGGACCGCTCGACCCACTCGCGGAGCGTGATCGACGGCACGACCGCGCCGGCAGCAGAGAGCCGGGAAAGCTCGAGCGTCGAGACGGTGCTGAGGTGGTTCTCGTGCTCCGGCGAGACGAGAAGACCTCTCGTCCGTACGCCCAGGCGGTCGGGCTCCTGCTGCGACCAGATCCACACGTGCGTGTCGAGCAAGAGCCTCACCGAAGCATCTCCCAGTCGCCGGTGGTGTCGACCCGTACCAGGTCCTTGCGGATGCGCAGGGCGCCCTGCAAGGCTCCCAGCCGCTTCTCGGGCTTCGTCGACGCGACCCCTTCGACGCGCGCCACCGGGCGCCCGCGACGCGTGACCACGACCGGCTCGCCGGTCTGCTGGACGCTCTTGAGCACCGCGACGCACTTGGCCTTGAACTCCGAGACCAGCATGGTCTTCATGCCGCATGGCTAATCTGGTCGGGTGAGCTGGTCAACTCGGAGCGGCCTCCCCGAAGCCGGTGCACCGGGTTCCCGGGGGCGTGGAGTGAGCCTCGCCGTGAGCTTCGACGGTTGACGCGGCGCGGCCCGCGGCCTAACGCTCACCGATCGCGATGCGTGCCTGGACCGTAGACGCCGACGACATCCGCGTCGCCGAGGACTTCGACGCAGGGCTGCTGCACCGCACCTCGGAGATCGAGGACTTCTTGAGCCAGGGCGGCGAGAAGTTCGTCGTCATCGGCACCAAGGGCTTCGGCAAGACGCTGCTGCTGAAGGCAAAGCGCGTGCTCACGCAGCGCGGCGGCGTGACCTGCCTGCCCGAGCACGGGCTGCTCGACAAGCCGATCGGCGACAAGGTGTTCGGCCAGGAGGCGGTCGCGCTGTACGCGGGCTCGCCGCTCTGGTGGTCGAAGGTCTGGCTCGTCTCGATCGCGCTCGCGACCCTCAAGCGGCTCGACAAGATCGAGGGGCTCGAGGTCGGCTCGCGGCTCACGAACCTCGTCGCCGACCGGAACCTGCGCGGCGTCGTGGACCACTTCGTCCGTCTCCTCGACCTCTCGCCGAGCGACCTGCAGCGCTGCGCCAACGACGTCGACGGCCACCTCGTGCCGCGGCTGCGCGCGATCAAGGTGCCGGTCGCGATCTTCGTCGACAGCGTCGACGAGTACTTCAACAAGCACGTCGAGACGCGCGCCACGCGCTCGGCGGCGGCCGGCGAGATCGACCCGAACATCTGGTACTTCTCGCAGCTCGGCCTGGTCGAGGTCGGCTACCAGCTGCGGCGCATCAACCACCACCTGAAGGTCTTCGCCGCGGTGCGCAAGGAGGCGTTCCTGCGCCTGCCCGAGAGCACCGTGATGTCGCAGCAGTACCAGGGCAGCGCGGTCGACATCGTCTACGCGATCGAGAGCCTGTGCGAGATCTTCGCGAACAACATCCGGCGCGAGCCGGCGAGTCGCCTGGTGCTGCCCGACCGAGTCAAGGAAGAGCCGGTCGCCGCGTTCTTCGGCACGACGCACGTCACGCACGGATATACGGGCGAGCGCGAGGAGCTGTTCGACTACGTCTGCCGGCACACCTTGCTCCGGCCGCGCGACTTCATGACGATCGGCCAGCGCGTGTCGGCGATGAAGCCTGCGGAGCGCGCCGAGGAGCACCGGCTCAAGGTCGCGGTGAACGCCGCCGCGACCGACATCGCGCACGAGTACCTGCGCGAGATCGCGCCCTACCTCGGCGACCTCGACCTGCAGAAGGTGCTCGCGCGCATCCCGGGCCACATCCTGACGCGCGACGAGATCGAGTCGCTGTTCTGCGAGCACAACGACGAGATCGGCTCGGCGCCGGGCGACGAGCAGCACGTGTTCTGCGCGCTCTACAAGGCGGGGCTCCTCGGCTGGCTCGAGCACGACATGGTGGACGGCGCGCGACGGCAGCGCTTCCTGCGTCCCGGCGAGGGCACCTTCGCACCCGACGGCGTCCTGCCGCTCTCGACCCACTACCTTCTCCATCCGGTGCTGTCGCAGATCATCGCGCGTCTCAACCCCGGCTACGCGGCGCGCATCGATCGCGTGAACGTGGTCGGCTACCGCAGGCCGTGGCGCGACCCGGACGAGCCGCGCGCGCAGGAGCTGAACGTCTTGCAGGCGGACGTGCGCGGCATGCTCGGCCTGATGGAGCAGGGCATCGACGCGCCGGTGCGGCGCGCGATCGACGACGCGGTCGCGACGCACTCGGGCTCGGCGCGCTCGCGCGAGGTCGCCGAGGGCGACCACATCCTGATCACGCACGACGACGCCGGACTGCTGGCGCGCACCGCGCGCCGCATCCTCGACGACGTGCACGACGCGCCCGGCCGGCCGCTGCTGCGCGTCGCGCTGCACCGCGGCGAGGTCCGGCTGCAGCAGAGCGGCGCCGACGCGGTGGTCACCGGCGGGCAGGCGATCGCGGTCGCGGCGCGCATCGAGCCGCGCGTCACGCCGGGCGAGATCTGGTGCACCGAGGCGTTCCGCGACGAGCTGATCCGCGGCGAGGCGCTGTGTCGCGCGGTGCCGCTCGCGGCCCCGCCGGGCACCGGCGGCGACGGCGAGTACGAGGGCTGCTTCAACGTCCGCAAGGACGGCTCGGACGAGGCGGACATCTGGGTACGCCTGTTCCGCGTCGAGTTCTGAGCGTCGAGCTCCGATCCGAGGGCGACGCGAGCCGTCGGGCTTCGCCACGCCAGCTCGAGATCGCGCTCGCCGGTCGCGAGCGAGAGGCCGCCGTCGCCCTCGCGGCAGCGGGTTCGATGGGCGAGAATGGCGCCGCATGCCCGCGTCGTCGCTTCTCGCGCACGAGCCCACCGTGCGGACCGCGTGCTTCGTTGCGGTCCTGCTCGTCGTGGTGCTCTGGGAGGCACGCGCGCCGCGCCGCGCGCGTGCCGTGCCGCGGCGGGCGCGGTGGCCCGCGAACCTGGCGGTGGTCGCGCTCGACACGCTGCTCCTACGCGTGTGCTTTCCGGTCCTCGCCGTCGGCCTCGCGCTGCTCGCCCAGCAGCGAGGCTTCGGGCTGCTGAACGCCGTTGCGACGCCGCCCTGGCTCGCCTTCGTCGCGGGGTTCCTCGCGCTCGACCTCGCGATCTACCTGCAGCACGTGATGTTCCACGCGGTGCCCGCGCTGTGGCGCCTGCACCGTGTGCACCACGCGGACTTCGACGTCGACGCGACCACGGGGGTGCGCTTCCACCCGCTCGAGATCCTGCTCTCGATGCTGCTCAAGCTCGCGATCGTCGCGGCGCTCGGGCCGCCGGCGGCCGCGGTGCTGGTGTTCGAGGTGCTGCTGAACGCGACCTCGATCTTCAACCACGCGAACGCGCGCCTGCCGGTCGCGGTGGACCGGCTGCTGCGCCTCGTCGTCGTGACGCCGGACATGCACCGAGTGCACCACTCGGTCCACCGCGACGAGACCGACAGCAACTTCGGCTTCAACCTGCCGTGGTGGGACCGCCTGCTCGGGACCTACCGCGCGCAGCCGCGCGACGGACACGAGACGATGACGCTCGGTCTGGCGCGCTTCCGTACGCGGCGCGACCTGCGGCTCGACCGCATGCTGCTGCAGCCGCTGGTCGGCGACGGCGGAGACGCCGCCACGCGCTGACGCTGAACGCGGACGCTGCCCACCGCCGCTGCCCACCACCGCCAGACCCAAACGGACACTGGGCCGGCTGCCGGTCGATTATGGCACGTCATCTGCCTAAAGATCCGGCCCGTCCCGACCGTTTCTCCCTGCATGACCCGCGCGTGCAGCCCGCGCCGGACGCCGGAGGGAACCATGAACCGGAAGCATTCATTCGCGCCATCGCGCGTCACGGTCGCGGCGCTCGCCATCGCGACGCTCGCCGCCTGCTCAGACGCGAGCCGTGCGCCGCAGGACCTCACCTGCACCGGCGGCCCCGACGGGTCGCCGCCCAATCCGCTCTACGTGTCGCTGATGCAGGACGTGCTCACCAACGCCGACTACTGGGAAGCCGAGCCGCGCATCCTCGGGGCCGGCCTGGGCTTCACCGACATCATCGGTGTGCCGGGTCTCGAGTCGAGCGACCTCGAGACGCAGCGGCAGTCGACGCTCGACGCGGGCGGCGCGTGGAACATCGTGGTCACCACTGCGACGACGATCGCGCAGCGCGCCTACACGTCGGCGATCGCGCCGAACACGATCCCCACCGGCTACGGCTGGGCGGTGCAGTTCTGCGACGGCCTGCCGATCGAGTTCAGCTGGCCGGTGCGGCCGACCACCGTGCAAGGCACGGACTTCCGCGTGCACCTGAACGACGGCTCGGTGGTCACCCCGCTGGTCGCGTCGATCATCCCGAACCTCGAGTACAACGAGCGCTCGACCGTTGTCGTGTTCGGCGAGTTCGGCAACCGGCTGCCGCCGAGCGAGCCCGGCGCGCTCTACCCGGTGCTCTTCGAGATCGTCGCCGACGACACGCCGATGGAGCTGATCGGTCCCGGTGGCCGCATCGCGTCCGCGGTGGGCCTGACCTCGGGCGACGGCGTCAACCCGGCCACGGCGTACAACCCGGGCAAGGGACCGACGCTGGTCGCCGCCAAGCTGAGCCGCATGTCGACCGCGGGCGAAAGCGCACCGGCGGCGTTCTCGGGCTCGCTGCCGAACGACGGCGTCACCTTGTACGGCGACGCGGCGCAGTACCGGCTGCGCGTGCTCACCACCGGCGGGTTCTCGCCGGACGGCGTCAAGAGCGTGTTCCCGACCGAGTTCGAGCGCTTCTTTCGCCTGCGCGCGGTCGACGGCGCGGGACGCGAGCACGTGATCGACCAGACGGGCGTCCCCTACACGATCGACGGCGGCACGATCACCGTCGTCGGCCTGGCCGACCTCGGCGTCGCGCAGGACGGCTACGACGATTCCTACGTCGAGGACCACGACAACCAGATCGACATCGTGATGAGCGGCGACGACGTCGCGATGCGCGCGATCCGCATCGTCGAGATCCCGGCCGCGGACGGGTACAGCCCGTTCTACAACCCCGGCGGACCCGGCAACGATCCCCCGCCCGACATCGTCTACAGCCAGCCGGGGCCGCGTACCGAGCAGCTGGTGACCATGGCGCTCGACGACCCGATGACGGTGACGTTCCCGTAGAGGCGGGGCGACGGCACCGCTCGCGTCTGGCGCGGTGCCGCCGCCGGTTCAGAGCACCCCGGGCACCACCATCAGCGCGTAGAGCCCGAGCGCGCTCGCGAGCGCGCCGTAGCCGAAGCGGACCTGGCGCCGGCCGTCGCTGCGCCACAGCGCGACCGCGAGCAGCACGAGCCACACGGCCCACGCCGGGAATCCGAAGTCGAGCACCAGGCCGAGCAGCGCCGGCGCGACGCCGAGCTGCTCGAGCGCGAGCACCAGCGCGATCGTCCCGAGGCCGATGGCCGCGGGGCCGAGGCGCGGATCGAGCGCGCGCTCGTGCCGCAGCGCGACGCCGACGAGGATCGTCCACAGCCCGAGGCAGACGTTCGCGACGTGCTCGCCGAGCGCCATCCCGGCGTAGCGGTTGAACGCGCCCTCGACGAGCGCGATGGCGCGCGCGCTCGCGGGATCGGCGCTCGCCATCTGCTCGGCGAGGTAGGGGATCAGGATCGCCCAGCGGACGAAGCCCGCCGCCTGCAGCACGCCGCACACCACGCCGAAGACGAGCCCGAGCACGGCGAGCGTCTCGCCCTGTGTGCGCAGCGCACGGTGGACGAAGACGGCGATCGCCACCTGGTTCAAGCCGGTCATGGCGAGGAGCCAGTACGTCGGCTGCACGACGGCCTGCTCGCGGCGGAACAGGGCGAGACGCTCGGCCGCCGGCAGGCGCAGCACCTCGGGGAAGTCGAACACCGCCGCGAGCACGCCGAAGCCCGCGAACAGCGCGCTCACCTGCAGGGCAATCAGGATGGCCGCACCGCGTCTCTCGAACGAGCCGGCGGATGCATCGCGCTCGAGCGTGGTCATGTCACGTCCTCCGGAACACGGCCGGCGTCATGCCGACGACGGCGCGGAAGCTGCGCTGAAAGTGCGCCTGGTCGGCGAAGCCGCAGGCGTAGCCGATGTCCGCGAGCGCCGCGTCGCCGTCGCGCAGCAAGGTTGCGGCGGTGGCGACGCGCGAGGCGCGCAGCAGGGTCGCGAAGCGGTTGCCGCCGGCCGCGAGGTGGCGCTGCAGGCTGCGCGTCGAGCAGCCGAGAGCTCCTGCGGCGGCGGCGAGCGTCCACGAGCGCGCGGGGTCGGCCGCGACGAGCCGGGCGACGCGCGCATCGACGTCGTCGCCGGGCAGCCACCGCGCGTGCGCAGGCGGTGCCGTGGGATGCGCCGTGCGCGCCGGTGCCTGCCAGCGAAGTGTCCAGCGGCCGCCGCGCGTTGGCGGCGGGTCGTGGCGCACGCCGCGCCGGCCGAAGGCCCGCAGCAGCCCGGTCAGCACGCCGCAGATCAGCAGGTGCTCGGCCAGGATCGGCGGCGCGCCGTGCACGGAGTGATGGTGGCAGTGCCACGCGCCCGGCGTGCCGGCATCGATCGCCGTCCGGTGGCTCGAGTGGTAGTAGCCTTCGAGGCGCATCCACTTCTCGGCCAGCACCGTGGTGTCGTCCGAGTCGAGCAGCACGCGCAGCGCCGGCAGGTAGGTGAGGCGCGGCAGCGCGAGGCCGATCGCGAGCAGCGGCTCCGGTCCGCCGATCCGGAGCGCGTGGCGCAGGACGCGACGCTTGACGTGGTCGTCGTCGACCGCGCGTCCGAGCCAGTCGTCGGCGCGCACGTCGTCGGGCAGGAGGGCCGGATCGCGACGGCCGAGCTCGGCGATCGCCAGTGCGGCCAGCGCCGCGTGCGTCGTGCTCATGCGCGTCGCACGATGCGCGCGGCGAGCGCCGGCGCGACGCGATCGACCCAGAGAAACGGACGAGCCTTGCCCACCGCGATGCGGCTGCGGTCGTTCGTCAGGCCGACGAGGAGCGCGCGCGCCACGGCGTCGGGCGCGAGCTTGCCGCGACCGCGACCGGCGGTCATGTCGGTCTCGACCAGCGGCGGCATCAGCTCGACGACGCGCACCCCGTCCGGTGCGAGCGCGTCGCGCAGCGCGGTGGTGAACGAGCGCAGCCCGGCCTTGGTGGCGCAGTAGACCGGTGCCGCGACCTTCGGGTGCACGGCGAGAACGGAGGTGACGTTGACGACAGTGCCGGCCCCCGCACGCAGCTCCGGCAGCAGCGACGTCGCGAGCACCAGCGGTGCGACCAGGTTCACCTGCACCTCGTCCTCCAGCTCCGTCGCCGAGCGGTCGCCGATCGCCCCCGTATGTTGCACGCCGGCATTGTTGACCAGGAGCTGCAGCGCGGGTGACCAGGTGCGAACCCGCGCCACCAGGTCCTCGCGGCCGCGCGGTGTCGCGAGATCGGCCACGTGCGGCTCGAGGCCGTTCGCCGCGGCGCACGTCGCGTCGAGGCGAGGTGCGTCGCGACCGACGATCAGGACGCGATGACCCGCCTTCGCGAGGGCCACGGCGATCGCGCAGCCGATGCCGCGACCACCGCCGGTCACCACGGCGGACGGCTGCGACGCAGCCGGAAGGGCGACGTTCGGATGCTCCATGCCGAGCACCGCTAGCAGGAGATCTCGGAGGGGGATTGAACGATCACGCCAATCGGCACGATCGGCGTGGCGGCCACCGCCTCACAGCTCCCAGCGCGGATCGTCCGGTCCCGGCGGACGGTAGCTGCACAGCGTGCCCGTCCGCACCGACGCGTCGAGGTGGCGCGCGAGCGCCGGCGCGTGCTCGCGGATGCGCTTGACGGCGTCGGAGATGGCGCGCGTGACGTTCACCCGTGCGCGCTCGGTCGCGGCCGCGTCGTGCTCGAGTCCGATGCCGCCGCTCGCCGTGAGGCGCTGCGACAGCAGCTCGATCGCGTCACGCAGTCGGCGCGCGCGACCGGCGTCGTTGAACGACTCGGCTTCCGCGAGGTCGGCGCGCAGCTCGCCGAGCTGCGTCGCCGCCGCGCCATCGTCGGCGGGTGCTGCGCTGCCTGCAGCGCCCGGCTCGTCCGCGGCGCGCAGGCGCGCGACCAGCACCGACGCCGCGATCTCCTGCTCGGGAACGCGCAGCAGCTCCGCGAGGTAGAAGAGCCCCTTCGAGTCGCGCAGGCGGACGTCCTGACCGCCGTGGCACAGCGTCCAGTAGTCGCCCTCGCGGCGGAACACGTTGCGCGACGCCGGCGCGGGTCGCGCGGCAACCGGCGGCGGCGCGGTGGCGCGGACACGCTCGGCCGTCACACGGTGCGCCGCGACCGGCCGCAGGAAGCCGCGCAGGCTCAGCTCGCCCGCCGGCTCGACGTGCACGTGCGGCTCGACCGCCGCCAGCACCGGCGGAGAGATCAGGATCTCGTTCGCCTGGGCTGCCTCGCAGAGCCGTGCCGCGAGCCGCGTCACCGCCCCGATCGCCGCGTAGTCCGAGCGGCTCTCGAAGCCGATCGCGCCGAGCGTCGCGACGCCGCGCGACACGCCGATGCCGAGGGTCAGCTCGAAGCCGTGCTCCTCCCAGCGCGCGAAGGTCGCGCGACACCGCTCGCGGATCGCGAGCGCCATGCGCACGGCGCGCTCGGCGGCGTCGGGCTGCGGCACGGGGTCGTTGAAGAAGATCGCGATGCCGTCGCCGGTGAAGCGCTCGAGCGTGCCCTCGAAGGCGGCCACCTGGCGGCCGACGGTCTCGTGGTAGTCGCGCAGCACCGCCATGACCTCGTCGGGCGCGCGCGTCTCGGCGAAGAGCGTCAAGCCGCGCAGCTCGAGGAACACGGCCGCGATGTCGCGCCGGTGGCTCGACAGCGGATCGTCGGCGTCGCCCGCGACGACGCGCTCGACGATCTGCGGCGGCAGGAAGCGCTTCAGACGTCCCAGGCGCTCGAGCTCGGCGAGCTGTCGCGCGACGCGCTCCTCGAGCGTCCGGTTCAGCTCGGCGAGCTGCGTGGCTTGCCGCTGCACGGTGTCGTGCAGCTCCTTCGCGCGCAGCAGCGAGCGCACCCGCGCGAGCAGCTCCGGCTGGCTGATCGGCTTCGAGAGGAAGTCGTCGGCGCCGGCCTCGATGCCCTTCACGCGCTCGGCGGACGCTTCGAGCGCGGTCACCATCACCACCGGCAAGGTGGTGGTCGCGGCGTCGGCGCGGATCGCGCGACACACGTCGTAGCCGCTCATGCCCGGCATCAGGACGTCGAGCAGGACGAGGTCGGGACGCTCGCCCGCGCGCCCCGCGACGTGCTCGAGCGCCTCGGCGCCCGTGGACGCGGTGGCCACGTCGTAGCCCGAGCCGGTCAAGATCTCGGCGAGCAGCTTGACGTTGCGCGGCGTGTCGTCGACGACCAGGATGCGCGCCGGCTTCATGCGTCGCTCGCGTCGCGCGGGCGTGTCGCGAGCAGCGCCCGCACCGCAGAGACGAACTCGTGCACGTCGATCGGCTTGCGCTGGTAGCCGTCGAAGCCGGCGGCGCCGATCTTGACGCGCTCGCCCGGCATCGCCGACGCGGTCACGGCGAGCACCGGGATCGACCGCGTCGTCGCGTCCTCGCGGATCTGGTGCAGGGCGGCGATGCCGTCGAGCCGCGGCAGCTGGATGTCCATCACGATCAGCGCGGGGCGGAGCTCCTTCGCGAGGCGGACGCCGTCGTCGCCGGCCGCGGCCTCGGCGATCCGGTAGCCCGCGTGCTCCAGCAGATCGCGCACCAGCTTGCGGCTCTTGACGTCGTCCTCGACGACCAGGATCAGATCGCGCGTCATGCGGTCACCGGGAGGCTGAAGGTGAAGGTGGAGCCGCTGCCCGGCTCGCTCGTGACCCAGATGCGGCCGCCGTGCAGCTCGACCAGACGCTTCGCGAGGCTGAGGCCCAGTCCGGTGCCCTCGCCGCGCGTCGCGTCGTCGCCGACCTGACGGAACTCCTCGAACACCGCCTGCTGGTCCTCGGGCGCGATGCCGATGCCGGTGTCGCTCACCGCGACCTCGAGCGCGCCGTCGTGCCGCGCCGCGCGCACCTCGATGCGCCCGCCGGCGGGGGTGAACTTGACGGCGTTCGACAGCAGGTTCACCAGCACCTGCTTGACCTTGCGCTCGTCGGCGACGACGTCCTCGACGTCGTCGGCGAGCGCGCAGCGGAGCTCGACGCCGTGGTGGTTGGCGCGCTCGCGCACCAAGGTCAGCGCGTTGTCGACCGCGGCGCGCAGGTCGAAGCGCGACGGCTCGAGCTCCATGCGTCCGGCCTCGATCTTCGACAGGTCGAGGATGTCGTTGATCAGCGACAGCAGGTGCTGTCCCGAGCCGTGGATGTCGTCGACGTAGCCGGCTTGCCGCTCGTTCAGCTCGCCGAACATGCGCGCCGCGAGCAGCTGCGAGAAGCCGATGATCGCGTTGAGCGGCGTGCGCAGCTCGTGGCTCATGTTGGCGAGGAACTCGGTCTTGTGGCGGTCGGCGACCTCGAGCAGCCGCGTCTTCTCGGACAGCTCCTCGCCGCGCCGGGCGAGGTCGTGCGTGCGCTCCGCGATGCGCAGCTCGAGGCCGCGGTTCAGCTCCTGCAGCTCGTCCAGCAGGCGGCCCTTCTCCGCGACGCTCACCTCGAGGTCGGCGCGCAGCACGTTGACGCGGTCGGCGAGGCCGAGCGACAGCGTGATCGCGGTCGATAGCACGACCAGCTCGAAGGCGTTGTCGGTGAAGAAGTTGCTCGGCAGGAAGCCGTAGCCGCGCAGCGCCCAGACGAAGAGCGCCGAGATCGCGACCGTCCAGGTGAGGAGGTAGTAGCGCGCCGGACGGTAGCCGGCGCGCCAGCAGCGATAGCCCGTGACCAGGAGCGACGTCGCGCCGGTCATGCCGATCGCGCCGTTCACGATGATGAACCAGCGCACCGTGCCGAACACCGGCCAGAGGAGGCAGAGCAGGCCGATCCAGCTGAACCAGAGGAGCCAGCGGTCGAGCAGCGGCGCGTAGGTGCGCGTCACGAGAAAGCTGCGCGCGAACACTGCCGAGAGCATGAACGAGAGGCCCGCTGCGATGTGGATGGACCAGCGCGCCAGCTCGGGTGAGCGCGGGAACAGGTACTGGGTGGTGAAGCCGTTGAGCGCCGCGTGGTACAGGCCCCACGCCGAGATCAGCAGCACGTAGTCGAGGTAGCTGCGGTCGCGCAGCGTGAACAGCAGCACCAGGTTGTAGGTGATCAGGATCGCCAGGATCCCGTAGTAGAAGCCGTAGACGAACGCCTCGCGCCGGCGCTTCTCGGTGAACGCCGCCCCCGACCACACGGTGAGCGGCAGCAGCATGGTGTCCTCGCCGGAGAAGCGCAGGTAGATCGTCTCGTCGCGGCCGGGCACCAGCGGCAGACGGAAGGTCGGGTTCCGGTACGGGATCTCCCATGACGTGAACGGCAGCAGGTCGCCCGCCTGGCGCTCGACGAAGCCGCCCGTCGCGGCCGGCAGGTAGAGGCTCACGCGGTCCACCACCGGCCAGTTCACCTCGAGCAGCCAGCCGCCGAGGGCGGGACGCTCCTCGCGGAGCCGGATCCGCGCCCAGTACGCGGAGCGCGCGAGGCCGAAGTTGGGCACGGCGTCCGATGACGGCGCGAAGCGCGCGGCGACCTCGGGCGATGCGACCTGCTCGACCGTGAGCGCGCCGGTCGGATCCTCGAGGACGTCGAGGTGCGTGCCGAGGCGGTAGGTACCCCGCGCGTCGTCGAGCACGAGCGGGGGCAGCTCGGCCGCGGCCGCGGTGGCGACGAGGCCGACCAGCGCGACCGCGCGGCCGATCGCAGGGAGCCTTCTTCCGCCGGTCCGCAGCACGAGGTCCTCCGAGATCGCGCGCGAGGGTCGCGCAGCCGCGCTCGCGCGTCAAGCCATGGCCATGGAGATGGCCGTGGAGACGTGGCGGCGCGCGACGGCGTCCCGGCATGCCGATCGCGCCTTCGCCGGGTCGTTCGGTCGGATCGAACGTCGTTCGCTGCGAACTCACGCCGACCTGATGGACGTGTCGCGTCACGCCCGGGCGCGAACCGGCCAGAGGGGGAACCATGCGAGCTCTGCGTGCATCTGTCGTCGTCGGCGTCGTGGCGCTGCTCGGCGCTGCCGCGGCCGGCGAAGCGCCGGCGCGCGACTACGTGGTCGACACCCAGGCGGACGATCCCGCGCTCTCCGCCTGCGACGACCAGGTGGCGGGCGACTGCAGCCTGCGCGGCGCGCTCGGCAGCGCCAACGCGCTGCCCGACACCGAGGAGAGCACGATCGCGCTGCCGTCGGGAACCTACCTCCTGACGACGCCGACTCCGTGCTTCTTCCGCACCTACCAGCTCGGCAACCACGGTCTGAACACCGTCAGCCTCTGCGTCGCCGGACGCATCACGCTGCGCGGCAGCCAGGGCGTCGCGTCGTCGGTGGTGATCGACGCGAACGCGACCGACCGCGCCGTGCTGGTCGGCAACGACGCGCCGGTGCGCATCGAGCACGTGACGATCCGCGGCGGCTTCCAGCAGGGCGGCAGCCTGTTCGGCGGCGGCGGTGGGATCAACAACGGCGGCGACCTGACGCTCGTCGACAGCGTCGTCACGGCGAGCTCGGCACGCACGACGGGGGGCGGCGTCTACAACTCCGGCACGCTGCGCGTGCACCGGAGCCGCATCACGCGCAACACGGCGGTCGTCGGTGGCGGCGGGATCTTCACCGACTCGTTCAACGTGCCGGTCGACGCGACGATCACCGACAGCGAGATCTCGGGCAACACCGCGTCGGACGGGCAGGGCGGCGGCATCTTCGTCTACGGCGGCAACCAGGGCGGCACGACGACGATCGCGCGCAGCCTGATCTCCGACAACGAGACGCTGATCCAGGGCGGCGGCGGGATCTTCGTCGCCGGCGTCGACTCGACGGTGAACGTCGAGAACTCGACGATCAGCGGCAACCGCGCGGGCTGGTACTACGGCGGCGGTCTGTGGAGCGCTGGCACGCGCTGCACCGTGAGCCTGCGCAACGTGACGGTGAGCAACAACCGGAGCCAGGACCCGACCGGCGCGCGCGGCGGTGCGGGCGGGATCGCCAACACCGAGGGCAGCGTGATGACGCTCGGCAACACGATCGTCGCCGGCAACCACGCGCCCGACTTCGCCCCCGACTGCTACGACGGTGGCCGCAGCACCACGCTCGGCTCCGACGGTTACAACATCATCGGCGACCAGGGCGGCGCCGACGGCACCGGCGGCAAGGACTGCGATCTCAGCAGCGCCGAAGGCGACCAGCTCGGCGTCGACCCGCAGCTCGAGCCGCTACGCGACAACGGCGGCCTCACCGACACGCACGGAACGGCGATCGGCAGCCCGGCGATCGACGGCGGCGCGCCGAGCGGCTGCCGCGACGGCGACGGCAACGTGCTCACCGGCGACCAGCGCAACGAGCCGAGCCCGACCGACGGCGACGGTGACGGCAGCGCGCGCTGCGACGCCGGCGCGTACGAGAACGGCGGCGGCTTCGGCGCCGGTAGCGTCGAGCCGCCGAACGGCGGCAACGGCGGCACGGTGTGCGCGCTGGTCCATGGCCGCGGATTCGTCGACGGCGTCACCGTCAAGCTCACGAAGCCGGGCGCACCCGACATCGTCGGGTCGCCGGTCAACGCGAGCGACGACGGCGCGGTGCTCGCCACCGCCTTCGACCTGAGCGGCCGCATGCCGGGCGACTACGCGGTCGAGGTGACCCATCCCGACGGCACGACGAGCATCCGCTCGAACGCGTTCCGCGTCGACGACGGCGGCAAGGCGGACGTGTGGTCGGAGATCGTCGGCCCGGTGGCGCTCCGGCCCGGTCGCTGGACCCGCTTCTTCTTCGTGTACGGCAACCGCGGCAACGCCGACGCGCTCGGCGTGCCGATCCAGATCGGCGCCGCACCCGGCGTCACCCTGGACCTGCGCTTCTCGGTCGGTCCGCCGCCGGCGAATCCGCAGCAGGTGTTCACCGACTGGGCGACGATCCGCACGTCGGTCGACGCGCGTCCAGTGACCGACTACACGCTGCACTCCTTCATCCTGCCGCTCGTGCCGGCGGGCTTCACCGGGACGCTCGAGTTCCTGATCAAGCTCGCACCGGCGACGGAGTTCCCGAGCCCGCTGCTGGTGCCGTTCATGGGCGCGCCGTACGGGAGCCCCGACGGCCCGGACGCCGACGCCGAGCCGGACGTCGATCCCGAAGTCGTCGCCGCGCACGTCGACGGCGCGCAGCGCTACCTGCGCGACGTGCTCGGCGTGACCCCGCCGCTCGACGACGGGCGGCTGTCGGATCACGTGCGCAAGCAGCTCGGCCGCATCGTGCGGCTCGGCATGGAGGCGTGGATCCGCAACCCCGGCGGGTCGGGGGGTGGCGGTGCGGGTGGGGCTGGCGGAGGCGGTGGCGGAGACGGTGGTGGCGGCGCGGGCGGGCACGCGGGCGGGGACGACGACTCCCCGGTGCGCTGCGGCGACGCCTGCATCCCGATCGACAGCACCACCTCGATCTCGCGCGACGAGGGCCGCGAGGTGCCGACGATCCCGATCGGCGGTGGCGGTCCGGGCTGCACCGGCGACTGCGTGACGGGCTGCCCGTCGAAGCGGCGCTGGCCCGGCGGACGCCAGTGCTCGTGCCCGCCGCCCACCGATCCGCGCGCGCCGTTCGACCCGAACGGCAAGTTCGGCTCGTCGATGGGGACGGGCTACGTCTCGGACGAGGAGCCGCTGCGCTACACGATCCTGTTCGAGAACGACGCGCTGCTCGCGACCGCGCCGGCGCAGGAGGTCGTCGTCACCGACGCGCTCGACACCACCAAGCTCGACCTCGATACGTTCAGCCTCGGGCCGATCGTGTTCGGCGAGCACCAGGTCTTCCCGCCGGCCGGCGCGCAGGACTTCTTCACCGACGTCGACCTGCGCCCCGAGCAGAACCTCCTCGTGCGGATCCGCGCGCTGCTCGAGCGCGCGACCGGTGTCGTCACCTGGCGCTTCACCTCGCTCGATCCCGACACGCTCGACTTCCCCGAGGACGCGCTCGCGGGCTTCCTGCCGCCGAACGTGAATCCGCCCGCGGGTGACGGCGGCGTCTCGTTCACCGTCAAGGCAAAGCCGCTGCTGCCGAGCGGCACGCAGGTCTGCAACGACGCCGACATCGTGTTCGACGTGAATCCACCGATCGTCACCGAGCCGTGGTGCAACGGCATCGACCGCGACCCGCCGCAGAGCGCCGTCGCGGCACTGCCCGCGGTGAGCGGCAGCACGACGATCCCGCTCGCGTGGAGCGGCAGCGACGTCGGCTCGCGCATCGTCGAGTACCAGGTGTTCGCGTCGGCCGACGGCGGTCCGTACGAGCTGGTGGTGCCGGCGACGCTCGACACCGGCGCGACCTTCACCGGCGAGGCGGGGCGCAGCTACGCATTCTACTCGGTCGCGCGCGACGACGCGGGCAACGTGGAGGCGGCGCCGCTCGCGCCCGACGCGACGACGCGCATCGCGCCGGCCTCGTCACGCGACCTGGCGGTGGTCGTGCTGCGCGGTCCCAAGCGGACGACGTTCAATGCGGGTGCGACCAGCAGCGCGCAGCGCTTCACCGTCGTGCTGCAGAACCGCGGGCCGACTACCGAGACCATCCCCGACGCGGCGACGCTCGGGGCGCTGGTGCGCCTCGAGCTCGAGAGCATCGCGACGCCGGCCTGCACGCCGGCCCCGGTCGTGACGCTGAAGCCGCTCAAGCCGCGCCAGTTCCCGATCCGGATCAAGTCGAAGGGCAAGCGCGCCGTCGCCTTCGAGGCGATCCTCGGCTGCGCCGGCGACCCCGCGAAGGGGCCGCTGCACGAGGACTACCGTGTCACGGCGCGCGTCGACCTGTCGGCGCTCGGCGGCGTGGACGGGCACGCGCAGGACGACGTCTGTCCGCGCCGCGTCGCACCGCCGGGCGTGGTCGATCCGAATCCCGACGGCAAGATCCTCGACAAGGGCTGCGGCGCGCGGCTCGCCGACGGCACCTTCGGCGGCCCGGTGCTGCTCGACGTGGTGCTGAAGCCGCCGCGCTGACGCGGCTATCCCACGAGGGGGCACGCGCCCCCTCGCCCTACGCGGCAAAGCCGCGCAGGGTCCCACTCCCCGCGCTCCCTTCGGTCGGCCGCGCGCCGCGCGCGCGGATGCGTCCCCCAAGACAGGCTCGAGGATCCGGCCGGCGTGTGCCCCCTCGTCGAACTACCGCCGACGTCCGAACAGCCGCAGCAGCATCAGGAACAGGTTGATGAAGTCGAGGTAGAGCGCGAGCGCGCCGATGATCGCGCCCTTGCGCTCGGCGCCGGCGTCGGCGAAGCCCTGGCGCCCGATCGCGCGCAGCTTGTTGGTGTCGTAGGCGGCGAGGCCCGTGAAGACCACCACGCCGACCATCGCGAGCACCCAGGAGAGCCCGTCGCTGGCGAGGAAGATGTTCACCAGCGACGCGAGCACGACGCCGATGAGCCCCATGAAGAGGAAGCTTCCCCAGCCCGACAGGTCGCGCTTGGTGACGGCGCCGTAGAGGCTCATCGAGCCGAACATGCCCGCCGTCACGACGAAGGTTCCGGCGATCGACGCCCCGGTGTACGCGAGCAGGATCACCGACAAGGTCAAGCCGGTGAGTCCCGCGTAGAGCAGGAAGAGTGCGGTCGCCGTCGCGGGCGAGATGCGGTTGATCGCCGCCGACACGCCGATCACGAGGCCGAGCTGGGCGAACATCAGCCCGAGGAATACGATCTGGTTGCCGAGGATCACCTGCAGCAGAGCCGGCGTCGACACGGTGAACAGCGCGACGACGGCGGTGAGCGCGAGCCCCGCCGACATCCAGGCGTACACGCTGGCCAGGAACGCGTGCTCGGCGCGTGGGGTCGCGCGCGGGATGGCGATTCCTGCACCGTACGCGGTCTGCTGTGGGGCTTCGTGTGCCATGATCGTCCTCGCTTTCGAGCCCCCTTGTACGGTGATCCGCCAGCCAAAGCACGCCGATCGGCCGCCCGTCGTGGGTCTTTTATCGCCGGGGGCCGCTACTTGACGAAATTGGGCGTGAGCAAGACGACGATCAGGCCCACCACGACCAGAACCGGGAGCAAACCGATGAGGTGACAGCCTCGCGCCACGGCGGAGAGGCTAGCAGCGGTGGGGGCTAGGCACGCCGGTTCGTCGCTCCGGTGGGCGCACGGCGCGGGGTGGCCCCGTCAGAAGCAGGGCCGAAAGCAAGCGCCGAAGGTGTCCTGCTGTGCCTCCCGGGCACCGGGCTCTCCTCGCTGCTCACGTGGGTGGGCGTGGACAGCCCAGCGCTCCACTTTGTCACGTTCATGATTGGCCCGGTTGTTCTTGGATACGCTGGTGCTCGCTGGGGGCCGGGAATGGTTGCGGAGATGTTGGGGAACGGGTGGCCGTGACCGGTGAAACCTCCTGGCGTCGTGCGCGGCATCCTGATTCGCGCCGCAGTGGTCGCGGGCGCACCGCGCGAATCGCGTAGCGCGAGAGCCGCACGGCCGTCGACATGTCGCCGCACCCCGAGAACCAAGCCGATCCGCACGCTCTCCACGGGAGACGATCCAACGCTTGCGAGTCCAACGCACGTGCGACAGCGCCAGCCGATCTCAGTTCGCCGCTCGCTGCCAAATGACCGTCGACCGGTCGTCCACCGGGGCGTGCCGAGTGACTCGAGACCGATGCTGAGGTGGGCACCGGTATAGATGTGGCGTCGACGGAGCCCGGCTTGTCGTTGCGGCGTCTGCCGCGTAGCCTTCCCGGGTGCCGAACGAGGGAAGGGCCAGCGTTGCGGAGGCATGCCTCGACGAAGCGCGCGCGATCGTCCGCCGCGAGCTCGGGGCTCTGCCGGTGCGAGTCTACCTCTTCGGCTCGCGAGCCAGCGGGACCGCACGGCCCACTTCCGATCTGGACATCGCAGTCCTGCCTACAGCGCCGCTGCCCGTCGACGCCCTCGCGCGTCTTCGTGATGCCTTCGAGGAGAGCACGATTCCCTACGAGGTCGACATCGTCGATCTCTCCCGGGTGGACCCGTCGTTCCGCGAGCGGGTCGAGCGCGAGGGGCAGCGATGGGACGGCTGAGCGAGCGGATCGCCGTGGCGTCCCGCGCGCTCGGGACGCTTGACGAGCTCGTGCGCAAGCCGGAGCTGACGGCGATCGAGCGCGACGCGCTCCTGCAGCGATTCGAGTACACGGTGGAGGCCACGTGGAAGGCTGCGCAGCGCCTGCTTTCCGAGGTCGAGGGCGTCGAGGTCGGCTCTCCGAAGGCGGCGGTCCGCGCGTCACTGCGGACGGGGCTTCTCGACGAGGCCCAGACGCGCGACGCTCTCGTCATGGTCGAGGACCGGAACCTCACCGTGCATACCTACGATGAGAGGCTTGCGAACGAGATCGCGGGTCGAGTCCCCGCACACGCGCGGATTCTCCACGCGTGGACCGATGCGCTGAAGGGGCGCGCAGCAGCCGTCTGATCTCCGTTCGCGTACCCGGCGAGCGCCAGCGCGCCAGGTCGTCGCTCCGCCCGGGAATCACGCCGCGAGCCTGCGCCGCTTCGCGAGGTAGAACACCACCGGGTAGACCAGCAGCTCCATCACGAAGCTCACCGCGATGCCGCCGATCAGCGGCGCCACGAGCCGCCGGGTGACGTCCGCCCCCGTGCCGGTCGCCCACAGAAGCGGCAGGAGGCCGATCATGTCGGTCGCGACCGTCATCGTCTTCGGCCGGATGCGCTGCACGGCACCCTCGTGGATCGCAGCGAGCAGGTCGTCGCGGCTCCGCATCCGGCCCTCCTCGACGTACCGGTCGTAGGTCGTGTCGAGGTAGAGCAGCATCACCTGCCCGGTCTCGGCGTCGACGCCGAGCAGCGCGATGATGCCGACCCAGACGGCGAGGCTCATGTTGTAGTCGAGCGCCCACAGGAACCACAGCGCGCCGATCAGGCTGAACGGCACCGCGAGCATCACGACGCCGACGCGGAACCAGCTCTGGTTCGCGACGTAGAGCAGCAGCACGATCAGCACGATCGTGATCGGGATCACGATCGCGAGGCGGCGGTTCGCCTGCTCGAGGTACTCGAACTGCCCCGACCAGACGCGCGTGTAGCCGGGCGGGAGCGGCACCTGGTCTGCGACCACGCGCTTCGCGTCGGCGACGTAGCCGCCGAGGTCCCGATCCGTGATGTCGACGAAGATCCACGCGGTGCGCTGCGCGTTCTCGCTGCGGATCATCGGCGGGCCGGGATTGATGGAGATGCGCGCGAGCTGGCCGAGCGGGATCTGCACGCCGTCCTTGCCCGGCACGAGGACTCGACGGAGCGCGTCGGGGTCGTCGCGGAAGTCGCGCAGGTAGCGCACGCTCACCGGGTAGCGCTGCAGGCCCTCGACGGTGGTGGTGATCGTCATGCCGCCGATCGCCGTCTGGATCACGTCCTGCACGTCGCCGGTGGTGAGGCCGTAACGTGCCGCGGCCACGCGATCGACGTCGATGTCGAGGTAGTAGCCGCCGACGGTGCGCTCGGGGTAGGCGCTCAGCGTGCCGCGCACCGACTGCACCGCGCTCGCGGTGCGCTCGGCGAGCTCACCGAGCACCTTCAGGTCGGGACCGAGGATCTTGATGCCGACCGGCGTCTTGATGCCGGTCGCGAGCATGTTGAGGCGGTTCTCGATCGGGTACGGCCACGCGTTCGCGACGCCGGGAAAGCGCACGACGTCGTTGAGCCCCGGGTGCTTCGTGCCGTCCGCATCGGTCCAGCCGAACTTGAGCTCGCTGGTGGTGATGCGTCGCGACTCCGGCCAGAAGGTGGCGGTGAACGGCCACTTGAGGACGGTAGGCCACGAGCTGAAGAAGTAGCCGACCTCGCGCGAGCGCCAGCGCTCGGGATCGGTGTGCAGCTGCAGCACGGTCTCGATCATCGACAGCGGCGCGGGATCGGTCGCGGTGTCGGCGCGGCCGATCTTGCCGTGCACGCTCGCGACCTCCGGGAACGTCTTGATCAGCTTGTCGCTCTGCTGCAGCAGCGCGCGGCTCGCGCCGACGCTGATGCTCGGATCGGTCGTCGGCATGTAGAGCAGGTCGCCTTCCTCGAGCGGCGGCATGAACTCCGAGCCGAGCTGCGACGCCGGGTAGAGCGCCGACAGCCCGAGCAGCAAGGTCACGAGCAGCGTCGCGTACGGATGCCGCAGCACGAGCCGGAACGCGGGCTCGTAGAGCCGCATCGACAGCCGGTTCACCGGGTTCCGCTCCTCCGACGGGATGCGGCCGCGGATGAGATAGACCATCAGCACCGGCACGACGGTGATGCCGAGGATCGCGCCGGCCGCGATGGCGAGCGTCTTGGTGTAGGCGAGCGGCTCGAAGAGCCGCCCCGACGCGCCCCCGAGCGCGAAGATCGGCAGGAACGCGACGGTGATCACCAGCAGCGAGAAGAAGAGCGTCGGCCCGACCTCGACCGCGGCGTCGAGGATCACCTGCACCTGGCCGCGTCCGGGCTCGCCGCGTGCGAGGCGCTGCCGCTCGCGCTCGAGGTGCTTGTGCGCGTTCTCGATCATCACCACGCCCGAGTCGACCATCACGCCGATCGCGAGAGCGAGGCCGCCGAGGCTCATGATGTTGGCGTTGATGCCCATGAGCTGCATGACGACGATCGAGGCGAGGAGGCCGACCGGCAGGACGAACACCGCGACCAGTGCGCTGCGCACGTGTGCGAGGAAGATCAGGCAGATGAGCGCGACGACGATCAGCTCCTCGGTGACCGCACGGCGCAGCGTGTCCACCGAACGCTCGATCAGTGCCGAGCGATCGTAGGTCGTGATCACGAACACGCCCGGCGGGAGTCCGGCCTCGAGCTCCGCGAGGGCCGCCTTTGCGTCCTGGATCACCTGGAACGCGTTCTCGCCGAAGCGCGAGATCACGACGCCGCCGACGGCCTCGCCGATGCCGTCGTACTCGCCGATGCCGCGGCGCGCCTCGCCGCCGACCTGCAGCACGGCGACGTCGCGCAGCAGCACGGCGGTGCCGTCGGCGCCGGTGCCGACGACGACCAGCGCGAGGTCGTCGAGGCCCTTCACGTAGGCGCGGCTGCGCACCATGTACTCGTGCTCGGCCATCTCGACGACCGAGCCGCCGACGTCGTCGTTGGAGCGCTGGATCGCGGTCACCACGTCGCCGAGCGCCAGGCCGTACGCCTGCAGGCGCTGCGGGTCGAGCACCACCTGGTATTGCTTGACGAAGCCGCCGATCGACGCCACCTCGGCGACGCCGTTCACCGCCGTGAGCGGATAGCGCAGGTACCAGTCCTGCAGGCCGCGCAGCGACGCGAGGTCCTGGTTCGACGACACCAGCGGCGCGCCGCCGAGCGGGCACGTCCCCGCCTCGCGGAACGCACGAACGTGCGTGAGCGCGTCGCGCCGATCCTCCGGCGCGGCGTCGCGCGACGTGTACCAGCGCGCCTCCGCGACGTCCTGCCAGAGGCCGTGTGGATGCTCGGCGCAGTACCAGCCGGGATAGAGCACGTACTGCAGCACCCAGCCGACTCCCGTCGCGTCGGGGCCGAGCTTCGGCTGCACGCCCTCGGGCAGGCGATCGCGCGCGAAGTTCAGGTACTCGAGCACGCGGCTCCGGGCCCAGTAGATGTCGGTGCCGTCGGCGAACAGCACGTAGACGAACGACAGCTCGAACATGCTGAAGCCGCGCACGACGGTGGCGCCCGGCACCGCGAGCATCGCGCTCGCGAGCGGGTAGGTGACCTGGTCCTCGACCACTTCGGGGTTCTGTCCGGGGTAGTCGGTGACGACGATCACCTGCACGTCCGACAGGTCGGGGATGGCGTCGAGGCGGATGCTGTACGCGCCCCAGACGCCGAGCCCGAGCAGCGCCGCGGTGACCAGCAGGACGAGGATCCGGTTCTTGACCGACAGCTCGATCAGGCGCGCGATCACGATCGCACCCCGCGCCCGCGCCGAGCTCCGAGGTCAGTGCACATGGCCGGGCGCGGCCAGGAAGCGCTGCAGCGCCTCGCGCATGTTGCTCTCGGCGTCGAGCAGGAACTGGCCGCTGGTCACCACGACGTCTCCCGCGGCGAGACCCTCGAGCACCTGCACGCGCCCGTCGCTGCCGCTCGGGCCGAGCGTCACGCGACGCGGCTCGAAGCGTCCGCCGGAGCGCGACAGGAACACGATCTGCTCGGTTCCGGTGTCGATCACGGCCTCGCGCGGTGCGAGCAGCGCCTGCGACGCGATCTCGTCGTCGATCTCGACGGTCGCGTACATGCCGGGCCGCAGCGCGAGAGCCGGGTTCGGCACCGAGAGCCGGGCGATGGTCGTGCGCGTCGCGGGATCGACCAGCGGGTGGAGGAAGGCGATCCGTCCCTCGATCGTCTGTCCGGGCAGCGACGTGAGCGTCACCCGGGCCGGCTGGCCGATGCGCAGCGCAGGCAGGTCCTGCTCGAAGACGCGGGCGTCGATCCACAGCTCGCGCAGGTCGACGATGCGCAGCGCGCGCATGCCGGCCTGCACCGCGTCGCCGGCGACGATCGGCTTCTCGGCGACGACGCCGTCGATCGGGCTGCGGAAGGTCACGGTCACGGGCGGTGCGTCGAGACGGCCGAGTCGCTCGATCTCGGCGCGTGGCACCCCGAGCAGCGCGAGCTTCTCGGTCGCGGCGCCGACCAGCACCGCCTGCGAGCCGTGCGAATCCCGGCCACGGCGGGCGGCGATCAGCTCGCCGATCGCCACCTGCAGCTCCGGGCTGTAGAGGTCGAACAGCGGATCGCCCGTTCGCACCTGCATGCCCTCGACGTTGGCGTGCAGGCGCTCGATCCAGCCCGAGACGCGCAGGTTCACGTCGTGCTGCCGTGGCTCGGCCGCGGCGAGGATGCCGCTCGCGCGCACCGTGCGCCGGAGCGGCCCCGCGGCGACGGTCGCGGTGCGCACGCCCATGTTCTGCACGATCGCGGGATCGATGGTGATCTCGCCGCTCGCCGCCGCGGCGTCGCTCGCGCTCGGCGCCTTCGCCGGGTCGAGCGGCGTCAGCTCCATGCCGCAGATCGGGCACTTGCCGGGCTGATCGCGGATCACCTGCGGGTGCATTCCGCAGGTGTAGAGCTGGCGCCGTGGTGCGGTCTCGGCTGCATGTCCGGCGTGCGGATCGCCGCCGGCCTGCGTCCCGTGCGCGGGGGGCGTTGCCGGCGCGTCGTGGGTCGGATCGGGGTCGTGCGGCGCGCGGGTGCCATGCGCTTCGTGGGCGTCGTGCGCGGGCGCGGTGCCGTGCGCCGTCGTCGGGACGGCGGCGAGCAGCGCACCGCACAGGAGGGCGCGCAGCGCCCCGGCGAGCTCCGGGCGCATCGGCTGCGCGTGCCTCGTCGAACGGATCATCGCGTCACCTCCGCGCGGGCGAGCGTCTCGTCGTGGCCGTGCTCGGGACCGTCGTCGGGCCCGGGCGCCCGGTCGCCGCCGGCGAGGCGCTCGGCGTCGATGCCGGCCAGCAGCTCGAGCTCCGCCACCTGGTGCTCGCGCGCGACGCGCGTCTCGGCCACCGTCAAGCGCAGGTCGAGCAGTGCCTTGCGGGCCGCGAGCCAGGTGGCGAAGTCGCCCGCGCCGGCCGCGTAGGCGCGCTCGGCTGCGGCCGCCGCCTGCACCGCGGACGGCTCGACGTGCTCCTCGAGCAGCGCGAGCTGGCGCTCCGCCGTGCGCAGCGCGAGCATCGCCGCCACGAACGCCGCGTCGCGGTCGAGCCCGCCCTGGCGCGCGAGCGCTGCGCTGCCGCGCACGTTGGCGCGCGCCTCGCGGATGCCGGCCTGGATCTGCGGGATGGTGGTCGCGAGCGCGATCGCCGCACCCGCCGCCTGCTCCATGCTGCCGGTGATGCCGGCGAACGGGTTGATGTCGGGGAAGTACTGCTGGCGCGCGAGGTCGAGCGCCGCGTCGCGGGAGGCCGCGTCGCGCTCGAGGGCCGCGATCTCGGGGTTGGCGCGCGTGCCGACGGCGAGCAGCGTCGCGTCGTCCGGCAGCGGTCGCGGAGCGGGCAGGGCAGGCGGCGGTAGCGGCGCGCCGGCGGCGCGGCCGATCTTCGCGTTGAGGCGAGCACGCGCCGCGGGCAGCGCCGCCTCGAGCTCGAGCAGCATGTGCTCGCCGTGCCCGTGCTCGACGTCGGCCATCAGCAGCTCGTCCTGCGGCCGGCCGCCGCGCACCCGTGCCGCCGCGCCCTCGGCGCCGACCGTGAGCAGCACCAGCTGCTCGCGCTGCACGCGGATGCGCTCGGCGAGCAGGGCGTAGTCGAGCCACGCCGACAGCACCTGGCGCTGCAGCGCGAACTTCGCCGCCGCGAAGCGCTCGCCCGCGGCACGCGCCTCCTCGGTCGCCACCTTGCCGGCGAAGTAGACCTTGGTCGGGAACGACAGGTTCTGCATCGGGTCGAAGCCGACCGACAGCGACGTCCGGTCCCAGCCCGTCAGGTTGCCGCCCGAGAACAGGTACTCGAAGCCGACCGAGACGTTGGTGTTGGGGTAGCCGGCGGCGACGTCGATGCGCTCGACCGCGGCGCGCCACGCGAAGTACGCGGCCTCGAGCTCGCCGTTGTGCAAGAAGGCGTGGCGCAGCACGTCCTGCCAGTCGGGGTAGGGCGGCAGATCGTCGGGGCGCTCCGGCGCCGACGTGTGAGCGTCCGCGGGTGCCTCGTACGCGGCTCCCGCGGCCTCCATGCGCCGTCGCTCGTCGGCCGCCTCGCGCGTGGCGAGGGAGCAGCCGGCGAACGCCAGCGCGACGATCACGATCGGCCGACGTGCGCTTCGGCTCCGCCGATCAGGCAGCGCGAGCTGGCACGGCCGTTTCCATTGACGCTTGAACATCGCTCCTCCGGCTCGGCGTCGTGCGGCGGGCGCACGAAGGCCGAGGGTGTCCGAACCCGAATCGCAACGAGGCGAAGCGGATCAGACGAGGAGCGAGGTGTGCTGGGTGACCAGCGTGCCGGGCGGTGCGCCGAGCGGCACGGGGCGCGGCGGCTCGACCGCCGTGCGCACGAACGTGGCGAGGCCCGCGGCGACGGGCACGGTCGCGACGAGCTGGATCGCGTGACCGGTGCGATCGCTCGACGGCGTCGCGCGCTGCGGCGCGAGCTGGCCCGTCTCCGGGCAGCAGGGCGGATTCGCGATGCCGTCGCGGTCGCAGCACGCGTGCGACGCTTCCGCGGAAACGTCCGCGACGACGTGGTGCGTGCCGGCGTGCGCCTCGTGGTGGGCGCCCGCGTGCGTGGCGTCCGCGTGGTGCGTGCCGCCGTGCGCGTGGTGCCTCGCGTGTCCGGCGTGCCTCGCGTCCGCGCCGTGCCCGGCGTGGTCGGCGCCAGTGGGCGCGGCCTCCGTTGCCACGGGCTGCATCGCCAGGCACCGCCCGAGGGGGCAAGCACCGACCGCGACGCCGGTCAGGGCGACCAGCGCGGTCAGCAGCAGCGAGCCGAGGCGACGACGCATGACCCGCCGAGGATGCAGCTCGCTCCGAGCGCAGTCAAGCCAGCCCCAGGCACGGTGTGTGGCTCTGGCAGGTCTCGGCGCCCGTCCGCCTCACCCACCCGCCGCCGGCTCCTCGGGCTGGTCGAGGTACTCGCTCAGCCCGTACCCCTTGCGCGTGCCGTCGAAGACGTACTCCGTCATGCCCTCGCCGATGTGCGTCGACGTTCCGGCGCGCCGGTTGCGGAGGGGGATGAAGCCCTTCACCGCGCCCTCGATCGTGTGCCTGGCGCCGTTCTCGAGCGTGATCTCGGCGCGCAGCGCGCGGTGGAACTTCGTCCCCGCCTCGTAGTCGGTCTCGAGCTCGACGTCGGTGATGCGGTGCAGCTCCTCGCCCTTGTGCACGACGCCGCCCGGCTTGCCGCCGACCACCGAGATCACCATGCCCAGGTCGTCGCCGAAGTTGCCCGTGATCCAGCGGTAGGACGGCGTCGACTGCCAGTAGCGCGGTCCCCACGAGTGGTCGCGCAGTCCGTGGCCGGAGATCTTCGTCTCGGCGCCGCCGTCCACCGACAGCGTGCCGGTGACGCGCATGTGCTGCTCGAAGTGCGCGCGCGCGAAGTCGTTGCCGTCGCCCGGCTTGCCGACGTGGCCGTAGAGCGGTCCGACACCCTCGTGCAGCAGGTCGAGCCTGAGCTTCTTGTGCGGGCTCTCCTTGAACGCCTTGCCCGGGTCGGACATCGCACGCGGGTCGGCGAGGAAGACCACCGAGCCCTCGTACGTCGTGCGCAGCTTCTCGGCGGGGACGAGCACCTCGACCTGCAGTCCGCCCGCGTTCCAGCCCTCGTTGCTCGTGATCGGCGGGCGCTTGTAGTTGAACAGCGCCGAGCCGTCGGGCTCGTAGACGATCACCGTCATCTCGGCGTAGCCCTCGTTGGCGCGGTTGCCGATGCGCAGGAAGCCGCCGCGCTGCTGCTCGCGGTCGAAGAAGTTGAAGTACACCGACTCGTTGAAGTTGGGCTCGGGCCCGAGCGGGTGGGTGTAGTCGTCCTCCGGCTTCACGTTGCCGATGATCTTCGCCATGTCGGGCCTCCTCCGGTGTTTCTTTCCCGGCCGCGTCCGGCGCGCAACCGGGTGAAACGCCTCGGCCGATCCGGCATCCTTCGGGGCATGTCGCACGACGCCCACGAAACCCTCGCACGGCGCTCTTTCCTGCGCGGGCTGCTCGGCTTCGCCGCCGCGCTCGCTGGCTGCTCGTCCGGAGGCCCGTCCGGCGCGGACGCGGCGCCCGGCGAGACGGTCGCGAAGCTCGACTGCCCGCACGAGGCCTGGAGGAAGGTCCTGCGACCGGCGGCCTACGAGGTGCTCTTCGAGGAGGACACCGAGCGCCCGTTCTCGAGCCCGCTCGACAAGGAGAAGCGCACGGGCACCTACGTGTGCGCCGCGTGCGCGCTGCCGCTCTTCGAGTCGAAGGCCAAGTTCAACAGCGGTACCGGTTGGCCGAGCTTCTTCGCGCCGATCGCCGGACACGTCGGCACGCGCACCGACTTCGAGCTGATCTACCCGCGCACCGAGTACCACTGCGCGCGCTGCGGCGGACACCAAGGGCACGTGTTCGACGACGGTCCGAAGCCGACCGGCAAGCGCTACTGCAACAACGGCGTCGCGCTCGCGTTCGTTCCCGAGGGCGAGGAGCTGCCGGCGCTGCGCGGCTGCCCGACCTGAGCGGGCGAGCACGCGATCCGATCCCTCGATCCGATCCCTCGATTGTGGCGAAGGTGGCACCGTAGTATGGGTCTCCCATATGAAGACCACCCTGGAGATCGACGATCGGCTGCTGGCGCGCGCGAGGCGTCACGCGTCGGCGCACGGGATGACGTTGCGCGCGGTCGTCGAGGAGGCGTTGCGGGCCCGGTTCGCTCCGAAGCCGGAAGCGCGCGCTCGCTACAGCTTCTCGCCGCCCATCGTCCGTGGCTCCCGTCCGCCCGCGGTCGACGTGGCGGATCGCAACGAGCTGTACGACCTGCTCGACGATCGTCGATGATCGCCGTCGATACGAACGTCCTGGTACACGCACACCGTGCGGAGATGCCCCTGCACGAGATCGCGGTCGCGCGACTCCGGACCCTGGCCGAAGGTGGCACACCGTGGGCGCTGCCTGCGTTCTGCATCGGCGAGTTCGTTCGCGTCGTCACCCACGCTCGCATCTTCACCCCGCCGACCGACCTCGTGACCGCTCTGACGTTTCTCGAGCGGCTCCTCGAGAGCCCCTCGATCCGCCTGCTCCTTCCCGGCCCCACCTTCCCCACGGTCTTCGCCGAAGCCTGTCGAGCCGGGTCGGTCGCGGGAAACCTCGCCTACGATGCGCAGCTGGTGGCCGTGTGCCGCGAGCACGGTGTCGCCGAGATCCTCACCGAGGATCGGGATTTCGCACGCTTCGAGCTGCCGACCGCGGTCCGCCTGCGCGGCTGAGAGCCGCGACCTCGGCCGCGCCGGCGAGCAGGGCCGTATCTCGGGGGGGCGCGCCGCTGGCAAGGCGCGCCGTGCCTCCCTCGAACGGGGAGCGGGCGTGCGGTGGGCGTGCAGTTGGGATAGGCCCCGTCGCGTGGAGCCGACGACGCCCGACCTCATGCCGCTGGTCAGCGTGGCGCTCGGTCTCGGGCTCGCCGCAGCGGCGGGGCTGCGCGTGTTCGTGCCGCTGCTCGCGCTCGGGATCGCGTCGCGCGCGGGCTACCTGCAGCTCGCCGACGGCTTCGCGTGGCTCGCGAGCGACGCCGCCCTGATCGTCTTCGGCACCGCGACGGTGGTCGAGGTGGTCGCCTATCACGTGCCGTTTCTCGACCACCTGCTCGACGTCGTCGCGACGCCGAGCGCGGTGATCGCCGGCGCGCTCGCGACCGCCGCGGTGCTCACCGACGTGCCGCCGGTGATGAAGTGGACGGTTGCCGTGATCGCGGGCGGCGGCGCTGCCGGACTCGTGCAGAGCGCGACGGTGCTGGCCCGCGTCGGCTCGACCACGTTCACCGGCGGGCTCGGCAACGTGCTGCTCGCGAGCGTCGAGCTGTTCGGCGCGGTCGGCACCGTGATCCTCGCGATCGCGCTGCCGCTGGTCACGCTCTTCCTGGTGCTCGCGCTGCTCGTCGCGGCGGTGGTGCTGCTGGTGCGCTACGCGCGGCGGCGGCGTCCGGGCTCGGCGCATGCCGTCTGACAGAGGGGCGGAGGACGCCCCGACTCCGGACGCATTGACGGCGGAGGCCGCGAGCGCGCCGCGTCCGCCGCTGCTCCCCTGGCTCGCCGACTACCGGCTGCGGTCCGTGCCGTTCGACGTCCTCGCCGGCGTGACGCTCGCCGCCTACGCGATCCCCGTCTCGCTCGCGTACTCGTCGCTCGCCGAGCTGCCGTCGCAGCTCGGGCTCTACTGCTACCTGGTCGGCGGGGTCGCGTTCGCGCTCCTCGGGACGTCGCGGGTGGTCGCCTTCGGTCCGACCTCGTCGATCGCGATCCTGCTCGGCGCGACGCTCGGCGGCCTCGCCGGCGGCGACGCGCAGCGACAGGTCGAGATGGCGGCGGCCACCGCGCTGCTGGTCGCGCTGATCGCGCTGGTCGCGTGGCTGCTGCGCTTCGGCCACGTCGCGAGCTTCGTCTCGGACACGGTCCTCACCGGATTCAAGGCGGGTGCCGCGGTGGTGATCGCCGGCACGCAGCTGCCGAAGATGCTCGGCATCGACGCGAGCGCGAAGGAGCTGGTGCCGATCCTCGCCGAGCTCGCGGGCCGCTTCGGCGAGACCAACCCCGCGTCGCTCGCGATCGGCGTCGCGGGCATCGTGCTGCTGCTCGTCGGGCAGTACCTGCTGCCGGCGCGGCCGGTCGCGCTGCTGGTCGTGGTCGCGTCGCTGGTCGCCTCGCACGTGCTCGACTTCCACCGCCACGGGGTGGCGGTCGTCGGCGCGCTTCCGGGTGGGCTGCCGGAGCTCGTCGCGCCGACGCTCGGCGTGCAGGAGGTGCGGCGCCTGCTGCCGCTCGCGCTGGGCTGCTTCCTCCTCGCGTTCATCGAGAACGTTTCGGCGGCGCGGACCTTCGCCGAGGCGCGTCGCGAGCAGCTCGACGCGAACCGTGAGCTGCTCGCGCTCGGCGCGGGGAACCTCGCCTCGAGCCTGGTGCAAGGCTTTCCCGCCGCCGGCGGCATGTCGCAGTCGGCGGTGAACGCGCGCGCCGGCGCCCGCTCGCCGCTGTCGCTGCTGTTCGCGTCGCTCGCGATCGCCGCGGTGCTGCTGTTTCTCACCGAGCTGCTCGCCGACCTGCCGATGCCGATCCTCGGCGCGGTCGTGTTCATGGCCGTCAAGGACATGATCGACGTCCGCGAGCTGCGCCACCTGCGGCGCGTGAACAAGGTCGAGTTCGGCGTGGCGATGGTTTCGCTCGTGAGCGTGCTCGCCTTCGGGATCCTCGAGGGTTTGCTGCTCGCGGCGATCTTCTCGGTGGTGATGCTGCTGCGCTGGGCCGCGAACCCGCACACCGCGGTGCTCGGGCGCATCCCGGGGACCGACCGCTTCGGCGACGTCGAGCGACACCGGAAGAACGAGACCTACCCCGGCGTACTGATCTTCCGCGTCGAGGGCGGCATCTTCTACTTCAACGTCGACAGCGTGAAGCAGCAGCTCCTCGATCGTGTCACGCGGTACGAGGGCGAGCTCGGGCTCGTCGTCTTCGACCTGTCGACGTCGCCGCAGGTGGACCTGGCGGGCGTGCGCATGCTCGGCGAGCTGCACGACCGGCTCGCCGAGCGCGACGTCGGGCTCGAGCCGGTCGAGATGCACCACGCGGTGCGCGAGCTGCTGCGCGCCGAGGGCATGGAGAAGCGCTTCGGCAAGATCAGCCGCAAGATCACGTGCGCGGGCGCGGTCGAGGAGCACCTGTCCGCGCACCCCGGCTCTGCGCCCGCTTCTCCGTCTGCTTGACGGGTGGAGTGACGTCGTGCCCGCGGCGGCGTGCGTGTGTGCCGGCAACGCTCCGGTCGCCGGGATTGGGCTGGGAGAATCACGCGACGGAGCGGCTCCCAAGCAGTCGCTCTTGCCGGCACACACGCACGCCGCCGCTAGTACCGTCGTGCACGACCGCGCGCGATCGTTCGCGCGTGCGGCGCGCCGGCACCGAAGTCAATGGCTCCCGCGGGCACGACCTCTCGATACGCTCGCCGCCCGTAGTCGAGCGCGGTACGAGGACGTCAAGCCCAGCAGACCGCGACCTTGCGCGGACCGCCGTACGGCAGGCGGCCGTGTGCGACCGAGTGGTTGTCGATCGCGACGACGTCGCCGAGCTGCCACGGGTAGACGACCAGGTGCCGCCAGACCACGTCGCGCACGTGCTCCATGTCCGCGTCCGGGATCTCGCGCCCGTCGAGATACGTCGAGTGCATCGACTGCTCGTCCGCGCTGCGCGTCGCGCGCTGCAGCAGCACCATCGCGCGCGCGAACTGCAGCAGCGCGAAGTTCTTCCAGGTCGGACGCATCGCGTAGATGCGCTGGTACTCGCCGGGCGCCGCCGACAGGTGGAACGTCGTCAGGTGGTTGTGCCACACGCGCTCGCCGGTGACCGGGTGGTCGCGGAAGACGGGCTGCGTGCTGATCAGACGGAGCCCTTCGTTCTCGGTCCAGATCGGCTCGAAGCCCTGCTCGCGGCACTTGGCCTCGACGGTGGCGCGATCGGTCGTCAAGAACATCTCGTCCCAGCGCTTCAGCTTCCACAGGTCGAACGCGGAGCCGCCCGACGGTCCGGCGTAGTTGCGCACGATGCGGATGCCGCCGTCCGCGAAGCGCTGGCGCACGGCGGGGTCGAGGTCGCGCCAGACGGCGCGGAAATCGACCAGCGGCGTCTCGCCGCCGCCCGCCTGCGGCTCGACGAGGCAGGTGAAGAACACGCGTCGCGGCGGATCCTTCACGAAGCTCATCTCGCAGTGCTGCGGGATCGGGTAGACCGGTGGCAGCTCGCTCGCGGAGAAGACGTAACCGCTGAGCGCGTCGCGCGGCGAGGTGCCGAGGTACTCGTTCTTGAGATCGTCGTCGATCGCGCGCGCGAGGCGCTCGAAGTCCTCCGGACCGCGCACGGCGAAGCCGCGAAACAGGATCGCGCCGTGGCGCGCGAGCTGCTCCTGCACCCACGGCGCGTTGGCCTCGAGCCACGCGCACAGCGGGGCGAGGCTCGGATCGCCGGTCGGTCGGATGACGAGTGGCAGACCGTCCTTCGCACCCTCGAGCGTCCCGAGCTGGTAGGGGATCTCCGCTTCGACTCTGGCTCCTTCCACGCGCATGACCTCCGGACCGCGGTCGCGGGCGGCGACCACGGGCGAGGTTAGCGCGCGGCGCGGTGCCGTGTCACGGCAGGGGCTCCCGGGCCGGCGGCACGCGCAGCAGCACGAGATGCGGCAGCTCCTCGCGCACCGGCAGCACGTGACGGGCAGCGGCGATCTCGCTCGCGACCGCGTCGAGTGCCGCGGCGTCCGCGTCGGGCGCGACGAGCAGCAGGTCAGCGCCGCCGGCGGCGACGCGCAGCGCGTCGGATGGCCGCGACAGGCCGACGATCCCGGCCGCACGCAGCGTGGTGGGGAGGTGGTCGGGATCGCGGAAGCCGTCGCGCGTGAAGTGGTAGGCGAACGGCAGCAGCTGGTGCGCCGGAACCACCGCGACCGTCGCGCCGTCGGCGAGCGCCGCGTGCGCACGCTCCGCTGCGACGCGCCACGCCGGACGGACGATCGGCGCGCGCCACGCGGTCGCGAGCGACAGCGTGCACAGCGCGAGCAGCAGGATGGTGGTGCGCGCGCGTCGGAGCGGCAAGCAGGTCACGACGTAGCCGACCAGCAGGAAGTAGCCCGGTGCGGTGTAGAGCAGGTAGCGCGCGAGGAACACGGGCTCGATCAACGACGCGACGAACGCCGTCGCGAGCGGCACGAATGCCCACGCGGCGAGCGCGCCCGCGGTGCGCGGCGCGTACCGCGGCATCGTCGTCGTGGACGCCGCCGCGCGACGCCGTCGCTCGAGCCAGGCGAGGCCACCCGCGACCAGCGCGATCTCGACCAGCAGCAGCAGCGGCGAGCCGGCGAGCTTCGCGAGCTCGACGGGGAAGGTGCGCCAGGTCGGCGTCTCGAGCCAGCCCGCCATCGGCAGCGGCCAGAGCGTGCGCGCGACGTAGATCGCGAGGGGCAGGACGAGGAGCCCGGCGAGCGCCTGGCTCGCGAGCACGGCGAGCGAGCTGCGCACGCGCGCGCGACCGAGCAGCAGCGCCACCACGAGCTGCGCCGGGAGGAGGAACACCGTGACGTAGTGCGCGTACAGGAGGGCGGCGTCGACCAGCGCCAGCAGCACGACGCGCGTGCGCGTCGCCGACTCGAGCAGCGACAGCAGGACGTAGAAGGACGCGATGCCGAGTAGGACGACGAGCGCATACGGGCGCGCCTCGTGCGCGAAGAAGAGCTGGAAGCGCGAGCACAGGAAGAGTGCGGCGGCGAACAGGCCGGCGGTCGCGCCGACGAAGCGGCGTCCGAGCTGGAAGAGCAGCACCGTCGCGAGCGCGCTCGCGAGCGCGGAGAGCGCGCGGGCGCTCTCGATGGTCGCGCCGAAGACGCCCATCCAGTGGTGCACGAGGAACGGGTAGAGCGGCGGCGTCGCGTCGGCGCGCAGGTAGCGTGCGAGGTCGAACGGCAGCTGCGCGTTGCTGATGGTCACCGCCTCGTCGAACCAGATGCTCTGAGCGTCGAGCAGCGGCAGCGTCAGTGCGAGGCTCGCGAGGAAGAGCGCGATCGTGACGACGGATGAGTGACGCACGAGCCGGTCCGTCGCGGCGTTTATGCCGGACGCCGCGGGCACCTGAGACGCTCTCTCGATGCTCGGCTGCACTGCCGAACTATCGGCAGTGCGGGGGCGCAGCTAAACGTGCGCGGGCCCAGGCGGACCTGCTTTGCGGGCTTCTGCTTGTATCCTGGTGCGAGGGCGGGCCGCGTCGTGGCCGCCTATCGCTCGGAACGACGACCCACGTCTGTTCCAGGCCGCACTCGATTGCACGCGCCGAACGCGCACCGCTTGCCGAATTCGCTCGCAGACATCACCCGATCCGACTGAGACCATGCCCGCCAACCGGCAATTGGTCGGCGCCCGATCGCAAGCTCACTCGGATTTCATGCGTAGCTGCCCGATGTCGTTCTTGAGCAGGCCGGCGCCCGAGAAGGTCGATTCCCAGCACTGCGCTTCGTTCTGAATCTGGACGCGGACGTTGACGGGAGTCGCCAGCGGCAGCTTCGTGTGGAGATGGTCCGGCTCGCCGGGCATCTCCAGTCCGATTCCCCGACCCTTGACCGTGACCTGGGCTTTGCCGGTGGCCCCCGGCTTCAACACCACGGTCGAGATGCCGCCGCGGCTGCGGAGGGGGTCGGAGTAGCGCGCGCCGAGCGCGCCGGCTGGTTTGCCAAGAGCTTTCCAGCAAGGTTTTCCGTTGCAGAGACTGCCGCCAGGGAGCGATGCGCGCAGCAGGATGCTCGGTGGCGACGTGGACTCGTCAAAGACACAGACTGCGAAGTCCGTTGCTGTGGTGGGATCGCCGATCTCGGCGGGAAGTGTCGCTTCCCCCTTGCTCCAGGCCAACGTCAAAGCGTCGGATCCATCCTTGACGTTGTCTTTCAGGAGCAGTCGGGCCGCGCCGACGGAGGTCGGCTGCTTGCAGGAGATCTCCGGACGTGGCCCGGGCAGGCATCCGGCGATGGCGTCACAGCTCTCGCACAGCGCGCACGACACCGGTGCCCCGCCGCCGCAGGTCGAGCCGCTACACGTTTCACCCGTCGTGCATGGATTGCCGTCTTCGCAGGCGCCGACTTCGAGCTCGCAGGAGGGTGAGCAGCAATCGCCGCCGGAATTGTTGCCGTCGTCGCATGCCTCGTCGCCGGCGACGAGGCCGTCGCCGCAGCCACCGATGGCAAAGAGCTCGCCCACTTCGCCCGACGGCTGCCGCTGATCGGCCCCTTCGAAGAAGATCGTACCGTTCACCGTCCCGCGGTCGCCGCTGCTCGTGGTGGAGACGAAGGGGTCCGCCGGGTGCGTCCCCTCGGCCGTACCATCGGTGATCCAGATCGTACGGCCGAGCCCGGCCGCGCTCTCGCCGAAAACCACCACGACGTCGCCGAGCCGTATGAACTCGAGCTGGCTCGCCGAAAGAGTGGGACCACCGAGCCGGACCGTCCCCGATGCGGTACCGTCGCTTCTCCAAAGGGTCGTGTTGCTCACTGCGTCGCGCGCGGCGAACACGACTGCTCCGTCGATCTCCGCCGCGGCGGCGGGATTGTAGCTGTTGCTCATAGACGAGGCCGGGCCGGGGTTGATGTCGGCAACGAGTTCGGTCCCGCCAGCGGTTCCGTCGCTTCGCCAGAGTTCCATTCCGTGCACGCCGTCGTCCGCTGCAAAGTAGAGCATCCCTCCGACCTGCACGAGCGGACGGGCGTTGGCGGACGCGATCCCGGGTCTGATGTCCTTCACCAGATTGGTGCCGTTCGTCGTGCCGTCACCGCACCAGAGCTCCGAGCCGTGGATGCCGTCGTTGGCGACGAGGCAGAGCCCCGGGCCAAACTTGGTCAGCGCACCGGGCAAACTACCGACAGCCCCGCTGGCGATGTCCTTCACCAGAACGGTTCCGCCCGCGGTGCCGTCGGTCTTATAGAGCTCACGACCGTGCACGCCGTCGTTGGCGGTGAAGTACGCGTCTCCGCCGAGCGTCACAAAGGAGGTCACGTCCGAGCTCGAGGGGCCAGGGTTGATGTCCGCGACACGAACCGTTCCGACTGCCGTACCGTCGGTCCTCCAGAGCTCACCCCCTTGCGCATCCGCGCCCTCGAACAAGATGACGTCACCGTACCGTGCGCTGCGATCGGGCAAGCAGAGAACGGTCCCTGGGAAGGTCTTGATCGGAGTCGTTCCGGCAGGGGTGCCGTCAGAATGCCAGAGCTCGATGGCGTCGTTGACACCGCCTCGCCTGATGCAATGCACCGTTCCGGTAGGCAGCGTTCCCTGAGGCATCACCTGGATACCGTCTTCCGTTCCCACCAGGCGGAGGAGCTCCGTCTCCGCGGCTCGACCGGTGCTGCGCCACAGCCCCGTCCCATTCACCCCGTCATCGGCAAGGAAGATGACCGCATCTTCGTACGGCAGGAATCCGCGCGGTTTCGAGCCCTGCGTGCGGTCACTCAGGTCGGCGAGCTGCATCGTTCCACCCTGGGTGCCGTCCGACACCCACGGCTCGCGCCCCGTGAGCCCGTCGTCGGCGACGAACAGGATGCGATCGCGGATCGACGTCAGCAGCTGTGGATGCGAGTCTGGCGTACCCGGTGTGATGTCGGCGGCCGGGAGCGTTCCGGCTGCGGTACCGTCGGTCCTCCACAGCTCGTGGCCGGAAACGGGGTCCCGCTGGGTAAAGATCAGAGCATCGCCGATCGCCTTCCCGTCAGACCAGCCCGACGGGATCGCTGCTACCATGGTCGTGCCACCAGGGGTCCCGTCCGTCTTCCAGAGGGATTGGCCCGGTCCGTCTGGATCGACGGTGAAATACGCGACGGCACCGACGGTGAGGAACCTGGATCCAAAATCACTCTCCGGTCCGGGCTGAGTCTCGAGGAGCTTGACGGTACCGGTGGCCGTTCCGTCGGTCACCCACGGCTCGTTGCCGCCCACGCCGTCGTTGGCGACGAAGAGCAGCCGCTCTCCGAGGGCAACGAGAACTAGAGGGTATGACGGAGCACCTCCAGGATTCAGATCAGTGACGAGCTTCGTGCCCACCGGCGTACCGTCGGTCACCCACAGTTCCCATCCTGCCGCTCCGTCGTCCGCGGTGAAGAAGATCTTGTCGCCGGCGAGGACGAACTCTCCCAGCTGGGGCGAGCCGGCGCCGACGACGATATCAGCCAGTCGGGTCGTTCCTCCGACGGTACCATCGGTGATCCAGAGCTCCTTGCCGCTTACGCCGTCGCTTGCCGTGAACAGCATCTTGGTGCCAAGGCGGATGAACCCCGACGGATATGACCCGTTCGGTCCGAGACTGAACTCTACGAGCAGGCTCGTGCCGGTGACGGTGCCGTCGCTGCGCCACAGCTCAGCTCGGTTGTCGGGGGTAGCCTGGAGGAATAGGAGAACGTTTCCGAGCGATGCACCGCCGATGTAGCTGTCCAATAGCTTGTACGTTCCTTGCGTCGTGCCGTTGCTGACCCACGTTTGTTGCTCGAATGAGGGCAGGACCCATCCGGCTAGGAACAGGTGCGTGTCGGTCGCGAACATCTCACCGGGAAGAAAGTCGAGCGCCTTGACGAGCGTGGCACCCGCTGCCGTTCCGTCGGTCCGGTAGAGGCCGACGAACAAGTCTTCGATCGTCGCGCCTTTGACGGAAACGAAGTAGGTGAATCGTCCGAGTGGAATGGGCCCCGAATACGGGTTTGTGATGAACTCGGTGCCGCCCGGAGTGCCGTCGGTTGCGTACAGCCCTGCCGGGCCCTGTAGCCAGGCTCTGTCGTTCCAAGTGGAGATCCTGGTGACGCTCTCGGCATTGTGGCTGACGTCCGCGATCGCGTTGATGTCGGCGACCTGATAGGGGGTGCCGACCGCCAGTGCGCAAGGTGCGCACGCTACCGACAAGATGGCGCACTGGACGAGCGCCGCTACCAGGGCCACGGTTTGCTTCACGAGGTTCTCCATTGCTCGATCGAGGGTTTGGCGGCGATCCGAGGCGGCTGGTTGGGTGCACGCTTCGCTCTTCTGTGGGTATGCGTGGGAGCGAACCTGAGGTCGCAGACCTGTTGTGTGAAGGGCCGCCACGCTTATCCGAACGAATCCGTGCACGCAACGCCGAACTTGTGCTGACGCGCAGGGCGCGTGCGAACGTCGAAGGGATCGGTTGTGCACGGGGTGTCTCTGTCTATACCCGCCACTTTTCAATCAGCGTCAGCAAAATTGGTGACGCGCTCTACCGAGCTTCGGGGCAGCGTCGCGGTTCAATTTTTTCTACCGCCAGCGGTCGATTCTGAAACGCCAGCATCCCCAATCACGACGAGGGTGACGATGAGCAATTGCGCGCAACCGGCCGGCCCACGAATCGCACGCGGCGCGGCCAGGAGGTTTGGGGTCGCCCTTCTTCTGCTGGCCCTTGTCACGATCCCTCACGAAGCGAACGCACAGCCGTGCAACCTGCAGGGCACGTGGGACATCGTCGACGACCCGTTCGGCGGCTGGGCGATCCTTCTCGACGATGGCTCGGGCACGCTGAGCGGAGTGGCACGCTTCTCGGGAAGCGACACGCAGATCACCGGGGGCTCCTACGTTCACCCGAGCGTGAGCTTCAACGTGGTGGGTCTTGCAATCCCCGTGGCGTTCGCCGGATCGGCGACCGATTGCGAGACGATCGCGGGTACCTTCAACGCACCTCCGCCGGCCTCGCCGTTCGCGACGACGCTGGAGCGCAGGCGAACGACGTACTGCGGTGACGGAGTGCGGCAGGCCGCGGACGGCGAGCAGTGCGACGACGGTAACTTCGTCAACGGCGATGCTTGCTCGTCGACTTGCCTGCTCACCCAGTGCGGCGACGGAAACCTCGATCCGTTCGAGGAGTGTGACCTTGGAACCGCGAACGCTGTCACCGGAGCGTGTCGCACGGACTGCCAGTGGGCGTCCTGCGGCGACGGCGCACGCTTTGCCGGCCCCGTTCCACCTGGAGCGCCGGTTCAGATCGAGGAGTGCGATCTCGGTGCGCTGAACTCGAGCGCACCCAATGCAGGCTGTCGGCCGGGATGCGTGGGCAGGCGCTGCGGTGACGGCGCCCGAGATGAGATCGACGGCGAGCGCTGCGATGACGGCAACCTCGATCCGGGCGATGGGTGCGACGCGTTCTGCAAGAGCGAGCTCGTGCAGAGCGGGACCGAGTTCTCGGTGGTCGACTTGGGCGCCGTCACGGGGCTCGGACCGTCGGTCGAGTACGTGACGATGAACGAGCTCGGCCAGATCGCGGGCACGTACGGCGAGGAGTACCAGCCCTTCTTCTGGGACGGTGCCGTCGCCGTCGACCTAGGCCCGATCGGAGCGTTGCCTCTCGATCTGAACGAGGCCGGACAGGTGGCCGGCGACGCCCTCGGCCGCGCGTTCGTGTGGCAGGGCGGAACGTTCACCGACATCCACGGACTAGGGGACGAGACCACCGCCTGGGGGATCAACGCCTCCGGGGCCGTTTCGGGGACCGTCGTTTACCCTGGTGGGACTTATCGCGCATTTCGCTGGCAAGGTGGCGTGATGACCGACCTGGGGACCTTTCCGGGCGGCACGCTCAGCCAGGGAATCGACATCAATGATGCCGGTGACGTCGCGGTCACGGGCAACATCGCGCCGAGCTTCTTCCAGCGCGCGCAGCTGCTGCGCGCGAACGGCACGTGGATCGACCTCGGCACGCTGGGTGGGGACCAATCCACCTCATGGGCCATCAACGACGCCGGTCAGGTGGTGGGCGACGCGCAGTCGGCGAGCGCCATCGGGCATCGCGCTTTCCTCTACTCGGGTGGGCCGCTCATCGACCTCGGGGTCCTCGGCGGAGAGTCGAGCACGGCGCGCGGGATCAACAACTTCGGCCAGATCGTGGGCTACTCGACGATCGATCCCACCAACAACGCGCAGCACGGATTCCTCCACGACTGCCGGGGCATGATGGACCTCAACGACCTGGTCTCGTCGTCGCTGGAGCTCCGCGCGGCCGACTACCGGATCAACGATGCGGGGCAGATCGTCGGTTCGGCGCTTGACGACGCGGCCGGAGTCGTTCGTGCCGTGCGCCTGGATCCGCTGCCTTTCTGCGGCAACTGTCGGGTGACGCCCGCGTCCGGTGAGCAGTGCGACGACGGCAATACGCTCGACGGCGACGGCTGCTCGTCGACCTGCACACTCGAGAGCACGACCGTGAGTGGCTCGGGTACGGTGACGACCGGAGCGATCGCGACGCCGAGCACGCCGGCACAGGCGGTGGTCACCAGCCCCTCGGGCGGTGTCGTCGAGGTCACGCGGACCTCTGCCAGCGGCGGACCGTCCGGAATCGAGGTTCTCGGAGTGCGCTTCGCCGTGACGGCGCCAGCGGAGACGGCGGAGATTCCCCTGCAGCTCGTCTTCCGGATCGATCCGTCGCTCGTTCCTGCCGGCCAGAGCCTCGCCGGGCTCCAGGTCTATCGCGACGGTATCGCGCTCGCCGATTGCGCGGGCGCGCCGCCGCACGCGGTCGCGTCGCCCGACCCCTGCGTCTCGACGCGGGCTTTGCAGGCCGACGGCGACCTCGAGATCGTGACGTTGAGCTCGCACGCGAGCGAGTGGGCGTTCGGCTTCGCGGTTTGTCCCGCGGTACCCGATCCGTCGTGCCGCGTACCGACGGCGGCCAAGAAGTCCACGGTCCAGATCAAGAAGGGCGCGCAGGAGTCGCAGGACAAGTTCGCGTGGAAGTGGAGCAAGGGGGCCGCGACCACGACCGCCGACTTCGGCAACCCGACCGGCACCAAGGGACTCGACGTTTGCGTCTACGACGCGCGCGATGGCGCTCCCGCACTACAGCGTGTCGTGCGCATTCCCGGCGGCGGGCTGTGCGCCGGTAAGCCGTGCTGGAAGGCGAGTCGCAAGGGCTTCGTCTTCAAGAGCCGCGCGGGAACTGCGGACGGCGTGCAGCAGGTCAGCTTGACGGCGGGAGCCGCGGGCAGATCGAGCGTCCAGGTCAAGGCGGGAGGAGCGGCGCTGCCGGACTTCTCCCTGCCCGCAACTGCTCCGGTGACGGTGCAGCTGCGCTCGGGGTCGGGTGTGTGCTGGGGTGCGACGTTCTCGACGCCGGGACGCGTGCCCGATCCCGCGAGGCAGTTCAAAGGAAGCTCGGACTGACGGATCCGATCGCCCGAGCGATCGACACCACGTTGCTCTGCCGAACCGCGAGGTCGTGATGAACCAGTGCCAGCAGCCCGCCAGCTTTCGAATCTGGAACGCATGCCGGGTGCTCGCCTCTGTAGGCAAGACGTCTTTCAGCTTCTACTTCGATCGTGCCGTGCGAGGTGGCTTCTGAGCACGGCTGCTCAGCGTCCGGCCACCCTGCTCGTGCGACCTTGATGCGCGCCTTGGGACCACCTCTACCACCCGGTGCTCCATGGGCGGACGAATCGGCCTGACGGGGCGACACCGGTGCAGGCCGGGGGATGGGAGGTCGTGGCCTGAGCCGGATGCGACCGTCCGGTTCCGTGCGACCGCTGTCGACACGGCGTCGGTTGACGGGGGAACGTCATAACGTCAGCGCTCTTTCATCGTGCCAGGTCTGCCGGCCGCAGTCGCCAACGGAATTCGGACCAGATCGGACTGCCCCCGGGCCCGGGTCTTCTCGAGGATGCGTCGCACGTGCGTGCGGACGGTGGCAGTGCTGACTCCGAGGCGCTCGACGATCTCACCGACCTTGGTCCCGCCCATGAGAAGGCCGGCGATCTGCGCTTCGGCCGGCGTGAGCCCGTAGATGTCGCGCAGCACGTCGTGCGGTGGCTTCGGATTCGCATCTGGGTCGTTGACGAAAGCGACCGCTGCTGGCGTGTAGCCGCTCACGCTCTTTCCCGTCCTGAAGGTCCGATTCGGACCGACTGGATGATGGCGAGGGAGCGGAACGCCATCACGGAGCCGGAGCTGCGGCGATCGCACTCCGTGATGTAGAGCGCGCTCTCGGAAAGGACGGAGCGCACGGGCACGGAGCCCGCCGAGGAGAGAAGGGTGACGGGGGAGTGCTGGAACACTCACCCCGTCGTGCTCCGAACCCAGCCTGTGAAGAAAGGCCGGAGCAATCAGACCATCGTCCGCAGCGCGATCGACGTCAAGACCTGGCTCGCGCGGGTGCCGTCGGTGGAGGAGGTGCGGCCGGGGCAGTGCCCGCGGTGTGCGGCCGCGAGCCGTGTCGTGGGACGAGGGCTGCAGATCTGGGGGCACGGCCTGCGTGATCGCCAGAGCCGTGGTCCGCTCGAGCCGCTGGGCGATCCGGTGGAGGTGACGCTGCGGGTGCGGCGCTACGTGTGCCGGCCGTGCCGGGCAGTGATCGTGGTGCTGCCGCTCGGCGTGATGGCTGGGCGGCTGTTTGCGGCAGCGGCGATCGGGCTGGCGCTCACTCTGTTCGGCGTCGACGGCCTGCCGCTGAGCGAGGTGCGGCAGCGGGTGAGTCCATGGCGGCGAGTGGGGGCGACGGCGCAGGGGTCATGGCTCGCGGTGCGGCGCTGGGTGCGCGCGATCCGCGACGGGCGGCTCTTTGCGAGCGTGCGTCAGTCGCCGGCGCGTTTCAGCGCCCGTCAGGTCGCGGAGCGCGCGGCGATGACGCTTGGCGCGCTGGCGCCGCCGTCGCTCGCGCACGCGGCGATCGTGGCGCGGGTGTTCGCCGGCGCGGCGCTCGCTCGCTGAGGTCGTCAAGAGCAGAGGAGAGTCCGCTTCCCCGCCGATCATCACCCCACCGACCAGGATCGCTCCCGCAGGGATCTCGAGTCCGTCATGGCTCCGACTCACCGCGCACTCCGGCGCGGCGAGAGAGGAGAGCGATGGAACGACTGACCCCGAAGGACCGCGGCGAAGCGGTCGCGCTGTTTCGCGCCGAGGTGATCGGCAGCCTTGCCCGGCGCGAGATGCCGCGTGGCGAGCTGGCGGCGGCGCTGCGCGAGATCGCAGCTGTGCGCTTCCGCCCACCCGGTGGCGACACCACGCGCACCTACGCGGTGCCGACCCTGCAGCGCTGGTACTACGCGCTGCGCCGCGGCGGGCTCGATGCGCTGGTGCCGCGCCCGCGCACCGATCGTGGGCGCGGGCGCGCGCTCACGCCCGCGCAGCGCGATCTGCTGCTGGAGATCCGCCGCGAGCACCCGCGTGCGTCGGTGCCGCTGATCCTGCGCACGCTGGTCGCCGACGGCCGTCTCGCGCCGCGCTCGGTGTCTGCGCCGACGGTGCGCCGGCTCTACCGCGAGCACGGCCTCGACCGGCGCGCGCGGCGCGACGCCTCGGCACGCATCCGCCTGCGCTGGCAGGCCGAGCGGCCGGGCGCGCTGTGGCACGGCGACGTCTGCCACGCCGGCGTCATCGTGATCGACGGCAAGGCACACCCCGTGCGCATCCACGCGCTGCTCGACGACGCCTCGCGCTACGTCGTCGCGCTGGAAGCGCACCACTCGGAGCGCGAGGTCGACATGCTCGGCCTCCTGGTGCGCGCGCTGCGCCGCCATGGTCCGCCCGACGCGCTCTACCTCGACAACGGCTCCACGTACCGTGGCGACATCCTGCGCACGGCGTGCGCCCGCCTCGGCATCTCGCTGCTGCACGCGCGCCCGTTCGACCACCTGCACATCCTGCTCAACTACGAGTGGGACCGCCGTGCGCTGCTCTCCCTCGTCCTCGTCGGCCTGCCCGAGCTGCACGACCGCCTCGCTCTGCGCAGGAACCGCGCTCTCTACTCGCGCATCCACCGCCGTCTCCACCTCGACCCGCTGGTGCCCGACGACACCGCCGAGTACCTGCGCGTGCGCCTTGCGGCCGCCGGCTGCGAGCGCGAGCTCTTCTCGTCCGACGCCGTCGCGATGCTGCACGAAGCCACCCTCGGCGCGCTGCGCGACATCGACCGCCTCGCCACCGCGGCGCTACGCGAGACCGCCAGGAAGAAGCGCAAGCTCGTCGAGCGCGACGTCATCGCGCGTGTCGTCGAGGCGGACTCCGGGGCGACCTCGTGAGCCGCCGGCGCCACGCGCAGCTCCACCTGCCGCCCCTCTCCGCTCGCGATGCGCTCCTCCTGGTCACTGTCCTCGAGCGCGCGATCGCCGCGGTGGAGCGCGCGCATCGAGAGGAGATCCAGGACCTGCGCGAAATCCAGCGCGTCGAGGCGCACGCACGTCGTCACGGCACGACCATCTACGACCTCGACGCCGATCCCGATGCCGACTTCTGACCGACCCGGCCGCTCACGCCATCACCGGCGTGAGCGGCCTTCGCTCATCCCGCGCGATGGCCATCGACCAGTCGGTCCGAGAACCCCTCAGCCAGCGCGAGCGGCAACACTGGCGCGAGCGCCGGGATGCCGAAGGCGCCATGCAACCGGAGCGGTGCCACGACTACCGCGAGGGGGCGTGTCCCGGATGGGCGACGTATGGGGATCGCGCCTCCGGCCGCAGTCCCCGCGCCGGCTCCGGTCGCGCAGGCCTCTGCGATCGCGCGCTTGAGGCGCCGGTTGTCGCCCGAACGAAGCGCGTGTCGTGCCGGTCGAGGACACGCTTCGCAGCCGTGTTCAGAGAGATGACGCTGCCGCTCGCGTCGAACAGCACGATGCCGAAAGAGAGCGTATCGAGGAGCTGGGCAGTCGTCGCAGCACGCAGGTCGGCGGCGCCGAGGCGCTTGTGGATCTCCATCGCGCGCTGCAAATGCGGCACGAGCACTGCGAACAACCTGACCTCGTCGCGTGAGTACGAGCGTCCGCCCACGACGCGGCCCGAGAGCAGCGCCACGATCGAGGACTCCTCGCGCATCACGGTCACGCCCACGTGGTGCAGAATGTCGACGCGCTTCAGGAAGTCGTTGAAGAACTCGCTGCGCATCGCGTCGCGGTCGGGGATGACTTCCTCGCTGTTGAGAACGACTCAACTCGTCATGCGCGCACCGGCTGCGTGCAGCCATATATTCTTGTCAGCCCAACGCGGAAATTCGGCGACCGTCTCCGCACTGAATCCGACCTGCCACGCAAGGCTCTCCGCAGCGCTGGCCAGATTGTTGACTTGGATGTATGCGAAATCGCCGCTGGTCGCGCTGGCGATGGAGGTCAGAAACTCCGGCCAGCGCTCCCCATCAGTGGCAGCGTCGTCCAGCTGCTCGATGAGGCTGAGAAGAAACTCGGGGTCGGCTGTTGGCCTGTCCACGGTGCGCGCGAAGGGTTCGTAGGCGTGGGGGAACGGATGCCAAAGTCACGCGGGCGTTGTGCCGCAAGCAACGCGCGACGGCTCTCCCTCTCGGTCAAGGACTGAAAACGTGACAGACCGAATGTACCTTGAGAATCGGCGCCGTTGGTTTGGTTGCCGGGCACAGCGGCCGCTGCGGGCTCTGAGCGGACAGCGGCGCTTCGTCGGCGCAATAACGCCAGCCCTCGACTGGCTTGACCCAGGGGCTTTGAAGTCAAGGCGAGCAAGCCGACGGCGGGGAAGCCCCGAACCGCGCGCAGCAGGACTGGGGGCTGCTCCCGTTGGTCAGGCTGTTCGAGCCGTCGAAGCAGGTGGTCGCATTCCATGTGACGTCGGTCAGGTCGGCATCCACGAGGTACGTACCTGTCATCTCCGCGCCTGTGAGATCGGCCCCATGCAAGTTGGCCCCGTGCGCATCGGCGCTGAACAAGTTTGCTTCCGTGAGAATCGCGTTCTCGAGAGTTGCCCCGGCCAACCGAGCAGCGAACAGAAACGCGCCGGTCAGGTTCGCGCCGGGTAGATAGGCGGCCGCGCGATTCGCAGTGCTCCACAATGTTGCGTCGCTGGTGGTGAGGCATTCTGCCCCACGTCTGGTCTCTTGGCGCCCGAACGCCGTGCCAAGGACGCTGTAGCACTTGGCGAAGTCGCTCGAGCTCTCGACGGGGCGTGTGGCGGTGAGGCGCTTTGCGAACGCCTTGGCCTGGCAGGAGGCGAACTTGCCGAGAGCCTTGTTCTTGGCTGCAACGCACGTCTTCTGCGCCTTGTTGATGGCGGCGCTCCCCATCAGCGCGGAGAAGAGCTCGCTCTCGATGTCGCTCGCGAGGATTCCGGCCGTGACCGCGTCCGCGACCGTCGGGCACGCGAAACCTGCTCTTGCCTCGGCTTTCGCGAACGCAGCGTTGAGCTTCGTCATGCACTTCGTCGGGTCGGCCGGTTTCGAGAAGAGAGCCTTGTTCTGTTCGCCTGCGAGACATTCGAGGGCCTTCGCCGTGGCAGTAACCTTCGCGGCGCTGCAGAGCTGCCCAGAGGTCGGCGCTGCGTCCGACGAGGCTGCCTGACAAAGAGCGACGAGCGTGAACAAGATGGTCGTTAGAGCACGTCGCGTCGTCGACATTCTGGTTCTCCTGTTCGGCATGAGCCGTTGCTCGCATCCACCAGGTTGAGGATGGTCGTTGGTCGAGGGAAGGGGACGGCGCGGTTCACATCCGGCAGAGTTCATTCAATCTCCCGTCTTGTCGCGGAGCAGCCGCGCTCCCGGTCCAGCCATCACGATCCGGATCAAGTCGGACTTCCCACGAGCGTCGGTCTTCTCGAGTACTCGTCTCACGTGCGTCCGGACGGTCGCCGTCGAAACCTCGAGGCGTTGCGTGATGTCGCCGACCTTGAGAACCTCGGTCAGCAGCTTGGTGCCCCTCGCCTCCGCTCGGGTGAGGCCGTAGAGCTCGCAGAGCAGCGTCTCTGCGTCGATCTGTCGCTCGGAGTCGGAGATGAATGCGGCAGCGACAGGGATCTTCGGTAGTAGGCTGATCTCGCGCAGCCGCAACGGAGTGATCAGCACCGTGAAGGGCCGTTGCGCGGAGGGACGCGCTACGCGCAAGCCACCGCCAGGGCCGGTGCCTCGCCGTGCCCCCGTGGCACACGCGTCCGCGACGAGGCGATGCAGCCGGCTTCGATCGATCGGACGCGACGAGACGGCCTTCCTGGTCCAGCGCGAGGCCATCCTCGGTTGCGAGGAGAGCGCGCGCCGCTCGGTTGACGAACGTCGAACGCCCGCGTCCGTCGAGAAGGCAGATGCCGAAGGCCAGCCCATCGAGGGTGCGTTCGGCACCACTTCGCTGCAACTCGGCGGAACGGAGACGGCGGTGGATGGCAAGAGCGCGCTGCAGGTGCGGTAACAGGCGCGTCGTGAAGGCGACGTCGGTGGGACCGTACCCGGGTGCGTCGATCGGGCGGAGAAAATCGAGCTTCGCGAGGACGTTGTCCTCCCGAAAGAGACAAGCCGACATCGCGTCGAGGGCGCCGACGCGCCGCAGCCAGCCGTTGAAGTACTCGGTCCGTTTGACCTCTGACAGCGGCATGGCCTGCGCCCCGACACCGACGAATCCCGTTCGCATCAGCGGGGGGCAGCGTTCCATGTAGACGTTTCTGCTCGCGTAGTACTCGATGTACTCGCGCTGCAGTTGCTCGTCGCAGCCAACCGCCCCACCGAATGGATCGACTACGCTGCTGTTCAGGTCATGCAGATGCAACGTCGTGACGCTGCTGTCCGTCGCGTCGTTGAACTGCTCGAGAAAGCCAGGCCAGAGAGCGGGATCGGTCGCAGCCTCGTAGATTGCGTCGAGGACCTTCTGGAAGCTCTGATGTGGGTCGCGCGTCCTTCGTCTGGACAATCGTTCCCTCCTCGGAGACCAGGGGCCGCTCGAGCCGGGGATCTCGACTCTCGGATGCGGCGTCGAATGCCGGATAAGGACCTCACTGGAGTTCGCCCCGATATGCCACCCGCGGAGGCGTCTCCGCGAGCATCGCGTCGGGGGCCCGTCTCTTCCGGTGAGAGGCTGCAAAGCCACGGGCGCAGCGAGCGGCAGCGCACTCGCGCCACCGGGGCCATGGATCGGTCCCCGTTGGTCTCTCGGCGTGGGCAGCCGAAAAGGCGCGAGACAAATGCTCGGGCGACTTGTCTGGCCGTTGCCAGGTCGCCGTGCGGGGAGCTCGGTAGGCATCTTCATCGCTTCGTGCGCAAGATCCGACCAGGACGCTGCCGGAGATGCGCCCTAGGTGCATCGTCAATGTTGATGATGATCGGGGAGCGGAAGGTGGTGTATCCAGATGGAACCTGTCAAGGCAACTGCGCGCGCAGGAGATGAACTCCGACCCCGGTGTCGCCACGCCCACGTCAATCCACCTCGTAGACGTGCGGATTCGCGATCTCCGCGAACGCCCGCTCGGCGCGCAGCGCCTGGCCTGCGGCGCTCACGTGGTAGCCGTCGGCCGTGAAGTGCTCCGGTGCGAAGCCGTCGAAGAACTCGAGGATCCGCCCGGGGAAGCTCGCGCGCAGCAGGGCGTTCGACGCCATGACCAGCGGGCACGAGGGGCGTCTGCAGCCCGCGATCGGGGGCGTCGTCGCGACGAATACCGCAACTCCGGCGGCGCGCGCGACCGCCTCCTGCGCGAGGTAGGCGGCCTGGATCTCGGCGCGCGTCCGTCCCTGGAACACGTCGTTCGTCCCGAACGAGAGCACCACGGCGTCGGGCCGCCGCGCGAGCGCCCGTTGCATCTGCAGCGTCGCGTCGGAGTCGAACATCAGGTTCGGGGACACCACGGTCGCGCCGCCCGCGGCCACGTTGACGACGACGAAGTCCGCGTCGTCGACCATCGCGACGAGGCGCTCGCACCAGCCGGGAAACCCGGGAAGGGTGGTCGTGTTGGAGTCGCCGAGGCACGCGAGCCGGTGGAAACCATCGCCGTCGGCGTCCGCGAAGATCACCGGCACGATCTGCTCGACGACCTGCACCTCGGCGTCGCGATCCGTGACCGCGAGGTAGTGCAGCAGTCCGCGCGCGGTCTCGCGCACGAGGCGTGCGGCGAGCCGACCGCGGTGCTGGTAGCGGGCGAGCTTCGTGGGCTTCGACGGGCGCACGCCACGGGGGGCCTCGCCCGATTCGAGCGCGACGATGTGAGCGGGATCGCCGACGTCGAGGCGGTAGACCTCGGGTCCGGGACCGCGCCGCCGGCCCAGCAGCACGGAGCCTGGAGCGACGACCTCGATCGACCGCGCGTCCGCCGGGCCGGCCGCGTCGAAGGTCCCGATCACCGCACGCGACGTCGTGTCGACGACGATCAGCTCGGCGTGATCGGCGCTCGTTGCGAGATAGAGCAGGTCGCCGTCGACCGCGATCGCGTTCACGTGCGCGTCGATCTCGAGCGACCAGCCAAGGGAAAGCGTCTCGGCCTCGGGGCCGGTGGCGATCGCGTGAAGCTCGTCGAGGCCCCGGCGGCGTGCGCTGCCGACATAGATCGTCGTCATGTCCGCGCTCGCGGCGAGGCTGCGCGGGCGCGTTGCACCGGGGAGAGAGAGGTGGTGCCGGACCTCCGGCGCTGCGGCGCCCGCGATGGAGGGGAGCACGAGACCGCATGCGACGCAGGCGGTGAGAAGGCGAAGGGCCGGGGTGAGGTCGATCATACGACGGACTCCTCGAGTCAGTGGTTGTCACGATCGGCCTCGCGTCCGCGCGAACGCGCCGCGAGCTTGCCGGCAGGGCACCCGCCGTCTCGCAGAGCCCGAGTCTCATCGCGCCATCAATTTTGATGATGCGAAGCACTTGATTGCTGGTCAAAGTGGCGTCCGCGCGTCTAAGCGTCTGGTATGACCCTCATGTCGCGATCGTCCCGAGATGCTCACCGGAAGTTCGCCGAGGTGGTCGCGGCGCTCTACGAGGCGGCCACCGACGCGGCCCTGTGGCCCGCCTTCCTCGACCGCTTCAACGCGGCGACGGGGAGCAGCGTCGCGACGCTCCACCTGCACGACGCGCGCAGCGACCGCGTGACTCCGTTCGGCGGCACGGTCGGCTGTGACGCGGCGATGGAGGGCGAGTACGTCGAGTACTACGCGAGCCGGAACGTCTACATGATCGGCAGCGGCGCGCTCATGCAGACGGGCTTCGTCGGGGTCGGTGCAGCGGTCATGCCTCTCGCCGAGGTGAAACGCACCGAGTACTACGACGGCTGGCTGCGCCGGCTCGGTGTGCTCGACGCGATGTCGGTGTGCATTTTTCGCGAGGACTCGGTGCTGGCCAAGCTCGACTTCCTGCGTCCGCTCGCGGCGCCGCCGTTCGGTGCCGACGAGATCACGTTCGCGACGCGTCTCCTACCGCACTTGCAGCGTGCGGCCTCGATCCACCGCCGCCTGCATCTAGCCGACCTGCAGCAGGCCGGGGCCGAGCAGGCGCTCGATGCGCTCGCCTTCGGCGTTTGCCTGCTCGACCGGCGCGGGCGCTCGACATTCGTGAATCGCGCGGCAGAGCGGCTGCTCGGAACGCGTGACGGAATGGCGCTCGATGCGGCGGGGCGTCTCACCGCGGCACGCTCCGCCGAGCGCACGCGCCTGGAGCGGCTCGTCGTCGAGGCCTGCGCGACAGGCGCGGGGGTGGCCGACGGCGCCGGGCCCGCGGGCGGCATGCAGGTCACCCGACCGTCGGGACGGCGCGCCTTCACCGTGATCGTGGCGCCGCTGCGCCTGCGCCAGAGCCCCCTTCTCCCGCGCGTGCCGGTCGCGGTCGCCTTCCTCTCGGACACCGAGCGCGACATCGACGCGGCGACCTTGCTCCAGGAGATCTACGCTCTGACGCGGGCCGAGGCGGTGGTCGCGACGCTGCTGGTCGAGGGGCTCAAGGTGGACGAGATCGCCGGTCGCCTCGAGGTCTCGACCGCCACCGTGCGCACCCACGTACGGCGCGTGCTCGACAAGACGGAGGCTCGCGGCCAGTCGGACCTGATCCGGATCCTGCTGTCTGGCCCCGGCGCGCTGCTGCTGCGCGACGGCTGAGGCACGCGGCGCGCGCGCCGAGATCGCCGACGCGCTCCGCCTCTGGTAGCGTGCGCGCTCCAGTGAGCCCCGCGACCACCCTCGACACCGGCGGCGGCCGCTCGCCGCTCAGGACCTTGCTCGCGGTGCTGCTGTCGCTCGCCGTCTTCCTGGTGCTCGTCGAGGTCACGCTGCGCATCTACCTCGCGCGCAACACCATCTACGACGTCGAGATGTCGCGCTATGCAAACGAGCTCAAGGCCGAATCCGCCGACCCGGCGATCGGCCACGTCCACCGTCCGGGCGGCCGCGCGCACCTGATGGGCGTGGACGTGCAGATCAACGCCGACGGCCTGCGCGACGGCGAGCACCGGCTGTTGCGCGACGGACGGCGCCGGATCGTCGTGCTCGGCGACTCGCTCACCTTCGGCTGGGGCGTCGAGCAGGACGCGACCTTCGCGGCGCTGCTGGAGCGCATGCTCGACTCGCGCAGGCCGACCGAGGTGATCAACTTCGGCACCGGCAACTACAACACGAGCCAGGAGGTGGCGCTCTTCCTCGACAAGGGGCTCGCCTACCAGCCCGACGAGGTGGTCGTCTTCTACTTCATCAACGACGCCGAGCCGACGCCGGCGAAGTCGCGCTGGTGGTGGCTCGCGCGCTCGCGTGCCGCCACCTTCTACTGGTCGCGCGCGAAGGCGCTGTGGGCGCGGCTCTTTCCGGCGGCCTCGTTCGAGGAGTACTACGCGGGTCTCTACCGTGCGGGCCAGCCGGGCTGGGAGGCGACGCAGCGCGCCTTCGAGCGCCTCGCGGCGGTGTGCCGGGAGAACGAGATCGAGCTCAAGGTGGTGCTGCTGCCGGAGCTGCACCGTCTCGACCCGTACGCGTTCGAGCGCGAGCACGCGCTCGTGGGCGACTTCCTGCGCGCGCGCGGCATCGAGGTGCTCGACCTCGCGCCGCGGTTCCGCGAGGTGCAGGATCCGCACGCGCTCTGGGTCGCGCTCGACGACGCACACCCCAACGCGGAGGCGCACCGCATGATCGCCGAAGCCACGCTGCCGTTCCTCGCCGAGGGCCCGGGACGATGATCCGTCGCTTCCTGCACCGCTACCGGTGGTGGATCCTCGTCTCCCTGCTGGTCTACGCCGCGCTGACCTTCTGGCTCTTCTTCCTCACGGACAGCCCGCAGACGACGCCGTTCGAGTACCAGGTCTTCTGAGGTTCGCGCCGCGGACCTCCCCGCGTGCGGCCAATCAGAGCCCGTTCAACGAGCGGACCACCGCGAACGTGTCGCCGATGTCGTGGAAGTCGACGGTGACGAAGTTCGGCAGCGCCGCGTTCGCGGCGGCGCAGGCGTTGGCGCGATCGACGAAGAGCGGGTTGTGGTTGATCTGCTCGGCGAGCGCGCGCGAGCCGAACACCTGCGTCAAGAAATGGTTCAGGATGAACAGGCGGTTCGCCGGGTTGCCGCGGTTGGGCGTGCAGCTCAGGCTCGCCGGTGTCGAGAACGAGTAGTGCGTCTCGAACGCGTAGTTCCAGACGTGGTGGTACCAGGGATACGTTCCCCCGCCGCTGTCGGTGAACACGACCAGGCGCCGGTCGGCGGCGATCATCTCGCGCAGCGTCGGCCACGGGTCGGCGACGCCCTGCGCGTGCACGTACGGCAGCAGCCCCGCGGCGGCGAACGCCGCGCCGGTGTCGGCCGCCGAGACGTAGCTCTCGAAGATGATGCTCACGATCTCGTAGGGCTCGCGCTCGAGGAACTCGCGGATCTCGACCAGCGTGGCGAGCAGAGGCTTCTTCCCGAGGCTGCAGAACGCGTGACACAGCATGACGGTGCCCGCGTCGTAGTGCGTGTCGAGCATCAACCCGCGTACGCCGTCCGCGAGCTGGCGGGCGACGCCGTACTGCTGGTTCGGACCGGTGAAGCCCTCCTCGGCGTTCGAGTTCGCGTTGTGCGTGGTCGCGTAGGACACCTCGTCGTAGCGCCGGTCGCACAGCTCGGGTGCGCCGTTGCACGCGTGCACCGCGCGCGACGGCAGGCAGATCTCCTTCGGTGCGGTGGTGTCGACCGTGGCGGTGCCGAAGCCGTCGTTCACGCGCAGGCCGCGCACGCGCGCCGCCTTCGTCGGTCGGACGGCGTAGCAGGCGAGGTGCCAGGCGGCGTTCTTCTTCGCGTCGCTCGCGACGTTCGTGGACGTGCAGAGTCGGCTCGGGCCGCGCACCTCGAGCGCGCGCGTCGCGCCGGACGCGTCGGTCGCCTGCAGGATCGTTCCTGCGGGGGCGAAGGCCGCCGCTCCGCCGGGGGCGCGCGCCGCCCAGCACTGGTAGCGATCGACGCCGTGGCTCGCGAAGTCGAGCGGCGGCGGGGTTGCAGCCGGGTCGACGCTGCTCGGCGCGAGCAGCGCCACCGGACGGCCGAGGTCGAGCGTGTGCGCACCGAGCGCGTTGTCGATCGCGACGCCGCGGACCTTCGGCGTGGGCCCCGCCGGCCGCACGCCGTGGCGCACGAGGTGGACGTCGCCGTCCGCCGGCGGTGCGCCCGCGAGGCCGACCGGCGCGCACAGGCGGTCGGCGCGCTTCACCGTCGCGACCGTCGACGCGAGCTGGTCCCGGAGCGCGACGCCCGGCACCGGCCCCGGACGCTCGCCGCCCGGTGAGCGTCCCGCGGCCGCGCACACGAAGGCGTCGGGTGGCGCCGCCGCCGACGAGTTGCCGGCGAGCCCTCCCATCGCGAAAGCTGCCAGGACGAGGACGAGCGGACGGGAGACGGGGCGGCGTTCGTTCCGGATCATGTCATCGAACTGTAAGAGACCCGTGCGCGGGGAGGCAAGACGGAATGGACGACCGGACACCCATCCTGATCGGCGGCGGCCAGATCACGCAGCGCGACGTCGATCCGGCGGCGGCGCTCGAGCCCGCGGCGCTGATGCGCGAAGCCGCGCTGCGTGCGGCCGAGGACGCGGGCCTCGGCGCGGGCGCGCTCGCGCGGCTCGACGCGGTGTCGGTGGTGAACATCCTGTCGTGGCCGTACCCCAACGCACCGCGGCTGCTCGGGGCGATGCTCGGCGCGACGCCGCGCGAGGAGGTGTACACCGCGGTGGGCGGCAACTCGCCGCAGATGCTGGTCGACCGGACCGCGGCGCGGATCGCGCGCGGCGAGGTCGGCCTGGCGCTGATCGCCGGTGCCGAGGCGATGCGCTCGATGGTACGCGCGCGACGCGCCGGCGTGCGCCTCGCCTGGTCGTCCGACGCCGCGCCGCCGCCGCAGGCGGCCGGCGATCCGCGCCAGGGATCGAGTGACCTCGAGATGCGCCACGGCCTCGTCCTGCCGGTGCAGATCTACCCGCTGTTCGAGAACGCGCTGCGCGCGCGCCGCGGGCGCTCGCCCGGCGAGCACCTGCGCGCGCTCGCCGAGCTGTACGCGCGCTTCTCGGCGGTCGCCGCGGAGAACCCTCACGCGTGGTTTCGCACCGCGCGCAGTGCCGGCGAGCTCGCGACCATCGACGAGAGCAACCGCATCATCGCGTTTCCGTACCCGAAGCTGATGAACGCGATCATCGACGTCGACCAGGGCGCGGCGGTGCTGATGACGTCGGTGGGCAAGGCGCGCGAGCTCGGCGTGCCGCGCGAGCGCTGGGTGTTCCTGCAGGGCTGCGGCGAGGCGCACGACCACTGGTTCGTGACCGAGCGCGTCGACTACGCGCGCTCGCCCGCGATCGCGGCCGCCGGCCGCGAGGCGCTCGCGACCGCCGGAGCGGGGATCGAGGACATCGCGGCGTTCGACCTCTACAGCTGCTTCCCGAGCGCGGTGCAGCTCGCGATGGGCGCGCTGAACGTCGCCGACGACGACCCGCGTCCGCTGACCGTCACCGGCGGTCTCGCCGCGTTCGGCGGTCCGGGCAACGCGTACTCGCTGCACGCGATCGCGAGCATGCTCGAGCGCGTGCGCGCGTCGGGCCGGCGCGGCATGGTGACCGCGCTCGGCTGGTACGTGACCAAGCACGCGATCGGCGTGTACGGGCCGGAGCCGGGACCGACGTCGTGGGCCGAGCCGCGGCCGTCGCTGCAACCGACACTCGACGCGATGCCGCCCCCGGAGCTGGTCGAGCGGCCCGAAGGGCCGGCGACGATCGAGACCTACACCATCGTGCACGACCGCTCGGGTGCTCCCGAGCGCGGCCTGGTGATCGGGCGTCTCGCCGACGGCCGACGCTTCCTCGCCGTCGTCGACGGCGACCGCGCCGTGCTCGAGCAGCTCGAGGCGCGAGAGGGAGTGGGGCGCAGCGGCCGGGTCCGGCCCGGTGACGACGGCGTCAACCGGTTCTTGCTCGGCTGAGTGTAAGTCCTACCGCGACGCCGCTTCGCTCAATGGATCTTCCGGCCGGCGAAGTTGCCGCGCAGGACCACCACCCCGTCGTTCACGAGCTGCGTGGCGCGGGCGACCACCTCGCGGTCGCTGTCGATGACGGCGCTCAGGTACGTCACCAGCTCGAGCATCGTCGTGTGAATCGGAACGGGCATCCTCGTGATCCCCCGCGATCGGACATCGATCGCTCGGAACCGACTCTTTGCAACGGGCGTGCCACGCCGCCGGCGATGAAATGCAGGCGTCGCGTACCGGGCTCCGATGCGTCACGTGACGCCGAGTTGCACGATTGACGCTCGCCGCAACCGCGCACGTTCTTGCGCTCTGCGCGCTGCCCTCCGCGGGCCGAGCGAAGCGATCGCGGTCCGTGGGGGCTGGCTACGGCGTCGTGCCGTGCTGCAAGGACGCGATGCGCCGCGCCCACCACAGGACCAGCGCGATCGCGACGACGATGAGCCCGACCGAGAGCCCGATCCACAGGCCGCGGACGCCCATGCCACCCGCGAAGCAGAGCGCATATCCGACCGGCAGACCGATCACCCAGTAGCCCACGAGGGCTGCGAACATGGCGACGCGGGTCTCGCCGCTGCCGCGCAGGATGCCGGCCGCGACCACCTGCAGGCCGTCGAAGAGCTGGAAGACCGCGGCGACGAGCAGCAGCGAGACGCCGGTCGCGATCACCGCCTGGTCGTCGGTGAAGGCGCGCATCACGAGACGCGGCGCGAAGGTGAACACCAGCGCCGAGACCGTCATGAACGCGGCCCCGACGGCGAGCGCTGCCCAGCCGGCGCGCTCCGCCGCGCGCGGGTGGCCGGCACCGAGCGCCTGCCCGACGCGTACCGCACCCGCCGAGGCGACGCCGAGCGGCACCATGAAGGTGAAGGCGGCGGCGCCGAGCGCGATCTGGTGCGACGCGAGCGACAGCGGGTCGAGGCCGGCTGCGAGGAGCGTCGCGGCGGTGAACACGCCGCCCTCGAGCACCACCTGCACCGACGCCGGCGCGCCGAGCCGCACGATGCGCCCGAGCACCGCGAGATCGGGGGCGAGCGACACGCGGAACAGCTCGGGGTCCTCGCGGCGCGCGTACCAGAGCGCGAAGCCGACGAGCACGACCAGCATGTAGACGCGCGAGAGCGTCGTCGCCCACGCGGCCCCCTCGGCACCCATCGCCGGTGCGCCGAGGTTGCCGAAGATCAGCACCCAGTTGACGAGCAGGTTCACCAGGTTCGCGCTGATCAGCGCGAAGGTCGCCGCGCGCACGAGCCCGAGGGCCTGCAGGTAGCGTCGCAGGGCGACGAAGAGGAGGAACGGCAGCAGCCCGAAGCTCACCGTCGCGAGGTAGGCGCGCGCGTCGGGCAGCACCGCGGGGTCGATGCCGAACACGTGCAGCCAGCGGTGCGCCGCCCACAGGAGGCCGGACAGCAGCACCGTCAGGACGACGCAGAGGTACAGGCTCTGCACCAGCGTGCGGTGCGCCTCGCGCATGCGGCCGCCGCCGAACGCGTGGCTGACCAGGTAGTCGAGCCCGAGCAGGATGCCGATGCCGAACATCGCGACGAAGTGGAACAGGTTCGCGCCGACCGACACCGCGCCGATCGCCGCGGCGCCCACGCGCCCGACCATCATCACGTCGACGAGGCCCATCGCCATGCCGCCGAGCTCGGCGAGCACCACCGGGCCCGCGAGCCGCAGCAGGCGCGGCAGCTCGTCGCGCAGCGCGGCGAGCGACAGCGGCGCGTGGTGTGCGTGCGATGCGGCGGCGGAGCTCATGCGAATCCGTCAGAGTAGCCCGTCGACCTTCGCACGCCGAGGGGCTTCCTTCGTCGTGGAGAATTGCCGGCCGTGCCGGCCGAGGCTAGGACCGCTGCATGAAGATCGGAATGACCCTGCCGACGATGGTCCCCGACCTCGACCGCGAGCGGCTGCTCGCGTGGATGCGCGGCATCGACCAGGGGCCGTTCTCGAGCCTCGCCGCGGGTGAGCGGATCGCGTTTCCGAACCAGGAGATGATGGTGACGATGGCGGCGGCCGCCGCCGTGACCGAGCGCGTGCGGCTCGCCTTCACGCTGGTCGTGCTGCCGCTGCACGCGACGCTGCCGACGGCGAAGCAGCTCGCGACGATGGACGTGCTGTCGGGCGGGCGCGTGACCGTGGGCGTGGGCATCGGCGGGCGCGAGGAGGACTACCGCGCCGCGGGTGCGCCGTTCGGCAAGCGTCTCGCGCGCATGGAGGAGCAGGTCGCCACCATGCGCCGCGTCTGGGCGGGCGAGGGCGTGCTCGAGGGCGTCGCGCCGATCGGCCCGGCGCCCGTGCAGCCGGGCGGGCCGGAGATCCTCGCCGGCTCGCTGTTCCCGAAGTCGATCCGCCGCGCGGCGCGCTGGGCGGACGGGCTCTGCGGCTTCAGCTTCGCACCCGATCCCGCCGAGGTCGGGCAGGCCTTCGACACAGCGCGCGCCGCCTGGCGCGACGCCAGCCGTACGACGCCGCCGCGCCTGGTGACGAGCTGCTGGTATGCGCTCGGCGACGACGCGCGCGCGCAGATGGACGTGTACGTGAAGCGCTATCTCGGCTTCTTCGGCGCGGAGGCGGCGGCGAGCATGGCGACGCTCTGCACGACGGTGTCGGCCGCAGCACTGCGCGACGTCGTGCGGCGTATCGCGGACCTCGGCGCCGACGAGCTGATCCTCGTGCCGACGACCTCCGATCCCGCCGAGCTCGCGCGCACGCTGGACGTGATCGCGTGAAGCCGCCGTCGATCGTCGACGCGCGCGTCGCCGCCGACGCCGACCGCCTGCGGAGCGAGTTCCGCGCAGCGAAGCCCTTCCCGCACGTGGTGATCGACGGCTTCCTCGACGCGGGCTTGTGCCGCCGTCTCGTGGCGTCCTTTCCGTCCTACGACGCCGAGCGCTTCCGCAACGAGTGGGGCGAGCGCGGCAAGGCGTGGCGCGAGGACGTGTCGCGCCTCGGCAACGACTGGTCGGAGCTCGACCGCGGGCTGCGCTCGAGCGAGTTCCTCGACTTCCTGTCGCACGTGTCGAGCATCCCGCGGCTGGTGTTCGATCCGAAGTACTTCGGCGGCGGCACGCACGAGAACCTGCACGGCATGGAGCTCGATCCGCACATCGACTTCAACGTCCACCCCGAGACGTTCCTGCACCGCCGCCTGAACCTGCTGCTCTACCTGAACGAGGAGTGGGACGACGCCTGGGGCGGCTCGCTCGAGCTGCACACCAACCCGTGGCGGCCGCCGCACGAGAACGAGGTGCGAGCCATCCGTCCGCTGCTGAACCGCTGTGTCGTGTTCGAGACCAGCGACCGCTCGTGGCACGGCTTCCGCCGCATCGTCCTGCCCGAGGAGCGACGGGGTCTCTCGCGCCGCTCGTTCGCGATGTACCTCTACACGCACGAGCGGCCGCTGCTGCCGATGATCCCGCACGACGTGACGATCTACACCGACCGGCCGGTGCCGGATCGGATCGGCGCCGGGTACACGCTCACGCAGGCGGACGTCGACGAGCTGCGCGCGCTGGTGTCGCGGCGCGACCGCAAGCTCGAGTACCTCTACGGCCGCACGATCGACTACGCGCAGGTGACGCTCGAGCGGCGCCTGAGACGGGCGGGGCGCTCGCAGTGGCGCCGGAGCCTCCTCGCGCGCGCGGTGCGCAAGATCGGCCGCGTGGCGCGCGGGGCGGTCGCGCGCGCGTAGGCGGCCGTGCGGGTAAGGGCGTCGCGCGGGTGAAGACGTCGCGCGCGGTCGGGCGTGCGAACGTGGCGGCTTGACCGCACCGGCCAAGTAGTGGCAGTCCGGGTGTCATGAATAGGGCCGTCCGTCCGCTCCTTCCCGTCGTGCTCGCGGCGCTGCTCGTGCTCGGCTGCGGCGATGCGTCGTCGCCGATCGACGCGCGCATCGAAGCGCTGCTCGGCGACGTCCCGTTCGGCACCGTGAACCGCGTGCAGGCGCGGCGGGTGCTCGAGACCGCACCGGCGGACGACGGGCCGTTCTACATGGTCAACTTCATCCGCCACCGCGCACACGCCGCCTATCGCGACGGGCGCGCGAGCGATCTGACCGGCGAGGAGGCGGACGCGCTCTACGGCCGGCTCGTGCTGCCGATCCTGGCCGAGATCGGCGCGCGGCCGTTCTACGTCGGCACGGTCGAGCGCGCGCCGCTACCGGGCGATGGCGCCGGCTGGACGCAGGTGGCGATCGTGCTCTACCCGAGCCGCGCCGGCTTCGTCGCGATGCTCGAGCGCCCGGACTTCCGGGCCGCGGCGGTGCACAAGGTGGCCGGCGTCGAGCGCTCGATCGTTCTGGTGACCGAGCCGGCTCCGGGCCAGCTCCCGGAGGACATCCGTCGCGTCGACCTCGCGGCCCTGCCGTTTCCGCCGACCCGCGACGACCCGCCGGTGAACCTCGTGCACCTGCTCGAGTTCAACGACCGCGCGCAGTACGCGGACGGCCGACCGACGGACCTGACCGGGCGCGAGGCGTTCGAGATCTACGAGCAGAACCGCATCCCGCAGGCGCTGCCGCTGGGCGTGCGTCCGGGCATCACGCTCGCGGTCGAGGGCGAGCTGATCGGCGACGGGCGCTCCTGGGACGAGGTACGTCTCAACAACTTTCCGAGCCGCGCCGCCTTCGAGGACCTGGTGCGCACCGAGAGCCTGACGGCGGCGGGATACGAGCACCGCGCGGCGGCGATCGCCGACACCTACGCGGTGCTCGCGGCGCCGGTCGTGAACCAGGTCGGCTACCTGCCGCCGCTCGCGCGCTGAGCTGGCGGCGCGCCAGCCGTACGCGAAGCACAGCCCGCGCGGTGCGGCGCGCGGGGCCGTGCCCGCGCGCCGCACCGCGCCGCGACGAGGTGCGCGCGCTCCGTTCGCTCAGAGCTCTGCCGACAGACCGACCAGCGTCGTCAGGTAGTTGAAGCTCGTGTCGGGCGCGGGCGTGTTGTCGTAGTTGTCGACCACCGAGAACTTGAACGACAGCTGCTCGTAGAGCGGGATCAGGAGCGCCGCCTCCGACTTGATCAGGAAGTCGCCGGTGAAGTCCGACACGCTCGGCAGGTAGTTGACCGAGCCGGTGAACTTCGAGCCGTACGGCAGCGGTACCTGCGCCTGAAGGCCGAACGAGATCGCGAAGTAGTCCTGGTCGAGGCCGCCGAAGAACTTCTCGTAGACCCACGAGCCGCCGACGGTGCCGGCGAAGAAGTCCGTGCTGTCCTTCTCGTCCGACTTCCAGAACTTGTAGCCGAGGCCGGCCTCCGGGATCGCGCGGATGCTCAAGCGCTGGATCGCGTTGTACTCCCCGTAGCCGTTGCCGTAGCCGAAGACGTGCTCGGAGAGGTCGTACTCCTGGCGCGCGTTGCCGGTGAGCTGGTCGGCGAGCTTGGTCTCGTCCTCGCCCCGCTTCTGCTGCGTGCCGTACTGGTAGGAGGCGTCGAGCGCGAGGCGCGACGGGCCCTTGACCCGCTGCGCGCCGACGCCCACGCCGAGCTGCGTCGAATCGACCGTGCTCTGGGTCAGGCTGAAGCCGAGATCGAGGTTGCCGCTCCAGTAGCGGAGCTTGCTCTTGGCGGCCGCGATCGGCGACGTGTCGTAGGTCTCTCCCGACTGCACGACCTGGATGTCGCCCACCGGGACGCGCATCGGCGCGACGTCCTCGGTGCCGACGAGGACCACGCCCTCCTCGACGCCGACGATGCGGCCGCGCGTCAGCCCGTCCTCGCCGTGCGAGAAGACGTAGTCCTTCTCGGTGGTGATGCTCTCGACGTCCTCGATCGGGATCTCGAGATTGCCCTTGCCGTACTTGGTCTCGAAGACCACGGTCGTCGCGGTCACGGTCACCACCGTCCCGCGCAGCCGGTCGCCCTGCACGACGATCTCGTCGGCGGCCGCACCGCCCCCGAGACCGAGCAGGATCGTCGTCGTCAGCAGCGCGACGGCGCTCCTCCAGCGCTCCATTTCTTCCCCCCTCGATCGAGTTCGTGATTCCACGGTCGGCGGCAGTGTGCCGGATCGCGGTCGATCCGCAAGGCCCACCCGACCTCCGTCGTCGCCGTGCCCGGTGTCGCCGCGCCTGGCTTCGCCTGGCGCCGGGCGTGTGCCAGACTGCGCGCCGCGGAGGTGCACGTGGGCAAGGTCAAGATCGGCGTCGGATTCAGCGTGAGCCGCGCGGGCATCCCCGGGCCCGACGAGATCTGCGCGTTCGCCGAGCGCGTCGAGGAGCTCGGGCTCGACTCGATCTGGCCGTCGGACCACGTCGTGTCGCGCCAGCCGAGCCTCGACGTCGCGTGCCTGATGGCGCTGTTCGCGGCGCGCACGAAGCGCATCAAGATGGGGCCGAGCGTGCTGTCGCTGCCGGCGCGCGACCCGATCCAGGTCGCGAAGACCTACGCGTCGCTCGACCACCTGAGCGGCGGACGGAGGCGCGTCATCATGGCGGTCGGTCTCGGCGGCGACGCGCGCGAGAGCACCGTGTCGGGCATCCCGGAGAACGAGCGCGGTGCCCGCATGCGCGAGGGCGTCGAGGTGATGCGCAAGCTCTGGTCGGGTCCGGACGTCACGCACCAGGGCCGCTTCTACCGCTTCGAGAACGTCACCATCGAGCCGCGTCCGGTGGGCGGCCCGCTCGACGTCTGGATCGGCGGGCAGAGCGACCTCGCGCTGAAGCGCGTCGCCCGCTACGGCGACGGCTGGATGCCGTCGTTCGTCACCGCGCGGGAGTTCGCCGCCGGCATGGAGAAGCTGAGCGCGTACGGCGCCGAGCTCGGTCGCACGATCGAGCCCGGCGAGGCCGGCGTCCTGCTCTTGACGCACGTGAGCCGCGACGCCGAGGGCGCGCGCGAGGTGGCGCGCAAGTTCCTCGAGCGCGCGCCGATCCCGCAGGAGGCGCTCGACGAGCGCACCGCGATCGGAACCGCGGACGAGGTGATCGCGCGGCTCCGCGGCTACGTGGCGGCGGGCTGCACCAAGTTCATCCTGTTCCCGGTGGCGGCGGCGGGCGAGCTGATCCCGCAGATCGAGCTCTTCGGACGCGAGGTCCAGCCCGCGTTCGCGTGAGGGGGTGTGATGCTGAAGACCGTGGCCCGATGGCTCCTCGCCGCCTTCCTGATCGCGGCCGGGGTGATGCACTTCGTCGACCCGTGGTTCTTCGTGCAGATCATGCCGCCGTACCTGCCGTGGCACTGGGAGCTCGTCTACCTGTCGGGCGTGATCGAGGTCGTTCTCGGCGTCGCGCTGCTGCTGCCGTCGACGCGCCGCGCTGCCGCGTGGGGCGCGATCGCGCTGTTCGTCGCCGTGTTTCCCGCGAACCTGCACATGGCGATGGCGAACGTGCAGTTCGACCCGTCGCCGCCGATGGGGCAGCCGTCGCCGGCGGCGGCGTGGGGACGCCTTCCGCTGCAGCTCGTCTTCATCGCGTGGGCCTGGTGGCTCACGCGTCGCGACAAGCCCGATCGCCGGCTGCGATTGCCCTGAGCGTCGCGCCCCGGCGGGGAGCGCGGTGCGACCGGTCCGTCCGGGCTACCGTCGAAGCAGCGCGCTCGCTTTGATAGGGTGCGTCGCGCCATGGGGATTCAGGCGACGTACCGCGCGGTCCGCAACTGGGCGCCGTTCGTCGCGCGCACGATCGGATACGGGGCCGTGTCGCTCGGCCTCGGCCCGCTCACCCGCGAGCACCGCGCGAGCCTCTGGGCGATGCGCGCGTGGTGCCGCTCGAGCGTGCGCGGCCTCGACATCGCGGTCGACGCGTCGGGCATCGAGAACGTCCCCCCGAGCGGAGCGTTCGTCTACTGCTCGAACCACCAGAGCCTGGTCGACATCTTGGTCCTCGGTAGCGTGCTCCCCGGCGACTACAAGTGGGCGGCGAAGCGCTCGCTGATGAGGATCCCGGTTCTCGGCTGGCACCTGAAGCTCGCGGGCCACGTGCCCGTCGACCGCGGCGCCGGCTCCGGAGCGGCCGCCGCGGTGGTCGAGCGCTTCCAGGAGGTGCTCGCGCGCGGCAAGCCGCTGCTGATCTTCCCGGAGGGCACGCGCAGCGAGGACGGCGTCGTGCGGGCGTTCAAGCTCGGGGCCTTCTCCGCCGCGGTGCGCGGCAACGTGCCGATCGTGCCGATCGCGCTCGAGGGTACGCATCGCCTGATGCACAAGGGCGCCTTCGACCTCGGCCACGGGGTCATGCGGCACGTCGCGCTGAAGGTCGGTGCGCCGCTCTGGCCGCGCGCCGAAGGCGGCGACGCCGCGCGCGTCGACGAGCTGCGCAATCGCACGCGCGCGGTGATCCTCGATCTGCACCGCTCGATCGGCGGCCGCGTCGCCGAGAGCTCCGACGACCTGCCGCCCGACGAGCCGCCCGCCGACGCGCGGACGCGGGGCAAGGGTGAGCGGCAGGACGAGGAGCGCTCCGTGCCCACCTGAACGACGCCCGCGGTCAGCGCGGCAGCCGGGCCTCGACCGGCGGCAGGGGCGGCAGGCCCGCGTTGACGCCGCGCTGGTACCAGTACGCCGTGCTCGAGTAGTCGTTGGCGAGCGCGTTGTCGTGTCCGGTCTCGATCGTCACGCGGATCGCGCGCCGGAAGCGGATCGGGTCCTCGACGTGGAAGCGGTACATCGAGTTCTTGCCGCCCCACGGCCAGTCCTCGCTGCCGCTGTACACGGTCAAGCCATGATACGGCGCGCTGAACTCCTCCTTCGGGCAGAAGGCGGTGTTGAAGTAGTCCTCGGTGCCGGTGCCGTGCAGGCGCGGCGGCCAGGGCTCGTCGTCGACGAAGATCATGTCGTCGCCCTCGCCGTACCAGTCGTTCACCTGGCGCTCGAAGACGTCGACGTTCAAGTTGCAGCCGACGTAGTGGCCGTCGCCGTGCACGTCGAGGATCACGTAGTTGCGCGCGCCGTCGAGGTTGGCCTGCTTCCACGGCCCGGCCATCGCGAAGCCCGGTCCCGACGGGTTGGCGTCGGAGTAGCCGTAGTCGCCGCGCGTGTAGCCCTTCTCGAGCGCGGTGCCGGCGGTGCGCGCGACGCGATTCCACAGCGCGTGGAAGCGGCCGAGCTCGGGGTCGATCGCGGCGTGCTCCTCGTAGTCGACGTAGAAGTAGAAGAAGCGCCTCTGGGTGCCCTGGTTCTCGATCTCGAAGCGGGCCCCGTCGGCGAACGGCATCGGGAACCAGCAGTTGAAGCCGCGTCCCTCCTGCGGGCTCATCTGCAGCGGCAACGAGGTGAAGTTGCGCCGCATCCCGAAGCCGATGCCGAAGAAGTCGCCGAGCGGCACCTCCACGCTCGGCCGCGCGCTGCCGTCCCAGAAGATGCGCAGCACGGTCTGGCGGAGCTCGTGCTCCTCCGCCGGCCACGACATCATGGTCATCCAGATGTGCTTGACGACGCCCGCGCCGGCGATCGTGCCCAGGCGCGCGGTCTCGCCCGGCTTGACGAGCAGGCAGTCGCGGTTGCCGCCCGTCCGGTCCCACGAGGACAGGCGGCGGCTCTGGTAGTCGCGGATGCGGGCGAGGTTCGCGAGGCTGCCGGGGCCGAGATCCATGAACGTGTCCTCCGGCGTGCTGCCTATCAGCTCGCGCGGCCGGCGTCTCGTGGACGAGCCGGACGGCGCGCACGCGACGTCGGGCCGGGTGCGGCTCCTTCGCGGCGGCGCGCGGCGTCGCCGCGAGCGGCTCGCCTCCGATGTCGCGGTGCGCGTCCGTTGACCCGACAGCCCTCGGCCCGTAGCCTGCGCGACCGTGAGCCAGAACGCACAGCCCCAGGACGTCGGACCGGTCGCCGATCGGCACCGCTTCGACGAGCAGTCCCTCGCGCGCTACCTCGAGCGCCACCTCGAAGGCTACCGCGGGCCGCTGGTCGTCCAGCAGTTCGCCGGCGGTCAGTCGAATCCGACATTCTGCTTGACTGAGGGCGGGCGCCACCTGGTGCTGCGGAAGAAGCCGCCCGGGACGCTGCTGCCCTCGGCGCACGCGGTGGACCGCGAGTTCCGCGTGCTGAAGGCGCTCGGCACGACCGACTTCCCGGTGCCGCGGACGCACCTGCTGTGCGAGGACACGTCGATCATCGGCACCATCTTCTACGTCATGGACCTCGTGCCGGGCCGCATCTTCCGCGACCCGATGCTGCCGGGTCTGGATCCTGCGGAGCGCGGCGCGATCTACGACGCGATGAACGCGACCATGGCGCAGCTGCACACGATCGACCCGTTCGCGATCGGGCTCGGCGACTACGGCAAGCCCGGCAACTACTTCGAGCGGCAGATCGCGCGCTGGATCAAGCAGTACGAGGCGTCGAAGACGGAAGAGGTCGAGTCCTTCGACCGCCTCGTCGAGTGGCTGCCGCGCAGCATCCCGCCGGGCGACGAGACGCGCATCGCGCACGGCGACTTCCGCCTCGAGAACATGGTGATCCATCCCACCGAGCCGCGCGTGGTCGCGGTCCTCGACTGGGAGCTGTCGACCCTCGGCCACCCGCTCGCCGACGTCGGCTACAACGTGATGGGCTACTTCGGTTCGGTGGGGCCGTCCGGGATGCCCGGCGGCGCCGACCTGAAGGCGCTCGGTATTCCGACGTGCGAGGAGTACGTCGCCGCGTACTGCCGCCGTACCGGGCGCGCGCGCATCGACGACCTCGAGTTCTACGTCGTGTTCGCGCAGTTCCGCCTCGCGGCGATCATGCAGGGCATCGCGATGCGCGCGAAGCTCGGCAACGCGAGCTCGGCGAACGCGGAGGGGATCGGCAAGCTCGCGCGCTCGATGGCCGACACGGCCTGGCAGCTCGCGCGGACAGGGAAGGCCGCGTGAGCACCGCGATCACTTCGCGATGGGAGTCCAGTCGTAGCAGGCGTTCGTGAGGCTGACCGATCCGTCCGCGGCGAAGGTGGGAACCGTGCACGTCACCCCGAGCTGGGGGTTCCCGCCGAAGCTCTCGACGGCCCCGACCCGGTCCGTCGGGTTGCAGACGCAGAGCGCCTTCCACTTGCCGGTGAGGATGGTGCCGAAAGGCGGTGCAACCTTTCGCTCTACCGCCTTGCGGAACGAATCCGCGGTGAGCGGGCCGGCATGAGCTGCCTGGGCCGTGGCGACGGCCGTTGCGAGGGTGAGAACGACAGCGCTGATCGGACGCATGTGCGGCTCCTTTCGCAAGCTCTCCGTTGACGAATCTCGATCGGCGCGTCTCTTGCATCGGGGGGCGCCGTCGCGCAAGCGATATCTTCCGGAGGGGGAAGCATGTCCCTGACGCTGTCCTGCGCCTTCGCGACCTCGAACGAGAGCCACGAGCACGCGCGCGTCGCCGAGGACCTCGGCTACGCCCGCGCCTGGTTCTACGACTCGCCGGCCCTGTACCCCGACGTGTGGGTGCAGCTGTGCCGGGCCGCCGAGCGGACGTCGCGCATCGGTCTCGGCACCGGCGTCCTGATCCCGAGCCTGCGCCACCCGATGGTGACGGCGTCCGCGATCGGCACGCTGGTCTCGATCGCCGGGCAGGAGCGCGTCGCGATCGGCGTCGGCTCCGGCTTCACCGGCCGCTACACGATGGGCCAGAAGCCGCTCAAGTGGTCGTTCGTGCGGGCGTACGTCGCGGCGCTGCGCGCGCTGCTGCGCGGCGAGCAGGTCGAGTGGGAGGGCGGCGTCATGCAGATGATGCACCCGGACGGCTATGCGCCGCCGCGTCCGATCGAGGTGCCGATCGTGATCGCCGCCGCCGGTCCGAAGGGGATCGCCGCCGCGCACGAGGTCGGCGACGGCGTGTTCGGCGCGCCGATGCCGGTCGGCGGCTTCGACTGGAGCGTCGTCCTGACCTTCGGCACGGTGCTCGACGACGGCGAGGATCCCGCCTCGCCGCGCGTCCTCGCCGCGGGCGGACCCGGGGCGCCGGTGATCTTCCACTACGCGATGGAGCACGGTCAGCTCGGCCTGCTGCCGAACGGCGAGCCGTGGGCGGCCGCCTACGCCGACGTGCCGAAACGCCTCCTGCACCTCGCGCTGCACGACCGGCACCTCATCGCGATCAACGACCGCGACCGCCCGTTCGTCACCGGCGAGCTCCTGGCGGCGAACGGCTTTGCGCTGCCGCGCGATGGCTGGCGCGAGCGCGTGGCGCAGCTGGAGTCGATGGGCGCCACCGAGATCGCCTTCCAGCCGGCGGGCCCGGACGTGCGTCGCGAGCTCGAGGCCTTCGCGTCGGCCGTGCGTGCTTGACGCTCGCGTTCGAAGCTCGGGAGCGGGATGCGCCAGGTTTCACCGGCGGGCGAAACAGATCGAACCGCGGGCGTGTCGTCTCGCGAGGACCCCACGCCGCTCGGCGCGCGACCACGACCAAGCCCGCGGTCGCGCGCCCCGGTGCGCGTTCGAGCGGACTACTTCTTGACGGCGAGCTTGACGCCCGAGACGCCGGCCGTCAGGTTCACGCCCTGCGACGTGCCGGTGATCTCGATCACGACGCCGTTCTGGTTGCGCATCGCGAGACCGCCACCGCCGCCACCGATCGTCGCGCCGCCGGTGACCGCCGCGTAGGTGCCGTCGAAGTCGGACAGCTTCTTCAGGTGGTACACGTCGCCGGTCGCCGAGACGGTCGTCGCGCCGACCTGCCCGACGGTGAGGCCGTCGACCTCGATCGGGTAGCTCTTGCCCTCGAAGTGGAGCGTTCCCTCGCCCCACGAGAAGCCGACGCCGACCGCCACCGACTTCGACTCGAGCTTGAGCGTCGCGCTCGGCTTCTCCTTCTTCTCCTCGGCGCCGGCGCCGGCGGGCCCGAGACCGAGCGCCGCGATCAGGCCGAGCGCCAGCGCTGCACGTGAGATGCTCTTCATGCTCCCCCCTTTGGACACGCGACCGGACGCGGCCGCGTTCTGTCCGAAGACATCGGATGATGGCAGCTTTGCATCGCACGACAACCAGGGTGCCGAAGTTCTCGCTCGAAGGGCCTGACGGGGCGCCGCCGGCGAGCGCGCGCCCCGCCGGGCTTGCGTCGGGTCCTCCGGCGTTCAAAGCGTCGGGGATGCGCGATCATCCGGCACTGCAGGCAGGGCGCGTCGCGGTCGTCACCGGCGCGGCGAGCGGCATCGGGCTCGCCGCGGCGAAGCACGTCGCGCGCCTCGGCATGAAGGTCTGCCTCGCGGACCTCGGCGGCGAGCGCCTCGACGCGGCGGCGAAGGAGGTGGCGGCGCTCGCGCGCGGCGGCGCCGACGACGTGCGCGCGGTCGCGACCGACGTGAGCGTGCTCGGCGACGTCGAGCGCCTGCGCGACGCGGTGTACGCCGCGTTCGGCGACGTCGCGCTGCTGATGAACAACGCCGCGACCGCGGGCGGCGGCCGGCCGTGGGAGAACGTCGAGGGCTGGCGTCGCGTGCTCGCCGTCAACCTCTGGGGCGTGATCAACGGCGTGCAGGCCTTCACGCAGCGGATGATCGATCAGGGCACGCCCGCGGTGATCGTCAACACCGGATCGAAGCAGGGCATCACGACGCCGCCGGGTGATGCCGCCTACAACGTCAGCAAGGCCGGCGTGAAGGTCGTCACCGAGCAGCTCGCGCACGAGCTGCGCAACGTCCCCGGCTGCCGGGTGACGGCGCACCTGCTGGTGCCGGGCTTCACGCACACCGGCATGACGTCGCGCGGCGGCGCCAAGCCGGATGCGGCTTGGACGCCGGAGCAGGTGATCGACTTCCTCGTCGCGAGCCTCGCGCGCGGCGACTTCTACGTCCTCTGCCCGGACAACGCCGTGCCGCGCGAGGTGGACGAGCGCCGCATGCAGTGGGCGATCGACGACCTGATCCTGAACCGTCCGGCGCTGTCGCGCTGGCACCCGGACCATGCCGAGGCGTTCGCGGCGTTCATGGCGCGGCCGCGCGCGCCGCGCTGACGCAGGTCGCTCAGACCTGCAGGGTGCGCAGGGCGCGCAGCCCGATCCGCCGCGACACGACGAAGGTCGCGACGATCGCGCACGCGGTCGCGCCGAACAGCACGCTCGCGAGCACGGCGTGCCGCGTCTCGAACGGCAGCAGCGCGCTCGAGCGCCAGAACAGGCGCGACACCGGCCATGCCTCGAGCGCCACCACCAGCGCGATGAAGCCGAGCGAGCTGACCATGTACACGATCGCGCCGAAGCCGGTCGCGATGTGCGCCGCGTTCTGCGTGTCGAGCCGCGGGTAGACGGCGCCGAACGCGAGCCCCAGGCTGACGATCGCGGCGATCATCGGCAGGAGCGTCGCGACGAAGAGCGTGCTCAGCGCGACCGGCACGCCGAGCAGGTGGTTCGTGATGCCGACCAGCACGAGGCCGAAGAGCGCGAGCGGCACGAAGCCGATCCAGAACTTGCTCCACCAGATGCGCTCGAGCGCGATCGGCGCGCTGCGGAGGATCCACCACGAGCGTCCCTCGAGGCTCACCATCGGGTACACGAAGCGCACCGCGACGGCGGTGGTGACGAAGGCCGCGAGGCCGAGGTTGCACAGAGCGGCGACGTCGCGCAGCACGGTCGCGAGCGCCGTGCCGTCGCCGATCGGCAAGGCCGAGAAGTTGTAGACGTAGATCACGACCAGCACGAGCAGCAGGATGAGCTGCGACCACTGGCTCGCGTCGCGCAGGAAGACCGTCAGGTCCTTGACGAAGAGCAGCGCCGGCGTGCGCGGCAGCGGGCGGGCGAGGATGCGCAGCCAGCGCGACAGCGCCCGCTCGCGCTCCCCACCGTGCATCCGGCCCTGCTGTGCCGCCGACCACGCCTTGACGAACGTCCGCTCGACCACCGCCGCGCTCACCAGGAAGAGCATGGCGGCCGTGCTGTACAGCATGCCGAGGAAGAACCAGGGCTCACCCGCCTCGACGCGCAGCAGCGGGATCAGCACGTTCGACGCCCAGGTCGTCGGCAGGTAGGGCGACGGGTCGTCGAGCCCGACCAGGAACGCGGTGAAGCCGACGAGCCCCGACGGATCGGCGAGGCGCTCGGGACGCAGCAGGCGCGCGCCGAGAAAGGCGGCTCCGACCAGCAGCCCGATGCCGACCAGCATCGCGTCGCGCGCGCGGCGCGCGGGAAAGATCAGCACCAGCCCGGTCGTCAGCAGCACGCCGATCGCCGCCGGGATCACCAGGAAAGGGACCATCATCGCGACCGAGCCGGCGTAGAAGAGCGGTCCCGCATCGTAGACGAGCCCGTAGGCGAGGAACGCGGGCAGGCCGAAGAGCAGCACCATCCACGACGACTGGATCAAGGTCTCGACGAAGCGCGCGTGGTGCAGGCGGCGGAAGCTCAGCGGCGCCGCGAGCATCAAGGTGACCTCCTCGGCGAGGTAGAAGGTCGTCAGCGCCGCGACGGTGTTCGAGATCAGCAGGATGAGGAAGAAGCTCGACAGCAGGAGCAACAGCAGGCGTTGCGTGAGCAGCGGGCCGAAGTCGCCGATCGTCTGGAAGTAGTCGAGCACGCGCACGAACAGCAGGAAGCACGCGACCCAGAACGCGCCGGTCAGCAGCGACAGCACGATCGGGCGCACGACGCCGCGCCGCCGGATGCCGTTGCGCGTCGCGTACCAGCGCGGCGCCAGCATCTCGCGCAGCGTGGGTCCGCCGGTGCGGCGGACGTGCGGTGCGGGCGCGAGGATCCCGTCTGCGGCCGGCGCCGCCACTACCACTCGCCCTCGGTCGCGCTGATGAGCTGCAGGAACACGGCCTCGAGCGTCGCCGCGCCGTTCATGTCGCGCAGCTCGCGCGCCGCCGGCATCGACGCGGCGCGCTCGCGCAGCTCGCCGAGCCCGCCGAGCGCGACCAGACGGCCGCGGTCGAGCACGCCGATCCGGTCGCACAGCTCCTCGGCGACCGCGAGGCTGTGCGTCGAGAGGAAGATCGTGCGGCCCTCGTCGGCGAGCTTCGCGAGCAGCCGGCGGAAGTCGAGGGCGCCCTGCGGGTCGAGGCCGACCATCGGCTCGTCGAGCACCAGGATGCGCGGCTCGTGCAGCAGCGCCGCGGCGAGCGCCAGACGCTGCTTCATGCCGTGCGAGTAGGTCTCGACCAGCTCGCCGGCGCGCTCGGTGAGCGCGAAGTCGGCGAGCAGCTTCTCGCTGCGCGCGTCGCGCACGCTCTCGGGCACGCCGTACAGGCCGCCGATGAAGCGCAGCAGCTCGTACGCGGTCAGCTTGTCGTAGAGGAACGGGTGGTCGGGCAGGTAGCCGGTCAGGGCTTTCGCCTTCTCGGGCTCGCGACGGATGTCGTGCCCCCCGATCACGACCGTGCCGGACGTGGGTTCGAGGAGCCCCATCATCATGCGGATGGTGGTCGTCTTGCCCGCACCGTTGCGGCCGATGAAGCCGAACACGCAGCCGTCGTCGATCGTCAGGTCGAGCGCGTCGACGGCGGTCATCGGGCCGTAGGTCTTGGTGAGCTTCTTGAACTCGATCACGAGTCACTCCCGGTCGACTTGAACTCGAGCTGGCCGATCACCTCGGCGAGCGCCATGTGCCGCTCGGGACCGCCCTCGAGCAGCTTGACGTGCGTCGCGTCGGCCGGCATCTGGCCGAACACCGCGTCCGCGCTGACCCACGCGCCGAGCCAGAGCTCGCTCCAGGCGTGGTAGTAGAAGCCTTCCTGGCCGTCGCCGAGGTCGCCGTAGACCGTGCCCGCGACGACCTTCGCCGGGATGCCGACCGCGCGCGCCAGCGCGGTCAGCAGCACCGCGTGCTCGTTGCAGTCGCCGCGGCGCGACTTCGCGACCTCGCGCGCGCTCGGCACGGTGAGCGCGGGCTCCTTCTCGACGTTGTCGTGCACCCAGCCGACGAGCTTGCGCGCCGCCGCGACCGGATCCTGCTCGTCGCCGACGATGCCGAGCGCGAGGCTCACGATCCCCGGATCGTCCGACTCGACGAAGGGCGACGGATCGGTGAAGGCGGCGAGCGCGGGTGCGTCGGCGCCCTTCGGCGGCATCCCGGCCGTGGCGCCGCTCGGGACGGGCTCGAGGCGGATCTGCAGCAGGCCCGACTCGACGCGCTGGCGCGGCGGGTCGTCGGGCACGCGTTCGCGCGCGCCGCCCGACATGCGCAGGGTGAGCGCGCCGAGCGTGCGCGGGGCGTCGATGCGGCGGTCGAGGGGGATGCGCGTCTTCGTCACGAGATCGATCGGTGCGGCGCCCGAGATCCCGGCGAGCGCCGCCTCGCGCGACGCCGCGCGCTCGAGCGTGAAGCCGAGTGTGCCCTGCTCGCGCAGCACGCTGCCGTCGGGCGCGAGCCACGCGCTCGCCTCGATGCCCTGGTGCTTCTCGCTGATGCGCACCGCCTCGACGGGACCGTCGGGCCCCTGCACCGTCTCGCGGCCTTCGAGCACCAGCGTGATCGGCTCGTTGCGCAGCGTCAGCGGGCTGAACACCGACGCGACGTAGCGCGTGCCCGGCGGCGCGTCGGCGCGCACCAGGCGCGGGCGAAGCGTGCTCGGCAGGTGGATCGGCTCGGCGAGCGGGATCTCGAGCGTGTCCTCGCTGCCCGACGGTCCGTAGCGAACGACCAGGCGCTCGCCCTCGTTGCGGCCGCGCGCCGCGAAGCTCGCCGCGGGAGAGATCAGGCCGAAGCGGAAGCTCTCGAGCGCGAACGCCTCGTCGGTCTCGGCGGCGAGCGTCGTCTGCAGGTTCTGCACGGTGCCGAGCATCGCGAGTGTGAAGCTCGAGTCCTCGTGGAACGCGTAGCCCGTCTTCGTGCGTGCGACGACGCGGTGCGCGTAGCCGATCTTCTGCCCGCTCTGGAAGACGCCGAACCACTCGTCGCGCTCGGGCGTCGCCCCCTCGGGCAGCTCCGCCAGCGTCGCGAGGGGTGTGGTCTGCTGCGGCACCTGCTTGTGGATCAGAGCGGCCAGCATCCCGAGCCACACGACGACCGCCAGAACCGTGACCAGATGCTTCAACCGATACCCCCCGAGCTGAGGCTCAGACGATGAGTCTATCGGCAGATTCACGCAAATCCTGGTGAGGTGGGCTCGGGAACGGCGTCGCACCCCGCGGCTCAGGTTCGACATCGGCGAAGCTCCGCTTCGCCGTGTCTCACCGGCGCTGGCGCGGCGTTCGCCGCGGGGTGCGACGCCGTTCCCGAGCCGTCGTCACCCGGGTTCGCGTGGTTGTGGGTGGGTGGTGGTGGTGTTGGTGGTGATCAAGCGGCGCAGACGAAGTCGTGGAGCTCGCGGAAGCTCCAGCCGTGCAGGGCTTCGCGGATCTGGGTGCGGGCTTCGATGCCGGCGACGGAGGCGACGATTCTCGCCGGGCGCAACGTCGCGAGCGCGTCGGGCGGGATCACCGGGGCGCCGTGGATGGTCTGGCCGAGGCGACCGGGGTGCAGCTCGACGACGTGCGACGGGCGCTTGCCGTGCGCGAGGAGCGCGCGGCGCAGCGCGCGGCCGGTGTGGCCGTATCCCCAGAGCACGTAGGTGTCGGCGTCGGCGAGGAAGCCGTGCGCGAGGAAGTGGGCCTTGCACGCGGTGAAGCGCTCGATGCGGTAGGCGTCGGCGGTGTGCGTCGAGCGTCGCGGGTGCTCGCGCCACGACACCAGGCGGCGCGGCACGACGCCCACCTCGTGCCCCGCGGCGAGCAGGCGCAGGAGCAGGTCGTGGTCCTCGGCCCAGCCCATGTCGCGATAGGCGAACGCGCGCAGGACCTCGGTGCGCAGGACGAGCGTCGGGTGCGCGAGCGGGCTCTCGACGAGCGCGTCCTCGCGCACGCGCCGGGGCGAGTCGATCGAGCAGAGCCAGCTCTCGTAGGCGCGCAGCCCCGGGCCGAGAGTGGCACGCGGGAAGAGCCGCACGTGGCAGCCGGCGGCGGCGAGCTGCGGCTCGCGCGCGAGGAGGGCGAGCTGTGCTGCGAGCCGCTCGCGGTGCATCAGGTCGTCGGCGTCCATGCGCGCGACGAGCGGGGCGCGGCAGAGCTCGAGCGCCGCGTTGAGCGTCGCGACCAGACCGCGGTGCGGCAGCGCGACGGCGCGAACGCGCGCGTCGTCACGCTCGGCCGCGCGCGCGATCGCGAGCGTGGCGTCGTCCGAGCCGTCGTCGGCGAGCACGCACTCCCAGCGCGGCTCGCTCTGGCGGCGGAGGCTCCGCAGGCAGGCGGGCAGGGTGTCGGCCGCGTTCCACGCCGGCAGCAGCACGGAGACGAGCGGCGCGGCCGCGGTGGTGGTCGTCATGGCGCGTTCTGCAGGTCGGTCCCGCGCCTGGCCGCTTCGACGGTCGTCGCGGCCTGCGGGTCTCGATCGCTCGTAGCGAACCGGAGGCCGGTTGAAAGCCCGGGTCGGTTGCCTCGCGGGCGGCGGCGCGTCTAGGGTGCCCATCCGGCGGACCCGCCCGAGACCGATGCAGAGCCACCCGTCACGCCGCTCCGCGGTGTCGTGCGCCGTCCTTGCCGCGGCGGCGTATCTTCTGCTGACGCTGCTCGTCCTGCGTCCGGTGCTTCCGGCCCCGAGCCGTCTGCTGCCGTTCCCCGCGGCGCACCACACGCAGGGGCCGGCGCTCGTGCGCCTCGACCACGCCGATCAGTCGATGGTCGTCGCGACCACGACGCGCAACGCGGCGCGACTCGCGACCGCGCCGTGGTCGCTGCGCGAGGGAGGGCAGTGCGAGCCGATGCCGCGCTCGTACACGCTCGGCGAGCACATGTTCGGCTTCGGGCTGCTGGCCGCACCGGCCCACGCGCTCGGCGCCGAGCCGATCCTCGCCTACAACGTGGCGCTCTGGGCGACGCTGTGGATCCCGGCGTTCACGATGTACGCGCTCGCGGCGGCGGTGACGGGGAGTCCGCCCGCGGCGTTCGTCGCCGGGCTCGCCTTCGCCTTGCAGCCCGGACGCATCGCCGACCCGACGCACCCCTACGTGCACGGCGACCTGTGGACGCCGCTCGCGCTGCTCTTCCTCTACCGCCTGCTGCGCGGCGGCGGGCTGCGCGCGGCGCTCGGGCTCGGTGCCTGCGTCGCGCTCGAGGTCGGCGAGAGCCTGTACGCGCTGCTGGCGACGCTCACGTACCTCGCGACGTCGGTGCTGAGCGTCGCGCTGCGCGCGCCGGCGCGGCTGCTGCGTGCGACGCCGTGGCTGCTGGTCGCGGCGGCTCCCGCCGTGCTCGCCGCGTGGCTGGTGCTCGGTCCCTATCTCGACACGCGGGCGACGTGGGGCGTGCTCTCGGGGCGCTCGAGCACCTTCGCGTCGCTCGCGCTGTTCGCGCCCGGCGGCGACAACTTCCCGGGCTGGATCGTCGTCGCGCTGGCGCTGGTCGCGCTCGCCGACCGGATGCGCGGACGACGCGGTGGGGACGACCTTCGCCTCCCCGTGCTCGCCGGCGCGCTGCTCCTCGTCTGGTGCGCGATCGGGCAGATCCGAGTTCCCGCGCTCGGGATCGCGCTGCCGTCGCCGCTGCAGGCGGCGCGCGGCGTCGTGCCGGGGCTCGACGCGGTGCGGGCGCTGCAGGCGGTGGCGCTCGGCATCGGTCTCGCCACCTCGCTGCTCGCGGGCTACGGGCTCGCGGCGCTCGCCGCGCGTCTCGACCGACGCCGCGTCCTGTGGTTGACGGTTGCCCTGTGCGTCGCGATGGTGGGCGTGCGGTCGTACGGGCCGCTCGCGCGCGCGACCTTCGGCCGCACGCTGCGCCTCGAGGCCTGGGACGCACGCCCGCGAGAGGGCGACGTCGCGCTGCTGCGTGACCTCGCCCCGGGCGCGATCGTCGACGTGCCGCTGCCGTACCGGGAGGGCCACATCGCCTTCGCCGCCGGCGAGGCGCTGCTGCGTGCCGCGTACGGGCCGCGCGACTCGGCCGCCTGCTACAACTCGTTCGCGTCGCCGGTGCAGAAGCAGGTGTTCCTCCTCTCCGAGGGTCTGCCGGCGCGGGCGGACGCGGCGGCGCTCGCGGCGCTCGGCTTCGGCACCGTGCTGACCCGCGCCGGAGAGGCGACCGAGCGCATGGCGGGAGGAGTCGCCGCGGCGACGCTGCGCGAGCGCGCCCGGACGGATTCGCTCGCGGCCTTCGACCTGCCGGCGCCGGGCGCGGTCGTGGAGGACGTCGGAGTGCTCGCCGGTGGGGCGGCCGCGAGCGATGCGGCGGCCGGGCTCGCGCCACCGCCGCTCCTGACGTCGAGCGCGGCGGCGACGACGCGCGTCGCGTTCCCGTTCCGCAACCCGGGCGCGGTGACGTTCCGCCACCCGCAGCCGCTCGCGCCCAGCGATCTGCTGATCCGCTGGGAGGCGCTCGATGCAGAGTCGCCGACCACCACCGGTGTTGCGCGCGCCCTGCTGCCGATCGCGCTCGGTGCGGGCGGCGAGCTGCCGGTGGACGTCGACGTCGCGACGCCCGCGCGCCCCGGCCGCTACCGTGCGGGCCTGGCGCGCGCTTCGGCGCCGGACCTGGTGCTCGCGACGCGCGTCGTCGAGGTCGCGGCCGCGTCGCCGAGCGACGTGCCGTCGCACGGCACCACCGACGTGCTGCGCCCCGCGCCGCAGGCCGGCGTGCTGCGCGTCGCCCCGGGCCGCCGCCTGCTGCCCTTCGCGGTCGAGAACCCCGGCCCGGCGGACTACCATCATCTCGACGCGCGTGGCGTGCTCCCCTTGCGCATCACCTGGCGCGCGCCCGACGGGCGCGTGGTGCAGGAGGAGGAGCGGATGGTGCGGGTGCCGCCGCTGATCCCCGCCGGCACCGCCGCGACGGTCGACGTCTCGAGCCGTGCGCCCGCCGCGGGCGCCTACCGGGTCGAGCTCCGCACGTCGGGCGGCGCGCCGCGGGTGCTCGGTGCGCTCGACGTGCAGGTCGAGGGTGCGCTCCCCGGTTGACGCAGCGTCGCCGCGGGAATATACGCCGTATACATGACCGAGCCCGCGACGCGCAGCCGCATCCTCGCCGAGGCGCGCGACCTGTTCGTCGCGCAGGGCGCAGCGGCGGTGACCATGCGCGGCGTCGCGGCGCGGGTCGGCGTCACGCCGATGGCGCTCTATCGCTACTTCCCGAGCCGCGAGGAGCTGCTCGCGGCGCTGGTCGAGCAGGGGCACGCGACCTTCCTCCGCTACCTGAACCGCGCGCTCTCCGAGCCGACGCCCGTGGCGCGGCTCGCCGCGGCGGGCGAGCAGTACCTGCGCTTCGCCCTCGAGCACCCGCAGAGCTACGCGGTGATGTTCATGTCGCGCGACGTGCCGCTGCGCGACGGCGCGCAGGGGCGCGACGAGGTCGCGACGTTCCGCTTCCTGGTGGACCGCATCCGCGACTGCGCCGCGCCGGACGTGCTCGCGGTGGCCGACGCCGAGGAGGCGGCGCTCATGGTGTGGGCGCACGTCCACGGTCTCACGAGCCTGTTCCTCGCCGGCAAGCTCGAGGTCGGTCGCCCCGCCTTCGAGGCGCTCTACCGGCGCTCGGTCGCGACGCTGCTGCGTGGCCTCGGCGTCGACGGGAGCGGGACCGCAACCACGGCCGGCAAGCCGCGCGCTGGCGCGCGCCCGGCAGGGCGTGCCCGCGGCGCGTCGTCCGGAGCGCGGAAGCGATGAGCATCGTTTGGTCCGAGAGTATACATCGTAGACTTCGCCGCCGCACGGTGGAGAGAAGAGGAGTCGAGCCGTGAGCCACGACCGCATCGCCGAGCCCTACCACCGCACGCCCGTCCGCGCCGCGTACGACGCGATCGTCGTCGGATCGGGCATCGGCGGCCTCGCCGCGGCGGCGCTGCTCGCGTGCCGCGGCCGCAAGCGCGTCCTGGTGCTCGAGCGCCACTACGCGATCGGCGGCTTCACGCACGTCTTTCGCCGCCCGGGCTGGGAGTGGGACGTCGGCGTGCACTACGTGGGCGACGTCCATCCGGGCGGCATGGTGCGCGCGCTGTTCGACGAGATCAGCGACGGCCAGCTCGCGTGGGAGGACATGGGGCCGGTGTACGACCGCGTCTTCCTCGGCGACGCGTCGTTCGACTTCCCGCGCGGCGAGGACGCGCTGCGCGCGCGCCTGCACGCGGAGTTCCCCGCCGAGCGCGCGGCGATCGAGCGCTACTTCGCGCTGGTGCACGAGGCGGTCGCGGCGCTGCAGGACTTCCTCGCGACGAAGGCGTATCCGCGCGTCGTCGGTGCGGTGCTGAAGCCGCTCGCGCGGCGGCGCTTCTTCCGCTTCTCCGATCGCACGACGCGCGAGGTGCTCGAGTCGCTGACCCGCGACCAGCGCCTGATCGGCATCCTCACCGCACAGTTCGGCGACTACGGCCTGCCGCCCGCCGAGAGCAGCTTCGCCATGCACGCGCTGGTCACCCAGCACTACTTCGGCGGCGGCTTCTACCCGGTGGGCGGTGCTGCGCGCATCGCCGAGACCGTGGTGCCGGTGATCCGCGCGGCCGGCGGCGAGGTGCTGAGCAACGCCGAGGTCGCCGAGATCGTGCTCGAGGGCGGACGCGCGGTCGGCGTGCGCATGGCGGCCGACGGCGCGGTGCTGCGCGCGCCGCTGGTGATCAGCGACGCCGGTGCGCCGATCACCTTCGGCAAGCTCCTTCCGGCGCCGCTCGCCGCGGAGCGCGGGTGGACGGCCGAGCTACGGGCGCTCGCGCCGTCGATCGCGCACGCGTGCCTGTACGTCGGGCTGCGCGGCACCGCCGAGGAGATCGGTCTCGAGCGCACCAACCTCTGGGTCTTCCCCGACGAGCACCACGAGCGCAGCGTCGCGCGGGCGGCCGAGCCCGGAGAGGCGCCGTGGGTGTACATCTCCTTTCCGTCGGCGAAGGATCCGGACTTCGCCCGCCGCTTCCCGGGACGCGCGACCATCGAGGTGGCGACCTTGCTGCCGTACGCGCGCTTCGCCGCGTGGGAGGACACGCGCTGGCACAAGCGTGGCGCCGACTACGAGGCCGCGAAGGACGCGCTGTCCGCCCGGCTGCTCGAGATGCTGTACGCGCGCGTGCCGCAGGCGCGCGGCAAGGTGGAGGTCGCCGAGCTCTCGACGCCGCTCAGCACGCGGCACTTCGTCGCGCACGCGCACGGCGAGATCTACGGTCTCGCGCACACCCCGGCGCGCTTCCGGAGCGCGCTGCTGCGGCCGCAGATGCCGGTGCGCGGGCTCTTCCTGACCGGCGCGGACGTCGCGACCGCGGGCGTCGCGGGAGCGCTTCTCGGCGGCGCGATCTGCGCGTCGGCGCTCCTGCGCCGGAACCTGATCGAGGCGGTACAGCGCGAGCGCGGCGGCGCCGCCGCGCGCGTCGCTGCTTGACGGCACGCGCCGCGCACGCCGCCCGCGAGGTGCGCGCGATCCCGGCGCGTCGGCGGCGCGGGCGCGGGGTTGTGCCGGCATGTGCGGCGCGCCAGGATCGCGCGATGCCGGATCCGCCCGAGGAGATCGTCCGCTTCGACGCCGTGCGCGTGCGCACGACCGACCTCGCGCACGCGACGCGGCGCTACGCGCTCCTGCTCGGGACCGAGCCCGTGCGTGCGGACGGCGAGCGGGTGCGCTTCGAGCTGGTGCGCGGCGCCGTCGAGCTGGAGCCGGGCACGCCCGGCGCGCAGGGCCTGCGCCTGACGGTGATCGGCGGCGCGGGGGACGGTGGTGCCGGGGCGCTCGCCGCCGCGCGCGAGCGGCGCTTCGGCGGCCTCGACGTGCTGGTGGACGCGCCGTCGCAGCCGAGCGCATCCGCTCCGGACCGGGTGTCCGGGGCCGCGGCCACGGTGGCCGGCGCCGGCGCCGCCGCGAGGGCGCCGGCGCTCGAGGAGGCGACGCCGACGCGGGGCGGATTTCTCGCGATCGATCACGTCGTCGTCGACACGCCGCACCCCGACCGCGCCATCGCACTCTGGCGCGACACGCTCGGCGTGCGCCTCGCGCTCGACCGCGAGTTCCCGCACCGTGGCCTGCGCATGCTGTTCTTCCGCTCGGCGGGTGTGACGCTCGAGCTGGTGAGCCCGATCGGCGCGGGCGGTGCCAGCGTCGCGGGCGACGATCTGCTGAACGGCATCGCGTATCGGGTCGTCGACGTCGCCGCCGTCCGCGAGCGCCTGCTCGCCGCGGGGCTCGACGTCAGCGAGGTGCGCACCGGCAACAAGCAGGGCACGCGCGTCGCGACGGTGCGCAGCGAGACCGAGGGCGTGCCGACGCTGCTGATCGAGGCCGTGCGGCAGGCCGAGACGGGCCCTCGCCGAGCGTGGAGACTGCTCCTGAGAGCTTGATGTGTCCACGAAAATCCTTTGAAAAACCGTTCGCGCGACGGCTCGCCACACGATCGTCGAGGTGCGGCGAAACCTGACGCGTCTCCTCGCGCCGCCCGTGGCGGCGACGATGCGTGCGGCGTTCACCGCCGACGTGGCGACACTCAACGTCATCGAGCTCGATACGCTGCTCTGTGAGGACGCGGCCTGGATCGCCGAGCTGACGGGAGTGCGCACGCTCGACGCGCTCCACCTGGCTGCGGCTCGGCGGGTGGGTGACGGCGTCACGCTGCTCACGTTCGACCTTCGCCAAGGGCAGGCGGCGCGCACGCTCGGGCTGCCGGTCGTCGGGGCCTGATCCGCGCCGAGATCGTCCGACGAAGAATACCGGCGTCGCCAAGGGGCGGCTCCCCGTCGGCGGCGTCTTCGGTGCCCCGGGATTCGGAGAGCGGGAATCGGAGAGGTTGTGCCCGCGTCGAAGGCGCGCGAGGATCGCATCCCATGCTCGGCCGGATCCTCCGCATCATCGCGACCGTCGCTGCCGTGCTCGCGGTGATCGCCTTGCTCGTGCGCGCCCGCTACGGCGACGGCGAGCGGCTCGAGGATCGCACCACCGCGCCGCGGCTCGGCCCGGCCATGCTCGAGCCGGTCGTGAACCTCGACCACCCGCCGGGCAACGTCGCGGTGTCGCCCGACGGGCGCGTGTTCTTCACCTTCCACCCCGACGGCAACCCGCCGGTGAAGGTGGCGGAGCTGGTCGACGGCAAGCCCGTGCCGTACCCGAACGAGGCCTACCAGGAACCCGACGGCGAGAAGCCCCACTTCCGGACGCCGCTCTCGCTGCGCGTCGACCGGAAGAACCGCCTCTGGGTGCTCGACCACGCGTTCTACGCGACCGGCCAGCCGCGGCTGATCGCCTTCGACCTCGCGACCGGCCAGCCCGACCACCTGCACGACTTCCCGTCCGACGTCGCACCGCTGCTGTCGATGCTGAACGACTTCCAGATCGATCCCGCAGCGGAGAAGATCTACATCGCCGAGGCGAGCCCGATCCTGCACCGCCCGGCGCTGATCGTGTACGACGTGAAGACGGGCCAGAGCCGCCGCGTGCTCGACGGCCACGAGTCGGTGCAGGCGAAGCCTTACGTCCTGCAGGCGCCGGGGCGCGACATGCTGGTCTTCGGCCTCTACGCGATGCAGATCCCGGTCGACTCGATCGCGCTCGACGCGCAGGGCGAGTGGCTCTACTACGGGCCGCTGAGCGGCGACCGCCTCTACCGCGTGCGCACCGCCGATCTCGACGACGAGACGCTGTCGCCCGAGGCGCTGGCGTCGCGCGTCGAGGACTACGGCCCGAAGACGATCTCCGACGGCCTCACGATGGACCTCGCCGGCAACGTCTACATCAGCGACCCCGAGCACTCGGCCGTCCTGATCTTGACGCCGGAGCGCGAGCTGGTGACGCTGGTGAAGGACGGGCGGCTGCGCTGGCCCGACGGTTTCGGCTTCGGCCCGGACGGCTGGCTCTACGTCACCGCGAGCGATCTGCAGGACGTGCTCTTCGTGAGCGGCGCACACATGCGCGCGGCCGCACCGTTCCAGATCTTCCGCTTCCAGCCGGGGCAGCAGGGCGTCCCGGGACACTGAGGAGGACCGATGGGCTACGAGACCTTGAACGTCGAGCGCGAGGGGCACGTCACGTGGCTCACGCTGAACCGTCCCGACGCGCTGAACGCGATGAACACGACGCTCATTCGCGAGGTGAGCGAGTTCTTCCACGCTCTCCCCGAGGACCGGCAGACGCGCGTCGTGATCCTGCGCGGCGCGGGGCGTGCGTTCTGCGCCGGGCTCGATCTCAAGCAGCAGGCGAGCGGCGACCAGGAGCGGGCGGGCGAGGGCGGTGATCCGGCGGGCTCGGTGAGCGGCGGGCTCCGCGGCCAGCGGCGCGTGAGCGAGATCGTCATGCTGATGCGGCGCGCGCCGCAGCCGATCATCGCGGCGGTGCACGGGGCCGCCTGCGGAGGCGGCTTCGCGATGGCGCTCGCGTCGGACGTGCGCATCGCCGGCGAGTCGATGCGGATGAACGCGGCCTTCATCCGCATCGGGCTGTCGGCGTGCGACGTCGGCGTGAGCTACTTCCTGCCGCGCATCGTCGGCGCGTCGATCGCGAGCGAGCTGCTGCTCACCGGCGACTTCATCGACGCCGCGCGCGCCGAGCGCACGGGCCTCGTGTCGCGCGTCGTGCCGGACGCGGAGCTCGAGGGCGCGGCGCGCGAGCTCGCGTCGCGCATGCTGCGCAACTCGCCGCTCGGCCTGAAGCTCACCAAGGAGTGCCTGAAGCACGCGCTCGACGCCGGCAGCCTCGAGCAGGTGATCGCGATGGAGGACCGCAACCAGATCCTCGCGGCGCGCTCGAGCGACTTCCGCGAGGGCGTCGGTGCGTTCCTCGGCAAGCGCGAGGCGCGCTTCACGGACGACTGACGCGGGTGCCGGCTCGACCGGCCGTCGGGGACGAACGGCAGGCGTGCCTCAACGCAGGGCCTGCGTTCCGAGCGACGTCGTCGTCTCGCCCGCGAGCGCGACGGCTGCGTCGCCGTCGGGCAGCACCATCTTCTCGAGCGCCGCGTCGAGGCGCGGCAGCAGGTCGCCGATGCGCCGTAGGTGATCGATCTCGGCGAGGAATCCGCTCGCGGCCTCGATCGGCCACTCGTTCATCTCGGACTGACGGGCGAGCGCGACGCGCGCGGTGAGCGCGGCGAGCGGGCCGGCGAGGTCCGGCCGCGACTGCGCGCAGCAGGCGCGCGCCTCGGCGCGGGCCGACTCGTGCGCGCGCGTGCCGGGGGTGGCCATCGTGTGGCGCGCGTCGAGCAGGGCGAGGTCGAAGGCGATGTGCGCGCGGATGACGGCACGCACCGCCTCGAGCGGCGCGCGCAGGCTCTCGTCGAACGCGGGCCAGACGACCGCCCAGCGGCCGCGCGCGATGATGCCGGCACGCAGCGAGATGCGCAGCGCGAGCCCGGCGGCGTCGGCGGCGGCGCACGTGTCGACGCCGCTCGCCGCGCCCTCGATGCGTGCCTCGTCGATCAGCCGCAGGATGTCGGCCGACGCGCGCGACGACGCGACGCGCGTCGCCACGAGCTGACGATCGGCCGCGAGCGGCACGCCGGCGGGCGGCAGGTAGCGCAGCGTGAGGCGCAGCAGGTCACCGAAGCGCGCCAGGATCTGGCGTCCGGCGTAGTCGGGCGCGACCAGTCGGAACACGGAGAACAGGATCGCCGTGCCGGTGAACGTCCCGAAGGCGCGCCAGAGCGCCGCCTCGACGTCCGTCGTCGGCTCGGCCGTGACCAGCACCACGATGTAGGTCACGCCGACCTGGAACGGGCCGTACCAGCTCACCCCGGCGCCGAGCACGACGTACTGGCACGCCAGGATGACGAGGAAGAACGTCGCGAGCCAGACCGCGACGTCGCCGGTGTTGGCGAACACCAGCACGATGGTGAGGATCGCCAGGACGCCGCCGACCACCACGCCGCCCAGGCGCAGCCACGCCTTGCGGATCGTCGCGCCGTAGCTCGTCTGGGCCACGAGCATCGGATTCCACAGCAGCGTCGACAGCTCGGGCTCGTGCGCCGCGATTCCGACCACCAGTGCGATGGTCGCGCCGAGCGCCACCTGCAGGGCGTAGCGCAGCGCGAAGCGGTCGATCGGCAGCATGCTGAACGGCCAGGCCGCGGGAGTCGCGATCGCCCCCTCGGTCGCGAGATCGTGCAGCTCCCACGGCGGCGTATGCAGCACGTCGGCGATGCTGGCGAGCGCCTGCAGCGCCGCGTTCAGGTTGGCGCTCTCGGCGAGGTCCACCGTCGCGGTGCCGCCGCTCTCGACCAGCGCCCGCTGGCTCTCGCGCAGCCGTGCCACCTCGGCCGCGAGATCGGGCCAGTCGACCTCCGCCGCGAGCGGTCGCACGTCGTCGTGCCGGCCGAGGTGGAGCGCGGTGCGGGCGAACGCGTCGAGTGCGCGTGTCAGCGCCGCGGCGAGACGCTCGATGTCGGGCCGGAGCGCTTCGCGGTAGCGGCGGCCGACGCGCTGGCGAGACAGCGTGTCGATCGTGCCGGCGTAGCTCGCGATGCGCTCGACCGCAGTCGCGAGCGTCACCAGTCCGTGGTCGGTCGCCGGGCTCATGCCTTCCTGGCGCGCGAGGTCGAGCAGCTGCACGTGGCTCGCGAGGTCGCTGAACACGGGAGCCTCGCCCCCCGGGGCGTGCCCGTCGTCGGCCGTGAACGCCACGAGCGCGCTCGCCAGGCGGTCGCGCACGCCGGTGAAGCTCGCGGCGAGCGCTGCGCCGAGCCGGACGCGCGGGCTGCCGCGCGACGACGCCTCGGCGAACACCGTCGCGGCCACCACGCCGATCGCGCACGCGGCCACCAGGTCGCGCGTGGTCACGGCGATCGCGGCGACGTCGTAGGTGCCGGAGAAGCAGGCGCCGATCAGCGGGAAGCCGATCAGCACCGACTCGACGGGATTGCGCGCGGCCGGCACGCCGTAGGTCAACACCGTCACCACGACGAAGAACGCCGGCACGAGAAGCCAGGGCGTCTGGACGAGGAAGCCGCCGACCGGCACCACGACGAGGCCCGCGGCGACCACGACCAGGAGCCGGCGGACCATGTTGCGCCACGTGCAGACGGTCGTCTGCTGCAGCGCGAGCAGCGCCACGTTCGGCGCGGCGAAGCTCGGCACCTGCAGGACGAGCGCGGCCGCGAGCGCGGTCGTGGTCGCGGCCGCGACCATCGCCGCCTCGCGCCAGCGACCGGGGAAGGGCGCGAGCAGCGCGCGCAGGCGGGCGGGAAGGAGGTCCCGCGGGGGAGCGGCGGTCACGCGCGCTCGCTAGCACGGAGTCGCGCCCGGCCGCGACCGCTCACGCCGCGCGCGGCGGCGTCCGAAGATCTCGCGGGCGGACGGGGTCGCCCGTCCGCCGACGTTCGCGTTGAACCGGTACGGGAGATGCGGCAGAGGGAGAGGGGGCAAGGAGGTGGTGGTGCACGAGACATCGGGCAAGTTCACGCGCACGAAGCAGCCGGAGAAGGCGGTCGACCTCGACGCGATCTTCGAGTCGATCCACTGGCGCGAGTTCAAGATCCTGCTCAAGCCGCAGGCGTTCTCCGACCTCGAGCGAGACGCGCGCGACTACTGGAAGCTCGCGAAGACGGTGGCGAAGCAGGTGCCGGCGCTGATCGACGAGAGCCCGCGTGCGAACGTGCCGCAGGTGCGCGAGGTGACGTTCTTCGACACGCCGCGCTTCGACCTCTACCGCCGCTCGTACATCCTGCGCCGCCGCACGCCGTACAAGGGCGACGCACCGGGCGACAAGTTCGAGCTGACGATGAAGTTCCGCCACCCCGACCCCGACCTGGCCTGGCGAACCACCGTGAGCTGCGCGAAGTCCCTGCCGGGCGTCGTCAAGTTCAAGGAGGAGCTGCTGCTCGTCGGCACCGAGCTCGGCGGCATGCGCAGCGTCTTCTCGCACACCTGTCAGGTCAAGAACCAGTCGATGAAGCTCGGTGCGACGCTCGGCGACTGGGCGAAGATCTTCCCCGACGTGCTCGGCTCGAAGGTCGCGAAGGGGGCGGCGATCGCGCCGGTGAGCAAGGTCGGCGTCGAGGAGGTGCTGTTCGATCTCGGCATCATCCACTTCGGCGGCGGGCGCAACGCGAAGGTGAACCTCGCGGTCTGGCGCGAGCGCGAGACGCAGCGCGTGCTGATCGGCGAGTTCGCCTTCGAGACCGGCTTCAAGCACTACGGCCGCCTGCACCCGCGGCCCAAGCACCGATCGGAGCGCTTCTACCGGCTCTTGCAGCGCGAGACCGGGGCCTGGGTGGAGCTCGGCACGACCAAGACCAAGCTCGCGTACGCGCTCTCCGGCAAGAAGCTCGACCATGAGGAATGAGATCCTGTCGCGACCCGAGGCGCACGAGGGGCCGGGCGGCGCCGAGCTGACGCGCGAGGAGGCCGCCGCCTCGGCCGAACGCGAGGAGGTCATCGGCGACGAGGTGTCGGCAGCACCGCTCGAGGTCGAGCCGGTGACGCTCGCGCGTCTGTTCCGCGTGTTCCTCGTGCTCGGTGCGACGAGCTTCGGCGGCGGCGTGGTCGCCTACCTGCGCCAGGCGCTGGTGGTGAAGGAGCGCTGGCTCGACGACGAGACCTTTCTCTCCGGCCTCGAGCTCAGCCAGACGCTGCCCGGGCTCAACGCGACCAACATGAGCATCTACATGGGCGAGCGCCTGCGCGGCCCGGTCGGCGCGCTGGTGGCGTTCGTCGGCATGTGTCTGCCGGGTACGCTGATCGTGCTCGCGCTCGGCATGCTCTACGCGAGCCAGAGCCGCACGCCGGAGATGGTGATGGTGCTCGGCGGCGTCGGTGCTGCGGCGGTCGGGCTGACGCTCGCGACCACCCTGCAGATCGGCAAGCGCCAGCTCGTGAAGCCGCTCGACCTGTCGCTCGTCGCGCTGACCTTCGTCGTGATCGGCGTGCTCCGCGTGCCGCTGATCGTCGCGCTGCTGACGATCGGTCCGCTGAGCGTCTGGCTGTACCGTCCGCGCCCGCCCGGTGCCCCCGGTCCGGACGCGCTGGAGGAGAAGAAGTGAACGTCCTCGCGCTCCTCTGGGTGTTCGGCGCGCTGTCGGTGATGGCGGTCGGCGGCGGCACCGCGGTGCTGCCGGAGATGAAGCAGCTCGTCGTCACCCACAACCAGTGGTTGACCGACGAGCAGTTCGGCCAGATCTACAGCCTGGGCCAGCTCGCGCCCGGACCGAACATGCTGATGGTCGCGGTGATCGGCCAGCACGTCGCCGGCTGGGCGGGTGCGGCGGCGGCGCTGCTCGGCTTCTTCGCCCCGGCGGGCCTGATCATGTTCTTCTGCGGCCTCTACTGGGACCGCTTCGCCGACTCGCCGTGGAAGGTCGCGGTGCAGCGCGGGCTCGCCCCGCTGACGATCGGCCTGATGCTCGCCGGAACCTGGGTTCTCGCGAAGACGGTGATCCTCGGCCCGTCCACCGCGGCGATCGCGGTGGTGGTGACGGTGATCCTGCTGCTCAAGCACGTGAACCCCGCGCTGCTGATCTTCGGCGGCGGCATCGTCGGCTACCTGCTCGGACGCTGACCCGCGCCGCGGCCGAGCGCTCCGCGGTGGGTCGACCGTCGGGGTGCCGGCACGGGCGAAGGCGACGGGCGCGACATCGTGCGTCCGGGCGGACGCTTCTCGCGCTGCGTCGCGGCGAGGTAGCGCCCGCTACTCCGGAGGTAGCGCCATCCCGTCGAGCGGCGTGCCTCGGTCCCTGTCGGACCGACGCGAAGCGCACGGGCGAACCGTCACGCGCCGCCGATCGGAGAATCGTCATGAAGAGCCGACGTCGATGGCTGCGCCTGGTCCTCGGGCTCGTGCTGGGGGCGCCGACGGCGACCACCGCCGCCGCCCTCACCCCGCCTGCCGTTCCCGCCAACCTCGTGGTCCCCGACGGCTACCGGGCCTATCTCGCCGGCCACGCCGTGGGCACGCAGAACTACGTCTGTACGACCAATCCGTCAGGGCCGACCGGACCGGCGATCGGCTGGGTGCTCTACGGCCCGCAGGCGACCCTGTTCAGCCGCGACGGCGTGCAGCTGATGACGCACTTCCTGAGCCCGAACCCGGAGGAGGGCGGCACGCCGCGTCCGACCTGGCTGCACTCGCGCGACAGCAGCGCGGTGTGGGCGCGTGCGGTGCAGCCGTCGAGCGACCCGGCCTACGTCGCTCCCGACGCGATCCCCTGGCTGCTGCTCGAGTACGCCGGCGTGGAGGTGGGGCCGAAGCGCGGCAAGCGCCTCGCGCACACGAGCTACCTGCACCGCGTCAACACCGAGGGCGGCAAGGCCCCGGCGAGCGGCTGCGCCGACGAGGCCGACATCGGCAAGAAGGCGCTGGTGCCGTACGAGGCGGACTACGTCTTCTACCGCGCGATCCGTCCGGGACGGATCGAGTAGCAGCGACCAGGCGGGACGAGGCGCCGCCCGAGGTGCTTCGTCCCGACGCTCGTGCGTGCGCACCGGCGGCCCGGTGCGCGGAGGGGCGACCTCATGATGCGACTGAACACCCGACCCGCCGGGCAGCGAAGGCGGGCGCCGCTCGCCGCCGAGCTGGCGCGGCTGCGCCACATCGAGCGCGTGGCGCGCGATTTCTGCGCGCGCTGCGAGCGCGGCGAGATCCGCAGCGTCGCGACCTACGAGCTGTTCCGCGCGGCGATCGCCCGCCCGGGCGGCGACGCGGCACGCGCGGTCGGTGCGGTGGCCGGCGACCGCTGCGTGCGGGGTGACGGCTGAGAGCGTGAGCAAGAATTGCGAACGCTCGAAGCAGGCGGGCCAAGGGCCCGCCTGCAGGTGGGGTGAAGCCCGCGAATTCACTTCGCGGGCGAGGGGAGGGCCGCGGCCCTCCCCTCGGTGATGAGCAGAGCCTGAGCGATTTCTGCTCAGGCTCTGAGAGGAGGCCGTCATACGCCGGCGGGGCGGCGGTCGGCTCTCTAGTGTCCCACTAGGCCGCCGCCTCCGCCAGCACGCGCAGCGCGTTCACGTCGCCGGTGCCGGCGAGGATCGTCGTGACGCGGCTCTTCTTCCACTCCGTCAAGCGCTCGCGGATGCGCTCCTTCGGGCCGCACAGCGAGATCTCGTCGGCGAACGCGTCGGGCACGGCGGCCGCGGCCTCGTCGCGCTTGCCCGCGAAGAAGAGGTCCTGGATCTTGTCCGCCGCCTCCTCGTAGCCCATGCGGCGCATCAGGTTCGCGTGGAAGTTCTTCTCCTTCGCCCCCATGCCGCCGATGTAGAACGCGAGCATGTACTTGACCGGCAGCAGCGCCTGCGAGACGTCGTCGTTCACGTTCACCGTCACCGGGCAGACGATGTCGAAGTCGGGCTTGTTCGCGGGCGTCGGGTCCTCGTAGACCTTGCGGAACGGCGTGTAGTAGAGCGGCAGCCAGCCGTCGCACAGCTCGCCCGCCATGGCGATGTTCTTCGGCCCCTCGGCCGCGAGATAGAGCGGGATGTGGTCGCGCAGCGGCTTGTTGATCAGCTTGAGCGGCTTGCCGAGGCCCGAGCCGCCCTTCAGCGGCAGCTGGTAGTGCTGGCCGTCGAACGACACCGGACCCTCGCGCTTGATCATCTGGCGGAACAGGTTGATGAACTCGCGCGTCCGCCCGAGCGGCTTCGGGAACGGCTGTCCGTACCAGCCCTCGACGACCTGCGGGCCCGACACCCCGATGCCGAGGATCAGCCGGCCGCCGGTGAGGTGGTCGAGCGTCATGGCGGTCATCGCGACGCAGGCCGGCGTGCGCGCCGAGATCTGCAGGATGCCCGTGCCGAGCTTGATCTTGCTGGTGCGCGCGCCGATCCAGGCGAGCGGCGAGATCGCGTCCGAGCCGTACGCCTCGGCGGTCCACACCGAGTCGTAGCCGAGACGCTCCGCTTCCTGCGCGAGCGGGGTGGGATCCTGCGGACCGAACATCCAGTAGCCGACCATCAAGCCGAGTTTCATGGCCGGTGTGCTTATCGGGTCGTCTCCGGAATGCAACGACGCGGCGAGCGGGCACGCGCCCGCGAGCTCGCCGCGCCTGGACTCCACCCGCAGACGCCGCGCACCCTCACCCCCGTGCGGGGACCGTGCACGCAGGAGTCGCCGCGGGCGACACCTCCGAGAGCAGGCGCGCGGCGCGCGCGATGCGGGCGCGAGGATTCGGCGCGTCGTCGTCGGCGCCGGACTCGGCCTCGCGCTCGGCCGCGGGATCGTTGTCCGGGCAGTGGCCGGCGTCACCCGGGATGCGTCGCGGCGGCAGCGGCGCGCCGGGCGCGAGCGCCGCGCCGCGCACGTCGAGGCTGAGAGACGCGAGGAGGGCGGGGATGCCGAAGTCGCCGGTCCACTTGTAGGGCCGCTTCGCCTCCGCGGGCGTGGCGACGCGGCGCCCGTCGCGCGCGACGAACACCGGGCGGCCGTCGTCGAGCCCGTAGAGGCGCGCCCAGCAGCCCGCGGAGATCGGGCTCGAGACGAGCCACGCGACGGCGCGCGGCAGCGCGTCGCAGTAGCGAGCACCCCCGGGCTCGCGCGCGAGCGCGAGCAGCGCGTCGAGCATCGCGCGCGACTCCCAGGACGCGTAGCCGGCCGGCTCGAAGCGCCGGCCGGGCGCGGGCGCGCCCTCGGCGGTGTACTGCTGCGCCCAGCCCGCGCGTCTCTGCGGGCCCTGCACGCGCAGCAGCCAGTCGCCGCCGCGGCGTGCGGCGTCGCGCAGGTCGGGGCGGCCGAGGCGCCGCGCGCCGACGAGCAACGCCTCGATCGGTCCCGAGGTGGCGGCGTCGTTGGTGCTCGGCAGGTCCTCGAAGCTCGGCGACACGCGCGTGAGGAAGCGCGGCTCGCGCCAGGTGAGCGGCCACGCGCCGCCCTCGAGCTGGGCCGCGAGCAGCAGGTCGAAGGCGCGCTCGGCCGCCGCGCGATGGCCGGCGTCACCGGTCACCGACCAGAGCTCGGCGAGGAAGCGTGCCGCGCCCGACGTGACGTCGTCGTCGAGCGCCGTCCAGCGGTTCAGGAGGCGGAACCAGCGTGCGAGCCGCGCGCCGTGCACCGGCATCTCCGACGCCCAGCCACCGGACGCGAGCTGCGTCGCGACCAGCAAGTCGCCGGCGCGGCGCGCCGCGGCGAGCGCGCGCGGGTCGCCGCCGTGGCGGTACGCGTCGAGCAGCACGAGCCCGGCGGCAGGCGTTCCGGGGCTGCGCAGGACCAGCAGGTCCCACGTCTCGAGGCCGAAGAGCGATGCCACCTGCCCCGCGCGGACGACGATCTTGGTCACCGCGCCGTGCGGGCCGCCGGGGGGATCGCACGCGTACGTCCAGCCGCCGTCGGGACGCTCGCAGGCGAGCACGTCGTCGACCGCCGCCTGCGTCGCCGGCGGGAGCGCCGCAGCGCGCGCGGCAGGCTCGAGCGCCAGCACGAAGGCGACGACCAGCAGGGCGCGCGGCACGGCTGCGCGGCGCGATCGCGGTGCCGGGCGGCGCATCGGGGCCCTGTCGAACACGATCGTTGCGCGGCACGCAACACGTCGCCGGTGCGCCTGTGACCTCGCGCCGCCGTCCCGCAGGGTCAAGAACGGCGTCCGGGCGGCCGATGGGTGGGCGTGGAGCGAACGCTGCCGCAGACCTTCGTGCGCGCCGGTGCCGCGCACGACCGGCCGCCGCCGGCGTTCTGGCTGCTGCCGGCGCTGATCGCCCTGCTGCGCCTGCTGCCGTACCAGGCGTCGCTCGCGCTCGAGCCGCCGCCGGGCTCGATCGGCGTGCACATGGGCTACATGCCGAAGGACACGCTGGTCTACCTGTCGTTCATCCGGCAGGCCGCGGAGGACGGCACCTTCCTGCTCGCCAATCCGTTCACCACCGAACCGCAGGCCCCCCGCTTCGTGCTGCTGCTGCACTGGCTGCTCGGCGTCGCGAGCCGCGTCACCGGGCTCTCGCCGACGCAGGCGCTCGAGCTGTCGCGCGTGCCGCTCACCTTCGCGTTCTTCGCCGTGCTGTGGGGCTTCCTGCGTCCCATGCTGCCGGAGCGCCGTGCGCGCCTGGTCGGCTGCGTGCTGGTGGGGCTCTCGGGTGGGCTGGACTGGGTGGTCGAGCCGCTGCTGCGCTTCCTGCATCCCGGCGTCGCGATGGAGCTCGGGCGCGCGACGCAGGACGTGTTCGGCTGGAGCACCTTCGAGGCGCTGTTCAATCCGCTGTGGATTGCGGGCTTGACGCTCGCGATGGTGGTGCTCGGTCCGGTGCTCGCGCCGCGTGGTCCGCGCCGCGCGCGCGCGTACGCGGCGGTCGGCTTCGGCTTCCTGCTGCTCTTCCTCGTGCACCCGTACTCGGCCGTGGTCGTCGGGGCGGTGGCGGCGACGCAGGCCGTCTCCGACGTCGTGCTGCACGGGGCGCGCGTCTGGCGGCGGCACGCGCGCGTCGCGCTCGCGTTCCTGCCCGCCGTCGTGGTCGTCCTGCTGCTCGCGCGCTGGCAGGCGTCGGACGCGGTGTACCGCGCGACGTCCGGAAACCTGCTCGGCCCCGAGGCGCTGTCGCCGTTCTGGTACCCGCTCACGCTCGGCGCGACGCTGCTGCTCGCGCTGCGCGGCGTGCAGATCTGGCTGCGCGAGGACAACCCCTACACGCTCGGCGTGCTGGCGTGGCTCGGCACCGTCGCGTGGCTGCACAGCTCGCCGGTGCTGAACGGCTACCACTTCATCCTCTACCTGCACCTGCCGCTCTGCATCCTCGCCGCGAGCGCGCTCGACCGCGGCTGGTCGCTGCACCGGACGTTCGGTCCCGCGCAGTGGGCCGGGGTCGCAGCGCTCGCCTGCGCGCTCTTCGCGGCACCGCTCGCGGTCACCGCGCGCGCGGTCGCGGACGTGTCGCGTCACAACGTCTTCCCCGCCGACTACGGCGAGGTCATCGTCGACCTGCAGGGCCGTCCGCGGGGCAACGCGATCGTGCCGCCGGCGCTCGGCAATCTGCTGCCGGCGTTCACGTCGCACCGTGTTTGGGTCGGACACTGGTTCATGACCCCGGAGAAGCCGCAGCGCGCGGCACGGTACGAGCGCTGGACGACCGATCCGGGCGCGCTGTCCGAGCTGCGCGACCTGGTGCGCGCGCAGGAGATCGCCTACGTCGTGGTGCCGGCCGGCGTCGCGCCGGCGGTGGCCGACGCGCTCTTCGACCGCGTCGACGCACGCGTCCGCCATGGGGCGCTCGAGCTCCTCGTCCTGTCGCACCGCGCACCCGCTCGGGCCGACGCGTAGCTCCCCCCGGCGGCTCCGGCGCAGCGCCGCGCGGCACGAATCGGGCTGACGCCCGGCCCGCTCGGCTGGTATCGTGGGCCGCTCGCCCGATGCCGTCCGTTTCCCAGCCCCGAGGTGCCGCGCGCCCGTCGCTCCTGCGCGGCGGGACGCCGCTCGCCCTGTCGATCGTCGCGTTCATGGTCCTCGGGGGCTACCTGGTGCCGCGCTGGCTGGGATCTCTGCTCACGCCGCGCCACCCGTCGGTGATCTTCGTCCTGGTGGACACGCTGCGCGCCGATTACCTGGGCGCGTACGGCTTCGACGGCCCGGTGTCGCCGAACCTCGACCGCCTGGCCGGCGAGGCGGTGCTGTTCGAGCGTGCGTTCGCGCAGGCGCCGTGGACGAAGCCGTCGATCGCGTCGCTCTTCACCTCGCTCGCGCCCGAGACGCACCGCGTGCTGACGCACGACGGCAAGTTCGGTGCGACCGCGGGCGACGACGGCAGCACCGGCGCGCTCCCCGCCGAGGCGACGACGCTCGCCGAGAGCTTCGCCGCCGCGGGATACGCGACGGCGGCGTTCGTCGCGAACCCCTGGATGCTGCGCGAGCACGGCTTCGCGCAGGGCTTCGAGGTCTGGGACCAGGGTCAGCCGATGGGACTGCCGCGTCGTGCGGTGGGGCTGCTCGCGGCGGCGCGCCAGTGGCTCGCTGCGCGCGACCCCGCGAAGCCGTTCTTCCTCTACCTGCACCTGATGGACGTGCACGGTCCGTACGAGGCGCCCGAGGAGGACTGGCTCGCGGTGCGCGACAGCGCGGGGCTCGGACCCGACCGCGTGCTGACCCTCGAGGAGCAGGGGCAGCTCCGTCCCTACCTGCTGCGCGCGCCGTGGGCGCAGCAGGAGGGAGCCGATCGCCTGCGCACCTGGCGCGGACGCTACGCCGCGGGCGTGCACGCGATGGACCGTCAGCTCGGACGCTTCCTCTCCGGGCTGGAGACGTCCGGCGTGCTCGACGACGCGATCGTCGTCGTCACCTCCGACCACGGCGAGGAACTCGCCGACAACGGCGGCTGGGATCACGGCCATCGCCTCTACGACCACCAGCTGCGCGTGCCGCTGCTGATCCGTCTCCCCGGCGGTGCGGGTGGCGGGCATCGCGTCCACGAGGTGGTGAGCCTGATCGACCTCATGCCGACCTTGCTCGCGCAGGGACGGATCGCGGCGCCGATGGGCTTGCAGGGGCGCGACCTGTCGCCGCTCCTCGACGGCGGCGACCGCGGCGACGTGGGCGCCAGCTTCGCGGGCGGCGTCAAGTGGAACCCGGAGCTGCGCTCGCTGCGGCTTCCGGACTGGAAGCTGATCGCCGACGGCGCGCGCGGCGAGGCGCAGGTGTTCGACCTGGCGCGCGATCCGCACGAGCAGCACGACGTCGCGACGGAGAAGCCCGCCGATCGCGAGCGCCTGCAGGCGCAGCTCGACGCGCACGTGCAGGATCTCGCCGCGCGGCCGGTGCTCGCGACCGAGAGCGGTGCCGTGTCGGAGGAGATGAAGCAGCGGCTCGAGGCGCTCGGCTACGCCAACTGACCCGGCGCGCGGGCGCGGCGCGAGGTGTGCGGCAAGGACCCGCAGCGCTGGCGCGCGGCACGCGACGCAGCGTGCGCCGCTGCGCCGCGCGCCGTGGGACGCGGTGGCGGAGACGGTGTCGTGAGCGACGTCGCCGTTCGGATCGAGGTCAGCCGTCCTTGCCGCGGAAGAGCGTGGCCGTGCTGCGCGTGCTGCCGCCGGGCATGTAGGCGCCCTGCCAGCAGGTCCCGCCGTCGCTCGTGACGAGCTGCGCGGTGACCGGCGGCGCGAGCGGCAGCGCGAGGTCGGGCAGCTTCGTGCCCTTGCCCTTGAGCGTCAAGCTCGCCTTCGTGCCAGCGCCCGGCTTGAGGCGCGCCTGGATCAGGCCGCCGGCTCCGCCGGAGGGATCGCGCAGGCGATGGCCGTTCGCGCCCAGCGCATCCCAGGCGTCGCCGGCGCGGCTCGAGGTCGCGAGCGCGAGGCCGTTCGCGTCGTACACGCAGAGCGCGGTCTCGGTGGCGGCCGTCGGGTCGCCGAGCTCGGCGAGGCTCGCGCTGCCGCGCTTCCACGTGAACGCGAGCGTGCGGCGCGCGCCGGCGCCCGGATCGCGCAGCACGAGCGAGCTCGATCCCGCGCGGCAGCCGGGCTGCGGTGCCGGCGGGCAGAGCGCCGTCACGCCGACCTCGACCGGAACGATCGTCGTGCCGGGCGCGCCGTCGTCGTCGCGCACGGTGAGCCGCACCGCGTAGGTACCGGGGGCGGACCACGTGTGATCGACGATGCTTCCGGTGGCGCGGCTGCCGTCGCCGAGGTCCCACTCCCACGCCTCGACGGTGCCGTCGGCGTCGGACGACGCGCCGCCGTCGAGCGTCGTCGCGACGCCGAAGGCGGGTGCCACGGGGGTGACGTCGAACGACGCGGCCGGCGACGCGTTGCCGGGCACCGCGAGGTCGACGAGGTAGACGTGCACCTCCTCCGCCGCGACGCTGCCGACGAGATCGCCGCCGGACACGGTCATGCCGCTCTCCGCGCGCGCCGGGAAGAGCGCGTGCGCGGGGCCGCTCGCGTTCGGCGGCAGATCGAGCGACACCGCGACCGCACCGCTGCGCTCGGTGCCGAGCGCGACCACGACCACCTGTCCGTCGAGCAGCCAGGACGTCGCGTGCACGCGTCCGTTCCCGGTCACCAGCTCGCTGCGCGTGCCGTGCAGCAGGAACGGCGCGAGCGAGCCGAGCTCGCGATTGGTGCGCGCCAGGTCGGCCCAGAGATCCGGTGCCAGCTTCGGCAGGTAGCGGTCGGAGCCCTCCCACATCGCGTACCAGATGACGCCCTTCACGCCGCGGATCAGGCTGCCGTAGAGGAGGTTCCGCGCCTCGCGCGGCGTCGGGTAGCGGCTGCCGCCCCACTTGTAGGCCTGCGGGTTGGCGACGAAGAGCTGATCGGTGCTCGCCAGCTGGTCGCGCACCCAGTCGAAGCTGTCGACGTTCTCCTGCAGCGCGTAGGCGTCGGGGTGGTTCTGCGCGCCGAGCGGGTAGCTCTGGAAGCCCATCACGTCCATCGTCCCGACGAACTCCGCGATGCGGAAGCCGGGATACGATCCGCCGCTCGCATAGCTCAGGTGGTCCGGGACGAGCGCGTCGAGCTCGGCGTCGCGCGCCGCGACCTGCGCCGGGGGGTGGTTGTAGGCCGGTCCGGCGTACGGCGCGTTGAAGTCGTCGGCGACGAGCCAGCCGATCATCGCCGGCTCGTTCTTCCACTTGTTCACGAAGCCCGCGGGACCGTGGGCCGGCCACGGGATCTCGCCGAGCACGTACAGACCGCGCGCGGCGGCGGCGTCGAGCAGGTCTTGCGTGTCGGGGCGCGCGTCGATGGTCGGGAAGAAGAGATTGAAGCCCGCGTCGGCGGCGAGGTGCAGGTCGGGCACCGCCTTGCCGCCCTGCCGGTTGCCGATCCACGACACGTGGTAGATGCCGATCGGGAAGAACGGCGTGCCGTCGACCAGCAGGTTGCCCTCGGGGCTGATGGTCGCGGTGGTGGCGGCTGCGTCGCGCGCGTCGCCCGCGAGCGCGAGCAGCGTGACGAGGGTCGCGAGCAGCCTGCGTGTCGTGTGGGTGTGACGTGACGCCATCGCGCGACGCTCGGCGCGCGCGCGGCCGAAGTCAAGCCGTTTGTCGGTCCGGGCCGCGACGCCGGGGCCCGCGCAGCCCGCGTCAGCGCTCGAAGCCGCCGAAGCTCGGATTGCGCGCCGCGAGCACGGCCTCCATCCGCGCGCGCACGATCGGCGTGAAGTCGGGGTGCGTCAGGATGTAGAAGCGCTCGTCGCGGATCGCGTCGCGTACCCGCTCTGCGACGTTCGCCGGCGCGAGCCCGCCCGCGACGAGCCCGCGCGCCATCTCGCGCATCGCGTCCGCCGCCGGATCGGACGGCGGCGGCGCGACCGCGGCGGGTCGGTTGCGATCCGAGTCGATGATGCGCGTCGCGACCCACGCCGGACAGAGCACCGAGACCTTGAGCTTGCTGCCTTCCATCGCGAGCTCGTGATGGAGCGTCTCGGAGAGCGCGACGACGCCGAACTTGCTCACGTTGTACGGACCCATGCCGGGGCCGGCGACGAGCCCGGCGACCGAGGCCGTATTGACGACGTGCCCCTCGTCGCCGCCGTCGCGCATGCGCGGCACGAAGCTGCGGATGCCGTGGATCACCGACCACAGGTCGACGCCCAGCACCCACTCCCACTCGGCCACCGGCACCTCCCACGTGCGCCCGGTGCCGCCGACGCCGGCGTTGTTGCAGAGCACGTGGACGGCGCCGTAAGCCGCGTACGCCGCGTCGGCGAGATGCTCGATCTCCGCCGCCTGCGCGACGTCGACCCGCAGCGGCAGCACCGTCGCGCCGCCGTCGGCGAGAGTCCGTGCCAGCGTCTGCAGCGGCGCCTCCTCGATGTCGGCGAGGACGACCTTCATCCCCTCGGCGACGAAGCGCTCGGCGAGCGCACGGCCGATGCCGCTCGCCGCCCCGGTCACGACCGCGACGCGGTCACGGAATGTCTTCATGACGCGTTCTCAGCACGCCGCATGCAGCGAGCGCAACCTCTTGGGAGAGGCGCGGATCCGCCTGCGCATCCGGGAGCTCCTGGCAGAGCTCGCAGGCCGCGTCGAGAAGGAGCGCTTGCGCTCCGCGCACGGCTGAGCTTCGTAGGCGCGGAACGACCACCAGGAGGACGTCCACGTGCAGACCCGAGCCGCAGTCGCGCACAAGGCGGGAGACCCGCTCACCATCGAGACCGTCGACGTCGCGGGACCGCGCGCGGGCGAGGTGCTGGTCGAGATCAAGGCGAGCGGAGTCTGCCACACCGACGCGTTCACCTTGTCGGGTGCGGATCCGGAAGGGCTCTTCCCGGCGATCCTCGGGCACGAGGGCGCCGGCGTGGTGGTCGAGATCGGCGCGGGCGTGACGAGCGTCAAGCCGGGTGACCACGTGATCCCGCTCTACACGCCGGAGTGCCGGCAGTGCGACTACTGCACCTCGGGCAAGACGAACCTCTGCCAGGCGATCCGCGAGACGCAGGGGCGCGGCGTGATGCCCGACGGCTCGAGCCGCTTCTCGCTCGGCGGCAAGCCGGTGCTGCACTACATGGGCACCTCGACCTTCTCGAACCACACGGTGCTGCCGGAGATCGCGCTCGCGAAGATCCGTCCCGACGCGCCCTTCGACAAGGTCTGCTACATCGGCTGCGGCGTGACGACGGGCATCGGTGCCGTGATCAACACGGCGAAGGTCCGTCCGGGCGACAACGTCGTCGTGTTCGGACTCGGCGGCATCGGGCTGAACGTCGTGCAGGGCGCGCGCATGGCGGGTGCCGGCATGATCGTCGGCGTCGACCTGAACCCGAAGCGGCAGGCGCTCGCCGAGAAGTTCGGCATGACGCACTTCGTGAATCCGTCGGAGGTGCAGGGCGACCTGGTGCCGCACCTCGTGAACCTCACCAAGGGCGGCGCCGACTACAGCTTCGAGTGCATCGGCAACGTGCAGGTGATGCGTCAAGCACTCGAGTGCTGCCACAAGGGCTGGGGCACGAGCGTGATCATCGGCGTCGCCGGCGCCGGACAGGAGATCGCGACGCGGCCGTTCCAGCTGGTCACCGGACGCGTCTGGAAGGGCACCGCGTTCGGCGGCGCGCGCGGTCGCACCGACGTGCCGCGCATCGTGGACTGGTACATGGAAGGCAAGATCGACATCGACAGCCTGATCACGCACGTCATGCCGGTGGACGAGATCAACCATGCATTTCACCTGATGCACGCGGGCGAGTCGATCCGCAGCGTGGTGACGTTCTGAAGCGGCTGGTCACGGACGCCGCACGCGTCGCGTGCGGCCGACCGAAGGGAGCGCGGGGAGTGGGGCCCCGCGCGGCTCTGCCGCGTGGGGCGAGGGGGCGCGTGCCCCCTCGCGCGGGATGATGAGGCCCACGCTCTCCGCTGGGTGGCAGCAAATGGAGGCGGACGCCGAGCGTCTGCTGCCGCGCATGGTGTACGAGTACTACGCGGGTGGCGCCGGCGACGAGACGACCTTGCGCGACAACCGGGCGGCCTTCGCGCGCGTCAAGCTCAGGCCGCGCATGCTGGTGGGCGTCGCCGAGCCGTCGCTCGCGACCACCGCACTCGGCCAGCAGCTGCCGATGCCCGTCGCGATCGCGCCGATGGCGTACCAGCGCCTCGCGCACCCGGACGGTGAGATCGCGACGGTGCGCGCGGCGGGCGCGCTCGGCGTCCCGATGACGCTCTCCACGATGGCCACGGCGAGCGTCGAGGAGGTGGCCGGCGCGGCGACGGCGCCGCTCTGGTTCCAGCTCTACGTCTGGCGCGATCGCGACGCGACGCGCGCGCTGGTCGCGCGCGCCGAAGCGGCGGGGGTGCGCGCGCTGGTCGTCACGGTGGACGCGACGCGCCTCGGCACGCGCCGGCGCGACGTCGACAACGGCTTCGCGCTGCCTGCGGGCCTGCGGCTCGGCAACCTCGAGGGTCTCGGCGCCGCGGGCGCGCCGCCGCAGGTCGGCGACGGCTCGCAGCTCGCCGCGCACTTCGCCGTGCTGAACGACCTGCGGCTCACCTGGCGCGACCTCGAGTGGTTCCGCTCGATCACGCGCCTGCCGATCGTGCTCAAGGGTATTCTCACCGCCGAGGACGCGAAGCTCGCCGCCGAGCACGGCGCCGACGCGATCGTCGTCTCCAATCACGGTGGCCGGCAGCTCGACGGCGTCGTCGCGACGCTCGACGCTCTGCCCGAGGTCGCCGACGCCGCCGGCGGCCGGATCGAGGTGTGGATGGACGGCGGCGTGCGCTCCGGCGCCGACGTGCTGCGCGCGCTCGCGCTCGGCGCGCGCATCGTGCTGCTCGGTCGCCCGGTGCTGTGGGGGCTCGCGGTCGGCGGCGAGGACGGCGTCGCGGGCGTTCTGACGCGGCTCCGCGACGAGATCGAGGAGGCGCTGGTGCTGTGCGGCTGCCGCTCGCCCGCCGACGTCACGCGCGCGCACGTGGCGCCGGCGCGCTGACGACGCTTGCCGGGTAATACCGGGGGAAGTATGACCCCGAGCAGGAGGCTCCATGCGCATCACCTCGAAAGGACAGGTGACGATTCCCGTCGAGATTCGCGAGCGCCTCGGTCTGCTCCCGAACAGCGAGGTGGAGTTCATCGTCGAGGGCAACGCCGTGCGGATCCGCCGGGTTCGTGGTCGCGACACGCGCGGGCGAGGGCGGAGCATCGTCGAGCGCCTGAAGGGAAAGGCCACCTCCCGGATGAGCACGGATCAGATCATGGCGCTCACTCGCGGCGAGAGGTGATGCCGGTCCTGGTCGACAGCAACGTCCTGCTGGACGTGCTGACGGCTGACGCGCGCTGGGGAGCCTGGTCCGCGGACGCCCTCGCTCGTGAGGCCGACCGGGATCTGCTCGCAATCAACCCGATCATCTACTCCGAGGTGTCCGTCGGGTTCGAGCGCATCGAGGAAATCGATGCCGCCCTTCCGGTGGAGAGCTTCAGTCGAATGGCGCTGCCCTGGGAGGCCGCGTTCCTCGCGGGGAAATGCTTCCTTGCGTACCGCAGGCGCGGCGGCCGGCGCTCCTCGCCGCTGCCAGACTTCTACATCGGCGCGCATGCGAGCATCTCCGGCTTCACGCTGCTGACGAGAGACGCTGCACGGTATCGGACCTACTTTCCCCGGCTGACGCTCGTCGCGCCCTGACCCGCGTGGGCCCAGGGTGCAGGAGCGGGGCGGGATGCGCTTGCCGCCCCTCCTCAATCCGTGCCGCGGAAGGTTCCGTCCTGACCGGTGGTGCCGCGGTCGACGCCGGCACCCATCGCGGCCAGCTGCCCGCCGCCCAGGTTCTGGATCGCATTGCTGCCCGCCGCGACCGCGCCGCCATCGACCACCAGCGCCTCGCCGGTGACGAAGGTCGCGTCGTCGCTCGCGAGGAAGAGCGCGGCGCCCGCGATGTCCTCCGGCTGGCCCGCCGCCGGCCACGGCTGGAACTTCTCGAGCAGCGGGCGCATCGCATCGGCGTTGCCGCGGTGCAGGAGGGGCGTCAAGATGCCGCCAGGGCAGATCGCGTTCACGCGGATGCGCTGCGGCGCGAGCTCGATCGCGACCGCGCGCGTCAGGTTGATCACCGCCGCCTTCGCCGCCGAGTACGCCTGCGGTCCGTCGCCGCCGGTGAGGCCGGCGATCGACGCGGTGCTGAGGATCACGCCGCCCGTGCCCTGCGCCTTCAGCACGCGCGCCGCGTGCTTCATGCCGAGGAAGACGCCCTTCACCAGCACGGCGAAGGTGTAGTCCCAGTCCTCCTCGGTGATGTGCGTGATGGGCCCGAACGCGCCCGCGACGCCCGCGTTGTTGAACATCACGTCGAGGCGGCCGAAGTCGCGCGTCGCGAGCGCGACCGCCGCCTCGACGTCCGCTTCCTTCGCGACGTCGGTGCGGACGAAGCGCGCGCGCTCGCCGGCGCCCGCCTTCGCGGCCAGATCCAGCGTCTCGCGCCCGGTCTCCTCGTTCAGGTCCGCGACCACGACGCGCGCGCCCTCGTCGAGGAAGCGCAGCACCGTCGCGCGTCCGATGCCGTTGCCGCCGCCGGTGATCACCGCGACCTTGCCTTCGAGCCGTCCTGCCATCTGCTGGTTCCTCCGCGGCGGACCCTATCGACCCGCCGTGGTCCGCGTCAAAACGGGCTGCGTTCCCGGACTGCGGTCGTGCCAGCGGCTGGCGCGGGGTGCGGGCTTCTTCTACACGGTGGGTCTCCGTGCGGTACCGACAGAGCGTCCACCGCGGCCCCGGTCGCGCGGCCCGCGTGCTCGTGCGGCTGCTGGTCGCCGTCTTCGCGGTCTTCGCGGTCTTCGCGGTCGCGGATGCGACGATCGCGCGTGCCGCGCCGGCCGCTCCGTCGGCGTCGCCCGCGGGCGCCGACGACGGCAGCCGGCTCATCTACCTGCTCGAGTACGTCGGCACCGACTACGGCGACGCCGTGCGCGATGGTCAGGTGATCGACCAGTTCGAGTACGGCGAGGTGCTGCGCTTCGTGAAGGAGCTCGCGCGCGACTACGGCGCGCGGCGTGACCGCTCGAAGGCGGTGCAGGGCGGCATCGCCGAGCTGCAGAAGCTCATGGTCGCGCGCGCGCCCGCGGATCAGGTGTTCGCGAAGTCGCGCGCGCTGCTGCCGGCGCTGACGAAGAGCGTCGGCGGTGGCGCTCTGCCCGCGTCCGCGCCGCGCCTCGCCGACGGACGCCGGCTCTACGAGCGCGACTGCGCCACGTGCCACGGCGATCACGGCGCGGGCGACGGCGACGGCGCGGTCGGCATGGATCCGCCGCCGACGCCGTTTCGCGGCGCGTACATGGAGCACCTGACGGCGCGCCGCGTGTACAACGCGCTCACCTTCGGCGTGCCCGAGACGGCGATGCCGTCGTTCGCCGAGAGCTACGACGCGCAGCAGCGCTGGGACGTCGCGTTCTACACGATGACCCTGCGCGTCGGCTTCGCGCCGCGCCGGCCGACGCCGGGACCTGCCGTCACGCTCGCGGAGCTCGCGTCGTCGTCGAACGCGCAGCTGCTCGCGAGCTTGAAGACGAAGCGCGCGGACGCGTCGCCGGAGGAGGTGGACTGGCTGCGCTCGGAAGGGCTCGCGCTCGCCGCCGCCGCGCCGTCGAGCGCCGCGGCTGCGTCGGCGACGTCGCCGATGGGGGCGCAACCCGCGGCGGCCGCGAAGGCAGCACCCGCATCCGCAGCCGGGGCCGGCGACGCCGCGATCGGTACGGCGATCCAGCTCCAGGACGCGTTCAGCAGCGTCGCAGCGCGCGTCTTCCCGCGCGTCGTCGGCGTCACCGGCTACGTGCGCGATGTGACGTACACGCCCGAGCAGAGCGCGCCCGGCCGCGGACCGGTGTGGACCGCCGCGAGCGTCGACGCGCTGCGCTACCCCGGCTACCGGCCGCTGCGCTCCGGCAGTGGCTTCCTCGTGGACGACGAGGGCTTCGTGCTGTCGCGCGACCAGCTCCTGCGCAGCGACGCGGGCGAGCTGGTCGACCTCGTCGACGTCGAGCTGTCCGATCACACGCACCGCGTCGCGAGCATCGTCGGCAGCGAGCCGGCGCTCGACCTCGGCGTGCTGCAGCTCGGCGAGCCGGACGCCGCCTCGGGAACGGCGCCGTTCGCTCCGGCGCTGGTCGAGCTCGGCGACGCCGAGCGACTCGCGGTGGGCCACTGGCTGCTGGCACTCGGCGACCCGCCGGGCGCGGAGCAGAACCTCGCGGTCGGCATCGTCGCCGCCCCGCCGGCGCGGCAGTGCTACCAGCAGGAGATCTCCGCGACGCGGCTGCAGAGCTCGCTGGTGATCCCCGAGCGCGCGCGCGGCGGACCGGTGGTCGACATCCAGGGTCGCGTGGTCGGGCTCAGCGTCGGCGAGCCGCGCGCCGCGCCGGGCGCGAGCGCCGCCGGTCACGTGCTGCCGATCAACCTCGTGCTGAACCTCTACGAGGCGCTGAAGATCGCGCACAGCACGCGCTCGCCGTGGATCGGCGTGTCGGTGCTCGAGCTCGACCGCGTCGCCGCGGCGCGCGATCCCGAGAAGCCGGCGCCGGCGCTGCCGGTGAACGGCGTCGGCATCGACGACGTGTTCGTGCCGAGCCCCGCCGCCGCGGCGGGCGTGCGCACCGGCGACTTTCTCGTCGAGCTCGGCGGACATCCCGTGCAGTCCGTCGCCGACTTCCAGAAGTGGATGTACGTGAACGGCATCGGCAAGAAGGTCGAGCTCGGCCTGCTGCGCGACGGCAAGCCGGTGCGCGTGAGCGTGACGATCGAGGCGCGTCCGGCCGAGGCGACCACGCGCTGAGCGGTCAGCGCAGCGGACCGCGCACGTAGACGTCGGTCTCGAGGTTGGTGTCGCCGGCGATCAGGTCGCTCGCGTCGGACTGGAACACGACGAAGCGCCCGCTGGCCGAGATCCACGCGAGCTCGCTGGCCCCGTTTCCCTCGCCGCCGTTCTCGCCGAGGCTGACCCGCCGCGTCTTGCCCTTCTTGCGGTCGCGCACGAACACGTCCGCGGTCTGGTTGTCGTCGCCGGCGACGAGGTTCTCTGCCCAGGAGTCGAAGGCGACGAAGCGCCCGTCGGCGGACAGGGTCGGGTTGCCGGCGTCGCCGTCCGCTTCGGCGCCGGTTGACCCGAGGCTCACGCGCGTGGTGATGCCGGTGCTGCGCTCGTGCACGAAGACATCCGCGCGCCCGTTGGTGTCGCCCGACACCAGGTTCGACGCGCTCGACTGGAACGCCACGAAGCGGCCGTCCGCCGACAGGGCGCTCGTCGTGCTGCCCATGTCTCCCTGCACGGCGGCCGTGCTCACGCTGACCCGCCTGGTGAGGCCGGTCGTCCGATCGTGGACGAAGACGTCGGCCACGCCGTTGGTGTCGCCCTCGACCAGGTTCGTGGCCCACGAGGTGAAGGTCACGAGTCGCCCGTCGGCGGACATCGCGGTCGGCGTGACGCCGTCCGAGTCGTCGTCGGCCTGCTCGCCCTCGGAGCTCACGCTGATGCGTGTCGTGGTGCGCGTCGTCCGGTCGTGCACGAACAGGTCGTTGCGACCGTTGGTGTCGCCGTCGACCAGGTTCGACGCGGCCGAGGCGAAGGCCACGAAGCGCCCGTCGGCGGACATGCTGGAGTAGCCGCTGCCGGCGTTGCCCTGGTGGCCAGCGGAGCTGACGCTGACCCGCTCCGTCGTGCCGGTCTCCCGATCGCGCACGAACACGTCCTCCTTGCCGTTGGTGTCGTCCTCGACCAGGTTCGAGGCCACGGAGGTGAAGGCGACGAACCGTCCGTTCCTGGAGATGGACGCGTAGCCGCTCCAGTCGTTGGCCTGCTTGCGCGCAGAGCTGACGCTGATCCTCTCCGTCTTGCCCGTCGTCCGATCGTTGACGAAGACGTCGGCCTCGCCGTTGGTGTCGCCCTTCACCAGCTTCCGCGACGCGGTCTCGAAGGCCACCCAGCGGCCGTTCCCCGAGATCGACGGGTAGCCGCTCCAGGACTTCGCCTCCTTTCCCGCCGAGCTCACGTTGGCCCGCCCCGTCGTGACCGGCGCGCCGGCGGCGAGGGGCGTGGGAGGCGGCAGCCCGAGCAGCAGGAGGAGTGCGAGCGCCGGCGCGCGTCGCGCGAGGTCCGCGGCGTGTGTCCGCGAGCCCGGGTCGTCGACGATCCAAAGGTTGCGCTGGCGCATCTCCGTGTCCTCCGGCCCGGTGGCGCTACCTTTCGGGTAGCGGACGCTACCTCTGGTCGGCGACGGTCGGCGACGATCGACTCGCGAGCCGACCTGCGGCAAGGGTCCGGCACGCTTGCGCCGGCTCGTGCCCGGGCGGACGCTCGCGTAGGCGATGCTGCTCACGTCGTCGGGGAGCGCCGCCGACAACAGGGAAACGGAACGGGTCGCGAGCGCCGTCGCGGCGTGCTGCGCGACCAAACGGGGGAGATTTCTGCATGGTGGCGATCGCTTCGATCTCGTGGTCCCGTCGCTCGCGCGCCTGCCGTGTCGTCGCGCGCGCGCTGGTGGTGACGATGGCGTTCGGCGGCGTGCTGCCGGCGGCCGCTCAGCAGGGCGCCGGCGCCGCGAACCAGGCCCCGACCGACATCGGCTGGCCGCGCCAGATCCGGTCCGACGGCAGCACGATCACCGTGTACCAGCCGCAGGTCGAGAGCTGGGACGGCAACGTCCTGAAGGAGCGCGCGGCGGTGTCGGTCTCGACCGCGGCCTCGCCCACGCCCACCTTCGGCGTGATCTGGTTCACCGCGCGCACCGACGTCGACAAGACGACGCGCATGGTGACCCTGCACGACGTCGACCTGACGCGCGCCTCGTTCCCGACCGCGAAGGAGCAGGAGAGCACCTACTTGACGGCGCTGCGCAACGCGGTGCCGCAGGGGGCGAGCACGATCGCGCTCGACCGGCTCGAGGCGAACCTGCAGGTCACGCAGGCGACGCAGGGGACGTCGCGCGGCGTGCAGGTGAAGAACGCGCCGCCGAAGATCCTGGTGAGCGACAAGCCCGCGATCCTCGTCCTGGTCGACGGCAAGCCCGTGCTGCGCCAGGTCGACGGCAGCCAGACGTTGCTGCGCGTGATCAACACACGCGCGCTGCTGCTGCTCGATCAAACGACCGGCACCTACTACCTCTACACGATGAACCGCTGGGCGAGCGCCAGCTCGCTCGAGGGGCCGTGGACCGCGGCGGCGAGCCTGCCGGCGGGGCTCGAGGCGGCGAAGGAGGCGGCCGTCAAGCAAGGGCAGGTCGACCTGCTGAGCGATCCGCCGGGCAAGGCGAAGACCGAGCTGCAGGAAGGCATCCTGCCCGAGCTGTACGTCGCGACGGGGCCGGCGGAGCTGCTGCAGACCGACGGCCCGCCGGCATATCAACCGATCGCCGGCACGCAGCTGCTCGACGTGACCAACACGTCGAGCGACATCTTCATGGACACGTCGAACCAGACCTACTACGTGCTGGTGTCGGGACGCTGGTTCAGCTCGTCGTCCCTGACGCAGGGGCCGTGGCAGTTCGTCGCCGCCGACCAGCTGCCCGCGGACTTCGCGAGCATCCCGTTCAGCCACCCGAAGGGCACGGTGCTGACCTCGGTGTCGAACACGCCGCAGGCGCAGGAGGCGTCGATCTCGGCGAACGTGCCGCAGACCGCGACCGTCAAGCGCAGCCAGGCGACGATGCCGCCGCCGCAGTACGACGGAGAGCCCAAGTTCCAGCCGATCGAGGGGACGTCGCTGCAGTACGCCGCCAACACGGCGACGCCGGTGCTCGAGACGGCGCCTGGACAGTACTACGCGGTGGTGAACGGCGTCTGGTTCGCGGGCTCGACGCCGTCGGGTCCGTGGATCATCGCCGACACCGTGCCGCCGGCGATCTACACGATCCCGCCGAGCTCGCCCATGTACTACGTGACCTACGTCCGCGTGTACGGCGCGACGCCCGAGGTGGTCTACGTCGGGTACACGCCGGGCTACTACGGGACGTACGTCGTGCCGACCGGGACCGTCGTCTACGGTACCGGCTACGTCTACCAGCCGTGGATCGGGTCGGTGTGGATCGGCCCGCCGTACACCTACGGCTTCGGCGCCGGCTTCACCTTCGGTGCGGCGACCGGCTTCGCGCTCGGCTTCGCCGCCGGCGCGTTCTGCCATCCGTGGTGGGGCCCGGGCGGCTGGGGCTACGGCTGGGGCTGGGGCCACACCGACGTGAACATCAACCGCAACGTCAACATCAACAACGTGAACGTCTACAACCGCTGGGGGCACGACACGGTGGTGAACAGCGGCAACCGCTACGCCGGGCACGTCGGCAACACGACGTTCGCGGGCAACAAGAGCGGCGACGTCTACGCCGATCGGGACGGCAACGTCTACCGTCGCCAGGACGGCGGCTGGCAGAAGTACGACGACGGCGGCTGGAACGACGTGAACAAGCAGGACGCGCAGCAGCGCGCGCAGAGTGCGCAGCGGGAGAACGCCGCGGATGCGCAGCGGGAGATCACCGCCGACGCGCAGCGCGCCGACGCAGCCGACGCGCAGCGCACCGAGCCCCGCGCGCAGCAGCCGGTCGCGCGGCAGGACACCGCCGGCGACGGTCTCGCCGGACGCGAGCAGACGAGCGGCCTCGATCGCGACTGGCAGGCGCGCCAGCAGGGCGACCAGCGCTGGAACGCCTTCCGTCAGGGCGGCGCGCGCTTCGGCGGCTTCGACGGCGGGGAGCGCGCCGGCGGCTTCGGGGACGGCGATCGGTTCGGCGGCGGCTTCGGCGGCGGCGCGCGCTTCGGGGGCGGCTTCGGCGGATTCCACGGCGGCGGGCGGCGCTGAACGTGCGCGCGCGCCGGAGGAGCGGTGGCGTGCCCGTCCGCTCCTCCGGCGCGTCGCCGCCCCGTCACGCTACTGCACGCGGTCGAGCAGCAGGTCGAGCGCCCGCGTGAACGCCGACGTATCGGCGGCCGTCGCGGCGGCCTGTCCGTCGTGCGCGCCGGCGCGCAGCGCCTCACGGAAGGCGTCGAGGTCGTCGCTGGCCACGCCCGCGCTCGATGCGGAAGCGGCCGTGAGCGGCTCGGTGTCGACGTAGCCGAGGCCCAGGAAGGGGAAGACGTCGCCGTCGAGCACGATGGTGAAGTTGAGCGTGCGGCCGGCGTTGGCGATGCTGCCCGACGAGCCCGTGCCGAGCGGCACGACGGGCCCGCCGTTCACGTTGCCGCCGATCAGCCGGAAGGTCGTCGCCGACTGCACCGGGCCGCCGAAGCACAGCACGTCCGGGTCGCCCACCGCCGTCATGCAGATGGCCGCGATCTCGCCGTCGGACGACAGCGCCGCGACGACGCCGCCCTGCGCGTAGAGGTAGCCGAAGTCCGAGCAGTCGAGCAGCAGGTTGGTGATCGGACCGTTGCTCGGGCACTGCGTCGGCGTGCCGCCGCCACCCTTGCCGACGACGACGAAGTTCTGCGCGCCCTCGACCCAGGTGATGGTCGCGGTGCGCCCCGGCTCGGGGAAGTCCTGCAGCACGTAGGTGCCGTCGGCGCCGCGCAGGAAGCTCTGGCCGAACGTCGTGACGTCGAACGTCGCCTGCGCGAACTGGACGCCGTTGCGTCGCACGCTCACGGTGTGCGCGCCGTCGCCGAGCAGCCCGAAGTTGTACTGGGCGATGAATCCGTTGCGGCCGTCGTTGCCGCAGACGCCGGCGGTGTCGTTGCGCCGCACGCCGGTCGCGACCGGGATCGGCGCGCCGCCGTCGATCACCAGCGTGACGTTGTCGTTCGGCGGGCACTTCCAGCCCGAGAAGTAGCCGATGCCGCTCGCGTCGCCGCCGTTCGCGGGGACCTCGAGGGTGGCCGCGCGGGCGGCGGGGCCGCACAGGGCGAGGATGAGGGTGAGCGCGCACGCGCGCACTGCGAGATCGCGGGTCATGTCGGTCCTTTCGTGGTCTGGGCACGGCCGCGCGGGAGCGCGCGGGTGCAGGTGGTGCGCTTCCGTGCCACCGGCTGCCCGCCGCGGTCAAGACAACTACAAAATAGATGGACAGCGGCTGTCCGGCTGGTGTCAGCCGTTGTCGGCGAGCGGCCCTGCGACCACCTTTTCGCTGCGATCGCGGTGTGCCGACGGCTCGAGCTCAGGCCGGGTAGGGCTGGATCTCGGTCGCCTTGACGCTCACCCACACCACGCCGCCCGCGTCGAGGCGCAGGGCCTCGACCGCCTGCGGCGTCACCTCCGCCACCAGCTCGCGCGGGCCGCCGAGGCGGACGCGCATCCGACCCTCGTGCGGCTCGACCCCCGCGACCGTCGCCTGCCAGACGTTGCGCGGCGTCCCCTCGGGGTGCGCGCGGTGCAGCGCCACGGCGCTCGGGTGGATCACGAGGAAGACGTCACCGTGGCCGGAGCCCGTTGCGAGCAGCGTGCCGCCGTCGTCGAGCGTCACCGTGTCGCCGTGCGCGCGGCCGCGCAGCAGGTTCACGCCGGCGAGCCGCGACGCGTACGCCGAGCGCGGCCGCGCCGTGACCTCGGCCGGCGTCCCGGACTGGACGACGCGGCCCTCCTCGAGGATCACCAGGCGGTCGGCGAGCGCACGCGCCTCCAGCGGGTCGTGCGTCACCAGCAGGCGGATGCCGGCGAAGCCGTCGAGCAGCGCTCGCAGGGTGCGGCGCAGCTCGCCGCGCGTGCCGACGTCGAGCGCCGACAGCGGCTCGTCGAGCAAGAGGACGCGCGGCTCGATGACCAGCGCGCGCGCCAGCGCGACGCGCTGCTGCTGCCCGCCCGAGAGCGTGCCGGGAAGGTCGCGCTCGCGCCCGTCGAGTCCGACGCGGGCGAGCCAGGTGCGCGCACGTGTGCGCGCCTCGGTCCGCCCCACGCCGCGACAGCGGAGCCCGAAGGCGACGTTCTCGGCGGCGTCGAGGTGCGGGAACAGCAGGTAGTCCTGGAAGACGACGCCGAGCCGACGCTCCTCGGGGGGCACGAGCGTGTCGCTCTGGGGATCGTCGAGCACGGCGCCGTCGAGCTCGATCCGACCGGCGCGCAGCGGCGTCAAGCCGGCGATCGTGCGCAGCAGCGTCGTCTTGCCCGCACCGTTCGGTCCGAGCACCGCGACCACCTCGCCTTCGCGGACCTCGAGATCGAGGTCGATGGCGAAGCTGCCGCGGGCGGCGTCGATGCGGGCGACGAGGCTCACATCACCCCCAGCCAGCGACGGCGCAGCGCGACCAGCACGACGAGCGAGATCAACAGCAGGACGAGGCTCAGGAGGATGCCCGCGTCGGGCCGGCTCTCGAGCGCCGCGTAGACGGCGAGCGGCAAGGTCTGCGTGCGACCGGGGAAGTTGCCGGCGAAGGTGATGGTCGCCCCGAACTCGCCGAGCGCCCGTGCCCAGCACAGCACCGCGCCGGCGAGCAGCGACGGTCGCAGGAGCGGCAACGTCACGCGGCGGAACACCGTCCACGGCCGCGCGCCGAGCGTCCGCGCCGCGTCCTCGAGCCGGACGTCGAGGCCGCGCAGCGCTCCCTCGATCGTCAAGACGAAGAAGGGCATCGCGACGAAGGTCTCGGCGAGCACGGCGCCCGCGGTGGTGAAGGGCAGGGTGACGCCGAGCGCCGCCTCGAGCCAGCGGCCGACGATGCCGCGGCGGCCGAACGCGAGCAGCAGCGCGACGCCGCCGACCACCGGCGGCAGGACGACCGGCAGCATCACCAGGCCGCGCAGCAAGCCGCGTCCCGGGAACTCGATGCGCGCGAGCAGCCACGCGAGCGGCATGCCGAGGAGGATCGAGAGCGCTGTCGCGGCGAGCGAGCAGACCAGCGACAGGCGCAGCGCGACCGCGATCTCCGGCGAGGCGAGCTCGTCGAGCGCGTTCGCCCACGGCGCGCGCACCAGAAGCCCGGCGAGCGGCAGGACGAACAGCGCCGCCGCGGTGCCCGCGGCAAGGAGAACCGGCCACGGCAGCGACGGTCCACCACGGCGTGCCGCCGCGTCGCGACCGCGCACGCTCATGCCGACGAAGACGCCCACGCGGCCGGCATCCTCTTCCTGCCGGCGGCGGTCACGGTGGCAGGAATCCGTAGCGGCCGAGGATCGCCTGCGCGGCGTCGCCGCGCAGGAAGGTCACGAATGCGCGCGCCGCATCTGGCTGCCGGGCCTCCTTCAGCACGGCGACGGGATAGCGCGCGACGACGTTCTGCGCACCGGGGATCGCGACCCCCTCGACGCGCTCACCAGCGGCGCGGACGTCGGTCACGTAAACCACGCCGGCGTCGGCCTCGCCGAGCAGCACGCGGGACACGACGGCCCGCACGTCGAGCTCCTGGCTGGTCTCCGGGACGGCGACGCCCGCGTTGGCGAACGCCTCGCGCGCGTAGCGCCCGGCCGGAACCGCGGGGCCGCACAGCGACACCCGGACGTCCGCGCGCGCCAGGTCGGCCAGGGTCGCGATCTTCTTCGGGTTGCCGCGGGCGACGACGATCACGAGACGGTTCCTCGCGAAGATCTCGGGCGCCCCGGCGATCTCGCCCGTGTCGACGAGCTTCTGCATGCTGGGCTCGTCGGCGGACGCGAACACGTCCACCGGCGCGCCCTCGCGGATCTGGTGCGCGAGGGTCGACGAGCCGGCGAAGTTGCTTCGCACGGGCAGGCCGTCCGGCAGCTTCGCGAACGCGCTGCCGATCTCGCCGAACGCGGCGGTGAGCGAGGCGGCCGCGGACACCGTCAGCTCGCCGGCTCGGGCCGGCGCGGCGTCGAGCGCCGGAACGGCCAGCGCGGCGGCGCACAGGACGGCCAGGGCACCGGCACGGCCCGCGCGCAGCACGTGTTGGAACGAAGGGGGTGGCATGGCTCCTCCTCAGAAGTACGTCTGCGGCCGGACGTGCAAGCGAAGTCGTCGCGGATGGCGACGCGCTGCGGCGCGACCTGCGCGGCCTCGCGGGCTACGACGTCTCGCGGACGGGAACCGTCCTCTGTGAGGTCTCCGCGCGCCCCGGTTGACTGCGCGTCGCGGGCCGCAGAGACAGAGAGATCAGGTCGCGCGCAGCATCGGGGCGCGCATTCGCAGCAAGACGCCGATCGGCACGGAGCGAGGGAAATGGAAAGACGCGACTACGACAAGCAGTACATCGACGGCGCCTGGGTGCCGTCGACGGGCAAGGGCAAGATCGACGTCATCAGCGCGTCGACCGAGGAGGTGTGCGGCTCGATCCCCGACGGCACGCCGGAGGACGTCGACAAGGCCGTGAAGGCCGCGCGCGCGGCGTTCGACGCCTGGTCGCAGACGCCGGTCGAGAAGCGGGTCGCGTACCTGCAGGCGCTGCAGGGCGGCATCTTCGGACGCATGCAGGAGATCGGCGAGGTGATCGCGACCGAGGTCGGCATGCCGCTGAACCTGTCGAGCATGATCCAGGTCGGTCTGCCCGGAACGGTGATGGGCACCTACGCCGACATCCTGAAGGACTACGTGTTCGAGGAGCAGGTCGGCACGTCGCTGGTCGTGAAGGAGCCGGTCGGCGTCGTCGGCTGTATCACGCCGTGGAACTACCCGCTGCACCAGATCGTCGCGAAGGTGGCGCCGGCGATCGCGGCCGGCTGCACCGTGGTCGTCAAGCCGAGCGAGGTGGCGCCGCTGAACGCGTTCATCCTGGCCGAGATCGTCGACGCGGTCGGGCTGCCGAAGGGCGTGTTCAATCTCGTCGCGGGCACGGGGCCGGTGGTCGGTGAGGCGATCGCCAAGCACGGGCAAGTCGACATGGTGTCGTTCACCGGCTCGACGCGCGCCGGCAAGCGTGTCAGCGAGCTCGGTGCCGCGACCGTCAAGCGCATCGCGCTCGAGCTCGGCGGCAAGTCGGCGAACGTCATCCTCGACGACGCCGACTTCGAGAAGGCGGTCACGCAGGGCGTGGGTGCCTGCTACATGAACTCCGGCCAGACCTGCTCCGCGCACACGCGCATGCTGGTGCCGAAGAGCCGCATCGACGAGGCGACCAGGATCGCGGTCAAGGCGGCGGAAACCTTCACCGTCGGCGATCCGTTCGGCGGCAGCGCGAAGCTCGGTCCACTCATCTCCGAGGCGCAGCGCGAGCGCGTGCGCGGCTACATCGAGAAGGGCATCGCGGAGGGCGCGACCCTCGCGACCGGTGGCGCCGAGCCGCCCGAGGGCCTGCCGAAGGGCTACTACGTGCGCCCCACCGTGTTCACCAACGTCAAGCCGGGCATGACCATCGAGCAGGAGGAGATCTTCGGCCCGGTGCTGTCGATCATCCCCTACGAGAACGAGGACGACGCGGTCCGCATCGCGAACGACACCATCTACGGCCTCGCGGGCGGCGTGTGGTCGGGAGATCCCGAGCGCGCGAAGCGCGTCGCGCGCCGCATGCGCACGGGCCAGGTCGACATCAACGGCGGCAACTTCAACCCGCTCGCGCCGTTCGGCGGCTTCAAGCAGTCGGGGCGCGGCCGGGAGCTCGGCAAGTTCGGGCTCGAGGAGTACCTCGAGATCAAGTCGCTGCAGCTGTGAGGATCGAGCAGGCAACGGCTCCGCTGAGCGGAGCCGTTGCCTGCCTGGACTCACGGCGGTTGGATGATCTCCGTCCCCAGACCGTAGACGGGAGTGAAGCCGGCCGCACTCACGGTCGCGTCCGTCGGTACGGTGAAGCGCGCATCGAGTCCGCGCTGTCGTACGTCGGAGAGCCATCGCTGCGCCTCGTCGTCCGACAGACCTGCGGCGAGCAGCGCGTCGTGTAACAGCGCAAACTCTTCTCGCAGGTTCGTCGCGAAGGTCACCGGGTCGTCCGATCCTATGCAGATGGCGACAGGGGGCGCGTCGCCGTTGCCACGCGGCGGCCGGAGCCGCCACAGCGGGTGCGACGTCAGATCGGCGAGGTTGGCGATGAGCAGGTTCGAGGTCGGGTTCACCTCGATCGTCAAGCCACGGGATCCGATCTCTCGGCGCAGCGTCGACTGGATCGCCTCGAGGGTGGCGGCCTCGCTCGCAGGATCGATCCAATCGATGGCTCGTCCCTCGCGGAACACCCGGGTACTCGTGAGGTAGATTGCCAGCGTCGCGAGGGGATCGTCGCCGGCACTGCTGGCAACGGCTCGACGAAGCCCCGTGGGGAATCCGAGACGCCGTAGGTCGCGCTCGGAGTGCAGGCACTCGAACACGTCCGCCATGTGCGCCGGCGTGCATGGACGTCCGAACATGCTCTTGGTGATGCGGAGCGTCTCCTGCTCGATCACCGCGAGTCGATCGGGGGCACCCCGGCAGTGACCCCGTGCGTACCACTGCCACTCCCAGACCAGATCGAGAAGCCTCTCTTCCCGCATCACCGGCAACCGTCCGGCACTGTCCGACCATCGACGCACGTCGACGCCGAGCGCGACCGCGTGTCCGATGCGGTCGCCTTCGCGAAGGTCGAACGATCGCACCGCTTCGTCTACGCGGCGCAGACCGCCGAGGAGGTGGACGAAATCCTCGCCAGCGTGAACCGTGACGCCCAGGCCGAGTCGGGGAGCGGACGGCTGTCCATGGTTGGCTACGGAACGCCGAGGGCGAGCGGCAATCGCCGACAGGTGGCACGCGGCGGCGTCACCGACGTCGCGCAGATAGCGGAGGAGCGGCGTGAAGACCCACGTCGGCACACCGAGCTCGTCGGTGCAGACGTCGATTCCGCGAAGGATGGCGAGCGTCGACGGGAAGTGCAGCAACACCCACGACAGGGCCTGCGCCTCCCGCTTCTTCCGCTGATAGAAGTGCTCGTAACGGAACGTCTGCCCGGTGACGGGGCGCGAGGCTGCGCGGCCTGGAGCCGCCTCTGAGCTTTCCCAGTGCGCGGCCGGCATGCCGCGCAGCGCCGAATCACCGCGACTCTTCGTGAAGTGCAGGACGAGGCCCAGCTCGATCTCTCCGCTGGCGGCGTACGCGGTACGTCGCGTGTTGCGCCGCGCAGCCGCGTTCGCGCCAGCCGCGTTGCGGACGACCGCGAGTGCAGCTCGGGCAAGTCCCAGGTTTTCGTTGACCCGCTCGCTGGGTGCGGTGCGTGCCTCGAGCGAGCGCAGGCCGCGGCCGTGGCCACCGACCTCGAGGGCGCCCTCCAGAAGCATCCTGGTGGAGAGAGGATGGCGCAGCCCCTTCAAGCGGCCGAAGGTGCGCACGAACCACTGCAGACCGGGGGTCAGGGGGCGCTGGGTGACGTGCCTGTACACCAAGTTGCGAAGGCGCATGGTCTGCCAGAACAGGCTCGCGAAGAGCCGATCGCCCGGGTCGTCTGCGAGGTGGCGCAGACTCGCGCGCACCAGCGAGATCTCCGGAGGAGGCCCCACCTCGAAGGGTGACGGCAGGAGCGCGGCCACGGGATCGTCCACGGGGACCTGGGCGAGCGTCTGCGGCGGTGGCCGATAGCCGATGCCCGTGAGCTCCCGATAGAGCGAGCGCATCGATGTGTCGTCGAGCGATGCTCGCAGCCTCCCACGCCCGACGTCATCGATGCACGCGAGCAGGCGTCGTGTAGCCAATGCGCCGAGCGTTCCGGAAGCCAGTGGAAGCAGCCGTCGTTCGAGCCAGCTTCCGAGCAGATCCGTGCTGGTGCCCGTCCGCCGATCACGAAGGAAGGCCGCGAGGCAGTATCGTACCGTTGCGGCGCGCAGCAGCCAGGGAACGATCAGCAGCCCGTCGTCGAAGACACCGCCGGGGCTCTGCAGACTTTCCCTGCACACAGCGGGATTCGCGATCGCGCGCAGGGCGACGATCCAGAACGAGGAGAAGTCGAACGCAGCGCCGAAGTGCAGATGGCTTTCGGCGTAACCGGCGTCCTGCAGGCAGCGGGCGAGGACCGGTGCCAGGACGTCGACCTGCCACGGCGCGTCGTCCGTCAGCGACCAGCTCGCCGCCAGGAGGTCGCCAGGCAGTGCGAACGTGAGCCAGCGCCAGGCCTGCCGGGCACGCCCCGCCGACTTCTTGAGCGCGTCGCTATCTCCGCGCTCGGTGCGCAGCCAAGGCCGCAGTACCCCGTCACTCGCACGGAGGAACAGATGCGAGAGCTCGCGGAGGTAGCGGTCGAGCGGCACCGCTTCGCCAAGCTCGACGGGAAACCAGAGGCGGTCTCGCGCTGCGACCAGCTCCTCCACCGAGAACGCGGGGAACGCTCCGAGCAGGGCCCCCTCGGCTGCGCGCCACAGGGTCTTGGCATCGCGGGTCGACATCGTCCCGTCGAGTACCGAGGCCCCGATCTCGAAGGCATCCTCGGACGCGAGTGGAAACGCGGCGACCTCGGCGATCAGATGGTCGATCGGGATCGCGACGGTGCGCGCGCCGTGCATCGCGGGCCGGACTCAATCTGCAGGAGAGAACGACGGGATCTTGCCACCGCCCTCGGGGCTGCTGCCGGCTGCGCGCAAGAGCTCGTCGGCGCGCGGACAGAGGTCCCCCTTGCACGCCCGGTTGATCGGATGGTCGAGGCTGAGTTGCAGCTCGTCCGGGAGTCCGTCGAGCGCGTCGCGGAGGAAGGATACCGTCTCGAGGAGATCGGGATTTCGCGCGAGCATCCCGCGCCGCTGCTGCTGAGCGCGTCGAGGTGGACCGTCCAGCGCTTCCAGCAGCCTCTCGATGGTGGACCTCAGGCTGCTGGTCGTGCGCGACGTGGGCGTCCGGATTCCAGCCCAAGGCGTGGCACGCCGAATGTGCCAGAGGAGCTGCTCCTGATATCGGTGCGGAGCGAGCAAGCGCTCCGCGAGACTGCCACCTCCAGCTCGGTAGAACACCTTCGCGCGCTCGGCGCGTGCGAGGCGAATCGCACGCTTGCACCATGGCTGAGCCCAGAACGTCTGGAGTGGGTTCGTGATCGCGAGAAGGTCGGACCTCACGATGGATCTCAGAAAGAGGGAACACTCTGGCGCGAGGATACAGGCCAGTGTCACGGGCAGCGTGCTCGGGGACGAGGCGCGCACGCCGTGCGCGCGCGAGTCGGCGAGAAGAGCATCGACCTTGCTCCCGAGCACCTTCCAGCTGAAGGGCTCGTTCGATGCGTAGTCCCACCGTCCAGTTGCCGCCTCGACGATACAGCTGACGAAGGCGCGTGCGAACAGATCGGCCTTCTCTTCGCGCTTGGCCGTCTCGTGCCATTGCCACACGGCGCGTGCGGCCCCCCGCCACATCCGCTCGAAGAGGTCGAATTCGCGAAAGGTCAGCCAATCCGGCTCAGGCCAGGTGACGGAGACGAGGTTCGCTCCGACCTGCCATTCGGTGGCGACCCATCCGGGGCCCTGGTTGACGGCACTCGCCAGCGGACGTCCGACGACGTTCGCCTCGGTGGTGAGCGTCAGCAGGTCGTGCACGACCATGACGCCAGCGGCGGTGCGATCCTCCAGCAGGGGACGGTGCTTCGGCAGATCCACCTCCCTGGGAGCACCATCCACGACGGTGAGCCATGGCCCGAGCTGCCATCGCTTACCCTCGCGAACGCGAACGGTCCCGAACCGGGTCTCCGTGGTGCTGCCTGGCAACATCTCCCGCTCGAGCATGACGACGTCGGTGTGGAAAAACGGACGGTCCGCCGCGTCGTGCCGGAAACCCGACAGAATCGCCGACTGCTGGGCGTAGGAGAGCCCCTCCTCTTCCTGCACGAGAGTCTTCAGCAGATCGACGAAGAGATCGATCGCGCGACGGTCTTGCACGGCCGCGGCTTCCGATGGGCTGGGCTCGTCAGGAACCAGCGCGCTCAGCAGGTACCATAGGTCGGCCACCTGACGGGGCGGGGCAGCGAGCAGGCGAATGCCCCAGTAGGGAGGGTCGACGATCGATGTCCGTCTCTCTTCAGCGCCGGTCCTTCGCTGCGATGAGCCTCCGCGTGCTGGAGGCTGTGAAGGGGCCTCTCTCGCCAGCAGAAGGTCGGCCAGGCGTCGCTGCCCCGGCAAGGGGTAGCGGACGACGCTGGTACGGCCCGTGTCGGGCGGCAGCTCTGCGAGTACGGGAATGGCTTCGAGGAGATCGCGCACCGTTCGTGTCTCGCCAGGCGGGTGGTATGCGAGCGCGCGGTCGACGGACATCGTTTCGAGCACCACGCGCTGGCCGGGCGGCAGGAGCTTCCGGACGAGCCGCGATGCGGTCGAGCGTACGGCGTCGGAAACCTCCTCGGGCGAGACCGGTGTGAACAGGCGCGAGCGCTCGGCGAGGCGGTGGTACTCGCCGGCGAGTGCCAAGCGGGACAGCAGCTCGGTATTGTCCGCGTCACCGAGCACCAGCGTGAACAGCCGTGGTGCTGCGATCTGTCGAATGAGCTGCAGCAGCTCGAAGCACAGGCCGGGATTGAGATCGATGTCGTCGATCGGCAGCACGAACAGCGGCGCGGGTTGGTTTCGGCTTTGGACGAAGAGCTGCGCCAAGCTGTCCAGGATGGTGGCGAACCTCTCGCCGAGTCGGAGTCGTGCGAGCTCGGTGCGGTTGACCTCGACGGCGAACGCGTCGGGATCGAGACCACTCGGTACGTCCCTGCGCCAGCCGAGCGCGATGTCGCTCCGTAGCCGATCGAAGCGCGTCAGGACGCGTTCGAGGTCGGTTTCGCCGTCGAACAAGCCGGTGGGGCGCCGGTCGCCGTCGTTGATGCCGCGGTCCTCGATCGCGCGGGAGACGCGCGCCAGAATGGCAGCGAGCAGGTTGGTGCTCGGCGGCAGCGTGTCCACGTCGAGCGGCTCGAGCCAAACGATGTGATCGCGTACGGAGTCGAGAGACGTCTCGATCGCGACGTACGGGGCGGTGTCGGGGCGAGCGCTACACCGGTCGCGACGTCCGCACGTGGCGTCCATCAACGACAGCATCAGCGACGTCTTGCCCGTGCCCCTCTGGCCGGAGATCAGCCCGACGGCGCTGCGACGTTCGCCGATCCTCAACGGTAGAGCGCGATCCCGGTTGGTGGAGTAGCGGCGATCGTGTGCGCCCTGCTCGTCGTGCCGCAGATTCGCGATGGCCTCTGCCAGCCAACCGACGATCACCTCGAACGCTCTCTGCTGCGTCTCGGAGAGACGTTCCCACGGCAGCGGCAGCGCCTCGGGTCTGAGCTTTCTCGTCGGCGCGCTCATGTCGACGTCAGCATCTGGAGCACGTTCACCAGGCCGCGCCCCTGTACGTACGGATCTCGCTTGAGATCGGTGCAGTGATCCATGAGGACGCTCTTCACCTTGTCCGGATAGCCGAGAAACTCGCGTCGCACGGACAGGAAAGCGGCGAGTCCACCCGCCACGTGGGGTGCGGCCATGCTCGTGCCGCTCATCTCGACGTAGAAGTCCTCGACGGGAGCGCCCAGCTTGAGCCTTCCCTGCGGATCGTGGCGCGCCGACAGCACGCGCTCACCGGGCGCGACCACGTCCGGTTTGAGGCGCCCGTCGGCGGTCGGGCCGCGCGACGAGAAGTACGACACTCCGTAGATGTGTGGGCTCTCCTTGTGCACGGAGCCGACCGCGATCGCCTCGTCGAGGTTGGCGGGGTCGCCGATCGAGAGGTCGATGTTCGCCTCGATCGCGCCCTCCTCGCTTTGCAGGACGGCGTAGCCCTCGTTGCCGGCCGCGATGCAGACGAGCACGCCCTGCTGCCAGAGGCGGCGCAGCTCCTGGCAGAGCGGCGAGTGGCCGCAGCCGTAGACGCTCGGATCGAAACCTCCGCCGAGGCTCAGATTGACGCCGTGGATGACGAGATCTCCGGCCCGTTCGTTCTCGCTCGCGATGTGGTCGAGCGCCTTCACGATCCAGGAGTCGCGGCCTTCGCCGTCGTCACCGAGGACCTTGTACACGTGGAGCCTCGCGGCCGGCGCCATTCCGGTCGGACGGACGCGACGCCCGTCGAGCGTCAGCTCGACAGGTGATACTCCGGCGACGATGCCGGCGACGTGCGTGCCGTGCCCGTCGCGATCCGGCGCGCCGGGGACCGGCTTGCCGCGCTTGGTGCAGTCCCACTGCGCCGCGATGTTGTCGTGCTCGCGAAAGTGCGGGTGGGCCGCGTTGACGCCGGTATCGAGCACCGCCCAGTGGATGTCGCCGCCGTTCGCTCCGAAGCCGAGCTGCGCGGGCAGAACCTGGATGCGCTGCGCGGACGTCCACGTGAGCGCTCGCTTGCACGAGTTCGTCCAGACGAAGCTGATGCGCCGCTTCCCGAGCTCGCTGCTGAGTCGTTCGATCTCGAAGCGCGTCAGCCGCGCGGCCACGTAACGCTGCAGGACGTCGACCTCGGCGGTCTCCTCGAAGTCTCCGCCGACGATCGTGGAGATCTCCGAAAGGATCTCGGCGCGCGCCTGCTCGAGGGCAAGTCGCGCTCCATCGGCGGACTCCTTCGTCTTGAGCTGGATGAGCACGGGGTGGCGAACGTCGCCCGCGTTCTCGATGCTCCGCACCAGGTCGCGTGCCACGACGAAGCTACGCACTGGCTGAGCGAACTGCGTCCCGACGGCTCCGATCACGGCGTCGCGAACCGCCTGGGTCCGGAGGTACCCGGTCCCGGAGTGCGGATTCTCCGCCCGGTCTAGGTTCAGGGTATCGGGGATGTCGACGATCCGGCCGCGCGGCGTGAAGTCGTTCGCGAGCCGAGCGTCGGCGGCGACGAGATCGAACGGGTCGGCCACGTTGACCCAGCGGTCCACGCACGCGGGAAACGGCAGCTGGCGCGTGCCGGTCCACGAACGCAGCTGGTCCTGCACCTCGTCCAGACCGAGCGGCGAGCCGATGGTGACGAACAGAGGTACGTGACAGTCACGACGCGAGAGCCGACGCAGGACGTCGTACGCGATCATGCTGCCCTGGCTGTGACCGATGACGACGAACGGCCCGCCGCCCGACCGAAGTCGGTCCCAAAGCGGCGCCTCCATCGCATCGCGCCGGTCCTCGTGGAAGAGGAAGTCGTTGACGTCGCGCAGAAGGGCACCCGTCAGGAGGCGCGTCAGCCAGCGGCGGATCGGCGAAGGAAACGGCAGGACGCGAGCGCCGTAGCCACGCGTTCGGCGTCGTTCCGTCGGCGTCGCGCGTGCGAGCACCTTGCGCCCGATGCTGGCCAGGCGCGCGCGATCGGCGCGGCTCGCATCGAGCTCGTCGAGGTGGTCCGAGAGCCACTCCTGATCCGTGTCCCTGGGGGCGAGTCCGAGGGTTCGCACGATCGCCTGCTCCTCGGGACGCATGACGACGCGATCCCCCTGTCCGCAGGTCTCGTCGAGCGGCGTCGGGTAGTAGGCGCGGTTGACCCAGTACGCCATCCGCGTCCGATCCCCCATGTCGATCCCGAACAGCGCCGTGTCCCACTGACACTTGAGAACCGCGGGCTCGGGCTTGTTGAGGATGCCGTGGACGTAGACGACGACCTCGGCCTCCGCGCCCGACACCCGCATCCGCTCGCTCGCGTTCGAGCCTCCCGGCCCGAAGCTTCGCGGTGCCGGCGCCGCGGAGCCCGCCGGCTTCCGGCGGCGTCCGGGTGTTCTTCCGGATGATCGCTTGGTGGACACGCGCTCGACTCCTCCTTGCGCCCGGCCGTGGCACCGTCGTCCCGGAGACTGCCCGAGGGCACGCCGCGCGTGCGACGTTCGAGCAAGCCGAAGGCCATGCTGCCGGCGTCCCCGACCGCGCGCGCAAGCGAATCTTTGGAGGATGTCGGGCTCTGGGAGCCCCGGAGCTGTCCGCTCTGCCGGACAGCAAGGCTCGCGATGTCGGACGCCGTCTCTACGACGTGCGCCGTCGATTGCACGCCGCGCCAGTTCAGATCCCCGGCCGAGCCGAGCGGATCGTGCCCGATCGATGCACGGTCCACTGGTACGTGAATTGCCATGCGGCACGGGGACCGCGCGGGAGAATCGCTCTCGCGAGGTCCGCCAACATCTGTAGCCGTCAAGGAGACCGAGATGCCCCCTGTGTCGACTGCCGCGTCGTTCGATGCTCTCGCCGGAGTTCCCGTGCACTATGATCGTCGGTTCCCCGGAGACTACGGATCGGATGGTGAGCGGAAGACATTCCGCTGCACCAAAAAGCTGCACACCAGTCTCGAGGCCTGCTTCGGGGAGCTATTCGCGATCATCCCCCACGGCCGGCCGCGCATCATCTTGACGGCGGGAACGATCGGCGACGGCGAGAACGCTCACGGCAAGGGGCTGGCCTTCGACCTCGACGGGCTCGTGTGGGACGAGCTCCGACTTCCGATGGCTCGGTTCACGGGCAACGAGAGGCTCTACCTCGGGATCAACGCGCACCTGTTCTTGCACTTCTCGCAGGTCCTCAACTTCTACTACCCGCGGCACGAGGACCACTTTCACGTCGACTTCAATTTCCAACGAAGCTTCAGGGAAGCGTCGAATGCCCAGACGATGTTCGTACAGGCGGTTCTCGTCTACCTCTACGGCGCCGATATCGGGAACTACGGCAAGCTCGGCGATGGAGTCGACGGTGTCTTCGGCGACGGAACGCGCAAGCAGCTGGCGAAGCTCCTCAAGCAGGCCACGTTCGACATGAAGGTCGCTGAGCTCTCCGAGCCCGCGGGCTGGGCGAAGTTCCTGAAGCTGGTTCGCACGGCCGCGTTTCGGGTAGAGGCTTGACGCTTCCCCCTGACGCCGAGAAGCGGGCGCCGGTGCCGGCCCGCGCGGCCGTCACGTGCGGCGCTTGTTCGTTCGCGGGCACGCCCGTAGGGTCGCGAGTGATGCTACGTACACTCACGCTGATCTTCGTCGCCGTCCTCGCGTCGTCCCCTGCGGTCGGCGCCGACGCGCCCACGCCCACGCAGACGCCTGCGCTCACCGCCGAGCAGAAGCAGGCCGCCGAGCGCGAGAAGCTCGCGAACGACTTCGCCGAGCTCGAGCGCGACGACGCGGCCGAGCGCGCGCGCATCACGCCCGCGGTGCGCGCCCAGGCGAAGGCGCTCGCCGCGAAGACGTACCCCGACGGGCGCTCCGCCGTCACCGCGGCGCTCGCCGGATCGCACCGCGCGCCGGAGAGCGCCGCGCGCGATGCGCAGCGTCACCCCGTCGAGACGCTCGAGCTGTTCGGCTTCGCTCCGACCATGACCGTCCTCGAGTACGGACCGGGCGAGGGCTGGTACACCGAGATCCTCGCGCCGTCGCTCGCGGTCGAGGGCAAGCTCTACGTGACGACCGCCGATCCGAGCGCGCCGAAGGAGCAGCGCCCGACACTCTACGCGCAGCGCACCAAGCTCTTCCTCGAGCGGCTTCCCGAGGCGTACGGCAAGGTCGAGCCCGTGGTCGTCGACGGCAAGGCGCCGAAGCTGCCGTTCGACGGCCAGCTCGACCTGATCATCGTCGCGCGCGGCCTGCACGGCATGTACAACAACGGCACGCTCGCCGCGTGGCTCGCTGCGTTCCACCAGGCGCTCGAGCCGGGCGGCGTGCTCGGCATCGAGCAGCACCGCGCCGATCCGTCGAAGACGCCCGACCAGACGAGCAAGCAGGGCTACCTTCCCGAGGCGTTCGTGATCGAGCAGATCGAGAAGGCCGGGTTCAAGCTCGCCGAGAAGTCGGAGATCAACGCCAACCCGAAGGACGACCGCGACCATCCCGAGGGCGTGTGGTCCTTGCCACCGACCCTGCGCGGCGACGCGAAGGACCGCGCGACCTTCTCCGCGATCGGCGAGAGCGACCGCATGACGCTCAAGTTCGTGAAGGTCGAGTCGCCGGCGGGAGCTCCGCCGAAGGCGGACTGATCGCAAGCGGCGAGCGCTGGCACCGATGCCGCTAGGGTGCTGCCCGGCGCCGTCGATGCCCGACGACCTGCCGCGCAGCGCGAGGCTCGCATGTCCGCTCGTCCGTACCCGAGTCTGAACCCGAGTCTGCTCGACCGGAGCGTCGTCGCCTGCGCGCTGCTCCTCGTCGCGTGCGGCGCGCTCGCGGGCTGTCGGCACGCCGTTCGCGGCCAGGCGATTCCGGAGCGGCGCCTCGCAGCCGTACCCGCGGACTTCGTGCCGGGCGATCCCGACGTCGTGGTGCTGCACTATTACGGCGTCGGTGGCTGGGGGATTCTCTGGAAGGGCCGCTATCTTCTCACGGCGCCGTACTTCTCGAACCACGGTCTCTGGGATTCGAGCCTCGGCGAGGCCCGTCCCGAGCCGTCCGCGATTGCGGCCGGGTTCCGGCACACGCCGTTCGAGAGCACCAGCGTCATCCTGGTCGGGCACGGTCACGTGGACCACGCGTCGGACATCCCGGCGTATCCGGCCGAGCTGCTGGAGCGGCGTCCGACCCTGGTCGCCGACGCGAGCACGCTGCGTCTTCTCGGCCAGGCGACGCGCGCGAAGGTGTGCGCGGTCCCGCTGCCGCGCGGCGACGGCGACGGCTGGCTGCCCACCGGCGGCGACTGTCCGACCGGCGACTTCCGCATCCGGCCGCTGCCGTGGGGGCACGCGCCGCACGAGGAGATCGGGCTCGACGTATACTTGACGTTCGGGCCGCCGCAGGGAACGCAGCCGTTCGACCTTCTCGAGCCGCCGAAGCGCGGCAACGACTGGCTCGTCGGGCGTCCGTGGGCGTTCGTCATCGAGCTGCTCGATCGCGGCGAGCCGGTGTTCCGCATCCACTACGTCGATTCGGCCGCGAGCCCCGGGTTCGTCGCGCCGCCACCGCTCGACGACGCCACACCGACGGACGTTCACATCGCCTGCATGCCGGGCTTCGATCTCGTCCAGGGCTACCCGGGCGAGCTGATCGCGCAGCAGCGCGTCCGATACGTCCTCGCCGGCCACTGGGAGGACTTCTTTCGTGCCCGCGACGAGGCCCTTCGACCGGTGTCGGTGCTCGACGAGGACAAGATGGAGGACTTCGTGACGCGGGTGGAGATCGCGATCTGTCCGCCGGTCGCCGGTGCCGGGCCGGTCAACAAGTGCGGCTGCACGGCCGGCGAGACGTGCGGGCCGCATGGCCCGTCGTGGACCATCCCGGTGCCGGGCGAGACGTTCTGGTTCCGCACGGCGAGCGCGACCGCCGCCGAGGGCTGAGAGCGTGAGCAAGAGTTGCGAACGCTCGCTCACGCGGGCACGGTCACGTAGACCTTCGCTTCCCACGCGACGATCGGTTCGCGCCCGATCCACTCCTCGGGGACGTCGCGCTCCTGCGTGACCTCGATCCAGCGGCGTCCGGGCGGCGTCGCGGGCCAGCCGGGAACGCGGTACTCGCCGCCGGCGCCGAAGTCGCGCGACACGAAGTCCGAGAAGTTCGCGAGCACGACGACGAGGTCGTCGCCCGCCGCGTCGCCACGACGCCACACGAGCACCCGCTTGCCGTCCTCGAAGTCGGCGTGCAGGAACGCGACCTCGTCGGAGGCGAGCGCGTCCGAGCGCGTGCGCAGCCGCACCAGGCGGGCGACGTACTCGAGCACGCGACGGCGCCAAGGCTCCGCGGCGCGCTCGAAGTTCACCGCGTCGCGCTGCTTCTCGGGATGGACCGCAGCGAGGTCGTGGCGGTCGGCGAACTCGTCGCCGGCGAGGATCATCGGCAGGCCGACCGCGGTGAGCAGGCAGACGAAGGCGAGCTGGATCCGCTCGGCGGTGAGCGGCACGCCGTTCGCGACCAGGAAGTCGTACAGGCGGACGTTGGCATCGCCCTCGACGTCGTGGCTGCCGAGGTAGTTGACGGCCTCGACCCCGCTCGCGAAGCCGAGCAGCCGGCAGTCGATCATCTTGCGCACCGTCCACTCGAAGCTCGGCTCGAATACGTGATTGCGGCCGAGCACGGCGCTGCGCGCCAGGTGCTTGAAGTCCTCGTTCCACAGGCCCTCGAGGCGCCCCTGGTGGAGTAGCTCCTTGGGTACCGACAGGTCCTCGCCGACGACGAGGAAGCGGTCCGGCGCGCTGCCGCTCGCGGCCCAGTGCGCACGGGCGAGGTCCTTGATCTCCTCGACGAAGTCCCAGCTGGCGACGTTGTTCACGCTGTCGAGGCGGAGCCCGTCGACCGCGAAGTCGTTCATCCAGCGCAGGAGCGCGAGCTTCATGAGCTGGCGCGCGGGGACGAGGTCGCGCGTCTGGCCGTCGATCGGGTCGTAGCCGTGCACCGTGCGGCCGTAGCGCCAGAGGCGGCCGCCGAAGTCCTTGCGTCGTCCTTGCCCGCCCGACTGCTGCGCGTCGGGATCGTCGGGCTCGAGGGCGGCGTCGATGTGGAACTCGGGGAACGCGACGTTCTCGAGCGGCGCGCGCGTGCCGAACGCCGTCACCAGGTCGAGGAAGAAGCGGAGGCCGTGGGCGTGGCACAGTGCGACCAGCGCGATCAGGTCGGCGTTGGCGGTCGGCGACGCGTTGCCCGCCGGGAAGCCGAGATCGTAGTCGGGCGCCAGATAGTTGCTGGTCGCGTAACCCCACTCGCGCTCGACGAAGCTGTCGGCGGGCGGCAGCAGCTCGAGCGCGTTCACGCCGAGGCCGAAGATGTGGCTGCCGGCGGCGGCGAGGCCGGCGGCGCCGGTCGGCGCGCTCGCCGCCGCAGCACCGGGGTCGATCAAGGCGGTGACGTCGCGGAACGTGCCGACGCCGATGTGCGGGTCGCCGCCGGGGCCGGTGCCCGTCCAGCTGGTCGGCAGCTCGTAGATGACGAGGCGCGCGTTCGGCGGGGCCTCTGCGGTGGAAAGCAGCGGTGCTTGCCCGAAGACCTCCCCGGCCGCGTCGCACGCGACGAGCTCGCCGTTCAGCCAGCGTACGACCGCCGCCGGATCCCGATCGTCGTCGTCGTATGGCGCCCCGAGCGCCGGAGCGCGCAGCCGCCAGTCCACCGTCCGCGCGAGCGGATCGGTGACCAGGATCCGCCGGCCGTCGCGGTATGGGCTGCTGTCGGTGACCTCGAACCAGTAGTGGTAGACGTTGCCCTCACCGAGGCCGCAGTCCGCGGCGGCGATGCCCCAGAGCCCGGGACGTCCGGGCAGCTCGCCGAGGTCGAAGGCGAGCTGGTGGGCCAGGACGGGCGGATTTCCTGCTTGAAACCAGCCCAGGACGACGCGCGGCGGCGGCCAGGTGTGCCAGGGCCGCCAGAGCAGGAACATCGTTCGCTGCAGCTCGAACAGGTGCGCGTTCACGGGTCACCTCCAGACGCGCGTCGTCGTCCGCGCTTCCCGCTCGGTTGCGAGCAAGATGGGTGCCCGCGCCGGCGCTGGCGCGGGCGTGCACCTGCCGCGGCTGCCGGCGGGCATCGCGCCCAACAAAGCGGCACTGCCCGCGTCCGCGGACGTGGCCGCGTTGGGCAAAGCCCATCGAGACGTCAGTCGAGGATGCGGAGGTCGGGCAGGTTGCGGTGGCGCTGCGCCGCGTCGAGGCCGTAGCCGACCACGAAGACGTCCGGGATCGTGAAGCCGAGGTAGTCGATCGCCACCGGCCGCACCTGCCGCGACGGCTTGTGCAGCAGCGCGCAGAGCTTCAGGGTGCGTGGTCCGCGTGCCGCGAGCTGCTCGAGCAGGTAGGCGCTGGTGAGGCCGGTGTCGACGATGTCCTCGACCAGCAGCACGTCCTCGCCGGCGATCGGACGCACGAGATCGAGCGTGATGCGGACCACGCCGCTCGACTTCGTCTCGTCGCCGTAGCTCTGCACGCCGAGCAGCTCGACCGTCAGCGGAAGGTCGATCGTGCGCACCAGGTCGGCCGCGAACACGAAGCTGCCCTTGAGGACCGGCACCACGACCGGGCTGCGGCCGGCGTACTCGGCGGTGATCGCGGCCCCCAGCTCGACGACCCGCGCCGCGATCTGCTCGCGGGAGAGCAGCACGCGGCCCGGCGTGCCCTGCGCGTCCGGCGTATCGGTGGACATGCTCTCCGGGCTATCCATGCTCTCCGGGTTATCAGAGATGCGTCGGAAGAAGACACCGAGCGATCCTTCATCCCTTCCTGGTGGGCGAAGCCCATCGAGACGTCAGCCGGAGGAGGAGACGATGAGCGCTACCTACGAGACGATCCTGTACGCCACCGACGGGCCGGTCGCGCGGATCACGCTGAACCGCCCCGCCGAGCTCAACACGATCGTGCCGCCGATGCCGGACGAGGTGGAGGACGCGGTGGCGCGTGCGACGCGCGACGAGGCCGTCAAGGTGATGGTCCTGCGCGGCGCGGGCCGTGCGTTCTGCGCGGGCTACGACTTCGGCGGCGGGTTCAAGCACTGGGACGCGGCGATGAACACCGGCGGCCGCTGGGATCCCGGCAAGGACTTCGCGTTCTCGACCGCGCCGCAGCTCGCGCCGACGCAGAAGTTCATGAGCATCTGGCGCACCTGCAAGCCGGTGATCGCGCAGGTCCACGGCTGGTGCGTCGGCGGCGGCAGCGACCTCGCGCTGTGCGCCGACCTGGTGGTGGCGAGCGAGGACGCGGTGATCGGCACGCCCTACAGCCGCATGTGGGGCTGCTACCTCTCGGGCATGTGGATCTACCGCCTCGGCTTGACGCGCCTCAAGGAGCACGCGCTGACCGGGCGGCCGCTCACCGGGCGGCAGGCGGCGGAGGTCGAGCTGATCAACCGCGCTGTGCCGTTCGCCGAGCTCGAGGCGACGGTCGCGCGGCTCGCGGCCGACCTGGCGCGCGTGCCGGCGTCGCAGACGGCGGCGATGAAGCTGGTCGTGAACCACGCCTACGAGAGCATGGGCCTCGGCTCGACCCAGGTGCTCGGCCCGATCCTCGACGGTCTGATGCGCAACACACCCGACGCGCTGCGCTTCATCGAGCGCGCCGAGCGCGAGGGCGTGCGTGCGGTGCTCGAGGAGCGCGACGGTCCGTTCGGCGACTACGGGCAGGCGCCGCCCGAGCTGCGGCCCGACCCGAACAACGTGATCGAGCCCTGAGAGACGAGCCGCTCGCCGGGACGCACGCTGCGCCGCGCGAGCGCCGTGCGCCGTGCTGCGGGCGGTCCGGGCCGGCGAGAGGTGCGGTGCGGAGCACCGCGAGCCGGCCACGTGCCAGGTGCAGTGACAGCCAGGCGGAGTTACGGCCACGCGAAGTGGCCTCGGGCGAAGTTACGATTGACAAGCGGGCAGGGCGCTGCTTAGCGTCCGAACGCACGGTCGCTCCCTTTCCGGGAGCACAACCGGGACGAGGGGCAGAGCCCGATCGGCGGGAGGCGGCGGCCCACACGGCCGGCCAGAGGGGGGAGCGTCATGACGGCAACGACCTTCGGCCACTTCGACGTGCTGATCTGGATGGTCGAGATCTTCCTGTTCGTCGTCTGGTTCTGGCTCCTGATGAACATCGTGGCGGACCAGATCCAGAAGGCGAAGGCGCTGCTCGACGCCGGTGCCATCGACAAGGCGGAGTTCGACGCCCTGAAGGCGAAGGCGCTGCGCGTCTGAGCGGGCGCCGGTGAGCCGCGTGCTCCCGCCCGGCGGCTGCGCCACGACGATGAGCGGACGGCTGCGCAGGATCGTGCGGCGGACGATCGTCCTGCTGACGGTCGTCGTCGCGACCTTGATCGGTGCCCGGATCTGGGACGCGCAGCGCGGTCTGCCGCTCCGGCCGTGGCACACCTTCGTGCCCACCGAGCTCGACGAGGGCGCGCTCGACCGGGCGGACTGGCAGGCCTACCTCGACGCCGAGGAGCGTGCGTTCGCCGCGGTGCGCGACGAGGTCACGGCGAAGCTCGACACGCCGGAGCCGGTGCCGATGAACCGCTACCTCGCGGCGAGCCCGGTCTACCCGGGGCGCTTCGCGCAGGACTGGAACCGCTCGTTCGTCCTCGAGCCCACCGGCGCGCCGGCCGGAGCGGTGGTGCTGCTGCACGGGCTCACCGACGCCCCGTACAGCCAGCGCCACGTCGCACGGCTCTACGCCGAGCACGGCTTCGTCGCGCTCGCGATCCGCCTGCCCGGACACGGCACCGTCCCTGGCGGGCTCACGGCGATCGACTGGGAGGACTGGCTCGCGGCGACCCGGCTCGCCGTGCGCGAGGCGCGCCGCCGGGTCGGACCGGCGCTGCCGCTGCACGTGGTCGGCTACTCGAACGGCGGCGCGCTCGCCGTCAAGTACGCCCTCGACGTGCTCGAGAACGAGGCGCTGCCGCGCGTCGATCGCGTCGTGCTGCTGTCGCCGATGATCGGCGTCACGCGCTTCGCGCGCTTCGCGGGGCTGGCGGCGATCCCCGCTCTGCTGCCGCCGTTCGCGAGCGCCGCGTGGCTGAGCGTCGCGCCGGAGTTCAACCCGTTCAAGTACAACTCGTTCCCGGTGAACGGCGCGACGCAGTCGCACCGCTTGACGGCCGCCCTGCAGGAGCAGGCGGCACGACTCGAGGCGAGCGGTGATCTCGCGCGCATCCCGCCGGTCGTGACGTTCCAGTCGGTGGTCGACTTCACCGTCAGCACCGCAGCGATCGTCGAGGCGTTCTACGACCACCTGCCCGACAACGGCAGCGAGCTGGTGCTGTTCGACGTGAACCGCACCTCGAAGTTCGCGCCTCTCCTGAGCGCGGCGTCCGAGACCAAGCTCTCGCTCCTGCTGCCGGCGCCGCCGCGCCGCTACCGCACGGTCGTCCTGAGCAACGACGGGCTCGCGGGCGAGGGCGTCGTCGAGCGGGCGACCGAGGCTCTGGCTGCGACCGAGACGTCGCGGCCGCTCGACCTCACCTATCCGCGCGAGGTCTACTCGCTGTCGCACATCGCGGTACCGTTCCCGCCGACCGACGGCCTCTACGGCCTCACGCCCGATCCCGCGGACGACTTCGGTCTCGAGCTCGGCACGCTCGCTGCGCACGGCGAGATCGGCGCGCTCGTGGTCAACATGAACGCGATGCTGCGCATGTCGTCGAACCCGTTCTTCCCCTACGTGCTCGAGCGCATCGCGGCCGGGATCGACGGCGCCGCGCGGCCCGAGCCGAGCTTCACGGCGTCGGCGTCGGCGCCGGACGCGGCAGTCCCAGCGGTGCCATGATCACGCCCTGCACCTCGGGGCGGTGCAGGTTGCCGAGGTGTCCGCCGGTCGGGAAGATCCGGACGCGCTCCGCTCCGACGGTGGCCGCGAGCCAGGCGAGGTCCTCGTTGGTGGTGAGGAAGTCGTTCTCGTTGGCGAACACGTGCAGCTTCGGGTTGTCGCGCAGGCCGGCCGCGATGGCGCGCAGGTCGTTCTCCTCGACCATCTGCTCGGCGGACGTCACCGTTCCCAGCCGATCCCGGTGGTACGGGTACACGAAGGCGTAGAAGTACATCGCGAACGAGTAGTCGCCGATCTCCTCGTAGGGCGGGTTGCGGCGCAGCGCGCGGCGCTCGGTGAGCAGGATGCCGAGATCGTCGCGCTCCTGGCTCGCCCACAGCACGGCCTTCAGCGAGCGCTGGAACGCGAAGCCGACCAGGTACTCGGCCTCGGCGTTGGTGAACGGCAGCGGCGGCGGCGTCGCCGGAGCGAGCATCTCCTCGTACGAGTCGACGTAGTAGTGGCTGAACATCTCGGCGCCGGTCTGCGCCGCGAGCGCGCGCTTGCCGACCGCGACCGCCTTCAAGAGGATGCGCTTCGCCTCGGCGTCGCGCTGCGGCTCGGGAAGCGCCAGGGGGACGCGCGCGAACCGGTCGAGGTGCTCCATGCCCGCGACCAGCTTCACCGGCGAGTCGACCAGCACGTAGTCGTCGAAGGTGACGAGCTGGCTCTCCGCCTGGCGCACGGCTGCGGCGATGTAGAAGCCGTGGAAGGCGCCGAGCGAGTAGCCGAGGAAGAGGCGCTTGCCGACGCGATCGGGGAAACGCTGCGCGAGGTCGCGGCTCATTGCGTCGAGCGCCAGGTGCACGTCGCGCGCGTCGGTCGGCGCGTGGCCGGGAACCGGGATGCTGCCGCCGTCGAAGATGAACTCGGCGTTCATCGCGCTGCTGACGATCGCCACCGACGCGCCGCGCTCCCAGACCATCTCGGCGAGCGCCACCGCCGGTCCGCTCAGGCGGTGCGCGCCGAGCCCCGGAACGATGAACACCAGCGGCGCCGCCGCGCGCTGCATCCGGTACGAGAACGGCAGCAGGCGGCCGTTGCCCGGCACGCGCACGAAGCCGGTGGAGAGGGCGTTCGCGAAGCCGGGGTCGCGCGGCACGAGCAAGGTCGCGCCGAGCGTCTGGACCGCACCGGTGTCCTCGCTCGCCGTGCTCCAGGTGGGCTCCTCGATCTCCACCTCGCGCGCGAACGACGCCAGCATGCGCGCGTCGTCGTAGACGTCGAAGCTGCTCTCGGTGAAGCGCTGGTACTCGTCGAGCGTGTCGACCAGGTCGTTGAACTTGAAGGCCGGGGCGGCCGGGAAGAAGAGCCGCGCGGGATCGAGCGCCATGTCCGGGATGAGGCCGATGCCGTCGCGCACCGAGCTCGGTCCGAAGATCGGCAGCGTCAAGAACGTCGAGCGGCGCCAGCCCCAGCGCGCGAACACCTGCCCGAAGTCCTCCTCCGCGGGCGCGATGTGGAACCAGTACGTCGCCGGGTCCCAGAGCCCCGCGACGCCGACGGTGGTGTTGGTGACGAAGCGTCCGAGCTCGCGTCCGGCGCCGTCGCCCTCACCCTGGAGCAGGTTCGCGACGAAGTTGCGCGGGAACTCGAGGTTGCGCGCGAAGTCGCGCAGGCGATCGCGCAGGAAGCGCGGCGTGACGAAGCGGTAGACCCGTCCGACCGGGCTCACCACCCAGTCGATGAAGAAGTCGTTGATGCCCCAGACGACGCGATTCGACGGCTCGACCGGATCCGCGATCATCGGCGGCGGGAACGTGCCCTCCTCGAAGGCCGCCTTGCCCGGACCGTCGTAGCCCGACCAGTCGCGACGACGCACCGGCTGCGCGCAGCCGATCGCGATCACGACGAGGAGGAAGATCGCCCCGAGGGCACGCATCTCGAATCTCGGCTTCGTGGTCATTGGGGGGCGCACAATGGTTGCGGCGTGCGGGGGTGTCAAACACGCTCGACGCGCGCCGCGCCACCTCCCTCCCCGCGGCATCCTGACGCCGGCGCTCGCGTCGGCGCCGACCGCGTGCGAAAGACGCCCGCATGGCCGGGGCGGTGGCGGAGGGGACGACGGGCGGCGCCGGGGAGCGGGCCGGCGGCTACGTCCGCCTCCTCGGCACCTTCGACGCGACCATGCTGGTCGCCGGCTCGATGATCGGCTCCGGCATCTTCATCGTCTCCGCCGACATCGTGCGCGAGGTCGGCAGCGCCGGCTGGCTGCTCGCGGTGTGGCTCGTCACCGGGCTCATGACGGTCGCCGCGGCGCGCTGCTACGCCGAGCTCGCGACCATGTACCCGCACGCGGGCGGGCAGTACGTCTTCCTGCGCGAGGCGTTCGGACCGCTCGCCGGCTTCCTCTACGGCTGGACGCTGCTGCTGGTGATCCAGACCGGAACGATCGCGGCGGTCGCCGTCGCGTTCGCGAAGTTCCTCGCGGTGCTGGTGCCGGCGCTCGACGCGTCGACGGTGGTGGGCGCGATCGCGGGGCACGCGATCAGCGCGCAGCAGCTCGTCGCGGTTGCCGTGATCGCGCTGCTCAGCGCCGCGAACCTGCGCGGCATCGCGACCGGCAAGAGCATCCAGAACGTCTTCACCGTCACCAAGGTCGCGGCGCTCGGGGCGCTCGTCCTGCTCGGGGTCGCGGTCGGGCTGCGCGGCGACGCGGTTGCTGCGAACCTCGCGGCACCCTTCGACCTCTCCTCCGCGCGCGGCGTGTTCCTCGGCAGCTTCGGCGCGGCGATGGTCGGCGCGCTGTTCTCGTCGGACGCGTGGAACAACGTCACGTTCACCGCGGCCGAGGTGCGCGAGCCGCGACGCACGCTGCCGCGCGCGCTGCTGCTCGGTACGGGGCTGGTCGTTCTCCTCTATCTGCTGACCAACGTCGCCTACCTCGCGGTGCTGCCCGCACAGGGCGTGCCCGACGGCGCGACCGCGCTCGCGCGCGGCATCGCGCACGCGACCGACGACCGCGTCGCGACCGCGGTGGTGGGCGAGGTGCTGGGCGGCAGCGCCGCCGCGGTCATGGCGGTGCTGATCATGATCTCGACCTTCGGCTGCGCGAACGGGCTCGTCCTCACCGGACCGCGCCTCTACCAGACGATGGCCGCCGACGGGCTGCTCTTCGCCGGGCTCGCGCGGCTCAGCGCGCGCGGCGTGCCGGCGGCGGCGCTGGTGCTGCAGGGCGTGTGGGCGAGCGTGCTGGCGCTGTCGGGTCGCTACGGCGAGCTGCTCGACTACGTGATCGCGACCGCGCTCCTCTTCTACGCGCTCACGGTGGTCGGGCTGCTGCGCCTGCGCGTGCGGCACGGCGTGGCGGAGCGCGGCAAGCTCGTGCCGGTCGCGTACGTCGTCGTCGCGACCGCGGTGTGCGTGGTCTTGCTGCTCGTCAAGCCGCAGTTCACCTGGCCCGGGTTCGTGATCGTCGCGCTCGGCGTGCCGGTTCACGTCCTCTGGCGGAAGCGCCGCTGACCCCGGCGTCGCGCGCGGCGCTCGGTCCGGGCATCGTCTGGATGGCTCCCGCGCAGGACGCAGGACTCAGGGCGCAGGGGGCAGCCTCTGGTGTTCTGCCGGGTGCGCGTCACGCGCCGCTGCGGCAGCGCGACACCACGTCGGCCCAGCGCTCGGGGTCGGTGCGGTGCGGCGTCGCGTGGCAGACGAGGCTCAGGCGGTCGACGAGGCCCGCGTAGCGCGCGTGCAGGCGCGCCGGCAGCTCCTCGGGTGCGCAGCGCACCGCGAACGTGTCGAGAATCTCGTCGGTGACGAGGCCACCCATCTCCGCCCAGCGGCCCTGCTTCGAGAGCGCGTTCAGCTCGGGCTGCAGGTCGCCCCAGCCGTGCGCGTCGAGCACGACCTTGTAGGCCGGCGTCGAGCCGTAGAACGCGATCTGCATGCGCGTCCCCATCTCGGCGCGCGCCGTCTCCTCGTCGCCGAAGCCGGTGATCACCATCGCCTGGCAGGCGATCTCGAAGGCGTCGCGCGTGCGGTTGCCGCGCGCGAAGCCGGCGTCGAGCGCGGGCAGCGTGGTCTCACGGAGGAACTTCGGGCTGTTCAGCGGGTGGACGAAGAGGCCGTCGGCGACCTCGCCGGTGATCGTCGTCATCGGCCGCCCGACGCCGGCGAGGAAGACGCGCGGCGGTCCGTACGGGCTCTTCGGCGGGCTGAAGAAGGGCGTCATGAGCGTGTGACGGTAGAACTCGCCGCGGAAGTCGAGCTTCTCGCCCTCGTTCCAGCACCGCCAGATGGCGCGCAGCGCCAGCACCATCTCGCGCATGCGCGCGACGGGCTTCGTCCAGGTGGCGCTGAAGCGCTTCTCGATGTGCGGCTTCACCTGTGAGCCGAGGCCGAGGACGAAGCGCCCCTTCGACAGCACCTGCAGGTCGTGGCCGACGTTCGCGAGCTGCATCGGGCTTCTCGGGAACGCGATCGCGATCGCCGTGGCGAGCTCGAGCTTCGAGCTGTGCTCGGCCGCGAGCACCAGCGGGAAGAACGGATCGTGCGGCCCCTCGAAGGTGAAGGTGCCGTCGTAGCCGAGGCGTTCGATCTCCCGCACCTCGGCGGGAACGGTGGCGAGATCCTGGGCGAGCAGCGCGGCGTCGACTTTCATCGCGCCACGAAAGCACGAGCGGGCGGCGCTTGAAAACCCGCCCGCGACCGGCGCCCCGCACGCGTCCGGCGTGTCGCGTCCGGCGTATCGCGTCCGGCGGAGGAACGCGTGCGCTCCTCCGCCGGCTCGCTCACTCGAGCAGGTCGACCGGGTCGTCGAGGAACGCCGCGCACGGCGAGCCGCAGGCGAGGGTCTGCAGCGGGTTCTTCGCGCCGGGCGTCGCGAGGTTCGTCGGGCAGAGGCCGAGCAGGCTGAACTGCCCGACGCACAGGCTGCTCTCGGACGCGTCGCGCCACTCGGCGGCGCTGGTCGCCGGCGCGAGCGTGCTGCTGACCTTCTCGATCGACACGCCGCGCAGCCAGCCCTCGTCGCGCGGGGCCCGGTACGGCACGACGTGGAAGTACGGGCCGAACATGCCCGCGTTCGCGACCGTGCCCTCGTAGCTGATCGCGTCGACCAGGTTGTCGTCGGGGTCGAGCACCAGGATGCCGTCGGGGCACGACCACTCGTCGGCGTTGGTCAGGTGGCCGTTCTTCAGGTTCGAGTCGGCGAACGGTGCCGGCAGCACCGCGTCGCACTTGCCCGACGCGACCACGTTGCTCGACGTGTGCGAGAAGCAAGCGACGAAGAAGCCGATGCCGGTGCCGGTGTCGTTGCCGAGCACGGTGCCGTTGGGGACGGTCGCGATGAAGTGCGCGTCGCCCGCGTTCACGAAGAAGCCGGTCGAGCACTGCGGGCCCGCGCCCTCGACGGCGAGGATCTGGTAGCCGCTCAGGTCGGTGCCGGCGGGCCCCGCGATCTCGACGAACTCGTCGCGGTCGTCGTTCGGGAAGCCGTCGTTCGCGTCGTAGTCGAACTCGTTGACCCACGGTGCGAGGCGCGTGCCGCCGCACACGCCGTTCGAGCAGACGTCGCCGGTGGTGCAGCCGTTGCGGTCGTCGCAGGCGCCGGTCTCGAAGCCGCACGAGGCCGAGCAGCAGTCGCCGCTCTCCGTGTTGCCGTCGTCGCACTGCTCGCCGGCGTCGACCGTGCCGTCGCCGCAGATCTCGAGCGTGCAGTTCGCGCGGCAGCCGTCGCCGCTCGTGGTGTTGCCGTCGTCGCACTGCTCGCCGGCGGTCGTGACTCCGTTGCCGCACGCGGTGACCGTGCAGTTCGCGTCGCAGCCGTCGCCGCTCACCTGGTTCGCGTCGTCGCAGGCCTCGCCGGGCTCGATGCTGCCGTTGCCGCACGTCAGGTTGCACGGCGCGGTCGGGCCGCTCGCCGACACCAGGTCCGCCTGGTTCCGCTTGAACGCGCTCGGCGGCTGCTCGAAGCGCCCGCAGTACGTCGTCGTGCCGATCCGGAAGCGCGTCTCGACCCACGAGACCGGCCCGCCGAGCGCGACGTACGGCGGACCCGCCGCGCGCATCGTGAGGGTCCCGGCGCGCACGCTGAGCGAGCGCACGCCGCCGGGGCCGCCGCTCTTCGCCGCGTAGCGGAAGCCGCCGCCGGAGAGCTTGAAGCTCGCGCAGGGCAGGACCACCGTCGGGCCGGCGCCGGCCGAGGTGACGATCTGAATGGATGTCGTGTTGCCGGAGCCGCAGGTCGGGTCGGCGAGGGTGAACAGGCCAGGATCCTTGCGATAGGTGAAGCTGACCCCGTCCTGCTTGGGGTTCGCCTTGTCGCGCAGGGTGAGCTTCTTCCCGTGCAGCAGGTCGGCGCCGTGCCCCGGGGCCGCGAGCAGCGCGGTCGCGACCAGGGCCGCGACGCTTGACGGGACGAAGGATCGAGCTCGGCGCATGGAGCCTCCTCGGTACGTGATTCGGTGCGTCGTCGGCGCCGACGCGTGTTCGACGGGCCTCCTATCGCCTCCGGAGCCCGCTGCGCAATCCGATTTCCGTTTGACGCACCGCGGCCAGGGCCGGCGTCGGCAGCGGGCCCTCGCCGGCCCTAGAGGTTGGCACCACCGTTGGGGCTCAGCACCTGGCCGGTGATGAAGCCCGCGTCCGGCGACACCAGGTAGCCGCACGCCGCCGCGATGTCCTCGGGCTGGCCGATGCGACGCACCGGCAGTCGCGCGACCACCTGCTCGTACAGACCCGCCGGGGCACCCGCGCCGTGGATCAGCGGCGTGTCGATCAGCCCCGGCGCGATCGCGTTGACCGTCACCCCCGACGGGCCGAGCTCGTGCGCCAGCGCCTTGGTGAAGCCGAGGATGCCGGCCTTCGCGGCCGCGTAGTGCGCGAGCCCCGGCCCGCCGCCGTTGAGCGCTGCCGCCGACGAGACATTGACGATCCGCCCCCAGCCGGCCGCGACCATGTCGCCGAACACGGCGTGCGTGACGCGGTACGTGCCGCTCAGGTGCACCTCGATCATGCGCTGCCAGCGCTCGGCGTCGAGACCCGCGAACGGCACGAAGTCGGCGATGCCGGCGCAGTTCACCAGCACGTGCAACGGTCCGAGCTCTCGGCGCGCCCGGGTCACGCCTTCGTGCACGCTCGACGCGCTCGTGACGTCGGCGCCGATCGCGACCGCGTGCCCGCCGGCCGCGTTCACCTCGTCGGCGAGCGTCGCCGCTCCGGCGCGCTGCAGGTCGACGACCGCCACCGCGGCGCCGTCGGCCGCGAGCCGGCGGACGATCGCGCGGCCGATCCCCGACGCGCCGCCGGTGACCAGCGCGTTCCTTCCCTCGAGCGTCATGTGCGTCTCCTCGTCGGCGGCGAGCGCCGTCTGGTGGACGCGCACTGTACGGCAGCGTCCGCGCGCGGTCGACAACCTGCCACCCGACGACTAGAAGCACCCCGCGCCGCGGGCGCTCGTCGCGCCGCGCCGGCTCGGGCCCCGGGCCCGCCGGCACGCGACGCAGGAACAGGAGCCCCAAGGATGCACCTCGATCTGTCGCCCGAGCAACGCGCCCTGCAGGAGCAGCTGCGCGAGTACTTCGCGAGCCTCGTCACGCCGGCCTACGTCGCCGAGCTGGCCGAGAGCGAGGGCGGCGGGCCCGAGTACACGCGTGTGCTGCGCAAGCTCGGCGCCGACGGCTGGCTCGGGCTCGGCTGGCCGAAGCAGTACGGCGGCCAGGACCGCACCCCGATCGAGCAGTTCATCTTCTTCGACGAGGCGATGCGCGCCGGCGTCGTGCTGCCGTTCTTGACGATCAACTCGGTCGGCCCGGCGCTGATGCAGTTCGGCACCGACGCGCAGAGGAAGGACATCCTGCCGCGCATCCTGCGCGGCGAGGTGCACTTCGCGATCGGCTACACCGAGCCGTCCGCCGGCACCGACCTCGCGTCGCTGCGCACGCGCGCGGTGCGCGACGGCGACGACTACGTGATCAACGGAGCCAAGATCTTCACCAGCGGTGCCGAGTACGCCGACTACGTCTGGCTCGCCGCGCGCACCGATCCCGACGCGAAGAAGCACAAGGGCATCTCGATGTTCATCGTCGACACGAAGCTGCCCGGCTTCCGTGTCGCGGCGCTGCACACGGTGGCGGGCTATCGGACCAACTCGACCTTCTACGACGACGTGCGCGTGCCGGCTTCGATGCTCGTCGGGCGGGAGAACGAGGGCTGGAACCAGATCACGACGCAGCTCAACCACGAGCGCATCGCGCTCATGCCGGTCGGGCTCATGGGACGGCTGTACGACGAGGTCAAGCGGTGGGCCGCCGACACCAAGCGTCCGGACGGCCGCCGCGTGCTCGACGACGCCTGGGTGCAGTCGAACCTCGCCCGCGTGCGCGCCAAGCTCGACGTGCTGAAGCTGCTCAACTGGAAGCAGGCGTGGAGCATGACGCACGGCAACCTGAACTTCGCCGAGGCGTCGACGGTCAAGGTGTTCGGCAGCGAGCTCAACGTCGAGGGCTACCAGCTGCTGCTCGAGGTGGTGGGCGAGCAGGGCGCTCTCAAGCGTGGCTCGGCCGCCGCCGTCCTCGCCGGCCGGCTCGAGCGCATGTACAAGTCGAGCCTGATCTTGACGTTCGGCGGTGGCACCAACGAGGTGCAGCGCGACATCATCGCCATGGCCGGCCTGATGATGCCGCGCTCGTTCCGCTGAGCCAGAGCCGCCCGATCCGAGAGCAGAGGAAGACATCCCATGGACTTCGCGTTCACCCAGGAGCAGGAGGCGCTGCGCAACCTCGCGCACGAGATCCTCGCCGACCACGTCACCCAGGAGCGCCTCAAGGCCGTCGAGTCCGGCACCGAGTGGTTCGACCGCGAGGCGTGGGGCGCGCTCAAGCAGGCGAATCTGATCGGCGTCGCGCTGTCCGACGAGCACGGCGGCAGCGGCCTCTCGCTGGTGGAGGCGGCGCTCGTCCTCGAGCAGATCGGCCGGCACGTGGCGCCGGTCCCCTACCTGGCGACGGTCGTGATGGGTGCCATGCCGATCGACCGCTTCGGCAGCGACGAGCAGAAGAACCGTCTCCTGCTGCCGGTCGCGACCGGCGACGCGATCCTCACCGCGGCGCTGATCGAGCCGGCCGGCGACGACACGACCGCTCCGGCGACCACCGCGAAGAAGGACGGCAAGGGCTGGCGTCTCGACGGCACCAAGATCGCCGTGCCGGCGGCGCACCTCGCCGAGCGTGTGCTCGTGCCGGCGACGACCGGCGCCGGCACGGTCGGCATGTTTGCGCTCGATCCGCGCGCGAAGGGCGTCGAGCTGCAGCGCGAGGTCGGCACCAGCGGCGAGCGGCTCAGCCAGATCGTCCTCACGGGCGCGATGGTGGACGAGGCGGACGTGATCGGCGATCCGGCGGGCGGCCGCGAGATCCTCGACTGGACGCTCGAGCGCACGCTCGTCGGACTGTGCGCGACCGAGCTCGGTGTCGCCGCCGAGGCGCTGCGCATGACCGCCGAGTACACGTCGAAGCGCGAGCAGTTCGGCAAGCCGATCGCGTCGTTCCAGGCGGTCGGCCAGCGCGCCGCCGACGCGTACATCGACGTCGAGGCGATCCGCCTGACCGCCTACCAGGCGGCGTGGCGCCTGGCGCAGGATCTTCCCGCCGCGGAGGAGGTCCGCATCGCCAAGTTCTGGGCCGCCGAGGGCGGACACCGCGTCTGCTACGCGGCGCAGCACCTGCACGGCGGCATCGGCGTCGACGTCGACTACCCGCTGCACCGCTACTACACCTGGTCGAAGCAGATCGAGCTGACGCTCGGCTCGGCGCAGCCGACGCTGACGAAGCTCGGCGCGCTGATCGCCCGCAGCGCCTGAGCACGGGCTCGCCGTGATCGGAGCGCGGCTCGGCGCGCTCCCCGTGCGAGCCCGATCGGCACGCGCGCGCCCCCCTCTTGTCCCCGCGAGCGACGCGGCTAGCGTGGAGGTGCAGCCCCACGTTGCCGCGCGAGCGGGGAGCGATCCGATGCCGAAGAGAGACCGATGCGGGCCGCGCGACGCGCGCCCGGCAGGGCGGCACCACCGCGCAGAAGAAGAGCGCCGGCCGCAAGGACGGCAGACGCCTGCGCGCAAGACCGCGAGTCAGGCCGCACGCAGGAGCACGGCCCGGACCACGCGCGAGAGCACGCGCAGGAGGAACTCGTGAGGGGGGCGCCGCCGGACGATCGCCCGAGCGTCGATCTCCGCCCGGCGGAGGCTCTCGCCGCGGCCGGCGCGGCGCCCGCGCTGCGACGCGCGCGCGTCGCGCTGCTCCTGATCGACGTCGTGAACCCGCTCGACTTCCCGGGGGGCGACGATCTGCTGCGCGCGGCCGTGCCGATGGCGCGGCGGATCGCCGCGCTCAAGCGCCGCGCCGGCGAGGCGGGCATCCCTGCGATCTACGTCAATGACAACTTCGACTGCTGGCACCTCGGATTCCACGAGCTGGTCGACGAGCTGCGCCGCAGCGGTGCGCGCGGCGCGCCGCTGGTCGAGCTGCTGGCGCCCGATCCCCGGCGCGACTTCTACGTCCTGAAGCCGCGCCATTCGGGCTTCTTCCGGACGGGTCTCGAGGTCCTGCTCGAGCGGCTCGGCGTCGAGACGCTCGTCCTCACCGGCCTCGCAGGCGACATCTGCGTGCTCTTCACCGCGAACGACGCCTACATGCGCGGCTTCCGCGTCGTCGTGCCTTCGGACTGCGTCGCCTCGGAGCGCGCGGACGACAACGCGCACGCGCTGCGCCAGATCGCGCGCGTGCTGAAGGCCGACGTCACGCCGTCGGACGAGATCGATCTCGTGCGGCTCGCGGGTGCGAGCGTGGTCGCGGCCGGCTGACCGCCGCGCCGCGCGTGTCCTGTTGCACCCGTCCTTGGCGCTCGCGCCGCCGCCGCGTACTCTGGGCGCCGTGGTGGCGCTCCGGATCCCCAGCGTCGCGGCGCGGCGTGCCGCCGTGTGCGCGCACGCCGCCTCGCGCGCGAACCCCGCACGACCGCGCGCCGCGGGCGCGCTCGTGCTGACCGTCGTCACCGCGCTGCTCGCCGCCGCTCCGCCCGCCGCCGCCCTGCTCCCCGCCGTGGCTCCGAGTGCCGACGCGCTCTACCAGCGCGAGTGCGGCGTCTGCCACGGTCCGGCCGGGCACGGCGACGGCTCCGAGGCGCCGACCTTCCTCACGCCGCCGCGCGACCTGCAGGCCGAGCTGGTCGCGAAGTACCCGCCGGACCGGGTGGCGGCGCGCATCCGGCAGAGTCGCACGCGCGAGCTCGAGATCGATCTCGACGTCGTCGAGGAGCGCCGCAAGCGGATGTCGGAGGAGATCGCCGGCCACCTGCAGCGCCTGCCCGACGTCGACTGGCCGCGCGCGCGTCGCGGCGCCGACGTCTACGCCGAGCGCTGCGAGACGTGCCACGGGCCGCTCGCCCGTCCGGTCACGCCGACCGCCCTGCAGAAGGCCGACCCGCGTCCGAGCGCGACCGCGCCGCGGCCCGACTTCCAGAAGGCGCTCGGCGACGACGAGATCCTGAAGAGCGTACGCGGCGGGCACCCGGAGCTGGCGGGCTTCACGCCGGTCGCGAGCGACGAGGACGCACGCGCGCTGCTCGTCTACCTGCGGCTCCTGTCGGCGGGCTTCGCGCGCTACTCGCTCTGGTGCGCGGGCTGTCACGGCGACGAGGGCCGCGCCGACGGCCCGTTCGCGACCAGCATCGACCGCCCGGAGGTCGTGCTCGACCGCGCCTGGCTCCAGGCGCAGAGCCCGGCCGAGCTGCGTCGCAAGATCATGCACCTCATGAGCGAGGACGACGGCATGCTGCCGCACTACCAGCGCGAGCTGAGCGTCGAGCAGGCACGCGCGCTCGCCGGCGTGCTGGCGGCGATGGCGCCGGCCGCACCGCCATCGCATGCGGCGCCGGCGCCATCGCCTGCGCCGCCGGCGCCCGCGCAGCCCGCGGCGGCGACGTCACCGGCGCGCGCGGCGGCGTCGCCGACGACGGCGCCCGCGGCGCGCTCGACAGCCACCGCGTCGCCGCGTGCCCGCTGAGCCCGGGTCGCTCGGGGGTCGCCGTCCGTTGGAAGACATCGAGCGGTCCTCCAACCCCCCGTGGTGGGCGAAGCCCATCGACACGTCAGTTGGAAGACATCGAGCGGTCCTTCATTCCCCCGTGGTGGGCGAAGCCCATCGACACGTCAGTTGGAAGACACCGAGCGGTCCTCATTCCCCCGTGATGGGCGAAGCCCATCGACACGTCAGTCGAACGATCCGTGCCGTCCCGCGCCGCCGGCGAAGCGCGTCGCGCCGGCCAGGGTCTCGCCCGAGCGGATCACCTCGAACCCGAGGCGCGTCTCGTGCAGCAGCGCGTCGGGCAGGCTCATGCTCCACTGCTCGTAGGCGGAGCGGCGGTCGTTGCGCATGCAGAGCTGCGGGAAGGCGGCGATGCGCCGGGCGAGCTCGAGCGCGTTCTCGAGCGCCGTAGCCGGCTCGACGAGGCGGTTCGCGAGACCCATGCGCAGAGCCTCGTCGCCCGACACGCCGCGCCCGGTGAGGATCATGTCGAGCGCGTGGCTCTGGCCGATCAGCCGCGGCAGGCGGACGGTGCCGCCGTCGACCAGCGGCACGCCCCAGCGCCGGCAGTAGACGCCGAACACCGCGTCGCGCGCCGCGACGCGCAGGTCGCACCACAGCGCGAGCTCGAGCCCGCCCGCGACCGCGAAGCCCTCGACCGCGGCGATGGTCGGCTTCGACAGCAGCATGCGGCTCGGACCCATCGGCCCGTCGCCCTGCTCGTCGACGCGGTTGCCGCGCCCGTGCGACACGGCCTTCAGGTCGGCGCCCGCGCAGAACGTGCCGCCGGCTCCGGTCAGGACGGCGACCGACAGGGCGTCGTCGGCGTCGAAGCGGCGGAACGCGTCGGCGAGCAGCGCCGCGGTCGGCCCGTCGACGGCGTTGCGCACCTCCGGTCGGTCGATGGTGACGATCGCGATCTGCTCGCGGGTCTCGTAGCGCACGGTGCTCATCGTTGTCGTCCCTCCGATCTGGTCGTCGCGCGTGCAGCGGAGCCGATGGTGGCGATCTCGTCGCGCGATCGCCGGCCGGCTTCCGGGTGCAGGGAGAGTGCTATATCGGCTGCGGCGAGCCAACGGCGACGAGGAGAGAGAGAACCATGGCCGAGCACCCGAACGCGACCCGCATCCGCGAGCTGTTCGGCGCCTTTCGCGCCGGCGACGTCGCGACCATCGAGCAGGTGCTCGATCCCGAGGCAGTCTGGCACTTCCCCGGGCAGCGCGGCCGCCTCGCCGGATCGCACCGCGGGCGCGATGCGATCTTCGCCTTCCTGCTCGACGTGCAGGCGTCGACCGGCGGCACCTTCGGCCTCGACCTGATCGACGTGCTCGCGAACGAACGCCACGCGGCGGTGTTCTTTCGCGGTCACGCCGAGCGCGACGGCAAGACGCTCGACAACCCGACCTGCCTGCGGGTCCGGATCGAGGACGGGCGCGTGCGCGAGGTCTGGGAGTTCGTCTGGGACCTCGCGCACGTCGACGACTTCTGGGCGTGATCGGCGCGAAAATCGGCGACGCCGCGACGATTCCGCTTTTACGTGCCGGGCCGACCGGTGTTACGCTCGCTGCACCGCGGTGCGCTCCGCGCCGCGATCGCCAGTCGGATCAGGAAGGGCCAGCCCGATGTCTTCGACGCACCTCCGGAATGCCGCGACGCTCGCGCTCGTTCTGCTCGCCGCCGCCGGCGCGCACGCGCAGACCGGCGCGACCCTCACGCCGAACCAGCGCAACTACATGGTCAACAAGGACATCGCGACGGAGCGCTGGACGATCAACCTGAACCTCTCCTCGCCGGACCCGGCGAGCATCGTCAACGTGACCGGCAACATCTTCCGCGCCGACGGCGGCCCACCGAGCTTCGTGCTCTGCCAGGTGCGCCCCGACTCGACCGGAACGCTGGCCGACCCGTCGAGCACGTTTCGCTTGACGTGCCAGGGCACCGACGCGTGCCAGACGACCGCGACGCAGTGCGCGCGCGAGTCGTGGCAGCTGATCAGCGACGACGTGCAGATCGGGTCGAGCTTCTTCCTGCCGCCCGCCGGCCTCGGCGGAGCGGCGAGCGTGGCGAGCGCTCCGCCGGCGCCGGGCATGGGCGACCGGCTGCGCGCGCTGCTCGGCGGCGCGTGGTCGGAGCTTCGCGTCTGGCTCGCCGGCGGACGCGACCTCGTCACGCCCGGCAGCGCGATCGCGCAGCTCAACGACCGCGGTGCGACTCTGTCGCTCGACCGACTGAACTTCCTGGTGAACAAGGACGTCGGCGCCGAGCGCTGGTCGATCTCGCTCAACTACGTGCCGACGTCGAGCGTGCAGGGCGGCGTCGTGCCGGTGCTCGAGAGCGTCACCGGGAACGTCTTCCAGCCCGACGGCAGCCCGCCGAGCTTCATCTACTGCACGCCACGCGGCGACTCGACCGGCACGCTCGAGGACACCGGCAGCGAGTTCCGCTTCTCGTGCCAGGGCACGAGCGCGTGCGACTCGACGGCGCGCGACTGCGCGCAGAGCCGCTGGACGCCGATCTCCGACGACGTCCGGCTGCCGGCGAGCTTCTTCCTGCCGCCGCTCGGGCTGCCTGCGAGCGTGCAGTCGGATCCCGAGATCGTGATCATCGGCCGCACGTCGGACCCGCCGTCGATCATCGTGCGCGACTTCCAGACCACCGCCGGGGTCGCGTTCGATCGTGCCGCGGGCGCGTGCTCGACCGGCGACACGTGCCTGGTGCCGACGCTCGGCAGCTGCGAGAACGTTCGCGGGCGCGTCGTCGAGGTGGACGGCGGCTGCGGCTGCTTCGTGGAGAACGTGTCCGCGCAGTGCGTCGGCTGCGGCGCCGGTGCCTCCGGCCAGTGTGGTGGCGACTGCGGCTTCCCGGTCGGCGGCGCGCAGGCGCGCGGCCAGTGCCTGCCGTTCTCTCCCGGCAGCTCCGAGTGCGCTTGCTACGCGGTCGGCGCGGGGCAGAGCCAGGCGGTGCAGGGCTGCGGCGGTCCGCAGGGCGTGGGCTGCTCGGGCCAGCGTTGCTGCGCCGACGACCCGCGCGACGGCTGCGATCCGCTCGCCGGCGGTGCGGGCTGCTTCGGCATCTGCGTCGCGGTCGAGGGCTGCGATCCGAGCCGCGAGCAGTGCGGCGCGTGCCTCGCGACGAGCGGCCAGTTCTGCGGCGACGGCGACCGTCAGGGCAGCGAGCAGTGCGACGGCGGCGACCTCGGCGGCCAGACCTGCGCATCGTTCGGCTTCGGCGGCGGCGGCAGCCTGCGCTGCACGTCGAGCTGCGGGATCGACACGGCCGGCTGCAGCTCCGGCGGCAACAACCCGCCCGAGATCCTCGACATCGACTTCCCGTCCGTGATCGACCCCAACGGTGGGCCGGTCGGCGGCGAGGTGAGCTTCGAGGACCTCGACGGCGACGTCGTGCAGGCGAGCTTCGAGCCGATCTCCGGCAACGTCTCGCCGTTCAGCTTCGACCCGAACGTGTTCGGGCGTGCGAGCGGCAGCTTCGCGTTCTTCGTCAACTGCAACGGCAACGTCGAGGACTACCTGGTCTCGGTCACGCTCGTCGATCAGCAGGGCAACGTCAGCAGCCCGGCCCTCCTCGAGTGGAGCTGCCGCAGCTTCGCCGAGTGCGGCAACGGCCGGGTCGAGCAGGGCGAGACCTGCGACCCGCCGGGTGCGAGCGGCGGCTGCGGCTCGGGGTTCCTGTGCACCAACGATTGCTCGCAGTGCGTCTCGGCGACCTCCTGCCAGGGACGCTGCTGCCCCGGACGCGACGACTTCTGCACGCCGCCCGACGCCGCCTGCTACTGCGACGAGGCGTGCCGCGAGTTCCAGGACTGCTGCGGCGACGTGTCGTCCGCCTGCGGCTTCTGAGCGCGTGACGCGATCGCCGCGCGGCGCCGGTCAGGACGACGGCGCCGTGCGGCGGTAGTAGCCGAGCGCCACGAAGCCGAGCGCCGCCCACGAGAGGTCGAGCGCGCGCTTCGCGAGGCCGACCGAGAGGCCCGTGGTCGGCTCGAGGCCGAGCGCCACGAAGGCTGCGACGAAGGCGCCCTCGCGCACGGCGATCTGTCCGGGGACGAAGAAGCCGACGAAGCTGAGCGCGCTGGTGATCGCGCTCGCGACCAGCATCGCCGACCACTGCGGCGGCCCCACCAGCGCCCACGTCAGCAGCCCGACCTCGAGCGCGCCGATCAGGAACGAGAGCAGGTTCAGCGCGGTGGACGCCGCGAAGCGCCCGCGCTCGCGCCGGTAGTAGCGCGCGAGCCGGCGGTCGACGTGCATGGTCGCGCTGCCGGTCGAGGGCTTGCGGATGACGCCCATGCGGTTGAAGAGGCTGGCGCCGCGCGCCATCGCGCCGGTCGTCTGGACGAGGAGGAAGCCGACCACGCCGATCGCCTCGAACACCAGCAGGGTGACCATTCCCTGGAACATGCGCGGGTCGAGGTCGGGCAGCCGCCACGCGACCGCCAGACCGATCAGCAGCAGCAGGAGCTGCGCCAGGGCGTCGCTCGACTTCGCGACCAGCAGCGAGGGTACCACGTCGCGCATGCGCGCCCGGTCGCGCAGCAGCCAAGCCTTGACGCCCTCGCCGCCGACGCTCGCGGTCGGCGTGGTCATGTTGAGCGCCTCGCCGGCGATCCGGACCAGGAAGAGCTCCCGCACCGGCACCCGGTCGCGCGCAAACGCGAAGCGCCAGGCGAACGCCTCGACGATCTGCCCGACGAGGCTCGGGCCGACGAGCAGCAGCGGCAGCAGCCACGCGACGTCGCGCAGCGCGGTGAAGACCTCGGCGGCTCCGACCTCGCGCACGATCGCGGCGAGGCCGAGGATCCCCGCGAGCAGCAGGACGAGCTCGACGCGACGCATGGTGCGGGCCTCTTTTCGCGGACGCCGCCCACGCTCGCAAACGGTTGGCGGCTGGGGTAGGCCGTGACGTCATGCTCAGGGATCGCATCTCGACCACCGCGGCCGGTCGGATCGGTGCGGCGCTCGCGCTCGTCGCGACCGTCGCGTCGTCGGCGCCGGCGATGGACGTCATCACCCGCGAGGAGCTGAAGGAGACGGCCATCGAGTACGGCCGCTACGACCAGCGCTTCATCACCTGCAAGATGGAGCCGCCGAGCTCGATCAAGGTCGCCTTCCTGCGCTACGCGAAGTCGCGCGGCGCGGGCGAGGAATACCTCGACCTGCTGTCGAAGGTCTTCGACGAGGGCAAGGCCGAGGTCCGCAACCTGCGCGTCGGCTTCTCTCCCGAGGAGTGCAAGGAGAAGCTCGAGTCGGCGAAGGGGCAGGAGGTCCTGAAGAACGTCGAGGAGTGGTCGAAGCTGCCGCGCTGAGGGGCGCGCGGACGACGTGCTCGCCCCGGCGACGGCCACTTCGAGGCGCTCGCTCGATCGTGGGGAGATTGCTCGGACGCTGCGGCGCGCGATCGGGCCCCGGTTGTCGTCGCGGGCGTTCCCCGGCACATTGAGGGGATGCCTCGGTCGATTCTCGACCGCGCGAGCCGCACGAGCGGCGTCGCGTTCGCCGCGTCGCTGGCGCTGCTGGCGCTGAGCGCCGCAAGCCCGGCGGATGCGGCCAGCTGCGGGGGCGACAAGGTCTGCGCCTGCGGGGACAAGGTCACCCGGGACTACCGCCTGCCGGCCGACCTCGGTCCCTGTCGCGGCAGCGGCCTGCGGGTCGGCGCCGCGATCACGCTCGACGGCGGCGGGCACAGGATCCGGGGCTCGGGTCCGGGCGTCGAGGGGGCGGGGCTGCGCATCGGCGACGACGGCAGCGGCGCCCGGGTGCAGAACCTCACGGTCACCGGCTTCGAGCACGGCATCCGCCTGGTCGGGGCGCGCAACGTGCGCTTGACGGACGTCGAGGCGTACGGCAACGGCGATCCCGGCCCGCGCGAGGGCTACGGCATCGACGTGTCGTCGGCGGCCTCCGACAACGTGCTCGAGCGCGTCAAGGTGCACGGCAACGCCGACGAGGGCATCCACGTCGGCACCGACGCCGCGCGCAACCGCATCGTCGACGCGCAGGTGCGCGACAACGGTCGCGAGAACGTCTACTTCCTCGCCTGCCGCGACAACCGCCTCGAGCGCTCGACGCTGTCGGGCTCGGGATCGGGCAACGCGTCGGTGTACGTCAAGTTCGCGAGCGGGACCGTGATCGAGGACACCACGGTGAGCGGCGGGCCGATCCAGATCCGCGGCGGCTCGCGCGACACCCGCCTCGTCGGCAACCGCCTGCGCGACGCGGCGGTGATCCTCGAGGAGCAGAACGACAAGCGCTTCGGCCGCGGCGCCCCGAGCGGCACCGAGGTGCGCGGCGGCAGCATCGACTCGAGCGGCGCCTGCGTGCGCATCGAGTCCGCGACCGGCACGCGCGTCGAGGACGTGAAGCTCACCTGCCCGGACGGCATCCGGGTCGGCCGCGGCAGCCGCGTGGCGGTCCGCCTGCCCACCACGGGCACGACCAACGGCAAGGGCCGGCTGCCGGTGCGCTGTGCCGGCGGCGATTGCGTCGACGACCTCGGCGCCGCGCCCCGCTGATCCTGCCGTCGCGACGCGACAGCGTCTGCGCGGTAGGAAGTCCGCGCGGTGGGGAGGCGCTCCGTCGTCACCCCCGCAGCGAACGCCGCGCAGCGCCGCCGAGAGACGGCGAAGCTCGGCTTCGCCGGTCTCGAGGCAGAGCAGCGGGGGCGACGACGGAGCGCCTTCCCGCCGCTCACCGGCACCGACCCGAGCAGCGCGAATCCGTAGCGGCAAGAGGCGACCTGCGCTACTGTGCGCCCCGGTGCCGGCTCTGGTCTGGCCGGGCAAGGTGCGCCCGACCGCTGGCCGGCCGAGAGTGAGGCGATGCGACTTACGGCCACTGCGGTCTCCGACATCGGCCGGGTGCGGAAGACCAATCAGGACTCGGTCGGGTGCTTCGACGACCTGAGCCTGTTCCTGCTGTCCGACGGCATGGGCGGGCTCAAGGACGGCGAGGTCGCGAGCCGGCTGGCGATCGACGTCATCCGCCAGACGGTGCAGGGCAGCGCCAACGGCAACGGCCAGCCGGCCGACGATGCCGGGGTGCTGCGCGCCGCGATCGCGAGCGCGAACGAGAGCATCCTCCAGGAGGGCGAGTCGCGCGGCGACGGACCGGGGCGCTCGCGCATCGGCGCGACCATCGTCGCGCTGCGGCTCTCGCCCGACGCGGGACGCGCGGTGTGGGCGCACGTCGGCGACAGCCGCCTCTACAGAGTGCGCGAGGGGCGGCTCGCGCTCCTCACCGCCGACCACACGGTCGCCGGCGCCGCCTACCGCGAGGGCGCGCGCGTGCCGCTCGATCTTCCGCACACCAACGTTCTCGTGCAGGCGCTCGGCGTGTCGCGCGACGTCGAGCCGTCGGTCGGCGCGGACGACGTCCGTCCCGGCGACCTCTTCCTGCTGTGCAGCGACGGCGTCTCCGGCCTCGTCGAGCCCGGCGTGCTCGAGGAGGAGCTGCTGCGCGACTCGTCCGTCGAGGACAAGGCGTCGAGCCTGATCCGCCTCGCGCTCGACGCGTCGGGCCGCGACAACGCGAGCGTGGTGCTCGTCCAGATCCTGGGGGACTGACCTCCCGCCGACGATGTCCGAAGGCCGCCTCATCAAGAACAAGCTCCGGATCGTGCGCCAGGTCGGGCGTGGCGGGATGGGCTTCGTCTACGAGGCGTTCCACGAGGGCCTGCGCGTCACGCGCGCGCTGAAGCAGATCGTCGGCGACCTGCAGGACAATCCGGAGATCGAGCGCCGCTTCCTGCACGAGGCGCAGATGATGGCGCGCCTCGAGCACCCGCACATCGTGCGCGTGTTCGACATCGACCAGGAGCCCGGCTTCGGCACCTACCTGCTGATGGAGTTCATCCGCGGTCGCGACCTCGGCGACGTGCTGCGCCAGGAGGGCCGCTTCTCGTACGCCGAGACCTTGCGCATCGGCATCGCGGTCGCGTCCGCGCTCGACTGCGCGCATCGCGCCGGCCTCGTGCACCGCGACATCAAGCCCGCGAACATCCTGATCGAGGACGGCACCGGGCGGCCGGTGGTGACCGACTTCGGCATCGCGAAGGAGGTCGAGAGCGCGAACGAGAACGAGAGCTTCACGCGCACCGGCAGCTTCGTCGGCACGTATCGCTACTCGTCGCGCGAGCAGATCCGCGCCGAGAAAGGGGTGCCGATCGACGGCCGCGCCGACGTCTACTCGCTCGGCGTCGTGCTCTACGAGATCTTCGCCGGCCGGAAGTACCTCGCCGGCATGCCCGAGCTGAAGATCGCGAGCTGCGTGGGCTACCAGGACGACTGGCAGCCGGTGCTCGACTACCCCGAGGAGCCGCCGCCGCGCTTCGCGACGCTGATCGACGATGCGATCGCGCCCGATCGCGACCGGCGCGTCCGCAGCGCGGCCGAGCTGGTCGAGCGCCTCGAGGAGTGCCGCCGCCTCGACGTGCTCGGCGCGGGCCCGGGTGGCGGCACGAGCGTGGCCGTCGAGACCACGCTCGCCGCGACCTCCGCCACCACGCAGACGGCTCCCACCCCTTCGCGCGCGGGGGGGATGGGCGAGCTCACCGCGACGACGCTCGACGAGCCGCGCCGCCAGGAGAGCCAGACCGAGACGCGCAACCAGTGGGTCGCGCTGCTGCAGGGGCTGCGCGGCGCGGTCGACGACCAGGCCGGAGAGTTCGAGCGCCTCTTGAAGGAGCTGATCGAGCTCGACATCCCGCGCGACGACTTCCGCCAGCTCGACGACATGAGCCAGATCCTGAGCCGCGTCGAGCGCGCCGAGAGCGAGGGGCAGTATCAGGACGCGGCGTCGAATCTGCAGGGCCTCTCCGACCGGATCCAGCAGCTCAACGGCCGCATCGAGCAGACGATCGGCGGCGCGATCCAGCGCAACCTCGGCGAGCTGCGCCAGAGCTGGCGCGACCTCGCCGGCGGTGCCGGCGATCTGCTGCCGGCCGACCGCACGCGCGCCTTCGACCAGCTGCTCGCGCCGGTCGCGGACATGCTCGAGGCCGGCGAGTGGGCCTCGTGTCGCGACGCGCTGCGCGAGGCGCGTGGCCGTCTCGACGAGGCGCGAGCGACGGTCCGCGGCGATGCCGAGGAGCGCGTCGCCGCGGAGCTGCGCGCGCTGCGCGAGACCCACGACGCGCTCGCGGCGCGCTCGGCGGAAGCGGCGGCGTCGACCGGGGTGGAGCCGGCGGCCGTCGAGCGCGAGGTCGCGACGGCGATCGGGCAGGGCGCGTACACGGGCGCGCTGCGACGCAGCGCCGATGCCGTCCGGCTGCTGCGCGACGCCCAGCAGCGCTTCGAGCAGGCGGCACGCGAGGCGGCGGCCGCCGCGCGCGCCGGCGCCGACGAGGCGCGCGCGGCGCTCGATCTCACCGAGGCGCAGGAGCTCGCGGGCGACGCGCTCGCGCGCGCCGACGGGCAGCGTGCGAGGGCGGCTGCGGCCGAGCGCGATGGTGACCCGGAGGCGGCGCGACGCGTCTACGACGAGGCGCGGGCGAGCTACCAGGGGATCGCCGCGCGGGTGCAGGAGGCGACGCGCGAGCAGATCGCGGCCGCCGAGGAGGAGCTGCGGCGTGCGCTCGACACGCTCGCGGATGCACCCGAGGAGATCGCCGGCGAGGCGCGCGCCGGCACGGAGCGCATGCTCTCGGGAGCCCGGCCGCGCGAGCGGCGCGCGGCGCTCGACGCGATCGGCGCGACGCGCGACGTGGTGCTGCGTGCGGCGGCCGAGGTCGAGCCGTTCCGCCGCGCGCGCGCCGCGGAGGCGGACGCGCAGTCGGCCCTGGAGCGCGCGACCGGCCTCGGCGCAACCCGCGCCGACCTGGGCCCGGCGCTGCAGCTCCTCGACGAGGCGCACGGCAGCCTCCAGGGCCGCGCGTTCGACGTCGCGAGCGACACCTTCGCGCGCGCTGCCGCCGCCTGCGAGGAGATCGGCGCGCGCGTCGTCGCGCGCGGCGAGTCCGAGCGTCTGGAGGCGACGCGGGCGCAGATCGACGAGCAGCTCGGCGCGCTCGACACGACGCTCGCCGGCGAGCTCTGCGCCGCCGAGATCGAGCGCGCGCTGCGCGCGCGCGACAGCGTCGAGAGCGCGGCGCGCGCGGGGGACCGCACCGCCGCGCTCGAGGCCGGCGGCGAGGCGCTGGGCGCTCTGCGCGAAGCGTCGCAGGCTCTGCTCGGCGGCCTCGGCGAGCGCTCGAGCGCGCTGCAGGCAGACCTCGCCGGCCTCGCGACGCGGGCTGCCGACCTGCTGCCGGCCGCCGAGCGTGCCGATCTCGAGCGCGCGGCGCAGGGGATCGAGCGCGCCCTCGTGCAGCGCGACGCACGCCGCGCCGGCGCTGCGCTCGACGAGGCCTGGCGGCGCGTCGGCGACGTGCGCGTGGCGCTCGACGAGCGCACGCGCGCGCTCGCGGCGGACGGTCTCGCGCGTATCCGCGCGACGGTCGCAGAGCTCTCGGGGCTCGAGCCGGGCGCGACGCTCGACGTCGATCCCGACGCGGTCGCGGCGCGCGTCGACTCCCTGCTCGGCGAGGAGCGCTTCGCCGACGCACGCGGCGCGGTCGCGGACGCCGTCGCGCGCTCCGGCGAGGTGCTGGACGCGGTGCGCACGCGCGTGCGCGGCGGGCTCGCCGCGGCGCGCGACGAGGCGCTCGCGGCCCGGCGCGAGATCGACCTCGAGGCCGCGCGCGAGGTCGCAGCGCCCGAGCTCGAGCAGGTCGACGCGCGGTACGCGCGCGCCGCGGAGGTCGAGGGAGCAGGGGATCTGCCGGCGGCGACGGCTCTGTTCGCCGCAGCCGCGGAGGCGGCGCGTGCGCTGCGCGCCGAGGTACGGACGCGGCAGATCGCGCTCCACGAGACCGAGCGCGCGGCGCTCGAGGAGCTGCTCGCGCGCGCCGCGGACGCGCCACCCGAGATCGTCGGCCGTGCGCGCGACGAGGCGCGGGCGCTGATCGAGGCGACGGTCGCGGGGGACCTGCGTCAGGGGACGCGGGCGGTCGTGGTGACGCGCGAGCGGCTCGTGGCGCTGCTCGACGAGGCGGCGCAGTTCACCGCGGCGCGCGAGCAGCAGGCGCTCGCGCGCGCCGCGGAGCAGCGCGCCGGCACGCTGTCGCCGTCGCGGCGCCAGACGAAGGTGCCGGCGAGCCTGACGCGCGACGCCGACGCGCTCTTCACCCGCAAGACGTGGCCAGCCGCCGCCGCCGCGTACGCGAAGGCGGCGGCCGCGTGGGGTGCGCTCGCCGACGAGCTGCAGCGGGCGGTCGAGGCCGAGCGCGCGGCCGCGCAGGCGAAGGCCGACGCCGCCGCGGCGAAGCAGCGCGAGCGCGAGGCGGCGGCGGAGCTCGAGCGCCGGCAGGCGCTCGAGGCGAAGCGTCGCGCCGAGGAGGAGAAGGCCGCCCGCGAGGCGAAGACGCGCGCCGACGCCGAGACGAAGGCACGCGCGGAGGCCGAGGCGCGGGCGCGCGCCGAGGCGGAGGAGGCCGAGCGTGCTCGGGTCGCCGAGGCGGCGAAGGCCGCGCGCGAGCAGGCGGCCCGCGAAGCGAAGGGCCGCGAGGACGCGGCGCGCGACGCGAAGTCCCGCGAGCAGGCTGGGCGCGAGGCGAAGGCGCGGCCGGCGCGCGCGCCAGCGCCGGCGGAGGCCGACGCGACCGTGGTCGCTGGAGCGGCCGCGAGCGAGCCGACGCGCCTCTTCGACGCGGATGCGACCATGGTCGGTACGACCGAGGCGACGCGCGTCGAGCCCGTCCTGCCGCAGGCCGAGCCGCGGAGCGGCCTGCCGATCCCGGCGCTCGCGGGTGGTGCCGCGCTGCTGCTCGCGGCGGCGGGTCTCGCCGTGTGGCTCAGCCAGCGCGAGCCGGCGACGCAGCCGGTGACGACGGCGAAGGTCGAGGAGCCTGCCCCGGCGCCGCCCAAGGCCGCGACGAAGGCCGAGGAGCCGGCGAAGCCCGCGACGCAGCCGGCCGACGAGGCGCCGGAACCGGCGCCGGCGCTGGTGTCGCCCGCGGAGGAGCCGGCGCCGCCGGCGCCCGCAGCCGAGCAGCCGGCGCCGGCGGCCGAGGAGCCGGCCACGGAGCCCGCGCAGGTGGCGAAGGTCGAGCCGGCGGCGCCGGTCGCGCCGCCGCCGCTGCGCATCTCGGGCTTCACCCCGAGCGCCGGCGAGGTGACCGTCAAGGAAGGGGCGAAGCAGGCGTTCTCGATCGACGTCTCCGGCGGTGAGACCGGCAAGAAGCCGAAGGTCACCTGGCGGCTCGACGATCGCGTGGTCGCGAGCGACGTGACGCGCTTCGAGTACGCGCCCGGCTTCGACGCCGCGACCGACGCGCCGCGGGCGCTCGCGGCGGTGGTCGGAGAGGGCGCCGACGCGCAGACGCACAGCTGGCGCGTCGCGGTGGCCAACGTCAATCGCAAGCCGCAGCTCGTCGCCTCGCCCAAGTCGGGCACGAAGATCGACGCGAAGCTCGGCGACACGGTGAAGCTCGGCGCGACCGTCAAGGACGAGGACGGCGACGCGATCCAGTACGCCTGGAAGGTCGACGGCAAGGCCGTCGCCGACACCGGGCCGCAGATCGAGGTGCCGGTGACCGGCAACCGCTCGGTGTCGGTGACGGCGAGCGACGGTACCACCGAGGTGAGCGCGAGCTGGCAGATCGCGGCGATCAAGCCGGTGCTGAAGCTCGACGCCTCGCCCGCGCGTCTCGAGCGGCTGCGCTTCGAGAAGCCGCAGGACTTCGCGCTGTCGGTGCCGCCGGGGACGACCGGGCTCGAGCTCGAGTGGACGGTGGACGGCAAGAAGGTCGCGAGCGGGCCGAAGTTCACCTTCGCGAACGACGATCCCGCCAAGGTGCGGCGCACGCCGGTCCAGATCGCGGTATCGGGCCGCGACGCCGACGGCGCGACGTTCGAGAAGCAGTGGGCGGTCGTGATCGAGCCGCCGGCGCCGCAGGTGACGAGCGCCGTGCCGCCGGCGGGCGCGGTCGACGTGGCCCCCGGCAGCACGCAGACCTTCGAGCTCGAGGCGGCGGGCCCGGTCGGCGGCCAGGACTTGACCTACGTCTTCCAGGTGGACGGCCGTCAGGCGGCGAAGGGCAGGTCGCCGTCGTTCGACCTGCGCGTGAGCGGCGACAAGCCGCAGCGCGTGACCGGCTTCGTGCAGGACAACTTCGACCAGGTGTCGAGCCGCACCGAGTGGAGCATCGCGCCGCGCAGCGCATCCGACATCGTGCGCAGCGCGCAGGGCTGGCTCGACGACTACCAGAGCGCGTTCAACGCGAAGGACGCGGCGCGCCTCGGCCAGCTGCGCGGCCTGTCGTCGGACAAGGTCGCGGAGCTCTCGAAGGTGCTCGCGGACCAGTCGGGGCTGCGCGTCACCTTCTCCAACGTCAACATCGAGAAGCTCGACGACCAGCGGGCCCGCATCACCTACACGCGCTCGGACGAGTTCACCGACGCGCGCGGCACGCCGGTGTCGCGTACCGGCAACGTCGAGCAGGTCGTCGGCTTGCAGGGCGGGCGCGTCGTCGAGCTCGAGACGCGGCGCCGCTGAGCGCGCGGCGGCGCGCCGGGCCGCGCCCGCCGCGTGCGCAGCATCCACCACGGGAGATCGTCCGATGACCGAGCCCACCTTCGCCTCCGCCCGCGACCTCGCCGCGCGGCTCGCGCGTCGCGAGCTGTCGAGCCGCGAGCTCCTCGAGCACTACGTCGCGCGCGTCGAGCGCCTGAACGCGCCGCTCAACGCCGTCGTGACGCTCGACCTCGAGCGCGCGCGCCGGCGCGCCGACGAGGCGGACGCCGCGCGCGCCCGCGGCGAGAGCTGGGGGCCGCTGCACGGCCTTCCGGTGACGATCAAGGACACCTTCGAGACCGCGGGGCTCCGCACCACCGCCGGCGCACCGCAGTACGCGGAGCACGTTCCCGCGCGGAACGCGGTCGCGGTGCAGCGTCTGATCGACGCGGGTGCGATCGTGTTCGGCAAGACCAACGCGCCGCTCATGGGCGGCGACGTGCAGACGTACAATCCGGTCTTCGGCGTGACGCGCAGCGCGTGGAACCCGGAGCGCACGCCGGGTGGCTCGTCGGGTGGCGCGACCACCGCGCTCGCCGCCGGCTTCACCGCGTTCGAGCTCGGCAGCGACATCGGCGGGTCGATCCGCACGCCGTGCGGCTGGAGCGGCGTCTACGGGCTCAAGCCGAGCTTCGGCATCGTGCCGATGCGCGGCCACATCCCCGGACCTCCGGGCACGCTGTCCGACGCCGACCTCTGCGTCGCGGGCCCGCTCGCGCGCGACGCGGCGGATCTGGACCTGCTGCTCGACGTGCTCGCCGGCCCGACCGACGACCGCGCCGTCGCGTGGCGCCTGGTGCTGCCGCCGCCGCGCCGCACGTCGCTGCGCGAGTACCGCGTCGCCGCGTGGCTCGACGATCCCGCGCACCCGGTGGACGTGGAGGTGTCGGCGCGGCTGCGCGCGACGGTCGATGCGCTGCGCGGCGAGGGCGTCGTGGTCGACGAGGACGCGCGTCCCGCGTTCGCGCTCGCCGACTGCATGCGTACCTACCAGCAGCTCCTGTACGCGGTGATCGCGGTCGGCTTTCCGAAGGAGGTGTACGACTTCCTCGCCGGCGTCGCGCCGTCGATGGACCCCGAGGCGAGCGATCCGTTCTCGCGCGTTGCGATCTACGGGACCGCCCGGCATCGCGAGTGGCTCGCCGCCAACGAGGCGCGCGAGGGATATCGAGCCGCGCTCGCCGACTTCTTCTGCCGCTACGACGTTCTCCTCTGTCCGATCACGCCCGTACCGCCAATCGTGCACGACCACAGCGAGATGAAGGACCGCATGATCGGCGTGAACGGCGCGCAGCGGTACTACAGCGACCTCTTCGCCTGGATCTCGATCGCGACCATGACGTACTTCCCGGCGGCCGCGGCGCCGGCGGGGCTCACGGCGGGCGGGCTGCCGGTCGGCGTGCAGATCGTCGGGCCGTACCTCGAGGACCGGACGCCGATCGACTTCGCGCGCCGGCTGGGGGAGGTGGTGGGCGGCTTTCGGGCACCTCCGGGCTGCTGATCGGCTCGCCGAATCGCCGTCCGCCGCGCTCCGGAGCGGTATCGGCGTCGCACCCCGACGCCGAAGATTCTTGACCTGTGCGGAAAAGCCGGTACTGGTTCCGGTGCGGAGACCCGGACGCATACGCGGCGGGGTGGTGTGGCACGTGTCCGGCACGGGGACGGGGACTCCCGGGCCGCCGCGTGAGCCGTCAGGGGATTGGGGGCAAGCGATGAGGATCCGGATCGGAGCGGGTGGGGTCGCGGCGCTGGGTTTGCTCGCCGCGGCTGGCTTCCTTGTGCAGCCTGTTGCGGCACGCGCGCAGACGAACTCCTCGTTCGGCGGCGTCCAGCAGCGCGCCAATGCGGCGCAGCAGATGATCCTCCTCGGCGTGTCGCAGGGGGTCTCGAACCTGCCGCCGACCTCGGGGCAGTCGTTCGTCTACGAGTACGACGAGGCGCTCGATACCTACAAGGCGACCGGGCTGCTCGGACCGACGGCGTACCGCTCGCCGCAGACGATCGGCAAGGGGCGCATGAGCCTCCGTGTGGCGGGCTCGTACTTCGACCTCAACAACACGCAGAACCCGATCGACTACGAGGTGACCGGCCTCGCCGACCCGCTGTTCACCAAGTTCGGGCTCGAGACCAGTGCTTCGGTCGGGCTGTTCAACGTCTCGTACAGCTACGGCGTACTCGAGTGGCTCGAGCTGAGCGTCAACGTGCCGATCGCGATCGTCGACGCGCAGGCGAAGTCGTCCTTCGTGACGCTCGCGTCGGCGGCGGACGAGCCCGTGGGGGACGCGCCGGTCGCGGCCGCGACCTCGATCGAGGCGCTCGATCGCAACCTGTCCAACGGCGCTCTGATCATTCGCGAGGGCACCGTCAACCAGCTCGGCGCAAACTTCAACGAGGGGACGTCGGCCGGTCTCGGCCGGGTGAGCCTCGGCGGCAAGGCGCTGTTCTTCCAGTCCGAGTACGTCGACGCCGCGTTCTCGCTGGAGATCTTCCTGCCGAGCCCGAACTCGAAGGAGTACGCGGGGCCCGACAGCGGCGCGTTCCTGCCGCGCCTGATCACCGCGTTCAAGCTGTTCGAGGCGGCCAAGGCGCACGTCGACGTGGGCTACGACCACGACACCGAGTTCGTCGAGCTGCGCCGCTTCGTCTGGAACACCGGCGTGTCGTACGCGCTGCCGGGCGTCACGTTCGACACCGGCGTCGGCGGCTCGAAGTTCAACCGCGGCATCGAGTGGACGCCGTCCTCGTTCGTCCAGCCGCCGGGGCAGGAGATCGACGTGCCGCTCACCTTCACCTCGCTCGGCGACAACACGCTCGGCGACAACTACGTCGACTTCCTGTTCGGCGTGAAGGGCCAGGTGCTCGAGAACGCCGTCGTCAGCGGTGCCGTCAACGTGCCGCTGAACAGCGACGGCATCCGCCCCGAGGCGGTCGGCACCGTCGCGTTCGAGATGTACTTCTAGAATCCCGCGCATCAGCCGCGCGGATGGTCTCGGGTGCCGGGGACGATCTCGACCTGCGCCCGGTTCGCTAAAGGCGAGGCAGGCCGGCACCGAGAGCACCTACCGCAGAGGTCGGCAAGCCGCGGCGGGGCGCGTGGCGGTGCGGTCGAACGCAGCGCGCGCGCCGTCGCATTGACTTTCGGTGCGATAAATCAGAAGGGGGCACGACGACGCGGGCGGCGAGGGGTGCTCGCGCGTGCAGTGAGAGCAAATGGCTGAGAACGTCGTCGAGTCGGATTACACCAGCTTCGGTACCCTCAAGGTCCAGCAACCCACCACGCTGCCCGACGTCATCGACGTCTTCGTCGCGGGTGGCGGTCCCGCCGGAACGGCGGCCGCGGTGCGGGCGAAGGAGTTCGGACTCTCCTGCCTGGTCACCGACTACGACGACCTGATGAAGCGGATCCGGGACTATCCCAAGGAGAAACTCATCAAGCCGAATTACGGCGGCGGCGACAAGCTGCAGTTCCCCGCCGGCGGCCCGATGCTCAACTCGCTGCACTTCGGCGATCTCGACAAGGACGAGATGGTCGTGCAGTGGAAGGCGAAGTACAAGGAGTACGGCATCACGGCGCGCATCGGCGCCGAGTTCACCGGCCTCTCGCAGGGCGCGGACGGCATCTGGGACGTCAAGCTGTGGAGCCATCGCGCCGGCAAGGAGATGGTCTACCGCGCGCGTAACGTGATCCTCGCGATCGGCGCGGGCGTGCCGCGTCGCTTCGACATCCCCGGCAACACCGAGGGCCTCGCCTTTCGCCTCGACGACGCCGCGGCCTACGTCGGCGCGCCGGCGCTGGTGATCGGCGGCGGAACGTCGGCGGCCGAGGCGGTGATCTCGATCTCGAACGCGAAGGTCAAGGCCGAGGACGAGACCGCGGTCTACTGGTCGTACCGCGGCGACAAGATGCCGAAGGTCTCGAAGGCGCTCAGCGAGGTCTTCTTCGACGCCTACATCGGCAACGGCAACATCCGGTACCTGGCGTTCTCGGAGCCGGTCGCGGTGGTCACCGGACCCGACAAGCTCGACTACGTCTCGGTGCGCATCGACCGGAAGACCGCCGACAAGCGCCCGACCGAGACGGTGAACCTCGAGTTCCTGAAGAGCCAGGTGGTCGCGTGCATCGGCGAGGACCTGCCGGTCCGCCTGCTGCAGGGCTGCAACATCAAGGTGCCGATGGTCAACAACCGTCCGCTCATGCTGGTGAACCAGCAGGGCGAGACGTCGCTGCCGGGCGTGTTCCTGGTCGGCGACGCGCGCGGTCCGAAGTTCCTGCGCTGCACCGACTTCAACGACTCGAACACCTACGAGCAGGTCACCCTTAAGCGAAACATCAAGGCCGCGATGGTCGAGGCGGTCGAGGTGGTGAACCTGATCGCGAGCAAGAAGGGCGCGGTCGCGGCCGAGGTCGTGCCGCAGCCGGTCGCAGCTCCCGCCGCAGTCGTGCCGCCGCAGCCGAGCGAGCCCGCCGACGCGGTGCCGCAGGAGATGGGCGCGCAGATCGTCGCGCTGAACCCCGACGGCAGCGTCGAGGAGACCTTCCCGAGCTCGAAGGACGTGATCTCGATCGGCCGCAAGAGCGCCGACGTCGACTTCCCGGACGACGTCTACATGGCCGACCATCACGCGACGGTCTCGAAGAAGGGTGACGACTACGTCCTCGAGGACAGCGGCACCGGCTCCGGCGTGTGGCTGCGCGCGCAGGGCGTCGACGGGCGACCGGTGGGCGAGGGCGACGCGATCTGGATCGGCGCGCAGATCCTGGTCGTCGGCAAGAAGGACGGCCGCTGGACGATCGCGCACCACAATCCGGACGGTGCGTACGTCGCGACCTATCCGATCGGCGACCGCGGCGCGTTCGTCGGCCGGCGCGCCGAGGTGACGCTCGATCCGGGCGATCTCAGCCTGTCGCGCCGCCACGCGCAGATCCGGCCCGACGGCGCCGGTCTCGCGGTGTACGACCTCGGCAGCACCAACGGCACCTACGTCAAGCTCGCGGCACCGGCGAAGCTGAAGAGCGGTGACGAGTTCCGCGTCGCGAGCAAGCGGCTGCGCTTCGAGGTCGTCGCGCGCGTCGCGAAGCTCGCGTCCACCGACGTCGTCGTCGACGCGCCGCCCGCGGCGCCGCCGCCCGCGCCGGTCGAGGAAGCTCCGGTCGCAGCGGCTCCCGCTCCGGCTCCTGCGGCGGCGGCCGCACCGGAGCCCGCGAAGGCCGCGGCCGCGCCGGCCCCCGCACCGGCGCCCGCGCCCGCTCCGGCGCCTGCAGCCGCGGCACCGGCCGCCGCGCCGGCGGCAGCAGCTCCAGCAGCGGCGGTCGAGGGCAGCGCGGTGACGATCGATCACCCGGAGTTCCCGGTGACCTACGGCTCGGGCGCGAGCGAGGACCTGCTGCACTCGTACTTCAGGAGCCTGAAGGCGCGCTTCCCCGACTGCAAGACCAGCAAGAGCGGCGAGCCGACCGACCACATGGACGAGCCGCTCGGCTGGGAGTGCAAGGTGGGCCTGTGCGGGCTGTGCGCGGTGGAGATCGTCGAGGGCGGCGAGAACTTCGTGCCGCCCGACCCCGGCTCGCCGGAGATGAACACGATCGAGAACAAGGCGTTCCTCGACCCCGATCCGCTGAAGTTCCGCCTCACGTGCGTGGCGAAGGTGAAGGGTCCGGTCAAGTTGAAGATTCCGGGTTGAGCGTTGGAGGAGAGGACGGAACCCATGCGGCGATCCATTCCCGAGCAGGCAACCACGATCGGCGCGGGAATCCGCCTTGCCGCCGTGGCACTGCTGGTCCTGGCCGCGGTCTCGTGCGGCGGTGGCGGCGGTGACCCGAAGGAGACGGCGCAGCCGGCCGACACGGCACCGGTCCTGCAGCCCGACGAGATCAACGCGATCATGCAGCTCGCGTCGCGCGCGACCAACGCCGAGATCGCGGTCGCGGTGACCGATCGCCAGGCGCGCATCCTCGGTGTCGCGACCAACTTCCCGATCGACCGCAACGCCTGCAAGGCCGTCGCCTGCACGCCCGACCCGAACCAGTGCGGCGCGCCGGTGTGCGCCGCGGGCGGCGTGTCTTCCGACTGCGCGACGGTGAGCCTCGCGACGCAGCTCGCGCGCACCGCCGGCCTGTTCAGCGCCGACCAGATCTTCCTCACCTCGCGCGCCGTGCGCTTCATCTCGGACCCGAACTTCCCCCCCGGCGTGCGCAACACCGGTGCGGGCGGCCTGTTCAGCATCGAGGCGACCAACCGCGGCTGCCGGCTCGACGCCAACAACCCGGAGTCGGCCGACTTCAATCCGGGCAAGTTCTACCCACCGCAGCTGAACCTCGCGTCGCTGCTCCGTGAGCAGGACGGCGAGGAGGCGCTGCGCTGCCAGAACACCGACGCGCCCAACACGCGCTGCGGCTGCAACACCGGCATCGCGACGCTCCCGGGCGGCGTGCCGGTGTACAAGAACGGGCGTCTCGTCGGCGGCATCGGCGTCGCGGTGCGGGGCATCAGCTACCAGACGCTGCCCGCGGATCCGGTCGCGAACCCGGACAACCCGAACGGGCTCCGCAAGCAGGCGACCAGCCCGGAGCTGACGCTCGCCGAGTTCGCGGCGCGTGCGTTCGCCGGCGACGACATCGCGATCGAGAACGTCAAGCCGAAGGGCCTGCAGAACGTCTGCGACACGGACGTCGCGCCGGCCTGCTGCCGCGCGGCGACGCCGTGCTTCATCAGCGTCGCGCCGGTGCCGCCGCCGGCACCGTTCGACGCCGTGGTGTTCCTCGAGGGCCTCGCGCTGCCGTTCGTCGACTTCGACCCGCCGACGCCGCCGAACCCCGGCAGCTACGGCGATCTCACGACCTTCCTGGTCGAGCCGCGCCAGGGCAACCAGGCACCCGACGGCTGGATCGTCGGTCCGAAGGACGCGACCGACAACCCGCCGGGTGCGGCACCGCTCACCGCGGCGGAGGTGCAGAGCATCGTCGAGAACGCGGTCGCGCAGGCGACGTCGTCGCGCTCGGCGGTCCGCCTGCCGCGCGGCACGGCGGTGAACGTGGTGCACGCGATCACCGACACCAACGGCGAGCTGATCGGCCTCTTCCGGCAGCCCGACGCGCTGCCCGACGCGATCGACGTCTGCCCGGCCAAGGCGCGCACCGCGGTCTACACGAGCAGCCCCACGATCGACCCGCTCGACACGCGCGACAACCCGGCGGTCGGCGTCGACCTCGGCCAGGCGTTCCCGCCGGGCACGGCGGTCACCGGACGCGCGCTCGGCTTCGGCGGCCAGCCGTTCTTCCCGTCCGGCATCAACGGCACGACGCCGGGGCCGTTCCGCGTGTCGTTCAACAACGACCAGACGTACGCGTGCACGCTGCTGCGCCAGCCGACCAACGGGCGGCAGAACGGCGCCATCTTCTTCCCCGGCGGCGTGCCGCTGTACCGCAACGGCGTGCTCGTCGGCGGGCTCGGCGTCAGTGGCGACGGCGGCGAGCAGAACGACCTGGTGGCGAGCGCCGGCACGGCGGGCCTCGAGGCGCCGGAGAGCATCCGTACCGACCAGCTGATCCTGCGCAAGAACCAGGGCGACGGCGTGCGCCTTCCCTATCTGAAGTTCAACCGGCGTCCGCTCGAGCCTTGATCGGCCGAGAGGCGGACGTGCAGGCGGAGGAGGCGAGAGAGCGCGGCATGGCAGGCGACGACGATTCCCGGGACGACGGCGAGCGCACGCGCATCGGCGGGTTGCCACCGGCGATCCCGAAGCCGCCGGCCGCGCCCGCTGCTGCGCCGCCGAGCCCGCCGGCCGCCGACGAGGGGGGCGACGATCGCACCCGGATCGCACCCGCCCGTCCGCCGCTCGCGCCCGGAGCGCCCGCACCGCCCCCATCGCCGGCGGCGGCGAGCTCGCCACCGGCCGGCGACGAGAGCGCCGACCGGACGCGGCTGATCGGCGGCGCGCCGCCGGGCCCCGCCCCCGCGGCACCCGCAGCCGCAGCGCCTGCACCGGCGGCACCCGACGGCGGCGACCGTACACGCGTCGTCGCGAGCCCGCCGCCGGGGGCGGCGAGGCCGTCGGCTCCTGCGGCCGCAGCACCGTCTCCGGCCGCGCCTGCGGCGCAGCCTCCTGCGGCACCGGCGGCTTCGGCCCCGGCGTCGCCCGCCCCGCTGCCGGCGGACGTGACCGTGGATCCCGCGCGCGTGCGGAGCGCGCCCGACGACGAGGAGCGCACGGTCGTCCTCGGACGCCGCGTCGAGCCGACGGTGCGTCTCGAGCGCGTCGCGCCGGCGGGCGAGGCCGAGACCATCGCGCTCGATCGTCCGAGCCTGCTTCTCGGGCGTGGACACGGCGCCGACGTCAAGCTGCGCACGCCCACCGCGTCGCGCGAGCACGCGCGGATCGTCTCGAAGGACGGCCGCTGGTTCATCGTCGCGATCGAGCGCAAGACCTTCTCGGTCGATGGCAAGAAGCATTCGAGCGGCGAGGTTCCGCTCGGCGGAGGGACGCGCATCCGGCTCGGCGACGACGAGTTCGTCGTCGTCGACGCGACCGGTGGCGTCGCGGCACCACGTCCGAGCGGGGGGCTCTGGGCGCGGATCGTGGCGTTCTTCAAGGGACGGATGGGGCAGCGCAGCTAACCGTGAACGGCTGTGCGGCCGGCGAGAAGTGGACTCGACGGGCGGGGGTGACGAGGAGCCGGGGGCTTCTCCGCAACGAAGCGGGCGTGATGAAATGTCGCCAAGACTGATCGTACTCGGAGTGCTGGGGGCGCTCCTGCTCGCCGGGCCAGTGCGCGCGCAGGAGGAGGCTGGATCGAGCGGGGGAGGGGACCTCACGCTCGGCGCGGCGGGGATCAAGGGGCGCGAGGAGCCGCTCTTCCCCGACTTCGACCCGCTGCCCGACCGCTGGCGGATCGAGCCGCCGCCCTACGAGCTGACCGTGCCGAGCTCGATCTGGGATCCGTACAACCAGAATCCGCTCAAGGGCGACTACCCGATCCCCGGCACGCAGACCATCTTCCCGCGCATCACGCTCGCGTCGAAGACGGTGATCGAGGGCCGGCGCTTCCCGATCGCGAGCGGCGTCAGCACCGCGAATCCGAACGAGTTCAGCTTCTTCGGCAGCCCGGACAGCGTCGAGGTCGACGAGAAGATCGCCGCACGCCTCGAGCTGATCAAGGGCGCGACGGCCTACAAGCCGTTCGACTGGCAGTTCCTGGTCGAGGGCGTCGCCGACATCAACAGCGTCTGGTTCTGGGAGCGCAACGTCGTCTACCCCGACGTCCGCGACGGGACCGACCGTACGCTCGCCGACGTTCGCCTCGAGCAGGCGTTCTTCGAGCTCCACCTCGCGGACATCTCCGCCAACTACGACTTCATCTCGACCAAGATCGGTCGCCAGGCGTTCAACTCCGACTTCCGGAGCCTGATCTTCCAGGACACGAACCAGGGCGCGCGCATCTTCGGCACCGCGAACAGCGGCCGCTACCAGTACAACCTGATCTACTTCTACCAGGCCGAGAAGGACGTGGTCTCGAACCTGAACACGTTCGGGCTGCGCGACCAGCAGGTCGCGATCGCCAACGTCTACATCCAGGACTTCTTCTTCAACGGCTGGACCAACGAGTTCAGCTTCCACTACAACTTCGACGACGGCGAGGAGGCGGGCTTCGTCTACGACCGCCTCGGCTTCCTGGTGCGGCCGACGCCGATCGGCGACCCGGTGCCGCACAACGTCACCGCCTACTACCTCGGCTGGGCGAGCGAGGGACACATCGGGCGCATCAACGTGAGTCACGCCTTCTACCAGGCGCTCGGCACCGACGACTTCAACAACATCGCCGGCCGCGAGACCGACATCAACGCGCAGCTCGTCTTCCTCGAGCTGTCGCTCGACGACGACTGGCTGCGCTACCAGACGTCGCTCTACTTCGCGTCGGGGGACGACGACTCGCGCGACGGCGACGCGAACGGCTTCGACTCGATCCTCGACAACCCGAAGGTCGCGGGCGGCGAGTTCAGCTTCTTCAACCGGCAGTCGATCCGCATCACCGATCGTGGCGGCGCCGGTCTGAACCAGCGGCTGAGCCTCGTGCCCGACCTGCGCAGCAACAAGTTCCTCGGCCAGGCGAACTTCGTGAACCCCGGCCTGCTGCTGTTCAACGTCGGCGCGTCGGCGGAGATGACGCCGACCTCGACGCTGATCGGCAACGCCAACTACGTGCAGTTCGTCGACACCGCGGTGCTCGAGACCATCCTCGGCCAGGCCGACATCGACGAGACCGCGGGCATCGACCTGAGCCTCGGCCTCGAGTGGCGGCCGTTCCTCAACAACAACATCATCGTCAAGGGCTTCGGCGCCATCTTCCAACCACTCGACGGCTTCCGGCAGATCTACGGCGGCCAGACCCTGTGGCAGCTCGGCACCGAGCTGACCCTGGTCTACTGAGGAGACGACGATGGCACGCCGCAGAGGAGTCGAGGGGATGAGCCGCGGTCGTCGGATCGAGGGGACGGGCGTCAAGGCCAGGGTGGCGCTCGCCGCGCTGCTCGTTGCGGCCTTGAGCGTGACGGTGCTCCGCGGTGCGCCGTCGCACGCCGACGACGCTGCCGTCGGCGCGACGACGACCACGACCACCAGCACCACCACGCCGCCGCCCGCGGTCGCCGCGCAGGTCGGCGGCGCCGCCGCCGAGCCGCCGAGCCCGCTGCTGCGCCAGACGCGCGCCGAGGCGGAGGCGAAGAGCACGGGCTGCGTCTCCTGCCACGTCGGCATCGAGCCGATGCACGAGACCGGCACCGTCAAGCTCGGCTGCATCGACTGCCACGGCGGCGACGTGAACGTCTCGTCGGGCGGCGCCCAGATGGGCAGCGCCGAGTACAAGGCCGCGATGGAGAAGGCGCACGTGCAGCCGCGCCACCCGGAGAAGTGGGCGTCGAAGAGCGACCCGCAGCGCGTCAGCTCGGCGAACCCGGTGCGCAGCTACACGCTGCTCAACAACGAGTCGCCCGAGTTCATCCGCTTCTTCAACCCGGGCGACCTGCGCATCGCGAACGAGACCTGCGGCGTCGCCGGCTGCCACGTGGCCGAGGTGCTCAAGGTCCAGAAGAGCATGATGACCACCACCTCGCTGCTGTGGGGTGGTGCGGCCTACAACAACGGCATCGTCTCGGTGAAGAACTACATCTTCGGTGAGTCGTATGCGCGCGACGGGACGCCGCAGAAGGTCAACACCGTGCCGCCGCCGACGCCCGACGAGCTCGCCAAGGGCGTGCTGCCGTTCCTCGTGCCGCTGCCGCGCTGGAACGTCGTGCAGGCGCCCGATCCGCTGCGCGCGTTCGAGAAGGGCGGCAAGATCGACCGCTCCGTCGTCTCCGAGGTCGGCAACCCGAACCTCGGTCCGTTCGTCGACCTGCCGGGTCTCGCCGACGCGAAGTTCGGCACCCGCGGCCTCGGCACCGATCTGCGCATCTCGGCCGGCGTGCTGAACATCCACAAGAGCCGGCTCAACGATCCCGTGCTGTCGTTCCTCGGCACCAACGACCACCCCGGCGACTTCCGCTCGAGCGGCTGCACCGGCTGTCACGTTGTGTACGCGAACGATCGCTCGCCGTTCGCGTCGGGTCCGTACGCGAAGTTCGGCAACCTCGGCATGTACGCCGGCAACGACCCGACGATCCCCAAGGACGAGCCCGGCCACCCGATCCAGCACCGGCTGACGCGCGCCATCCCGACCAGCCAGTGCATGATCTGCCACATGCACCAGCCGAACGCGTTCGTGAACCCCTACCTCGGCTACCAGTGGTGGGACTACGAGACCGACGGCGAGCTGATGTGGCCGCAGGAGCAGCGCTACCCGACGTCGCTCGAGCCCTGGCCGTGGAACAACCGGGACGCGGCGTCGCAGAAGGAGTCGATGCTCGCCGATCCCGAGGGGGCGGCGATGCGCGGCCTGTGGACCGACCCGCAGTTCCTGCAGAACGTGAGCCGACTGCCGACCAAGGACACGCGCTTCGCCGACTACCACGGCCACGGCTGGGTGTTCCGCGCGGTCTACAAGCAGGACCGCCAGGGCAACCTGCTCGACAAGAAGAACAACGTCATCGCCCCGGACGACCCGAGGAAGCTCGACAAGGCCGTCCACATGATGGACATCCACGCCGAGAAGGGCATGCACTGCTCCGACTGCCACTTCGAGCAGGACGTGCACGGCAACGGCAAGCTCTACGGGGGCTTCGCGGAAGCGGTCGAGATCCAGTGCGCCGACTGCCACGGCTCGATCCGCGGCTGGGCGAAGCTCAAGACGACCGGCCCGGCGGCACCCAAGGGCGGTCACGACCTCATGGGCGGCTTGACGCCCTTCGGCAAGCGCCGCTTCGAGTGGGTCGGCACCGATCTCATCCAGCGCTCGATGCTGGACGAGAACCTCGAGTGGAAGGTGAGCCAGGTGATCGACTCGATCGACCCGGCGTCTCCCGAGTACAACGAGCGTGCCGCGATCGCGAAGACGATCCAGAAGGACGGCAAGTCGTGGGGCGCCCTGCCCGACGGCAACGCGTCGCTCGCGCACAGCGACGACAACATGGTCTGCTACACCTGCCACACCTCGTGGATGACGAGCTGCTTCGGCTGCCACCTTCCCCAGGAAGCGAACTGGAGGAAGGACATGCAGCACTTCGAGGGCGGCGACTTCCGCAACTGGACGTCCTACAACCCGCAGGTCGTGCGCTACGACGTCTTCATGATGTCGAAGCACAACTCGGCGAAGGGCTTCAAGGTCGCGCCCGCGCGCTCGAGCTCGGCGCTGCTCATCAGCACGACGAACGCGAACCGCGAGCGCCTGTACATCCAGCAGGCGCCGGTCTCGGCCGAGGGCTACTCGAGCCAGGCGTTCAACCCGCACTTCGGACACACCGCACGTAAAGAGGAAGTTCAGAGCTGCACGAGCTGCCACGTCTCCGCCGACGGCGACAACAACGCCTGGATGGCGCAGGTGCTGACGCTCGGCACCAACTTCGTCAACTTCATGGGCCGCTTCGTCTGGGTCGGCATGGGCTCGGACGGCATCGAGGGCGTCGCCGTCACCGAGTGGGACGAGCCGCAGGCGGTGATCGGCAGCAACCTGCACAAGCTCGCCTTCCCCGGCGAGTTCCAGCGCCACCTCGACGACGGCCTCGTGCTGCGCGAGGCGTACGAGCACGGCGCGACCAACGTGCGCAGCCTCCAGCTTCGCGGCGAGTACCTGTACACCGCGAACGGCTCGGACGGGCTGCGCGTCTACGACGTCGCCAACATCGACAACAAGGGACGCGCGGAGCGCATCGTCACGGCACCCGTGTCGCCGCTCGGCCAGCGCGCCTACGTGCGCACCGAGGACGCGACCGGCGTCGCACTCCCGACCAACATGCCGATCGACCCGACGCGCGAGCAGAACCCGGCGAACCAGGAGCAACCCTGGAACCCGATCTACCGCTACGCGTTCGTGTCCGACTCGGTCGAGGGTCTGGTGGTGGTCGACGTGACGCGGCTCGGCGACCGCGACCCGCAGAACAACTTCCTCGAGCGCTCGGCGCAGTTCAACCCGGACGGCGCGCTCGACGGCGCCTCCTACATCACGGTCGCCGGCAACTACGCCTACATCCTCTGCACGCGCGGCCTCGCGGTGGTCAGCATCGCCGACCCCCTCGCGCCGCAGATCGTCGCGACGGTCGGCGCGCCCGACCTCGTCGAGCCCCGCTCGATCGCGATCCAGTTCCGCTACGCGTTCGTCACCGACGCGGAAGGCCTGAAGGTGCTCGACGTGACGTGGCCCGAGAAGGCCGCTCTGCGGGCGTCGCTGCCGATCGCCGAGGCGCACGACGTCTACGTCGCGCGTACCTACGCGTACGTCGCGGCGGGCAGCCAGGGCATCGCGATCGTCGACGTGACGAAGCCTGAGAAGCCGGCCCTCTTCCAGATGTTCAACGCCGACGGCGCGCTCACCGACACGTACGCGGTGCGCGTCGCGGCGGCGTACAACAGCGTGTTCGGCTTCGTCGCCGACGGCAAGAACGGGCTGCACGTCCTGCAGCTCATCTCGCCGGGCGAGACGGTCGGGGCGCAGGGCTTCAGCCCGATCGTGACGCCGCGGCTCATCGCCACCTATCCGACCGCCGGTCCCGCGATCGCGCTGTCGAAGGGCATGGACCGCGATCGCGCGGTCGACGAGAGCGGCAACCAGGTGAGCGTCTTCGGCCGGCTCGGCGCACGCCCGTTCACGCGCCCGGAGATGGAGCGCATGTTCGTGCGCGACGGCCGCGTGTTCACCGTGTCGGAAGGCCGCCCGATGGTCGACGGCAAGACGGTCGGGCCGAAGAAGTTCGTCCGCCCGTACGAGCCGCCGCCGGGCCAGTACGGCACGCCCGAGGGCGGCCCGGTGGTGCAGCCGCTGGCGCCCGAGCCGGAGCGCCTGCTGCCCGGACGCAACTGAACCGACGCGCCGGGCCGGTCTCCTCGCGGACGCCGGCCCGGTGCGCTCGGGCTCGCGCTGTCGTGTATTCTTGACGAGCGCCGCGCGCGCTCGGTCGTGCCCGACCGCACGCTTATGTATCGCGTGCCATGGCGCGGCGGGCGCGCGACGCACTAGATGGGTCGTCCATGACGACGACCATCGACGAAGCGGTCGCAGCACCCGACGGCGCCTCACCGGCCGCGATCGAGCACCACTACGATCGCGGCGCCGCGTTCTTCGCGCTCTGGCTCGGACGGGATCTCACCTACTCGTGCGCGCTGTTCGCGGACGGCGACGACCTCGAGGCCGCGCAGCGACGCAAGATCGACCACCACGCGCGCGCGGCGGGGGCGGTGGGCGCGCGCTCGGTGCTCGACGTCGGCTGCGGCTGGGGCTCGACCCTGCGGCGTCTCGTCGAGCGTCACGGCGTCGGTCGCGCGACGGGCCTCACGCTGAGCCGCGACCAGGCCCGATGGATCGAGGCGTCACGCCTGCCGCGCACGACCGTGCTGCTGCAGGGCTGGCAGCAGCACGAGCCCACCGAGCCGTACGAAGCGATCGTCTCGATCGGCGCCTTCGAGCACTTCGTGCGGCGCGGGCTGCCGCGCGAGCGAAAGGTCGAGACGTATCGTCGCTACTTCGCGCGTTGTCGCTCGTGGCTTCGCCCGGGCGGCGCGATGTCCCTGCAGACGATCGCCTACGGAACGCTGCGGTCCGAGCAGATCTCGGCGTTCATCACCGACGAGGTCTTTCCGGAATCGGACCTGCCGTCGCTCGGCGAGATCGTCGAGGCGGCCGACGGCCTGTTCGAGATCGCGCGGGTGCGCAACGACCGCCTGGACTACGCGCGTACCTGCCGGGAGTGGGCGGGACGACTCGCGGCACGGCGGACGGCCGCGGCCGAGATCGTCGGCGACGCGAGCGTGCGGAGCTACGAGCGCTTCCTCCGCATGTCGGCCGCCGGCTTCGAGCACGGCGGTCTCGTCCTGCTCCGCATCACGCTGCGCCGCATCGACGGTTGACCCGGATACGGGGAAGGGAGGATGCATGGCCGACACGATCGTGGTCGAAGGTCCGGACGAGCTCGCGCGGATGCCCGAGGAGTACCGTGAGGTTCTCTTGCACCAGATGCTCGCCCACACCGAGGGCGAGCTGATGGGCGTCGCCGAGTACCTGCGCATCGCGCACGTCGCGCCGAGCGCGCGCGAGAAGATGCACTGCTACGAGGGCGCGCGCGACGAGATGTCGCACTACGTCGTCAGCGCCGAGGTGCTCTCGGAGGTCGGCGTCGACACCGCATACATGCTCGCGCACGACGCGGCGCGCAGCGCCTACCCGCAGGACTGGCTCGCCGGCAAGACGACCTGGGCCGAGCGCGGCATCACGTCGTACCTCGCCGAGTGGGGCGCGCTCGAGATCATCGAGGAGATGGCGGAGAGCAGCTACCGGCCGTGGGCGGCGATCATGCCGGCGATCGTCGAGGACGAGACGCGCCACACCGCGCACGGTCGCCGCATCACGGAGAAGGCGCTCGAGACGCCCGAGGGGCGCGTCGCGGTGCAGCAGGCGCTCGAGCGCATGTGGCCGGAGGTGCTCGACATGTTCGGTCGCAGCGACTCCGAGCGCGCCGCGCGCGCGGTGCGCTGGGGGATCCGCCTGCGCGACAACGAGGGCGCGCGCCGGCGCTTCGCGACCAAGGCACGCGCGGCGCTCGCGGCGCTCGACCTCCGTCCCCCGGCCGACCACCTGAACCGGAAGTTCCTCTGACGTCCGCAGCGACGGAGGGCACGTGGAGACGGAGACCGACATCGAGATCCGCTGCGCCGACGGGCGCTCGCTCGCGGCGTCGCTGTTCGGTGCCTGCGAGCCCGGACGACCGGTCGCGGTGGTCGCCGCCGCGACGGGCGTCCGCCGTCGGCTCTACCGGCGCTATGCCGAGTACCTCGCCGGCCGCGGGATCACGGCGCTGACCTTCGACTACCGCGGCGTCGGCGGGTCGCGCAGCGGACCGCTGCGCGGCGACCACGCGCGGCTCGCCGACTGGGGCCGGCTCGACATGACCGCCGCGCTCGACTGGGTGCACGGCGAGCTGCGCCCGCGCCGCACGTGCGTCGTCGCGCACAGCGTGGGCGGTCAGCTCCTGCCGCTCGTGGACGCCCCCGAGCGCATCGACGCGGTGGTCTACGTCGGCGCGCAGGAGGGCTACTGGGGCAACTGGCCGATGCCGCTGCGGGTCGCGTTCTTCGCGCTGAGCCGCGTCGTCATGCCGGGGCTCGTCCGGATCGCCGGCTACTTGCCGGCCCGCATGATCTCGCTCGGCGAGGACCTGCCGCCGGGCGTCGGTCTCGAATGGGCGCGCTGGGCGAGCACGCGCGACTATCTGCAGCGGGATCCGTTCGTCGACCGCCTCGCGCTGCCGGCGCTCGCCTACGGCTTCGCCGACGACGCGCTGGCGCCCCGTCACGCCGTGGACCGGCTGCTCGCGAGCCAGCCGCGGCTCGTGCTGCACCGGCGGCACGTGGCGCCCGCCGACCTCGGGCTGCGCGGCATCGGCCACTTCGGCTTCTTCCGCAACGACCTGAGCGGATCGCTGTGGGCGGAGTCCGCCGACTTCATGCTCGACGCCGGTGCGCTCGGCGAGCCGCTGCGAGGCGCATCGTGACCGCCGTCGCACCGGCTGCCGCGCCGAGCGATCCGACCGGCTCGCGCGCGCCGCATCGTGCGGCGCCGGAGCGCGCGACGCCGGAGCTGCCGCCGGACGCGACCAGGCGTCCCGACGCCCGCGCGCGCCGGATCGAGCGCACGGTCCTGCTCGCGATCACCGGCATCCCGCTCGGCGGCGCCGTGGCGGGCGTGTGGCTGCTCGCGTCCGGCAGACTCGGCCTCGTCGACCACGCGATCTTCGCCGCCATGTACCTCCTCACCGGCTTCGGCATCACCGTCGGCTACCACCGGCTGCTCGCGCACCGGGCGTTTCGCACGAGCGGCGCGCTGCGCGGGGTGCTGTCGATCGCCGGCGCGATGGCGATCCAGGGGCCCGCGATCCGCTGGGTCGCCGACCACCGCCGCCACCACGGCTGGACCGACCGTGCGGGCGACCCGCACTCGCCGTGCCACGGCGCCGCGATCCGCTCCGTCGTGGCGCTCTGGTACGCCCACATGGGCTGGTTCTTCGACGCGGAGAAGACGGCAGTCCGCCGCTTCGCTCCCGACCTGGTGCGAGATCCGGTGGTGAGCACGGTCGATCGGCTCTATCCGCTGTGGATGCTGCTCTCGCTCGCGCTGCCGCTCGCGCTCGGCCTCGCCGCCGGCGGCGCCGACGGCGCGCTCGGCGGGCTCCTGTGGGGCGGCTTGACGCGCATCTGCGTCGTGCAGCACGTCACCTGGAGCGTCAACTCGATCGCCCACGCGTTCGGGGAGCGCCGCTTCGCGACCCGCGACGGGAGCCGCAACGTCCGGCTCCTCGGCTGGCTCGCGCTCGGCGAGGGCTGGCACAACAACCACCACGCGTTCCCGCGCTCGGCGATCCAGGGGCTGCGTCGCGGGGAGGTCGACCCGAGCGGCGCGCTGCTGCGCGTCCTCGAGCGGCTGGGTCTGGTCTGGGACCTGCGGCGCCCGCCCGCGGAGCGCACGACGACCTTCGTTCGCTCGTGAGCGCCGCGCCGCGGTCGCACGACCGCGGCGAACGAGTGCCACGACCTTCTCGACTGGAGGCAACCATGCTGCAGGACAGGAGCGGTGTGCCCGCCGCAGGCGCGCCGATCGACGCCGTCGGACGGACGGCCTTCGTCACCGCACAGTGGCGGCTCGAGGAGAGCCGCCGGCCGGGCCGTCTGTTCGACGACTCGCTGGCGGCGTGCTTCCTCGACGCGACCTGCGAGCCCCTCGCCGGCGCGCTCGCGGCCGTGCTGCCCGAGGCGCCGCGCCTGATCGTGCTGCGCACGCGCTACCTCGACGATTGCTTGACGGAGCAGGCCGGTCGCGTCGCGCAGGTGATCGTGCTCGGCGCGGGCTTCGACACGCGGCGGCTGCGCTGTGCCACCGGCGACGTCACCTGGTTCGAGGTCGACCGCGCGCCGGTGCTCGCCTGGAAGCGCGCGTGCCTCGCGCGACGCGGCCTCGCGCCGCGCGTCACCTACCTTCCGTGCGACTACGTCGGCGACGACTTCGTCGAGCGGCTGGTCGCGCTCGGCCTCGATCCGCAGCTGCCGACGTGGGTGATCTGGGAGGGCAACACCTTCTTCCTGCCGCTCGACGACGTCGTGCTCGTGCTGCTGCGCCTCGCGCGGCGGCTGTGCGACTTCACGATCTCCTTCGACGCGATGTCCGACCGGGTGATCGCCCGCTCGACGGGCGACGCGCGCGTCGTCGCGTTCGCGGACACCTACGCGAGCCTCGGCGCGGCGTTCCTGACCGGACTCGCGGACGTGCGCGCGTTCGCGCGCGACCTCCGCCTCGAGGTGGCGGATCACCGGACGGCGGGCGAGCTCGCGCGCCGGCATCTGCCCGCGGAGGCGAGCGGCCGGGCGCTCTTCGAGCACTACCTCCTGACCACGCTGCGCTGGACGGCGTCCTGAAGGACGGCGGCGTCGTCGTGCGCGCGCCGGTCGCCGATCGCTGATCGAGCGAGAACGAGGAGGCGTCGCTCGCGTGCCGTCGTCGCCCGGGCTGCTGCGTCCTCTGCCGCGTGCCCTGCGGCGCCTGGCCGCGCCGTGCGTGCTCGGCGTGCTGGTCGCGCGCGGTGCGCTCGCCGACGGCTTCCTGCGCGACGGCATGGGGCCGATCCCCGCCGGGCGCGGCGCGACCAACGTCGCGCACGCCGACAACGGCAGCGTGCTGCACGACAACCCGGCGGCGCTCGCGCGCATCGCGCCGCGCGCGCTCGCCGACGTCCACCTCGGGCAGTACCTGTTCTCGTTTCGCTACGCGGACGCCGAGAACGCGAGCGCCGGCGGCACGGGCTCGCCGCTGCCGATCGCCGACGCGGCGCTGCTGGTCCGCCCGGAGAGCAGCGAGCGCCTGGGCTACGGGATCGGGATCTTCGTCCCCGCGGGCTTCGGCGCGGACTACGACCTCGACGGCGCCTCGGCCTTCGGCGGCGGCAAGCACCGCTATCGCTCGTTCGCGGCGTTCTCGAAGCTCGTCGGCGGCGTCGCCTGGCGTGCGACCGACCGGCTGAGCGTCGGCGCACACCTCGGGCTGGCCGGCGCCCACGTCCGGCTGCGGCTTCCGTACTGGGTGCAGACGGGAGCGCTCGCCGGTGCTCCGGTCCGCGTCGACCTGCGGAGCACCGGATTCGCACCGGCGTGGGCGATCGGCGGGCAGTACGCGGTCACGCCGGGCACCGTGCTCGGCGCGAGCTACACCGCGGCGAGCGACTTCGACGCCGGTGCGGGCGGGCGCGCGCGGGTCGCGCTCGGCGCTCGCGGTGCTGCGCGCGAGGTGTCCGACCGCTTCGACGCGTCGGTCGCGATCGGGCTGCCGCGCTCGGTCACGCTGGGCGCGCGGCACGACGTCGGCGTGGCGCACCGCATCTCCGCCGAGGCCACGTGGCGGAACTGGTCGGAGGCGCTCGACCGCATCCGCTTCTCGCTCGACGGCGGCAGCGGCGCCCTCGGCGCAGCGAGCGTGCGCGACGAGGTGGACCTCGGCTGGCGCGACACGTGGACGCTCGCCCTCGGATACGAGCTGTTCGCGACCGACGCCGCCACGATCCGGCTCGGCTACACGTGGCACCCGAGCCCGGCGCCGAGCACGACGCTCACGCCGGTGATTCCCGTGACGCTCGAGCACGTCGTCGCGGCGGGTTTCGGCTGGCGCGCCGGTGACGTCCGGCTCGACCTGTCGTACCAGTACACGTTCGGCCCGACGCGCGCGGTCGGCGAGAGCGCGCTGGTTGGCGGCGACTTCGCGCACAGCCGTCTCGCGGTGAGCGGCCACGCGTGGTTCGCGGGTCTCGTGTGGCACGTCGGCCCGTGACGCGGCGGCGAAGGCGCGAGCGGCGGCCGACGGCGTCGCTGCCGCGCTCCGGGCGAGCGACGCGGCGCGAGCGTGCTCGGCTCCTCCGCGGCGGCACCCATCGACACGTCAGTCGAGCGCGGCGGCACACTCGCGCGCTCGCCTGCTGATCGCCGCGGCCAGACGATCGATCACCGGCGCGTCGAGGCCGCTCTCCCGGGCGTGCACGGCGACGCGCTCCGACGCTGCAGGTAGGTGCGCCGCCATCGCGCGCACGGACGCGACGACCTCGTCGGCGGGCAGACGCACGTCGTTCGCCAGGGCGAGCCACTGGCGCCGGCCGATCTGCTCCAGCAGGTAGGTGCCGCCGATCTTCATCGAGAGCTTCAGCTTGCGCGTGCCGAGCTCGGGGTAGAGCAGGATGCTGCCGAGATCGTACAGCGGCGCGAGTCGCACGCGGCCCTCGCTGGCGAGGAGCAGCGAGTAGTTCTTGGCGTGTGCGTCGGTGCCACCGACGAGCCACGCGAAGCCGAGCGCATCCACGAAGGTCCGGACGTCCTCGACCGGCGCGCTCGAGGCCGCGCGCAGCAGCTCGACGACCTCGCGCGGACCCGGTCCGCCCTGGCTCTGGTGCTTTCGGCTCGGCATCACGCCGAGCGCCTGGCAAAGATCCTCCTGGTGAACGCGGAGGAGAGAGGCCCGGTGTCGCACGCGGTCGTAGCGCTCGATCACGAGGGCGATCTCCTCGCCGAAGCGCCTCACCTCCGAGCGTGGCGTCGGCAGGCCCAGCTCGCGCGCCAGCTCGAGGCAGAAGTGCTCGTTCTCCACGTGACCGGCGAGCTCGGGAAGGGGTGGCTTCAGGATGTGGGTGGTCGGGATCCGGCCGGAAGGGATCCCGAAGCGGCCGTCGCGCAGCAGGAGCGCGGTCTTCGCCTGCGCGCCCGCGAGGCTGAACTGTCCGGCGTCGGCGGGGCGTCGCCACGCCGCCAGGTCACCGCGCAGGGCGCGAAGGCGTCCGGCGACGTCCTCCTCGCTGAGCCACTCGACGCGTCCCCGGCGCACGACGCCGCCCGCGTGCACGGCCTCGCGGGGCACGAGCTGCACGGCGCCGGCGCAGTCCTCGCCGACGTGCGCGAGCAGCGAGAACGCGTTGCGGCCGACGTGGAAGTCTCGCGCCCAGCGGTCGATCACGCGGTCGCTGTCGGGGAGCAGGCCCCAGAGGAACGGCTCGATCTTGCCGTGCGGGTGCTCGGCCGCGCCGAGCGGCATCGACAGCGAGAGCGGATAGGCGTCGGGCGACCGTCGCCAGGCGTCCCCGTACGAGAACCTGAGGCGCCCGCGCGCGTCGCGCGCGACGCTGCCGACCTCGACGCCCGACAAGAAGACGACGAGATCGGATGCGCTCATCGCGTCTTGGGCTGCGCGAGCGAGCCGAGCAGGGCGGCGAGGTCCACACCGGGCAGCTTGGCGCCCGGCCGCCCGCCCTTCCGTGCGCGGGTCGAGCCGGCCGGAGGGGGCACGTCCACGTCGATCGAGAGCCCGAGTGCGTGCAGGGCGCGCAGCACGAGCCCGACCTCCGCGCGCGGCTTTCCCGACTCGATGTCGATCACCCAGAACCGGCTCACGCCGGCCTTCGCGGCGAGGGTCTTCTGGTCCATCCCGATCTGCCGCCGGCGCTCGCGGATGAGCGCTCCCAGCTCCGCCGTGGTCTTCACGCGCATGAGGGCCTCTCCCTCGAACGATACGTTGACGATCGCCCACATTGCAGATGAGTGGACGCTCGTCAACAGCAGCGGATGTGGTCGAACGACGACGTCGTAAGAGGTGGCCGCCCGCCGACGGGGCGCTCGCGCGCTTTCGCCGGGCGGCGTCCTGCTCTAGCATCGCCGGGATGCCGAGGGCCGCCGCGCGACGCGGGCGGAGACGCCGCCGTCTCCCGTCCGGGTGGGAACGCTGGAGCGACGAGCAGATCCTCGATCTGCGCCTCGCCGACCTCGCCGGGACCCTGCGCATCGAGGGCACGTGGATCGAGGGACGCATCGAGCAGCTGCACCGCGAGCTCGAGCGCTGCGGGGTCGTCTTCGAGCCGCACTTCTGGCTGTCCGACGACTGGTTCACGCCGGAGGGCGTGCCGGGGGTTGCCCTTCCGTTCTATCTGGCGCATCCGCGCCTGATGCGGATCGAGGAGACGCAGATGCTCGAGGTCGAGGGCGGCACCCCCGAGTGGTGCATGCGCATCCTCCGCCACGAGACCGGGCACGCGATCGACAACGCGTTCCGCCTGCGCCGCCTGCGCCGCCGACAGCACCTCTTCGGCAAGTCGACCCTGCCGTACCCGGAGTCGTACGCGCCGCGGCCGTACAGCCGGAACTTCGTCTTGCACCTCGAGAACTGGTACGCGCAGTCGCACCCCGACGAGGACTTCGCCGAGACCTTCGCGGTGTGGATGACGCCGCGCTCCGGCTGGCGGCGGACGTACGCCGGCTGGCCGGCGCTGAAGAAGCTCGAGTACGTCGACGAGCTGATGTGGGAGCTCGCGGGCAAGACGCCGCCGATCACCAACCGGCGCGAGATCGACGCGCTGCCGAAGCTCGGCAAGACGCTCCGCGAGCACTATGCCGAGAAGCGCAAGCGCTACGGCGCCGCGCTGCCGGACTTCGCGGACCGCGACCTGAAGCGTCTGTTCTCGGACGCGACGGCCTTCCGCGACCGGCCGAGCGCCGCGACCTTCCTGCGCCGCGTGCGGAGCCAGGTGAGCCGGCGGGTCGCGCGGACGACCGGCGCGTACCAGTACGCCGTCGACCAGGTGCTCGAGGACATCATCAACCGCTGCCGGGGACTCGGGCTGCGCCTCACCGCCCCCGAGGACGAGACCATGATCGACTTCGCGATCCTGCTCGCCGTGCACACCATGAGCTCGCTCACGCGGCGGGCCCGGGTGGCGATGTGAAGAAGCTGCGCGTGCTGGCGCTCATGGACGAACGCCGCATCCCCCCGGACGAGCCTTCCGACGAGGAGCTCACGACCGCGGACTGGAAGACCGAGTACGACGTCACCGTGACGCTCGAGCGGCTCGGCCACGAGGTGCACAACCTCGGCGTCGGCGGCGACCTGAACGTGATCCGGCGCACGCTCGACGAGGTCAAGCCGCACGTCGTGTTCAACCTGCTGGAAGACTTCCACGACGTGCCGATCTACGACCAGAACGTCGTCAGCTACCTCGAGATGCTGCGCACGCCGTACACCGGCTGCAACCCGCGCGGCCTCATGCTGGCGCGCGACAAGGCGCTGTCGAAGACGCTGCTCGCCTCGCACCGCATCCCGGTGCCGGAGTTCGCCGTGTTCCGGCTCGGGCGCGCCGTCAAGCGTCCACGGCGGCTCGCGTTCCCGCTGATCGTCAAGTCGCTGACCAAGGAGGGCTCGGAGGGCATCGCGCAGGACTCGATCGTCGACAGCGACGAGCGCCTCGCCGAGCGCGTGCGCTTCGTCCACGAGCGTCTCGGCACGCACGCGATCGCCGAGCGCTTCATCGACGGACGCGAGCTCTACGTCGGCGTCGTCGGCAACGACCGCCTGCAGGTGTTCCCGGTCTGGGAGCTGCTCTTCGAGCGCCTGCCGGAGGGCGCGCCGCGCATCGCGACCGAGCGCGTCAAGTGGAGCCGCGCGTACCAGGAGAAGGTCGGCGTCAAGACGGCGGCGGCGAAGAACCTGTCCGACGAGCAACACGCGTCGATCGTGCGGCTCGTGAAGCGCATCTACCGGACCTTGCAGCTCTCGGGCTACGCGCGCATCGACCTCCGCCTCGACGCCGAGGGGCGCGTCTACGTGCTCGAGGCGAACCCCAACCCGCAGATCGCGTACGGCGAGGACTTCGCGGAGTCCGCCGAGCACGCGGGCATCAAGTACGGCGAGCTCCTGCAGCGCATCGTGAGCCTCGGCATGCGCTTCTCCCCCGAGACCCGCGGCTGACGCGCGTCTCTGGCCCCCCGATGCGGACCGAGGAGCCCGACTCCTGCCGCGCGTGCCCCGCGTCCGCGCACGATCCGGCCCGTTCGCACGATCTTCCCGTCCGCTTCGTTCGGAGCTTTCGCAATCGGCTCCGGAAAGGCCACAATGGGGGCTCGTTTCGATTCGAGACCGGCCTCCCCGGAGGGAGGCCCAGCGCGTCGCGCGGCGTGGCGGCCGGACGGCGACGGAAGGAGACCTTGAGAATGATGCAGTTCGTCTGGCGGGCGTCGTCCCGCCTCTTCGTCGCGACGATCGGGCTCGCGGCGCTCGGCCTCGTCGCGGCCGCGCCGGCCTCCGCCGGCGACGGCGTGCAGTTCGCGGGCAACTGCGACAGCACCTACGTCAACAAGAAGGTCGGCGACAACGAGCAGTGGGCGATCACCTGGGAGATCTTCGGCAACGCGAGCGGCAACGTGTTCAAGCTCGACGGCAGCGCGCCGTCGTTCATCGAGTGCGAGCTGGTCGACGAGGTCGAAGGGAACGAGATCTTCGACTGCTACGGCTCGGACGCCTGCACCGGGCCGCCGTGCGGCGACACGCAGTGGACGCTGATCGCCTCGCGCATCGCGATCCCGACCAGCTTCTTCCTTCCCCCCGGCGTCGACCCGCTCGACCCGTTCGACTCCTGCGAGCCGCGCTCCTGAGCCGCGCAGCGCGCCGGCCCGGTCGCGAGCGGGTCGGCGCGCTGCGCGAGACGCCTCACGCGGCTTGCCTGCGGGGGAGGCGCGTGCTGGGAGAGACTCGATGCGCTGGCTCCTCCTGCGCGGCCTGATCCGCGAGCAGCGGCACTGGCTCGACTTCCCGGCGCGCTTCGCCGAGCACGTCGGCGTCCCGGGCGAGGGCCCGACGCGCACGGTGCTGCTCGACCTGCCGGGCTTCGGCAGCGAGAACGACGGCGACGTGCCCGGCAGCGTCGCGGGCTTCGTCGAGCACCTGCGCGCGCGCCTGCGACGATTGGTCGAGCCCGGCGAGCGCTGCGGCATCTTCGCCGTGTCGCTCGGCGGGATGGTCGCGCTCGAGTGGCTCGCGCGCCATCCCGAGGACTTCGCCTGCGGCGTCGTCGTCAACAGCTCGCTCGCCGACCTGTCGCCGCCGTGGCATCGCATGCGGCCGGACAACTGGCCGCGCATCGCGCTGGCGCCGCTGCTGCCGGTGCGCGCGCGCGAGCGCATGCTGCTCGGCATGACGCGTCACCAGGGCGACCTCGAGCGCGACGCCGACCGCTACGCGGCGATCGCGGCCGCGACCCCGCCGCGGCGCCGCAATGCCGCCGGGCAGCTCCGCGCCGCGCTGCGCATGCGCTGTCCGGAGCGCGTCGCGGTGCCGACCCTGGTGCTCGCGTCGCGCGGCGACCGCCTCGTCTCGTGGCGCTGCAGCGAGCGCATCGCCGAGCGTCTGTCGCTGCCGCTCCGGCTGCACGAAGGGCAGGGGCGCGATGCGGCGGGGCACGACCTGCCGCTCGACGCGCCGGACTGGGTGTGCGCGCAGATCGTCGCGTGGCTCGCGGACCCTCGCACCGCGGCCGCGATGGCGGGGGGCCGAGCGGCCGCCGCTCAGGCGGTCGCAACCACCAACGTGATCGCCCCCCAGTAGCTGCCGCCGCGTGCGGCGAGCGCGAGCATCGACTCCGCGCCGCCGCTCGTGAAGATCGCGTCGCTGGCGTTGCGCGTGCTGCGCGCACCGCGCGCGGCGTAGGGCTCGAGCGCGTACACGGCGTCGGTGGTCGCCTCGTCGAAGTAGACCTGTCCGGTGTAGACCTCGGCGCCGCCGACGTGTGCCTTGACGTGGATGTGCGGCGTGCGGCCCGGGTACCAGCCGGGGTAGATCGTGCGGAACGTCGCCACGCCGGCCGCGCCCGCCACCTGACGGCCGCGCATGGCCGTCCGGTTGTCCTCGCCATCGAAGCCCGAGTAGTCGCCGGCCGCGTCCGCGTGCCAGATCTCGACGACGGCGCCGGGGATCGGCTCGCAGGTCGCGGCGGCGGTCACGCGCAGCGAGACGAACAGCGGCACGCCCGGACGACCCTCGACGACGTTCCGGCGCAGCAGCGGATCGTCGATGTGGTAGGGCCCCTCGGTCTGCTCGGGCGACGGCGTGCAAACGGCCTGCGCGCGCGCCTCGCCGCCGAGGACGAGATCGCCTGCGAGCCGCCGCCCCGCCGGCGTCGCGAGCGCGAGCGTGCCGAGCCCGGCGCCACCGAGCGCGAGCAGCGCGCGCCGCCGTGCGATCGGGTGTGCCTTCGAGCCGTCTCGAGGATCGCGCATCGTCTACCTCCCGTTCGTCTCTGCTTCCGCGCGTCACGGCCTAGTCGGCCGGCGTGCACTCCTCGAACGGGTTCTGCGGGTCCACACCGGGCGGGAAGAAGAACCCGAGCGGGATCGAGATCGACGCGCCGATCGCGCTCCACTGCGTGCCACCGCAGGTCGGTCCCGAGCAGGCGTCGGAGCCGTGGCAGGTGAAGAGCTCGCTGGTCTCGTCGCCGCCGACGACCGTGCACTCGATGAACGACGGCGTGCTGCCGTCGAGCTTCAGCACGTTGCCGGTGGCGTTGCCGTAGATCTCCCACGTGATCGCCCACTGCTCGTTCGCGCCCACCTGCTTGTTGACGTGGGTGCGGGTGCAGTCGCGCGAGAACTGGACGCCGTCGCCCGCGTGCGCGGCGGTCGCCGCGAGCAGCCCGCCCGCGAGCGCGAGCGCCGCGACGCTGCCGAGACGCCTCGTCTGCCGATGTGCCGTCATCCTCCGGCCCTCCCGCGATCTCGGGCGTCCGCGGACGCCGTCCTCCGCCTTGAACGGCGACCCTAGCCGTTTCCGTCGCGGCAGTCTGCCGCGATCGAGCGATTCTCTCGCGGTGGAAGCGCGACCCGACCGGACGCGCGGCCGGCGACGACGAGCCGCCGGCTACTTGAGTGCGCCGTTGATCGCGTTCAGGCTGCGGACGAACTGATCGGGGTTGTAGTTGAAGCGGTCCACGGCATCGATCAGCGTGCGGCGCTGTGCCGTGATGCCGCGGCAGGTCGCGGCGCCGTAGGCGGGGTCGCACAGCGCGCCGACCGCGAGCACCGCCTGCTCGGGCCCGCCGGTCGTGTACCACCAGGGCTCGTCGATGTTGCTGATGCTGAGCACGTTCGAGCGCGGCGGGCGCGAGTACGCGAAGCGCTCGATCGAGCGCAGCTTGTCGCCGCTTCCGGTGATGCCCTTCAGCAGGCGCCGCGTCTCGCCCTGGTCGAGCTTGTTGCCGAGCAGGTCGCCGTCGAGGCCCGCGATCTGCGCCTTCAGCGCCGCGGCCTTCTGCTTCGTCGCGTCGGCGCTCGAGGAGGCCGCGCCGACCAGGTCGCTCCACGCGCTCGCCAGCGAGCCGCGCCTCCCCGCGTTTCGCACCGCCAGGATCTGGTCGACCATCAGGTAGTGGCCGCGCACCTGGCGCACGGCGTCGGCGACCAGCTTGTGGTGGCACTGGTAGCAGTTGCGGCTCTGGAAGTGCGGGAACTTGCCGAGCGACTGGTAGTTCGAGTCGCCGGCGCGCGCGGCCACCATGTCGAGCAGGTTCTTCATGCCGACCACCTGGCCGACCGCCCAGAGAGTCGGGTCGACGCTGAACGCTCCCGCCGGCTGGTCCTCCTGGTCGTCCCAGTGCTTCATGATCTGCGCGTAGGCGACCATCTCGAACTGCAGCGGCGGGTGGCCGCCGGCGACGATCTCGTGGTCGAGATCGGTGTGGCAGGCGGCGCAGCGCTCGGCGCGCGACTTGAAATTTGCACTGTCGTAAAAGCCGCGTGCGTAGTAGCCGGCCTTCTTGCTGTTCCAGTCGCGCTCGACGTGCGGCTGCAGCCACTCCTGCGCCGGGCCGTGGCAATGCTCACAGCTGACGCCGTCGATCTTGCGGTGAGCGCCGCCGGGCGCGAGCTTGACCGACGGCGCGTGGCAGACCAGGCACTTGTCGCTCTTGGTGCCGTCGATGCCCATGTAGCGGGCGATCGCCTTGCCGCCCTCGGTCTCGAGCGTCGCGTAGGCGCGCGAGTGGCGGTCGATGTTGCGGTTCAGCCACTGCGTCCGGGCCGACTTCCAGGGCTTCCACGCCGCCTTCTCGGCGTCGGTCGTGGGCAGCCCGGCCCCGTGGCAGGTGGGGTTGCCGCACTTGGTCTCGCCGACGAAGCCCTGCGGCTGACCCGAGAAGTCGAGCCCCTGCACCGCCGTCGCCGGACGGGGCGGGATCAGGAGCAGCAGGGCGAGCGCCGCGACGGCGAGCGACCGGACCATGGAACGAGGATGGTATCCCGAGTGCAGCTGTTCTACAAAAGGGTGCGAACGTCATGGCCGCACCCAAGCTCATCTCGCGACGCTACGAGGTCCTCGAGTTGCTCGGCCAGGGCGGCATGGGCACCGTCTACAAGGTCCGGCACACCGCGCTCGGGAGCATCTCGGCGCTGAAGGTCTTGCCCCCCGACCTGATGCAGGATCCGGAGATGGTGACGCGCTTCTATCGCGAGGCGCGCATCATGGCGAACCTGAGCCACCCGAGCATCGTGCGGGTGCTCGACATCGACCAGGACGACACCCTCGACTTCCACTACTTCGTGATGGAGCACGTCGAGGGGCAGACGCTCAAGCAGTACGTCGAGAAGAAGGGCTCGCTGTCGCTCGAGGAGACGCTCGACGTCGTCGGCCAGGTGGCGCGCGCGCTCGCCTACGCGCACGCGCACACGCCGCCGATCATCCACCGCGACATCAAGCCGTCGAACATCATGATCGAGGGCCGCTCGGGCCGCGTCGTGGTGATGGACTTCGGCATCGCGAAGGAGCTCGACGGCAAGGAGCTGACGCGCCCCGGCGTGACCATCGGAACGCTCAAGTACTGCGCCCCCGAGCAGATGCGTCAAGAGCAGCTCGACGGCGCGGTCGACGTCTACGCGCTCGGCATGGTCGCCTACGAGGCGTACACCGGGAAGCACCTGTTCGCCGGGCTGCGCGAGCGCGACCTCGTCGCGCGCGTGCTGGTCGAGAAGAGCGAGAACGCGCCGGTCTTCGAGAAGCCCACGCCGCAGCCGTTCGCCGACCTGGTCGCGCGCGCGATCGCCAAGTCGCGCGAGGTGCGCTTCCCGAGCATGGCGGCGTTCCTGCGCGAGCTCGAGAGCGTGGCCATCGAGGCGTCGGCGGCGCCGGCGGGCACCGGCACCACCGGACGCTTCCGGCCGCGCCTGGTCGCGTCGCGCGGCGACGCCGCGCGCGTCACCGAGCTCAAGGCCGAGTGGCGCGACGAGGCCGCGACGCGACCGCCGCCGCCCGGTCCCGCGCCGCAGATCGAGCAGCAGGTGCAGGAGCTGCGCGAGCGGACCGGGGTGCTGCGCGACGCGACGAGCTCGGTGAAGGGCCGGCACCGCGACCGCGCCGAGCGCGGCTGGCGGCGCGCCGAGCGCCAGCTCGAAGAGGGCAAGCTCGAGGACGCGAAGACCAGCTTCGAGGAGGCGGCGACGCTCTTCAGCGCGCTCACGAGCCGCGTGCAGGACGACGATCCTCCCGCGGCGACTCCGGCGACTCCGGCGACGCCCGCGGCGTCGCGCGCGCCGCGCGGCGACGACGCGATCGGCTCGGCCGCGCTCGCGCAGCCGAGCCACGAGGACACGATCGTCACCCCGGTACCGGCGGCGGCCCGTGCGGCGCGGTCGCCGGCTGTCGCGTCGTCCGGGCCGCCCGCGGACGCGCCGCCGCCGACGCTCTTCGCACGGCTCCCCGCGGAGCCCGCGCGCGATGCGGCGGTCGCGTCGTCTGCGGCGGTCGCGAAGCCCGGCGCCGCCTGGCAGCTTCCGGTGCTGATTGCGGCCGGCGTCGCGCTGGCGGCCGGCGTCGTCCTGTACCTGGGCTCGGGCGACGACCCGAAGCCCGACCAACCGGCGGCCGTCGCGTCACCGGCGAGCGCGGGCGGGCAGCTGGCCGCCGCTCCGGCGAGCGCGCCGGACACTGCCGAACCAGCCCCTGCGCCAGCGCCCGCGGTGCCGGCTGCGCCGGCGGCGGCAGCACCCGCGTCGGCGGGGGAGCCCGCGCAAGTATCTGCTGCGGCGGCCGTCGCCGCTGCCGGCCCGGGTGCTGCGGGCGTGGCCCAGCCACCGGCCGACGCTGCTTCGAGCCGCCCCGAGACCTCGGGGGGCGGCGGCGCCCCGGCCGGCGACGTCGCGGCCGCGCCTCCGCTGCCGACCAGCGCTCCCGAGGCGCTCGCGGCGGCAGCAGCGGCGCCACCGCCGCCGGACGAGAAATCTGCCGCGGCCGAGGAGCGCAGCGCCGCCGTGCCCCCCGTGGCCGCGGTGCGCAGCGACGCCCCCCCGATCGTCCGCTTCACCCGCAACCCGACCGTCGACATCGAGGCGCCGGCGCCACCGGGTGCGGTCGCGACGATCGACGACCGTCCGATGAAGGCCGACCGCGGCGGCAAGGTCCGCGGCAGCTTGACGGGCCTCCCGGTCGGCACCAGCGAGCACGCCCTGCGCATCACCGATACCGCGACGGGCGCCGTCGAGGAGACGCCCGTCGTCGTCACCTACTACCCGGCGTGGGAGGTGCGGCGCTTCGGCGAGGTGAACGGCGAGGCGTACGCCGTCGCGATGTCGCCCGACGGCACCCGCGTCGCCGCCGGCACGCGCAGCAACGTCGCCAAGCTGTGGGACGCGACGACCGGTGAGCCGGTGCGGACCCTCAGCGGGCACAAGGACTGGGTGAACGACGTCGCCTTCTCGCCCGACGGCAGGACGGTGGTGTCGGGCAGCAAGGACCGCACGCTGAAGCTGTGGGACGTCGCGAGCGGCGCCGAGCTGCGCACGTTCACCGGCCACAAGGGCTGGGTGAACGGCGTCGCGTTCTCGCCCGACGGCAGCCTCGTCGCGTCGGTGAGCGATGACCAGACCGTCAAGCTGTGGGACGTCGCGAGCGGCGAGCAGGTCGCGAGCCTCACCGGGCACAAGGACTGGATCCTCGCGGTCGCCTTCTCGCCCGACGGGAGCCTGGTCGCGTCGGGCGGCCGCGACAAGGTGCTCAAGGTGTGGGACGTGTCGAGCGGCGAGCTGCTGCGCACGCTCACCGGCCACACCGACTGGGTGAACGCGGTCGCGTTCTCGCCCGACGGCAAGCTGCTCGCGTCGGCGAGCGACGACCGCCGCGTCAAGCTGTGGGACGTCGACACCGGCAAGAACGTACGCACGCTGTCCGGCCACGGGGGCTGGGTGGTCGGCCTCGCGTTCTCGCCCGACGGCGACGAGCTCGTGAGCGCGAGCAAGGACCAGACGGTGCGCCTGTGGGACGTCGCGAGCGGCCAGGAGCTGCGAACCTTCTCCGGGCACAAGGGGCTCGTCGGCGACGTCGCCTTCGGTCCGGACGGCAAGACGGCGGTCTCGGGGGGACGCGACCGGACGCTTCGGCTATGGTGGACGGCGCGCGAGCCGTCGCGCGAGGCGCGAGAGGTCGAAAAGGGGCGCGATTCGGGATAGGGGGCGGCGATGGTGGCGGTCCGGCAGCGGCCGGAGCCTCGGTTCCCGGAGGGGCTCGAGGGGCAGTGGGTCTCGGTAGAGGAGCTTGCCGAGCTCGACCTGTTCAAGAGCGGGAAGCGGGCCTTCAAGGTCAAGCTCAACACGAACTTCGCGCCGCAGCCCGGCAAGCCCGAGCCCGGCATCAAGGCGGCCGTGCGTCGCGAGTACCAGCCGGGCGAGCTGATCTGCCGCGCCGGCGACTACGGCTCGACGGCCTTCCTGCTGCTCGAGGGCAGCGCGCTCGCGTTCGTACCGGAGAAGTCCGAGCCGCACGCGATCCCCGGGCGCTCGCGCGGCTCGTTCGCGCGCATCAAGGACATGTTCGCGCGCCGCACGCAGGCGCAGCGCACGGCGCCGCCCGACCCGCTCGCGGTGGGCGAGGTGAGCCGCTACGCGAGCCTCTCCGCCGACGCGACGCCGCCGCCGGTGACGCTCGGTCCGGGCGACTTCTTCGGCATCGACACCTGCATCAACTTCTACCCGCGCGAGACCTCGGTGCGCGCGGAGGAGCGCTGCGTGGTGATCGAGATGCTGCGCTCGGTGCTCGACACCATCCGGGACGCGGGCAGCGCGTCGGGCAAGGTCGAGGAGAGCTACCAGGGCGCGGCGGTCCGCAACCAGATCCGCCTGTCGCGCCTCATGCGCGACCTCGGCGACGACGAGGTCGAGGCGCTCGCCGCGAGCGCCGAGCTGCTCGACCCCGACTCCGACCGCGTGAAGAACGGCGTGATCTACGCCGAGGGCGACGCGGCCGAAGCCGTGTACCTGATCCGCGCCGGTACGGTGAAGGTGTCGCAGATGCGCGACGGCAGCGAGCGCATCTTCTCCTATCTCGGCCGCGGTTCGGCATTCGGCTTCGAGAACATCCTGCCGAGCCGGCAGAAGACGCCACTCGTGCTGCGCTGCCTGTCGCACCCCGAGCTGATCGCACCGCTCGAGATCAGGGGCACCTTGACCATCGGGCGCGGCGCATCGTGCGAGATCGCCGTGCCGCGCGACAACGCCGCGGTCGGCCGCAAGCACGCGCGCCTCGAGGAGCGTGACGGCGAGGTCGCGGTCGTCGATCTCGAGAGCGCCAACTTCACGCTGGTGAACGGCGAGCGCATCCAGCGCGCGAGCCTCAAGTCCGGTGATCGCATCACGATCGTCGAGTACGTCTTCGAGGTGTCGCGCGAGCCGCTCGAGCAGACCGTGATGGCGGCGCCGATCACGCACCGCGCCACGGTCACGGGCCTCGACAGCTTCGAGATCGTGCGCGTGGACGTCGCCGCGATCAAGAGCATCGCCCGGCGCAACGACCGCTTCGCCGCCTCGCTGACGCAGGTGGCGCGCTCGCTCGAGGGGCTCGCCTACCGCGAGGGCGGCGGTGCGCGCGCCGTCGTGCGCGAGATGGTCGAGCTGAACCTCTACAACTCGCAGAACACGCTGCTGATCGACCTCGAGCGCTGCACGCGCTGCGACGAGTGCGTGAAGGCGTGCTCGGACGCGCACGACGGCGTCGCCCGCTTCACGCGCGACGGCCCGCGCTTCGGCAAGTACCTGGTCACGATGGCGTGCCGCTCGTGCACCGACCCGAAGTGCATGGTCGGCTGCCCGGTCGGCTCGATCCGCCGCACCGACTCGCTCGAGATCCAGATCGAGGACTGGTGCATCGGCTGCGAGCGCTGCGCGAACCAGTGCCCGTTCGGCAACATCAACATGGTCGAGCAACCGGCCGTGCCGGCGGCGAAGGCCGAGGGCGTCAAGGACGCTCCGGCGGCCGTGAAGCTGAAGGCGACGGTGTGCGACCTGTGCTCGGGCTACGACAGCCCGAACTGCGTCTACGCGTGCCCGCACGACGCGGCGATCCGCGTCAATCCCGCGGAGTTCCTGTCCGCGACCGACCTCACCCGCTGAGCGCATGCTGATCAACCGGGACCACCGCAACTGGGCGCTCGCGTCGGCCGTCGCGACGATCGCCGGCGCCGCGTCCTACGTCGTCTACGTCTCGGGGCGTCCGTACGGACCGTCGGGCGGCAGCTGGCCCGGCATCGCCTACGGCGTGATCGGCACGACGTTCATGGTGACCGCGGCTCTCCTCGCCGCGCGCAAGAAGCTGCGCACGTGGCGCATCGGCAGCGCGCAGGCGTGGATGAAGGCGCACATCTGGCTGAGCCTGCTCGCGGTGCCGTTCATCCTCTTCCACGCCGGCTTCCGGCTCGGCGGCCCGCTCTCCACCTGGCTCATGGTGCTGTTCGCGATCGTCACCGTGAGCGGCATCTTCGGGCTCGCGCTGCAGCAGCTCCTGCCGTCGATCATGACGACGCGCGTCCCGCTCGAGACCCTGCAGGGGCAGATGGACCACGTGAACGAGGGGCTCGCGGTGAACGCCTACGAGGCGGTGGCCGCGGTCGCGGGCGCGATCCCCGAGGCGGCCGAGGAGCAGCAGGCGCTCGCCGACGAGGCGGCGCTGCAGGCGTCGCGGCCGGGCTACTGGAAGCGCGTGACGCGCGACGAGCCGAACGCGGCGCCCGAGCCCGAGAGCGAGCGCCTGAAGACGGTCTACCTGGAGCAGGTCCGGCCGTATCTGCGCCGCGGCCTGCCGACCGCCGTGCGGACGGCGGCGCCGCGCAGCGTTCCCGACGTCGTCGGGCCGCTCGCCGACGTCCCCGAGGACTGGCGGCCGCGCGTCGACCGGCTGCAGGCGCTGTGCGAGGAGTCGCGCCAGCTCGAGGTGCAGATGCGTCTGCACCGCTGGCTGCACGGCTGGCTGTTCGTGCACGCGCCGATCTCGTTCGCGCTGTTCGTCCTCACGGCGTTCCACGTCTGGTACGCGCTCTCCTACAAGCCTGGCGGGTGAGACGTGCGCTCGAGCAAGGAACTCGCTTCCCGACTGCGCTTCGACCGCTTCCCACGACCGGACTTCTTCCGCCGGCGCTACTTCGTGGTCGGCGCGGCGGTCGCGCTCGCCGGGCTCGCGCTGTGGCTGTACATGGGCGCGACCGGCGGCGACCTGCAGTACAACCCGGGTCCGGTGACGCAGAACCACGCCACCTTCGGCGAGCGCTGCGAGAGCTGCCACGACCCGTTCCAGAACATCCAGAACGACGCCTGCCTCGCCTGCCACCCATCGCGCGACCACTCGCCGTTCGTCGTGCAGGACGCCGACTGCCGCTCCTGCCACGTCGAGCACCTGGGCGACACCGGAATGCTCGACGTGAGCAACCAGGCGTGCGTCGTCTGCCACGGCGACCTCGAGACCAAGCGCGACGCGCCGCCCATCGCGCGCGACGTCGCGAGCTTCGCCGCGCACCCCGAGTTCGCGCCGCTGCGCGCCGGGGCGTCCGACCCGGGGGCGATCCGCTTCAATCACAACATCCATCTCACCTCGGACAAGGTGCGACAGGCGCTGCCGGTGGACGGCGTGACCGAGGAGTGCAAGCCGTACCGCGTGCTCGAGTGCCAGTCGTGCCACCGCATCGACGCGAACGGCATGCTGATGCAGCCCGTCACCTTCGACCAGGACTGCCGCTGCTGTCACGCGCAGGAGGTGCCCGGACCGCTCGGCTCGATCGAGGCGCCGCACCGCGCGCCCGAGGTCGTCCGGCGCGAGCTCGGCGCGAAGCTGCTGGTGCTCGGCGTCGCGCGGGCGAGCGAGATCTTCTCGTCGCGCGAGTCGACCTTGCCCGGCGTGCGCGACCGCGGGCCGATCGACGAGTCGCGCGCGCTCGCCGAGTACGAGCGCACCTGGCTCGAGAAGGCGGAGTCGGCGCTGTACGAGCCGTTCCGCGACCAGGCGCCGCTGCTCGAGAACAACAAGTACTGCTTCCTGTGCCACATCGAGGAGAGGGCGTACGTGCCGGGCGGCGAGCTGCCGGTGGTGAAGAAGACCGGCGTCCCGCTGCGCTGGCTGGTGCACTCCGAGTTCGGGCACCGCAAGCACGAGATGATCCGCTGCGAGGACTGCCACGCGACCTCGCGCTCGTCCGCCCTGACGAGCGACGTGAACCTGCCCGGCAAGGCGCTGTGCGAGCAGTGCCACGGACCCGATCCCGTGCGCTCGGCGGGCGACGGCTGTGCGCTCTGCCACCTTTACCACGACACCAGCAAAGACCCGGCGCAGCGCGCCGCGGCGCAGGTGCCGATCCCGGTCGCGGTGCTGCTCGGTGCGGAGGCTCCCGCGCGCGGCGTCCACATGATGCGCGGGCGTCCGACGCCCGCGGCTCCGCCGCTCGACGCTGGCGCTCCGGCGGGCGCGCCCGCGGCCGCCGGCGAGGCGGCGGGCGACACCGCGGACGCACCCGTACTCGCAGATTGACGCCCGCGCCGTCGCGAACCGCGGAGTGACGCCTGCACCGTCCGCAGTGACGCCTGCGCCGGTCGCGCGCCCGCCGCTCGGCCGCCAACGTCAGCCCGGCGTGCGGACGCCGGGCTCGCGCGCCCAGACGCGGTGCTGCCGCGCCGCTGCGACGAAGCTCGCAGAACCCTTGCCCCCGTCGACGCGGACCACGCCCTCGTCCGCGCCGGGGGAGATCCCGGCCTTCGCCAGCAGCGGCTCGGCAGCCGCCGTGTGCCCGATCACCTTGAGGTGCCCGAACGCGTCGCGCAGCCAGTCGACCGCCGCGGCCTCGCGCAGCAGCGCTGCGACGCCGTCGGTGGCCGCGGCGACGATCACCGCGTCGAACACCACCGAAGGCGCGCCCGAGAGCGACTGCGCCGCGGGCAGCTTGCGACCGCCGCGTGTCGTCACGCCGCCGACCTTCGGAGCGACCACGAGCATGCGGGCGCCGCCGGCGGCCAGCGCCTTCTCGACGCCCTTCAAGAGCGCGTCGTCGACACCGTCGGTGACCAGCACGCCGATCTTGCGCCCGGCGATCGTCGCCGGCGCCTTGGCGACGAGGCTCAGCGCGGGCGAAGGCTCGACCTGGAGATCGGGCTCGCGGGCGGGCACGACGGGCTCCGCTTCGCCGCGCATGCCGAGCGCGTCCGCGACGCGCTCGGCGAGCTCCTCGTCGACGTGCTCGAGGTGCCCGAGCATGCGGCGCCGGATCGCCACCGTCTCGACCTTGGCGAGCTCGAAGGCGAAGCCGTTCACGACGTGGTCCTGCTCGGGCGGCGTCTGCGAGATCCAGAAGAGGCGCGCCTGCGTGTAGTGGTCGGCGAAGCTCTCGGGACGGCGTCGCGCCTTGACGCCGTCCGCGGGCTCCGCGAACGAGGCGAAGCCGCGCGCCGGGTCCTCGCGCGGTCCGCTCGGGTCGAGGCTGTTCGGCTCGTAGGAGACGCGTCCCGCGTTCACCTCGTGGCGCATGTGGCCGTCGCGCAGCCGGGCGTGCATCGGACACTTCGGGCGGTTGATCGGGATCTCGTTGAAGTTCGGCGAGCCGAGCCGGCTGAGCTGGGTGTCCTGGTACGAGAAGAGGCGCACCTGCAGCAGCGGGTCGTCGGTGAAGTCGATTCCGGGCACGACGTGCGACGCGCAGAACGCGACCTGCTCGGTCTCGGCGAAGAAGTTCACGGGATTGCGATCGAGCACCATCTTGCCGAGCGGGGTGAGCGGCACGATCTCCTCTGGGACGATCTTCGTCGGATCGAGGATGTCGAAGTCGAAGCCGTCGGCGGTCTTCTGATCGAAGGCCTGCACGGACAGCTCGAACTCGGGGAAGTCGCCGCTCGCAATCGACTCCCAGAGGTCGCGGCGGTGGAAGTCCGGGTCGGCGCCGCCGAGCTTCACCGCCTCGTCCCACACCAGCGAGAACGAGCCGAGCTTCGGCCGCCAGTGGAACTTGACGAAGGTCGACTCGCCCTGGGTGTTCAGCATGCGGAAGGTGTGCACGCCGAAGCCTTCCATCATGCGGAACGAGCGCGGGATCGCGCGATCCGACATGACCCACAGGAGCATGTGCATGCTCTCGGGCGTCAGCGAGACGAAGTCCCAGAACGTGTCGTGCGCGGACTGCGCCTGCGGGAAGCCGCGGTCGGGCTCGGGCTTCACGGAGTGGACGAGGTCGGGGAACTTGATGCCGTCCTGGATGAAGAACACCGGGATGTTGTTGCCGACGAGGTCGAAGTTGCCCTCGCCGGTGTAGAACTTGACGGCGAAGCCGCGCACGTCGCGTGCGGTGTCGAGCGAGCCCTCGCTGCCGGCGACCGTCGAGAAGCGCACGAAGACCGGCGTCTTCACCTTCGGATCCTGCAGGAAGGCGGCGCGCGTCAGCTTCGCGTGCGAGCGGTACGGAACGAAGTAGCCGTGCGCGCCCGAGCCGCGTGCGTGCACGACGCGCTCGGGGATGCGCTCGTGGTCGAAGTGCGTGATCTTGTCGCGCAGCAGGAAGTCCTCGAGCAGCGTCGGGCCGCGTGCGCCGAGGCGCAACGAGCTCTGGTCGTCGGCGATCGGCGTGCCGAGCGAGCTGGTCAGGCTCGGGGCGCTGCCGCCGGCTTGCTGGTGGGTCTCGCCGCCGCGGCCGCGGCGCACGTCCCCGACGGAGCCACGGACGGCGCGACGCTCGTCGACCGCACGCTCGTCGGCGGCACGCCCGTCGGCGGCACGTGCGTCGGCGGCACGCCTGTCGGCGGCACCGGCGGTGGGCTTCTTCGGCTTCGTGAGCGGGGTGGTCTTCCTGGCGGGCGGCGGCGTCTTCGCTCGGGTGGGCATTGCGGAGGTGAGGTCCTTTCCGGCGGCGCAGGGCGCCGCGCGTGGGTGTGATGTCGAGAGAGGGGTCGCTCAGCGGGTGTCGGCGCGGCTCAGCACCTCGACGCGCACCGTCTTGCGCCCGAAGAGCTTCGCCTCGCGGTCGTTCGCCAAGTAGATGTCGATCTCGCGCCCCTTGATCGCGCGCCCGGTGTCGGACACCAGGTACTCGCCCGAGTACGCGCCGGCCTCGTGCACGCGGATGCGCGTGCCGAGCGGCAGCACGTCGGGGTCGGCGGCGCAGATTCCCTCGCGGGTCTGTGCTCCCGACGCGGTCGTGCCCTCGATCGAGTACGCGGTCGCCTCGAACGTCTCGTGCGCCGGTTGCGGCGGCGGGGGAGGCGGCGGAGCGCTGGCGACGTGCTGGCGGGGTGCGCTGCCCGCGCAGGCGGCGAGGAATCCCGCGCAGAGCGCGACGAGCGACAGGTGGCGTACGGCGAGCATGGTCTTCTCCTCGTGCAGCGGCACGGGTTCGGTCGCGGCGGCTGCAGGCCGGGCGGTTCTGCGGCGCGCTGCCGGTCCGGGACGCTTCGTCGCGTCGGAGAGCAAGCGCCCGGCCACGCTCGCGCGCGAGCGTTCTCGCAGCTCCGGGCGTCGAGGCGCGTCGAGCGAGCGGAAGATCGTTCAAGCGCGGCGACCCTCGTTACAAGGCCGAGCGCGGGATGCGCGCGCACCGCTGCGCAGGCGGCGGGCGCGCGCGCACGACGCGCTCCTGCCTTGACCGGCGTGGCGGGTTCGGGTTTACGGGCAGCCGCTCGAAAGGGGGCGACATGCCGATGCCCACGCCACCGATTCGCCTCCGCACCCTGCGCGCGGCTCTCGCGCCGGCCGTCCTCCTGGCGATGCTGCTTTCGGCGTGCAGCGACGCCGACGCTCCCGAGCCGTACGACATCGAGCTCGTGAGCGGTCTGTCGTCGACGGTCCCGGCCGGGACGGTGCTCCCGGTCGAGATCGAGGTGCGCGACGGCGACGACCCGCAGGCCGGCGTCGCCGTCGAGATCGCGGCTGCTCTCGGCGGCGGCTCGGTCGACCCGACGAGCGTCCGGACCGACGCCCGCGGTCGCGCCCGCTTCGCCTGGACGATCGGCATCGCGCCCGTCGCCAATCAGCTCGCGCTGAGTGCGCCGCGCTCCACCCACTTCTACGCAACGCGCGCGACCCTCGCCGAGCCGTACGCGCCGTCCCCCTTCGGCGACGTGAACGCCTTTCTCGCGAACCTCGGCGTCGACGGCTCGACCGAGGACCTCGCCTTCACGCCCGACGGCGAGCGCCTGCTGCTCGGCGTGCCGGGCGGCCTGCTCGCGCTCGACCCCGCGGGCAACGCGTCGCAGGTGCCGTTGCAGGGCGAGGCGCTCGACAACCCGCTCGGCATCGCGTTCGACCGCAAAGGATTCCTCTGGGTCGCCGACTCGGGACGCGGCGCCCTGATGCGCGTCGCGCCCGGCGGCGAGGTGACGACCGCGCTCACCAGCGACGGGACGGGTCCGCTGGTGGGCCCGAACTACGTGGCGGTCGGTCGCGACGACCGGATCTACCTGAGCGATCCCTGCCTCGGTGAGCTGATCCGCTTCGACCCGGAGCGCGGCGTGGTGGACGCCGTGCTCACCTTCGACCTCGTCACCGAGGGCGGGCCGAACGGCTTCGCGTTCGACGCGACCGGCGAGCGTCTCTGGCTCGTCACCGAGAACACCGGGCTCCTCTGCGGCCACCCGTTCGTGCCGATCACCGATCCGATCGCGAGCCTGTTCGCGATCGACGTCGACGACGCAGGCTTCGGCGCACGCGAGACCGTCGCGTCGAGCTTCGCGCTCTTCGGCGACGGCGTCGCCTTCGACGCCGAGAACAACCTGTACGCGATCTTCGACACGCAGCGCGACTTCATGCTCGAGGAGAGCGCGGTCTGGGTCCTGCCGAGCGGCAGCGCGCAGCTCGAGAAGCTCGCCGCCGTGCGCGGCCGCGTGCTCGCGAACCTCGCCTTCGGCACGCCCGCGTTCGACGAGGGCGAGCTCTACATCGCGCTGCTCGCCGTGCCGCCGTTCACCCCGCCCACCGCCCGCGGAGCCGAGCGCCTCACGATCGGCATCCCCGGTCTCCCGCTCCTGCCGTGACCCACCGCTCGACCTCGACCGGAGGACGGTTCGCGACCGTCCCCGCCGCGCGCGGGCGCGCGCGATGGAACTGGAACTCCCTCCAGAGGTAGCGGCGCTCGTCCTGCTCGCGGCGGTGCTGCACGCGAGCTGGAACGTGCTGGTCAAGATCGGCGGCGACCGCCTGCTCGTGCAGACGATCGTCATCGGCACCGGATCGGTCGCGTGCGCGCTCGCGCTGCCGTTCGTCGAGCCGCCGGCGCCGGAGGTGTGGCCGTTCGTCGTCGCGAGCGTCCTGGTGCACACGCTGTACTTCTTCTTCCTGCTGCGCTCGTACGCGCACGGCGACCTGAGCCAGGTGTACCCGATCGCCCGCGGCACCTCGCCGCTGGTGGTGGCGCTGCTCGCGGTGCCGCTCGCGGGCGAGCCGCTGTCGGCGATCGATCTCCTCGGCGTGACGCTGGTGACGCTCGGCATCGCGAGCCTGTCGCTCGGGCGGCGTGCCGCCGGTGACGGTCGTGCGGTCGCCTATGCGCTGGTCACCGGGCTCACCATCGCCGCGTTCACGCTGGTGGACGGCATCGGCGTGCGCCGGGCCGGCAATCCGTTCTCCTTCATCCTGTGGATGCAGGCGTTCGAGATCGTGCCGCTCGGGATCTTCGTCGTGCTCCGGCGCCGCGCGCGCATCCGGCCGTTCCTCGCGCTCAACGGCGTGCGCGGCGTCCTCGGCGGCGTCGCCGGCGGCTTGATGGCGGTGACCGCCTACGCGATCGTGCTCTGGGCGTACGGTCGTGCGAGCCTCGCGCCGGTCTCGGCGCTGCGCGAGACCAGCGTCGTCATGGCGGCGGCGTTCGGCGCGTGGCGCCTCGGCGAGCCGTTCGGCGCGCGGCGCGTGGTGGCGGCTGCGGTGGTCGTGCTGGGCGTCGCGCTGCTGAACTTCTGACCGCCCTCGGGATCGCTGGCGGGACCGCGGCCGGTTGCACCCCGGCGCCTCCACGAACAGAATCGCGCGCGCGGAACAGGACCATGCCACGGCTCGACGATTCCTTGCGCCTCCGGCTGCTCCTCGCGGCGATGGGCGTCCTCCAGGCAGGCTTCCTCGTCGTCCGCGTGCGTCCGTACGGCGCGTCGGCGCACGGCCTGCTGCTGGTGCTGCTCGCGCTCACGGCGGTCGCCACGCTGGCGGTCCTGCTGGTTCCCGTGCGCGCCGGCGACGCGGCGTCCGCGCTGCTGGCGCGCCTGTGCGCGACGCGCGGCCGAGCGCTCGGCGTGCTGCTCGGCCTCGCGGGCGTCGCCGGCGTCGCGAGCGTGCTCACGCAGCAGCCGTTCAGCTGGGACGAGCGCTCGGTGCTCTGGGCGGCGGAGGTCTTCGCGGAGGGCGGTCCGAGCGCGCTGTTCGCCCGCTACGGCGAGAGCCACTGGCTCGGACCGCAGCACCCGCCGCTCGTGCCGCTCCTCTACGGCGCGGTCGCGAGCGTCTTCGGCAGCTACCTGAAGCTGCTGCGGCTGGTGAACCTCGCCTTCGGCTGCGGCACCGTCGCGGTCGTGTTCCTGATCTTCGAGCGCCTCTACGACCGGCGCACCGCGCTGCTCACCGGCCTCCTGCTGCTCGCCTCGCCGCTGTTCGCGCGCGTCGCCTCGGCGGCGACCAACGACATGCCGCTCACGTTCTGCTTCTGCCTGGCGGTGCTTCTCGCGCTGCAGCTCGTGCGCGACGACCGCGGCCGGACGGCGGTCGCCCTCGGCCTGGTGGTCGGGCTCGGGCTGCTCGTCAAGTACACGATGCTGCTGGTGCTCCCCGTGCTGCTGGCGCTGGCGTGGTCGGCGGACGCGCTGCCGATCGCGCGGCGGCACGGACCGGTCGTGCTGGCGATCGCGGCGGCGCTGCTGCTCGTCTGGCTCGACCACGCGTTCGCGCTCGGCATCCTGACCGCACAGCAGCAGCACCTCGGCCGGCTCGCCGGCGTCTCGTGGCGAAATCCCGGCTGGGCGCTCGACGCCGTGTTCACCAAGACGCCGGCGGCGGTCGGCGTCTACCTGCTGCCGTGGATCGCGCTCGGGGCGCACGCCGCGCGGCGCCGCCTCGCCGAGGACCGCTTGGTGCTCGCCTGGGTCGCGCTGGTGTTCGCGCCGCTGCTCTTGACGTTGCCCGACAACCGCTACTTCCTGCCCGCGTTCCCGGCGCTCTTCCTCCTCGGCGCCCGCGCGCTCGTCGACCGGCCGCGCTGGACGGCGCACGTCCTGGTGCTCGCCTGGCTGCTGTGCGCGATCACGCTGGCCCTGTACGCGCAGGTGGATCTCGGGCAGCGGGCGTTCCTCTTTCACACGCCGGAGCCATGACGCCCGCCGCGGAGGATGAGCTCCGGCGTCCGATCCTGCGCGCCGCGCGCGAGCTCAACGCGGGCCGCTTCTTCGCGGCGCACGAGGCGCTCGAGGACGCCCTCGACGAGGTGCCCGACGCGTACTGGGGTCTCTACCTCGGCCTGATCCAGGTCGCGGTCGGCTGGCACAAGCTCGCGAGCGGCCACGACGGCGCGGCGCGCATGCTCGCGATCGGACTCGAGAAGCTGGCGCCGTTCGCGGGCGACGCGCTGGGCGTGGACGTCGCGTCGCTGCGCGCTCGCGCCGAGCGCGACCTGGAGCTGCTGCGCGCCGGTCGCGGCGACGACGCTCGCGAGGAGCAGCGGCGCGACCCGCCGCGTCTCCTGCCGGTACGCTGACCGCCTGACGCGCCCGTGCTGCGGTGCACGTGCGGCGTCGTCGGAAGGTCAGATGGAAGACACCGATCGGTCCTTCATCCCTCGTGTCCGGCGAAGCCGGCGCGGACGTCAGTCCTTCTGCTCGATCGCCTCGCCCGCCAGCACCAGCTCGCCGCGCTGGTTGACGCACGTCGTGCGGCAGCGCAGCCGCCGCTGGGCGGCCAGGATCTCGACCACCTCGGAGCGCGCGGTGATCGCGTCGCCGGTGCGCACCGGGCGGAGGAAGCGCAGCGTCTGCTCGACGGTGATGGCGCCCGGCGTGCCGAGCAGCAGCGCGTTCGCCGCCGACAGCAGGCTCGCCGTGAGCATGCCGTGCACGACGCGGTCGCCGAAGCGCGTCGTGCGCGCGTACTCCTCGTCGAGGTGCGTCGGGTGGTGGTCGCCCGACAGGCGCGCGAAGGTCTCGACGTCGTCCTGGGTGAAGACGCGCGTCACCTCGGCGCGGTCGCCGACGCGAAAGGCGTCGAACGGCTTCTCGGCGTAGGTGGTCATGCGGCTCTCCGCGCCGAGACTAGCGCGCGGCCTCCAGGTAGGGCCACATCCACCACTCGTCCGGGTGCAGCCGGACGAAGGCGGCCAGCTCGTCGATCGCCGCCGCGAGCAGATCGTCGGCGCTCCCTTCGGGCGGCAGGCGGCGGCCGAAGCGGACGACGAAGCCCGAGGAGCGGCTCAGCGCCACGACCGGCACGACCGTCGCCCCCGTCAGCCGGGCGAGCGTCATCAGGCCCGAGGCGAGGCGGATCGGCTCGCCGAACGGAGACACGGTCGCGGCGCGTCCGGCGACGCTGCCGGGCACGTCGATCGGCGTGTACAGTGCGCGTCCGGCGAGCAGCTCGTCGCGCGCGCGTGCCATCGCCGCTGCGTCGGTCGCGAGGAACGGGCGCTGCGCGACCTGCTCGACCCAGCGCACCTTGTCGCGCGCGTAGGCCCGCTTCGCACCGGGCATCGGGTTCGCGTCGTCGAGCGGCCGGCCGACCATGCTCACGGGCACGTCGAGGACGCGTCGCAACCCGAGGTAGCCGAACACCGGGCTGCCGAAGTGCAGCGTGCCGAAGATCGTGCCGCCGCCGTTCGTGCCGCCGGGCAGGGGGGCGAGGTCGAAGAGCGCCGGGTCGAGCGTCGGGCGCCGCATGAAGCGGACGGCGTCGGCCTCCTCGAGCGCCTCCGAGGCGAGACAGCGCCGGTACGTCGCGAGCGCGTCGGCAGCGGTCGCGCCGAGCGCCCGCGCGATGCGCGTCGCGGCGACGCGGCTCCGCTCGGGATCGAGCCCGTGCTCGGCGCGCGCGACCAGACGCGCGTACGCGCGACCCTGTGGCCGGCCCATGCGGGCGAGCGGCAGGAGCCAGCGGTACCGGACCTCGGCCCACCTCTCGCGCAAGGCGTCGCTCAGCTCGCCGGCGTCGCGTCCGCCGTCTCGCGCAGGCGCTCGACGAGGGCGACCAGGTCGCCCACCGAGCGCGCGTCGATCATCGCCTCGCTCGGGACGCGCAGCAAGAACTCGGCGTCGAGCGCGGTCGCGATCTCGGCGAGCGTGAGCGAGTCGGTCTCGCCGAGGTCCTCGATGCGCGCGTGCACCTCGAGGCCGTCCGCGGGGACGCGCATCACCTCGGCCACCACCTTCTTCACTCGCTCGAGCGTCGTCATGCGTTGGATCGACGTCGGCTAGCACGCTGGCTTTCGGGCCGCCACGACGGGACGCGCCGGCGCTTCGGGGCGCGTGGTGGCGTTCGAACCGCAGCGGGAGAACGCACGGAGCGTCGCACTGCCGGTCGGCACGGCCCCCTCTGCGAAGCCCGGAGGGCGAGCGGCCGAGCCGAAGGCGAGCCGGGGGAGGGAGCCTCTACCGCGGCGATCCCCGCTCGGCACCGCGGTCGGCACGGCCCCTCTGCGAAGCCCGGAGGGCGAGCGGCCGAGCCGAAGGCGAGCCGGGGGAGGGAAGCTTCACCGCGGCTAAGCCGCGGTGAAGGGAGGGGGACAGAGTCCCCCTCCAAATCAATTGTTCGCCCCCCCCTCCAGGATCCAGTTCCGGATCGCGTCCGTCTGCTCCGCCGTCAGCGGCGGCGCGCCGAGCGGCATCCGCGCGCCGAGACCCGTGCCCTCGATCTTGTCGAACAGGTAGCTCTGCGGCGCGTTGAACGGCGTCACGTAAAACTTGGTCGGGTCCTGCGACGCCGTGATCTCGAAGATCTGGGCGTACGACTGGCCGGCCGAGAGGTTCACCGGGCCCGCGCCGCCCGCGACGTGGCATGCGAGGTTGGTCGCGCAGCTCTGCGTGAAGATCGGCTGCACGTTGCCCGAGTACGTGGCCTTGGTGCCGTTCGGCAGGAGGAAGCTGCCGCTGATCGGCAGCCCGGCGGCGATCAGCGTCCACGCGGTCGGCGGGCACGGCGCGGTGGTGCACGCGTCGGCGCCGTAGCAGTCGAGGGTGTACTGGTTGTCGGCCGGGTTCGGCGAAGCGGCCTCGCCGACGATCTCGCACCAGATGAAAGACGGCGCGCTGCCGTCGGTCTTGAACACGTTTCCGGTGACGGTGCGGTCGTTCAGATTGTACGAGATCGCCCAGCGCTCGGGGCCGACGTCCTTGCTGATCAGGTAGCGGGCCGAGTCGGGCGTCTGCTGGATGCCGGAGGACTGCGCGGCGGCGGTGCCCGCGAACGCGGTCGCGAGGATCGCCGCGAGCGCGGCACGGCCCATCCAGGCCGCGAGAACGGTCGTGTGCTTCGAACGCATCAGGCTTGCTCCTTGGCAATTCGCGGGGCGGCGACGGGTGCGTCTCTCCCCCTGAAACGTCGATCCTGGCACAGGTCGCCACGGCTCGACAATCCAGAGACGGACGGACGCCCGCGGATCTGGCATCCGCTCGAGCGCCGGATTCGACCGGTCGAGCGGCTCGGCGCACGGTGAGGCTCGGCGCGGCGTCCGGTCAGCGCAGCCCGACGGTCAGGGTCACCTGCGCGCGCAGCTCGATCTGCCCGGCGCTGATCGCGGTGTCGGGCGCCGCCTCGGCGGCCATCGCGGTCTTCATCATCATCGGCATCGGGTGCGGCGGCGAGAAGATGCGCTGCTCCTCGATGCGCAGCACCGACGCTACGCTCACGCCCGCACCCGCCGCCGCGGCCTCGGCGCGCGCGCGGCCGTCGGCGACCGCCTGGCGGAGCGCCTCGCGCTCGGCCGTAGAGCGGTCCTTGAGGTCGAAGCGCACCCCGCCGATGTGCGTCGCACCCGCCGCGACCGCGGCGTCGATCACCGGGCCGACCTTGGTCACGTCGTCGAGCCGCACCTCGAGCGCGTCGCGCGCGACGTACTCGCGCGGGATCTGGCGTCCCTTCTCGAAGTCGAACTCGAGCTGGAGATCGTAGGCGACGGTGCGGATCTGGTCGTCCTTGATGCCGGTCGCGGCGAGCTTCTTCCGCACGGCGTCCATCGCGGTGGCGGTCTTGCGCTGCGCCTCGGCGGGATTCTTGTCGCGCGACTCGACCGACACGTTGACGAATGCGCGATCCGGCGTCGCCTGGACGACGGCCTCGCCGTTCACCACGATCGATGGTGGCGGCGGCGTCTGGTCGGCGCTTGCGGGCGCGCTCGTGGCGGCCAGCATCAGGGCTGCGAGGGCGATCGCGAAGGCTTCACGACGGGGCTTGACGCGCATGTCTTCTCGTATACCCGTGCTGGTGTCGGTGTCGATCCGTCCGGTGTGTGCGCCCCGCGCTGGACTCCGCGATGGGCTCGCAACGAGCCGCACGAAATGCGTTCGGGGTGCGACCGGGTGTGCCCCCGCAGCGAATGCGGCACGCCGCTGAGCGACGGCGAAGCGAAGCTTCGCCGATCGCGAAGCTGAGCGGCGGGGGCACACCCGGTCGCGCCCCGCGCTCCGGATCAGCGATTCTCCTGCGGCCCGCTGCGCGACGGCTGCGTTCCGCCGAGCGATGAGCTCGGTCGGTCGCGGCGTGGGCTTTCGTGCTCGGACGCAATGGTTACAGATGGCAGCGTGGCGCGGCGTAACCGGGTTGGGTCGATCTCGCTGGCGGTCGCGGTGGCGGGGGCCGTGGGGTCGCGGGTCGCGCTCGCGGTGGGGCCGTTCGCCGGCGAGACTTGGCTCAGGCTCGTCGCCGCGGGCTTCGAGGCGGCGGTGGTCGGCGGGCTCGCCGACTGGTTCGCGGTGACCGCGCTGTTCCGCCACCCGCTCGGCCTGCCGATCCCGCACACCGCGATCATCCCGCGGCGGCGCGAGAAGATCATCGAGAGCATCGTCTCGATGGTCCAGAACGAGTGGCTGTCGCCGGACGTGATCGGCTCGCGCCTCTCGCGCATCGCGCCGAGCGCCCTGATCCTCGAGTGGCTCGACGATCCGGCGCACGTCGCGCGCCTCGGCGGACCGGTGCGCGACCTGCTGCGGGCGCTCGGGCGCACGCTCGGCGAGGCGCAGGTGCACGACTTCGTCGAGCGCACGATTCGCCACCAGCTGCGGGACCTGCCGTCGGATCAGACCATCGCGCGCCTGCTGGATCGCGCCGTCAAGAGCGACAGCACGGGTGCGATCATCCAGTCGGTCGCGCTGTCGCTCGCGAACCTCGCCGACCGGCCGCAGACCGCCGCGGAGCTCGAGTGGTGGATCCAGCGCTCGGCGGAGAAGCTGCGCGAGAGCGGCAAGCGGATGGTGCCGTTCTTCCTGCGGCGTCAGGTCGTGCAGCGGAAGATCGTCGATGCCGCGTGTGCGTATGCGTCCTCCGAGCTGCGGCTCGCGGCGCAGGATCCGGATCATCCGCTGCGCCGCGCCGCGCTCGCCACCCTCGGCCGCTTCGCCGAGCGTCTCGCCGCGAGCGATCCGCAGGCGAGCCTGCAGGTCGCACGCGCGCGGACGGCGCTGGTCGAGAGCATGGAGCTCCGGCCCGTGATCGCCGAATCGCTGCTGCGGCTGCGCGGCCAGCTCGACCAGGAGCTCGCGGATCCGAACGGACAGCTCTCGACGTTCCTCGATCGCCAGATGCGCGACGGCGTGGTGCGCGTGCTGTCCGATCCGGCACGGCGCGACACCTTCGACGCCTGGGTGCGCACGACGGCGATCGACCTGCTGGAGAAGAACCACCACCAGATCGGCCTCACCGTGCGCGAGAACCTGGAGGCGCTCGAGACCGGCAAGCTCGTGCAGCAGATCGAGGACCGGGTCGGCGGCGACCTGCAGTTCGTGCGCCTGAACGGCGCGGTCGTGGGCGGGCTGATCGGATTGCTGCTGGCGGCGGTGTCGCTGGCGCTCGGTCACTGACCTGCACTCGCGAGCCTGCGACGCACGTCCGCGCGCGCGCCGAGCGCGGGCGCGACGTCAGGACGACTTCTGAGCACCGCCGCCGGCGACGCGCATGGGCCCTGCCAGGCCGTTGGACCGCTTCGGGCGCGCCCGCACGTCGGCGCAGAGACCGGGCGGATGGAGCCGGGCCGGAACCAGGGCCGAGAAGCGCGTCTTCCGCGTCGTGCTGGTGCAGACGTTGACGCCGTCGAGACGTCCGCAAACCGCGAGCCCGAGCTTCGCCGCCGAGAAGCGGTGCATCGCGTCGTCGCTCACGACGTACACCACCCGGGGATCGATGCGTCCCACCGCGCTCTCGTCCTCCACGGCCCGGCAGGCGGCGGCGAGCGCGTCGTGCGGGTGGCGTGAGAAGTGGGCGCTGTTGATGCGCATGCCGTACCTTCCGGCGACCTCCGCGAAGCGAACGTAGAAGCTCTCGGGTCGCGTGTCGCCCGGGCACCGGGCGTTCGCGAAGGACGGCGGCACCAGGCGGATCTCGTCGTAGGCGCCGGCGGCCGCTCCCCACGGCGCGGACAGCGCGCGGTGCGGGCGCCACACGAGGGTGACGTCGTTGGCGCGATAGGCGGCGACGCCGTCCCACGACTGCAGCGCGATCCCGAGGACGAGGATCAGGAGGACGGTGGCACTCCGCCGGAGCGTGGTCGCGACGAGGACGATCGTGCCCAGCGACACCGCGAGGTGGAGCGGCCACAGGAAGCGTCCCGAGGCGCGAAAGATCGACGGCATCGGCTCCAGCGACGCGTAAAAGCCGCGTAGCGTCGCGACCTCGAAGCTCGCGGCGAGGATGTGCGGTCCGAGCGCGTAGGCGGCGAGGCCGACCATCGCCAGCGCGAGCAGCCGCAAGTCGGCGAGCTCGACGCGTAGTCGCGCTGCGGCGGATGCCGGAGCGCTCGACCGGCGGCGCAGGCGGACCGCGGCCGCGATGCCGAGCAAGAACAGCGTGCCGGCACCGAGGAAGCCGTGCCCCTCGCGGCTTTCCAGGCTGGGCAGGTCGAAGAGCAGCCGCGAGCCACCGTCGGGGTCGACGAAGGCGAGCAGGTGGGTCGAGAGCTCGCCGAAGCCCCCGGCGGAGAGCGTTGGAGCTCCGACGTAGCCGAAGGCGTAGAGCGCGAAGCTCGTGGTCGCGACGACGGCGGCCGCGCGCAGAGCCACCGTTCGCGGCCAGCGTCGATCACGGACCGCGCCGTCCGCGTCGCGCAGGCGGAGCCGCGCGAGCGGCGTGCCGCTCGCGCAGGCCGCCAGCGCGAGCACCAGGACCATCGCCGTCAAGTACGGGTGCGTGCCGCTGGCGAGGACGAGTAGCGGCAGCCAGCACAGGAGGAATCGCCGCAGGCCGTGCTCGTTCCGCGTCGCGAGAAAGGCCGCCAGCGCGGCGAGCAGCAGCCAGTGCGCGCACAGGCTCAGATGCACGCTGCGTCGCGCGAGCGCCGGGCTGGTGACGATCAGGGCGCTGCCCGCGAGCGCGATCGCACGGTCGCCCAGCAGGCGCTGCAGGACCACGAAGGCGAGCGCGCCTTGCAGCGCGTGGGCCAGCAGCAGCCAGAGACCGGCGATCTGGTACGTCTCCGGCAGCAGCGGCGACAGCGGCGCGAGCAGCAGCGCGAACCACGGAATCGCGTCGGAGTACGCGAGCGACGATCCGACGGGGTAGGCGAGCCGCGGGATCGCCCCCAGCGGGAAGCTCAGGCCTGCCTGGCGGTAGAAGTGCCAGCCGAGGAAGGTCTGCGCGCGATCACCGCTCGCGAGCCAGTCGACATAGGTGCCGTCGAGCGCGGCGAGCCCGTAGCTCCAGAGGAAGAAGCCGATCCCGAAGAGGGCCGCCAGCGCAGCCCACGGCCAGCCTCTGTCCCGCACGCGCGGTGCATACCAGAGTTCATGCCGTGGGCCAGCACCGGTCGCACGACGGGGGGCGTCGTGCGACCGGTGCTACGTCAAGAAGTTGAGCGTCGTGAACGGCGCTCCCGGCAGCAGCGGCACGTGCGCGCCCGGCGTCGCGAGCCACTTGTCGATGATCGTCGCGTAGACCTGGCGGAAGTCGGTGTGGACCTTCAGGTTGCCCTTGTTCAGGTCGTTCAGCGCGGGCTGCGTCCCGTAGACGCCGCCGACCACCGCGTCGCCGATCGCGAACAGGACCGACGCCTCGCCGTGGTCGGTGCCGTTGCCGCCGTTCTGCGCGACGCGACGTCCGAACTCGGAGAACGTCAAGATCAGGACGCGGTCCGCGATGCCGAGGGCGACCGTGTCCTGGTAGAACGCCTTCAGGTCGGTCGCGAGCTCGGTGAAGAGGTCGGCCTGGCGTCCGGCGAGGCCGCCCTGGTTCGAGTGCGTGTCGTAGCCGCCCTGGCGGACGTGGAAGAAGCGTGCGCCGACGGGAGTGCCGGTCTGCACGTCGTTGCGCAGGATCGACGACACGTCCTTCAGGCGGCGCGCGAGGCGTCCGGGCTTGCCGTTCAGGTTCGACGGCCAGGTGACGTCGATCGCCTGATACGCGTCGAGCGCACCGAGCAGCACGTTGCCCGACGTGCCGATGGCGTTCTGCGCGCCGCTGGTCACGAGCGGGTCGGCCTCGACGGCATAGGCCGCGGCGAGGGCCGCAACCTTCGACGCGAGGTCCGGGTACAGCGGGTCGTCGCTGAGCTCGAACTCGTTCAGGCTCGCGACAGCCAGCACGTTCGAGTCCTGGCTTGCGAACGTCGGGTTGAGCGTCTTGTCGAAGTCGACGGTGACGAGGTCGCTCGAGGTGAACGCGGAGTCGAGGTAGCGGCCGAACCAGCCGTCGACGAAGGCGCTGGTCGGGTTGGCGCTGTACCAGATGTCCTCGGAGCGAAAGTGCGACAGGTTCTGGTTCGGGTAGGCGATGCCGTTCAGCACCGCGACGTTGCCGTCCGCGTAGAGGTCGTGCAGCGGGGCCAGCGACGGATGCAGCGCGAGCCGGTTGCCCTTCACGGGGTCGGCGTCGATCTCGGTGTCGAGCAGGTCGGCCACCGCGATGCCGATGTTCGGGCGCGCGTTCTGATACAGCGTGCGCTGGTTGATGCCGGGCGCGTTGTCGATCGGGATGACGGTGTTGAGCCCGTCGTTGCCGCCCTCCATCTGCATCAGCACGACGATCGGGTTCGTCGGTGCCGCGTGCGCGGTGCTCGCGCCGAGCAGCGCCCGCTGGAAGGGGTGCGGCATGCCGAGCGCCGCCGCGGTGAGGGCGCCGCGCGTGAGGAAGCTTCTTCGCGAGATGGCCATCGTCGTCCTCGTGCGCTCAGTGGATGTGGAACTCGGGCAGCTGCAGGATCAGCGCGATCACGCCGCGCACCTTCTTCTCGATCACCGCGGCGTCCTTGAAGCTCGCCGGCGGCGCCGGGTCGTTCAGGTAGTCGATCAGCGACTGGCGCGTGCCCGCCGGCACGCGCGACGCGACCCCGAAAACCTCGAGCAGCTCGTCCACGACCTGGTCGGCGCTGGTCGCGTCGTCGTCGAAGATCTGCGTCGGCTTCATCTTGATGATCTTGAGGTCGCGTCCGGCGGCGAATGTCTGCGCGAACGCGAAGCGGTTCAGGAACTGCCCCGTCGAGAGCCACGACAGCCCGTTGCTCCAGCCGTTGACGCTCGGCGGGTTCAGCAGCTCCATGCCCATCGTCTCGAGGAAGAGCGGCAGCTGGCTGTAGTTGCTGCTCGCCTTCGACGCGCGCATCGCCGACAGCGCGTACTCGACCGGGTTCTTCACCGAGCTGGTCTTCGCCTGCTCCGAGTAGAACTCGTCGTGCAGGAAGATCGCGCGCAGCAGGTCCTTGATGACGAAGCCGCCGGCGATGAAGGGGGCCGCGACCTCGTCGACCAGCGCCTTCGACGGGTTCGGGTAGCCGAAGTACTCCCAGAGCTTGCGCGCGAGGAAGCGCGGCATCGTCAGCTCGCCGTCGGAGTCGCGGTGCGAGAACAGGATGTCGATGACGTTGCGCTCGGGCGGCAGCAGGACGCCGTTCGCGTCCTCGAAGCCGATGTTGCCGGTCGCCTCGAAGCTCTTGCCCAGGAAGAGCGTCTTCGCGCTGGTGTCGAAGCGCTGCGGGTTGAAGTACCCGAGGTCGGTGCCGAAATCGATCTGGTAGCCGGTGCAGCAGCGCGTCAGCTGCTCGACGTCGATCTGCGTGTAGTTCTCGACGCCGTTCGCGTCGAACACGCCGAGCACGAAGAGCTCCATCACCTCGCGCGCGTAGTTCTCGTTGCGGTTGTTCTTGCTGTTGAGACGCCCGTCGAGCATCTCGAGCATCGCCGCGTCGCGCGTCACCTGGTGGACCAGCGTCTTGAACGAGCCGAGGCCGTGCAGGCGGAACGTCCGGTTCTGGTAGGCCATCTGCCGGTTGTTCTTGACGACCGACATCTGGGTCGCGAAGTGGTCGTGCCAGAACAGGACCATCTTCTCCTGCAGGCGGCGCGCGTTCTGCGTCGCCATGCGCTTCACCCACCAGGTCTGCAGCTTGGCGGTGTTGGCCGGCAGGGAGTCGGGAGTACCCGGTCCCTTCGCGTTCATGCCCTTCTGGCCGACCAGGAACTCGACGGTCAGCGCCTGGCCGCGTCGCTGCCAGCTCGAGACCTCCCGGTACTTCGCGCCGAAGCCCGCGCGCGACAGGAGGTGCAGCACGTTCTCCGTACTCCAGTCGACCATGATCCCCCCGGCGAGCGTTCGAGTGCTCGCGCGTCCCGCATCATGCGTGCCCGCGGGAGACGTGCACAAGACGCGTTCCGGCGCCGAAAGGCGAGATCGTGCCGGCCGATCGGGGGGAAAGGGACCGTGTCAGGCGCGCGCCTCCCGCACCTTGCAGGGGCTCACCCGATTCGCCGGAGGGCCGAGCGCACCGCACCAGGGGGCCGACGCCGTGCGCACCATGAGGCCGTCCTTCGAGATGCCAAGCTCGGCGCGGACCTCGTCGAGCGGGCGGTCGACGACGCTCCACGGGTCCCAGCCCTCTGCCGCGACGTCGGTGGTGCAGCGGGAGGCGCGCTCGACGGCGGCGAAGTAGATCTGCGGATCGAACTGGTCTCGCCACGCGGCGACGGTCGGGTCGACCTGCACGGCGATCTGGAGCTGCATCAGGAGCAGCGCCGTGAAGTCGGCGCGGTCGGCCGCGCCGACCCCGGTGTAGAAGCCCGCGACCGCGAACTCGCCGTGCGGGGTCGTGTCGTAGCCGGTGAGAACGTGGTGCACGTCGTGCTTGAAGAAGACCTGCGACTGCACCGAGCCGACCTCCCCGGGCAGCCCGAACGCGTTGTCGCGCCAGTAGTCGAGCAGCGCGCGGCCCACCGTGTGGTCCGCGTGCCGCGCGAAGCCCTGCACCCGCGCGAGCACCGCGGGGTCGCCGTCGCGGCGGACGAGGCCCTTCAGGTAGAGGACGAGCGAGCGCGAGAAGGCGGTGCCGCTCAGCTCGGCGAGCGTGCCGCGCGTCGTGTCGAGCGCCATGCGGAGGTAGTGCCCGCGCGCGGCGCGCGCCGTGTCCTCGACCTGCCGCTCGCGGATCGCGAAGCGTCGCGCGATGCGGTGCATGACCGCATGGCGCTCGGCCTCGCGCTCGGGCTCGACGAACGGGAGCGTCATCGCGATGTGCACCAGGTTCGCCCGCACCTCGCGATCGACGATCGAGCGCTCGAGGTCGTCGGGCAGGGTCGAGCCGATCGCGTCGAGGTCGAGGCGCACGTGCAGCACGTGCTCGCACAGCGCTTCGAGCGTCGCGCGATGCAGCGGCGTGAAGGGAAGCGTGCCCTCCGCCGTGGCGACCGCCTTGAGACTTCGCAGGATGACCCCGGCCTCGGCCGGCGTTCGATCGAAGATCTTGCGCATCGTTCTCTCCCACCGGAGGGGTCGGCGCTTTGCCGCGCCGACTTGATGGCGGCGGGAGGGAACGAGCGCGCCGTCTACTCTGTGGCTTGCGGCCCGACGGCCACACCCGGGGGCGGCGGCGTCAGGAGGAACGGCGCGAAGCTCCGGTCGCCGGCGAGGTAGACCTTCAGGAACGGCAGGATCTGTCGCTTGACGCGCTCGTGCGCCTCGTCCTGCGTGAGCGTCCGGGGCGGGTCGCAGTCCGGGCCCGGGAAGCAGCTGTCGGAGAACGGGTAGTGGCCGCCGTCCTCGATGCCGACCAGGAGCTTCGGCTCGTCGGAGCGTTCGTACGCGGCGAAGATGCCGTCGTTGTTCACCACCGAGTCGATCTCGCCGTAAAGCGTGAGCGAGGGGATGCGCAGCTCGGAGCTCGGGCCGGTCGCGGCCGCCATCGGCACGGCGACCGTGAAGCGGTCGTCGAGCGCCGTGGTGAGGTACGTCGTGAGGCCGCCGAACGAGTGGCCGGTCATCGCGATCCGGCTCGCGTCGACGGCGCCGTGGAACGGCGACGCCGGATCCTCGCCGGCTGCGAGGATGTAGTCGAGCGCGAAGATGACGTCGCGCGGCCGCTCCTGCGCCGACGCGACCTGCGCCGGCCCGGTGCGGCACTCGGGGAACTCGAAGAGGGTATTGCCCGGGTGCGGCGTCGCGACGACGATGAAGCCGTGCGTCGCGAGCCACGGCGTCAAGAAGAGGCTCTGGCGCTCGAAGCCGCACGAGCCGTGGCTGAACATGATCACCGGATACGGACCGCCCGAGAGGTCGAGCGCCGCGTCGCGCACGGCACGCGAGCCGACCTCGACCGGACCCGCGCCGGCCGTGGTCGGGTACCAGACGACCGCGTTCAGGACGCGCTCCTCGCCGGGGTTCGCAACCGAGTCCTTCACCAGGCGCACGTCGCGGAAGCCGACCCCGTACGGACCGTTCTCGCGCGTGTCGACGCAGGTGCCCGCCGTCCACTCGACGACGTCGGCGCAGAAGTCCTCGCCGGCGCAGGCGTTGCGCGTGGCGCCGCCGAGGACGAACGGGCTCACCGGCCGTGTCGCGGCGCGGAGGTTCAGCTCCGGCAGGCGCGTGCGACGCGCCGTCACCGAGCGGCACGACGACGCGGCCGTCACCCGGCAGCTCACGCGCGGGCTCCTCGTCCCGGCGAGCGTCGCGCAGGCCACCTGGTCGGTGCCGCAGGTCGAGCCGTCGATCAGGCTGCGTGCCGTCGCGACGCACTCCTCGCGCAGCGCACCGCTCGCGCGCGCTGCGCCGATCACGTCGGAAGCACAGCTCCGGTAGTCGCGCCGGTTCTTGCCGCGACTGCCGTCGTACGCGTCGCACGGACAGCTCTCGTCGAGGTCGGCGCGTAGCGCTGCGATCGCACGCTCGTCGGCGAGCGCGTCGTCGCCGGCGCGACAGGCGGCGCCGGCCCAGGCGGGCAGGGCGAGCAGCGCCGCGGAGAGCAGGAGCGTCGGGGGGAGCAGCGAGCGACGATCGTTCATCGCCGGACTATGGTCCAGGCACGGGCGACCGCTCAAGCCGCGTTCCGTTGCCGGTGCGAGATTCGCGCGTCCGGCCCGGCGGCCTGCTGTTCGGTCGCTCGGCGGTCTCGCCGACCGCTCAGGCCTCGCGGGGGTGCGCCGGGTCGTGCGCCGGAAACGCGTTGCCCACCCGGCGCAGCATCTCGAAGAGGTAGTAGATCTGCGGGTAGATCATCGGCTTGCCGCTGGTCAGCAGCGCCGCGGCGACGTCGCGCGCCGGATCGGCCCAGCAGATCACGTTGGTGAAGCCGATGTGCCCGAAGGCGTGGTGGGTGTACGGCCCGTAGAGGCTGAACCACTCCGCGCCGAGCATGAAGCCGAGGCTGTAGCGGAACGGCAGCACCAGCGTGAAGTCAGGCTCGAGGTACGACTGCTCGGCGACCGCGCGCCGCACCGTGCGCGGCTCGAAGACGTGCACGCCGTCGAGCTCGCCGCCGCGGCGCAGCAGCTCGAAGAAGCGCGACGCCTCGTCGGCGGTCGAGACCACGTTGCCGGACGGGAAGATGCTGCGCAGGAAGCGCGGATCGTTGCTCACCTCGACCACGCGCTCGACCGGCAGGCCGAGCGCGCGCTGGAAGAGCGTCGAGATCGGCGGCAGCGGCGGCGGACCGGTCATCGCGTTCACCGCCACCAGGCCGACGTTCTCGCGCGCGACGCCGTAGCTCATCCACTTGAAGCCGAGCGGCGCGAGCACGTTCTCGCGCAGGTAGGTGCGGATGTCCTGCCCGGTCACGCGCCGCACCACCTCGGCGAGCAGGAAGCCGGTCGTGACCGCGTGGTACGCGAGGCGCGTGCCGGGACGCCAGATCGGCTTCTGGTCGCACAGCAGCTCGACGACCACCTCGGGCGTCTCGAGCAGGTCGGGGTCCATCGTCGACGTGGGCGGGTTCGGCACGCCAGCGCGGTGCGCGAGGATGTGCCGCAGGGTGATCGATTCCTTCCCGTGCCGCGCGAACTCGGGGATGTACTCGGCGATCGGGTCGTCGAGCCGCAGGAGGTTCCGCTCGTCGAGCAGGTGGATCACCATCGCCGTCACCGGCTTCGAGCCGGAAAGCAGGCAGAAGGGCGTGTCGGGCGTGGCGAGCGTCTTCGGCGCATCCGGCGGGTCGCTCGGCGAGTTGCCGCGCGCGTAGCCGATCGCCCGGTCGAGCACGACCTGGCCGCGGTAGCGGACGCAGAGGGCCATCGCCGGGTGGACGCCGCTCGCGTAGAGGTTTCGCGCCGCGTCCCAGATCCCGTCGACGGCGCCGCGCGAGACGCCGAGGTGGCGCGGCTCGATCTCGGTCCGCGGGCGGATCGTCGTCACCTCGTCGAGCGAGCGCGGCACCCGGCTCAGCGGATAGATCGAGGACAGCATCGGCGCGCCTGCTGTCTAGCCAGGTCGCACGACGCGTTCAATCAAAGTCTACCCGGTCCGTCCCACGCGCCACCCGGCGCCTCGACCCGGTACAGAGCCGCCGCGTTCTCCCACAGGACCTTGCGCTGGACGTCGCGTGGAAGACCGCCGTACGCGGCGTCGATCTTCTCGCGGACGTTGCCGTAGAGGCAGACCGGGTGCGGGAAATCGGTCTCGAAGAGGACGTTGTCCGCGCCGACCACGTCGAGCAGGCGCTGCGGCGCGATCTCCTCGAAGAACGCGCACACCGACACCTGGCGGTGGAAGTAGGCGCTCGGCTTCTCGACGTACTCCGGACGCTCGGCGCCGACCTGCGCGTACGAGAACACGTGGTCCACCGACTCGAGCATGAACGGCACCCAGCCCATGCCGCTCTCGACCGAGACGAAGCGCACGTCGGGATGGCGCGGCAGGACGCCCGACATCAGGAGGTCGGTGAGCTGCATCGCGTTCTTGAAGAAGAGCGTCGTCGTCGAGCGAACGACGGTCGGCCCGACGCCGTGCGCCGCGATGCGCTCCATCGCGAACTCCTCGGTGAAGTTCGCCGAGCCCAGGTGCAGGTTCACCGGCAGACCGGTCTCGGCGGCGACGTTCCACAGCGGGTCCCAGTGCCGATCGCCGAGGTAGGGCAGGCGGTACGCCTGCGGCTCGCCGGTGAAGAGGATGCCGCGGTGTCCCAGCTTCGCGCAGCGGCGCACCTCCGCGACCGCCGCGTCGACGTCCCAGAAGGGCGTCGCCATGACCGGAATGAACCGGCGCGCGTCGGCCGCGCACCACTCGATCAGCCAGTCGTTGTAGGCGCGCAGGCAGTCGAGCATCAGCGCGCGGTCCTCGAGACCGAGGAAGCTCTCGTTCCCGAAGCCGCCGATGTTGGGGTAGACGGCGCACGCCCAGATGCCGACGGTGTCGAGGTAGGCGAGCCGCGCACGCGCGTCGTACGCGGCGGGCGGCACCTCGTCCATGTTGCGCGGTGCGGCGGGGAAGGGGTCCTTCCAGCCGGCGACGGCGGTGTGGCCGACGGGCACGATGCGCTCCGTCTTGCCGAAGCGCCAGTGGTCGACGCCGCTGTCGTCGCGCACCAGGTGCGGGACGCGGTCGCCCCACTTGCTCGCAACGCGATCGGTCCAGACGTTGCCGGGCTCGGTGACGTGCGTGTCGCAGTCGATGACCCAGTCTCGGATGCGCAGCGAACCGTCTTGCATGCTCGGTGTCTCCCTCGCTCGCCGTCGCGTCCTCGCTCGTCGTCTTTGCTCGTCGCCTTTGCTCGTCGCCTTGGGTCGGTGCGTCGCGGCTTGGTTCGTCGTCGCGGAGTGCCTGCCGTGGGCGCCGGCTCGCCATTCGCCCCGCCGCTCAGCATCGACATCGGCGAAGCTTCGCTTCGCCGTGTCTCTGCGGCGCTGCGCGGCGTTCGCTGCGGGGCGAATGGCGAGCCGACGCCCTGGGCGGACTCTTCGACGAGGACGTGGTGCGGGTCAAGCGTCCGGACGCGATCGTCTCGAGCGTCGGAGAGCGTGCTGACGATCGCGAGGGAGCGCTGGGGCGTGCCGGAGGGTTGCTGCGCCCCCTCTCGGTTTTGATGTAGGGGGAGAAGATGTTCTCGAGTGGGCGGTCCGGCGGACGGGGCGTCGCGAGTGCGCGCTCGATGGCGCTCGGGCGGAACGGCATGGTGTGCACGAGCCAGGCGCTCGCGTCGTCGGCGGGGCTCGCGATGCTGCGCTCCGGGGGGAACGCCTTCGACGCCGCCATCGCCGCCGTGGCGGTGCAGGGCGTCGTCGAGCCGTACAACACCGGCATCGGCGGGGACTGTCTGATGCTGGCGTGGAGCGCCACCGAGAAGCGTCTGCTGGCGCTGAACGGCACCGGCCGCGCGCCGGCGGGCGCGACGGTCGAGGAGTACGCGCGCCGCGGTGTCAGCGAGATGCCGGCGCAGGGCGTGCTGACGATCACCGTGCCCGGCGCGGTCGACGCGTGGTGCACGATCCTCGAGCGCTGCGGCACGCGGCCGCTCGCGGACGTCCTAGCGCCGGCGATCGAGTACGCGGAGCAGGGCTTCCCGGTGAGCGAGGTGGTGGGCCGCGAGTGGGGGCTCGTGGCGCGCGCCGGCTTCCTCGGCAACGACGCGGCGCGCGCCTGCTACGCACCCGGCGGGGCGCCGCCGCGGCTCGGGCAGATCGTCCGACAGCCGGATCTCGCCCGCTCGCTGCGTGCGCTCGCCGCGGGCGGACGGGACGTGTTCTACCGCGGCGAGATCGCCGAGCGGATCGCGCACCTGTGCGCGGAGCACGACGGCCTGCTCGCGCGCGCGGACCTCGACGCGCACCGCTCGACCTGGGTCGAGCCGGTCGCGACCGACTACCGCGGCTACCGCCTGCACGAGATGCCGCCCAGCACGCAGGGAATCGTCGCCCTGATCGCGCTGAACGTCCTCGAGTGCTTCGACGTCGCGACGCTCGACGACGCGACCCTCGTCCACCTGCGCATCGAGGCGATCAAGCTCGCGTTCGCCGACCGCGCCCGCTTCGTCGCCGATCCCGAGCAGGCCGAGGTGCCGGTCGCGGGCCTGCTCGAGAAGGCGTACGCGCGCGCGCGGGCGACGCTCGTCGACCCCGCCCGAGCGCTGCCGAGCGCCGATCCGGGCGAGCCGCGCTCGAGCGAGACCGTGTACTTGACGGTCGCCGACCGCGACGGCAACGTCGTGTCGCTGATCAACAGCCTGTACGGGCCCTTCGGGTCCGGGCTCGTCGTGGACGGCACCGGAATCGCGCTGCAGAACCGCGGCCGCGGCTTCGTCCTCGACCCGGCGCACCCGAACTGCATCGCGCCCGGCAAGCGTCCCTTCCACACGCTGATCCCGGCGATGCTGTGCGACGCCGACGGGCCGCGCGTGTCGTTCGGCGTCATGGGCGGCGACGTGCAGGCGCAGGGGCACCTGCAGGTGGTGTCGAACCTGGTCGATCGCGGCATGAACGTGCAGGAGGCGCTCGACCAGCCGCGCTTCCACTACCTCGGCGGTGCGGCGGTCGCGCTGGAGGACGAGTTCCCGTCCGACGTCCGGCAGCGTCTCGCAGACCTCGGTCACGACGTGCAGGGACCGCTGGCCGCCATGCTGCGCGGCGGCTTCGGCGGCGGGCAGGGCATCATGATCGACCCGGCGACGCGCGCGTACTGGGGCGGCTCGGACCGTCGCAAGGACGGCTGCGCGATCGGCTACTGAGCGCTGCGGCGGAAGCGAAAGAGGAGACGATGACCAAGCTCGGCAGGACTCTGGTGGCGATCTCGACGTGTGCGGCGCTCGCGACGATCGCAGGCGGCTGCAGCGACGCGGACGCACCCGGGGGCGACTTCGGCCCGCCGATCGTCGTCGACGACGCCGACCTCGAGCGCTGGGTGTGGGTCGGCGTGCCCGAGATGCGCTGCGCCGACGGCTCCGAGGGCGGCTTCGCAGTCAACTTCACCGAGCAGAGCCGCGAGCTCGTCGTGTACCTGCTCGGCGGCGGCGTCTGCTACGACCGCGCGACCTGCGTCATCGACCAGCCGCTGCTGCAGGGACTCGGCGACGAGCCGCTCGAGTTCCTGTTCGGCGAGGGCCAGCGCGGCGACGACGCCGGCATCTACGACCGCGACGACCCGTCGAATCCCTTTCGCGCGAGCAACTTCGTCGTCCTGCCGCACTGCACGGGCGACGGCCACACGTCGGACAAGACGTCCGTCTACCCCGGCCTCGAGCCGATCGAGCAGGTCGGCTACGCGAACGTCGCCGCCGCGATCCGCCGCATCGTGCCGACCTTCCGCGACGCGTCGCGCGTGACGTTCGCCGGCTTCAGCGCCGGCGGCATCGGCGTCGGCGCGAGCTACCACCAGCTCGCGACCGCGTTCGAGTCGATCGGCCAGTCGCCGCCGGTGCTGATCAACGACGCCGGCCCGACGCTGCGCGAGCCGTACCTGTCGCGCCGCGCGCAGGACGTGCTGATCGCCGGCTGGGGTCTCGACGAGACGGTCGGGGCGTGGTGTCCCGAGTGCTTGACGGATGGCCTGCACGTCGGGCAGCGGAAGCTCGCGGAGCTGCACCCCGGCATGCGCAGCTCGCTGGTGTGCGCGACCTCGGACGTGGTCGTGTTCGGCCTCTACGCGCTGCTGAACGGCGGCACGTCGAGCCTCGAGGACGGGCTCGTGGATCTCGCGCGCTGGATCGACGGCTATCAAGACGAGGTCGCGCCGAGCCGGCAGCGGACGTTCCTCTACCCGGGCGACCGACACGGGGCGATGGTGGTCGCACCGCTTTCGGCGACGCCCGGCCTCGCCGAGTTCCTGCAGCAGCAGCTCGACGGCGCGCCGGGCTGGGCGTCGCAGGGCTACTGAACCGAGGGCGCTACCGCGCCGGTGTGCGCGCGAGCCCGGCGATCAGCAGCTCGAGGCCGGCGCGGAACTCGTCCTCGGGGTCGCTCGTCGAAGCAGCGGTCGCGATCTCGATGAGCCGCGGGTAGCGGAACGCCGGCAGGGCGCGGAAGCGCTCGATCACCGCACCGGGCGCCTCGCCGGCCGCAGCCGTCAGCGGACCGGCGAGCTCGCCCTGCGCGAAGCCGAGCACGAGCGCGGTGACGCTGCGGAACGCGACCAGCAGCGCGGCTCCGCTGCGACCGCTGCGCGCCAGCGCCTCGAGCAGCGCCTCCGACGGCTCGCGCAGCGCCGCCGAGCGGCTGCGCCGCGCCGGGATCAGCGGGATCACGTGCGGGTGCGCACGCGCCGCGCGCCACATCGCGGTGGCGATCTCGCGCACCGCGTCGCGCCATTCGGCGGTGGGCGAGTCCCGCCACCGCGTCTCGGCGAGCACCGCGTCCACCACCAGCGCCTCGAGCTCGGCGCGGCCTTCGACGTGGTTGTAGAGCGTCATCGGCGCGGTGCCGACACGCTCGGCGAGCGCGCGCATCGTCAGCCCGGCCAGCCCCTGCTCGTCGACCAGCGCGAGCGCCGCCGCCTGCAGGCGCTCGCGCGTCAGCTTCGCCGGTCGTCCCATCCACCCCCCCTTGACCCAGCCGCGCGTCGCTGGATTAACGTACACCGTACAGAAAGGAGATCCGTATGACCAGGAAGATCTCGATCGAGTCGTCACGGAGGTGCACGCGCGCCGGGAGGCGGCCGTGAGCGGCGCGCTGCTCGTGGCCGCGGGCGTCGCCGTCTTCCTCGTCGTCGGCACCGCACGGCTGCGCGGCATGCGGAACGTTCGCATCCCGGCGAGTGCCGCGGGGCAGGTCGTCGCCACGCTGGCCGCGATGGCGCTGTCGGCAGCGGGTGTGGTCGCGGGTGTGGGGCGCGTCGGCGGGATCGCCGCGGGCCTCGTCCTGCTGCTCGGCGGCGTCTTCCTCGTGCTGGTCGCGGCGAGCGGCCAGCGACGCGGCACGGCGCGCTTCGCGGTCGGCGGACGGCTGCCGGACTTCGTCGCGACCGACGACGAGGGGCGTCCGTTCGCGCTCGCGTCGCTGCGCGGCCGCCCCGTCCTGCTCAAGTTCTTCCGCGGCCACTGGTGCCCGTACTGCGTTGCCGAGCTGCGCCGCTGGTGCGAGCTGCAGCCGGACCTCGACGCGCGCGGCGTCGCGGTGGTGGGCGTGTGCGGCGAGACCGCGGAGGAGATCCGCAGGAAGCGTGTCAAGCATGGCCTGCGCGCGATCCTGGTGCCCGATCCGCAGCTCGTCATCACCGACCTCTTCGGACTCCGGAACCCGCGCAACCTCGCCCCGCGTCCCGGTGTGGTCATCCCGCTGCCCATCCCAACGACGATCCTCGTCGACGCCGACGGCGTCGTGCGCTGGGTCGACCAGTCGACGGACTACATGCGGCGCTCGGACCCCACGGTGGTGCGCGCGGCGCTCGCCCTTCTCGACGAGCCCGCGCGAGCGCTGCGATCAGCCTGAAGCGTCGCTCGGGCCGCGCTCGCGCAGCCAGACGCGCATCGCGCCGTCGTTGCCGTCGCGGTCGAGGTCGCGCTCGAAGCGCTCGACGAGATCGTCGCCATGCTGCTCGAGCCAGGCCGGGATCGCGGCGCGCAGCACCCCGACGCCGCCGGGCGAGCCGCGCCCCTTGCCGTAGACGATGCGCACCTCGCGCTCGCCGGCCGCTGCGGCCTCGCGCACGAAGCGCTCGGTCGCTGCGATCGCCGCGCGCACGCCGAGCCCGTGCAGGTCGAGCGTCGGCACGAGGCCGAACACGTCGCGCAGCAGGCGGCGGAGGAGGGCGATCAGCGTGCTCCGGCGACGATCGCCGGCTCGCGCGTGCCGCCCAGGAAGAGCAGGAACGCGAGCAGCGCCGCGCCCGACGCGCAGACGAACATCGTGCGGTGGCCGAAGGCGTGCACCACCGGTCCGAGCACGAACGAGCCCGCGGTGATGCCGAGGTTGAAGGTCCCGTTGTAGAACGCCTGCACGCGGCCGAGCTGCCCGGCCTCGGCGAGGTCGACGCTGAAGGCATTCATCGTGGGGTAGACGATCCCCTGCGCGAGCCCGAACGAGAGACCCGCCGCGAGGAACGTGGCCAGCGAGTGCACGCTCGACAGGCCGTAGATCGACAGCGCGAGCAGTGCGATGCCGGGCAGGATCATGCGGCGGAGCCCGAAGTCGTCGGCGATGCGCCCCGCCCAGAGGCGCGTCAGGATCGCCATCGAGGTGTAGGAGAGAAAGAAGACCGACACCGGCCCCAGATGCGCGTCCACCGCGAAGGTCGGCACGAAGGTCATCACCGCGCCGAACGCGACGCCGCAGCAGAGCGTCGCCGCGAGGCTCACCGCGAGCACCCGCGGCATCGCGAAGCCGGAGCTCCCCGCCGCGGACGGACGCTGCGGCTCGGGCAGGCTCCACGCGAGCACCAGGCCGAGCAGCGAGAAGCCCGAGGCCACCGCGAAGAGCCCGTGGAAGCTCGTGAAGCGCAGGATCTGCTCGCCGAGCGTCGGTGCGAGCGCGTGCGTCGTCAGCGTCGAGACGCCGAACAGGCCGAGTGCGGTCGCGCGTCGCTCGGGCGGCGCGAAGGCGGCGGCGAGCGTCGAGGCGGCGTTGAAGCCGGCCGCGAAGAAGAGACCCTGCAGACCGCGCAGCACGTACAGCCAGGGCTCGATCCGATCGACGAAGGCGAAGCAGAGCGACACCAGCGACATGCCGAGGAGCCCGGCGCGCAGGAACACGCGGCAGCCGGTGCGGTCGATGAGGAGCCCGACCAGAAACACGCCGGCCAGGCTCAGGACGCCGAGCGAGCCCATCACGAAGCCCACCGTGCGGTCGGTGCCGCCGAGCGCGCGCACGTGGAGCGGCAGCAGGAAGAAGGTCGCGAACGTCATGAAGAAGCAGAAGTTCGCCGCCGTGAGCCGCAGGAAGCGTCCCGACAGGACGGGCGGGGACTCCATAGCAGGTGCCATCGGTCGAGAAGCTGTCGCGGATCGGCGGCGGTGAAGCAAACGGCATCAAGCGGACGCGCGCGAGCGTCGATAGCCGGGGTGAGCCGAGCGCAACGTGCGCGCGGCGAGGGAGGAAGGGCATGTCGCAGTTTCTCGAGGTCATCGAGTGGCTCGATGAGACCGGCACCGAGATCGTGCACCGCGTGCCCGAGGACGGCTCGGGCGAGACCAAGCTCGGCGCGCAGCTGATCGTCCGCGACAGCCAGGCGGCGATCTTCTTCAAGAGCGGACGCGGGCTCGACGTATTCGGGCCCGGACGTCACACGCTGACGACGCTCAACCTGCCGATCCTGACCAAGGTCCTGTCGTTGCCGTGGGGCTTCACGAGCCCGTTCCGCGCCGAGGTCTACTTCGTCAATCTCAAGGTGTTCACCAACCTGCGCTGGGGCACCAAGGACCCGGTCGCGTTCCGGGACAGCGAGCTCGGGCTCGTCCGGCTGCGCGCCTTCGGCGCGTTCACGATGAAGGTCGTCGAGCCTCTGCTGTTCGTGAACAGCCTGGTCGGCACGCAGGGCGTGTTCGCCACCGGCGACGTCGAGGACTACCTGCGCGAGGTGATCGTGTCCCGCTTCAACGACTACCTCGGCGAGAACGTCGGCAGCGTCTTCGAGCTGCCACAGCGCTACGACGAGATGGGTGTCGCGGTGCGAGAGCGTCTCGAGGGCGACTTTCGGAAGTACGGCGTCGAGCTGGTGGACTTCCTGATCGGCCGCGTGACGCCGCCCGAGGACGTGCAGCGCATGATCGACGGCCGCGCCGGCATGGCGGCGGTCGGCGACCTCGACGCGTACTTGAAGTTTCGCGCCGCGAACGCGCTCGGCGATGGGGGCGCGAACGGCGGCGCGGAGAACGGCGGCAGCGGTGGCGGTTCGCTCGGTGGCGGCTCCGGCGCGGGCGGCGCGATGGAGATGGGCCTCGGCGCGGGCCTCGGCATGCTGCTTCCCGGCATGGTGCTGCGCTCGCTGAGCGGCGAGCCGATCACGTCCGCGGCGATGCTGCAGCAGGGGTTGCACTGTCCCGAGTGCCACGGCGCGGTCACTGCGGACAGCCGGTTCTGCGCGCACTGCGGCCACCAGATGGTGGTCGCGCGCAAGTGCCCGCAGTGCGCGAAGAACGTGACCGCGCTCGCGAACTTCTGCCCGTCGTGCGGCGTGGATCTCGCGAGCAGGCTGACCTGCGGAGCCTGCTCGACCGCACTGCCGCCCGGAACACGCTTCTGCTTCCAGTGCGGCCAGAAGGTGGCGGGCTCCGGCGCTCCACCGCGGCCGCCGTCGTCGCCACCGCCGGCGGCCCCCACGCCTTGACGACGCCCCGCGCCGCGACGCCGGAGGTTCCGCCGCGGCGCGCGGCGAGCGACGGCTGGGTCGTCGCGTCGAGCTGCCCGCGCTGCGGCGCACCGCTCGACTTCGCGGAAGGCAGCAACGCCGTGCGCTGCACGCACTGCTCGTCGATGCTGCTGGTGACCGGCCGCCGGCGCGTGCTGAGCTACGTCGTGCGGCCGCGAATCGACGCTGCCGAGGCCGCCCAGATCGCGGCGTTCGCGGGTGCTGCCGGTGTCGTGGACGCGCGCCGGCGCGGCACCTCGCCGCGGCTGGTGTTCGTGCCGTACTACCGTCTGTGCGCGGAGGAGGCGTTCTGGCGTCGCGAGCGCGTGTCGCGCCCGCCCCGCGCGGTGGACCTCGAGCCCGGCGATCTCGGCGAGCAGCTCGTGCGCATCGTGACCGGAGGCGCACGCGCCCGCGAGGCGGAGCACGCGCTGACGCTCGCGAGCCGCACGATCGAGCGCAGCTTCCTCGCCCGCGATGCCGGCGGCCTCGCGAGCTGGTCGCTCGGCGTGCGCAGCGGCGTGCTCCGTCTCGAGCTCTTCGAGCGTGGCGCGATCGAGGTGCAGGGGCTCGTGCTGCGTCCGACGCTCGACGCCGGTACCGCGCTCGCGCGCCTCCTCGAGCCGCTCGCCGAGGTCGCGAGCGTGCACCGCGAGGTGCTGCGCGCACTGCTCTCGCTGATCTACTTCCCCCTGTGGACGGTCGCGACGGGCTCGGGGCCGGCCGCGCGCGTGACGGTGCTCGACGCCGTCACCGGCTCGGTCGTCGCGCGCGACGCGGACCCGGCTCCGCTCTCGGGCGACGGCCTGGGGGCGGATGCGACGTCGCCCGTCGACCGCGTGCTCGGCTTCCGCCCGCTCTGCTGTCCGAACTGCGGCTGGGACTTGCCGGTGCGCCCCGCGGACGTCGTCTTCCACTGCACGTCGTGCGAGCGGACGTGGGAGCTCGCCGGCGAGGATCTCGAGCCGATCGTCAGCGACGTCGTCGCGAATGCCGCCGCGCCTCCGCGTGCCCGCCGGGGACCGCGCGCCGCCGCGACACCCGCCGCGACGGTGGGGGAGGTCGCTCATCTAGTCGCTCATCTACCGGTGTGGCAGGTGAGCGGTGACTTCACGGTCACGGGCGGTGCGACGACGCCGCGCACCCCGCTGCCATCGCGGCTCGTCGCCCCCGCGTTTCGCTGGCGGGCGCTGAAGGTCCTGTCGGACCTCGGCGCCCGCCTCGCCCGCAGCGGCGAACAGGCCCGCGGCACTCAGCCGCAGGTGGAGATGGAGCCCGTCAAGGACATGCCGCTCGTCGGCTGCTCGCTCGACCGCACCGACGCGGTGACCATGGCGCGCCTGGTCGCGCTGCGGATGCTGATGGACGACCCGAACGTGCGCGACGCGGCGGCCCGCGGCAAGGGCGTACCGCGGGTGGACCTCGAGCGCGCGGAGACGCGTCTCCTCTGGCTGCCGTTCGCGGGCGACGCCTACTCGCTGCGCGACCCGCTCACCGGCTACGCGCTGCCGCGACGCGCGGTGCAGGACGCCATCAGCTGACGGCCCCGCCGGCTGTGCTCCTCGAGCTCACCCCGGATCGCGGAAGCGCGGCGCGCGCTTCTCCATGTTCGCCTGCACCGCCTCGATCTGGTTCGGGCTGCCGATGAGCCCGCGCTGCAGGCTCTCCTCGAGCGCGAAGCCGTCGCGACGCGAGCCGAGCCAGCTCTCCTCGAAGAGCTTCTTGCCGGCGCGGATCGCGTCGGGCGACTTGGACGCGATCTCGCGCGCCATCTCGAGCGCCGCGTCGAGCGGCTTCTCGGCGACGCGCGTCGCGAGCCCGAGCGCGACCGCCTCCTCGCCGGACACGACGCGTCCGGTGAAGGTCAGCTCCTTCGCGACGTCGAGGCGCACCAGGTGGCGGAGCGTCTGGCTGCCGCTCATGTCGGGGATCAGGCCCCACTTGATCTCCATCACCGAGAGCTTCGCGTCGGGTGCGACGATGCGGATGTCGGCGCCGAGCGCGATCTGCAGGCCGCCGCCGTAGGCGACGCCGTGCACGGCGGCGATCACGGGAACGGGCAGCGCCGTCCAAGCGTAGGCCGCGAGCTGCGCGCGGTTCGCGGGCGACTCGTCGCTGCGCGCGAGCAGCGTGCCGGTGCCGCCGCCACCTCCGCCGCCCGAGCGCTCGCCGCTGCCCATCGCCATGAAGCTCATGAAGTCGAGCCCGGCGCAGAAGGCACGTCCCTCGCCCGACAGGACGACCGCGCGGACGCTCGCGTTCGCGGCCAGGTCGCGCGCGGCGCCCGCGAGCCCCTCGAACATCGCCTGGTCGAGCGCGTTCATCTTCTCGGGACGGCTCATGCGGACGTCGGCGACGCCGCCGTCGATCGTGACGCTCACTCGCTCGGACATGGCTCGGCTCCTCGTTGAACTCGTGTCTCTCGGTGGACGGATCGCGCCGCGCGGACGGCGACGTGACCGGACGGACTGTCGCACGCGCGCGGCGCTCGTTCCATCCGGCGCCGGCGCACGCTAGACGGGTGGGATGCGTGACCACGACGAGGTGAACCGGGTGGGCGAGCCGGCGGGCGACGACGCCGGCTGCGCGGTCGACTGGAGCTGGCTCGCGGGGCTCACCATCGAGTCCGCGACCTCCGACCTGCAGCACTGGCGGGTACGCTTCACCAACGGGCTCACGCTGACGATCCAGGCGTCGTCGTGGAACGAGAAGCCGTTCCTCGCCTTCAAGCCGTACCGGGCGCCCGGCGCCTGATCGGGCCCGGGCGGAGCGTCCGTGTCCATCGAGTTCGTCCAGACGATCCCGCTGCTGCGCATCTTCGACGTCGCGAAGGCGAAGGAGTTCTACGTCGGCTTCCTCGGCTTCGCGATCGACTGGGAGCACCGCTTCGAGGAGGTGGCGCGCCTGAACGGCGCGGCGCCCATTCCCAGAGCGTCGCGGGCGCGCTAGGAGACCGCTGCCGCGCACGGCGCGCGGCGCTTCGTCGATCGTCGAACGGCAAGGAGCGGCCCACGTGCAGTACGCGACCCTCGGTGACACCGGTCTGATCGTCTCGCGCCTCGCCTTCGGCGCGGCCACCTTCACGCAGCGCAACAAGGACATGGGCACGTTCGCGAAGGTCGGCGAGTCGGTCGCGAACGAGCTGGTCGGCATGGCGCTCGACCAGGGCGTCAACTACTTCGACACCGCCGACAGCTACGCCGGCGGCGAGTCGGAGACGCTGCTCGGGCGCGCGCTCGGCGCGCGCCGCGACGAGGTGGTGCTGTCGACCAAGGTCGGCTTCCGCACCGGCACGCCGCTCGGCCAGCAGGGCTTGTCGCGTCGCCACATCCTGTGGTCCATCGACCAGAGCCTGACGCGCCTCGGCACCGACCGGGTCGACGTCTACATCGTGCACCGCGAGGATCCGCACACCGCGCTCGAGGAGACGCTGTCGGCGCTCGACGAGGTCGTGCGCGCGGGCAAGGCCCGCTACCTCGCGTTCTCCAACTGGTCGGCGTGGAAGGCGGCGGCGGCGCTCGAGATCCAGCGCGCGAACGGCCTCGCGCGCTTCACGCACGGGCAGATGTACTACTCGCTGGTCGGACGCGACGTCGAGCGCGACTTCGTGGCGCTCGGGCGGCGCTACGGGATCGGCATGACGGTGTGGAGCCCGCTCGCCGGCGGCTTCCTCTCCGGAAAGTACACGCCCGAGAACCTGAGCGATCCCGACTACCGCTACTCGGGCTTCGATGTCCTGCCGTTCGACAAGGAGCACGGCTTCCGCGTCGTCGAGCTGCTGCGCGGCATCGCGGCGCGTCACCAGGCGAGCGTGCCGCAGGTCGCGATCGCGTGGCTGATGAGCAGGCCCGGCGTCACCACCGTGATCCTCGGCGCGACCAAGCTCCGCCAGCTCGTGGACAACCTCGGCGCGGCGGACGTCTCGCTCACCGCCGAGGACCTCGCCGAGCTCGACGGCGCGACCGCGCTCGGTCCCGCGTATCCGAACTGGTTCATCGACGAGATGGCCGACGGCGCGGTGCGCGACGCGCTCGCAGGCGTGGCGAGCGCGTCGCGATGAGCTCGACCACGCTCGCGATCCTCGTCACGGTCGCCTTCAGCGCGATCGGCGTGGTCGGCGACTCGTTCCTGAAGCTCGCGAGCGCCGAGGAGGTGCCGTGGCGCAGCCGCTGGTTCCTGGTCGGCTTCGCGTTCTACGCGTCCACCGCCTTCGGCTGGGTGTTCGTGATGAAGCACCTGAAGCTCGCGACGATCGGGGTGTTCTACAGCGTCGCGATGATCGTGCTGCTGACGACCGTCGGCGCGGTCTTCTTCGGCGAGCGGGTGTCGGGCTGGGAGGTGGTCGGCATCCTGATGGGCGTCGGCTCGCTGGTGATCCTGGCGCGCTTCGCCTGAAGAGCGGGTGGGGACGCGCACGCTGACGCGCGTCGATCGAAAGGGCTTTCGCGGCGCCGCACGGCTCGGGTAGGTTCACGGGCTCTCACCCGGAGATCCTCGTGCCACGATACCCCCGCGTTCGACTCTTCTCGCTCGTCCCGAGCCTCGCTCTCGCAGCCGGGCTCCTCACCGTTCCGACGCCGGCGCAGGCCATCGAGGTGCGCGCCGGCATCGCGATGGTGGCCGTCACCGAGACCGAGCCCGGCACCGAGGTGGTGCTCGCGGATCGCCACGGCGGCGAGACGCGCGGCGTCACCGATCGCTTCGGCAGCTTCCTCTTCCGGGAGCTCGTCCAGGGAGCGACCTACACGGTCCGGGCCGACGACGGCAGCCCGGCACGAACCATCCGTGTGCGGAGCATCAAGGACCGTCCCGACCCGGGCCTCTACCACCGGCAGCCGCTGCGCGCGGGGTACCAGTACATCGAGACGCGCGACGGCACGCTGCTCGCCGCGATGGTCCGCTTTCCGGCGGGGCCGGGGCCCTACCCGACGGTGGTCGAGTACTCGGGCTACGCGGTCGCCGACCCCGACCGCACGGAGCCGACCTCCCTCATCGCCGGGGTGCTCGGCTACGCGACGGTCGGCGTCAACATGCGCGGATCGGGCTGCTCGGGCGGCGTGTTCGACCTGTTCGACCTGCCCACCACCGCCGACGGCTACGACATCATCGAGACGGTCGCCGCGCAGAGCTGGGTGAAGGGCGGCAAGGTCGGCATGATCGGCATCTCGTTCTCCGGGATCAGCCAGCTCTTCGTCGGCGGCATCCGGCCACCGAACCTCGCGGCGATCGCGCCGCTGTCGGTCATCGCCAGCATCTACGACTCGCCGGGCTATCCCGGCGGCATCTTCAACAACGGCTTCGCGCAGTCGTGGCTGCGCGACCGGGCGAACGACGCGCGGCCGGCGCCCGAGGGCGGACAGGGCTGGGCGCGCAGGCGGGTCAACGAGGGCGACGCGATCTGTCGCGCGAACCAGCGCCTGCGCCTGCAGACCGAGGACCCGCTCGAGGCCTCGCAGCAGCGTCCGTACTTCGAGCCCGAGATCATGGACCGTCGCTCGCCCGCCAGCTGGGTGCGCGACATCAAGGTGCCGATGCTCTTCTCGAGCACGTGGCAGGACGAGCAGACCGGCGCCGGCTTCGCGAGCATGCTCGCGTCGTTGCCGCGGCGTCCGGACGTCAAGCTCGATCTGCTGAACGGCGTCCACTCGAGCACGCTCGAGCCCGAGGTCATGTGGCGCTGGCATGCGTTCCTCGAGATCTACGTCGCGAAGCGCGTGCCCTCGCAGGGGCTCCTGCCGGTGATCGCGCCGGTCGTCCTGCAGACCATCCTCGGCGGCAACCCGCCGGCGCCGCCGCTGCCGGCGAACCGCTACGCCGGCATCACCGACCTCGCCGTCGCGCGCGCTCTCTTCGAGTCCGATCCGTACGTGCGCGTGCTGTTCGAGAACGGCGCCGGCTCGTCGACGCCGGGGCTGCCCGCGGTGACCTTCGAGCACGGGCTCTCCCACTGGCCGCCGCGCGAGCTCGATCCCACGCCGTTCTGGCTCGGCGAGAACGGCTCGCTCTCGGAGGACCGTCCCAAGACCGGGACGAACGGCGTCGACGCGTACCACCCCGACCCCGCCGCGCGACCGCAGCAGACCCTGCCGGGCGACGGGCAGGCGGACTCGTGGGCGCTGATGCCGCCGTATGACTGGCGGCCGTTCGTCGACGGCACGGCGGTCGCGTACGCGACCGAGCCGCTGGAGCGCGACGTGACGATCGTCGGTCCCGGCAGCGTCGACCTGTGGGTCCGCTCGACCGCGGACGACGCCGACCTGCAGGTGACGCTCTCCGAGGTGCGCCCCGACGGCCTCGAGACGTACGTCCAGAGCGGCTGGCTGCGCGCGAGCCACCGCAAGCTCGGCCGCGAGCGCTCGAAGGCCTATGACCCGCGACACACCCATCTCGAGCGCCACGCGCGCGCGCTGCCGGCGAACCGCTTCACCAAGGTGCGCGTCGGGCTGCTCGCCTCGGCGCACTTGTTCCGCAAGGGCTCGCGCATCCGGATCGGCATCGCGGCACCGGGCGGCGATCGCACGCGCTGGCGCTTCGCCACGCCGGCGACCGGCGGCACGGTGCTGAACGAGATCGCCTGGGGACGCCAGTACCCGTCGCGCCTGGTGCTGCCGGTGCTGCCGAGCGTGGACGCGCCGCCCGCGCTGCCGCCGTGCCCGGGGCTGCGCGGGCAGCCGTGCCGCACCTACGTGCCGGCGTCGAACGGCGGCTGAGCCAGGGATCGGTCACGCCGCCGGGCGACCGCGCAAGCACGTCGGCCGGGACGGCGCGGCTACGCGGTCCTGCGCTCCGCCACGTCCTCGAGCTGGACGGGGGGATAGCTCTCGACGTAGCTCGCGTCGCCGGCCGAGCGGTAAGTGCAGGTGCGCTCGGCGAGGTCGATCTCGTAGCGCACGACGCCGGCGCGCCAGGCTGCGGCCATGAACTCGGGATAGGTGGACCGTCCTTCCTGGTCGGTACGCAGCGCCGCGACCAGCGCCGCCTCGTCGAACGCGGCGACCTCCACGAGCCCGCTCGCGAGCGGCGCGCCCTGCTCGACGACCTCTCCCTGGGCCGTCGAGTAGACGGTGGTCATCGCCGGGACGACGCACAGGATGCGGACCACGCCCGCCTCACGCAGCGCCTCCGCGAGGTAGGGAAAGCCGCCCACCGGCGGGCGGATCCGGGCCCCGCGTGCCTTCGCGGCGTCGATGGTCTCGGTGCGGGACATGCCGATCTCCTTCTCCGGGTCTTCCGGGTCGATGACAATGTGTTGTCATCGACTCTTAGGGAAGTGACAATGCATTGTCAATCTGCTTTCGTCTCCGGTAGCGCCGCGCGGGGCGGCGCGGGGAGGGAAGGACCATGCCACGAGACGCCACCGAGGCGCTGGCTTTGCTGGTCGCCGACGTCTACGAGGTCGCCGGCGCGCTGCGGCGCAGCGGCGAGGAGCTGGCGGGCGCGGTCGAGCAGAGCCAGGCGCGCTGGCAGCTGCTGAGCGTCGTCTCGGAAGGAGACTGGACGGTGCCGGCGATCGCGCGACGGCTCGGCGTGTCGCGCCAGGCCGTGCAACGGGTCGCCGACGTGCTCGCGGCGGAAGGTCACCTGCGCTTCGTCGTCAACCCGGCGCACCGGCGCAGCCCACACGTCGTCCCGACCCGGTCGGGCCGCGCTGCGCTGTCGCGCATCACCGCGAGCTCGGAGGGCTGGCGCACGCGCGTGGCGGACGGGCTGTCGGCGACCGAGATCGCGCAGGCGCGGACCGTGCTGCGCAAGGTGCTCGCCCGCGTGCACGCGGTGTCGAACGAGCCGGCAGTCTGAGCCGCGTCGACGGTATGCGCGGCGTCCCCGGCTACAGCCCGAGGCGCGCGAGCTGGTCGTCCGGCGCCTCGACTTCCAGCAGCGCCGCGCGCAGGCGCTCGACGAGGTCGTGCTCGCGCGCGCTGCCGGCGAGGTTGCGCTCCTCGGTCGGGTCCTCGCGCAGATCGAACAGGTGGTTCCCCGAGAAGCGGCCCATGCCCCAGAAGGGCAGCAGGTCGCCCGGCTGGAACGGCTGGCGCAGGACCGGGATCTCGCTGCCCGGCATGCGGTCGAGGAACGCGCGCGCGTCGGGGCGCGGCATGAGTGCCGACTCCGGGACGCCGTGCACCGGCATCGTCGACCAGCGGTTCGACCACATCGACAGCGGCGCATTGTCACCCGCGGGCGCGCGCGCGTACTTGACGTCGCCGTCGATCAGGTGCACCTCGCGGCCCCAGACGCCGCACAGGACGTGGTCGCGGACGGAGGTCGCCTCGCCGCGCAGCAGCGGCAGCAGGGAGCGGCCGTGCGTGCGCTGGCGCGGCGTCACGCCAAAGAGCTCGGCGAGGGTCGCGAACAGGTCGACGGTCGTCGTCAGCGCGTCGACCTCGCGCGGTGCGGCACCGGGCCACGCGACCAGCAGAGGGATGTGGCCGAGCGTCTGGTAGACCGGCACCGCCGGCTTCCCCCAGACGTCCTTCTCGCCGAGGTAGTGGCCGTGGTCGGTGCAGACGACGACCATCGTGTCGTCCCAGAGCGCGCGGCGGTCGAGGACGTCGAGCACGCGGCCGAGCCAGTGGTCGATCATCGACAGCTTGGCGCCGTACGACGCGCGCAGCTGGCGCGCCTGGCGCGCGTCGAGGACACCTTTCGCGAGCGCGCCCTTCGCGTACGGCGGCCAGATCAGGTGCGGACCCTGCCAGTCGGGGTCGTACATCGAGGCCCACGGCTCGGGCGTGTCGAACGGCTCGTGCGGGTCGAACTCGTCGACCAGCAGGAAGAAGCGCTCGTGGTGCGGCGCGTGACGCTCGAGCCAGTCGGCGGTCGCGGCCATGGTGCGCGGGCCTGGGAAGTCGGCCTCGTCGCGGAAGTAGCCGCGCGAGTCGTCGTACGGCGTCCAGCCGCGGTGGAAGGACGGCGTGCCGGCCCAGCTCGGGTCGGGACGCGTCTGCCACGGGTCGCTCTCGTGGCCGCGCTGGTAGTCCCAGGCGGTGAAGTGGACGTGGAAGTTCTCGCCGCCGCTCTCGAAGAGGTGCGGGTGGTCGGTGACGAGCTTGCTCGTCACGCCGGCGTCGCGCAGCAGGGCGGTGAGCGAGTCCTCCCACACCTCGATCGAGCCCCACGGCTTCCAGAGGAAGTCGAGCGCGCCGCACAGGAGGTCGTGGCGCGCGGGGATGCAGGGCAGGGAGCCGGTGTAGTGCCGGGTGAAGCGCAGCGCGCGGGCGGCGAACCGGTCGAGGTTCGGCGTCGCGAGCTCGCGTCCGCCGTAGGCGCCGAGCATGTGGCGGTTCAGGCTGTCGAGCAGCAGGACGATCGCGCGCTGCGGCGTGCGCGTCGGGGGAGCGTTCTCCATCGGTCCGATTGTGATCGAACCCGGCCCGAGGTGCGAGCGTGCCCGATCCGCACGCCCCGCGCGCGGCCGACCGAAGGATGCGCGCTCGTGTGCCTCGGGCACGATGCGTGGCTCGTCGCGGCGATCAACGAGGCGAACCCCGCGTACCAGGATTGGCCAAGCTGGCCAACCCTGGTACGGTCGGCTCCATGCAGGTCAACATCCTCGAGGCGAAGAACCAGCTGTCGCGCCTCGTCAAGGCAGCTGCTGCAGGTCGCGAGATCGTGATCGCGAGCAACGGCAAGCCGATGGCGAAGCTCGTGCCACTCGCGCCGCGGCGGCGCCTGGGCGGCTGGCGCGCGATCGACCTGAGTCAGGCACAGATCGACGCCGCGTTCACGCCGGAGGTCGAGGAGCGCGTCGCGCGATCGCTTCGCGGCAAGCGGTGAGGCTGCTGCTCGACACGCAGGTCGCGCTCTGGTGGTTGATCGGCGCGAAGCGGCTGGACGCGGGGTCGCGCCGGCGGATCGCTGCGTCGGAGTGCGTCGTCTCCGTGGCCAGCGTCTGGGAGGTCGCGATCAAGCATCGGCTCGGTCGGCTTCCCGTCTCGCCGGCGACCTTTCGCGACGAGATGGCGGAGAGCGGGGCCGGCATCCTCGCCGTCGAGGACCAGCACGCAATCCGAAGTGCGGACCTTCCGACGAACCACGGCGACCCGTTCGACCGGCTGCTTCTCGCGACGGCGATCGCGGAAGGGCTGCGTCTGATGACCGCCGACCGTGCTCTGCTGGAGATCGCCGAGCGCGATCGATCGCTGCCGATCATCGGGGTCTGACGTCGCGCCATCGAGCGCCGGTCGGCTTGCGACGCGCGGACGAGAGATCCTCGCCGGGGCGGGAGAACCTGCCGGCGCGCGCGGAACCGGCTCGGACGGAAGGCTGCGAGCGCGCTCGCCGGCTACGCCGCGTCCTCTCGCGGAGCCGGCGGCGAGCACGGGACCGACAGACGGAACGTCGATCCGCGACCCTCGCTGCTCTCGACCGAGACGGTCGCCCCGAGCGCGTCGGCGAGGCGCTTCACGATGTGCAGGCCGAGCCCGACGCCTCCGCGCGGCGGGCCGTCCCCCGGACCAGCCTGGCGGAACGGGTCGAAGATGAACGACAGCGCGTCCGGCGCGATCCCGATGCCGGTGTCCGCGACCTCGATGACGACCCCGCCGTTCGCGCCGAGGGCGCGGACGGTCACGGATCCGGCGTCGGTGAACTTGAGCGCGTTGGTCACGAGGTTCTTGACGATCACCTTCAGCTTGACGACGTCCGTCGTGACCGTGGGGAGGGGGCGCGCGACGTCCGAGACCAGGTCGACGGAGCGCTGGCGCACGAGCGAGCGCAGCTCCGCGACGATCGGCTCCACGACGCCCGCGACGTCGACCGGTCCGCGATCGACCGCGTCGCGTCCGGACTCGAGGCGTGCGAGGTCGAGAGTCGCGTTCACCAGGTCGAGGAGGCTGCGTGCGCTTCGCTGGCAGCGCTCCAGCGTCTCGCGCTGCTCCGGGGTGAGCGCCCCCTGAGCGTCGTCGAGCAGCATCTCTTGATAGCCCATCACGATGTGGAGCGGCGTGCGGAGCTCGTGGGACATGGTGGCGATGAACTCCGAGCGCACCTGGCTCGCGCGCTCCAGCTCCGCGACCAGCTGGACGCGGTCGAACACCGTCGACGCGATCTCGCCGAGGCCGCGAGCGATGCGCTCGTGCCGCTCCGAGGCGTCGTCGGGCTGCCGGTAGCCGGCGCACAAGAGGCCGACGGGCCGCGACCCCCGTCGTAGCGCCGTGCACACCACCACCTCGGCTCCGAACGCGGAAGGCAGCCGCGCGAGGTTGTCACCGGGCGCTCGGGCGACGAGCCGCAGGATCGGTTCGTGCGCGACGCGCGCGAGCAGTGGGGCGATCGATTCGACAGGGAGGCGGAGCGCACGTGTCGCGGCGCGCTCCTCGGCGGAGTCGCCGGCGCTCGCGACGACGACGAGCTCGTCGTCGGACGCGGACGGGAGGACGACGTGCGTCGTGTCGCACTCGAGGACCTCGTTCGTCAGCCGGCATAAACCCTGCAGCATCTCGTCCGGGTCCGTGGCGGTGACCAGCTCCTGGCCCACGCGCGCGAGCGCCTCGGCGATCCGGGCCTGCTCCTCGCGCACCTCGTGCGATTCGGAGACCTCGAGCCCGATCGCGAGCTGGCGCGCGATGCCGTCGAGCAACGCGAGCTGGCGGTGATCGAAGGATGCCCGGCCGGGCGCGACGACCCCTGCGACCAGGACGCCGGCGGTGTGCGCACGCACGCGCACCGGCGCGGCGAGGATCGCCGCGATGCCGTAACGCTCCGCCAGCTCGCGCGGCAGCCACGGCTGCGCCGCGAGATCGTTCGCCAGGACCGGCTCGCCGGCGAGCAGGAGGCGTCCCAGCGGATCCGTGGCGCGGATCTCCGCACGCGCGAGACGCTCCGCGGCGGCTCGTGAGAGGCCGTGGTGCGCGACGGCGCGCAGGCAGTCCCGCTTCGTGTCGTGCAGGAAGGTGATCACGCCGTCGCACGGCAGCACCTCGGCGGCCCTCCGCTGGACGCGCTCGAGGAGGTCGCGGCGGTCGCGAGCGCTGCCGACGTCGCGCGCGACGGAGAGCAACGCCATCGTGGAGCGCTCGGCGCGCACGCGCTCCGTGACGTCGACCAGGACCCCCCGCATCCGGCTGCCCTCGTCCCCCGTGACCTCGCTCGCGCTCACGCGGTCGCGCAGCCACACGAGCGTTCCGTCGCTGCGCTGCACGCGGAACTCGACGCTCGCCGTCGTACGACCGGCCGCGACCGCGGAATAGAGCGCACGCACGCGATCGCGGTCGGCGCCGTCGACGTGCTCGAGCCACAGGCCCACCTGACCTGGCCAGGTCGTCGCGGGGCGGCCGAGGAACGCTTCGACGCGTTTGCTGACGAAGGTGAAGCGCCAGCGCTCGAGATCGCCCGCGCGGTCGCGGTCGACCTTCGGCAGCTCCGCCTCCCAGACCGTCGCGTCGATGCTCTGGACGATCGCCTCGGTATACGCGCGCGCCTCGAGCAGCGCGGTCTTCTCGCGTAGCCTTTCGCCGAGCTCCGCCGCGCGCCGTCGTTGCCACACGATCGCGATGACGAGGGCAGGCAGGACGATCCCGGCGATGGCCCCGAGGCCCAGCGATAGCGACGTCGCATGCGCTTCGGCCAGCGCTTCCTCGCGGGAGATCGTCGCGACCAGCCAGCGACGTGCGCCGAGGGCCGGCTCCACCGCGGCGATCGTGCCGTCGTCGACGCCTTGCGCGGGAGCCGTCGCCGCGATGGAGATCCGCCCACTCTCGGTTCCCTCGATCGTCCCGCTACCCAAGGAATCCACCGCGCTCAGCGGCCGAGTCGTCAGGACGACGGCGCCGACGACCCTCGGGGCGACGGTGCGGCCCGCGTCCCTCACCGCACGGCCGAGCCGCAGAGCATCGCCCTCGCCGTCGTCCTCGAGGACGATCGCGGGCGCTTCGTCGGGCTCCGCGCGAAGCGCCCAGGCACGCTCGGCTGCGGAGGGTGGCGTCCCGGAGAGGGTCGCGATCGGGCTTCCATCGGGGCCGAGCAGCGCGATGTCCTCGTACCCGTAGGCGCGTGCGAACCGGTGCAGATGCTCGTGCAGGCTCTTCAGGGTCGCGTGCGAAACCTGCGCGTGACGTGACGAGAGGGACGCGACCCGTCGCACGATGGGCGTGGAAGACAAGACCTCCGTATCCATGGCGCGCTCGCCGACCCAGGTCGTCAGCATGCGTGCGCGCTCGTCGGCGATCGTCGCGAGGCGCTCGCGCCACGAGTCGACGGCGGCGACCTCGGACGTGCGGACGTGCATCCAGACCAGCCCCGTCACCGCCAGCGCGGACGCGACCCAAACGATCAGCGGAGCGGGTACGACCCGGCGCACCGGCTCGCGCCGTCCCCGGTGGCCCGGATCTCTGCTGCTGACCACAAAATCCCTATCGGCGAACTTACACGGAAAATAAGAATCGAGCGACGCGGGGGAGGGGGAGGCGGCTCGTACAGATCGAGGAGGCCCGCAGGATCGAGGGGCGGCGCGCCTCACGTCTACTCTGCGGGCGGCGCACGGACCCGCTCGGTAGCCCCGACGTCCGATGCGCTCGCGTGACGTGAGGCCCGCACGCGACCGTGCACAGCGATGGGTGAGCACGTGCGTCGACTGCACCCGCGCCGAGCACAGCGCCTTGCAGCCCTGCTTGGTGTGGCACCCGCGCCGTAGGCGGATAGGCGCCATCAGGGCCCGATTGTGACATCCGGCGCCACTTACCGGACCTTGGCGTCTGGCGGGCTGGGCGCCCACCCGTCGCCACCAGAGTCCGGGAAAACTCTTGCCTTGCGCGCGTCGCCCGGGCTACGAACCGGGTCGACGCGCCGACCAGCACGCCGTGCGCATGCGTGCTCCACGACACGCACGGCCAGCCAGGAGACCACGCCATGCACTCGACCACGCCCGCCGCCACCGTCGTCCTGCTCGCGCTGATCTCTTCCGCGCATGCCGGCACCTACCTGTCCGGTCCCCTGCCGTCCGAGTTCGGGGGCGGCATCCTCGTCGATGCCGGGATCTTCAAGAACGTCCAGAGCGCGAGCAAGGAGTCCGCCAAGCTCGTCGCGGCGATCGAGAAGTGCTACGCGTCGGGCGCCGCCAACTTCGCGAAGGGAAAGCCCACCAGGATCGCGGAGTGCTTGAACGACCCGGCGAAGGGTGTGCTGGCGAAGTATCAGGCGAAGATCGCGCGCATCGCGACGAACGCCCCTGGCCTGCCGCCGTGCGCCGACTTCCCGGGACGCGGTGAGCAGATCGCCGCTCTGGTGCAGTCCTTCAACTCGCAGACCTACTGCGACGCACCACCGACGCCGACCCCCGTTCCACCGACGCCGACACCCACCCCGGACATCACCCCGTCGCCGCCGCCGCTACCGAACATCAGCGGAACCTGGAGCGGGTCATGGAGCAGCGTCTTGCCGAGCATCTTCGGTTCCGTCTCGGCGACCTTCATGCAGAGCGGCAGCGATGTCACGGGCACGATGACGATCAGCGGGTCGCCCTGCTTCGAGAACGGCACCGTGACCGGGACGGTGATCGACGACCAGCTCAGCACGGGCGTCCTCCTCGAAGGCGGCCAGACGGTGAACTTCTCCGCCACGATCTCGGGCGTCGAGATGGCCGGGGAGTACCAGGTCGTGTCTGGACCGTGTTTGGACCACGGCTTCTGGACGGTGACCCGAGAGTAGTCGCGAGGCGGATCCGGCGGTCTGCGCCGCGCCGCGGCGCGCGCGCCGCGAGCATGTCGTCGATGGTCCGTCCGCGGTGGTGGATCGATAGCAGGTGCGGCTCGAAGGGATGGTCGCCGCGTCGTCGCAGGCGACGACCAGCTCGATCCCCTGCCGCTCGCCGAGACGCCGACTCCGATCGCGTGGCCGGCGCCGTAGCGCCGACCGTCAGCCGACCGACGGCAATCGCGCCTCGCGAAGCAAGCGCATCGCGGCGAGCGGGTCAGGTCGATCGCGGGTCACCATCGGCAGGATCTCGCCGACCTGCTTCTCCGTCATGCTGGTGAGGAGAGGATGCGCAGCGCGGGCGTCTGCTCGTCGCGGGTAGGCTGATGTCCGAGAACCCGCGTCACGTGGAATCGTCCGTTTGGGGCTCCGCCGCCTACGCGGGGACCCGCACCACCGGCGCGAGTCGCAGGCGTTTCGCGCGGCGGGCGAACCGACGGTCATCGAAGGTCAGCATCTCTTCGCACGGCGAGCTCGCGCGAAGGTGCAGCGCGTCGGCGAAGTCCAGCGAACGCCCATGGTCGTCGACCGCGGCGAGAACGATCGCACGCGCCTCGATCGTCACGTGCGGCAAGCCGGCGAGATGCTCGATGACGCGGGCGAAATCTCTCGTGGCGAAGCCGTAGAACGCTCTGAGGACCCACTCGAGCTCGAGCACGACGGTCAAGGGAACGAAGATCGCGGCGGACGACTCGAAGACCCTGCGCGCGATCGGTCGCTGCCGCGCGGCTTCCGGGTCCGACGGGTCGTCGACGTAGAACCTCGCGACGAGGTTCGTGTCGACCGCGATCACCGCCGTCCCGATCTGCGCATCGCGACCGCCGGGTCGAAGTCCGAAAGCCGCCGTTGGCCGCGGACGCGCGCGGCCTTGAGGAGCCCATATCCCTCCTCGATGCGCGACGGCGGTACCGCTCCTTCGACCGTGACACGGATCGTGTCGCCCTCGCGCTCGAACTCGAGCTGCGTGCCGGGTTTGATCCCGAGACTTCTTCGGAGCGCCGCCGGGATCACCACCTGGCCCTTCTCCGAGACGGTGACGGTAGCCATGCGATCGTCTTACCACGTAAGACGGTCCTCAGTCGATGCCGATCGGGCCGGGCTGTCGGGCGTCAGTGCGCCTCCCCCTGCTGCGGCGCTGCCCGGGCGTAGCTTTCCGTCAGCAGCTCCCAGACGTGACCGTCGGGCTCGCCCCAGTAGACGATGCGACCTCCCATGCTCGTGTTGACCGCGTAGTCCGGCTCGCCGTGCGGCCGGCTGCGGTAGGCGACACCGAGAGCCTGCATGCGGGCGAGGATGACCTCGAACTCGGGCTCGGAGACACGGAAGCAGTAATGTCCCTTGGGGAAGTCTTCGGTCCACTGGTCGAAGTCGATGGTCAGGCCCTCGTTCACGTGCACGGCGACGAAGGGACCGACGCTCGCGGGCGCCCAGGAAACGTCGAGGATGCGGGCGAGCTGCCGCGCCGCGGCGATCTTGTCCCTGGCGGGGATGATGAGGTGATCGAGCTCCACGGCCATGCGCTACCTCCAGACACCGGACCAAGGAAGCTCCCTCATCAGGAGCTCGGCGAACGCATACGGGCGAGGGGTCGACTTCCCGGTGCCGGGAAGGCCGGCGAAGTCCAGAGCCCAGGCGGCGCGGAGGGACGCGGACATCACCGCGTGGCGTACAGGGCCGGCAGGATGTTCTCGAACATGCTGACCTCCTCGACGTTGTGCGTGAGCCACGCGGCGCCCATCCGGTCGGGGAATACCCTCGGCCGGACGATGGAGTTGATCGGTGTTCGGAGCAGGCCGGATGCGACGCCGACGGTCATCCGGGAGTGGTAGCTCGCGCCCTCGCTCGCCTGGCCGAACCGGTGCTCGAGCCGGAATACCTCCACGCCGACGATTCGCCCCACGAGAGAGATCCCTTCCTCGTCCAGCTTCTCGACGTGCTCCGTCGAGTCGACGTAGTAGGCCGGGTTCGCAGCGAAGGCCTCGACGATGCGGAAGGACGCCCCCTGTCCGGTGCCGCCGCCGGGCGACCGCGCGGCGAGCTCCCGGTGGATGTGATCGCGAGGATGCCAGACGAGATCGCGCGGGTACGTCTCACCGGCGATCGTCATCGTCTCGCCGAGCGTCTCGAACCACCAGCGCGGCATCGGCGGCTTGACGCCGCGGATCGTGTCGTGCTCGATCGTCAGCTGGAGCTGGCCAGTCGGCAGGACGACCTGCGCGGTCCGGGCCGACTCGACGGGCTTCATCGGACCGGCGTGCGGCCGCTCCGGCAAGATGGCGAGACGCATGTCCCCTCCTCGTCTGTCCCCTTCTCGTCAGTGGTGTGTCGACTCGATGCGCCGACGCGAGCGCGTCGTGGGAACGTCCCGGTCGACGCTCAGTTCAGCTCGTCCAGCGTCTTGGTGAAGCTGCCCGCGAAGTGCTCGAGGAAGTAGGCGACCTCGGGCTGCGGAAGCTTCTTGACGTCGCGTTCGAGCGCCTGTGCAGCTTTTGCAAAGTCCTCGTTGCCGGCGCGCAGCTCCTCGAGGCACTTCAGGTAGGCGCAGATCTTGTCGGCGGCGTGCACGATGTCCCACGCGTCGTGCTCGTCGTCGCCCGGGAAGAGGAGCGGCTGGTACGCGTCGCGCAGCGCCTCGGGCAGCATGCCGTGCAACCGCTGTCGGGCGATCTCCTCGATCTCGGCGTGCGCCTGGCGGATCTTCGGGTTGAAGTGCTTGATCGGCGAGACGATGTCGCCGGTGATCACTTCGCCCACATCGTGAAACAAGGCGAGGGTCGCGAGGCGCTCCGGGTTCGTCGCGCCCCCGAACTGCTGGTTGCGGATGACGCCGAGGGCGTGCGCCACCACCGCCACCTGCAGGCTGTGCTCGAGCAGGTTCTCGACGTAGGTGTTGCGCATCAGGCCCCAGCGGGTGACGAAGCGCATCTTCGAGAGGTAGGCGAAGAAGTGGCTCATGGTCGGACTCCTCGGGCTAGTTCTACGAGGAGACCCGTCTCCTCGCCCCAGCGGGCGGAGCCCGCCGGGGCCCCACTCCTCTGCTCGCTTCGCTCGGCCCGCGCTTCGCGCGGGTTCGTGTCTCGAGTCGTACTTCTCCTCGACACGTCGCGCGCGGTGCTCACGCGTCGAAGAGCGTGCGCAGGTGGTCGTTCAGGAACACGCCGCGCGGGTCGAGCCGGCGGCGGACGTCGAGGAAGCGCTCCCACATCGGGTACAGCGGCGCCAGCTCCCGCGCGCCCAGGTTGTGCAGCTTGCCCCAGTGCGGCCGGCCGCCGTGCTCGCGGAAGATGGGCTCGACGTCGGCGAAGAAGGCGTCGCAGGGCAGGGCCGCGTCCTGGTGGAGCGATATCGCCACCGATTGGCGGGCGTGCATCGGGCTCAGCCAGCCGTCGTCTGCCGCGACCGTGCGGTACTCGACGGGCCAGACGACGTCCGGGTGCGCGCTCTTCATCCGCTGACGCACGGCGGCGAAGCACGCGGGGCCACTCTCGGCCGGGACCGCGTACTCCATCTCGTTGAAGCGGAGCTCCCGGGCGGTCGGGAAGACGCGGTCGCTCCAGTCGATCCGCTCACCCTTGACGCCGTCGAGCGGGTCGGGTGCGGCCTCGGTCGGGTCGAGCGCCTTCATCTCGGCGTAGTCCTTGTGCGGGTACCAGAAGAACTCGAAGTGGCGGTGCGCCGCGACGTGCCCTTCGAGCCCGGCGAGGCACTCCTCGACGCCGATCTTCCACACCCGCTCGTGCAGGCGGTAGGCCGGGACGAGCTGCAGGGTGGCGGTGGCGATCACGCCGAGCGCGCCGATCGACACGCGCGCCGCCTCGAGGAGATCCGGATCACCGCCTTCGCCTGCGACGACGACCGATCCGTCCGCGATCACGAGCCGGAGCGCGCGGATCTGCGCCGACAGGCTGCCGAGTCCGCGTCCGGTGCCGTGCGTGCCGGTGGAGAGCGCGCCGGCGAGCGCCTGCACGTCGACGTCGCCCTGGTTCGCGAGCGCGAGACCGTGCGTGCGCAGCGCGTCGCCGAGGGCCGCGATCTTCGTGCCGCCGCGGACGGTCGCCCGACGGGCGGCGCCGTCGGCCGACGCGACGCCGTGCCAGCCGTCGAGCGACAGCAGCAGTCCGTCGGTCGCGACGAGCGGCGTGAACGAGTGTCCGCTGCCGGCGACACGCACCGTCAAGCCGGCAGTCGCGGCGTCAGCGATCGCGGACGCGAGCTGCTCCTCGCTCGTCGGACGAGCGCATCGCGCGGGGCGGAACGAGACGCGGCCGGACCAGTTCTTCCATTCCTCGGCGGACATCGATCCCTTCCGTATCACGTCGCAGATTTTCGCAAACGGCTAGTGCTTCGCGAATCCGTTTTGTGGTACACCGCCGGCACGGCGGGGGGCCGTCAAGCAGTCGGGGCAGTCGCGCGTGCTCGCGGCGACGTCCGGCGCTTGACGCTCGGATCGCTGGGGATGGTCCAGGACGCGCGTGTCCACGCGTGGGTGAAGGGGGGTGAGCTGCGGGGCAGGTCGACGCGACGGAAACATCTCTCCTCGGTTCTCGAGCCAGGAAAATCCGGAATTTCGTCGTACGCCCGTCCGCTCGAGCGTCCTCGCGATGCTCGCGACATCGGGCGATGCGCATGGAGTGCGAAAGGAGAGCTCCCCATGTCCAGGAACGTTCGCAGGTCTCTTCTTCTCTCTTCCCTCTTCCTCGTTCTTTCGTTCCTCGCAGCAGCACCCGACGCGGACGCGGTCCAGACGGGTGGGAGCATCTCGCTCTATCCGACCGACTGGGGTCGGCTGAAGACCGGTGACGTCGTCGACGTCGTCATCGCCGTCAACAACACCAGCAGCGACACGCCGGCGTCGGACTTTCCCAATGACGGCGTCGACCCGGTGTCCGCAAAGCTCCGCGGCGCGGTCACCGTCTTCCTCGCACTCGACGGCCCCGAGTGCACCGACCACGTGCCCGGCAAGCTGCGCTTCGTCCCGGTCGGCCCGAGCGGCTGCGTCGACAAGGACTCGAACGTCGTCGGCTGCGCGGCGGGCGCCGACGACTCGGTGATCGTCTCCCTCAAGCCGGCGGGGATCACCCTGCCGGGCGCCGGCACGGTCGACGTCGCGACCATCCGCATCGAGGTCCTCGACGCCGAGGGTCTCACCCTTCTCGGCATCAAGGCAAAGTCCGATCTGGCCGGGCTTCGCGCGTGCTCGAGCAGCGCGCCGAGCGTCTGCTCGGAATGCGAGGCGAAGGGCTGCTCGACGCTCGCCTTCGCGCCGCAGGGCGCGGTCATCGGGTGTCCGCACGCCTGTCCGGCGCGCATCATCTACCGCGGCGACATGCAGACGCCGGACTTCTTCGAGTTTCACGGCATGATCACGCTCACGCCGCCGATCACCCCGCAGACGCAGCCGTTCACGCTGTCGCTCAGCAACGCGCTGTTCAATCCGATGTTCCAGTTCGCGCTGCCACCGGGAAGCTTCGTCAAGCAGGGCTCCGCCTACACGTATCGCAACAACAACGCCCGCTCGGCGGGCGGCATCGCGTTCGTCAAGCTCGCGCAGCGCGACGGCCAGCCGAACACGTTCAAGATCGACATCCAGGCCTTCGACGCGGGCCTCGAGAGCAGGGCCACGCTGCCCGACATGACGGTACGCTTCACGATCGGCGCGGAGCCCTACGAGACCAGCAACAAGTGGACCCAGAAGCCCAACGGCTGGATCATGAACCTGCCGCGCTAGTCGTCCTTCCGCCCATCTGCCCGGGCGAGCGCGGGCAGGGTTCGAGCGACGGCGGTCCGACGGGGCCGCCCCGCTGCTCGGCCTCGGTCGCCCTGGAGGAGCGTCGCCCTGGAGAAGCATTGCTTCTCCAGGGCGCGGAGCCCGCTGGCCGCTGCGCGGCGACCCCCGTCGCACCGCCTGCGCGGAGCGCGGCGGCTGTCAGAAGGAATGGCTCGGGCGGCGACGCCCCGCGCGGTCGCCGGGCGGCCGCCCCGAGGAACCCGCCGGGCGAGCGTGCGGGAGAGAGCACGCCCGCCCGGCGGGAGACGTCCGGGCCGGGGGGAGCGGCATGGGGTTGCCGGCAAGGCCCGGACGAAGGCCGTCGGATGAAGACACCCAGCGGTCCTTCATCCCCACGTGGTCGGCGGAGCCGGAGTGAACGTCAGATGCACGAGATCTGTCGGCTCACACGTCAGTCGATCGTGACCGTCAAGCTCACGACCGGGTCGTAGTAGAGGTAGAAGCGCCCGTGGATCTGGTACGTCCCGGGCGCCACCGGCTCGCCGCGGTCGTCCTTCAGATCCCAGAACGCGCGCACCTGGTACTTGAGGACCTCGTCCTCGAGACCGGCCGAACCGCTCGGCACGAACGGGTCGCCGCAGCCCTCCTCGCGGATGGTTCGCACCTTGGTGTCGCCCTGGAAGACGTACAGGTCGAGGCAGGGATCGAAGATCCCGCCGGGTGACGTCTTCTCGGTGACGGTGAAGCGCAGCGCCGCGACCCCCGGCTGCGAGTAGCGCGCGCAGTCGGACTCGAGCAGCACGCGGTTGAAGCCGTCGGTCCAGGTGCCGCGGTTCACGCTCGCGAGGTCGCAGTAGTCGAGCTCGCTGGTCTCGAAGACCTCCAGCCGCACCCGTTCGCTGGTCACTCCCTCGGCCTCGGCCCAGATCTCGACGTCGCCCGCGCCGACGCCGGTGAGGACGCCACCCGCGTCCACCGTCGCGACCGACGGATCGCTCGTCCGCCATGCGACCTCGTCGGTGACGTCGCGCGAGAAGCCGATGTCGTAGCTGCCGGTCGCGTCGAAGAAGCGCTGGTCGCCGCGCGCGACCACGCGCTCGCCGGCCTGGTAGATCCACAGGTGCTCGAGCGTCGCCTCGTCGACGACGCGGATCTGCGCGGCCGCGCTCGTGATGCCGCCGACGCGGGCGGTGACCGCGGTCTCGCCCGCGGCATTCGCCGTCAAGGTGCCGTCCGGGCCGACGGACGCGACCGCGGGCACGGTGCTCGCCCAGGCCGCCTCGTCCGTCAGGTCGCGCCAGATGCCGGTGTCGTACTCGCCGTTCACGCGCAGCGGCACGCGATCGTCGCGCAGCACGGTGAGCGAGAGGCCACCGCAGCCAGAGCAGGGGCCGACGTCGGTCGCCGGTGCCGCCGGATCGCTGCCGCCGTCGGCGACCGGGCCGGGGAGCCCGATGCCGCCGTCGCCGGCGTAGAGGAGGAGCGCGACCAGGCTCGGCTCGCTGACGACGCGCACCTCGGTCGGCTCGCTCCGTACGCCGTCGAGGCTCGCCGCGAGCTGGCCGGTGCCCGGCTCGCGCCCCGTGAAGAGCCCGCTCTCCACCGTGCCGACGCTCTCCGGCGTCAATGACCAGAGCGCGTCCGCGGTCACGTCCTGCACGTCGCCGTCGGCGAGCTCGCCGATCGCGACGAAGTAGATCGAGCCGCCGACCTCGACCACCTGCCGGCACGTCGGTGCCCAGATGCCCTGATCCACCGGCGGCAGCATCGGCGTCGGGTGCGGCTCGTCGCCGCGCTCGCCGATGCCGTACGGGTAGTAGCAGGACAGGTTCTGCACGTGCAGGCGGACGAGCGCCGCGCGCTCGACCACCTCGAGCGTGGTGAGCAGGCTGCCGAGGTCGCCGAGACGCGCCTGGATCTCGGTGGTGCCGGTGCCGTGCGCGGTGATGCGCCCGAACGCGTCGAGCGTCGCGACGTCCGGATCCGAGCTGCGCCACGCGACCAGCGGCGTCACGTCGAGCGCGCTGCCGTCCGATAGCGTCAGGACGGCCAGCGCGCCGGCGCCCTGCCCGACGCGCAGCCGCTCGGGCTGCTGCGTGAGGACCGTGCCGATCTGCGCGACGACGCAGGTCGCCGCCTCGCGGACGACCGTGCAGGTGTCGAAGTCGCCGTCGCGATCGACGTCCTGCCAGACGCGGATGCCGTCGCCGAGCTCGATGACCTTTCCGCCATCGAGCACGACGTGCACCTGCGACGGCACGAAGATCTCCTCGATCTCCCGGCCGTCGCGGACGAACGTCGACGTGGCGCGCGCGCGTCCCCAGGCGATCTCGCCGCGCACCTCCGCGCCGCCGTCGTCGCCGACGCCGAACGGCAGCGACGTCGCGACCAGGTCGCCGCCCAGCGTCCGCGTGACCTCGAGCGCGTAGCGTCCGGGCGCGAGGCCTTCGATGCGAAAGGTGCCGTCCTTCGCGGTGACGCCGCTGCGTCCGTCGCCGGCGAGCGTCCAGTCGGCGTGCGCGAGCGCGGCGGTCGCCGGCGCGTCCCCGTCGCCCAGCCACTCGCGCGGCGGCGTCCCGAGCGCGCCCGGGTCGCGTCCGGCGACGTCCCCGTGCGCGAGGATCACGCCGCTCACGGCGGCCGCCTCGCCGCCCACGTCCACCTCGCCACCCCCACGCCCGCCGCAGGCCGCGAGCAGCGCGAGCGGCAACAGCCAGATCAACAGGTCCCTCAACCAGCCGAGCGTCTTCATGCCCCCGTCCTCCCTGGGGGCGGGTCTATAAACAAGAGTTGTTAGTTTGGCAAGCGGAAAGCGTTTTGGTATCCGGAAAGCCCATGTCCGCGACGTCTTCCGCCAAGAAGGGCATCCGGGACGTGTTCTACGAGACGCGGGTGCTCGCCGGGCGCGACTTCACCCTCAAGCGCTTCGCCGACGAGGTGCTCGGCGCGAGCATCGATCCGGTGATGCTCGGCTACATCGAGAAGGGGAAGCGCTTCCCCAGCGAGGCGCTGGTGCGCCGGCTCGCCGCGTTCCGCAAGCAGGAGCCGCGCGAGCTGCTGGCGCTCCTGTCGCGCGACCGCATGCTGCACGCGTTCGGCAAGGAGCTGCGTCGCGTGCTGCAGGCGCCGTCCGCGCTGGGCCACGTCGACGACATCGGCATCGCGTTGCTCGCGAGCCAGGCGATCGCGGCGCTGCCCGACGACGGCAGCGCGGTGACCCTCGCTCGCTGGCGGCGCGAGGTGCGCGCGAGTGCCAAAGACGAGGTCGACCCCGGCGCGCTCGGGCAGATCGAGCGCCTGCTCGCCGAGCGCGGGCTGGTCGAGGTGTCGCGCGGCAAGGTGAAGCGGCTCGGTCGGCACTTCCAGGCGGTGGAGACCGACGAGCGTCAAGCACTTGCGCTCGAGTTCTGCACGCTGTTCGCGAAGGGCCTGCTCGACAAGCTGGCGCTCGCCGACCAGCCGACCGGGACCTACATGCGCAACCACTACCTGAACATCGATCGCGCGCGCCTCGACGAGTTCCAGCGCCGGCTCGACGACGAGCTGCGCAAGCTCGCCGAGGAGTACGCGACGGACGCCTCCGAGGCGACGAGCTTCTTGAACGTCCTCGTGACGTCGACGGTGCTGTGATGAGGCGACCGATGCGTGCTGAACGCTCCGTGGTGCTCTTCCTGCTGCTCCTGGCCCTCGCCGGCTGCGGCGGCAGCGGCTCGAGCGGCTTCGATCCGGCGGGCTTCGAGATGCTGCTGATCGAGCAGGCGCTCGACGAGGATCGCTGCCTGCACGGCGACGGCGAGCTGCTGATCTGTCCGTCCGGCGCGGCGGTACCCGATCCGATCGGTGGCTTGCCGCAGCCGGCGCCGGCCGACCTGCGCGTCGTCGCGCGCTTCGAGCGCGGCAGCCCGCACTGCGACCCGACGGACGCCGCGTGCGGCACGCGCGTCCGCATCGAGACCGAGGGGCTGCCGCAGGACGCCCAGGTGCGGCTCGCGCTGCGCGTCGTTCCCGACGGGCGGTGGAGGGTCGGCGAGCCGCTCGCGGTCGCGTCGGCGGACGGCCGCGGTGCCATCGTGGCGCCGCTCGAGGCCGAGCTCGCGGGCGACGCCCTCGCGACGGACGACGTTCAGGTGGCGGTGCTGGTCTTCGTGCCGCCCGCAGGAGATCTGCCGGCGGAGGTCGACGAGCTGCGCGCGACCGGCGCGCGCTTCGCCTTCGTGCTCGCGCCGATGCCGCTCAGGGACGCTTCTTCTTGACGAGTGACATGGGGCGCTTCGGCAGGTGCCGGAGCCCCATCCAGGCGAGCGCCGCGATGTGGCTCGCGACCACGTCGGCCGGCGGCGGCTTGCGCGCCTCGGTCCACCACTGGCCGACGAAGGCCACCATGCCGACGAGCGCGTGCGCGTAGATCGGCGCCGCCTTGGCGTCGTAGCCGGCGGTGCGAAAGAGCTCGCTGAAGATGCCGCCGACGCGATCGGCGAGGTCGTACATGAGGGCCGGCATCTCGCCCTGACGCTTCGACGGCGGGGCGTCGCGCAGCAGGACCGCGAAGCCGTCGGGGCGCTCCTTCACGTAGGTGAGGAAGGCGAGCGCCGCCTGCTCGAGGCGCTCGCGCGGCGAGCCGTGGCTCACCGCGGCGACGATGCTCGCGACGATGTGCTCGACCTCGCGGTCGACCACCACCGCGTAGAGCCCCTCCTTGCCGCCGAAGTGCTCGTAGACGATCGGCTTCGAGACCTTGGCGCGATCGGCAATCTCCTCGACCGACGCTGCTTCGTAGCCGCGGGCGGCGAAGACGCCGCGGCCGACGTCGATCAGCTGGGCGCGCCGGGCGGCCGCCGGCAGCCGTACGGTGGTCGTGCGAGGCGACACCTTGACAGTGATACTACGCGAGCGTAGGTTACGCAATCGTAAGCTACGCGAGCGTCGGTCTGCCGACGCCGCACGGGACGCACCGTCCGGAGCCTCCCGGAAAGACCAACGCCATGCCCATCGCCGATACGGTCGAGATCCCGCTCTCCGCGGCCGGCCCCGCTCCGCTCGCGGTGCTTGCCGCGCTGCGCTCGCGCATCGGTCGCTTCGCCGACCTGTTCGCCTGGCCGCTGCGCGTGTCGCACTACCTCGAGCTCGCGAACCCGCTCTGGTCGTCGCACGCGCTCCGCGCCCGCGTGATCGCCGTGCGCGACGAGACCGCCGACGCGCGTACGGTGGTGCTGCGCCCGGGGCGTGGCTGGCGAGCGCACCGCGCCGGGCAGTTCGTGCCGGTGACGGTGACCGTCGCCGGACGCCGGCACGTACGCACCTACTCGATCTCGACGCCTCCCGGCACGCAGAGCGACGACATCGCGATCACCGTGAAGGCGATCGCGGGCGGCCTCGTGTCGAATCACCTGGTGCGCGGAATCGCGCCGGGCGACTACGTCACGCTCGGTCTGCCGCAGGGCGAGTTCGTGCTGCCGGAGTCGGCACCGGCGCGGCCGCTCTTCCTCACCGCGGGGAGCGGCATCACACCGGTGATGGCGATGCTGCGCGAGCGCGCCGCGGCCGGCGCGCTCGACGACGTCGTGCACGTGCACTGGGCGCCGCGTCCGGAGGAGGTCATCTTCGCGGACGAGCTCGGGCGCCTCGCGGACGGAAACACGGGATACGAGCTGCGCGTCGTCACGACGCGCGACGCCGCGGAGCAGGGCGGGTCGTCGCGACACTTCTCCGCCGCGACGCTCGACGCGCTCTGCCCCGACTGGCGACGGCGCGACGCCTACGTCTGCGGGCCGCGGAGCCTGATCGACGCGGTGTCGCGGCACTGGAGCGCGAGCGGGCTCGCGCCGCGGCTCCGCGTCGAGCGCTTTCAAGCGGCGCTCGCGGCCGAGCCGGCGGACGCGGCCGGCGGCCGGGTGCGTTTCCGGCGGAGCGATGTCGCGGTCGACGCCGACCCGGCGACCAATCTGCTGCGCGTCGCCGAGGCTGCCGGCCTGAACCCCGCGCACGGCTGCCGCATGGGGATCTGTCACACCTGCACCGCGACCCTGGTCGCGGGCGCGGTACGGGACGTGCGCGACAACCGCGTCACGTGCGATCCGGGCGCGAAGGTGCAAATCTGTGTGTCGGCCGCCGCTGGCGCGTGCGAGCTCGACCTGTGACGATGCGAAGAGAGGGAGCTGAGAACGGACGATGATCGAACGACGGAGACCCCTTTCCCACCTCGATGCGGCGGCGCTCGACCGCTTCGGAAGCGAGCTCGACGCGATCCGCCAGGAGGTGCTCGACGACCGGGGTGAGCGCGATCGGCGCTACATCCTGCGTCTGATCCGCGTGCAGCGGTCGCTCGCGCTGGGCTCGCGCGTGCTGATGATGGCGAGCTGCGCGTTCCATCCGTGGACCGGCCTCGCCTGGGCGAGCTTCCCGGTGTTCTTGACGCTGCTGCTCGCCGGGACGCTCGGTCTCGCGCTCGCGAAGATCCTCGAGAACATGGAGATCGGCCACAACGTCTTGCACGCGCAGTGGGACTGGATGCGCGATCCCGACATCCAGTCGAGCACCTGGGAGTGGGACCTCGTCTGCCCCTCGAACCAGTGGCGGCACTCGCACAACGTCATGCACCACACCTGGACCAACGTCATGGGCATGGACCGTGACGTCGGCTACGGCATGCTGCGGGTCACCGAGAGGCAACGCTGGAACGCGTTCTTCTCGATCCAGCCGTTCTCGTTCGTGCTCATGATGACCTTCTTCGAGTGGTTCATCGCGGTGCACGACCTCGAGCTGAGCCGCATCGTCGCCGGCAAGCGGACGTGGGACGAGGCGAGGCCGATGCTCAAGCGCGTCGGCTGGAAAGTCTCGCGGCAGGTGCTGAAGGACTACGTGCTGTGGCCGGCGCTGGCGGGACCGTTCTTCCTGTGGGTGCTCGCGGCCAACGTGCTCGCCAACATCCTGCGCAACGTCTGGACCTTCGTCATCATCTTCTGCGGCCACTTCCCGGCCGGCGTGCACCACTTCACCCGCCAGCAGGTGGCTCGCGAGAGCCGCGGCCACTGGTACGCGCGGCAGATGCTCGGCTCCTGCAACATCGACGGCGGCCGCCTGTTCCACGTCATGAGCGGCAACCTGAGCCACCAGATCGAGCACCACCTGTTCCCCGACCTGCCGAGCAACCGCTATCCGGACATCGCGCCGCGCGTGCGCGCGATCGCCGAGCGCTACGGGCTGCCGTACAACACCGGCTCGCTCGGCCGGCAGTTCGGCACCACCGTGCAGAAGATCCTGCGCTTCGCGCTGCCGCCGCCGGCGCCCGCCGCGGCTTGACGCTCAGGCGACGATCGCGACCCCGTGGTCGCGGTCGTCGGTGAGGATCTCGAAGGCGGCGCGGTTGCCGCTCTCGAGCAGGTCGCTGGTGCCGCGCTGCTTGTCGGTCACCGTCAGCACGCACGAGGCGAGCTTGCTGTTGAGGCAGTGCTTGAAGCCGCCCGGCGGGTTGTCGTAGCGCAGCGCGACGAACGCACCGCGTGGTGCGGTGACGCGACCCTCGACGACGAAGCTCGCGTTCTCCGAGCGGAACGTCCACTCGAAGTACGTGACGCGCCCGCGCGCCCGCAGCGACTGGAAGACCGAGTTCAGCGCGATGTCGCGTCCGTTGTGACGCAGCACGAGCAAGGTCATCGACGGCGTCCACAGCGGGCCGAGCTTCAAGCGCGCGGTCGCGACCTCGAGAAAGCTCTGCGGCGCGTCGTCGAAGCCCGCGACCTGCCCCCACGCGTAGTGATCGGTGTGCCGCGAGCCCCAGTTGTGGTTCTGGCTGCCCACCCAGTCGAACACCGGCCACGCATGCCCGTCGACGGTGAGCGTGCCGCGAAAGGTCGCCAGCGGCAGCGGCACGAGCGTCTTCGCACGCGGCAGCTTCGCGTCGTACATCGACAGCGGCAGCGCGAACAGCGGCTTCTGGTCGCCGGTGAAGCTCAGGTCCCAGGCGATCGTGTGGCCGCCGCTCGCCGCGGCTCCGACCAGGCGTCCGGGCTCGAGGCGAGCGTCGGCGACGTAGGCGCCGAGCCGGTCGCGACGGAAGTCGCACGACGCGATCGGGACTTCCGTCTTCGCGGCGGTGTGCTTGCCGCTCTTGCCGTCGAAGACGACGGCCCAGAGCTCGCCGCGCGCGTCCTCGGGCTTCCCGGCCGGCGAGAAGACGGTGTAGCGGATCCAGAAGGCGCGCGGCCGCGTCGGGTCGTTGGCGCGGACGAAGAAGCTCTCGTAGTGCCCCCCGCGCTGGCCGGGCTGGTAGCGGGTGTCGTTCGCGTGCTTGCGCGCGTCCTCGAGCGTGGCGGCCATCCGGCGGCGTTAGAGCAGTCGCGGAATCTTGTCCACACCCGCTCGTTTGATGCTCGACGCTCGTGCGTGCGACGGATCGAGCGACGCCCGCGCGTCGGTGCCCGACCCGCGGCCTGGGCGGGGGTATGCGGAGCGGCGCGCGCGAGTCGCAGCGCGGGGCGTCACCACCGCGGCCGGCACCGGCCCCTCTGCGCAGCGCGAGGGTGGAGCCCGATGCGCAAGCGGCCGAGCCGAAGGCGAGCCGGGGGAGGGAGACTCTACCGCGGCTTTGCCACGGTAGAGGGAGGGGACAGAGTCCCCCTCCAAGCTACGCCAAGAAACCCAGCTCCTTGTCCATCGCGTCGGAGTCGAAATCCTCGAACTGAAGAATGCCGAGGCGATCGAACGCCTCGCGGACGCGCGGCGTGAGCATGCCGAGCTTCTTCAGGTTGGGCACGATGCGCGTGAACAGCATGCGCCGGAAGATCTGCATCGTCGGCGACTCGAGCACGTGCCGGCGGACGTCGTCCGGGTTCCAGCCCATCATGTTCGCGATGTCGGTGCCGATCAGGCGGTCGCGCATCAGCTCGCAGGCGTAGATCACGAAGTCCTCGCGGTCGCGCCGCTCGCTCGCCGGCAGGTCGTCGTAGTAGCCGCGCAGCGACAGCACGCCGAAGGCGACGTGCCGCGACTCGTCCTTCATCACGTACTTGAGGAGCTCCTTGAGCAGCGGCTCCTGCGCGATCTGGTAGAGGTTGCCGAACGCCGCCATGGCGAGGCCCTCGATGATGATCTGCATGCCGAGGTACTTGAAGTCCCAGCGGCTGTCGCTGATCGTCGCGTCGAGCAGCTCGCGCAGGCTCGGCGTGATCGGCCACTGCCACTCGAGCTTCTCGTTCACGTAGCGCGCGAACACCTCGACGTGGCGCGCCTCGTCGACGGTCTGCGTGCCGGCGTAGTACTTGGCGTCCATCCAGGGCACGCCGCCGACGAGCTGCGAGGCGACGATCAGCGCGCCCTGCTCGCCGTGCAGGAACTGCGAGAGCTGCAGCGCGACCTGGCCGTGACGCAGCCGCGTGCGCTCCTTCGCGTCGAGCTTCTGGTAGGGCGCGAAGTCCTTCAGCGGGTTGAGCTCCTCGGGGAGGATGCCGCGCTCCGGATCGACGCCGGTGTCCCAGGCGAGCTGCGTCGTGCCGTTCCACTGCTCGCGCTTCGCCTTCTCGTAGAGGTCGCGCAGCGCCTGCTTCGAGACGCCGTAGTTCCAGACGTAGCTCGTGTCGTACGAGGCGAGCACGGTCTCGATCTCGCGGTCGGTGCGGTCGTCGGGGCGGGCTGCCTGGGCGACGTTGCTCATTGCGCTCCCTCCAAGGCCGGGCACGGCACGCGCCCGATCTCGCATCGCCTATCGGCACCTACCGTGTGTGTCAAGACGAATGCGACGTCGATTTCGCATTCCGGCGGTGGTAGGGAAGCGTCATGTCCCGCCTCGGCGCAACCGGCCGGCTGAAGGTCGTACGGCGGACGGTCCGCACGCCGCAGCAGCAGCGCAGCCGCGCGACCCGCGACCGCATCGTCGCGGCCGCGATCGCGGCGTTCGAGGAGCACGGCTACGACGCCGTCACCACCGCGACCATCGCGCGCGGCGCCCGGATCGGCGTCGGCACGCTGTACGCCTACTTCCCCGACAAGAAGCAGATCATGCTCGAGGTGCTCGACGGCACCGTCCGCACGATGGCCGACATGGTCGTCGACGCGCTCGCCCCGGAGCGCTGGCAAAGCGGCGCGCCGCGCGAGCACGTGCGCTCCGCCATCGACGCGGTGGTGGGGTCGCGTCTCATCAGCCCCGGCATCCAGCGCATCCTCTGGGAGCGTCACCTGAAGGACCCGGAGTTCCGCGCCGCGAACCTGGCGATCGAGAGCCGCGTCCTCGCGGCGCTCGAGCAGCTCTTCGCGGCGCTGCGAGACGATGGACGGCTGCGCGACGTCGACGCGCGCGCGGCCGCGTTCGTCGTGCACACGTCGGTCGAGTGGATCGCGACGCGCCTGGTGCTCGGCGAGGCGGACGTCTCGCGCGACGACGTCGTCGACACGGCGACCGACATGATCGCGCGCTTCCTGTTCGAGGACTGAGGCTCGCGCGCGTTCAGACGGGATCGGGCTCGCCGTCCGTGTCGCGTGGCAGGCGGGCGATGTCGGCGTGGAGCTGCTCGAGGTCGAGCACGAGCCCCGGACAGCCTGGAACGTCTCGGATCACGCCCGAGCTCGCCGCGAGGACCAGCGTGTAGGTCGCGTCGTCGTTCCGGCGGTGGATCTCGAGGCGAAGCGGCTCGAGGTCCACGAGCCAGTACCAGGAGATCCCGAACGCACCGTACTCGGCGCTCTTCTCGACGCGGTCGCGTCGGCGATCGCGCGGTCGTGACGAGATGATCTCGACTGCGATCTCGGGCGGCACGCGCACGAGACCGCGTGAGGGAGGCAGCCGTCGAGGGAGGAACACCGTCAAGTCCGGCTTCCGTCCGCGGTTCATCGCGACCGCGAACTTCGCGTCGGAGGCGCCCGCTACCCCGCCACGCTCCCTCGCCCAGGGGACGAGCTTCTCGAGCAGCCATCCGACGATGAGCTCGTGCAGGAAATCCGGCACCTCCTCCTCCACCAGCCAGCCATCGACGAGCTCGCCTTCCTCGTCTTCGGGGAGGTCGGCCCACTCATCGAGGGTCATGCGTCTGAGGAGGGGATCGGACGCGTCCGTGACCGCGCGCATGGTCGAACGCGTATCACCGGTGCGGGGCCAGGGCGATGCGTCGCGAAGCAATTTCGCCGCGCCGCATCGCCCCCGCGTGCGTGGATCGGATCAGCTCGCGCCGAGCAGCGAGCGCGCGATCTGCGACGTCTGGATCTCGTCCGTGCCCGCGTAGATCTGCAGCACCTTCGCGTCGCGGCAGAGCTGCTCGACCTGGTACTCGGCCATGTAGCCGTTGCCGCCGAAGAGCTGCACCGCTTCCAGCGCGACCTCCATCGCCGCCTGCGCGGTGTACAGCTTGCACGCCGACGCCTCCGCGAAGGTCATCGGCTTCTTCGCCGCCGACATCTCGATCTGGCGGAAGACGATGTTCTGGATGTTCATGCGCGCGACCTCCATCTTTGCGAGCTTCAGCTGGATGAGCTGGAACTCGCCGATGGGGCGGCCGAACTGGATGCGCGTCTTCGCGTAGTCGATGCACTTCTCGAGGCACTGCTCGACGATGCCGAGCGCCATCGCGGCGACGCCGGTGCGCTCGACGCCGAAGGTGGCCTTGGCACCCGAGCGTCCGCCGGCCGCCTCCTCGGACTCGCCGATCAGACGCTCCTTCTCGACGTACACGTCCTCGAGGAAGAGCTGTCCCGTGGGCGACGAGTGCATGCCCATCTTGCGCAGCGGCTTCGACTGCTCGAGGCCCTGCATGCCGCGGTCGAGGACGAAGCTCAGCACCTTGCGCTCGCGCGGATCGTTGCCCTCGTCGAGCTTGCAGATGAAGACGATGGTGTCGGCGTAGGGGCCGTTGGTGATGAACGTCTTGCTGCCGTTCAGGACGTAGCCGTCGCCCTTTCTTCGCGCGGTCGACATCATGCTGCCGAACGCGTCGGAGCCGGAGCCGGGCTCGGTGATCGCCCACGCGCCGATCTTCTCCATGGTGAGCAGCGGTGCCGCCCAGCGCTCCTTCTGGCGGATCGTGCCCTTCGACATGATCGCGCCGGCCGTCAAGCCGACGCTGACGCCCATCGCCGTGACCATGCCCGGGCAGTAGCGGCACAGCTCGATGATGGGGATGAGCTGCAGGGCAGCGCCGTCCGTGGATCCGGCCTCCTCGAACCTCTCCTCGGCGGGCTCCGTCTTGCCGCTCGCCCTGGCCTCGGCGGCCGCCTTGTCGCGCTTGATCTGGCGCTCGAAGCGCTGCTTCGCCATCGCGTCGATGCCGAAGGTGCGCATCATCTTGCGCAGCACGTCGTAGGGCGGCGTGTCGCCGTGCTCGAGCTGCTCGAGGTTGGGCTTGATTTCCTTCTCGATGAAGCCGCGCAGGGCGTCACGGAGCATGAGGTGCTGGTCGGACCATTCGATCATGGGCCCGCAGACAACCGCATGGGCCGCACGCGGTCAACACGCCGCGTCGCGCGTGCGCGACGACCGGGCGGCCGCGACGAGGGTCGCGACGAAGCGCTCCTGCACCACGTCGCGCCGGAACTGCGGCGCCAGGACGCGCCGGGTCAGATCCGTCGAGTGCTCGACGGCGCCGAGGAACGCCGGAAGCGGCGCGAGCTCGGCGGCGCCGGCGCCGTGGGCGACGAGCACCGGCGCCGCGTGCTCGGCGAGCACCGCGACGCTCGCCTGAGCGCGCGGTCCGACGGCGACGATCGGCCGCCCGGAAGCGACGTAGAGCGGCACCTTGGTCGACACCGAGAGCCGCGTGAACGCCGCGACCTCGGGTCGTAGCGACTCGACGAACAGCAGCGCCGAGGCCGCGCGCAGGCGCGCTGGCACCTCGTGCGGGCGCAGGTCGGCGCCGACGACCAGCTGCGGGGGCAGGTCGCGGCCCAGCAGCAGCGCGACGTCGCGCGCGGGCGCGTGCACGACCAGACGCCACGGGGACGCGACCTGCGCGAGCACGCGCGCAACCGAGCGCAGCACCTCGGCACGCCCGAGGTGGAGGCCGCCCGCGTAGACCAGCTCGAACGGCGCGCCGGGAGCGCGCGCGGGCGTCGCGTCGGCGGTGCAGGCGCCGTCCTCGCCACGACACGCGTCGCTGGCGACGGCGTTGCCGGCCACGACGCAGTCCTTCCCGAACCGGGTGCGGTACTCCGCAGCCATGGCGTCGCCGATGGTGAGAATCGCCGGGCTGCGTGTCAGCACGTCGGCGAGAACCCGCAGCGAGGTGCGTCGCGCGAGCCCGCCCAGCTCGCCGCCCGAGTAGAGCGTCGACGGCCAGTCGTCGAGGAAGTGCGGGACGATCGGCACGTCGAGGGCGCGCGCGACGTGCAGCGCGATGCGTGGGACGCGGATCCCGCCGAGCGGCGTGTGGACGACGTCGGGGCGCCACGCCCGCAGCCGAGCGAGCACGCGTCGCGGCAGCGGCGCGGGGGCGGCCTCGATCAGCGCCTGCACCTCGCAGCGCAGCCGCGTCCGCCAGCCCGGCGCGGATCGCACGATCGACGCGTTGAAGCCGTCCGCCACGCTGCCGGAGCGGGGTGTGCCACCGTCGCGCAGAATCGCCAGCAGCCGCAGCACCGCGCCGCGCGTCGGCCACACGGTGGCTTCGCCGACGTCCGCCGGCACGCGCTCGCAGAGCTGCATGACCTGCTCGGCGCGCAGCGAGCCGTAGATTGCGGCCAGCGTCTGCCCGGTCGCGCTGCCGGACCCGATGCGATCGGCGCCGACGTAGAGCACCCTGAGGCTGGTGGCGGATGGCTGGGTCGACGGCATGGCTGGTGTCGTGTGGTATCCCCGATCCCGTCGCCGGATTGAAATGCAGCGGCGACCCATGCGACCGCGGATCGTGACCTCAATCAAGGCTGCTTCAACCGCCCGTGGCCAGACGGTGTTCGGCGACGACGAGCGACGACGAGCAACGAACGATGCGACGGCCAGAGGCCCGTGCGCGGTCGCGAGGCACACGCACACCCCGAGCCGGCGCGCCGAGGTCGTGCGGGACTCGCCGACGCCGCCCGGGCGGGGTATGCAGCCGGCCGTGCCGTCCAGAACTGCTGCCAGGAGGCGCGTTCGTCCCGAGCGCTTCGTTCTCGACCCGAAGCTCGAGCGCTACGCCTATCGCTGCTGGCCCGACGGGTGTCCGCGAGATCGGACGTGCTGCGTGGGCCTCGCGGTCGAGGTGTCGAAGCAGGAGGTGCGCGTCATCGACTCGCTGATGGACGAGCTCGCGACGATCGTGCCGTCGCTGCGCGAGGACGACGGCTACGCGAGCGTGTTCGTCGACGAGGAGCCGCCCGACCTGCTGATCGAGTCCGACGACGACGGCGCGTGCCCGTTCCTCTACCGCACGAAGACCAGCGCGCTGTGCTCGATCCACTCGCTGGCGCTCGCGACCGGCCGCTCGGTGCCCGACGTCAAGCCCGCCGCGTGCCGGCACTGGCCGGTGATGCTCGAGCGCGACGGCGACGACGTGCGCGTCACCGTGCAGCCGCACGCGCTCAAGATCGGCTGCGTCGCACCGCGCCGCGAGCTGCCGGGCAAGCCGAGCGTGCTCGAGGCGTACCGCGAGGAGATCGCCGAGATGTGCGGCGGCGAGCTGCCGGTGCGGGCGTCGCGTCGCGCGGACGAGTCGCGCGGGGCGGACGAGGCGCGACGCGCGGACGAGTCGCGCGGGGCAGGCGACGCGCGTCGCACGCGGCGCGCGAGGCGGGATGACGCGCGCTGACGCGTCGCACGGCGCGACCGCCGCGGCAGGGATCGTGCGCGCGCCGCGCCGGCCGCCGGGCTGGGTCGCGCCGGGACCGCGGCCGTCCGGCTGGGACGATCCCGCGCTCGCGCCGCGCGCCGGCGAGGACCTGTGCTTCCTCGCCGGCGACTGGCGGATCCTGCAGCGCACCGACGGACACCGCTGGTCGCTCGACGACCTCGTCACCGCCTGGTTCGCCGCCGAGACCGTCGTCGCGACACCGCCGCGCCGCCACGCCGACATCGGCTGCGGCATCGGGTCGGTGCTGCTGCTGGTCGCGTGGCGCTTCCCGGCGCTGCGCTCGCTCGGCGTCGAGGCGCAGGACGTGAGCGTCGCGCTCGCGCGACGCTCGATCGCCGGCAACGGCGTCAGCGAGCGCTGCGAGCTGCGGCACGGCGACCTGCGCGACCCGGGCGTGCTGCCCGAGGTCGCCGCCTTCGACCTCGTCACCGGGACGCCGCCCTACCTGCCGCCGGGTACGGCGCCGGAGTCGCGGCGCGTGCAGTGCGGCCCGTGCCGGATCGAGCACCGCGGCGGCATCGAGGACTACTGCGCCGCGGCCGCGCGCCTCCTCGCGCCGGGTGGCTGGTTCGTCACCTGCGCGGGCGGCATGCAGGTCGAGCGCGTGCGCGACGCCGCACGCGCCGCGGGGCTCCGCGTGGCGCGCCGCCGCGACGTCGTGCCGCGCGCCGGCAAGGCGCCGCTGCTCGGCGTGCACGCGCTGCGCCGCGTGGGCGACGCGCTCGCCGCGGCCGATCCGGTGCCGGCGGCGGACGCGATGCGTACGCACGTCCTGCCGCCGCTCGTCGTGCGCGACGCGCACGGGCGCTGGACCGACGAGTTCCGCGCGCTCCGCCGCTCGATGGGCATGCCGTGAGCCGCGAGCGCGCGACCCGCGGCGACTGGCTGGTGGTGATCGCGTGCCTCGTCTGCCAGGTCGGCATGGGCGTCGGCGGCTACCTGTTCCCGGTGTTCCTGCGGCCGGTGGCCGACGACCTCGGCTGGTCGCGTACCGTCTACGCCGCCGCGAACCCGATCATGAGCACCTGCGTCGCGCTGGTCGGGCCGCTGGTCGGCTTCCTCGCCGAGCGGCGCGGTCCGCGCCTCGTGCTGGTCGGCGGCAGCCTGCTGATGAGTGCCGCGCTGTACTCCGCGTCGCTGATGCAGGAGGTTTGGCACTTCTACCTGGTCGCGGTCGGGATCGGCGTCGCCGTGGCGTGCCTCGGCGACCTGCCGGCGGCGACCGCGATCAGCGGCCGCTTCGCGGCGCGACGCGGGCTCGCGCTCGGGCTCGTCTACATCGGGTCGAACATCGGCGGCGCGCTCGGTGTCGCGGTCGGCGGCGCGCTGCTGGCGTCGGGGTCGTGGCGCGCGGCGCTCGCGTGGATCGGCGGCTCGCTGTGGATCCTGCTGCTGCCGTTCGCCCTGCTCGTCGGGGCGCCGCGGCGTACGTCCGCGCCGGACGACGACGCGGCCGCGCCCGCACCTGGTCCGGTGCGCGACCACGCGAGAGGGGCGAAGGACGCGCGCGCGACGAGCCGCACCGGGGGGGCCGGCGCTGCGACCGACGTGCTGCACGGCGACGACGTCGCGACGGCCGTCCGCCAGCGCGACTTCTGGCTCCTCGCCTGGGTGCTGCTCGCCTTCTACCTGTACCGGCTCGGCGTGACGGTGCACCTGGTCGCGTTCCTCTCCGACCTCGGCTACGCGCGCGGCGAGGCGGCGTTCGGCTTCGGCTTCACGCTCGCGGCGGGCATCGCCGGCAAGCTCGTGGCCGGATCGCTCGCCGACCGGATCGGCGCGCGCGCTGCGGCGATCGGCAACTTCATCGTCATCGCCGTCGCCTCGGGTCTGCTCTTGACGCCGGAGGCCCCGCTGGCGATCCCGCTCTTCCTCGTCCTGCACGGCGTCGCGACCGCGGCGGAGGACGTCGTCGTGCCGCTGCTGGTCGGCAAGCGCTTCGGCGCGAAGCACCTGGCGCGCATCTACGGCTTCCTGATGCTCGCGCTCGTGCCGGGCGGGATTCTCGGGCCGATCCTCGCGGGATGGTTCTTCGACACCACCGGCAGCTACCAGGTGGTGTTCGGCGTGTTCTTCGCCTGCAACCTCGCTGCGGTGCTGGCGCTGTCGGCCGTACGGCCCGGTCGCCTTGACACCCGCGAGGTGCCACCGCACGATCCGCCGCCATGAGCGAGAGCGGCTTCTTTCCGCGGGGCGAGGTGCACGTCGGGCAGGATCTCGGCGGCCGCGAGCTGACCGTCACGCGCGAGGCGATCGCGCACTACGCGGCCGGCACCGGCCTGGCGCGTGTCCCGGACGGGGCCGTCGCACCGGCGCTGCTCCACCACTCGGAGGTCTACAACGATCTCTCGTGGTACCTGCCGAACATCATCGGCAACCTGCACGCGCGCCAGGAGTGGGAGCTGTTCGGCCCGCTCCGTGTCGGGGCCGCCGTGCGCTCGCGCGTGACGGTGGTCGAGCGCTACCGCAAGCGCGACCGCCTGTACGTCGTCGCCGAGGTGCTGTGGACGACCGCCGAAGGGCGCTGGCTGCAGCGCAGCCGGACGCACCAGAGCTTTCTTGCCGACGACCCGTCCGGAGTGGTGGTCGACAGGGCGCGGGAGAAGCGCTCCGACCGTCGCTTCGAGCTGCCGACCGAGGGTGAGGAGATCGCGCCCGGCACGCGCACGGTGACGATCGAGATGTGCCAGGCGTTCTCCGGTCCACACCGCAACTACCACAACGACCGCGAGATGGCGCAGATGCTCGGCTTCCCGGACATCGTCGTGCAGGGGATGATGGCGATCTGCGGCATGAGCGACACGCTCGACGCCGCCTTCGGTGCCGGCTGGCACCACGGCGGCAAGCTCGACGTGCGCCTCGTCAACGTCGTGTGGGTGAACGACGTGCTGACGACGAAGGGGCGCGTGCGCGAGATCCTGCCCGAGGGGTCGCGCGAGCGCGTCGTGGCGGACGTCTGGACCGAGAAGGCCGACGGCACGATCGCGCTGATCGGGACGGCGAGCGCGCTGCGCTGATCGGGTGGCGGAGCGCGCGCGGGCTAGCGCGGGGCCTCGGCGTCTTCCGGGTCGGGCGCCGGCTGCTCGCCCGGCAGCCCCGGCGTCCCGCAGGCGAGCCCGGAGCCGTGGGCGGGCGCGCCGAGGAACAGCGCCATCAGCTCCGCCCGGCTGCGCACCCCGAACTTGCCGTAGAGAGCGCTCACGTGGTGGTGCAGCGAGCGCGGTGCGAGACCGAGCTCGAGCGCGCTCTGCTTCTCGTTGCGTCCCTCGAGCAGGTGCCGCAGCACCTGGCGCTCGCGCACCGTCAGCGGACGCGTCGTGCCCAGGATGCCGTTCGCGAGCGCGATGCGGCGCGCCGGGGCGGCGATCGCCGTCATCAGCGCCTCGACGAGCTGTGCATCGTCCGCGGCGAAACGCGGTGCGCCTCGCCGCCGGTAGGCGCCGAACAGGAGCTTGACGCCGTCGGCGATCGGGCGCGTCGCGAGGATGCGATCGTCGATGCCGCAGGCGTCGAGCAGGTCGAGCACGGGACCCTGGTCGCCCGACGCGCTCGCCAGCAGCTCGATCTGGCGCACGGCGAGCACGTGCTGCGCACGCGAAAGCGTGACGATGCCGTGGTCGAGCGGCAGGTTCGGACGGTGGTGGTACCACGCGTCGAGTAGCCGGCCGTCGCGCTCGGCGTTCGGGCCGAAGCGGATCGCGCGCGTCGAGCGCCAGCCGCGCAGCGGGTCGGACGGCGCGTGCCGCGCGTCGCGAAAGCCGAGGCAGAGCAGGGCGTCGCTCGCGTCGATCAGGCGGCACGTGTGCTCGAGGAGATGCCCGATCGTCTCGTCCGCGTGCGCGGCGGGCATCTCGCCGAGCTCTCCGACCAGCCTCGCCAGCCGCAGCAGACGCTCGCGCTCCACCACACGGGCAAAGTATTCGCTTGCTCCACGCGAAGCAAAGGGTGCTGGCGCGTCGGGCACGGCGTATGACATGCTCCGCCGACCCGGCCGTTCGGCCCGGGTGGACTCGGCTTGGCCCGGTCGAGAACATGGAGGCGATGAAAGCAGCGATCTCGCATCGTCGCGCGCTCGGCGGGCGGCGTTTTATGGATTGCGCCTCCGCGCCGATGATCCGACAAATGACCATGCCGCTGTCGTCGCCGGCTCGCCTGCCCGAGCCGGTCGTCCAAGGGGAGATTCGATGATCCGCCACCGATTCGCTCGTGTGCCGTCGCTGCTCGCGCTGCTGGCCCTCTGTGCCGCGCCTGCACCGGGCCTCGCCGCCGACGATCCGTTCCAGCGCAACTTCACGTTCAAGAACGAGCTCTCGATCCCGATCTACCCGGTGATCCAGGCGCCCGAGAACGCGAACTGCCAGGGACCGCACAAGTCGCGGCGCATCGTCGTCAACGCGACGACCAAGGGGGCGGGCATTCCCCCCGGCGGGACCGCGAAGGTACGCATCCCGAAGAATCCCGCCTGCTGGTACAATGCCGCGCGAATTCTGATCTTCACGGCGAACCTCGAGCAGTTCGACGCGCTGCTGCCCGAGAGCCTCAACATGCGGACCACGCCCGACGGCATCAACTGGAATCCCCCGCTGTGCACCAACACCGTCGCGGGCACGTGCTGGAGCGGCTACGGCGAGGCCGACTACGGGCGCGACGCCCCGGCGCAGCTTCTCGAGTACACGATCATCTCGCAGAATCCGGCGGACGGGAAAGCGTTCCCCGACGGCAACAACCCGAACGGCATCCCGTTCATCGACTTCGACGTCTCGTACGTGGACGACGCCTACCTGCCGGTCGCGATGTCGCTGCGCGACAGCGGCGCCACCGAGTACATGGGCACGATCCTGAACTTCACCGACTTCCAGAACGGACAGCAGCGCTACATGGTGAAGGCGAAGGGGCGCGTGAACTGGTCGCAGTACGCCGCGTTCAGCGACGCCAACTGGCCCAACAACCTGTTCAACACGCTGGTGAACCAGACCTTCCGCATCCCGTCGGGGCAGATCCTCGTGCAGGAGACGCTCAACGGCGGGACGTCGTCGCTCTACAAGCTGGTGTGGGACGGCGTCAGCCCGAAGGCCTGCTCGGCGTACCCGCAGTGCGGAAACCTCGCCGGCAACTGCTGCCCGACCGACGACGGGACGTTCCTCGACTGCTGCGGCAAGGCGGCGTTCATGATCGACAATGTCGTCAAGGAGAACAACGACGTCTACACCAACACGTCGCTGACCTCGATCACGGCGCGCTGGACGCAGTGGATCAACGGCAACAACCCGTGCGGTGACCTGAACGCGCTCGCGCCGTGGCCGACCGACAACGTGATGTTCGACAAGCTCGAGTTCTGCCGCCAGTTCCGCAAGACCGTGCGCTTCGTGTGGTCGAGCTTCGAGGACGCTCCCACGTGTGCGACGCGCACCGGGCCGCAGAAGGACCAGTGCATCGCGGCCGCGATCATCGGCTACAAGTCGGACGAGGAAGGGCGCCTCAACGGCAGCGTGCAGGCGGTGCAGCGCAACGTCCCGTGGGGCAACGTCAATCAGGGCGAGAAGCTCTACCAGGACGACGCCTTCCTGCACTTCTGGGCGCCGTACGGCAGCGCGTTCAACCTGAACCCGTTCGCCCGCTTCGTCCACGTCGAGATCGACGCGCCGGGTGCGTACTCGTTCTCGATCGACGATCGCTACGGCAACTTCGGCGGCCGCGGCTCGGGCCTGCAGATCAACGTGGGCGGCTCGTCGCTGCTCGACAACAAGGATCCGTACGACCCGTACACCCAGTTCCGCGTCGGCTGGGGTCCCGGCTGGGACCACGCGAAGGTGTGCGGCCGGCGGATCGAGATCCCGGGGAAGACCGGCTCGAGCGCCAAGTTCTCGTTCTGGGCCGGCGGGACGAAGCAGATGAACTGCACCGTGTTCCTGTACGCGACCGCAGACGAGAGCCAGTTCGTCACCTTCCAGCTCGGCGAGGAGACCCGGAACGTGACCGACACGTACACGGGCGACCTGCAGGAGGTGCGCGCGCTGACGATGCCGGACGCCGGCTACTGCGCCGCCAACTCGACGCCGGCGCTGGTGACGGCCGGCAAGTGCAACGCCAACCTGTCGTTCCCGACCGCCGGCGACGAGGCGTACGTGTCGGTGAGCAACGCGGAGAAGCCGTTCCGGACGCTGAACGTCCCGCCGCTGAACTGATTCTCGCGAGGGGGTGCGTGCCCGGGCACGCGCCCCCTCGCCCCAACCGACGACTCGCTCGGGCGCTCGCTCCAACCGGCGACGTCGCTCGGGGTTTTCGCTCCCCGCGCTCCCTCCGGTCGTCCCGCGCTCGACGCGGGACGCCGGGTGTACGGCTGGCGGGGCGCGCGGGCGCGTGGCACACCGGGCGGGTGCACACGCTCCCGCTCGCGGACATCGACGCGCTCTTCCTCGACGCCGGCAACACGCTCGTCGGCATGAACCTCGAGCTCGTCTGCGAGCGCCTCGCCGCGCACGGCGTGGCGGCGACGCCGGCCGCCGTCGAGCGGGCCGAGGCCGCCGCGCGGCCCGCGCTGTCGCGGCTGCTCGCGCAGGGCCGCTCGAGCGAGGCGCGCGACAGCTTCGTCTTCCACGTCCGGAGCACGCTCGCCTTGCTCGACGTCGAGGCGGTGCGCGAGCGCGCGTCGCGCCCGCAGGAGCTCGACCGGATCGCGCACGCGGTCGCGCACGAGCTGAAGGACGCCGGCACGCGGCGGCTGTGGTCACGGGTCCTGCCCGGGGTGCCCGAGGCGCTCGCGGCGCTGCGCGCGGCGGGCGTCAAGCTCGCCGTGGTCAGCAACTCCGATGGGACGATCGAGGAGGGGATGCGCGCGGCCGGGCTGCGCGACCACCTCGACGCGGTCTTCGACTCGCGCGTCGTCGGCTTCGAGAAGCCGGACCCGCGCATCTTCGAAGCGGCCCTGGCGGCGCTCGAAGCTGCCCCCGCTCGCACGGCGCACCTCGGCGACCTGCACGCCGTGGACGTGGTCGGTGCGCGCAGCGCCGGCGTGCACGGCGTGCTCGTCGACCCGTTCGACGACTGGCGCGACGACGCGTGCCCGCGGACGCGGAGCACGGCCGATCTCGCCTGCGCGCTGCTCGCCGCGCGCGCCGGCCGCGTCACGCCGCGCGCAGGGTGAGCCGCGCGCAGAGCCCGCCGCGCGCGACGCGCGCGTCAGTCCACCGTGCCGTAGGCGCGCTGGGCGGCGCCCGCGTCGCCGTCGCGGCGCAGACCGTCGAGCGTCGCGCGCAGCTCCGCGAGCAGCTCCGGGATCACCGGCCCGTGCACGGCGTTCACCGTGCAGTGCAGGCTCGGCGGCGGCTTCTGCTGGTCGAGCACCCAGCCGCGCCGCGCGAGCGCCTCGCCGAGCGCGAACGTGAGGCTCGTGCCGCCGGTCGCGTCGGTCGAGCCGGACGCGTCGTCGCAGGTGAAGGCGAGCAGCGTCGCGTCGGGCTCGGCGAGGAGCCGGATGCCGGGGATCGAGCGCAGGCCGTCGCGCAGCGCCTCGGTGGCGGAGCGCGCCTGGCGCGTCGAGCGCAGGTAGCCGTCCTCGCCGAGGTAGGACATCACCGCCCAGGCGGCGGCGATCGGGCCGCCGCTCTTCGTGCCCAGAATGCCCGAGCTGCCGTAGAGGCCGCCGAGCCAGTTGTCGGTGACGAAGGTCTGGTGCTGCCGCAGCTCCTTCGTGCGGTGCAGGATCACCGACGCGCCCTTCGCGGTGTAGCCGTACTTGTGCAGGTCGACCGACATCGAGGTGACGCCCGGCACGCGGAAGTCGAACGGCGTGATCGGGTGGCCGAGGCGCTCGAGCATCGGCAGCGTGATGCCGCCCATGCAGGCGTCGACGTGGCAATTGATGCCGCGCTCGGCCGCGATCGCGGCGATCTCCGCGATCGGATCGATCACGCCCTGCGGGTACTGCGGTGCGGAGCCCACCAGCAGCACGGTGCTCGCGGTCACCGCGTCCGCCATCGCGCGCGCGTCGGCGCGGAAGTCGTCGCGCACCGGCACGCGCACCGAGCGCACGCCGAAGTAGGCCGCCGCCTTCTCGAAGGCCGCGTGCGCGCTGGTCGGCAGCACCATCTCGGGCGCCTCGATGCCGCGCGCGCGGCCGCGGCCGCGCGCGGCCTTCACCGCGAGCAGGATGCTCTCGGTGCCGCCCGAGGTCATGAAGCCGGCAGCCTCGGGTCCACCGTGCAGCAGGTCGCTCGTCATCGCGACCACGTCCGCCTGCATCCGCCGGAGGCTCGGGAACGCCGCGGTGTTGAGCGCGTTCGCCGACTGGAAGCGCGCGCTCGCCTCGGTCGCGAGCGCGAGGACGTCCGGCCCCGCGTAGTACGCGAGGCTGAAGGCGCGGCCGGACTTCCAGTCGACGTCCTTCGCCTGCAGGGCGTCGAGGTCGTCGAGGATCGACGCCGCCGAGCGGCCGTGCGCGGGCAGCTTCATCGCCGGCCCATCGCCGCAGCCTGACCCGGGCTGTCGTCGTCGGCCCGCGGTCCGGTCGCGCCGTCGACGCGCGCCATCCAGGCCGCCACCGTGGGCCGCGCCGCGATCATGCGGCCGCCCTCGTCGCTCGCGCGGATGCAGAAGAGCTGCGCGAAGACCGACAGGTCGGCGATCGTCAGGCGGTCTCCGACCAGCCAGTCGCCGCCGCCGAGCAGGCCCGCGACCGCGTCGAGGTGGCGCTCGACGTCGCGCAGCACGATCTCGAGCGGCTTCTTGCCGATGCCCTGGCTCGCGACGGTGCGGCGCAGCACGATCGGCATGGCGAGCGGCGCGATCTTCTGCACCAGCGTTCGCTCGTACTTGACGAGCTCGGGGATGAAGCGGCGCGCGTTGTGCGGCAGCGTGAAGCGCAGCCGCATCTCGTAGAAGTAGAGGCTCTCGTCCGCCCAGTCCTCGAGCACGTGGCACAGCGCACGCTCGCGCGGGTCGTCGGGGACGAGCTTCGGCTCCGGGTGGCGCTCCTCGAGGTACCAGGCGATGTCGGTGGAGTCGGCCACGACGCGTCCGTCGTCGACGATGAACGGCAGCTTGCCCGCCGGGTTCAGCTTGCGCACCACCGAGAGCGTCTTCGAGGGCGGCACCTCCTCGATGCGGTACGGGACCCGCTTCACGTTCAGGACGCGGCGGATCTTGTCGCAGAACGGCGAGATCTCGAACTGGTAGAGCGTGATCATCGTGCTCATCGTACTCCTGCGCCGCCGTGGCGGCGCGCTCAGCCTCCTGCGCCGCCGTGGCGGCGCGCTCAGCCTCCTGCGCCGCCGTGGCGGCGCGCTCAGCGGCCGGTGAAGCGCGGCGGGCGGCGCTGCAGGAACGAGGCGACGCCCTCCTTGAAGTCCTCGGTGCCGAAGGAGCGCACCATCTCCTGGTCCGAGAGCCGGATCGACGCGCCGAGGTCGTTGAACAGGTCGCCGTAGAGCTGGCGCTTCATCAGCTTCAAGGAGCGCGGCGAGCACTTCGAAGCAAGCTCGCGCGCGTAGTCGCGCACCTCGGGCAGCAGACGCTCGTGCTCGATCACGCGGTTCACGAGGCCCATCTGGTGCGCCTCCCGCGCGTCGATCAGGCGGCCCGAGTAGAGCAGGTCGCAGGCGTTGTGCATGCCGATCAGGCGCGGCAGCAGGAAGGCGCTGCCGTGCTCGGCGACCAGCCCGCGACGCGAGAACACGGTGCCGAAGCGCGCGCGGTCGGACGCGAAGCGCATGTCGTAGTAGAGCATGTAGGAGAGGCCGAGCCCCGCGGCGACGCCGTTCACCGCCGCGATCACCGGCTTGGCGAGCGCCATCGGGTAGCTGTACGGGCCGCGCAGCGCGGACGGCACGTCCTCGGACAGCGGCGGCAGGCCGCTCGGGTCGGCCGCGATCGAGGTCGCGCTCGCGTCGCCGCCCTGGAGGCCGACCAGCATGTCCATGTCGGCGCCGGCGCAGTAGCCCTTGCCGGCTCCGGTGACGATGATCGCGCGCACGGCGGAGTCGGCGTCGGCGCTGCGCAGCGCGTGCTCGACCTCGGCGCCCATGGAGAGCGTCCACGCGTTCAGCTTGTCCGGCCGGTTCAGCGTCACCTCGGCGACGCCGTCGGCCACCTCGTAGAGGATCTCCGCGTAGCTCATGTGCTCTCCTTCATGCCCGCCGCCAGCGGGCCGCGGGCGAGGGGACAGTAGTGTTTCGCGCGCGTCGCGGAAAGTGTCCGCCAATCCGTCGAATGCACGTTCCGCCAGGTCCGTCGCGGGAGTAGCTTCGAGGTGTCCGCTGAGCACGCGCTCCGACGTCAGGCTCATGCCCGCCCGCGGGCCGGCCGAATCCCCGGGTAGGCCGAGCCGATCTGGAGACCAAGGAGTCGAGAATGACCGATCGAAGGTACCGTCCGTCACGCGGTGGGTTGGTGGCGATCATGCTCTTGACGCTGGCCGTCGCGCCGCTGCTCTTGCCGGCCGGACCGGCCCTGGCCGACGACTTCGACGAGTCGCGCAGCCCCTGGGCGGTGGCTCCGCCGATCGGCAGCAACGAGCAGCCCGGCGTGCAGCGCGACGGAACGCTGCGCCTGATCCGCTTCAGCAACGACCGTCAGATCCTGAACGACCCCGGTACGGTGGTCGGCTTCACCGCGATCTTCGCGCGCACCGGCGAGCTGTCGCCGACGCACCCGCGCACGACCGACGAGAAGTCGATCCTCGAGATCATGCGGCGGAGCGAGACGCCGAAGACCGAGTGACCGAAGCCCGCGTCACTGCAGGAGCGCACTGGTGTCGAAGAACACCTCGCGCGACTCCTCGCAGTCGTCGCACACCAGGCGTGCGACGCGCAGCCGGCGCTCGCCGCTGGCGCGCGTCCCCTCGCCGGCCAGGCTCAGGGAGGCGCCGCAGTGGCAGCGCCGGTGCCGGAGCAGCGCGTCCATGTCGTCGAACGAGCGGATCGCGATCGCTTCCTCGGGCGAGCTGCCCGGACCGCGCAGCGACTCGCGCCGCGCGCGCGCCTTCGCCCACTTCTTCCAGCCGACGGCGGACACCGCGGCGACGATCGCCAGCACGAAGAGGATCGTGATCATCGTTCCGTCCCGGACGATGTGGTAAGGCGCGGACATGGCGGAGAGCAAGCCCTTGCGGCTCGAGGACGCCCTGCCGTTCCTCTACCGGCGGCACCCCTGGCACGGCGTCGCGATCGGCGACGCCGCACCGCGCAAGGTGACGGCCTTCATCGAGATCGTGCCGACGGACACCGTCAAGTACGAGCTCGACAAGACCACCGGCTACCTGAAGATCGACCGCCCGCAGAAGTTCTCGAACGTCTACCCGAGCCTCTACGGCCTGATCCCACAGACCTATTGCGGCGAGGAGGCCGGCAAGTTCTGCTCCGAGCGCACCGGGCGGCCGGGCATCGTCGGCGACGGCGACCCGCTCGACATCTGCGTGCTCTCGGAGCGCGACATCTCGCACGGCGACATCCTCGTGCAGGCGATCCCGATCGGCGGGCTGCGCATGCTCGACGGCAACGAGGCGGACGACAAGATCATCGCCGTTCTCGAGGGCGACGCGGTGTACGGCAACTGGCTCGAGATCGAGGAGAGCCCGGCGGCGCTGGTGGAGCGCCTGCGCCACTACTTCCTCACCTACAAGCAGGTCCCCGGGGTGGGCGCGGCGCGCGTCGAGATCACGCACGTCTACGGACGCGAGGAGGCCTACGAGGTCATCCGCCGCACGCAGCTCGATTACGAGACGAAGTTTCGCGAGCTGCGGGAGATGATCGCCGCCCGGCGGATGTAAGTCTCAATCGAGCGGCGCGTCGGACAGCTCGTACTTCTCCCAGCCCGGGCCGTCGAAGTGCCACCACTCGGTGGGCAGCGGCTCGAAGCCCTCGCGCACCATCGCGACCTCGAGGATGCGCATGTTGCGCACCGCCTGCGTGTCGCCGCGCAGGACGGTGCGGTGCGCGCGCTGGCTGAAGTCGTCGTAGTCGGTCGGCATCGGCAGCTCCTGCCCCGAAGCGTCGACCAGCGTCACGTCGACCGCGGCGCCGCGGTTGTGCTTCGATCCCTCGACCGGCTTCCCGTCCTGGATGACGGGCTGGAGGACGTAGCGCGGGTCCGGCTTGAGCTCCCAGAACTTCTGCTGCACCGAGATCGGGCGGTAGCAGTCCCAGACCTTGAGGCCGAGCTTGCGCTGCTGGAGGCTCGTCTGCACGCGCGCCAGATGCTCGGCGATCTCGCGCCGCAGCAGGCAGCGGCCGACCGGGTAGACCGCCACGCCGGTGAAGTTGTTGGTCGTCGCGTAACGGATGTCGACCACGATCGACGGGTCGACGGTGGTGATGTCGACGAGATCGGCCGGCTTCGCCGGTCCCGGCGGCGGAGCTTGCCGTCCGAGCCCGAGCGACGTCCAGCTCGGGCGCGACGACGTGCTGCAGCCCGTCGCGAGCGTGGTCGCGACGAGCGCCAGCAGCAGCGCACTCGCCGCGCGGAGCGCACCGCGTGCCGCCCGCGCGCCGATCCCGATACGACGCCCCGCGATGCTCTCGCTGGTGGGAGAGGTGCGGCTCCGCGCGCGCTTCGCGACGCCCGCGTGGCACGTCACGACGCAGGCCGGCAGCGCGCTCTCGATGCCGTTCTTCGCGGCGCGCACCGCCCTGCGTCTCCTCGGCGCCGCGTGAGTCATCGCCGGCCTCGCGCCTTCGCCGCCAGGGGCCGCGGGCGCGTGCCGGAGCGCGCCGTGGGCTTCGCCGACGTCGTCTTCCGCGGCGGACCGTCGACGGTGAGCCCGCCGAGCTTGATCGCGAGCCAGTACAGGTCGCCGTCGGCGGCGGTGACGTCGCCGCGCGCGAGCGTGCTGCGCAGCGCGCGCACGGTGGTCTTGGTCATCGCGACCGGTACCGCCGGCTGGCGGACGATCTTCGCCGCGATCGCGCGCGCCTTCGCGACCGCGTCGCCGGCGACGTGGCTCACGAGGCGGAAGGAGAGGGCGTCGTCGGCGGCGACGCGCTCGCAGGTCGTCACCAGCTCGAGCGTGCGCGCCGGGCCGATCTCGCGCAGCAGCAGCGGCAGGGCACCCCAGGTGAGCGGCATGCCGATCGCGACCTCGGGGATGGAGATCCACGCGTCGCGCGCCATGACGCGCACGTCGCACGCGAGGGCCAGCACCGCGCCGCCGCCGACGCACAGGCCGTTGACCGCGGCGATCGTGATCTGGTCGAGCGCCTCGATCGCCGCGACCGTGCGGTCGCCGATACGCGCGCGGTGGCGGCGCTCGAGGTCGTTGGCGGGCTTCCCGTCCTCGCGCTTGTTCGAGAGGTCGGCGCCGGCGGAGAACGCGCGCCCGGCGCCGGTCAGGATCACGACGCGGGTCGTGAAGTCGGAGCGCAGCGCGGTGAGGATCTCCTGGAGCTGCAGGTGCTCGCGGGGCGAGAGGGCGTTGAGCTTCTCGGGGCGATCGAGCGTGATCGTCGCGACGGCGCCGTCGCGTACGATGCGCACGGTCGGGGTGTCGCCGGATCGGCCTCGCGGTGCGGGCGCGCGCGCCGTGCGGCGGACGCGCGGAGCGGCGCTCACGAGGCGGCGGCCCCGCAGTCACGCGCGCCGCTGCGCGTCAAGCACCCTTCCGTCTCCGCTGGCGTGATGGTAATCCCGGTCGCCTTCACGGTCCCCTCCCACGGCTAAGGAACCGATTGCCTACCGGATCGAAGCGGTGGTAGCCAGCCGCCATGCGACGTCTGACGATCCTGGTGACGATGCTCCTGGCTCCCGCGCTCGCGTGGGCGGGTCCGGACTTCACCGAGCGCGGACCGCTGCCGGTCGGACGCACGATCCTGCCGCTCGTGAAGGCGTCCGAGACGACCGGCGAGCCGCGCGAGCTCGACACGATCGTCTGGTACCCGGCGGTCGCGGGCGCGGGAACGGACGGAACGACCGAGGACGCGGCGGTCGCCGCCGCGCGCTGGCCGATCATCCTGTTCTCGCACGGCTCGTGCGGGCTGCCCGCGCAGTCGCCGTTCTACGTCGAGACGCTCGCGAGCTGGGGCTTCGTCGTCGCGGCGCCGCCGCACCCCGGCAACACGACGGTCGATCCGGGCTGCACCGGGCAGGGGCCGTCGCAGGTCGAGGACAGCTACGCGAACCGCGTCGCCGACATCCGCTTCGTGCTCGACGAGATGATCCGTCTGTCGAACGACCGCTCGTCGCCGTTCTACCGGCGGATCGACCCGCGACGCGTCGGCGTGAGCGGGCACTCGTTCGGCGGCCAGACGACGCTGCGCGTCGCCGCCGCCGAGCCGCGCATCGACGGCGCGATCGCGCTCGCCCCCGCGGCCCCGACGGGGATCACCGTGCGCACGCCGACCATGATCATCGGCGCCGAGCTCGACTCGCTGACGACGATCGACGGCGCGGTCGCGCGCTCCTACGCGGCGCTCGCCGGGCCGCGCTACTTCGTCGAGCTGCTGAACGCCGGGCACTGCGCGTTCGCGCTGCTGTGCGCGGAGGCGTTCTGCGGCGCCGGCTGCGAGCCCGAGAACCTGACGGTCGAGCAGACGCACGATCTGACGCTGTACTACGCGCTGCCGTTCTTCCTGAAGTACGTCGCCGGGAACGGGCGCTTCGAGAGCCGGATCCAGCCGGGTGCCGAGCCGCCGTACGCGGTCGTGCACGCGGCGTTCCCCGGCTACCCGCAGCGACGGCTCCTGCCGACGCACTGACCCGTCAAGCGAAGTCGGGCGGCGGCGTCGCCTCGGGGGGTACGTCGCCGCCGGGTGTCGGCAGCGGGAACGGGAGCTGCGGCGAGTCGCCGGTGAGGAGCCCCATCGAGATGCCGATGAACGTGCCCAGCAGTGCGGCGATCGCGAAGCTCACCACCATCGCGACGACGCAGACGACGACCGCACGGCCCGTGGTGACGTCGAGCGCCTGACGCACGGCGAGCACGGACGCGATCGTCGTCAAGATCAGGACGGCGAGCCCGAGCAGCGCTGCCGCCGACCCGAGCGGCAGCACGCCGATCAGGAAGAGGACCTTCGGCGCGGACGCGAAGCCGACGGTGCGCAGCAGCTCCTGGTAGTCGGAGGTGCAGCCCATCAGCTTGACGCCGATCAGCCAGATCATCGCCGTGCCGACGATCCAGCCGAGGATCCCCGCGAGGGTGATGCCGGCGAGGCCGCCGATCAGCGCCGGAATCGAGCTCGCCTGGAGCCCGCCGAGCCCCTGCGCGAGCGAGGCGAGGACGATCACCCAGAACGCCTGCCCGAGCGCCTCCTGGTCGTGCTCGACCTCCTCGAAGACGGTCGCGTCGAGGCGGATCGCCGCGAGCAGGCGATCGGGAAACGGCCGCCTCCACTGCGGCTGGACCGGACACGCCTGCATCGCGGTTCAGCCCTTCCTGTCGGCGTGCTCGGTGGTCTGGATGACCTCGTGGATCTCCAGCACGCTCGGGCCGGCGAACATCTCGGCCGGTGGACGGTTGCCGTGCGCGATGCGGAACGACTCGCTGTTGGTCCAGTCCCAGAACGCCTGCTCGGACTCCCAGTAGGTCTGCACCAGGTAGTAGCCCTGCTCCTCGCGCTCCTCGATCGCGCCGGTCTGGTGGTTGAAGCGCCGGTTGACCGGACGCAGCACGAGGTTCTTGACGAAGCCCGGCGAGCTGTCGATCAGGTGCGCGCGCTTCTTGAAGCGGTCCTCGAACTCGGCCTCGAAGGCCTTGGTGACGGGGATGCGGTTGGTGACGACGAACACGTGCTCCTCCCGGTGGGACGCGGCGGTCGCTCGCTGGTTTGCGGTTGTCATTGAGCACGCGGCGTGCGCGTGAAGCAACTCGGGCACGGGAGAGGGCAGGGAGCCGATCGCGATGGACGATGCCGAGCTGTGGCGGCGCTTCGCGGCGCAGGAGCTGTCGCACGAGGAGTGGAACCACGTCGCGCACGTGCGCACCGCGTGGCTGCACGTCGCGCGCTGGGACCTCGACGAGGCGCACCTGCGGATGCGCGCCGGGATCATCCGCCTGAACCAGCGGCACGGGCTCGTCGAGAGCGTCGAGCGCGGGTACTTCGAGACCTTGACGCGGGTGTGGCTGTGCCTGGTGCGCGACGCCGGGCGTCGTTGCGGGGCTGCGTCGTCGCTCGAGCTGCTGGAGCGGTGTCCGGAGATCCTGGATCGGTCGCTGCCGCTGCGGCACTACTCGAAGGAGCTGCTGATGAGCGCACGGGCGCGAGCGGTGTTCGTCCCGCCGGATCTGGCGGCGCTGCCGGAGTAGGCGTTCGCGGCGGGCTGCGTGACCCGCGACGCGCGGTGCAGTTTCTGTCCTGCCGTGCCCGAAGATCGGGCGGCGGTCTCGTGTTGCCGTTCCGTTTCGTCCGGCGCGCGCAGGTGCAGCGGACGCGAGAAGTCTCCCGTGTCCCGTGGAGCGGACAGGCGCCTTCGCGGCGCGGATCGGTCCCCACTGCGCACGCGTGTTGTGCAGCGCTCTCCGCGACATCGGCGCGCGAATTGCTCCGCGGGTGCGCGGCCGTTCTTGGCCGGGGGAAGCGCTTGCGCGTGTCGGGGACATCGAGATGAGAGCAGCCGTCGCCTGGCTCGCCGACCGCATCTGCGAGGGCGAGGACCGGACGCCGCGTCCGCCGCGGCTGCTCGATCGCGTGCGTGCGGCGGTACGGACGCGGCACTACAGCGTTCGCACCGAGAAGGCGTACGTGCACTGGGTCCGGCGCTACGTCGTGTTTCACGGCAAGCGACATCCCGAAACGCTCGGTGCGGACGAGATCAGCAGCTTCCTCTCGGCGCTCGCGGTGCAGGGCAAGGTCGCCGCGTCGACGCAGAACCAGGCGCTCTCGGCACTGCTCTTCCTCTACCGCGAGGTGCTGCACAAAGAGCTGCCGTGGATCGACGGTATCGTGCGCGCGAAGGAGGGCGGGCATCTTCCCACCGTCTTGTCGCGGGACGAGGTGGCGACCCTGCTGGGCCGCATGAGCGGCATCCCGTGCGTCATGGCCACCCTGCTGTACGGGGCCGGCCTGCGCCTGCTCGAGTGCGCGCGCCTGCGCGTCAAGGATCTCGACTTCGACCGCCGGCAGATCGTCGTGCGGAGGGGGAAGGGCAACCGCGACCGCGTGACGCCTCTACCGCTGTCGGTCGTTCCGGCGCTACGGGAGCAGCTCGAGCTGGTGCGCCGACAGCACCAGGAGGATCTCGCCCGAGGCGCCGGCTGGGTCGAGCTGCCGTTCGCTCTCAGCCGGAAGCTCCCCGACGCGGGCCGGGAGCTCGCGTGGCAGTGGGTCTTTCCTGCCACGCGCGTCTACGTCGATCGCGAGAGCGGGCAGCGACGCCGTCACCACCTGCACGAGACGGTGCTCCAGCGCGCCGTCCGTGAGGCGGCGCTCGCCGCCGGCATGCGCAAGCGCGTCACCTGTCACACGTTCCGCCACTCGTTCGCGACGCACCTGCTCGAGGACGGCTACGACATCCGCACGGTGCAGGAGCTGCTCGGGCACAAAGACGTGAGCACGACGATGATCTACACGCACGTCGTGAACCTCGGTCCGGGGGCGGTGCGGAGTCCGGCGGATGCGCTGGGGCTGGGTGCGGCGGCGCCGAGGGCGGTGCGTCCGGCGTGGCCGGTCGTACCGCCGGGCGTGCGCGGACCGTTCGGGGATTAGAACAGCGTGAATCACCGTGTATATGGGAACCGTGAAGTCTGGCGTGGAAGGGAAATCCTGAGATGACGCGAAGTTGGCTCACGGATCAACGGTTGACGGTCCGGGATTATACGGCGAAGGGGCGGGTTTACACGGACCTGCCCATTTCTTGTTGAACTAAACCGCTGACGCGGTAGGGCTTCAAAGCTGATTTGACGGGTAGAATGTTCGTCGAGCAAAAACGCGAGAGCGCACGAATGACCTCCGGCCTAGGCTCGGAGT